>Ga0306920_100000008_pt1 | contig 448503 bp, 421 predicted proteins | sample flu12Cox44000170_FD_204666 | JGI IMG/M metagenome (GOLD analysis project Ga0306920, IMG submission 204666) | Lab enrichment of tropical soil microbial communities from Luquillo Experimental Forest, Puerto Rico - flux4day.12C.oxic.44.000.170 (v2)... | ecosystem: Environmental > Terrestrial >... | reverse complement strand
CCTCGCAGTCACCATACGCAACCCTCCTCATCGGGCAAGATACTAGGAGGTGTTGCGTCGATCGGTTGAACTCACCGCCAAAAGCGGACATTAGATGAAAGAAAAGGTCTCTCGCTTTGGGGCCGAGCCAGGATTCACAAACGAACGCCCGCGTCGGTCGAGCTCGGTCCTTCTCGCCTTTGTAGCGCGCACCGTGTAAATCCTTCTATCGGTGGCGACTCGCGCCACGCAAGCCCTTGTCGCTAGTGAGGAAGCAAGGCCGGCACGTTTCCTGCACATCGTGTTGGAATACGGGACGGACGGTGTAGGAAAATCTGAATTGCATTGGAAAACTTACATCGACTTGAAGGAGAGTGCATGGCTCACAGGTACGAAGGGATTGATATTCCGGAGGCGATGTCATGAAGCTTCGCCTGTGGGAACAACGCCGGCGGACGGCTCCGGATGCGTCGCTGACGGGCGTGGCGTCAGAGGAGCCGGGAGGCGACATTCCGGTCGCTGTCCCACCCGCGGGCAGCGGCGTCGATCACGCCGATTCCGAACATGCAGCGGAGACCGACCATGACGAGTGCTGCGCGCTCTTGCGAGGTGACCCGGTCCGCCGGGCCCCTCGACGACGCGAGCGACGGCACACGCAAGAGCACTGACCTGCCGTCGCGTCGCTCTCTTGCTTTCGCAGAGTTAGTGCGCCCCGGCGAGGCTCTCTGCCTTACGGCGCAAAACCTCGGCTCTCAGCTCGGCGAACTGCTTGCGCGTCTCGGCTTCGATCACCGCCGGGCCGATGATCGGCGGCACCCAGACCTTCGGAATGAATTCGCCGTGATTGACGATCTCGGACGATTCGCCGTGATCGATCACGCGCGTGGTGAACTCCGAGGCCTCGAGGTCTCCGCTCACGAGCCGCGAGCGGATCTCGCGCGGCGGCGTCAACACGATCTCGCGCACGTTCTGGAACGCGAAGCTGAGCGGGCCGCGGGAGGCCTTGCCCTTCTGCTCGATCGTGAGGACGTTGCCGGCTCGCGTGAGGATGCGACTCGACTCGAGGTTGGAGACAAAGCTCGCCATGTGATCGTAGTCGGTCGCGACCGCCCAGGTTTCGAGCGCCGTAGCGGCGACCGGAAGCCGCACGTCGACGATGATCCGCGGACCATCCCTCTGGATGTGAACGGCGACGTCGCGCTCGTCGGGTTGCGCGAGCGCGGGGGCGCAGAGGAGAGCGAGCACCAGAACGACTCCGGCGTGCGAGAACCATTCCGGAAGAACACTCATTCCAGTGGGACTTCGCTTGCGGTGCGATGGTTCGCTGGCGTTTTGACCGCATTGCTGGTCTCTGCCTGCGCCACGCCCGGTGCGAATTATCCGAAAGAGCCTTCGACGGCCCTCGCCGAGCCGCAGCAGACCGCCCTTGGCAAGGACTTCGCTACGCTCGCTCGGCAACATCCGGGCGTTTCGGGACTCCGCCTTCTCCCTCAGGGGCGCGATGCCCTTCGCGCGCGCATGGAGCTTGCAGAGAGGGCCGAGCGTTCGCTCGACCTGCAATACTTCCTGATCAAGAACGACGCGAGCGGAAAGCTGCTGATGGACACGGTGCTCGCCGCGGCCGACCGCGGAGTGCGCGTGCGCATGCTGATCGACGATATCGAGGACCTCGGGCGCAACAGGGAGATTACCGCGCTCTCGGCTCATGACAACATCGAGATTCGCATCTTCAATCCGTTCTTCTCGCGCGGAGCGTTCGAAAAGCTTCGCGATGCCGAGTGGCTGCTCTTCACACGGCGGCTCAACTCGCGCATGCACAACAAGCTGTTCGTCGCCGACAACGCGGCGGCCGTGCTGGGCGGCCGCAACATCGGCGACGAATACTTCCAGGCGAGCCCGCGGGTCGAGCGTGCTGATTTCGACGTGCTCGTGGTCGGCCCCGCCGTCCCGCGGCTCTCGCAGAGCTTCGACGTCTACTGGAACAGCGACCTGGCAATTCCGGTCGAGGCGCTGCTCGTCGACAAGCCGACGACCGAAGCGCTCGATCGCTATCGCCAGGAGCTCGCTCAGAACCGCACTACGGTCCTGCCTTCGACCAAGCAGCTCAAGCTCGATCAGCCAGGGCCGTTGTCCGAGGCCCTGGAGGGCAAGCAGCTCACCTGGGCGCGAGCAGAAGTGTTCTACGACGCTCCGGAGAAGATCAAGGTCGAGTCCGGCGAAGAGCGAGGTCATCTGCTGCGCGACCGGTTGGAGGACGCGTTGCACGGGGTCAAGTCGGAGCTACGGGTTGCTTCCCCATACCTGGTCCCGGGCGAGGAAGGGATGAAGCTTGTCGAAGGGCTGCGCACGCGCGGAGTGCGCGTTCGCATCCTCACCAACTCGCTCGAAACCACCGACATGACGGTCGCCCACAGCGGCTATCGTCACTACCGGCAGCGACTGCTCGAGGACGGCGTGGAGTTGTACGAAGCGCGCGCGTTCCCCGGCGAACGGGTTGCGGAGGGCGAGCATATCAAGTCCAAGTTTACAAGCGAGTTCGCCATGCATGCCAAGGTGTTCGCGCTCGACGATAACCGCCTCTTCCTCGGCTCGATGAATTTCGACGCGCGGTCGCTAAAGCTCAACACAGAGATCGGACTGCTGATCGACAGCCCCGAGCTGACCAAGCAGGTCAACGATCGGTTCGACGCGATCGCGCAGCCTGCCAACTGCTACATCCCTGTGCTGGGTCCGCCGGATGCGACCGGCAAGCGGCAGCTCGTCTGGAAAACCGAAGAGAACGGGAAGATGGTCGAGCTGACCGCGGAGCCGTCGCGCGACCTCCTGCGCGGTGTACAGGCGGAGCTGCTCTCGCTGCTCCCGATCGACGACCTGCTCTGAAGCTACTTCTTGGCGGCTGACTTCGCGGCGGGTCCGCCGCCTTTTGCTGCAGGAGCCGCAGCTGCGACTTGCGAGGTCGGTCCCATCTGCGGCTTGACCATGACGCCCTTCGCCTTCTGCTCGGCGATGTAACGCGCGGCAACCCGGTCTTCGGCTTTCGCCTGCGCCGCCTTGGCGGCTTCGGCAGCGGCCGCGTCCTTGGCCTTCTTTTCCTCCGCAGCGGCCTTCGCCTTTTCGTCCATCGGCGGCGGAGGCGGAAGTTTCGCCACAGCCAAGCCGAAAGTCGCGATCACTAAGGCGGCTGCAATCAAGGCGCGTAACGTCGTCATGCCCTCTCTCCTCCTATGCTTGCCGAGCGGACGCAGGGCCGCGCGGCTGCGCCGCGGGCTGCTGCCTTGCCTTTGGATCAGCGAAGTGCTGGCGAGACCGGCCCGCGACGATGTCTTGGTACCAACGCTCGTGATGATGCTTTGCCCAGACCTCGTCGACGTACCCGTAGCGCATTGCCTTGTAAGCGCCAGCCAGACCAATCGTACCAAGATAGGTGTGCACAAGCGCAAGCGCGATCGCGAGGTACGCGGTCACCGCGTGAACGACATTGGCCATTTGCATCGTCTGCCGCGTCTGATCGAAGTTCGGAAAGAGAAGCACGAGTCCGGTGAGCACAAGGATTGTCGAGAAGAGAACAAGCACGAACCAGAACACCAGTTTTTCGCCGGCGTTGAACCTTCCGGACGGATACTCGTGACCCTTGAAGTAGCCGATGATGTTCATGAACCACTTGACGTCTTCCATCCCGATGCCGTTGTCGCGGATATAGCGTACGAACATCAGCGGTACGGCAACAATCAGGATCGGGCCAACGAAGTTGTGCAGATTTTTTGACAGGATCGCCAGCCAGGAGAACAGCGTGTAGCCAATCAACGGCAGCAACACCGACTTTCCAAGCGACAGGATGAGTCCGGTGATCGCGAGTGTCGCCCAGGTGATCGCCAGCAGCCAGTGCGCATAGCGATCGATGGGCGTGAAGCGTTCGATCAGGCGCCCGCCAGCCTTGCCGCCCTTCGTGTCCTCGTGTGCCCCCATCTGACCGAGAAGCATGTAGAACACCGCGAGTCCGAGGATCGCCGCCGCGACGATCAAACCGCCCCAGAACACGATCGGCACGCGCAACGAACGCCAGGTTTCGCCCTGCGGCTGAATCAGCACGTTGGTCTCGCGGCCCGTCACCGTGGTCTTCGCCGGTGTGCCGGAGCGCACTTCGCGCCATACGGGCGCGTTGTTCAGAGGCTGTACCTGCGCCCGCTGTGCTTGAGCGGCGGGGCCGGAATTCTCGGCGTTGGGCGCGGGGGTCGACTGCTGTGCTTGGGCATACGCAGTAGCCGTCGCGACAAAGAAGAGTGCAGCCGCAAGGAGCGAGGCCGCCCGCACGATCATTGAGTCAGCCATCGCCACTCCTAGTTGGTGCGCTTGTACTCGTTCTGGTTCTGTGCGCGAGTGGCCATGGCCCGCTCCCACGCTGCCTTGTCGCCGTTATAAGGCGGATTCTGATACGGCGGCGTGTCGGGCTTGCCCTGATAGGTTCCCTGCTTGTAGTTGACGACCTGCGGCCGCTCGCTGCAGGCCGCGAGGCCGAGCGCAACGACCGCCGCAACCGCGACTACGGCAAGTGATTTCATGATTTGCCTCCGCTCGCCGGTGCGGGAGCGGGTGTCGCTCCGGGTCCCGTGACTGCGGCGCCTTGCGCCTGGCCATATGCCGTGTCCCAACCCCACGGCGGTCCGCTCTTCGTTCCGCGCGCGGCGCGCATCGTGACTCGGTTACGGTAGATGTCGGAGATGACGTTGCCGTCGCCGGCGAGCAGCGCCTTGGTCGAGCACATCTCGGCACAAACCGGCAGCTTGCCCTCGGAGAGGCGGTTCCTTCCGTATTTGGCAAACTCCTCGGGCGACTGATCTTTCTCCGGGCCCCCCGCGCAGAACGTGCACTTGTCCATCTTGCCGCGCACGCCGAAAGCGCCCTGCTGCGGAAACTGCGGCGCGCCGAACGGGCAAGCGTAAAAGCAATAGCCGCAACCGATGCACAGATCCTTGTCGTGGAGAACGACGCCCTCTTCCGTATGGTAGAAGCAGTCGACGGGACACACCGCCATGCAGGGCGCGTCCGAGCAGTGCATGCACGCGACCGAGATCGCGCGCTGTCCGGGCTGGCCGTCGTTCAGCGTGACCACGCGGCGGCGATTCACACCCCACGGGACGTCGTGCTCCTGCTTGCACGCGGTGACGCAGCCGTTGCACTCGATGCAGCGCTCGGCGTCGCACAGGAATTTCATTCGGGCCATGGTCTATCGCCTCCTTCTCGTCAGGCCGTGAACTTCTCGACCTGGCACAGCGTCGTCTTGGTTTCCTGCATCATCGTCACCGAGTCGTAGCCATAGGTCGTCGCGGTGTTGACGGCATCAGCGCGCACGATCGGCGCCGAGCCTTCGGGGTAGTACTCGAGCATGTCCTTGCCTTGCCACCAGCCGGAGAAGTGGTACGGAATGAACGTCGTTCCAGGGCCGACCCGTTCGGTGTGGACCGCCTTGACCTTGATCTGCGCGCCGGTCGGCGTCTTCACCCACACGTACTCGCCGTCCTTCACGCCGCGGTCGTTGGCGTCTTTCGGGTTGATTTCGACGAAGCACTCCTGCCGCAGCTCGGCGAGCCACGGGTTCGACCGCGTCTCTTCTCCACCGCCTTCGTATTCGACCAGGCGTCCACTGGTCAGGATCAACGGGAATTTCTCCGCGACCTTGTCCTGCACGTTCTTCTGTTGCACCGACTTGTAGAGCGTCGGCAGGCGCCAGAATGCCTTCTTGTCGTCGTGCGTCGGATACTTCGCGACAAGGTCCGCCCGCGGCGAATACAGCGGCTCGCGGTGCTGCGGGATGCCGTCGGGGAAGTTCCACACCACTGCGCGGGCCTTGGCGTTGCCGAACGGGTGGCAGCCGTGCTTCATCGCCACGCGCTGGATGCCGCCCGAAAGGTCGGTCTTCCAGTTCTTGCCCTCGGCGGCTTTCTTCTCCGCATCGGTGAGATCGTCCCACCAGCCGAGCTTCTTCAGGAGCACGTGATCGAATTCCGGATAGCCCGTCGTCAGCTCGGAGTCCTTGGGATACGAACCATCTTCGGCGAGCAGGTTGACGCCGTCGCGTTCGACACCAAAATTGGCGCGGAAGCAACCGCCACCGTTCATCACCGACCGATCTTCCTCATACAAATTCGGCGAGCCGGGGTGTTTGATTTCCGGAGTCCCGTAGCACGGCCAGGGCAGTCCGAAGTAATCCCCGTCGCACGGACCTCCCTTCGCACGCAGGGTCTTCACGTCGAACGTCGCCATGTTCTTCATGTGCAGCTTTAGGCGCTCCGGCGATTGCCCGGTGTAGCCGATCGTCCAGTTCGAACGGTTGATCTCCTTAAGGATCGACTCCGGCGTGGGCTCTTCGAATTTTTTGGCGCCGTCCGGCTTCCACATTTCGTAGTTCTTGACGAACTCCTTTTCCCATCCGAACTTCTTGGCGAACGCGTACATGATCGCGTGGTCGGTCTGCGATTCGAAAAGCGGCGTGATCACGCGCTCGCGCCACTGCACCGAGCGATTCGAAGCAGTGCACGAGCCCGAGGTTTCGTACTGCGTGGCCGCAGGCAGCAGGTACATGTTGTCCTTGCGTACCATGGCGCCCATCGCCGCCGTTGCCGACGGATACGGGTCGATCACGACCAGCAGATCGAGCTTCTTCATCGCCTCGATCATCTCCTTGCCGCGTGTCTGGCTGTTCGGCGCGTGACCCCAGTACACTACTGCGCGCAGGTTGTTGTCCTGATCGATGTCCTCGTTCTTCTCCAGCACGCCGTCGATCCAGCGCGAAACGGTCATGCCGGGCTTCTCCATCAGCGCCTGGGAAGCGTAACGCCCCTTGATCCATTCGTAATCGACGCCCCAGACGGCTGCGTAGTGCTTCCACGAGCCGGCGGCGATGCCGTAGTAGCCGGGGAGCGAATCGGGATTCGGTCCGACGTCGGTCGCGCCCTGCACGTTGTCGTGACCGCGGAAGATGTTGGTTCCGCCGCCCGAGACGCCGACGTTTCCGAGCGCGAGTTGGAGGATGCAGGACGCTCGGACGATCGCGTTGCCGATCGTGTGCTGCGTCTGTCCCATGCACCAGACCACGGTGGATGGCCGGTTCTTGGCCATAAACTCGGCGATCTGCTTCACCCGCGCCTCGGGTACGCCGCAGACCTCCTCGACCTTGTCCGGCGTCCACTTCGCCATGACCTCTTCCTTGACCTTGTCCATGCCGTAGACGCGGTCGTGGATGTACTGCTTGTCTTCCCAGCCGTTCTTGAAGATGTGATAAAGCATCCCGAACAGGAACGCGATGTCGGTGCCGGAGCGGATACGCACGTACTCGTCGGCTCGCGCCGCCGTGCGGGTGAAGCGCGGATCGACCACGATCATCCGCGCACCGGTTTCCTTCGCGTGCAGCATGTGCACCATCGACACCGGGTGCGCTTCGGCCGCGTTCGAGCCGATGTACATCGCGCACTTGGTGTTCTGCATGTCGTTGTACGAATTGGTCATCGCGCCGTAGCCCCAGGAATTGGCTACGCCGGCCACAGTCGTGGAGTGGCAGATCCGCGCCTGGTGGTCGCAGTTGTTGGTCCCCCAGAAGGAGACGAACTTGCGCAGCAGGTACGATTGCTCGTTGCTGTGCTTTGAGCTGCCGATCCAGAACACCGCGTCGGGCCCACCCTTCTCCTTGTCGTTGCGGATCGCGAGCAGCTTGTCGCCGACTTCCTTGATCGCATCGTCCCAGGAAATCTTCTGCCACTTGCCGTTGACGAGCTTCATCGGCGATTTGAGCCGATGCGAGTGCTCGACCACGCCGTGCTCCCGCACTGAGGCGCCCTTGGCGCAGTGACCACCGAGGCTGAGTGGGGAGTCGAACACCGGTTCCTGACGGATCCAGACCCCGTTTTGCACGACGGCGTCGATACAGCATCCGACCGAGCAGTGCGTGCATACCGTGCGCTTGGTCTCGATCTTGCCCGCGGCTTCGTCGGCCGCATCGGCTTTGCCGATCACTCCGTAGGGAAGCTGGCTCGCAAATGCTCCGGCGCCTGCTGCGATACCGGAACGTTTCAAAAACGTCCGCCGGTCCATCGTCGGGGGCTTGATCCCCGCGGGACGGCGGAAACGTGGACGCGCTGCCGAGGCGCCTTCAGCAGCGCCGCTGTCGATTTTGGTGAGCAGCATATCCGTCCTCCTCCTAGGAAACGATGGCGAAACCTACCGGCGCACTCCAAGAACTCTCAAGTCTTGGTGGACTGGTAGTAACGCTTGATGTGATCGGTGACGCGATAACCCTGGCTATCGTCTGGTGTCGCGCTGTCGCTCTGTGGCGCGACCCCTGAAAGCGACCGCGCGGCCAGCGCAGCAGCGCCGGCACCGCCTGCGCCGAGCGCAAACAAAAAGCCGCGCCGCCTGGTGTTGGTAGCTTTCGAAACCCTTACGGGATCGGCATCTGATGTGTTCGACGTGTTATGCCGAGTGGAGCGCATAACCTACCTCCTCGAAGTGACCTGCAATGTGACTTTTTGAATGCCCCGCGCCGCTTTTCGATCAATCCCGGCAATTCGTTAATCGATGGCGAGCGAGTCACGTTCGATCGCCATGAATGCATCCGTGAATTCTGCTACCCGGCGATAGTAATTGGCAATAGCGCAGTCTCGTATTGCACTGCAACATACGAACACCCACGAGCCAACATGCATTCCAAAAAATTCGCTTTGGTGCGCAATGTCGAAAGGCCGCACTCCTGGAGCGCCGGCGATCAGCACGCGCATGGTCTCGCAGACCGACGCAAGGTGATCCTCGTACAAGCTCACCCCGGCCTGCCGCCCAAGCCCCAGGCGCGCCAGGGCAGCGCGAACCTCGACCAGCGGGTTCCTGCCGGTGTGAAGCACATAGGCGGAGGCGTGCAGGCTCACCGCGCTCTGGCCGACTCCGATGAACAGCTCCTGATATTCCTCGCTGGCCGCCGCGGGGTCCATGGCGGCGCTCGCGGCGCCGAGAGTGGCCCAGGCCCGCGTCAGAGGCTGCTCGGCCATTTCTATCGCCGCTTCGCTCGACTGCGCGATCGCCTGCAGCAGGGCGGCATCGGGTGCATCGGCGTACAGGCGTGCCAACAAGGCATAGTAGTCAGCCCGCGCCCGGTCTTCCGGCGCAAGCGGGTTGGGAAGCCCCGTCGCCTGCACTTCGGGCGCGCTCATGGCGAAGCCTCGTCGCGTCCGGGGAGCAGTCCCTTTTCCATCATGTCGAGCACCCGGCAATCGGCGCACATCTTGAGCCGGTCGAGAGCGCCGGGTGCGGCGAACATCGAATGGCCGGCGAGCTTCGTGAGCATGGTGCCGATGATTTTCTCTGTGCCGAGCGGCTTGCCGCAGCGTATGCAGTTGAACACCGCCGCCTCGTTCAGCGTCCGCGGCTCGCGTGCCGCGCCGCCGAGCAGCAACCTCGGCTCGAGCGTGATGGCGTCCTCGGGACAAGTCGCGACGCAGAGGCCGCACTGCACGCACTTGCTCTCGATGAAGCGGAGCTGTGGCGCGGCCGCCTGCGGATGGTCGAGGATCGCGCCCTCAGGGCAGGCGCCCACGCAGGCGAGGCACATCGTGCACGTATCTCGATCGACGCTGATGTTGCCGAATGGCGACCCCGCGCCGAGAGGAATCGCGCTCTGCGGCACCGGCGCGTGCGCGGCGAGATGTTCGATGGCGAGCGTGAGCGTGCTGCGCTTGTCCGCGCTCCAGTGAAAGATGGCCGGCGCGCGCACCGCAAGTGACGGCTCGAGCTTCCAGACTGCGTCCTCAAGCGCGTGCCATTCGGCGGCGCGAATGAGATGGCAGTGCCGGCCCTGATAGCCAAGCGACTGCGCGATGGTGTCCGCCAAGCTCATCTGCCGCGCGAGCGCCTCGGCGTATTGCGGCGCTTCGGCGCCCGTGGCGAGCACCGCGATCTCGCTCGCGCCATAGGCGAGCGCGCCCAGCCAGACGTCCATGCCCGAGGACGCCATGTGGTGCAGCTCGACCGGGATGACGCGCGCCGGCAGTCCCTTACCGCGGCGCCCGAGCGCCAGAATCAGCTCGCCCCCCGCGGAATCGTGAAAGAGGAGACAGGCATCGCGGCCGCCTCCCGCGCGGTACGTGGCAAGCAGCGTGCGAACGCGAGCGCCCAGCTCGGGCACCGAGGGATAGACGTAGCTCATCGCGCCCGACGGGCAGACCGTCGCGCAGGCGCCGCAACCCATGCACAGATGCGGCTCGACGAAGACGTGGTCGGTGTCGCCGTCGGCGGTGCGAATCGCCTGCGTCGAGCAGACGTCGATGCAGAGGTTGCAGCCGGCCTGCTCCGAGCGCGAATGCGCGCAGATCGCCGGTTTGTAGTTGAAGAATCTCGGCTTCTCGAAGCTGCCCACTGCAGCCGCGACCTCCACGACGGCCGCGGCCTGTGCCGCGGGCTCGGGGCCCGGATGCCAATAACCCTGAGGCGGCTGATGCATGCGGAAGATCGCTTCCGCACCGAGATCGAGCACCAGATCGAATGACTCGCTGCGCTCGCGCTCGGATGCGGCACGGTCGAAATCGATGGCGCCGATCGCGCCGCAGGCCGCCACGCATTGGCGATGATCGCGGCAGCGATCGAGGTCGATTTGATAGCTCCAGTCGATCGCCTTTTCGGGGCAGACCTTGATGCAGGCGTTGCAACGCGTGCAGATTTCGAGATCGATTGGATTGTCTAGCGTCCACCGCGCCTCGAAGGCGCCGAGCCAGCCGGAGAGGTGTTCGAGCTTGCCCGAGAGGACAGGATACTCGCGCGTCGCAGGCAACTCGTTCCCGATAGCGCGGCCCGTGATCAACACGGTGACGCCGAGTTGCTCCTTGAGCTTCTCCGCCCAGTACAAGGCGGCATCGGCTTGACCCACGATCAACAGCCGGCCCTCGGACTTGAACGTCACCCGCGGGACGGGCTCAGGTTCCGGCAGAGCGGCCGCCGCGATCAGCGCCGCGATTTTCGGTGTCGCGCCCCGCGCTTCCTTCGACCAGCCCCCGGCCTCCCGGATGTTGAAGAAGTTGATCGCCTTCGGCTTGCCGCCGTCGGACGCTTCGCGGAAGCGCTCGGCCTCCTGCGTGCAGGCGACGAGGCAGTCGCCCTCCGCGTCGAGGAGCGAAGCGATCTCCTTCTGGCAGAGCTGGCCCTGAACGGTCGGCGCGCTCGCCAGCTCCAGCACGCGCGCGAGCGCCTCCGCGTCGAGCGGAAGCGTGCCGTTGCAATTGCAGAGGAAAAGCCTCTTGTCGGTGATACTCACGACGGCGAATGCGGGGCGGAGGGTTCCTCCGGTAGTTCTTCCACGGTGGCCGAGGCGGGCTCGGCGCGCCCGGCAGGAAGCGGCGGCACCGGCGGAGTCTCCGCCGCTGGCGTTGCGGCCGCTGCATCGAGCCGCGCTGGGTCTTCGGCGGGAGATGCAGTGCTCGAGCTTACCGCCGAGAAACGTTCCAGCATCTGTTTGAGCACTCCGGGCTCGATCGGATCGGACTTGGTGTAATCGTCGATGTAGACATCGAGCCCATCCATCACGTTGAAGCGTGGATCGCGAAAGAGCTGCTTCAAAGCTGCGCGCTTCAGCTTCTCATCGACTTCGGGTCGCAGAAACGCGCTGAAGTCCGAATCGAAATTAAGCGATTCCACGCTCGGCAATTTCTGCGGAGGGCTCGCTGACGGGATCGGCGTGGGAGGCGCGCTCGGGGGTGCGTTCGCCGTCGCGTTCGCGGCGGTGGCACGCGGCGGCGCGGCTGCCTCGGCGCTTGCCTCGAGCTTGCGGCGCGACCAGCGCGAGAGCGAGAAGCGCTCCGGCGGCGTGGATTTCTCCGTCATCGCTGGCGTCCTCTTGCGCCTTCGCCGCTTCGCGCATGCTCTTCGTAAAGCTCGTTGCGCTTGACCTTCTTGCGCGGCTCCGGACGATAGTTCGCAGCGACGAACGATGACATCGCGGCGAGCAGCGGAGGCGGTATCGGCACTGCATCGACCTTCTCGCCGACATCGAGGAAGCGCGCCGCTTCGCCGTAGCTCATGGTGACGATCAGCGGCCGAGCGCGCGGCTCCGCTGCATCATCCGGCTCCGCCATGCGCCAGAGCACGAAGATCTTGGGCTCGGCTGCCGACACATTCAAGTAATAGCCCTCGGTCTCGACCGGATGCAGCTCGACGAAATGACCCGGGCAGCGCCAGCGCGCGCCCGTTAGAGAGTCTTCGATCCTTTGCGGAGGCACAGTCGATTCTTCCGCCAGCTCGACTGCAACGGCCTCCCAGCGCTCGTCGCTCCACCGGTTGGCGAGCGGGGTGCGCTGCATGATCACCGCGACGGGAAACCGCATCGGCGGCATGGATTTACGCTGCGAAGAAACTCATATCGTCAACGATCGATCATACTCCTCGTGATCGCGCTCTGCTAAGATCATCGGTTGCATCTTTTCACAACCAATTCGATGGCTCGAGTCATTCCCGTCACCGATGCGCGTGCGCGCGGTTCCGTGCCGCATCCGTCAACGGCGCCGCGGATTGCGCCGACGGGGCTTCTCGCCGACGCGCGCGGCCGCCACCTGCGCGATCTGCGCGTGTCGGTAACCGACCGCTGCAACTTCCGCTGCGTGTACTGCATGCCGAAGGACGTTTTCGGGCGCGACTATCCGTTCCTGCCGCACGCGGAGCTTCTGACTTTCGAGGAAATCGCCCGGCTTGCGCGCGTGTTTAAGGGACACGGCGTCGAGAAGATTCGCCTCACCGGCGGCGAGCCGCTGCTGCGCAAGAACGTCGAACGCCTGATCGAAATGCTCGCCGACATCGGCGGGCTCGACCTGACGCTGACCACCAACGGAGCGCTCCTTGCGCGCAAGGGGCGCGAGCTCAAAGCGGCCGGCCTCGAGCGCGTCACGGTGAGCCTCGACGCGCTCGACGATAGCGTGTTCCGCGCGATGAACGACGCCGATTTTCCGGTGGCGAAGGTTCTCGAAGGGATCGACGCCGCCGCCGCAGCCGGGCTTTCGCCAATCAAGATCAACATGGTGGTCAAGCGCGGCCTGAACGAGCACGAGATCCTGCCGATGGCGCGCCGCTTCCGCGGCAGCGGTCACATCCTGCGCTTCATCGAGTACATGGACGTCGGCCACACCAACGGCTGGCGGATGGACGAGGTCGTGCCTTCGGCAGAGGTGCTTGCGATCATCGGCCGCGAGTTCGCGCTCGAGGCGGTCGACCCCGCGTATCCGGGCGAGGTCGCGGAGCGCTGGCGCTATCGCGACTGCGCGGGCGAGATCGGCGTCATCTCCTCGGTGACGCAGGCGTTCTGCCGCGACTGCACGCGCGCGCGGCTCGCCACCGACGGCAGGCTCTACACCTGCCTCTTCGCGACCACGGGCTACGACTTGCGCGCGCTCCTGCGTGGAGGCGCGAGCGACGAGGAGATCGGCAACTACATCGCCGCGATCTGGCTGCAGCGCGCCGACCGCTATTCCGAGATCCGTTCCGAGCATACGGCAGCGCTGCCGAAGATCGAGATGTCGTATATCGGCGGGTAGGCCCCGCAGAGAAGGAATGCGGTGAGCCTGCGCACCCTGAGACGCTACGGCCGTGTCGCGGGCATTCGCGGCCTGGTGTCCGCCGCGAAGGGAAAGCTCGCGAGGACGCCGACCTTGCTGAGGATGGTAAGACCCGGAATCCGGTTTCCCTTTTTCGTGAGGCTGCCCTCGACCGACGTTCCGGCATTCGAGCAGATCTTCATCAAGCAGGAGTACGACTTCCCCGTCACGAGAGCTCCGAGGACCATCGTCGATGCGGGCGCCAACATCGGTCTCGCGTCGATCTACTTCTCGAACAAGTTTCCCGACGCCAGGATCATCGCCATCGAGCCCGAGGGAAGCAATTTCGACCTCCTCGAGCGCAACGCCGCGCCGTATGACAACATCACTCCGATTCGCGGCGCACTGTGGCATGAGAATACGAGCATCAACCTCGTGGATCCTGCCCTGGGCAAGTGGGCCTTCAGGACCCAGGCGCGGGACGACGAGGAAAGCTTCGGCGAGATCATCCATGAAGTGCAGGGGATGACCGTCGACACGATCATGAGGGAACAAGGCATCGATCACATCGACGTGCTCAAGATCGACATCGAGGGCTCCGAACGGGAGGTTTTCCGGGACCCCTCGTCCTGGATCGACAAGGTCGATACCTTGATCGTCGAGCTGCACGAGCGCCTGAAGCTCGGGTGCAATCGCAGCTTCTACAACGGCACCAACGGCTTCGACGACGAATGGGTCCGGGGCGAAAATGTGTATTTGACGCGAAGTGGAGGATGCGTGGCACGACGGAGTGCATGACCGCCCAGCCGTTATCCCCGTTCCTCGCGCAATGAACGCTCCCAACGAACCGTACCACCCGATCCTCACCGACGCCGCGCGACCGGCGACTTTCAACGTGCGCGCGGTCGACGAGAACGGTGCTGCGCGCGACACCGCGATCGCCGGCGAGCATCCGCTCACGCTCTACGTCGACAAGCGCGAAATCCTGACACTGATGACGCTCGGAGCAGCGCCGGAAGCGCTCGCGATCGGCTACCTGCGCAATCAACGGCTCGTCGAGCGCATCGAGGAGATCGTGTCGGTGCAGGTCGACTGGGAAGTCGGCGCGGTCGCGGTGCAGACGCGCCACGGCCTCAAAGACCTCGAAGCGAAGCTCGGCAAGCGCACCAAAACGAGCGGCTGCGGTCAGGGCACGGTCTTCGGCGATCTCATGGAGGAGATTGACTCGGTGCGGCTGCCCGAGAAGGCGACGCTCGCGCGCAGCACGCTCTATGCGCTGCTCGACCGCGTGCGGCTGCACGAGACGATCTACAAGCAGGCCGGCGCGGTGCACGGCTGCGCGCTCGCCACCAACGAAGCGAACGGCGAGGCCGGCACGAGCGAGATCCTCTACTTCGTCGAGGACGTCGGAAGGCATAACGCGGTGGACGCGATCGCGGGACAGATGTGGCTCGATCGGATCGAAGGCGGCGACAAGCTCTTCTACACCACGGGGCGGCTCACTTCGGAGATGGTGATCAAGGCGGCGCAGATGGGGATTCCGTTCCTCGTTTCCCGCTCGGGGCTCACGCAGATGGGCTACGAGATCGCGCAGAAGGTCGGCATGACGATGCTCGGGCGCGCGACGGGGAAGCATTTTCTCCTGTTCACCGGCGCAGAACGATTTCGTGCCGATGCATGAGTCGGGCATCACGGGCCTCGTTCTCGCCGGCGGCCAGGGCCGGCGCATGGGCACGATCGACAAAGGGCTCGTGCCGCTGCGGGGAAGGGCGATGGTGCAGCACGTGCTCGACCGCTTTCGCCCGCAGGTCGACGAAATCATCATCAACGCCAACCAGCATCGCGCCGAGTACGAAGCCTTCGGCCATCCGGTCCTCTCCGATGCGATCGGCGGGTTCGCCGGGCCGCTTGCGGGACTGCAGGTCGGCTTGAGCCGCGCGTCGTTTCCGTTGATCGCGACCGTGCCCTGCGATTCGCCGTTTCTTCCCGGCGATCTCGTCGCGCGGCTCGCATCCGCGCTGATCGAACGCAACGCCGATCTCGCGGTCGCGCGCACCTTCGATCAACCGCACCCTGTATTTGCGCTTGTCCGGCGCAGCGTACTACCGCATCTCACGCGTTTTCTCGAAGAAGGCGGGCGCAAGATCGACGCGTGGTACGCTTCGCTCGATACGATCGAAGTGGCATTCGACGACGAAGCCGACGCGTTTCGCAACATCAACACCAGGGATGAGCTGAAGGAAGCCGACACCGCGGCTCAACGATGACGACCGCCAAGACCCTGCGCGAAGCTTCCTGCGCCGACGACTACGATCCGAACTCGATGCCGGTGGCGAAGGCACGCGAGCTGATCGCGAACTTCCTCACGCCGGTGGCGGCGGTCGAGCGCCTGCACGTGCGCAGCGCGCTCGGACGCGTGCTCGCCGAGGACATCGTCTCGCCGATCGCGGTGCCCGGCCACGACAACTCGGCGATGGACGGCTACGCAGTGCGCTTCGCGCATCTCAAGCCCGACGGCGAGACGTTGCTCAAGCGCGTCGGCGAATCCTTCGCCGGCAAGCCCTGGCAGGGCACGATTGGCGCAGGCGAATGCGTGCGCATCTTCACCGGCGGCGTGATGCCACAGGGCGCGGACACGGTCGTGATGCAGGAGCGTGCGAGCGAAGACGCGCAGGGCGTGCACGTTGCAAAGGGCGCTGTGAGCAAAGCGGGACAGAACCGACGCTTCGCCGGCGAGGATCTCAAGGCTGGACAAGTCGTGTTCCGCGCCGGGCAGCGCGTACGTCCCGCCGAGCTCGGCATGATCGCCTCGCTTGGCATCGGTGAAGTCACGGTTTACCGAAGGCTCCGCGTCACGTTCTTTTCTACCGGAGACGAGCTGAAATCGATCGGCACGCCGCTCGCGGTCGGTGAAATCTACGACAGCAACCGCTACACGCTGCACGGCATGCTCACCCGGCTCGGCTGCGAGGTGATCGACATGGGGGTGGTCGAGGACGCGCCGGAAAAGCTCGAGCGCGCGTTCGTCGCCGCGGCGGACAGCGCGGACGTCGTCATCACTTCCGGCGGCGTGTCGGTCGGCGAAGCCGATTACGTGAAGAAACTTCTCGACAAGCTTGGCGAAGTCGTGTTCTGGAAGATCGCGATGAAGCCCGGGCGTCCGCTGGCGTACGGCAAGGTTCGCGGCGCGCATTTCTTCGGTCTGCCGGGCAATCCGGTTTCGGTGATGGCCACCTTCTATCAGTTCGTGCGCGATGCGCTGCTCATCCTGCAGGGCCAGCGCGAAGTCGCGCCGCTGCCGATGTTCAAGGTGCCGCTCTCAGCGCCGATACGCAAAGTGCCCGGACGCACCGAATTCCAGCGCGGCATTCTTACGCCCGACGGCAACGGCGGCTATACGGTACGCACGACCGGCGACCAGGGCTCGGGCATTCTGTCCTCGATGTCGCAGGCCAATTGCTTCATCGTGCTCGGCGCCGACGTAGGCAACGTCGCCGCGGGAGAGCCGGTCGACGTGCAGCTCCTCGAAGGCCTCATCTGAGTTGACGCGGCAGCCGCGGCGCCCTTAACATCAATCGGGGCCGGCAGACGCCCCGCCGCATCGACGATCCCGTCCAAGCTCTGCTTCGTTGCCGTCGTCAGCGTTCCGGCGGCAGGAGGCTCACGATGGATGCGGCACCTCCCCAAGTTCCGACTCGCGCCGAAGCGTTCCGTTACTGGTGGAAGCTCGGCTGGATCAGCTTCGGCGGTCCTGCCGGCCAGATCGCGATCATGCATCGCGAGCTGGTCGACGAGAAGCGGTGGATTTCCGAAGCGCGCTTCCTGCACGCGCTCAACTACTGCATGGTGCTGCCCGGCCCCGAGGCGCAGCAGCTCGCGACTTATATCGGCTGGCTGATGCATCGCACGCTCGGTGGCGTGATCGCCGGTGCGTTGTTCGTACTCCCTTCGCTGTTCGTCCTTATCGCACTCTCCTGGATTTACATGGCCTACGGCCAGGTTGCCGCGGTCGCGGGCGCGCTCTACGGCGTGAAGCCCGCGGTCACCGCGATCGTGCTGCACGCGGCGTGGCGCATCGGCTCGCGCGCGTTGAGATCTCCGCCGCTGTGGGCGATCGCGGCGGCGGCATTTATCGCTATCTACGCCTTCGCGGTGCCGTTTCCTGCGATCGTGCTCGCCGCGGGTTTGCTGGGTGCGATCGGGGGTAAGTTCGCCCCCAAGCAATTTGCCGGAAGCGGCGCGCACGCGTCAACGACGGCTGCGCATCCGCCGGCTGTGATCGACGACGATACGCCAACGCCTGCACACGCGCGATTCCGCGCTTCGCGTCTTGCATTGGTCGTGTGCATCAGCTTGCTACTATGGGGTGCGACGCTCGGCGCGCTCGCCCTCCTCGATTCGGAGTCGACGCTGCTGCAAATGGGATGGTTCTTCACCAAGGCCGCGCTGCTGACCTTCGGCGGCGCGTACGCCGTTCTTCCCTACGTCGTGCAGGGCGCGGTCGAGAATCACGGTTGGCTCACCGCGCCGCAGATGATCGACGGACTCGCGCTCGGCGAGACGACGCCGGGACCGCTCATCATGGTAGTGGCCTTCGTCGGGTTCGTCGGCGGCTGGACGAAAGAAATCTTCGGCCCCTCGAATCTCTTCCTAGCCGGGGCCGCGGCGGCGACGGTCGCCACCTGGTTCACGTTTCTCCCGTCGTTCCTCTTCATCCTCGCGGGCGGGCCGCTCGTGGAATCGACGCACGGCCAGCTGAAATTCACGGCCCCGCTTACCGGCATCACCGCGGCCGTCGTCGGCGTGATCGTCAATCTCGCCGTTTTCTTCGCCGTCCACGTGTTGTGGCCCGCGGGTCTGAGCCAGCGCTTCGACTATCTTTCGGCGTTGATCGGCATCGCCGCCGCGGTGGCGCTCTTTCGCTTCAAGGTGGGCGTGATTCCGGTGATTCTCGCCTGCGCCGCGGCCGGGCTCGTCCTGACTCTCGCCGGTGCGCGCTGACGCGTTTCGCGCTCGGCGCGCCTGACCACGAGCGCGAGCCCGCGCAGCGCGACCGTCACCAGCAAGGCCCCGCCCACGGCCAGTGCCGTGACGCGATATGCGTCGCGACCATCGAGCAGCGCGTTGCCCGCGATTCCGACCAGCGACATACCGATGAATGCCGCCAGCATCGCTAGCTTGCTGAGTACGATCCAGCGCCATCCGCGGAGGTCGTGCCCGGCCTCCGCGCTATTCAACGCCGAGGTATAGAAGGCGCGATCGTTTTCGCCGTTCATATTCTTTCAGTAGTAACGACTGCCGACGCGGTCGAGCATCCGCATGCGCGCTTCCAGCTCGAAAATATCCTTCGACTCCGCGAGCCAGGCTTCGCGCTCCTTCATTTCCTGACGCCAGAGCCAGCGGTCCAGGCGTTCGAAGAATCCCGGTCTCCTGTCCACTGGTTTCCCGGATTCTTGATGCGGCTCGGAGTCGCGCGGTTGCGGGTGGAACGCCAGCGCATTAGCGAGTTTCGTCCACGCGTCGGTAAGGCCCGGCTCCTGCAGCAGAAAGTTCGTGGCTTTCATGTCGTACCCCTATGAGAGCCCGGCTGATGGCCGCGCTCTCGCGGTTGCCTCCGACATCAAATCTATGGGCGGGAACCCCCGAGGTCCAATCGTATTTGCAGAAGGAGGCGATCGGTTTGGCCGATGCCGCTTGAGGCTGCCAGCACCCGCTATTTTTCAGATGCCGAAAAAACTGAGCAGCGCGCGGAGGCTCAATGCAAACACACCAGTTAGAAGGTCATGGAGCAACCGGACCGCGGTGTAGATCATTCCGACGGCGTAGATTCCCAACACAAGATAGGGTACGGGCGCACCGCCCCATGTCGTGAATGGACGCGGTGTATGTTGTCGACGGACTCGCAGGACGATCAGAACCGGCAGGATGCCAACGAACAACCCGCCGCCGAATGTTCCGGCGATGTCGAGCATGGTTACAAAAGCACCGGGCAACATCAACGCGACCAAAAGCGGAGGACCCACCACGAGCGCCGTCAGCGTCCATCCGGATATGGCCCGACGTCGCTGACTGGCGAGATCCGCGTAAGAGTCCTTGAGTGAGACTCCGAAGCCCATGTAGGACGTCAGCGTAGACAGCGCTGCGAAGGCGTTTCCGAGCAGGATCACACTGCCGCCAAGCAGCAGACCCAGAGGAATCGTCGACGGCTCACCCGCGGCCTGCGCCTCCGAGAGAGAGACTCCATTGCTCGATGTTGCCGGGACAGCACCGAGCACGACGAGCGACCACAGCAGATAGAGAGCACATGGCAACGCGATGCCAATCGAGACGACCAGCGCGATACGCTTTTTGGAGGTCAGCTTCGACGCAATCGAAGGAATGACTGAATGCCCGAGGTAGGCAAACAGTACAACGCCGAAAACGTCAATGATCGAGCTCCAATCCGACCGAAGCAGGAACGGCACCTGAATGTGGGGAGCCGCGATGGCAATGAGAATCCCCAACAGTGTCAGCATCACGTACATGAGGAACGAGTTTATTTTCCCCACGAGCGCCATGCCCTTATGCAGAATCGCCGAGCCGATCAAGAAGTAGATCAGCGTACCCAGCCAAATCGGTATCGCGCCGCCGGACAGGGCGTGGAAGATCTGCCCGCCCGCGGCGAGATAACCCACCAGTGCGCCATAGATGTAGATGGCGGTGGCAAGGAGCATGGCAGCCAAACCCCATTTGCCCAGATGCCTCTCGGCGAGCGATGGCAGATGCAGCTCCTCATCGTGGGCAAGCACCGATTCGGCAATGTAGAACCCGAAAACATCGACACCACCGCAATGGCCACGAGCATGGCCGCGAGAGGGAAAAAGCCCGCGTGCGAAGCGACGACGGGAAGAGCGAGAATCCCAGCCCCCACGATCGTCGACGCGAAGAGAAAGATGGCTTTGGTCGTCGACATATGATCTGTCCCTGTTAAATCGAGCTGCCGATCCGCACGGAAGGGCGCCGTATTCGCGAAGTGATTACGTCCGCGCGGTCACGGTGCGTTTGTCCTGACAATACCCTGCGGCTTCGGAGCGATCGATCCCGCGATGTCGACCCAGCCGCCACCCATCGCCTGATAGACATTGACCAGTTGCGTGTACCGGTCTGCGAGCAGGCTTACCGCCGCGAGCTCGGCAGTGAAAAGCTCGTTTTCGGCGACGAGCACCTCCACGTAGCTCGCGATTCCCTTCTCGAACTTGAGCCGGGACAGTCTCGCGAATTCGCGCAGTGAGGCGACGCGCTGGCTTTGCCTGGCCACTTCCTCGATCTTCTTCTGCGTGCCTACGAGCGCGTCGTTGGTTTCGCGAAACGCATTGAGAATGGTCTGCTGATAGAAGAAGAGCGCCTGACGTTGTTGTGCTTCGACCGAAAACACCTGACCCTCGATGCCGCCGAAGGTGAAGATCGGACCCGCCAGGCTCGCGCCCACAAGCCAGGTGGTCGCCGGACCGGTGAGAAATGCTCCGAAGGCAGTGCTGACGGACCCGAGTGCGCCGGTTAGCGAGAACGTTGGAAAATAGAGCGCACGCGTCGCGCCGATGTTGGCGTTGGCGGCAACGAGATTTTGCTCAGCGGCGAGAATGTCCGGGCGGCGCTCGAGCAACGCGGACGGCAAGTCGGCAGGAACCATCGGAGCGACGAGCTGATCGATGGTCTTGCCGCGGGCGATCGGTCCCGAGTTGCGTCCCAGCAGGATGGAAATCAGGTTCTCCTGCGCGGCGATGGCCTGCTCGATGGCCGGAATGGCCGCGAGAGCCTGCTGGTACTGTGAGTCGATCTGCGTGACTTCCGTCTGCGAGATCATGCCGGCCTTGTAGCGAAGGTTGAAGATCCGCGCCGTCTCGCCGTAATTCTTGGCCGTCGCTTGGGCGATCTCGAGTTGCCGGTCCAGGGCTCGCAGCGTGATATAGCTGGTCGCGACGGTCGCTACGAGGGTCAGCACGACGCCGCGCTGCGCCTGCTCGGTAGCGTAGACCTGCGCCTGCGCTGCTTCGGTCAGGCGCCGCACCCGGCCGAACAGGTCGAGTTGCCAGGATGCGCCCAGAGATGCCTGATACAGGGTGAAGTAGTTATCGACACCGGGCGGAAGCGGCGTCACGTTGACGCGGCTCGCGCGCGAGCGGCTCGCGTCTGCACCGTAGCCGACCTGCGGGAAAAGCTGTGAGCGAGCGCTCATCAGCGCACCGATGAATTGATCGACGCGGGCGGCGGCGATCCGAATATCGCGATTGTCACGCAGCGCGGTCTCGATCAGCTCGTTCATGACCGAGTCGTCGAACTGCTCCCACCACTTCGAGTTCGCAACTTCTGCGGCTCTGGGGTAATCGATTCGCCACTCGGCAGGAACGTCAACCGCGGGCCGCACATAGTCGGGTCCGAGCGTGCAGGCCGAGACCGCGAAGCAGGCTACCGCTGCAAGTGTCGGGGTCCGCATCTCAATCTCCGAGTGCCTTTCGGTCGGAGAAGACGGTGACATACAGCGTCGGCAGGAATATCAGCGTCAGCAGCGTCGCCACGAGGAGGCCGCCCATGATGGCAAAGGCCATTGGCCCCCAGAACACTGTGGGCGCAATCGGGATGAGTCCGAGCACGGTCGAAATCGCAGTGAGCATCAGCGGCCTCAGGCGCGAAGTGCTGGCGGCCACCACTGCGTTGCGCACATCCATGCCCTCAGCGCGGTCTGCTTCGATCTGGACGATGAGGATCACGGCGTTCTTCGCGATCATCCCGATGAGGGCCAGTATCCCGAGGATCGCAACGAAGCCGAGCGGGCGCCCGGAAACCAGCAGGGCGAGCACCACTCCGATGATGCCCAGCGGGAGCACCGCGAGCACGAGCCCGAGCCGCTTGAAGCTCATGAGCGCGAACATGAGGACAGTCAGCATCAGAACCAGCATCAACGGCACGACCGCGAACACCGACGCGCTCGATTTCGCGCTCTCCTCGGCGGTCCCGGCCAGCTCGATCCGGTAGGGCTTCGGCAGGCTGGCGCCCAGTTCGTTGATCCGCGGCTCCAGGGTTGCGACTACGGTCGCCGGCAAGACACCTCGCTCGAGGTCCGCGCGCACGGTAAGCGTCGGCTCGCGGTTGCGGCGCCAAATCAGCGGGTATTCCTGTTCGTAATCGAAGCTTGCGAACTGCGTCAGCGGCACCGTGCGGCCGCCAGGAATCGGCACCTGCAGCGAACGCAGCGTGGACACGCTACTGCGTTCCGCCTCTGTCGCTCGAGCCACGACATTGACCAGGTAGATGTCGTCGCGGACCTGGGTAATCGTCGACCCGGTAACCGCGGCATTCATCACCGCGGCGAGCGTCGCCGAGCTGACGCCCAATTGATGCACCTGATCCTGATCGACCCTGATGCGCAGCTGACGCGCGGGCTCCATCCAATCGAAATTGATGTGCAGAGCGTCGGCATCGGTCGCGATCACCTGAGCGAGTTTCTGCGCGACTCGCGTTACCTCCTCCTTGTCGGGGCCGATTACACGCCACTGCAGCGGCCAGCCGACCGGCGGTCCCAGCTCGAGCGGCGACACGCGCGTGACGACGTCGGGGAACTGATCGGCGAGGAGCTTCTCGAGTTTGTCCTGTAAGCGAAGCCGTGCATCGAGGTCCTTGGCAACGACCACGACCTGGGCAAAGAACGGGTTCGCGAGCTGCGCGTTGAGCGGCAGGTAGAAGCGGATCGCGCCGCGGCCGACGTACGTGCTCCAGTGATCGATATCCGGATCCTTCGCGAGCGCCTGCTCGAGTTCCTTGGCCACGGTCTCGCTCGCGTAGATCGAGGCGTTCTGTCGCAAGGTGAGGTCGATGACCAGCTCGGGGCGGTCCGACGCCGGGAAAAATTGCTGCGGCACGAAGCGCATCAGCAAGATTGCGATAACGAACACAGCGAGCGTCAGGCCGATGGTTATCCAGCGTCCGCGCATCGCTCGCTCGAGCAAGCCGCCGTACGCGCGCAGAATCCGTCCGGGTCGCTTCTCCTCACCGGCCTTCACCTTCGGAGCCTTCAACAGAGCCAGGCCGATCAGCGGCGCGAATATCACCGCTACGAGCCAGGACACGATCAGCGAGATTCCCACGACCGCGAAAATCGAGAACGTGTACTCGCCTGCTCCGCTCTTGGCGAAGCCGATCGGCACAAAGCCGGCAATCGTGATCAGCGTTCCGGCAAGCATCGGCGCCGCCAGGGTCCGGTAGGCGAAGGTAGCCGCCGCCTCCTTGGTGTCGCCGGCGGCAAGCCGGCGAATCATGGCGTCTACCGTGGTCATCGCATCGTCGACGAGCAGCGTCAAGGCGATGATCAGCGCGCCCAGCGAGATGCGCTGCAGATCCATGCCGTAGATTTCCATGACGGCGAACACGATCGCCAGCGTCAACGGAATCGCAGCTGCCACGACGGCGCCGGGACGCACCCCGAGGCTTACGAAGCTCGCAGCGAGGATGATCGCGATGGCCTGCCACAGCGACTCCATGAAATCGCTGATGGCGGTGTCGACGGTGATCGCCTGGTCGGTGACGAGTGTCGTCTCGATGCCCACCGGCAGATCGGCGCGGATCTTGTCCATCTCCTTCTTGATATTGCGGCCGAGAGCGAGGATGTCACCGCCGTCGCGCATCGCGATGGCCAGACCGATCGCGGGTTTGCCGTTTAGACGGAAGAGCGGCTGCGGCGGATCGACGTACGCACGGCGAACCTCCGCGATGTCTCCGAGGCGAATGTTCCTTCCGCCAAATACGAAGTTCACCCCGCGGAACGACTCCTCGTTGTCGAAAGCGCCGGTCACGCGCAAGAACAGGCGCTCGTTCGCGGTCTGCAGCACGCCGGCGGGACGGATGAGGTTTTGGGCCCGCACCGCGTCGACCAGTGACCGGTAGTCGAGCCCGAGTGCGGCCAGTCGCTCGGTCGAGAATTCGATGAATATCTGCTCGTCCTGTGCACCCAGGACCTCGATCTTCGAGACATCGGGGACATTCAGCAGCCGCGATCGTGTTTCCTCGACGTAGTTGCGCAACTCTCGCGGCGTGAACCCGTCGGCGGTGAATCCGTAGATGATGCCGAACGTGTCCCCGAAGTCATCGTTGAAGCCCGGACCAAGGACCCCGTCCGGCAGCGTGCCCCGGATGTCGCCGATGTTCTTGCGCACCTGATACCAGACATCAGCCACCTTCGAGGGCGGTGTCGATCCCTTCAGATCGACGAAGATCGTAGCGACTCCGGCGGTGGTGTAGCTCCTGATGTTTTCTAGGTAGGGCGTTTCCTGCAGCTTGCGCTCGAGTCGCTCGGTGACCTGCAGGATTGTCTCGTCGACGGTCGCACCAGGCCAGGCCGCGCTGACGACCATCGTGCGGAAGGTAAAGCTGGGGTCCTCGGCGCGACCGAGGCGCAGGAAGGACAACACGCCGGCAAGCACCGCCGCGATCATCAAGTACGCGACGAGCGACCGGTGCGTGATCGCCCATTCCGACAGGTTGGGACCGATCACTGCCTGGTCTCGAGCAGGCGAACCTTCTGGCCAGGTCGCAGGGCCTGGACTCCGGCCGTTACCACGATGTCACCGGGATTGAGGCCGGATGCAACGACCACTCTGTCGGCATCGAATGCGCGGACATCCACCGTGCGCGCCGAAACGCTCGCGCTCTTGGGGTCGACGAGCCATACTGCGGGTTGACGGTCGGAGCGGATTAACGCGGAGGCTGGTATGACGAAGCCTGTATCGCCCGCGACCTTCAAACGCATCGTCACCGTGCTGCCCAGGCGCATCGCCGGAGGCGGATTGATCAGGTTCACCTTGACTCGGAACGTGCCGGTCACCGGATCTGCGCGCGGTGAGACCTCGCGAACACGCGCGGCCGCAGTAACCTTCTGGTCCATGGTCAATGCGACGGTGATTGCATGGTTCGCGAGCACGCTGTCTTTCGCCTGTGCCGGAATGTCGAAGATCCCATCGCGACCGCTTTCGCGCGCGATCTGGACGATCATGCGACCGGCGCCGACCACCTCGCCGGGCTCGGCTCCCTGCACCGTCACGACGCCGGACACGTCGGAGACCAGCCGCGTGTAGCTCAGACGGTTTTCCGCAAGCGTGACCTGCGATTGCGCCGACTCCACCTGAGACTGGGCAGTCTTCTGCAGCGCCTCGGCCTGCTCGTAGGAGGATTGCGATACCGCTTTCTCGACGACGAGCTCACGCATTCGATCGTAATTGGCTCGCGCCTCCACGAGTTGCGCCCGCGCCGCCGCCAGCTGCGCTCGTGCGGCCTGCAACGAGGTGTCCTCGTTTTGCGGGTCGAGTCGCGCCAGGAGCTGGCCCGGTCGCACGACGTCGCCGACTCCGACGTCGCGTTCGATGAGCCTTCCGTCGATCCGAAACGCAACATTGACCTCACTTTGGGCGTGCACGGTACCGGTCAAGGCGAGAACATCTTGGTCGGCACGCTTGTCGATGGTGATCGTGCGGATGGGACGCGCCTCCTCGACGGGGGGCGGCTCGGCACGCTTGCATGCGGGCAAAGTCGTCAGCATTGCGTAAGCAATGATCGACGCCGCCACCCAACGCTTGGAATCCACGAGCTTGCCCTCTCATGTCGGTCAAGTTGCAGACATCACCGCCGCACTGCGTGGTGAAACAATTTCGCGCAAGAGCATAGCTGTCGACTGTCGCACAGGCAATCATCGATCGCACTGAAACAAATCTTTACCTATTGCTTCCCGGGATTGAGACAAACGCAGATCACAGGCCCTCGGCTAGAATGCGCCATGGCAGCGTGGACTTGGTTAATCCCGGCTCTCTCCATCGTTCTGCTCATCGGCGCGGCAGCGGCGGGCGTTGGCTCGATACTGGCGATACTCTGCGCCGCGGCACTCATTGGCGCAGTGCTTGCAGCGGTGCACCATGCCGAGGTCGTTGCGCACCGCGTCGGCGAGCCCTTCGGCACGCTCGTGCTCGCTGTGGCGGTGACCGTCATCGAAGCCTCGCTGATTCTGTCGATGATGCTCGCGGGCGGCGCGGACGCCGCGGTCATACCGCGCGACACGATCTACGCAGCGATCATGATTATCTGCAGCGGCGTAGTGGGCCTATGCGTCCTCGTCGGCGGCCTGGCGCACGGCGAGCAAAGCTTCCGAGTGGAAGGGTCCAGCGCCGGACTTGCTGCGCTCATCGCCATGTCAGCACTTTCGCTGGTCTTGCCGGTCTTCACCACGAGTACGCCCAGCGGTACGTACAGTGCGGCGCAGCTTACTTTCGCCGCCGTGACGTCGGCTGCACTCTGGGCGGTGTTCGTCTTCATCCAGACCGTTCGACATCGCGACTATTTTCTTCCCGCCGGCGACACGTCCACTCCGGAAGAACACGCGCCTCCTCCGACAAATCGCGAGGCGTGGTTCAGCTTCGGTCTGCTGCTCGTGTGCCTCGTGGCCGTGGTGGGGCTCGCCAAGCTTCTTTCACCGACAATCGAGCGGGTCGTCATCGAGGCCGGGGCCCCGAAGGCAGTGATCGGGATCGTGATCGCGATGCTCGTGTTGCTGCCCGAAGCATGGGCTGCTGCGCGGGCAGCGAATGCGAATCGACTGCAGACCAGCATGAACCTTGCCATCGGCTCCGCGCTCGCGTGCATCGGTCTTACCATTCCGGTGGTCGCGTTGGCGGCGATCATGTTCGACTTGCCGCTGGTCATGGGCCTGGATCCCAAAGACCTAGTGATGCTCGCGCTGACTTTTCTGGTAAGCGCCGTGACCCTCGGCACTGGCCGCACGCACATGATGCAGGGCGCTGTACACCTCGTTATTTTTGCGGCCTTTCTTTTTCTTGCTTTCGTGCCCTAGTCATATTCACTGCGATCAGGCTCGTCGCAGCGAGCGGCGGAATGCCTGCACGAAGCTCGAATTACTGAGACCCGCCGGCGGGGATGGTCTCAGCGGTTTCGGCTCCCAGCGCTTCCAGCAAGCGGCGATAAGCCGGCGACGCGCGCAGCACGCTGCTCGCGACGCGACGCAACCTGTCGACAGCCTCCGGCGCGAGCACGAGAGTCGTCGGGAGGTTTTCACAGTAGGCGCGCTCATCCAAGTCGGAGATGTCCCTGAAGCTCACGTCGATCGCGTAGAGCTCGATGGGTGGTCGGCTGAGATCCGCCGACGGCTCGCGCCCAGCGAGACGCGCCTCGGCGAGCGCGAGCCGGCGCTCCAGCGCCCAGCGCGTAATGATGTCGTTCAGCAAGTCCATCGATTCGTATGAATAACGGTCGATCGGAACGCTCGAGGATTGCCACAGCTGCTGGAACATTCCAGGCGGGGCCTCGTTTCGCCCCCAATCGACGGTGGGCGAAGAGACTGCGTTGACGACGATAACCGCAATGCGCCGGACGTCGCGCAGTAAACGTATCGACTCTAATTGCTTCCCTGAATCGATACTCGCCAATATCTCCACAATGGTTCGTATAGCAACGTTGTCGGTGACGCCACCGTCGACGAGATGCAGATAGGGATGGGCTGCGCTGTCCTGCAAATCGACGAGCTCGTTGTAGCGTCGCAGCCCCCGCCCTGCGTCCTTCCTATCGCGTCGCTCCGCGACGGCTTCGCGTACCCATGTGGGGAACTCGAATCCGCATCGACCGCCGTAGTTGTTGAGCGTTATCGGCGAGAGCACGACGGGGACGGCCGAGGACGCTGCGGCTACCCGCGAGAGGCGTAGCTTGGTGAAGTCGGAGCAGATCAGATCGAAGTTGTCTTGCATGAAGGGAAAGCGATTTCCCGTTACGACATCTGTGGCTGATGCGATCGCCACAGGAGTGGGCTTCTCGACAAGGTCTCCGAAGGTGGCGCCGTCGAACAGGCTCTCGTCGTAATAGTCAGCAGCAAGCTCCGAGCGGCCGTAGGACGGACTGAGCAGTCTCGGCCAGTAACCCGGGTTGAGCACGCGATCGATGAGCACGCTCTGCACGTCGCGCTTCAGGAACCGAGCCTCGTACTCGGAAAACAGCTGCTCGCCGTAGAGCGAGTAGGCGAGCGCAGTGAAGCTGCCGCCTGATACGGCGGTAATGAGGTCAACCTCGTCGAGCATTCGCCGGTGGTGACCGTCAACGACGATGGGTGTACGGCGCAACTCTTCCAGGACGCCGTAGGAAAGCGCAGCAGCGCGCGTTCCACCTCCCGAAAAGGCCAGGATGAGAAGCGTAGAGGGATCGTGATCCGGGCGCCGCGCGATGTGCCTCGCGACGTTGTAACCACTTTCAGGTTCCACTCGTGCGATGGGCTCGTTGACCGGGCGGCTTGCGCAGCCTTCGAGCAATGCGAGACCTACTGCCGCGGCGGTGACGAGCGCACGGACTATGGATCTGCTTTCGCGCATAGTTCGCTTATGACTGGTCAGGCTCGGATTTCAGCGGATCGGGTAATGCTACTCGCAAGATAACGCATCGATTGGTGCGTGAGGGCTCAACGCGACGCCAGTCTAGTGCCTGTCCTGTCGGAAAGCTTAAGAGCCAGTGCGGCTGCTTGCGTAACGCACGCCAACTCAAGCAGAACCAGCATGTTCGCTTCGGCTCGGCCGCGGGCGCGCGAGGGTCAGCTAATAGCCAAGCCAACGCGCATTGACTTACGTGCCGATAGTCCACGTTGGAAGGTATCATCGTCTATTGCGTCGAGATCTCAACGTCATCCCCGGTGGAACGCTGTGTTCGCTGCTGCGTTCTTGGTTGTTCACATATGGAGGGCGGTATGAAGTCAGGGCAAGATGTCGTTCGCGTCAAGGCATGGGCGTGCATGTGCGCCGCTCTCGCGATCATGTTGTGCGGGACCGCATCCGCCCGAACCAGCGTGAACTACGGTCGCGTCACGGCCATGCAGCTAGTCACACAGGAGAATGTCAGGGCGCAGACTGGGGGCGCAGTGGTGGGTGGCGCCATCGGTCTCATGTCCGGCCGGAATCAGTCGGGGAGCAACCAGGCGCTGCGTACGATCGGTGGCGCGTTCGCCGGCCAGCAGATTGGCAGGATGGCCAGCAACAAGCAGGCGTTCGAATATACGGTGCTCATCGGCGGCTCGACGACACGTGTGGTCACTGACGAAGGCGGCTTCCGGGTCGGCGACTGCGTAGCAGTCGAGAGAGGCGAGTGGGCCAACCTGCGGCTCGTCGACGATTCGAACTGCAACGCGCGCCCGGCCTCGAAGGCGCCGCCGGCAGCGATTCGCCACGCCGATGCGTGCATCGCCGCCAAAGACAAGCTGCTGGAGGCCGAGACAACGGAGGCGTTCGATGTTGCGGAGCGGCGGGTACGGCTGCTATGCGCCGACTGACTGCGATTGTTGCACCTTGTAGGGCGACCTCAACCTTGCTGAGGAAAACGGAAGTGCGTCCGCTACCACAGCCAACACGCGATTCAAAGTAGTTGTCAAAGACCGAACAACTAAGGACTGAGAGATGCTCAAGCGTCTTATTGCGACTCTCGGAGTCGTGCTTCTTGGTATGTCAGTCTCATCGGCTTGGGCCCGCGGTTCATGCGCCGAAGCCGCCAACCTGTTCAGGAAGGCTGGCGAGAGCGCGAACTTCTTCAAGACATCCTATGGATACGCCGTCTTCCCCACCATTGCCAAAGGAGGCGCCGGCGTCGGCGGTGCCTATGGCAAGGGATGCGTGTACGCCAAAGGCAAGCACGCCGGCGATACGTCGATGGTGCAGGTGTCGATCGGGTTCCAGCTCGGTGGCCAGGGGTTCAGCGAAATAATCTTCTTTCAGGATGAGCGCTCCTTCGAGGAATTCACCAGTGGCAACTTCGAATTCGGGGCGGACGCTCAGGCTGTGGCGATCACCCTCGCGGCACAGGCGAAGGCCGGTTCGACGGGGGCATCTGCCGGCGCCAGCGCGAGTAAGCATGCCGCGACTACCGCAGGCGCGTACTACAAAGGGTATGCGACGTTCACCATCATCAAGGGCGGCCTGATGTACGAAGTGAGCGTCAGAGGACAGAAATTCAGCTACAAGCCTCTGTAGGCACTTGGCTCAAAGGTTGGGTAAACTCTCCCACGGTGGCGGCCCGCGACTGCGTCTCAAAAATGTCATCAAAAATACGCCGCCCCAATCTCGCGCGCGAGATCGTCATCGTGCTGGCGGTCAAGTTCCTCGCGCTGTTCGTCATTTGGAGCGTTTGGTTCGCCCATCCGGAAGCGAGCCGCCTGAACGGCCGGGAAGTTGGAGCCGCTCTGTACTCCTCCAGCAACGCGGTGCCAGAACGGAGCGAACACGATGCCAAACCTTGAGCTCGTCGACGTGTCGCGCCTGCAATTCGCCGTCACGGCGCTATATCACTTTCTCTTCGTTCCATTGACGCTCGGGCTGTCGTGGATCCTGGTCATCATGGAGTCCGTCTACGTGATGACCGGGCGCGAGATCTATCGCGACATGACCCAGTTCTGGGGCAAGCTTTTCGGCATCAACTTCGCGATGGGCGTCACGACCGGGCTGACGATGGAGTTCCAGTTCGGCACTAACTGGGCTTACTACTCGCACTACGTCGGCGACATCTTCGGGGCTCCGCTCGCGATCGAGGGCCTGATGGCCTTCTTCCTCGAGTCGACGTTCGTCGGTCTCTTCTTCTTCGGCTGGAAGCGTCTCTCAAGAGTCCAGCACCTGCTGGTCACGTTCCTGGTCGCGCTCGGATCGAACCTCTCCGCGCTGTGGATTCTCATCGCCAACGGCTGGATGCAGAATCCGGTCGGCGCAGGATTCAACTTCGAGACGATGCGCATGGAACTCATGAGCTTCCCGGATCTCTTCTTCAATCCGGTTGCGCAAGTGAAGTTCGTGCACACCGTGGCGGCCGGCTACGTCACGGCGTCGATGTTCGTTCTCGGCGTGTCGAGCTGGTACCTGCTGAAGGCGCGCGACGTGGGCTTCGCGCTGCGCTCCTTCGCGGTGGCCGCGGGCTTCGGGCTGGCTTCGGTCCTGTCGGTGATCGTGCTGGGCGACGAGTCCGGGTACACCTCGGGCGAAGTGCAGAAGGTCAAGCTGGCGTTGATCGAAGCCGAATGGGAAACCCAGAAACCGCCGGCAGCGATCACTGCGTTCGGCATGCCGAACCAGGCAGAGGAGCGAACCGACTACGCGATCAAGATTCCCTGGCTGCTCGGGCTCATCGCGACGCGCTCGGTCGACACACCGATCACCGGAATCAAGGAGCTGCGCAGCGAAGCGGAGAAGCGCATCGCGAGCGGGATCAAAGCCTACGCGCTGCTCGAGAAGCTGCAGGCGGGCGACAAGAGCCCGGAAACGCGCAGGCAGTTCGAAGAGGCAAAAACGGACCTCGGCTATGCGCTGTTGCTGAAGAAGTACACGGCGCGCGTGACCGATGCCACGCCGGAGCAGATCCGGCTCGCCGCCGCCGACACGATTCCGCGAGTCGCGCCGATGTTCTGGTCGTTTCGCGTGATGGTCGGGCTGGGTTTCTTCATGCTCTTCGTTTTTGCGGCGTCGTTCGGCTTTCTCGCGGTGCGCAATCTCGCGCCGCAGCGCTGGCTGATGCGCACCGCGCTGTGGAGCATTCCGCTGCCGTGGATCGCTCTGGAATGCGGATGGATCGTGGCCGAGTACGGCCGGCAGCCGTGGACCATCAGCGAGGTGCTGCCGACGGCGCTGAGCGTATCCAATCTTTCGCCGTGGGAAGTCTATACGAGCCTCGCTGCGTTCGTCATTTTCTATACGGCGTTGCTCGCGATCGAGATCTATCTCCTGCTCAAGTACATCAAGCTCGGGCCCTCGAGCTTGCACACGGGCAAATATGACGTGGAGCTCGGGCGTTCCGCAGCCTCGGCTGCCTGAAAGGCGAACCATGATCGATTACGAAACCCTGAAGGTGATCTGGTGGCTGTTCATCGGCGTGCTGTTGATTGGCTTTGCGGTCACCGACGGCTTCGACCTCGGCATCGGGACCCTGCTCCCCTTTCTCGGCCGCAACGACGAGGAGCGCCGGGTGATGCTCAACTCGGTCGGGCCGACCTGGGAAGGCAATCAGGTGTGGTTCATCACCGCAGGAGGAGCGACGTTCGCGGCCTGGCCGCTGGTGTACGCGACCGCTTTTTCCGGCTTCTATGCCGCGTTGCTCCTGGTGCTGTTCGCGCTCTTCTTTCGCCCGGTCGGCTTCGATTTCCGAAGCAAGGTCGCGGATCCGCGCTGGCGCAATGCCTGGGACTGGGGTTTGTTCATCGGCGGCACGGTCCCCGCGGTCGTGTTCGGCGTCGCGTTCGGCAACCTGCTGCAGGGCGTGCCGTTCCAGTTCGATCCGGCAACGATGGCCGTGACCTACACCGGATCGTTCTGGCGGCTGCTCAACCCCTTCGCGCTGCTCACCGGGCTGGTGAGCCTCGCGATGCTGGTGATGCACGGAGCGAGCTTCCTGCAGATCAGGACCGAGGACGCGCTCCAGCTGCGCGCCCGTGCCGCGGCGCGCTGGGCAGCCATCGCCTTGATCGTGCTCTTCGCCATCGCAGGGATATGGGTCGCGTACGGGATCGCGGGATATCGCATCGTGTCGATCCCGGCGGCGTCGAGCGCTTTCGTTCCAATCGCGAAGACGGTCGAATCGTCGCCGGGGATCTGGCTCGCCAACTTCACCGCTCATAAATGGATGATGCTCGCGCCGATCGTCGCGTTTGCTGGCGCGCTCGCGGTGGTCGTCTCCTCGGCAGGAGGTCGGTCCATGCTCGCCTTCGTCGCAAGCGGCGTCGCCGTCGCCGGCGTCATTCTCACAGCCGGCTTTGCGATGTTCCCGTTCGTGATGCCATCGTCGAGCGACCCGCGGTCGAGCCTTACCGCCTGGGATTCCGTGTCGAGCCATCGGACGCTCGCCATCATGTTCTGGGTCGTCGTCATCCTGCTGCCGATCGTTATCGCGTACACGGCATGGGTCTACTGGGTCGTCCGCGGCAAGGTGACGGTCGCGCACATCCGCGAAAACACGCATATGAGTTACTGAGGAGCCGCTATGTGGTATTTCACCTGGATTCTCGGCGTCGGCCTCGCACTCGCGTTCGGAATCATCAACGTGATGTGGCTTGAGTCCTCGTACTTCTCCGGCGCGCTCGACGAAGAGCACGTGCGCAAGCGCTTCCTGCACGGCGGAGAGCCGCCCGCCTGACCGTGACCGCGTGGCCTTGGCTCGTCCCTGCGCTGTCCCTCGCGCTCCTGATCGCTGCGCTGATCGCGGGCGCGGGCCCGTTGCTGGGGGTGCTGTGCGCAGCGGCCCTGATCGGCGTGGTGATTGCAGCGGTTCACCACGCCGAGGTCGTCGCGCATCGCGTCGGCGAGCCCTTCGGCACGCTGGTGCTGGCGGTCGCCGTCACCGTCATCGAGGCCTCGCTCATCTTGTCGGTGATGATCGCAGGCGGCGCGGACGCCGCCGTCATTCCGCGCGACACGATCTACGCCGCGGTCATGATCATCTGCAACGGAGTGGTCGGCCTGTGCGTTCTGGTGGGCGGCATCGCGCACCGCGAGCAGAGCTTCCGCGTCGAGGGATCGAGCGCCGGTCTCGCAGCGCTCATCGCCATGTCCGCGCTGGCGCTCGTTTTGCCGGACTTCACGACGACGACCAGCTTCGGCACCTACAGCAAAGGACAGCTCGTGTTCGTCGCGGTGACCTCGGTGATGCTATGGGCGATCTTCGTCTTCGTGCAGACAGTGCGCCACCGCGACTATTTTCTTCCCGCGGCCGACAAGTCCAACGCCGAAGCGCACGCCGCTCCGCCGACGAACCTGCAAGCCGCCGCCAGCTTCGGGCTCCTTCTGCTTTGTCTCGTCTCGGTGGTGGGGCTCGCCAAGGTGCTATCGCCGACCATCGAGCAGGCCGTCGTCAAGGCCGGCGCGCCGAAGGCCGTGATCGGAATCGTCATCGCGATGCTGGTGCTGCTGCCCGAGACCTGGGCCGCCGTGCGCGCTGCGGTGGCGAATCGTCTTCAGACGAGCATGAATCTCGCCATCGGATCGGCTCTTGCGAGCATCGGGCTTACGATTCCCGTCGTCGCGTTCGCGGGCATCGTCCTCGACTTGCCGCTGACGCTCGGGCTGGGGCCGAAGGATCTGGTGATGCTCGCGATCACCTTCCTGATCAGCGCGGTCACTCTCGGGGTCGGCCGCACCCACGTGATGCAGGGCGCGGTGCACCTCGTCATCTTCGCGGCGTTTCTCTTTCTCGCCTTCGTGCCGTAGACGTCCCGGTCAGCGCCGCGCTGCAGACAGCACGCCGGGCACCTCGCGCACGAGCAACAGCGCTCGCTTCAGCTCGTCCAACCCGCGCACCTCCAGCGTGAATCCCATGCGCGCCTGCAGATTCTTCGATAGCGTGTTGACCGCCGTGACGTTGATCCTCTCGCGCGAGAACACTTCGGAGATGTCGCGGAGCAGCCCCTGGCGGTCCATCGCCTCGACGACGACGTCGACCGGGAAGACTTCGTCGCGCGGCTTGCCCCAGTCCGCGGTGATCAGCCGCTCGGGCTGCCGCTCCTTCATGCGCGCGACGTTGCTGCAGCTCTGGCGGTGGATGGAAATGCCCTTGCCGCGAGTGACGAAGCCGACGATCGGATCGGGCGGCGCCGGCTTGCAGCATTTCGCGAGCCCGGTCATCAGACGATCCACGCCGACGACGAGAATGCCACTACCCGCGCCTGCGGCCTTGCTCCGTCGCGTCTGCAGGGCTTCCTCTTCCGGCGCGACGGTTTCCTGCTTCGCCGCCGCGCGGATGGCCGTCTGCAGCGCGCGCAGATTGATCTCGACGCGCGCCACCGCGGCGAAGAATTCCTCGACCTTGGCGTAGCCCGCCTCGGCCGCGACGGCGTCGAGCTTGACCGAGGTCAGTCCCGCGCGCGCGAGCTCCCGCTCGACGATGTCGCGGCCGTGCGCGATCGTCTCCTCGACCTGCTGCGCCTTGAACCACTGCCGCACCTTGCTGCGCGCCCGGTGGCTCGTCACGTAGCCGAGCTCCGGATTGAGCCAGTCGCGACTTGGGCCAACTGAGGGCCCGCCCTTGACCGCGATGATCTCCACGCGCTGACCGCTCGCGAGCTTGTAGTTGAGCGGAACCATCGCGCCGTCGACGCGCGCACCGCGGCAGCGATGCCCGAGGCTCGTGTGCACCGAGTAGGCGAAGTCGACTGGAGTCGCTCCGCGCGGCAGATCGATCACCTTCCCCTGCGGAGTGAGCACGTAGATCGTGTCGGTGAAAAGGCTCGACTTGAACTGCTGCAGCCATTCGCCGGCATCGGCCACCGCATCCTTCCAGTCGAGCACCTGGCGCAGCCACGCGATCTTCTCCTCGTAGCCGGGATCGCGGCGCCCCGTATGCGCGGCCTCCTTGTAGCGCCAGTGCGCGGCAACGCCGTATTCCGACTGGCGATGCATATCGTAGGTGCGGATCTGCACTTCGAGCGGCTTCCCTTCCGGTCCCATCACCGCGGTGTGCAGCGAGCGGTAGTCGTTCGGCTTCGGCTTGGCGATGTAGTCGTCGAACTCGCGCGGCACCGGGCTCCACAGGTTGTGCACGACGCCGAGCGCGGCGTAGCAGTCCTTCACTTCGTCGACGAGAATGCGCACGGCGCGGATGTCGTAGAGCGATTCGATGCCGGCGCCCTTGCGCCGCATCTTGTTCCAGATGCTGTAGATGTGCTTCGCGCGTCCCGAGACGTCGGCCTTGACGCCTGCCGCCGCAAGCTCGCGCTTAAGCGTCGCCTGAACGGTCTCGATGTAATGCTGCCGGTCGAGGCGGCGCTCGTCGAGAAGCCGCGCGATGCGCTGATAGGCTTCGGGCTCGAGCGCGCGCAGGCTCAGGTCTTCCAGCTCCCACTTCAGCTGTCCGACGCCGAGCCGGTTGGCGAGCGGCGCGAAGAGATCGAGCGTCTCGCGCGCCGCCTGCGCGCGGCGATCGCCGGCTTCCTCGCTACCGATCAGAAAGCGCAGCGCCTGCGTGCGCTCGGCGAGCTTGATCAGCACGACGCGGATGTCCTCTACCATCGCCAGCAGCATCTTGCGCAGGTTCTCCGCCTGCCGATCGCGCTCTTCACCGGCGATGCTCTCCTGCGCCGCGCGGATCGCACCCATTCGCGCCACTCCGACAACGATCTGCGCGATCTCCTGACCGAAGTTTTCTTCGAGCGTCTTGGCGTCGAAACCGGCGAGATCGGGAAGCCCCAAGAGCAGCGACGCGACTACCGAGGTCGCGTCGAGCTTGAGGCTCGCCACGATGCCCGCCGTGCCGAGCGCGCGGTCGAGCCAGAGCTCGCCGTCGCTCGCGAGCAGCGATCCATAGCGATCACGCGCAGAGTCGAGCGCTTTCGCGATCGCGACGCGCTCGCCGGGCGAATATGCGGCGGCGGCCTGGTCGAGCCAGGCGGTCAGCGCTTCGGGATTGGCGACGGCGGAGGAAGTTGCGCGCGACGCGCGGGCGAGTGAGACCATTTCACGCCGCCTCCTTCCTGACCACGTCGGCGAGATCACGCGCGAGCGCGTCCGCCGCGCTCGCCTCACGCGCTTCGACCATCACGCGCAGCACGGGCTCGGTGCCCGAGGGGCGCAGCAGCACGCGACCACCGCCGTCGAGCGTTGCCAGAGCGTCGCGCGCGGCGCTGCGGATCGCGTCGCTCGTGCTCCAGTCGAAGCCGCGGCGGATCGGCACGTTAATGAGCCGCTGCGGAAAGAGCGGCGCGTCCGCGGTTGCCTGCGCGAGGGTCACTTCCTGCTCTCGCAGAGCGCGCAGCACCGCCAGCGCAGCAACGATCGCGTCGCCGGTCGTGTGCTTGTCGAGGCAGATGATGTGGCCGGAATTCTCGCCGCCGAGAAGCCACTTCTTCTCCAGCATCTTCTCCAGCACGTAGCGGTCGCCGACGGGAGTGCGCTCGAGCGGAATGCCGCGCTTGGCAAGCGCCTGCTCGAAGCCGAGATTGCTCATCTGCGTGCCGACCACGCCGCCCGCCATCGCGCCGCGCCGCCAGTAATCGAGTGCGATGACGTACAAAAGCTGGTCGCCGTCGTAGGCCACTCCCTTCCCGTCGACCATCAGCAGCCGGTCGCCGTCGCCGTCGAGCGCGAGTCCCAGATCGGCGCCTTCGCGGACCACTGCTTCCCGCAGATGCTGCGGGTGCATGGTGCCGACACCCGCATTGATGTTGAGTCCGTCGGGGTCGCTGCCGATCGCGATCACCTCGGCGCCAAGCTCGTGGAACACCGGAGGCGCGACGTGATAGGCGGCGCCGTGCGCGCAGTCGATGACGAGCTTCAGTCCCTTCAGGTCCAGCTCGTTGGGAAAAGTGCTCTTGCAGAACTCGATGTAGCGGCCCGCGGCATCGTTGACGCGGAACGCCTTGCCGAGCTCCGCGGAACGCACGCAGGCGATCGGCCGGTCGAGGCCGTCTTCGATCGCGTGCTCGACCGCGTCCGGGAGTTTCGTTCCCGCGGCCGAGAAGAACTTGATGCCGTTGTCCTCGAAGGCGTTGTGCGAAGCGCTGATGACGATGCCGGCGGAGAGCCGCAGCGCGCGCGTGAGATACGCCACCGCCGGTGTGGGCAGTGGACCGGAGAGGTAGACATCGACGCCGGCCGCTGACAATCCGGACTCGAGCGCTGCTTCGAGCAGATAACCGGAAATGCGCGTGTCCTTGCCGATGAGCACTCCCGGCGTGTCGCCGGGACGCGTCGCGGCTTCGGCCGCGAACACGCGCCCGGCAGCGTAGCCGAGATGCAGAACGCGCTCGGGCGTGATCGGCGGCTCGCCGACGCGGCCGCGAATGCCGTCAGTGCCGAAATGTTTGCCCATGTTGAACTTCGTTCCAAACTTTCAATGCGTCGACCGTCTCGCGTACGTCGTGCACGCGCACCATCGCCGCGCCGCGGGCCACCGCCGCCAGCGCGGCGCCGAGGCTTCCGGCGAGACGCTCGCCGACATCGCGGCCGGTGATCGCGCCGATCGTCGACTTGCGCGAGAGTCCCGCGAGCACCGGGTAGCCCAGCGCTGCGATCTCCGGCAGCGCGCGCAACAAGACGAGATTATGTGCCACTGTCTTGCCGAAGCCAAAGCCCGGGTCGACGACGACGCGCTCCCGGGCGATCCCGGCCGCCTCGCAGGCGCGGGCGCGCTCGGCGAGAAAATCTTTCACTTCGCTGACTGCATCGACGTAGCTCGGCGCCTGCTGCATCGTAGCCGGCTCACCTTTCATGTGCATGACACAGACCGCGACCGGCTCCTTCGCACCGGCGATCGTCTCCAGAGCCCCCGGTTCGCGCAGCGCCGAGACATCGTTGATCATGCTCGCACCCGCGGCGATGACAGCGCGCATCACCGCGGGCTTGCGCGTGTCGGCGCTCACCGGCACGTTCGATGCGGCGAGCTTCTCGACGAGCGGAATCAGGCGCTCGAGCTCTTCGCCCTCGGAAGCCGGCGCCGCGCCAGGCCGTGTGGATTCCGCCCCGATGTCGATGAGATCGGCGCCGTCGCCGATCATGCGCTGCGCGTCCTCAAGCGCCGCCGCAGGATCGAGCATGCGCGAGCCCGGAAAGAATGAATCCGAGGTGAGGTTGACCACGCCCATGACGAGCGGACGGTCGAGCGGCAACCGGTGGCGGCCGCAGAGAAGAAACGGGGTCAGGGACCTCTCAAACCGGACGCGGAGAAGGCGCGGCGTCGGGACCCGCGTTGGGGCCGAAGGTCGGCGTCGCCGGCGTCGTCGCGGGTTTCGGCGGACGCGGCGGCCGGTTCTGCATGATGTCCTCGACCTGGTCGGTGTCGAGCGTTTCCCACTCGAGCAGCGACTTCGCCATGGCCTCGACCTTGTCGCGATTCTCCTCGATGAGCTTCCGTGCCAGCGCGTACTGCTCGTCGATGATGCGGCGGATCTCCTGATCGACCTTCTGCATCGTCGCTTCCGACACGTTCTTCTGCGTCGTGATCGAGCGGCCGAGGAAGACTTCGCCTTCGTTTTCCGCATAGACCATCGGACCCAGCGCGTCGGACATGCCGTAGCGCGTGACCATGTCGCGCGCCATCCCAGTGGCGCGCTCGAAGTCGTTGCCGGCGCCCGTGGTCATCTGCAGCATGAAGATCTCCTCGGCGATGCGGCCGCCGAAGAGCACCGCGATCCGCTGCAGCAGGTAGTCGCGGTCGTAGGAGTAGCGATCCTGCTCGGGGAGCTGCATGGTGACGCCCAGCGCGCGCCCCCGCGGGATGATCGTCACCTTGTGCACCGGGTCGGACTTGGGCAGGAGCTTCGCCACCACCGTATGACCCGACTCGTGATAAGCAGTGTTCTTGCGCTCTTCCTCCGACATGACCATCGATTTGCGCTCGGCGCCCATCATGATCTTGTCCTTGGCGAGCTCGAAGTCCTCCATGTCGACCAGGCGCTTGCTCTTGCGCGCAGCGAAGAGCGCGGCCTCGTTGACCAGATTCGCAAGATCGGCGCCGGAAAAACCCGGCGTTCCGCGCGCGATGATCTCCGCCTTCACGTCGCCGGCGAGCGGAACCTTGCGCATGTGCACAAGCAGGATCTGCTCGCGGCCGCGGATGTCGGGAAGCGGCACCACGACCTGCCGGTCGAAGCGTCCCGGGCGCATCAGCGCGGGATCGAGCACGTCGGGACGGTTGGTCGCGGCGATGACGATGACGCCGGAGTTGCCCTCGAAGCCGTCCATCTCGACCAGCAATTGATTGAGCGTCTGCTCGCGCTCGTCGTTGCCTCCGCCCAGTCCCGCGCCACGCTGGCGGCCGACGGCGTCGATTTCGTCGATGAACACGATGCAGGGCGCGTTCTTCTTCGCCTGCTCGAACATGTCGCGCACGCGCGCCGCGCCCACGCCGACGAACATCTCGACGAAGTCGGAGCCGGAGATGGAGAAAAACGGAACCTTCGCTTCACCCGCGATCGCCTTGGCGAGCAGCGTCTTGCCGGTGCCGGGGTTGCCGACCATCAGCACGCCACGCGGAATGCGGCCGCCCAACTTCTGGAACTTGGAAGGATCGCGCAGGAACTCGACCAGCTCCGAGACTTCCTCCTTCGCCTCGTCGCAGCCGGCGACGTCGGCAAAGGTGACCGTGTTGTTGGACTCGTCGAGCATGCGCGCCTTGCTCTTGCCGAAGCTGAAGGCGCCGCCGCGTCCTCCGCCCTGCATCTGGCGCATGAAGAACACCCACACGCCGATCAAGAGCAACATCGGGAACCAGGAGATGAACACCTGCGCGAGGAAGCTCTGCTCCTCTTCCTGCTTGGCTTGAACCTTGACACCGTACTTGACCAAGTCACCGACCATCCAAATATCACCGGGACTGTAGGTGATGTTCTGTTTCTTGTCGGTGGTGACCCACTTGATGGTGCGGCCCTCGATCGTCGCCGACTCGATGTGCCCTTGCTTGGCCTGCTCCATGAAGTCGGAATAGGCGACGGCATCCTTGCTTCCGGGGCGCGTGTCGAACTGCTTCACCACGGTGAGCACCACCAGCCCGACCACGAGCCAGATGAGTAGATTCTTCAGCAGGTTGTTCACAGCGTTTCCTTACTTGCGCCGCAGCGCCGGTTTCATAGTGCCAATTCTATCAGGAAGGGGACCTCTTCTCGCCCAGAAAACCCTTCCCGACCAGATAAACCTCGCGGCTCCGATCCCGCGAAGCCTTGGGCTTGCGTACGTAGGACTTCTTGAACCATGCCCGTAGGTCTCGCTGCAGGGAATCGAAGCCCTCGCCCTGGAAGGCTTTGACGACCAGATCGCCGCCTGGTTGCAGACAGCGCCCAGCAAATTCGAGTGCCAGCTCACCCAGCAATACGCTTCTCGCCTGATCCGCGGATACGACGCCACTGATATTGGGCGAGAGGTCGGAGAGCACAAGATCGGCTCTGCGGCCGTCGAGCGCTTCTTTGAGGGCCTCGAGCGTAGACTCGTCGCGGAAGTCGCCCTCGACGAACGCGACTCCGGCGATCGGCTCCATCGGGAGCAGATCGACCGCGACGATCCGTGTCGTCGGGCCGAGCCGCTGCCGCAGGACCTGGCACCAGCTGCCGGGCGAGGCGCCGAGGTCCACCACCGTCATCCCCGGCCGAAAGAGATCGTCCTTCTCGGCCAGCTCGAGCAGCTTGAACGCAGCCCGCGAGCGATAGCCGAGGCGCTGCGCCTCATGAACCCAGTGGTCCGAGACGTGCTCCTGCATCCACGCCTTCTTGACGTGGTGCTTCTTTCCATCCGGAGAGCGGGCTTTGGTCATGTTGATCATGTTGCCTGCAGGAGCATTGTCGCGGAACATAGCGCCGAGCACCCAGTCGAATCAACACGCCAGGGCGCGACGCTTTTTTGCCTACTCACCGCCATGTCAGCGCTCTTCGCTTTCCTTCATCACATCGCGGCATTCGCCGTGGTGGCGGCGCTGGTCGTAGAGCGCGTGCTCACAAGAGGCGAGCTGACTCCCGCCAACGCGAGGCGCGTCCTGGAGGCCGATCGGGTGTTCGGAATCGCGGCCGGCGTCGTGCTGATCGTGGGCCTGTTGCGTGTCGGCTTCTTCGAGAAGGGACCGGCATATTACTGGCACAGCGCCCCGTTCATCGCAAAGATCTCGCTGTTTGCGATCGTCGGCTTGCTTTCGATCTACCCAACCATCGCATTCCTCAAATGGAGAAAGCCTTTGCGTGACGGCGTCCTGCCTGTCGTGCCCGAATCGACCATGCAGAAGATCCGCGTCATCATCGGCTTGGAGCTGGCGTGCGTGGTCTTGATCATCGCGTGCGCGGCGATGATGGCGCGTGGGATAGGGTTCTTCGGCTAACTTCCGGCCGCTAGCGCTTGTCGAGGGGACTGATCACGACCGAGCCAAAACCATCGGCAAGATCATGCTGGTGAATCTCGTGGACTTCTCGCAAGTGCACTCGCAGTCGAGGCATGACCGCCCCTCGGCAATATGGTGATTCGGTCTTTCGCTACCTTGCCATCGCGGCGCTGTCGCGCCGTCCGTTCGCGGCCGCTTAGCTTGGTTCGTTAGCCCGCACCTGTGAAGCAGCCACTTATAGCCACGGTAGCTGCGGGTTTGTTGATCGCCCTAGCCTCGGTGGCTGCATTCAGATTTGGTGGCGGCACGCTGCCCTTGCCGATATTGATTCTTCTCGTGATACCTCTATTCGTAGGTCTTCCACTTCCGCTCGTCGTGCTGTGCTTTGTTGGTGTCTTCTGGGCTTGGTGCTCGTTTCTCTTCCGAGGGGAACCGACGGTTCCACGCCGTACTATCATCTTGCTTTATGCATCGGCGGTACTTTCCCTGACCTGGTTTGCGCTCAACTGGCAGTATGGTGTTAGGTGGCAGGGCTTATTCTTCACGGTGTCTTGTTTAGTGTTGAGCATTGTCTTCGTTGTCGTGTCCGCCCTTTTGATGTGGCGAGCTCGAACGGCGCCTTCTTTCGTCAGTTCGCTCATCACTCACACGGTTCTTTTCGCGTGGCTTGCGTCTTATGCCTTCCCTCTTCTGGGCGAGACTCCGTGAGGACGGTGCGGGCTAACCTTTCGCTCGTTATGCGTTGGGTTCGCGATGAGTGAGGCCTTTACGTGCATCGTTTGCGGGCGCCAGCGCAGGAACCGTTCGCACTTCATGTGGTTGGCGACGGCAGCGTCCTTTCTGTTCGGCCAGTTGCAAGTTGCACACGGTCCGGTGTGCGTTGAGTGCGCGCCCACATTCGCAACAGTCGGCGGTCGCATTCTCATTGGGCTGGCTGTGCTTGGTTTAGTGCTAGCCTTGCTGTACGGTCCGTTCAATGCGGTTGGTCGCTCATAATGTCGGCCCCAACGCATAACCTCTCGCTCAAGCGGACCGCTCGCCGGCGGCGCTGGCGCGCCGTCCGCTCGCGGCCGCTTAGCTTTGCTCGTTAGGCGGCACTCTCGGATGTGTCATGGACGTCAAGGAAATCGTTAAGGGTAACGAAGTCCGTTTCCTGCGGTACCGCCGGGGCCACGCCTACTACGCCGTGCGCGTTCCCTCGGAAGATGCTGATTACATGTTCCCGGTCCCGCTGTCTGACATCGGCGATGCCACTCTTCTTGCGACCGACAAAGCTATTGTGTTCATGCGCTACATTCGCAAAGCGATTGAAGATCGCACATTTGTTAGGGTTCGCGAGGTTGGCTAATGTTGCTTCTTGGTATCGTTGTGCCGCCTAACCTCTCGCTCAAGGGGACGCACCGTCACGCCCTCCAATATCTAGCCCGTTCGTCGCTCAACCGTACCCGCTGTCCGAGGCATCCATGAGCCCTGAAGCGCCCGTCCAACGCCAACTCGACGCGTACAACGCGCGTGATCTTGAACGCTTTGTTGTCGAGTACTCTGAAGGTGTTCGCATCTTTCGACCCCCGGCGCCGGAGCCCGTTATCGTGGGCAAGGCCGCGTTGGCCACGTACTATGCGAGCAATCGATTCAATCTGCCAAAGCTTCACGCCGACGTTGTCAACCGCATGGTTCTCGGTAACAAGGTCGTCGATCACGAGCGCATCGTTGGCGTGCGAGAAACAGCATTTGAGGCCGTAGCCATTTATGAGGTCGTTGACGGACGAATCAACTCGGTTTGGTTCTTCAACGCTGATCAATGACATCACAAGCGCGCCCTAACCTCTCGCTCAAGCCGATCGTTGACTCCACGCTAACGTGCCCGCATTGTGGCTATGAGTCTGTCGAGCTCATGCCCACCGACGCTTGTGTCTTCTTCCACGAGTGTGCGGGCTGCCACGAGCGTCTGCGGCCCAAGCGGGGCGATTGCTGCGTGTTCTGTTCATTCGGTTCGGTTAAGTGTCCGTCCATGCAGCAGGCGGCGAGCTGTTGTGCGAGCGCAGCTTCATCGTCTCCTTGAGAGCGTTCCGTGCAATCAACCCGCTTGCCGCCTAACATTTCGCTCAAGGGGACGCCTCGCCGGCGGCACTTCGTGTCCGCCGTCTCGTCGCCCCTGAGCTTCGTTCGTTAGGGCACACGAGCATTCCGAAAGAGCGAGAGAAAGGAGCAACAATGAAGACAAACAGAAGTTGGATCGTTACCTTAACACTGTGCGCCGTCACTGCCGTCGTGGTCGCGGGCCAAGCGTTCGCGCAGGAGGGCGTTACGCGTACCGTGATTCTCAAGCAGCCCCTGGAGGCGGACCCGACGAAAGAGGTGACAGTTTTCGTCTTCGAGCTCAAGCCCGGAGGGAGGACTGGTAAGCACTACCACCCAGGACAGGAGTTCATTTATGTGCTGGAGGGCGAGGGAAGAATCGAGGAGGCGGGCAAGCCGCCCGTGGATTTGAAGCCCGGAGTTGGAGTCTATTTCCAGTCAGATCCGACCAAACCGACCTATGTGCATGAGGGCATCAATCTCAGCCAGACCAAGCCGTTGAAGCTCGTCACGACGCTCATCACCGAGAAGGGGCAGCCGCTCGCAATCCCGGTCAAATAACCAGTCGCTTGTGGCCATGCGATTTCTCTCAATCCAGGCTCGTATTGCGTGTGCCCTAACCTCTCGTTCAAGGGGACGCCTCGCCGGCGGCGCTCACGCGCCGTCCGCTCGCGGCCGCTTAGCTTGGTTCGTTAGGCATTCCTTCCATGCGCGTCATGCTGGCGCTCATTACCCTCTGCATGGCCGCCGCCTCCGCTCACCTCTGCGCAGCCGAAAGTGGGGATCTGCAGTTGATTGGTCGGTGGTGCTCGAAGGAAGTCACACTACATCTCGCCGACGGTACGCTGAATCGCGAGCCGTCCAACGAATCGCAGTACATCGTGGAGACGTTTACTGCAGATCGGATAAATGCTGAATGGGTGCGCCAGTCCCAATCAGAGCGATGGATTGAAAGCTATGTGGCCGTGGCGCCCGGAGAAATTGCTGTGAAAATGCTCGAGCACTCCTCGCTTCCAAGCCTCGTCGGAAGCAGTTCCGTCGTGCGCTACGAAGTTCAAGGTCAAACGTTGAAGCTAACCGCGTTCCCACAGCAAATGAAGCCCCGCCCGGCCAGCACTCATCGTATGATTGAATCAACTTGGGTTCGTTGCCCGCAATAGGAATGCCTAACCTCTCGCTGAAGCGGACCGCTCGCTTGCGGCGCTGGCGCGCCGTCCGCTCGCGGCCGCTTAGCTTCGTTCGTTAGGGCTCATTCGCACAATGTCCATCACGTTTGCGCTCGACAAACCGCGGGATATCCTAGCGAAGGTGCGCAGAGAGCAGGCGCGCCTCTTCGAAGCTTTACAAACTCAAGACCGAACGATTATCGCGGACACCCTATTTAACTTTGCAGTAACTGCGTACCAGATCAAAGATTGGTTAAGTCAGTCTGCTTCTGCGGCGTACTCGCCGAGTCAAGTGCAGGCATATATCGAGGCTGACAAATGCTTACGGCTGTGCCGCGAGATTTGCAGCGCGAGCAAGCACCAAAAGCTTACAGCCGCTCCGAAAGACGCACGAAGCATCACCCTTTCTGCGACTGGCACCTTTATTGTCGCCTCGACCGATCCAAACGACGTGAAACTTGAGTCGGAAACATCACCCTGTTTCAGCGTTAAGCTCGTCGCAGTCGATGGATCTCGCTACGAAGCAAGTGAGTTTGCGGCGCATGTCATCCTGGCGTGGGAACAATTCTTTACACAGTGGCGGATCGCCCAATGAGCCCTAACCTCTCGCTCAACCGGACCGCTCGCCGGCAGCGCTGGCCGTCCGCTCGCGGCCGCTTAGCTTGGTTCGTTGGGCGTCAGGCATGGCTCGTTAGATCGAGAACGTAAGCACTTTCTAAGCTTGTGTACTATCTGGCAACCACGGAGCAGCCCATGGACTCGCGAAAAATGAGACGAGACTTCGCTGCTGGACTGCTTGTCGGGTTGCGCATCGTGTGGCCAGTTCTGTCCGCTTTGCTCGTACTAATGGTCGGGCTTGGAGTGGTAATCGGCCGAATCGAAGGTTGGTCGGTACAAGAATCGATCTATTTTGCTTTTGTGTCCGGACTGACCATCGGATATGGCGATCTTGCGCCCAAGACATTGCTAACCCGCATGCTCGCGATTCTCATAGGTGTGTGCGGCGTATTGTTCACCGCCCTGCTAGCCGCGGTCGCGGTCAAGGCGTTAACTCTGGTCCGCGAGAGCGGCGATAAATGAGTCCCCCATATCGTCGGGCCATGACGCCCCTCTCGCTCAAGCGGACCGCTCGCCGGCGGCGTTCACGCGCCGTCCGCTCGCGGCCGCTTAGCTTGGTTCGTTAGGCCCCTGACGGCGATGGGGCGTCGTATAGTCGAGTCTTTCTGGGGAGGAGTGCGCTATGGAAATCGTCTGGTTCATCGTGGTCGGGTTGGTGGCAGGGTGGCTTGCGGGTCAGATCGTGAAGGGTGGTGGCTTCGGTGTCATCGGCGACATCGTAGTCGGCGTGATCGGTGCACTGCTCGGAGGGTTTCTATTTAGCTCTCTTGGCGCGTCCTTAGGCGGCGGCTTGCTCGGCGCCATCATCGTGGCAACCATCGGCGCAGTAATCCTCATCTTCATTCTGCGTCTTATCAAACGGGCATAGGGGCCTAACCTCTCGCTCAAGCGGACCGCTCGCCGGCGGCGCGTACGCGCCGTCCGCTCGCGGCCGCTTGGCTTCGTCCGTTATGCGTCACTCATCACGCCACGGGCGGTGGTTGCTTCACCACTTGCGGCAACTCGGCATCGATGCAGGCCCAGCGCGGCGCAGATGACGTCCAGATCGTCATCGCCGGATTGGCAAGATTCGGATCATCGAAAGTACCGACACGGACAAAGATCAGATGAGGACGCACCTCTGCCTCGCTGAAGAGCGGCGTCCCGCACGATGGGCAGAATCGCCGGTGCACTTTGTTGCCGCTGTCCGCGACACTTGCATAGTCGTTCGTTTGGCCCGTCACGGTAAAGGACACTGTGCGGAAGCAGGCGTTGACCGTTCCGCTGCCGGCACCGAAATATTGACAGTCCCTGCACCAGCACACGCGCGTAACAATTGGGGGTTCCGAACTTTCCCAACGAATTGCCCCACAGAGGCATCGACCTGTTATCGCCATAGTCTGCTCCTGGACACAAGGGGAAGGTCTTGACCGCTGATCCTACGTCGAAGAGTACAGGGCGGGCAATTAACCGGGCATTACCCCGGTTGTCGGTTCCCATCGGTGATGTGACGCTTGACATCTCGCTCAAGCGGACCGCTCGCCGGCGGCGCTCACGCGCCGTCCGCTCGCGGCGGTTTAGCTCTGCTCGGTAGGCCGCGAAAACACCAGCGCAGATTGCACCCTTGGCCCATCAGACGGACAGGAAAAGTAGTGGTATCGCATTGTTTGCCGTGCAGTGCATCGCTTCGGGCTTGCTCGCCCATTGGACCATCGAGATCGTCGCCGGACGCATGTCTGCCTGGTGGCAGTGGCTCTCCGATTTGCTGGCAATTGTCGTCGATGCGGCGTCAGCGCTTGGAATCCTGATTCAAGGTCATGGCAAAGAGCCAGATCCAGCGAGGTACATAATCGTGTTCCTGCTCTACCTCGTTATCTTCAGAATCCTCACCGCCGTGGTCCGCCACGCGCGGTGGTCTAACTACTGAAGTGTTGTGTCGGATTTCTGGGTTCGGTCGTGGCGGCTCTAATACACCGAGGCAACGGATATGTGTCGAAATATCAAAACTCTCTTCAATTTTTCTCCGCCGGTGACCGAAGAAGAGATTCGCGCAGCTTCACTGCAGTTCGTGCGAAAGGTCAGCGGCTTCAGCAAGCCGTCGAAGGCAAACGAGGCCGCATTCCTTGCTGCGGTTGAAGGGATCACTGCCATCTCGAGCACTCTTCTTAACTCGTTGGAAACAAGCGCGCCACCGAGGTATCGAGAAGTAGAAGCCGCCAAAGCGCGTGAACGCTATGCTCAGCGGTTCCTCAGGTAGCGCCTTGCCCGTTAATCTCTCGCTCAACCGGACCGCTCGCCGGCGGCGCTCACGCGCCCTCCGCTCGCGGCCGCCCAACCTGGTTCGTTAGGCCGCTCCACTTCCGTGCACATGCCGCGTTTCAGTCACTTGGTCGCATGGATCTTGGCCGCCGCTTTGTCGGCTTTGGCCTATTGGTATGTTCTCGTTTATATCGTCGACGAATTCAATCCTGAATACGGCAGAGACACCTGGTTCATTCTCAATCTGTATCTCTTCGCACTCTCCATGGTTAGTGGTTTGGTCGGCTACTTTATTGCTGCCTTGTTTCGGGCGCGGCCGCGAACCTTTGCTATCGCATGCCTACCGGGTGTCGCGTTTACCGTGGGCCAGTTATTTCTCGCTCTTGCTTTGCGACAAGCGTTCCCCGACCGCGATGTGTTCGGTCAAGAGTTAGCCGGTGCACTATTCGTCGGCGCCTTGTCTATTTTCGCGGTGCCTTCCCGTGCGGCCTAGCCTCTCGCGCAAGCGAAGCGCTTAGCCTTGTTCGTTACGGCGCATTTCGGCGAGCAGCTATGCAAACCACGCTTCGCGAGATAACTGCGGGTACCGTTCGCCAGATTACGAACCTCTCCGTTGGTCCGGATCAACAACGCTTCGTCGCCAGCAACGCCGTCTCGCTCGCACAAGCTCTTTTCAGTCCAGACGCATGGTATCGGGCCATCTACGCCGATGAGACCCCTGCCGGCTTCGTGATGCTCCACGACGAATCGCTCCGAACCGAGCCGCCGGCGCACCCAGAAGTCGCGCTGTGGCGATTCATGGTCGATGCGCACTTTCAAGGGCGAGGCATCGGCACCGCCGCTCTCGACCAGGTCATCGCTCACGTTCGAAGCAAGCGAATCTTTTCCTCCCTGCTCGTCTCCTATGTGCCTGGACCTGGATCTCCGGAGGGGTTTTATCTCCGAGCTGGCTTCGCGCATACCGGAAAGGTTGATAATGGCGAGGTTGTTCTGGCGCTTCCACTTGCGCTTCCACTTGAGTCAAATGCGCCCTAACCTCTCGCACAAACGGACCGCTCGCCGGCGGTTTTCGCGCGCCGTCCGCTCGCCGCCCCTTAGCTTTGCTCGCTAGCCATGCTCGCCCCGCCATCGCTACCTGCGGCAGTATTGGCCCGGGCGTTCCGCGCGACGAACGGCGAGCTGGGCATCCGGCGCGAGGACGTTGAACCGTTCTTGACCGCCTGCGCCTTCGACAGCGTTGCAGTGTTAGGGTGTGAGGCGTGGCTAATTGACCATCGTGCTCATTTCAGTGGTGAGCCGATCCCCTTCCCAGGCCAATGGTGCGGCATCATGCCCGTGAATGGCTCCGATATTCCTGCCGTTTTTACATCCACTGTTTCAGATTCAAAGCTCGACGAAAGTTGGGCCGCGTTTGTCGCACGCTCCATCGTTGAAGTGCGAGCTGCGGTGCTAAGTTTTGATCCCGACGACGAGCTCGCCCCAAAGTGGCGACCGTACTTTCGTGTTAATTTCGCGCTGGATACCGAGCATGCCTAACCTCTCGCTCAAGCGGACGCTTGGCTTTGTTCGTCAGGGCGACACGCCAATCATCGTATGAACGCCGAGAAAATCACGGTTCGTGCAACCGCTACGGGGCAAACCCTAGACGTCGTCGTACTGAGTAAACGCGTCGACGGTATAGAGATTGTCCTCGGTGAAGGAATTCATAGCGTGAGGTGTCGACTCGTTCCCACTCGCAACGGAATGGCCTACGTTGGAAACGCCATGGGGCGGGAAATTGTTTATGAACGGTCGCGCGACCAAGTAAGCGCTGATCTCGAGCGCGCCAACCTTGGCGTGGGGCATTTCAAGCGACGTTAGTCGCTGGTCAATTATCCCTTGCGTGCGCCCTAACGACTCGCATGGCACCAACGGCGACGATTCGCACCTTGGTGCTTGTCGAGGGCGAGAGTGATGCCGCCGCTGTTCGTGCGCTCGCGAATCTCATCGGGCTTGATCTAGCTCGACACCACATCTGGCTCCAAGCAGCCAATGGTGTCACGAACTATACGCGGGCGCTGTCGACGTTCGCGCTCGCGTATCCGCACGCGGGGTTCTGTGGTTTGTACGACGTCGCCGACGAACAGTACGTCCGCCGAGCCCTCTCGAGCCTGGCCGCTCCGATCACGGACCACACTTCCGTCGAGTCATTCGGCTTCTTCGCGTGCGTAGCCGATCTCGAGGACGAGCTGATTCGAGCACTTGGCGCCGAGTCGGTGCAGCGCGTGATTGAGGAGCAAGGCGAACTGGCTTCGCTTCGGCGTTTCCAAGCCATGCCTCAGTACCGCCGTACTCCAGTCCAGCAACAACTGCGGCGGTTCCTGGGGACCCGCGCGACAAGGAAGATCCGATCAGCAAAACGTCTTGTTGAGGTCCTCACCGTTGATCAGCTGCCTTCCCCGCTCGCCGGACTGGCAGCAAGGCTGCGCGAAGCTGCCTCACTTGCGCCGACGAAAGATGGCGCCTAACCTCTTGCTCAAGCGGACCCCTCATACGCGTCACGACCCGCGCGCTGGGAACATCGTGGATGCAATCGAAGCTATGCACGGCCGTCGATCGATTCGGGCCTACGAATCGCGGCAAGTCCCTCGCAAACTTTTGGATGACCTGCTCTGGGCCGCTGTACAAGCGCCAATCCCGCCTGCCAGTGGGAATGAGCCGTGGGCAATCGTCATCGTTCAAGGCCGCGAGCGCCTGGAGGAGTATGGGGCTCGGGCAAGGCAGTATGCGTTCGAGCACCAGCCAGTTGACCGGCCGTGGGAATGGACTACGCGCCCCGGGTTCAAGGTCTTCTGGGGTGCTCCTTCGCTGGTCCTTTTCTGCGCACGCATCGGCAATCCTGAGGCACCACTCGACTGCGTTCGGGCCGGACAGAATCTTGTCCTTGCTGCACACGCTCGCGGCCTTGGGTCTTGTTGGGTCGGCGCGCCGATGCCTTGGTTGTCGGAGCCTATGATTCAGCGAGAGCTGGGCGTGCCGGAAGGGTTCGTGCCAGCGGCGGCTATCACCTTGGGCTATGCAGCCGAGCAGCCCTCCGGCAACCCCAAGCCGAGGCCCAGTGTGTACTGGGCGCCTAGCAGTAACGCCTGACGTCTCGCTCAAGCGACAGAAACCAGCCAAGCCGATCGTGCCATTCGACAACAAGGTCGCCGACCGAGTACGCCGGTTTCTTCGGTCGAAAGATGAGGTAACCGAGCGCCAGATGTTCGGCGGTGTCGCCTTCATGTTGCGTGGGAATATGATTTGTGCCGTCGGCAAAAAGCACCTTATGGTCCGCGTCGGCGTCGCCGAGTACGAGGCTGCTCTCCGAGTGCCGGATGCGCACCCGATGCAATTCACGGGAAAGCCCATGCGTGGCTACATCACCGTCGATCCCGCCGGTTACCAAACCAGCACCGGGCTCGGTTGGCTCCAGAAGGCACTCACCTTCGTCGCTACGCTTCCGCCCAAGTAGCTTGGTCGTTGAGTGTCTTCGCAATGCCGAACAACGTCTATCTATGACGCAGCCTACCGCAGTACAAGTTGCTCGCAAGTTCCGGCATCTTCTATCGCCACAGTCATGAGGCTTTCACTGCGAGCTACGATGATTTTTGCCGCGATCTTTGCGGCCATCTGTTTAGGGGTTGCGATTACCGGTTTTGTGTCCCTTGGTGGTCTCACGGATCCCACAGCCATCGAGGATGCGAAGGGTTTCGCGTGGTTTTGGGCCTTCCTTGGAACAATCGCGCTTGCCCTTGGTTTGTTGGCGTGGCGCATTAGCCCTCGCCCGGAGGAAGGCGAAGATGGCTAACCTCATGGAGTGGATCATCTTTACCCGGCCGGCAGTTCGAGAGCAGTGTGCCCAGCACCGGCAAGCCTGACCCCTCGCTCAAGCGGACCACTCGCTGGGGGCGCTGCGTGCCCGCCGTCTCGCGGCCGCATAATCGTTAAGGTCATGTCGGAGGAAATGTGGCACTGATCGCCAACATAGTCGTCGGCGTTGTCGCACTGTTGCACGTCTACTTTCTGGTGCTCGAGATGTTTCTCTGGGACAAGCCCGCCGGACTACGCGCATTCGGTCAAACGCCCGAAGCTGCGAAGGCTTCGAAGGTCCTCGCCGCAAATCAAGGGCTATACAACGGTTTCCTGGCAGCTGGCTTGGTGTGGGGTCTCATACTTGGGCCTAGCGGCACCAGCATAAAGCTGTTCTTTCTCGGCTGTGTGCTTATCGCGGGACTTTATGGCGCAGCGACTGCGAGTCGGAAGATCTTATTTGCTCAGGCGCTTCCAGCCGCGGTCGGGATCGCACTGCTACTCTTAGCTTAAGCGAAACATGACCCCTAATCTCTCGCTCAAGCGGATCGCTCGCCGGCGGCGCTGGCGAGGCGTCCGCTCGCAGCCGCTTAACTTGTTCGTTAGCCCGCAGACGGAACGGACGAAATGACCGAGCGGCTAGAACATGCCAACCTCTGCGTTCATGATATCGACGCTGTGGTTCGCTTTCTGAAGACGGCGTTCCCCGACTTCCAGATTCGACAAGACACGACGGAGTCGGACGGATCGCGATGGGTGCACGTAGGTACCAACGAGACGTACATTGCACTCACTCAAGCCAAGCCAGGAGAAGGGCGACGTGGCACTCCATTCAAGGGCAGGCCGGGCCTCAATCATCTTGCGTATGAGGTCGACGATGTGGAAGCGCTTCGAGCCAGACTTCGAGCGGCTGGATACCAGGACTCCACGCTCCCGAACGCTCATCCCCACCGCAAGCGTGTCTATTTCTACGACCCGGATGGCAACGACTGGGAATTCGTGCAATATTTCTCTGACGATCCGAAAGAGCGTCACGATTACGAACTGCCGGATCGGTAACGCGGTATGGGAGCTGACCTCTCGATCAAGTGGGCCGTTCGCCGGCGGCACTTGCGCACCGTCCGCTCGCGGCCGACGAGCTTGGTTCGTTAGGCATCAAAGAAGTGGTAATGCACGCGGTTGTGCGAATGTCCAACAGCTCTGACGCTCGCGACCTTGCCGCGTTACGCTGGCAGTCCCGTACGGACGAGGAGCGAAGTCAAGAAAGCTTTGATTTGTTTGTCGCGCGATTTTGCAAGTGGTATGCCGACGCAATGACGTCGGAATGCTGGTTTGCCGCCGTTGCGGTTGTCGAGGAAACGTTGGTTGGTTGCATGTACCTTCGCTGCGTTGACACCGTGCCGGTCCCCGGCGTCGCCTGGCGAGCCTGGGGATACGTCACGCATGCATTTGTCAGCGAAGGTCACCGGAATTCCGGAATTGGGCGGCAATTGCTTGCGCTATTGATCAAACGCGGCCAGATTCTTGGGCTAAAGGACCTTCAGGTCTGGCCAAGTCGCGTTGCTGTCTCTCTCTATGTTCGGGCAGGCTTCCAATCACCGGAGGCGCAGCGGTCTGCTATGGCGCCGGACGAAGCGTCCTATGTGCTTCCGCTTGCCAGGCTACAGCCTTGAGGCCTAACCTCTCGCTCAAGCAGATCGGTCGCCCGCGGCGCTCACGCGTCGTCCCCTCGCGGCCGCCTAGCTTCGTCTGTTTGGCGTCAGTAATCTCGAGATCGAATCGTCATGCCAACGCGAATCGCGTCGTGTAGCTGTGGTCAGGTCTCGGTCACGGTGAGCGAAGAGCCGATCAGAGTATCCATCTGCCACTGTTTGGAGTGTCAGCGGCGCACCGGAAGCGTGTTTGGAGCTCAGGCGCGCTTTCGTACCCAAGCCGTCGAGGTCAAAGGCCAATCGCAGGAATATGTCCGGGACGGCGATGAAGGCAACCGAATCATTTTCCACTTCTGTCCAAAGTGCGGTTCCACCGTTTATTGGAGTTTCAAAGGTCGAGAGGATTTTGTCGCCGTGGCCGTGGGCGCGTTTGCGGAACCGAGTTTTCCCGCGCCTACGGTTTCGGTTTACGACAACCGCAAACATGCGTGGGTTGGCATGCCCGCGCAGATCGAACATTCGGCATAGTGAGCAAACTGAAGCCCAGCCTATTGCTCAAGGAGACGCCTCGCTGGCGGCACTTCGTGTCCGCCGTCCCGCGGCGGCCTAGCTCTGTTCGTTAGGCGGATTGCTCATGGATGCTATCGGCCTGCTCACTATCGTAGCCGTCATCGTTGTAACCATCGGCGACCCCATCTTTGTGCATATCATCCGTAGACGCGCACCTTCAGCGTTCTCTGCTGCCGGGTCTCCATCGCCCGTTTGGATTGCCGTACTCATGCCGCTCTATTTCGGTCCGTACAGGGGTTACGTCTTTAAGCGCGAATTCAGAGCCCACCTTGAACCTGGCAGTAAGCTGTTTCTGATGGCGAGCGCTCTCTACGTGGCTCACCTCTTGCTGTTGAGCCTCGGAGTCTTCTGGGTTGGTATCTTGGTCTGGTGGTATCTCCGTTAGTGGGTTTGGAGCCATGATCGGTGTATTCGTAACTTTTCGCTACGGAGAGACTCTCGATGAGCAAGCCGTGCGGAAGATCGCTGAGATCGCACGCGCACAGTTTGAGGGAATGCCAGGACTACGCTCAAAGGCTTTCACGCTCAATTCGAGAAAGCGTGAGGCCACGAACTTCTATGTTTGGGAATCAGAGGACGCAGCTAGAGCGTTCTTCAACCCAAGTGGCATAGCCGTACCATTTCGCGTGAATGACCTGCTGAGCGTCCCTTCGGCTGATCCTGGGCGAGTCGAAGTCGTGGTCGAGCGCGCACGGCCTGCAACCCGATGCGTTGAGTTCCGCGCGGAGAGCAGGCCGGGTGTTATTCAATGCTCGTATCTGGAAGTAGATCCGGCCTCGGCTCACTCCCTTAGTCAGGAGGTTTCCCAAGTGCATTATTATTCGTTTCTCGCCGCCGCGATCGTCACTGAAGTCGTAGCCACAATGCTTTTGAAGCTTTCGGATGGCTTGACCAAGTGGTGGTGGGCCATTGCCTCGGTCTTCTTCTACGCGATAGCCGGCATCCTGTTGAGCTTCGTCTTGAAGTACATGGCGGTTGGCCTTGTTTACGCTGTCTGGGCCGGCGTCGGCATCACGCTCGTATGCATCGCCTCGGTCGTTTTTCTGGGGCAGCGCTTCGACGCTGCGGCACTCGGAGGAGTCGCGCTCATCATAGCCGGCGTGCTTCTAATTACGCTCAAGTCAGAAGTGACGTTCCAGTGACCGCTCGCCGGCGGCGCTTGTCCGTTTAATCTGCGCATGAACGCATCTCAACTGAAAAAATATTGCCGCAACTTTCCTCTTGCAACGGAAACATTGCACGGTGACCCATACAATTTTCTGGTCTACTCAGTCGGCGGCAAGAAGTTTGCGTATTTCAAGACCAGCGAACCCGAGCGATGGCGCTTCAGTACACGCGTTACGCCTGAGCGCTTTGTCGAGTTGACCGATATCCGTGGTGTAAAACCAGCGAGATATCGAGGTCGCTATGGGTGGATCACAATCGTGAACGTGTCCACGTTTCCTGCGAGTTACCTGACGGAACTCGTCGAATGGTCGTACTGGCGAGCATTCACCTCGCTGAGCAAAGCCAAGCAGCATGCAACTCGCGCCCTCTAGCCTTTCGCTCGAGCGAACGCCTTGCCGGCAGTCCCTGTCGCGCCGTCCGCTCGCGGCCCCTTAGGTTCGTTCGCCAGACCAGGAGCACCCAATGCGCGGCCATTGTCTCTGCGGAAATGTGGAATTCGAGATTGAAGGAAGCCGCTTCAAACTTTATCAGTGCCATTGTTCGCTCTGCCGAAGGCAAGGCGGTTCTTCGTCCAACACTGCGACGATCGTGGCAAACACTCAATTTCGGTGGCTTCGCGGCACCGAATTCATTTCCGCTTGGAGGAAAGACACTGGATTTCGTTCTCACTCTTGTTCCACTTGCGGGTCACCCGTGCCCAATCCGCTGGGGGACACGGCTTACGTCTGGATTCCTGCTGGCTTACTTGAGGATGGCGATCAACTCGAAATTGTTTCCCACTTGTGTGTCGCTTCGAGGGCGCCGTGGGACACCGTTCCGCTTCAAGGTATGTGCTATGACGATGTGCCCGATCTGCCCGAGTTCATCGCCTTGCTGCGTGCTGCTGACGCCTAACCGATGAAACGATTCGCCATAGGCCTTCTGTGTGCTGTTGGTGGTTACCTCGTTATGGCGTTCGCGGGATACTTCCTGATCGATTGGTTTTCCTCCAACACTTACGATCGCTCCGTTGAAGCGGCAATGACAAGCGTGTTTTTCTTTGGTCCACTCGGAGCGGTGCTTGGCTTTGTCATCGGGTTCGTGCTCGGCGGCCGCGTTGCGTCCTCACCATAGGAGCGCCGCAGACCTGGCGCCTCGTTCATGGACTTCAGGGAGATCGAGGCAGCAGACATTCCAGCGCTGTCCTACGTCCGCGCGAGAACGCGAGAGAATCGCGAAGACGGGGTTCGATGGATGGAGCTCTTTGCTCCGAACCTGGAACTCAAGTCCGGCTAAAATCCCTCACAAGTGTTCACGAGGACTCCACGATCATGAGAGGATCATGTCTGTGTGGTGCCGTCAGCTTCGAGGTAGCGTGCGCACTCGATCATCAACCCGAAGCGTGTCACTGTTCGCAATGCAGGAAGCAAACAAGTCATGTGTTCGTAGGCGTCAATGTGCGGCGCAAGGATCTGACGGTCCACGGCAGCGACAAAGTCACCTGGTACCGCTCGTCGCAGAAAGTCCAGCGCGGTTTTTGTTCCGTGTGCGGGTCAGCTCTGTTCTGGAATCCGACCATCGAGGGGTACGAATTCATTTCAATTGCGATGGGTGCGTTCGAGCCGCCGACCAGAGTTCGTCTGGCGAAGCACACGTTCGTCGGTGACAAAGGCGACTACTACGAGATCAACGACGGCTTGCCGCAAAGTCCGAGTTACTGAATCGACAGCTTACGACCGTTAGCAAAACAAGTGTCGCGCGCGATGAGCACGACGGCGGCGCGGAGGAGGAAGAGCGATGCACAAGGGCAGCTGTCACTGCGGACGAATCTCGTTTGAAGTCGATGGTAGCTTCTCCGAGGTAAAGGAGTGCAATTGCTCGCATTGCAGCAGAAAGGGCTATCTGCTCTGGTTCGTGCCGCGGGAGACCTTTCACTTGAAATCCGGTGCGGGTGAATACTCGACATACTTGTTCAACAAGCACGTCATCAGCCACCACTTCTGCCGGATCTGTGGATGCGCGCCGTTCGCCACGGGAAAGGCGCCCAACGGTGCGGAAATGACCGCCGTTAACATTCGTTGCCTGGAGGATGTCGACCTCGCTGCCGTAAAGCGAGTCCCCGTGGACGGGCGCAGCCGCTGATTATGGCTATCGCGATGTCGGTGCGGCGCCGTTAAAGCTTGTTGGCTGGCCATACAACGAAAGGAGCCCTCCATGATCGCTGTCATCTTTGAAGTCTGGCCCGCGGAAGGAAGAGCCGGCGAATACTTCGATGCGGCCGCCGCTCTGAAGGATGACTTGGAAAAGATCGATGGCTTCATATCGGTCGAGCGTTTTGAAAGTCTCGTCACGAAGGGGAAGTACTTGTCGCTTTCGTTCTGGCGCGACGAAGAGGCGGTTCGCAGCTGGCGAAATCTCGATGGTCACCGAAAGGCGCAGAAGAAGGGCCGCGGCGGCGTGTTTGCTGACTACCGGTTGCGCGTCGCCTCCGTGCTCCGCGACTATGGATTGCGACCGCGCGGCGACGCACCCAGAGACAGTCGCGACGTGCACGGCTAATGCTCTCTCCGTCAGGGCCCGCGCCGAAAGCGGATCTGGTTTTGGCCATTCGGCTTCCATGACGCCACTCGGCCCCACTGAACCGACCCCATGGCCGCGGCGCAAGATTATCGTCGCCGTCGAATTCGCCATCATCGCGGCGATCTTCGCCGCCGACTGGACGCATCACATCTTCCTCTCCAAGATCCTTTATCTTCTGCCGCTCGCATGGCTCCTTGCGGCTGCGGGGCCTCCGCTGGCGCGATGTCGGGTTTCGCGTTTACCGGAATTGGGGCATCACCCTGATGCTCGGCGTCCTGTCGGGCGTCGGCATCGAGCTGCTCGAGCTGTTCGTTACCCAGCCTCTGCTCGCGCACCTGACGGGCAAAATGCCCGACCTGTCCGAATTCGATCGGGTTGCCAGCAGCGTGAAATGGCTGTCCGTCTCGCTTGCGTTCACGTGGACGCTTTTTGCTTTCGGCGAGGAGCTCATCTATCGCGGTTATCTCATGAACCGGATCGCCTCTCTGATCGGCGACACGCGCACCGGCTGGCTGATTGCGTTAACATTGACGAGTCTCGTGTTCGGGCTCGCTCATTCCGCGCAGGGAATCACCGGGGTGATCGAGAACGTCATCGATGGAATAATTCTGGGCTCGCTCTATCTGGCGTTCGGGCGCAGTCTTGCGATACCGATCATCGCGCATGGCGTAACGGACACGACGGACTTCCTGCTGATTTTTTTTCACAGTTATCCCGGAATGCATGCCGCAATGACCTGACCCATTCCCTGGCGACCTACATCATGCGCATACCGATCACACCCCTTTCGTTGCTAATCGCAGGTGCCATCCCTCTCGTTTGCGGCTACGCGAGTGTCGTGCGAGCCGATGGCGAGGCACAACCAACCGTCGTGCAAGTCTACGAGCTGAACCCGTTTGTCGGGCGCACGTACGAAATCGTCGGCCGTCTCTGGATTGGCTCGTGGCGTTCCGCCTTGGGAGTGACGACTTATCCGAAGCGGGAGGATGCGATCGCCGCCATGCAGACCGAGGCGTCGCGGCTGAACGCGGACGCGCTGGTCAGCGTCAGCTGCGTCGATCAGCACGGATCGACATGGTACCGTGGCAACGACCCGGCGTTCCTTTGCTACGGCGTCGCAGTCAAGCTTCGGCCAAACCAGGGGTAAGACTGGTCTAGTTTCGTTCGTTGGAGAACGGCCAAACACGTGCTGACTTCTTGCCGGGAGTGCCAGCACCAGGTTTCGGATCAGGCTTTTGCCTGTCCCAACTGCGGGACTCCGTTCCCTGCTCGCCCGGCGTGGGACGGCTACGGATGGGAGTACAAGTCGGGCGCGACCGTCGCGGGCCTGCCACTGGTTCACATTTCGTTCAAGTATCGCGCTAACCGGATGCCCGTCGTCGCGAAAGGAATCATCGCCATCGGCCAGTTTGCCTGTGACGTTGTCTGCCTGGCGCAATTCAGCATCGGCGTCATCAGCGTCAGCCAATTCACGATTGCCGGACTCGCCGTTGCGCAGTTTGCGGCTGCTTACTCTCTGATCGCTCAATTCGGAGTGTATGTCTCCGAGGGCCATGGCCAGCTCGTCTCCAGCCTGCCTCGGTTACTGGGACTATTGTGAGCGATGAGCCTGCTGCAGGTCTGAGAAATTTAGCATGCTCCTCCACGGCAAGTGTCACTGCGGCAACATAGCTTTCCAGCTCGACTGGAATGGCGACCCGCACGACATCCCGGCGCGAGCCTGCGGGTGTTCGTTCTGCGTCAAGCACGGCGGCGTTTGGACATCCAATCCTCGCGCTTGCCTGACGGTGGCGATCGGAGACGCGGCCCTCGTATCCAAGTACGCCTTCGGCACGCGCACCGCGACGTTTCACGTCTGCTCGCGTTGCGGCGCCGTGCCTGTCGTCACGAGCGAGATCGACGGGCATCTCTACGCGGTGGTGAACGTCAACGTGCTGGAGGATGTCGATCCTTCGTGGCTTCGCCGCGCCTCCGCTTCCTTCGAGGGCGAAGCCGTCGAATCGCGCCTCGGGCGCAGAAAGCGTAACTGGATCGCCGATGTCCGCTTTGCCGGTTGAGCCGAGAGTGAGGAAGGCAAGCGCGCTTGCCGGGACCAGCGTGCGCTGGTTCGCCGACGCCGACTTCGACTTTCTCGTCCGGCGCTGGCACGAAACCAATCTCGCGAGCTACCCCTATTGCGCCGAGCACCAGCGTCACTCGCTCGATGAGGCTTTCGCATTCTTCCGCGGCAAGGTGCTGGTCCAGTGCGAAGTGTGGGTCGCGGAAGCGCCCGGCGAATTGCTCGGGCTGATCGCGCTTCGCGCTCCCTGGATCGACCAGTTTGCGGTCTTTCCCGAGCATCAGCGTCGCGGTGTCGGGACCACGCTTTTGCGCAAGGCGAAGGAGCGCTCGCCGCGGGAGCTGCGGCTGTACACCTTCCGGCGCAACGAGAGGGCGCGAGCCTTCTACGAGCGCCACGGGTTCGTGCCGGTCGCGTTCGGGGTAAGTCCCTCACCCGAATCCGAACCCGACGTAGAATATCGCTGGATCGCATGAGCACGGCCTTGGTCATTCATCGCGGCGGCTGTCATTGCGGCCGGGTCCGCTTCGAGGTCGACGCGCCCGCTCGTCTCGAGGTTACGGAATGCAATTGCTCGATCTGCGCCAAGTCCGGCTTCCTGCATCTCATCGTCCCCAACTCGCAATTTCGCCTGCTGCAGGGCAAAGAGTTCCTCACCACGTACACGTTCAACACCGGCGTGGCCAAACACCTGTTCTGCTGCGTGTGCGGCGTGAAGTCGTTTTACGTGCCGCGCTCGCACCCCGACGGCTACAGCGTGAACGCACGCTGTCTCGACCAGGGAACGGTCGAGGAGCTGATCATCGCTCCGGAGCCCTTCAACGGCCGCGAGTGGGAGAAGCAGTTCCCCGAAGGCCGCGGCACCTATCGCGCCGAATAAACCAGAGGCCAACATGAGCGGAACCAAAATCCTCGGCATCATCCTCCTCGTCGCCGGCCTATTGGGCCTCGTGTATGGCCACATCGAGTACACCAAGGAAACCCACGAAGGGCAGATCGGGCCGTTCAAATTTTCGATCGCCGAGAAGGAAAGCAAAGTCATTCCCAGTTGGGCGAGCCTCGCCGTGATCGTCGTCGGCGTCGTGCTGCTGGTTCGCAAGTAGTGCGCCTCGCCGTTGCCGTTTTGTGGTTTGCCTGTGCGGCGCCCGGCCCGCTGCCGCGCTCGGTGCCGGAGCGGCTCATCGGCGAATGGATCGCGCGCGAGCGAGGCTAAGGCATGGAGCGTTTCAAGCGAGTGCTGGTTTGGCTTGAGTTCACCCTGGCGCTCTTCGGGTGCATCTACCTTGCGCGCGCGTTTGTCTCGGGGCGAATCGTCGCGCTCGTCGTCACCGAAGCGAACCTGACGGCGATCGCGCTAGTGGCCGCCGTCAGCGCGCTGGTGCCCGGCGTACCGCTCGGCATTGCGTACGGAGTCACTCTCCCGCGGCCGATCCTCGGCAGGGCGCTCACGGTGGCCGTGGGTGCGAGCGTGCTCGAGCTCGCTTTCGCCACCTACAGCGTCAATTGGTGGGAGTTCGTGAGCTGGTGGGTGCTGCCGCTCGAATGCGCCACACTGGTGATATGCGTCCCGGCGGCCGCGTGGGCGGGTGCCGCTGCCTTCGCGCGTATTTCCGTAATCGCGCGCCGTCGCGTCGGAATCGCGCTGTTCGTGTTGCTCGTGCCCCTCGCGCTAATCGGGCTGGGCATCATCATGTCACCCTGGCTTTTGGCTTTGTTCATGGCGCCATGAAACTCACCGTCGTCGGATCGCGCTATTTCGGCGCTGCGACCCTCGAGCGACTGCTCGCCGAGGGTTTCGAGGTGGCGCGCGTGGTCGTGCCCGCGGAGGACGACCGGCTCGCCAAGACGGCGCAGGCAGCCGGGCTCGAGGTGGTGGTCCTCGAGAATCCGATGCACGTGCCGGCGGAGGCGATTCCCGAAGCCACCGATCTCATCGTCGCCGCGCATTCGCACGCGCGCGTTTCCAAGGAAGCGCTCGCGCGTTCGCGCCTCGGCGGCATCGGCTACCATCCCTCGCTGCTGCCGCGCCATCGCGGCATTGCCGCGGTGGAATGGACGATTCGAGAGGGCGATCCGATCGCCGGCGGCTCGATCTATCACCTTGCCGACCGCATGGATGCGGGGCCGATCGCAGCGCAGGACTGGTGCTTCGTCAGGAAGGGCGAGACCGCGCGCGAGCTGTGGGAGCGCGCGCTCGCGCCCCTCGGGCTCGATCTGATGGTGAAGGTGCTGCGCCACGCGCGCGACAATGGCGGATTGCCAGCCAAGCCGCAGGACGAGCAATTCGCCACCAAGGCGCCGATGATCCGCGACTGAACGGTTGCTCGCGATGACCGAAGTCGCCGCCGGCAATGCCAGCGTGCGCAATCCGTCCTGAACGGTCATGGAGCTCGCGCTCAATGAGCGCTTGCGCAGCGTTGATGCCGATACCGCCAAGGACGCGAGATCTTCGTCGCGGTGACCGAGAGCGAGCGCCGTTACAAATGATCGCCGCTCGGATGCTCCCCTTGACGGGAAACCTCCGCGGCGAGAAAGTGTCGATTCCCCTCGAACGAGGACGTGACCAGACAGGAGGAACGAGATGGCCGATCGCGTGCGCAAGGTCGAGTACTTCTACGTGATGGTTCCCAACACCGCCGGTCAGGGATCGAAAATCCTTGCCGGGCTCGCCGCGGCAGGCGTCAACCTGCTCGCGTTCTCCGGTTTCCCCAGCAAGGGCAAGGGACAGATCGACCTTGTCCCCGAGAGCAGCGCCAAGCTCCGGCGCGCGGCGAAGAAGATGAAGTTGAAGCTCTCCAAGCGCAAGACCGGCTTCCTGCTGCAGGGCAAGGACCGTGTCGGCGCGATGACCAAGCCGCTCGCGACGCTCGCCAAAGCGAAGATCAACGTAACGGCGATGGACGCGGTCGTGAGCGGCCGCGGGCGCTTCGCCGCGATCTTCTGGGTGAAGAAGAAGAGCATCGCCAAGGCAGCGAGGCTCCTGCACGCGCGTTGAGAGAATACGCGCTCGTCAGCCACTGGCATCTAGCCGCGCCGATCGACGCGGTATGGGACGCGATCAACGCGGTCGAGGAGTGGCCGCGCTGGTGGCGCTATGTCAAGTCGGTGGTCGAGTTGAAGAAGGGCGGCGCAAACGGCGTCGGAGCGGTGCGGCGCTTTACCTGGACGAGTCGGCTTCCCTACGCGCTGACCTTCGAGATGCGTGCCTCGGTGGTCGAGCGCCCGACCTACATGGAGGGCATCGCCTCGGGTGAGCTCTCGGGGCGCGGCCGCTGGCACCTCGAGCCGGACGACGGGACGACGCGCGTGCGCTACGAGTGGACCGTGGAGACGACGAAGCCGTGGATGAATCTCCTCGCGCCGCTGCTTGCACCCGCGTTTCGCTGGAACCACGGCCAGGTGATGGCCGAAGGCGGCCGCGGGCTCGCCCGCTATCTCGGCGTAGCGCTGCTCCAGGCGAGCTAGTCGCGATGATCTCGCTCACTCCGCCCGAGCGCCGCGCACTGCGCGCCAAAGCGCACCACCTGCATCCGGTCGTGAGCGTCGGACAGCATGGTCTCACCGCAGCGGTGCTGCACGAGATCGACCTCAATCTGATCGCGCACGAGCTGGTGAAAGTACGCGTGTTCAACGACGACCGCCTAGCACGCGAGGCGTTGATGGCCTCGATCTGCGCCGAGCTGGACGCGGCGCCGGTGCAGCACATCGGAAAGCTGCTCGTCGTGTGGCGGCCGTCACCGGACAGGGAGAAAGCCGCCGAGGCAGCGCCGAAGCGCGTGTCAGTGCGTCCGATCGGCGCGGCGAAGAAAGCGCCCCAGGTGCGCCGTCCGCGCAGTCCGCTGCCGCGCGCGCCGTCGCGTCCGCCTGGTGGAGCATCCACGCGCAAGGACGGCTGGGCCCCGCGCAATTCGCGGCGGCGGCGCGGACGCTCCTAGAGATACCGAACAGCGAGTACTTCGAAGCTGCGCACGCCCGAGGGTGCTTCGACCTCCGCCGTGTCTCCTGCGTGCTTGCCGATCAACGCCCGCGCGATCGGCGAGCCGATCGAGATCTTTCCTGCCTTGATATCGGCTTCGTCGTCGCCGACGATCTGATAGGAGAGCTCGGCGCCAGACTCGAGATCCTCGAGATCGACGGTGGCGCCGAATACCACCTTGCCGCCCGCGTCGAGCGCGGCCGGATCGATCACGTGCGCGTGCGCGAGCTTCGCCTCGATGTCGCGGATGCGCGCCTCGATCAGGCCCTGGCGCTCCTTGGCCGCATCGTAGTCGGCGTTCTCCGCGATGTCGCCGTGCCCGCGCGCATCGGCGAGCGCGCGCGATATGGCAGGTCGTTCCACGCGCTTGAGCCGCTCCAATTCGGAGCGCAGCCGCTCAGCCCCGGCGATGGTCATCGGATGCTTGTTCATGCCGCGTGCTTGGCCGAGGCGCGTATCGGTGTCGTGATCGTCAATCGCTGGTGCAGCGCCTGAGTCGAGTAAGGGACCATCTCGCTCAGGTTCTGCATGCCGAGTGCGGCCGCGCGCGACCCCGCGATCGTCGTGTAAGTGGGTATCTGCCCGTTCAGAGCAGCGCGCCGGATCACGTAGCTGTCCTGGATCGCGCTGCGCTTTTCCTCCACCGTGTTCACGACGAGCGCGATCTCGCCATTTACCATCATGTCGACGATGTGCGGGCGGCCTTCCGCGACCTTGTTGACCGGGGTCACCGGCAGCCCTGCCTCGGCGAGCGCGGCCGCGGTGCCGCGCGTGGCAACCAGATTGAAGCCGAGGCCGACCAGAGTGCGTGCAACGTCGAGCACGCGCGGCTTGTCGGGATTCTTCACGCTGACGAACACGTTGCCTTTGGTCGGCAGGCGGACGCCCGCGGCGAGCTGCGATTTCAGGAACGCCTCGGCGAAGGTTTCGCCCACGCCCATCACCTCGCCGGTCGATTTCATCTCCGGCCCGAGGATCGTATCGACGCCGGGGAACTTGATGAACGGGAACACCGCCTCCTTCACCGAAAAATATGGCGGCAAAATCTCCCCCGCGATGCCCTGGCTCGCCAGCGCCTTGCCGGCCATGCAACGTGCCGCGATCTTGGCGAGCGGGCGTCCCGTCGCCTTCGACACGTAGGGCACGGTGCGCGAAGCGCGCGGGTTCACTTCGAGCACGTAAACGACGCCTTTGCCATCGTTCTCGTGATCGGGAAACTGGATCGCGTACTGCACGTTCATGAGTCCCACGACGTCGAGCCCGTGCGCGAGCGCGACGGTCTCGCGTCTGAGCTCGTCCTGCAGCGCTTGCGACAAGGAGTGCGGCGGCAGTGAGCATGCGGAGTCGCCGGAATGCACGCCCGCCTGCTCGATGTGCTCCATGATGCCGCCGATCACGACTTCCTCACCGTCGCTGACCGCGTCGACGTCGACCTCGATCGCGTCGTTCAGGAACCGGTCGAGCAGCACCGGCGAGTCGTTTGACACCTTCACCGCCTCGCGCATATAGCGCTCGAGGTCGCGCTGCTCGTGGACTATCTCCATCGCACGCCCGCCGAGCACGTACGAAGGCCGCACGACCAGTGGGTAGCCGATCTCCTCGGCTGCCTTGAGCGCGTCGGCCTCGGTTCGCGCAGTGCGGTTCGGCGGCTGGCGCAGCTTGAGCTTGTGCAGCAGCTGCTGGAAGCGCTCGCGGTCCTCCGCCATGTCGATCATGTCCGGCGTGGTGCCGATGATCGGCACGCCGTTCTTTTCCAGGTCGCGCGCAAGCTTGAGCGGCGTCTGGCCGCCGAACTGCACGATGACTCCCCATGGCTTCTCCACATGCACGATCTCGAGCACGTCCTCGAGCGTGAGTGGCTCGAAGTAGAGGCGATCCGAGGTGTCGTAATCGGTCGAGACGGTCTCCGGATTGCAGTTGATCATGATCGTCTCGAAGCCGTCTTCGCGCAGCGCAAGGGCGGCGTGGACGCAGCAGTAGTCGAACTCGATCCCCTGCCCGATTCGATTCGGCCCGCCGCCAAGAACGATGATCTTCTTGCGGTCGGTCGGCTGCGCTTCGCACTCCTCTTCGTAGGTGGAGTACATGTACGCGGTGCGCGTCGCGAATTCCGCCGCGCAGGTGTCGACGCGCTTGTACACCGGCCGCAAGCCCAGCGCATGGCGGCGCGCACGGACTTCGTTCTCGTTCGTCTTCCAGAGATACGCCAGCCGCCGATCCGAGAAGCCCATGCGCTTGAGCCGTCGCAGCTCGTCGGCGGAAAAGTCCTGCAGCTCCCGCTTCTCGATTGCAAGCTCGGTGTCGACGATCTCCTTGATCTGAGCGAGGAACCAGCGGTCGATCTTGGTGAGCTGATACATCTCGTCGATGCTCATGCCGATGCCGAACGCGTCGGCGACGTACCACAGCCGCTCCGCCCGCGGGTAAGCCAGCTCGTCGGCGATGGTGTCCGGATCGACGGTCTTGAGGTTGAAGCCGTCGACGCCCGTTTCGAGCCCACGCAGTGCCTTCTGCAGCGATTCCTGGAAGGTGCGGCCGATTGCCATCACCTCGCCCACCGATTTCATCTGCGTGGTGAGCCGGTCGTCCGCCGCGGTGAATTTCTCGAAGGCGAAGCGGGGGACCTTGGTCACGACATAGTCGATCGTGGGCTCGAACGATGCCGGCGTCGCACCGCCGGTGATGTCGTTCTTCAATTCGTCCAGCGTGTAGCCGACCGCGAGCTTGGCCGCGACCTTGGCGATCGGGAAACCGGTGGCCTTCGACGCCAGCGCCGACGAGCGCGACACGCGCGGGTTCATCTCGATCACGATCATCCGGCCGTCGTCCGGGTTGATCGCGAACTGAACGTTCGAACCACCTGTGTCGACGCCGATCTCGCGCAGGATGGCGATCGAGGCGTCGCGCATGATCTGCCATTCCTTGTCGGTGAGCGTCTGCGCCGGCGCCACCGTGATCGAGTCGCCGGTGTGCACGCCCATCGGGTCCAGATTCTCTATCGAGCAGACGATGATGCAGTTGTCCTTCTTGTCGCGCACGACCTCGGTCTCGAACTCCTTCCAGCCGAGCAGCGACTGCTCGATCAACAATTCGTGCGTCGGCGAAGCAGCGAGCCCGCGCTTGCACATCTCGACGAACTCATCCTTGTTGTAGGCGATGCCGCCGCCGGTGCCGCCGAGCGTGAACGAAGGACGGATTACGCAGGGGAACCCGATCTCGGCCTGCACTTCGAGCGCCTGCTCGAGCTTGTGCGCGATGCCGGACTGGGCCGATGCGAGCCCAATGCGTGTCATCGCCGCCTTGAACTTCTCCCTGTCCTCGGCCTTGTCGATCGCCTTCTTCGTCGCGCCTATCATCTCGACGTCGAATTTGTTGAGCACGCCTTCGCGCGCGAGATCGAGCGCGCAGTTAAGCGCGGTCTGCCCGCCCATCGTCGGCAGCAGCGCGTCGGGCTGCTCGCGCTCGATGATTTTGGCGAGCATCGGCCAGGTGATCGGCTCGATGTAGGTGACGTCGGCCATCTCCGGGTCGGTCATAATCGTGGCCGGATTGGAGTTCACCAGGATGACCTTGTAGCCCTCCTCGCACAGCGCCTTGCAGGCCTGCGCGCCCGAATAGTCGAACTCGCAGGCCTGGCCGATGATGATCGGACCGGCGCCGATGATCAGGATCGATTCGATGTCGGTACGCTTCGGCATCTTTCAGCTCGCGCGCTTTTCCATCATCTTCACGAAGCGGTCGAAGAGATAACCGAGATCGTGCGGCCCCGGGCTCGCTTCGGGATGGCCCTGAAAGCAGAACGCCGGCTTGTCGGTGAGCGCGAACCCTTGCAGCGTGCCGTCGAAGAGCGAGACGTGCGTGACGCGTGCGCTGTTTGGCAGCGTCGCGGGGTCGACCGCGAAGCCGTGGTTCTGGCTGGTGATCAGCACCTGTCCGGTGTCCTTGTCGAGCACCGGATGATTCGCGCAATGATGGCCGAACTTCATCTTCATCGTCTTCGCGCCGACGGCGAGCCCCAGCAGCTGCTGGCCGAGGCAGATGCCGAAAGTCGGCACGTCGGCGGCAAGCACTTCTCGAATCGCTTTCACCGCGTAGTCGCAGGGCTCGGGATCGCCGGGTCCGTTAGACAGAAACACGCCGTCGGGCCTGCGCGCGAGCACTTCCTTCGCGGACGTCTGCGCGGGCACGACGGTGATGCCGCAGCCGCGCTCGGCGAGCCGGCGCAGGATGTTGTGCTTGATGCCGTAGTCGTAGGCGACGACGTGATACTTCGGCTTGCCCTGCTGCCGGTATCCCGTGCTGAGCGCCCAAGTGCTGCCCGCCCATTCGTAGGGCGCGGCGCAGCTCACCGTCTTCGCCAGATCCAGTCCCGACATCGACGGCGCCGCCCGCGCGCGAGCGAGCGCGTCGTCCGGGTCAGCCTTCCCTGCGACGATGCAGCCGTTCTGCGCGCCCTTCTCGCGCAGGATGCGCGTGAGCTTGCGCGTGTCGATGTCGCAGATGCCGACTACGCCGGAATCGCGAAGGTATTCGGACAGATCCTGGGTGCGGCGCCAGCTCGACGCGATGCGAGGCAGATCGCGGATGACGAGCCCGGCGGCGAAGATGCGTCGCGACTCGACGTCCTCGGGATTGACGCCCGTGTTGCCGATGTGCGGATAGGTGAGGGTGACGATCTGTCCGGCATACGAGGGGTCGGTCAGTATCTCCTCGTAGCCCGTGATTGCGGTGTTGAACACGACTTCGCCGGCGGAAGCCCCTTCCGCGCCAATCGAAACGCCGCGAAACAGCGTCCCGTCGGCGAGCGCGAGTATCGCTGGGACGGGCGCGATGGACACGGCGTTCTTCCTCTAGAGACCGACAGATGTGCGAAGCGGGGAAGGCTTGCGCGCCCTCCCCGCTCGAAGGCTTTGAATTATACCGCAGCGGCACCGGCGGCTCAATTGCCGGACTAGTAAGCGGCCGAGAATCCTCCGTCCACCGCAAGCAGATGTCCGGTGACGTAGTCCGCTGCGCTCGAGGCAAGATAAACCGCCGCGCCGGCAGCCTCCGGCGGATCGCCCCAGCGCCCAGCCGGTGTGCGGCGCGCGACCCAGGCCGAGAATTCGGCGTCGGCGACGAGCGCGGCGTTCATCTCGGTGCGGAAGAATCCGGGCGTGATGCCGTTCACCTGGACATTGAAAGGCGCCAGCTCCACGGCGAGCGCTCGAGTGAGCATGCGCATCGCGCCCTTGCTCGTCGCGTACGACACGATGTTCGGACGGCCGAGGTCGCTCGCAATCGAGCAAAGATTGATGATCTTGCCGCGCCTGCGCGACTTCATCGCCGGAACCAGGGCACGGGTGACGAAGAACGGGCCGTCGAGGTTGGCCGCCATAAGCGCGCGCCAGCTCGTGTCGGTGATCGCTTCGAGCGGTGCGCGTTGAACGATCGCCGCGTTGTTGACGAGGATGTCGATCGGTGCCTGGCGCTCGAGCGCGGCGATCGCTTCGCTGACGGCCGCGGAATCGGTGACGTCGAACGGCGCGATGCTCGGTGCTCCGCCATCGCGTTTGAGCTCTGCTGCTGCAGCCTCGAGCTTCGCGCAATTGCGCCCGTTGATGACGACCGCGGCGCCGGCGCGGCTTAAGCCCTGCGCAATGGCAAAGCCGAGCCCCGAGCCGCCGCCGGTGACGAGCGCGCGGCGCCCGGAGAGATCGAACGGATTGCTTGAAATGCGAACCCCCTCACCTAGCAGCCTTCACGCTACCGCAATCCCAGCACGTCCTGCATGTCGAACACACCAGTCGCGCCCTGCGCTCGTTTCATCGCGATGAAGCGCGCCGCGCGCAATGCTCCTCGCGCGAAATTCATGCGCGAGCCTGCCTTGTGCGCAAGCTCGATGCGCTCGCCTGCGCCGGCGAAGATGACCGTATGGTCGCCGACGACGTCGCCCCCGCGCAACGCGGCGAAACCGATCGTTCCCGGCCTGCGCTCCCCGGTCACGCCCTCACGGGCGAACACCGCGTTCGTCTTGAGATCGCGGCCCAGAGAGCGCGCTGCGGCCTCGCCCAGATGGAGCGCAGTGCCGGAGGGCGCGTCGACCTTGTGGCGGTGGTGCATCTCGATGATCTCGACGTCGTAGCCTTCGCCGAGAAGCTGCGCCCCCATCTCGACGAGGCGCGCGAGCACATTGACGCCAACGCTCATGTTCGGCGCGAACACGATCGGGATCGCGCGCGCATGCTCGGCCAGCGCGCGCTTATCAGCGCCGGTGAGGCCCGTCGTGCCAACGACGGCTGCGACCCTCGCCTGCGCGCAGGCGCCGAGATGCGCGAGCGTGCCCTCGGGCCTCGTGAAATCGATCAGCACATCGGCGCCCGCGACCGCCACGGGAATATCGGCCGTGATCGCGACACCCGTAACCGCCCCCATCCTCTCGCCAGCGTCGCGGCCGAGCAGTGCATTCCCGGGGACCTCCAAGGCGCCGACGAGCGTGAATCCCGCGTCGGCCAAAACCGCCTCGAGCACGGTCTGTCCCATCCGGCCACCTGCGCCCGCGACGGTGAGCTTAAGAGCCAGGCTCTACTCCCACCAGCCGAGCTTTCTCAGGAGCTCCACCAGCCAGTTCGTCTCGCCGGTCTTCGGTGCAGTCGACAGCGACTTGTCGAGCATCGCGTCGCCCCCTCCCGATCGCGCTACCTCGGTGGGAGGCGGCGGCAGCTCGCCGTTCTCCCAGCGCGCGACGCGGTCGTTGACGAAAAACACGCTGAGCTGCGTGTGCTCGAGCACGCGGCCCTGGCGCTCGAACTGGTAGATGTAATCCCAGCGGTCGGCATGAAACGGATCGGTCAAGAGCGGCGTGCCGAGCACTTGTCGAACCTGCTGCCGGGTCTGTCCGACCTTGAGCCGCTCGACCTGATCGCTGGAAATGTAGTTGCCCTGATTGATGTCGAGCTTGTAGACGCCGAGGCTCGACAGGTTGAAGCTCGTTACATTCTCGATCGAGAATGACTGGCAGCCGGCGAGCATGAAAACGAGGATGCCGGCGCAGACGGACACGCGCATGGATGGAAGTCTGGCTGCCACGGGACGATCGAAAACTATATCATAGGCGGTATGACGAGTTCGCACGACCTCAAGAGCGCGGGGCTCAAGGCGACGCTGCCGCGGTTGCGGATCATCAATCTCTTCGAGCAGAGTAAAGTGCGGCATCTGACCGCCGAGGACGTGTACAAGCAGCTGCTCGCTGACGGTCTCGACATCGGGCTCGCCACCGTCTACCGCGTGCTCACGCAGTTCGAGCAGGCGGGCCTGCTCGTGCGCCACCATTTCGAGTCGGGCCGGGCGGTGTTCGAGCTGAACCAGGGCGGGCATCACGATCATCTCGTGTGCCTGCAGTGCGGCCGCGTCGAGGAATTCTTCGATTCAGAGATCGAGAAGCGGCAGACGAAAGTTGCGAAGGAGCGCGGCTTCGCGATCGCCGAGCACGCGCTGTATCTTTACGCCGAGTGCGTGAAGACGAACTGCCCGTACCGCAAACCGAGCGACCAGCACTAGCAGAACTGCTGCGCGGGCCGGCGGCCTCGTTCTGCGGCAGCCACTACGGTGCTTCGCGGCGGTTGAAATCGGCGAAGCGGAACCCGACGAGCCACAGCGCGCCGAAATAGGCGATCGCGCCCGCGGCGACGACTAGCGCGAGACGCCCGACTTTCGTCCACAGCCCGGCCGTGATCCACAGCTGGTCCGCACCCGCGCTCCACCACAACACCGCGCCGAGCACAATCAGCGCCAGCAGCACGCGGCCGAGAAACTTTCCCCATCCCGGTGCGGGCGCATAGATCTCGCCGCGCCGCATCGCGCGGTAGAGCAACAGCGCATTGAGACACGCGCCGATCGAGATCGCCAGCGTGAGGCCGGCGTGCGCCGTCATCCTCGGCAGCGTGAACATCAGCGTAACCGCCAGCAGTGTCGAGACACACAAGGCGATGAAGGCGCAGCGCACCGGCGTGCGCATGTCCTGCCTCGCGTAGAAGCCGGGCGCGAGTATCTTCACCGCGATCAGGCCTAGCAGCCCCACGCTGTAGCCCAGAAGCGCCACGCGCGTCTGCCAGAGATCGTCGACGGTGAACCGCCCGTATTGGTAGAGCGTCGCGATGAGCGGCACCGCGAGCATGGCGAGCGCCAGCGCGGCCGGCAGCGCGAGCAGGAAAGTGAGGCGCAAGCCCCAGTCGAGCAGCGCCTGATACTGCGCCGGATTCTCGTCGTGGTAATGGCGCGAGAGACTGGGCAACAGCACGGTTCCCAGCGCCACGCCGAGGAGCGCGCTCGGGAACTCCATCAGCCGGTCGGCGTAGGTAATCCACGATATGCGACCGTTGCCCAGATACGCGGCGAGCTGCGTGTTGATGAGCGCGGAGATCTGCGCCGCAGAAACACCGAGCACGGCCGGACCCATTGTCTTCAGTACGCGCCGCACGCCCGTGTCGCGCCAGTCGAGCCGCGGCCGCGGCAGCATGCCGAGCCTGGCGAGCGGCCGCAGCTGCAGCACGAGCTGCGCCGCGCCTCCGATCGCTACACCCCAGGCCAATGCGACGATCGGAGGATCGAAGTAGGGAGCGAGAAAGAGGGCCGCGCCGATGATCGAAAGATTGAGGAGCACCGGCGTGAAAGCGGGAATCGCAAACCGGCGATAGGTGTTGAGCACGCCGCCGGCCAGCGACACCAGCGAGACGAACAGGATGTAGGGAAACATGATGCGGATCATCACCGCAGTCAGCTCGACTTTGCCTGGCGTCTTATCGAACCCGGCCGCGAGCGCATAAACGAGCCACGGCGCCGCAAAAATGCCGAGCACAGAGACCACGATCAGGGCCAGCGCGAGAATCGCGCTCACCTTCGCGACGAGATCGCGCGTGCCGTCGTCGCCGCGCCGCAGCTTGTATTCGGCGAGAATCGGCACGAAGGCCTGCGAGAACGCGCCCTCGGCGAAGAGCCGCCGCAGGATGTTTGGCAGGCGGAACGCCGCCTCGAAGGCGTCCATCTCCAACCCGGCGCCGAACGCGAACGCCTTGAGGCTCTCGCGGGCGAGTCCCGTGATGCGCGACAGCAGCGTCATCGCGCTGACCGTAGACAGCGCCTTGAGCAGATTCATCTATAGCGGCGAGAGCTCTTTCGGGTTGCTAGAGAAGCTAAAAGCGATTATTATGCTCGATCTTTTTTCCTCGCTCCAGAAAACAAGGATTTTTTGCAATGGCCAACACCGCGCAAGCAAAGAAGCGCGCCCGTCAGGCGGTCGCACGCCGTAAGCACAACACGAGCCTCAAGTCCGCGCTGCGCAGCGCGATCAAGAACGTGAAGAAGGCGATCGCGGCAGGCGACAAGGCGGCGGCGCTCAGGGAATTCCGGGTGCAGCAGTCGGTGATCGATCGTGTCGCTGACAAGAAGGTCGTGCACAAGAACCTCGCCTCGCGAAGCAAGCACCGATTGGCGCAGGCGATCAAGGCCATGGCCTGAACCTCCACCGGGCTGAGATGAAAAGGGCGCCCGTGAGGCGCTCTTTTAATTTCATTCTCGCGATCCACAAATGCCGCCGAAGCACTTTCTCCAGTTGAGGGACTTCAGCCGGGACGAGCTGGAGTATCTCTTCGAGCGCACGCGCTGGATCAAGGAGAAATTCAAGCGTTACGAGCTCTACCAGCCGCTACGCGACCGCACGCTCGCGATGGTGTTCGAGAAGGCGTCCACGCGGACCCGCGTCTCCTTCGAAGCCGGGATGAATCAGCTTGGCGGCATCGCCATCAATTTGAATCGCGGCGATACGCAGCTTTCGCGCGGCGAGCCGATCGAGGACGTCGCGCGCGTAATCTCGCGCATGGTCGACGTGGTCATGATCCGCACCTTCGACCAGGCGATCATCGAGCGTTTCGCGGCGCATTCGCGCGTGCCGGTAATCAACGGCCTCACCAACGAATATCACCCCTGCCAGATCCTCGCCGACATCTACACCTTCGTCGAGCAGCGCGGATCGATCAACGGACGCGCCGTGGCGTGGATCGGCGACTCGAACAACGTGTGCAACACCTGGCTGCAGGCGGCCGCGATCTTCGATTTCAACCTCCACGTCTCGACGCCGCCGGGCTACGAGCTGCAGGCGTCGCGCTCGGGCGTCGACTGCCGCGACCATCTGAAAATCTTCTCCGATCCGCGGGCGGCCTGCCGCGGCGCGGATCTCGTCACCACCGACGTGTGGACCAGCATGGGCTTCGAGGCCGAGAATGACGAACGCGCGCGCGATTTCGCGCGCTGGATGGTTGATGCTGCGATGATGCGCGAAGCGAAGCCCGACGCGCTCTTCATGCATTGCCTCCCGGCGCATCGCGGCGAGGAAGTCGCGGCGGAAGTGCTCGACGGGCCGCAAAGCGTGGTGTGGGATGAGGCAGAGAACCGGTTGCACGTGCAAAAAGCTCTGCTCGAATATCTGGTGTGCGGCCGCGTGAACCCTTGAGCGAGAACAGCCGATGATCGATCACACGGGAGTGAGCGTAACCGATGTCGCGAAAAGCAAGGCGTTCTACCGGGCCGCGCTAGCGCCGCTCGGTTACGCGATCATCATGGAGTGGGAGCAGTACGCCGGCTTCGGGGTGCCGCCCAAGCCTGATTTCTGGATCGGACAGGGAGAGCCGAACGTGCCGGCGATCCACGTCGCGTTTCGCGCCGAGACGCGCGCGCAGGTCGACGCGTTCTACAAGGCCGCTATGGCTGCCGGCGGAAAGGACAACGGCCCGCCAGGTCCGCGCCCGCACTACCACGCGAACTACTACGGCGCCTTCGTGCTCGATCCCGACGGACACAACATCGAAGCGGTGTGTCACGCAGCGGCATGAACCACGGACGATTGGGCGGAATGAACTCTGCGGTGCGCCTGCTGACGGGCATCGCGATGGCGGTTGCGTTCGCGGGCGGTACGTTCGCGCAGAACTGGCCCGATCGTCCGATCAAGTTCGTCGTCGCGGCGCCGGCCGGCAGCTCGATCGACGTTTTGGCCCGCGCCATCGGCGACAAACTCAAGGACAAGCTCGGACAACCCGTCGTTGTCGATAATCGTCCTGCGGCTGGCGGCACCCTCGCCACCGACCTCGTCGCGAAGTCGGCGTCCGACGGGTACACGATGCTGATGTCGTTCAATGGGCCGCTCGCTTTCGCGCCGCATCTCTATTCGAAGCTGCCTTACGATCCACAGAAGGACCTTGCGCCGGTGGTTATCACGTCGAGCCAGCCCAATGTGCTCGCGGTCAGCGCGTCGCTGCCGGCGAAATCGTTACGGGAACTCGTCGATTACGCGAAAGCGAATCCCGGCAAGCTGAGCTACGCCTCGGTCGGCAACGGCAGCTCCTCGCATCTTACGATGGAGCTGCTCAAGACGACCGCCGGCATCGACATCGTGCACGTGCCCTTCAACGGCTCGCCGCCTGCGGTGACCGCAACCGTGCAGGGCGAGACTCAGCTCATGTTCGCGGTGATGCAGCCGCTGCAGGCGCAGGTGCAGGCCGGAAAGTTGCGCGCGCTCGCGGTCACCACGGCGAGGCGGTCTGCGCTATTGCCGGATCTTCCGACGATCGCTGAAGCGGGCTATCCCGGATTCGAAGCGCTGGCGTGGAACGGCGTGCTCGTTGCCGCCGGCACGCCGCAGCCCGTCGTCGCGCGGCTCAATGCGGACATCAACGCGATTCTGAAGGAACCGTCGGTGAAATCGACGCTCAATGCGCAGGGATTCGAGCTCGTCGGTGGAACACCGGAGGATTTCGCGCATCTCATCAGGAGCGAGTCCGAGAAGTGGGCACCGGTGATCAAGCGCACCGGCGCGAAAGTCGACTAGCTCAGAGACGAGCGAACGGCCCCGCTAGCGCGCTTTCTTGTCGTTGCCACCGCTGAGCCGCGGCAGCGGCGAGCTCTCCGCAGGTTTCAGCAGTCCAGTCTTCGCGTAGGCAAGGAGCTTCTCGCGCGTGTCGGCGATGTCGAGGTCGCGCATCGTCAGCTGCCCGATCCGATCCTGCGGCGTGAACGACGCGGCGCCCTTCTCCATCGTCAACCGCTCCGGCTTGTAGCTCAGATTCGGGCCCTTCGTGTCGAGGATCGAGTAATCGTTGCCACGGCGCAGCTCGAGCGTCACCTCGCCGCTCACCGCGCGCGCGACCCAGCGCTGCGCGCTCTCGCGCAGCATCATCGCTTGCGGGTCGAACCAGCGGCCCTGGTACAACAAGCGGCCGAGCCGGCGGCCACTATCGCGGTGTTGCTCGATCGTGTCTTCGTTGTGAATGCCGGTGACGAGCCTTTCGTAGGCGACGTGAAGGAGCGCCATCCCGGGCGCCTCGTAGATGCCGCGGCTCTTCGCCTCGATGATCCGGTTCTCGATCTGGTCGCTCATGCCGAGGCCGTGGCGGCCGCCGATCGCATTCGCCTCGAGGAGCAGCGCCACCTCGTCGGAAAACGCGACGCCGTTGAGCGCGACCGGGCGCCCTTCCTCGAAGCGCACGGCAACGGTCTCCGGCTTGACCGTGACGTCCTCGCGCCAGAACGCCACGCCCATGATCGGCTCGACGATACGGATGCTCCGATCGAGGAATTCGAGGTCTTTCGCTTCGTGCGTCGCGCCGAGGAGATTCGAGTCGGTCGAATACGCTTTCTCCGCGCTCATGCGATACGCGACACCGGCCCGCTGGAGATACTCCGACATCTCCCTGCGGCCGCCGAGCTCGCGTATGAAGGCGGCGTCGAGCCAGGGCTTGTAGATGCGCAGGCTCGGATTGGCGAGCAGCCCGTAGCGGTAGAAACGCTCGATGTCGTTGCCCTTGTAGGTGCTGCCGTCGCCCCAGATGTTGACGTCGTCCTCGCGCATCGCGACGACCAGCATCGTTCCGGTCACGGCGCGGCCCAGCGGCGTCGTGTTGAAATAGGTCGCGCCCGCAGTGAAGATGTGGAACGCTCCCGCTTGCAGCGCCGCGATTCCCTCCGCGACGAGCGCGGCGCGGCAGTCGATCAGCCGCGCCGCTTGCGCGCCGTAGCTCTTCGCACGCCTTGGAATCTCGTCGTAGTCGGGCTCGTCGGGCTGGCCGAGATTCGCCGTGTACGCGTACGGGATCGCACCCTTCGCGCGCATCCAGTGCAGCGCCGCGCTCGTGTCGAGGCCGCCCGAGAACGCGATGCCGACCTTCTGGCCGACTGGAACGTCGTGCAGGATGTGCGACATGTTTGGAGCGTAGCTGGCCGAGCCGCGAAATTGCCTATTCTAGCCGACGCCATGCGCTCGTCGACATCGCCCGGGAGAAGAAACGAGGTTGAATTGCGCGGCACGTTCGATCAGGCTGACAATGAAGCGTTCGACACGCTTCGATTTTCCGGCGAATCCTTGCTGCCTGAGCGAATCCTCGCGTCCCCTGTAGCGCTCCGCCGCCTCGCGACCAGCGATGCGCCGCGCGTGCAATTGCTCGCCGGAGAGCGCGCGGTCGCAGAGCTCACTGCGCTCATTCCGCATCCCTATCCGGATGGCGCGGCCGAGACGTGGATCGATGGGCAGGCGAAGGCCTGGTCCGCGGGCAAGGAGTACACCTACGCGATCGACGCGGACTCCGTCCTGGTGGGAGTCGTCGATCTGCGGCCAGCCGCGGCGGAGCGGGAGAACCTCGGGTACTGGATCGGCCGCCCGTACTGGGGCCGCGGCTACGCGACCGCAGCCGCGAATGCGCTGATCGCTCTCGCCTTCGCGCTGCTCGACCTCGACAAGCTGACGGCCTCACATCTCGCGCGCAACCCGGCCTCGCAGCGCGTGATGGAAAAATGCGGCATGCGTTTGCTCGACACCGGGACGCGGGAGCATCGCGGCGTCTCGGAAGCGTACTGCGTGCGCGGAATCACCCGCGGAGAGTGGGAAGCGCGAATGGGCGGATGAATCCACCCCGCCCCGCGCTGCGCACCGGCGGTTGCGCTGCTCGAAGCCTACGCGAGGTCGGCTAGCAGCGCCGTGCGTGTCGCCTCGGGGACGGCGCGCAGCGTCGCGGTGTATTGCGGATGATCGACGCCGATCGACAGCGCCGCCCCCGACTTCAGCGACGCGATCATCGACGGCTTTAGCTCGAAGCGCAGGAAGTGCACCGAGGAAGTCTTCTCCTCGTTCTCGCGCTCGAGATCCTCGTCGGCGATCGCGTAGACCCGCGGATGCGTCTCGATCTGCACCCAGACGCGGTCCTCGATGCCCTTCAGGCGCGCTAGCATGCGCCGTCGCTCCTCCACGTCCTCGTACTCGACCAGCATCGTCGCCTTCCAGTTTTCGCCGTCGGGGACGAGCGGGTTGTAGGCGTCCAGCTCGTCCTGAATGCCCGCGTCCTCGAAGGTCTTCTCGATCCGCAGCATTTCCTGGACCTGGTAGCGGATCGTCAGCTCGTCCTCGAAGAGCAGCGTCAGGTGCTCGCCAAGGTGTACCGTCCTCGCCCTCTTGTGCGCGAGGACTCTGGCGCGAAATTCGTTGCGCTCCCTGGCGTAGCTTTCGAGCGTAAGCAGGCTGTCGCGCGTGATGCGCGTTGATCTCGTCTCTGCGGTTCGGGTCATGGTCGTTCCCTATAGGCCGTAGGCAATGCGAACGAGCGTGAGCGGGTGCGCCTTCTTCGCGCGGCTCGCGCCCTCAATCTGTTCGATTCCCTGCTGGATCGCGCGACCGGCGATCGGGCAGTCGGAACTGATGTAATCGGGATCGCCCTCGGCCATGCGGCGGAACACCGGCTTTCCGATCTTCATCGACGTTTCGAAGAACTCCTTTTTTATTCCCCAGGTCCCGTCATGGCCGGAGCAGCGCTCCACCGTATTTACTGTCGTGCCGGGAATCCACTCGATCACTTCGCGTGTCTTCTGACCGGTCATCTGGACGCGCGAGTGACAGGGGATATGGTAGGACACCTTGCCGAGCGGCGTCTTGAAATCCTTCCTGAGGAGCCCGTCCTTGTCGCGCAGCACGAGGTACTCGAAGGGATCGAACATCGCGTCAGCGATGGCTTCGATGTCGGCATCCTCCGGGAACAGCAGCGGCAGCTCGGTCTTGAACATCAGCGTGCACGAAGGCACGGCCGTAAGAATCGCGTAGCCCTCGCGGGCGAGCTTCGCCAAGGGCGGTGCGTTGATCTCCTTGAGCTTCAGCACCGACTCGATGTCGCCCAACTCGAGCTTGGGCATGCCGCAGCATGCTTCCTTCTGTGCAATGACGTAAGGAATTTCGTTGTGCTCCAAGATACGGATCAGGTCCAGCCCTATGCCGGGCTCGCTGTAGTTGATGTAGCAGGTGGAGAAGAGCGCGACCTTTCCCGGCGTGCGCTCGCCGTTTTTCACGGGCCAGGCGACGCTTTTCGGCGCGACGTCTCTGAAGCGCTTCGCCGCGAAAGGCGGAAGCTTTCGCTCGGCATGCACGCCCAACGTTGACTGCATCGCCTTGCGCGCGAGCGGAGTCTCGTTTGCTTTGTTCACCACTTGCACCACGACGGGAATCGTGGCGAGCTTGCCGAGCCGGTCGGTGCTGGTGAGCGCACGGTCGCGAAAGCTGGTCTCGCCGCGCAGGAATTTTTGCGCCTTCGCGCGCAGCATCTGATGCGGAAAGTCCACGTTCCAGGGATGCGGCGGAACATAGGGACATTTGGTCATGTAGCAGAGGTCGCACAGGTAGCACTGGTCGACGACCTTGCCGAAGTCCGATGTCGCGACGCCGTCGATCTCGCCGGTCTTGCCGTTGTCGACCAGGTCGAACAGCGTCGGGAAGGCGTTGCACAGGCTGACGCAGCGACGGCAGCCGTGGCAGATCTCGAAGATGCGCGCGAGCTCCTTCTCGCTCGAGGTTCGGTCGTAGTAGTCGGCGTCGCGCCAGTCGATCGGATGGCGGATCGGCGCCTCGAGGCTGCCTTCGCGTTGGCTCATGCTGAAAAAGGGCGCCGCGCCGGGCGCGACGCCCCCTTCTCTTCGAAAATGCAGCTTTAGTCCGTCAACGCGTCGAGCGCCTTCTGGAAGCGGTTCGCGTGCGAGCGCTCCGCCTTGGCCAGCGTCTCGAACCAGTCGGCGATTTCCTCGAAGCCTTCGCCGCGCGCCGTCTTGGCCATGCCCGGGTACATGTCGGTGTACTCGTGCGTTTCGCCTGCGATCGCGGACTTGAGGTTGTTGCGCGAGGCGCCGATCGGCAGTTCGGTCACCGGGTCCCCCACGCTGGCGAGATAATCGAGATGCCCGTGAGCGTGTCCGGTCTCGCCTTCCGCCGTGGACCGGAATACCGCAGCGACATCGTTCTGCCCTTCGACATCGGCCTTGGTCGCGAAATAAAGGTAGCGCCGGTTCGCCTGCGATTCGCCGGCGAAAGCGGCCTTGAGGTTGTCGTGCGTCTTGGTGCCTTTCAGATTCATGCTTGAAGTCTCCTGTCGATGCATCGGTCCGGCCGGCGCGTGCACGACCGGAGCGGGCTGATCAAACCCGCATGCGAGCTGATTTTCCGCGGCCGGTACCCATATGTCTAATTAATTGTACCAATAACGTTGATAAATTCGTTATATGCCTGCGCGAGGGCAAGCTCCAGACCCCCGCCACGGGGAAGAGGCGAGCGGTGGACTAGTCGATGCGCTCGTACGCGGGCAGTGTCAGAAACTCCACGAAGCTATCGGCATTCACGAGCTGGGCGAAGATTTCTGCGGCTTCGGTGTATCGCCCCTCGCCGTAAGCCGATCCGAGGAGGTCTCGAATCTTCTGCATTTCCTCGGGGATCATCGCGGCGACCATCTCGCGCGTGACTTTGCGCCCGTCGTCGAGCTTGCCCTTCGCAGACCGGATCCACTGCCACACTTGTGAGCGCGAGATTTCCGCAGTTGCGGCATCTTCCATGAGATTGAAGATCGGCACGGCGCCCTGCCCCGCGAGCCAGGCCCCGATGTACTGGATCGCGACGTTGATGTTGAGCCTCAGCCCTTTCTCGGTGATCGGCGCCTCGGGCTCGAACCTGAGCAAATCGGCAGCCGCGACCCGTACATCGCTGCGCTTCTTGCTCGCGATCTGGTTCGGTGCGGGCATAAGGCGGTCGAACGCTTCCTGCGCCACCTCGACCAGGCCGGGATGCGCGACCCAGGTCCCGTCGTGTCCGATGGTCGCCTCGCGCTCCTTGTCGGCCTTGACCTTGGCGAAGGCTTCGCCGTTGGCCGCCTCGTCGTTCTTCACCGGAATCTGCGCCGCCATGCCTCCCATGGCGTGAATGTTGCGCCGGTGACATGTCTTGATCAGCAGCTCCGCGTAGCTCTTCATGAACGGCGTGGTCATCGTCACCAGAGCGCGATCGGCGAGACAGAACTCGCGGTTCAAGCGGAATTTCTTGATGCAAGAGAAGATGTAGTCCCAGCGTCCCGCGTTGAGGCCCGCGGAGTGCTGTCTCAACTCGTGCAGGATTTCGTCCATCTCGAACGCCGCGAGGATGGTTTCGATCAGCACCGTTTCCTTGATCGTTCCGCGCGGGATGTCGAGCTCGTCCTGCGCCATCACGAAGATGTCATTCCATAGCCGCGCCTCGAGATGGCTCTCGAGCTTCGGCAGATAGAAGTACGGGCCGCTGCCGCGCGCGACCAACTCCTTGGCGTTGTGGAAGAAGTAGAGCGCGAAGTCGAAGATGCCGCCGGAGATCGGCTGGCCGTCGATCGAAACGCGTTTCTCGGGCAAGTGCCACCCGCGCGGGCGAACGAACAGCGTGGCGACCTTTTCGTTCAGCTTGTATTCCTTGCCTTCGGGCGTGACGTAGTCGATGCGACGGCGAATCGCGTCGCGCAGGTTGATGTGCCCCTGGATATTGTTGTCCCACTTCGGCGTGTTGGCGTCCTCGAAGTCGGCCATGAACACCTTGGCGCCGGAATTGAGCGCGTTGATGATCATCTTGCGATCGACGGGGCCGGTGATCTCGACGCGGCGGTCCTCGATGTCGGCGGGCACCGTCGCGCAAGTCCAGTCGGCTTCGCGCACGGCGCGCGTCTCGGAGAGAAAGTCCGGCAGCTTTCCGGCGTCGAACTCGCGCTGGCGCGCGGCGCGGCGAGCGAGAAGCTCGGCGCGACGGCCGCCGAAGGCGCGTTGCAGTTTCGCAGCAAAAGCGACGGCATCCGGCGTCAGTATCTCGGCGTACTCGGGCGTGATGCGGGCTGAGACATCGATTCCCGGCCCGTACTGGGGCGTGGACAGCGAAGGTCTTGCAGTCATGAGCGGTCTTTCTTCGGCGTTGGGCGTGCAGGCAACACCGATCGGCGTGAGCGCTTTCGAGCGCCCGCCGACCGTGCCGGTCGATGGGCCGGGTAGGCCCGGGGAATCCGGTTTCAGCCGGTATTGCTGCGGTGCATCAATCATAACAGGAAAGCGCAGTCGTCCGTCAAGGGGACGGACCCGTCCCGAGGCGACTGCGTTCCCTGTGTCGGAGTGAGCCCTACATGCGCCAGCCGTCGCCGGCGCGACCCTTGAGCCGCTCGAGGGTGATGTTCCAGGAAAGCGTGATGCGCGGCCGGTGGCCGTTATACGGATTGACGCTGTGCAGATAGTCGCTGGCGAAGATCAGCATGGTGCCGGGAGTGAGATTGGGCATCAGATGCCGCGTCACGCGCCCGGGCTCGTCAGGACAGCAGGCGTCGATGCGCGGGTCGGCGAAGCAGAAGCGCCCGGCCATGCTGTCCCCGGGATCTCCATCGCCCGGATCGAGCATGTAGACGATGGAGACGTTGGCGCGCAGATGGCTGTGCGGCATGCAATAGTCGCCGGCGCGGTAGACGCTCGCCCAGCTGTCGTCGGCGAAGACCGCGCGGCGCGACAGCGTGCGGTGCGCGAAAATGAGCGCACGCGCGTGAATGAGCGCCGCGGCCGGCGCGTTCCACTCGGTGATGCGGCGCACCTTCACGCCGCAGCCGCCGCGAAAGATCGGATCGCGCAATTGCGGATTCCGCTCGGCGGTGAGCGTCGCTTCGACGAGCGCCGGGTGATACGAATCCCAGTCGGCGAATAGCGTGATCGCCGCGAGCCGCGCGGACAGGGCCTCCGTCTTCTGCGCCTCCGGCCAAACGGGAAGGAGCGCGCCGGAGACCTCGACCGCCGGCGGCAGCGTTTCCTGCTCGCCGGCGTCGATCGCGTTGCTCACCCGCACCCCGAACTAAGCCGCCAGCTGCGGATTCAGTCGCTGCTCCTTGCTGTGCAGCTTGTTCAGCGCGTTGATGTAGGCCTTCGCCGAAGCCACCAGAATGTCGGTATCGGCGCCCAGCCCGTTGACGATGCGCCCGCTTTTCTCCAGCCGCACCGTGACCTCGCCCTGCGCGTCGGTCCCGATGGTGATCGCGTTGACCGAATAGAGCAGCATTTTCGCCTTCGAATGCGCCATCAGCTCGATGGCCCGGAAAGTCGCGTCGATCGGGCCGTCGCCGCGCGTCTGCACGCTGTGCTCGGCGTCACCCACGCCCAGCGTGACGGCCGCATGCGGAATCTCGCCCGTTTCGGAGACGACCTTGAGCGACACCAGCTTGTAGTGCTCGCGCTCGGGCGTGATCTGCTCGTCGGAGGCGAGCGCGTGCAGGTCCTCATCGAAGACTTCACCCTTCTTGTCGGCGAGATCCTTGAAGCGCGCGAAGGCGTGGTTGAGCGCCTCCTCGCTGCCGAGGTCGATGCCCAGCTCGGCGAGACGCGTCTTGAACGCGTTGCGTCCCGAGAGCTTGCCGAGCACCAGCTTGTTGGCGTTCCAGCCCACGTCCTCGGCGCGCATGATCTCGTAGGTCTCGCGATGCTTCAGCACGCCGTCCTGATGGATGCCGGACTCGTGCGCGAAGGCATTCGCCCCCACGATCGCCTTGTTCGGCTGCACGGGAAAACCGGTGATGCCCGACACGAGCTTCGATGCCGGAACGATCTGCGTGGTGTCGATCCGCGTCGTGCAGGGAAAGACGTCCTTGCGCGTCCTCACCGCCATCACGATTTCTTCCAGCGAAGCGTTGCCGGCACGCTCCCCCAGGCCGTTGATCGTGCATTCGACCTGGCGCACGCCGTGCATCACGGCGGAGAGCGAATTCGCCACCGCCATGCCGAGGTCGTTGTGGCAATGCACCGACCACACTGCCTTGTCCGAATTGGGCACGCGCTCGCGCAGCGTCTTGATCAGCGCTCCGAACTGCCACGGCGTCGTGTAGCCGACCGTGTCGGGAATGTTGACCGTCGTCGCGCCCGCCTTGATCGCCGCTTCGAGCAAGCGACACAGAAAGTCGGGTTCCGACCGCCCTGCGTCTTCAGGCGAGAACTCGACGTTGTCGGTGTATTCGCAGGCCCACTTCACCGCCCTCACCGCCTGCGCCAGCACTTCCTCCGGCATCATGCGCAGCTTCATCTGCATGTGGATCGGCGAGCTGGCGATGAAGGTATGAATGCGGCCCGACGCGGCACCCTTCAGCGCGTCGCCCGCGCGGCGCACGTCGCTCTCGTTGGCGCGCGCGAGCCCGCACACCGTGCTGTCCTTGATCGCCTTGGCGATCGCGCGCACCGCTTCGAAATCACCGTTCGACGACGCGGGGAATCCCGCCTCGATGACGTCGACCTTCAGCCGCTCCAGTTGCTTCGCGATGCGCATCTTCTCTTCGCGCGTCATCGATGCGCCGGGACTCTGCTCGCCGTCGCGCAAGGTGGTATCGAAAATGATCAATCGGTCGGACATGATCGGCTCCTGCAAGCTCTATCGAACGGCAATCTTCCCGCCCTCGTTTCGGGCAGGACCGGATACTGCAAGATGTGGGTGTGAGTTATCTGCGCGCGGGGCGCAGCAGCAGCCCGCCGAGGAGGGCGGACAAGGGAAGGCGCGGAAGCGTGTCCATGCTGCTCATCGGGAACGACTATAACGGGATTCGCTGCGCCATGCAACATCAGCCGCAGCCGTTGCTACCCTATAATGCGCCACGACTCTTCTCGCCGACATGCGCCTTTGCAACCGACGCGGGTCCTCGCGTCCACCGGGGCTCGCTCATGGCAACCCGCCCGGCCGACCACGACTCGGTTGAACCTCAGTCGCCGCGCATCTCGCGCGTGCTTGGTGTGCTGGTCGTCGTCGCGCTCGCCGCCCATGCGCTGCTCGTAGCCACCCGGCTCCCGGTTCCCAAATACGATTTCATCGAGCCCGGCGCCGCAATCGCCGTCAGCTTCGTAGTGTTCGGCGCGCTTTTCATCATGTGGCGGCGCGCCGCGCGAGCGATCGCGGTGTTGGGAACCTTGCTCGTCGCGTCTGCGCTGCTCACGCCGGGAGCGGTCTTCCTCGTCGCGCTGATGATGCTCAACAGCTACGTGGTCGGAGACTGGTTGCTTGGCCGCGTCGCTGCACGAGTGACGAGCTCGGCGGGCGAGTCGATGACGATTCCGCTCTTGGTCGGCTGCAGTGTCTGGCTCGGTGCCATGAGTCTCACGGCTTCGCTTAAGCTCCACTACGCGCCAGTCTATGCGCTCGTGCTGCTGCTGACTCCGGTTGTCTTCCAGGGTCGTGCACGCGCCGCCGTGCGGTCTCTGTGGCGTGCGCTCGCAAGCCCGGAGAAAGCGTCGGGCAAAACCGAGATCGCCTGGCTCACGCTTCTTTGCGTCATCGTCGTGATGCACGTCTTCGTGGTCGCCAAACCCGATGTCGGACACGACGCCAACGCCATGCACCTGCAGTTCGCCCGGCTGCTTGCGGATCGGCACCGGTGGAACTTCGATGTGCTGCGCCACGCCTGGGCCGTAATGCCGCTCGGAGCGGACTTGGGTTACGCCGCGGCTTTCGTCCTGGGCGGTGAGGACGCGGCGCGGCTGCTCAATTTCGCCTTTGGCCTCGTCGCTTGCCGTGTCGTTTACGAGCTCGTGGCCAAGTACGCGCATCGCGAGATTGCGCTGGCGAGTGTTTGTTTGGTCGCCTCGATGCCGCTCGCCTATCTGGAGACCGCAACGCTCTACGTCGACAGTCTCTGGACCGCATTTCTGCTGGCCGCACTGTTGGCCGCCATCAACTTTGCGCACACGCGGTCCTCCTCGGACCTTGCCGCCTACGCCCTGCTCGCGGCCGGCGCCATGCTGACCAAGGCCATCGCTATCGTCTGGATATTACCGCTCGCATTGGCACTCGTTTTCGTCATGGCGCGCACCGCTGGGCGCCGCGCTATCGGAGGCTCAGCCTGGACGCTGATCGGACTTGCAGTGCTGCTGGCGGCATGGCCGTACGCAAACGCCTGGATTCGAACCGGCAATCCCGTCTTTCCATTCATGAACGCGATTTTCCGTTCGCCGCTCTTCGATACGACGGCCTCGCTGGTCAATCCGCGTTACCAGACTGCACTGGGACCGGCAAGCCTCTACGACATCTTCCTGTCGAGCGGGCGTTTCATCGAGGGTGAAGACGGCGCCGCCGGCTTCCAATGGCTGCTGCTGCTTCCGATCTTCGCGCTCGGCTTCGCGTTTCGACGCCGGAGCATCGTGCAATGGCTGTGCGCCGGGCTCGCCGCGTTCTTCTTCGTCGTAGTGTTCTCACAGCAGTCCTACCTGCGATACCTTTTGCCGTTCCTGATGCTTTTCGCAGTGCTCGCGGCCTGGGCGCTCGATGATTTTGTGCGCGGACCTCGCATTCGCGCGATGCTTATAGCAAGCGTGGCCTTGCTGTGCATGCTCAACCTGCGTTTCATGTATGCGGCAAGCTGGCCCAATCAGCAGCTATGCCTTAGCTGCGGCGTCGACGGTCATGCGCGCAGCGACTACATCAATACCTTCCTTCCCGACCGTACCATTGCCGATTATCTCAACGTCGCGTTGCCGTCGGCCCGAGTCGGTTTCTTCCTCATGGGTCTACCCGGCGAATCCGGTTATCTCGGTTATTCGCGCGCAGCAAACTGGCATGACGTCGAGCTCTACGCGCCGTTATTGAAGGCATCGACGCCGGAGGAAGTGCTCGAATTGACCCGGCGCTTCCGTCTTACGCACGCCGTGCTCTGGACGCGCGAGTGGGACCGCGACCCTCCCGCAATGGGGGCCTTCCGCGACCGCTACACGATCCCGGTCTTCAGCTTCGGCGGCCGCGTGGTCGCCACGATCGATCCAACCGCTCGGTAACGCGAACGGGTTAGCTACGCGCGCTGCCGAAAGACCTGCAGCGAGATGTCGGCGGGCAACAACGGAAGAATGGGCGAAATAAGCATGATACCGACCCATGCCACGGACGCGGCGCCAATGGAGGACTCACGATCATAGCGGAGCCGGGCCCACAGTCCCGCGTGCTGGAGCGAAGGGAGCGTTCCCCGATACAGCTCGACGAAGTTCTCCCTGGCGGCGAGTCTCGCCAGCGCGGCCTCATGAAAGTAGCTCAGGTGCGGCGACGGGAAATTCTTCTGCCAAATTCGCTCATAGGGTCCCTTGATGCCGCTTCTATCGAGCATCGAGACGATCTGAAACAGAGCGCCTTGGCTGCTGGGGAGATTCAATACGACCACACCGTTCGCTCGAAGCAGGCGTCCGCACGAGGCAAGAGCCTCCCTCGGCTCGGCCAGGTGCTCGAAGACATCATTGAAGGTGATGATGTCGAAGCTCTGGTCCCCCGCAAGCGCTTCGGGAAAGGGTCCACCGTAGACGAAGTGTCCTTTGTTGCGGGAACGCAGTGCCATCGCGGCGTCGGGTTCCACACCCGCCACGTCGAAACCGCGGCTCGCCGCCGCGTCGAGGAACCACCCATGTCCGCACCCGACGTCGAGGAGCCTTCGCTGCCCGGGACCTGTGATCGCCCCGATACGGTCAAGCACGCGCTCGAAGTTCTGCAGGCGAAGTTCCGCGAGGGCTGACTCCCGCCGTTCTTCATCGATCTGCGGCATCGCTTGGACATCAAGGTTCGCTACGAGGCTCGAAGCGAGATAGCCGCAAGCCGGGCACGCGAATGCCCAATCGCGTCTGGATGCGCGCATCGCCGACTCGCACACGGGACAGCTGACGCAGCGCGAGGGGAGGCGGAGCGCACGCATCTGCGCTATTGCACACTGCGCAGGCGCTCGTTTTGCAGCGGGTCTCGGGGAACGTTCTGGACGTCGAAGTTGAGCGCGCCAAGCAGCAGCTGGATACCGACCAGTACGGGTAGCGCTGCGAGCATGACTTCACCCGAGGTCGCCGGCAGCCCGCTCGCCGCGGATTGGATCCATTTCACGGCCCCGAAGGCCGCCCCGATCGCACCTACAAGCACGCCGAGCGCGAGCTGGAGTGTCCCCGCATTGAAGTCCCTCAAGAAGTACGCGTAGAACACACGCTTCAGGGCAGCGCGCACGTACTTGCCTGGGAATGCGGCCGCAATCCGCCCCACGCTCATATTGCTCGTCTCCGCTCCGTAGCGTGCTGGCATGGGAATGTCGCGGACTACCGCTCGGAGTGTGTAGAGCCGAAACAGCATGTCCGATTCGAAGAAATAGCCGCGATCGAGCTTGTCCAGCGGCAGCGCCGAGAGCGCCGTACGATGAATCGCGGTGTATCCGTTCGTGGGATCCATGATGTCCCAGTAGCCGCTCGACAACTTGTTGACCAGTGACAACAACGCGTTGCCGAGCAATCGCAGCTTCGGCATCGAGCGGACGAAGGAAAGATCGTAGAACCGATTGCCCTTCGCGTAGTCGGCGTGGCCGGCGAGAAGCGGGCGCAGGAACCGCGTGATCAATGCCGGATCCATCTGACCATCGCCGTCGATCTTTATCACGACGTCGGCTCCCTCGGACAGAGCGGCACGGTAGCCCGTAATGACAGCGCCGCCCACTCCCTGATTAGTGATGTGACCGATGACATGTACACGCGGGTCAGTGCAGCTCTCCTCGACCAAAGCGCCGGTGGCCTCCGGGCATGCATCGTCGACTACGAAGATGCGCTCGACTTCCGGACCAATCCCGTCGAGAACACTCAATATTTGGGCTCTAACCCGATAGCACGGGATTACCACGGCGACGCGCGCGGAGGTACTCGGCATCAATATACGGAGATGATCACGCCAGCAATGATGAGAGCGCCCCCGAGGAGAGTTCTGACCGCGAGTGGCTCACCCCAGACAAAGTGGGCCATCAGCGGAACGAGGAGAAAGGTCAGCGCGTAGATAGGAAAGGCGATCGACAACGGCACTGCACGCAGAACGACTAGCCAGAGGACTGTCACCAACGCGTACAGCATGAGCCCGCCGAAGAAGGCGGGCGAAAGGAGCGTGTGCAGACTCGACCATGACCACCCATCGATGCGCCATTGGCTGGCGGCGGACTTGAACAGCATTTGTCCGATGGCCAGCAACACGACGCAAAGGAGCGTAAGCAGCAGCCAGCGCGGTTGCATGTGGCGAGCTACGAGGACCGGTCAGACTTCTGGCCGCGCCGTCTGAGCGCAAGCCACGCCGACCAGAAGTATCCGGAGAACGCGTAGGCGACGAAACAACCGAAGAGCACGATCGCGGGGTATTGGCTGACGAGCACGAAGAACAGCGCGATCAGAAAGACGACAACGAACGAAACGCTGCGGCGCAGGTTGATCGTCTTGAAGCTGTAATACTTGAAGCTGCTGACCATTGTCAGCCCCGCGAACACGGTAACGACCCATGCCAGCCAGCGAATGCCGGTGCTTTCCGGGTTGATTGCAGCATCGTCGAGAATCCATACGAAGCCGGCCACCAGCGCCGCGGCGGCAGGACTCGGCAGTCCCTGGAAGTAGCGCTTGTCTGCGACTTCGAGCATGGTGTTGAAGCGAGCGAGGCGCAGCGCTGCGCATACGCAGTATAGGAATGCGGCGCCCCAGCCCCACTTGCCCATGCCCAGAAGTGCCCACTCGTAGACGACCAACGCCGGCGCCGCGCCGAAACACACCATGTCCGAAAGACTGTCGTACTCCGCGCCGAAGGCGCTCTGGGTCTTGGTGAGCCGCGCGACGCGTCCGTCGAGGCCATCGAGCACCATGGCTACGAAGATGCCGATGGCGGCCTGATCGAAGCGTCCGTTCATCGCCTGAACGATCGAGTAGAAACCGGCGAAGAGAGCCGCCGTCGTGAACAGGTTTGGAAGCAGGTAGATGCCGCGGCGCCGGATGCGGTTCTTGAGCAGCGCCCGCTCCTGCTGGAAATCCCCCATGAGGAAAGCTTAGCACGTCGCCGTCAAAGCGACGGTCTAATCAAGTCAGCTCGGCGATGGTGCTGGACGTCGCGTAGACCTTGTCGCCGATCGCCACTCGGGGCGACGCGCCCGGAGGGAGATAGATATCCACCCTCGAGCCGAAACGGATGAAGCCGTAGCGCTGTCCGCGCACGAGCCGATCGCCCTGGCCCGCGTAGCAGAGCACCCGCCGCGCGACGAGCCCGGCGATCTGAACACAGGTCACGTCATGCCCCGGCGCGCTGGCGATGTGCAGTGCGCAGCGCTCGTTCTCGAGCGAGGCCTTGTCGAGCGAAGCGTTGAGAAAGCTTCCGGTGTGATACCACTTGCTCTTCACCGTGCCGTCGACGGGGCTTCGGTTCGAATGGACGTTGAAGACGTTCATGAACACGCTGATCTTAAGCGCGTCGCGCTCGAGATAGCTGTCGCGCGTGCGCTCGACGGCGACCACCCGACCGTCGGCGGGCGAGAGCACCGCCTTCGGGTTGTCGGGGGCAGCTCGCGCGGGGTCACGGAAGAACTGCACGATGAACAGCACCGCCGCCCAGGCGAGGATGGCGAGGAGCCACCATCCGAGCAGGGTCAGAGCCGCGGCGACGAGAAGTGCCAGGCCGACGAAGAACCAGCCTTCGCGAGCGATGATCGGATGCGGATAGTCGACGGCGGCCATGACGCACTGCCAGCGGATCTACTTCGTCTGCTCGTCGATGCGCTTCGACATGTCTTCCTCGCCCTGCTTCACCGTCTGCTCCACACCGCGCGCCCGCTCGATCGGCGTCATCGGCGCAGGCGCAGCGGCCGTATCCGGCGAGGCGGAAGCGGCTGGACCTGGTCCTCGAGTCTGCGCCTTCACGGGAGCGCCGGCACCGAGCATTCCGTAGCTTTTCAATACCGTCTGCGCGAGCACGGCCACGATCACCAGCGCGAGCAGGAGAACGATGAGGCCGACCCAGCCGCGTTCGCGGGACGGCGTTAGTTCCGCGATTGGTCGACGAGCTTGTTGCGCTTGATCCACGGCATCATCTCCCGCAGCTTGCCACCCACCTGCTCGATCGGATGTTGCGCGGTCATCCGGCGCCGCGACAGCAGCGTCGGCGCTCCTGCGCGGTTCTCGAGAATGAAGCTTCGCGCGTATTCGCCGCTCTGGATGCGCGCGAGCGCCGCGCGCATCGCGTCCTTGGTCGCGGCGTTGATGATGAGCGGACCGGTGACGTATTCGCCATACTCGGCATTGTTGGATATGCCGTAGTTCATGTTGCCGATGCCGCCCTCGTACATGAGATCGACGATGAGTTTCAATTCGTGCAGGCATTCGAAATAAGCCATCTCCGGCGCATAACCGGCCTCGACAAGGACCTCGAATGCCGTCTTCACCAACTCCACGCAACCGCCACACAGCACGGTTTGTTCGCCGAATAGATCCGTCTCGGTCTCCTCGCGGAACGAGGTCTCGATCACGCCGGCGCGCGCACCACCGATCGCCGCCGCGTACGAAAGCGCGAGATCGCGCGCCTTGCGGCTCACGTCCTGATGTACTGCGATCAGCATCGGCGTGCCGCCGCCCTGCACGTAGGTGGAGCGTACGGTATGCCCCGGCGCCTTCGGCGCGATCATCACCACGTCGAGGTCGGCTCGCGGCACCACCTGTCCGTAATGAATGTTGAAGCCATGCGCGAAAGCGAGCGTGGCGCCCTTCTTGATGTTGGGCTCGACGTCCTCGCGGTACACCTGCGCGATATGCTCGTCGGGCATCAGCATCATCACGAGATCCGCGCCCTTGACCGCCGCGGCCACGGCCGCGACCTTGAGCCCCGCTTTCTTCGCCTTGTCCCACGACGCACCGCCGGGACGGAGGCCAACCGTCACCTTTACGCCCGAATCATTGAGATTGAGGGCGTGCGCATGACCCTGCGAGCCGTAGCCGACGATCGTGACCTTTTTACCCTTGATAAGCGAGAGGTCGGCGTCCTTTTCGTAGTAGACCTTCATGGTTCTCTCCGTTCGCTTGCTAGATCCGCAGCACCCGCTCGCCGCGGCCGATACCCGAAGCACCGGTGCGCACGGTCTCCAGAATCATTCCCGGCTCGAGCGCCTGCAGAAACGCGTCGAGCTTCTCGCCCGGACCGGTGAGCTCGATCGTGTAGCTCTTGTCGGTCACGTCGAGGATGCGGCCGCGGAAGATGTCCGCGAGTCGCTTCATCTCGTCGCGATCCTTGCCCGAGGCTCGCACTTTCACCAGCATCAGCTCGCGCTCGATGTGGTTGCCTTCGGTCAAATCGACCACCTTGACCACCTCGACCAGCTTGTTCAACTGCTTGGTGATCTGCTCGATCACGTCGTCCGAGCCCGCCGTGACGATGGTCATGCGCGACATCGTTTCGTCCTCGGTCGGCGCGACCGTCAGCGACTCGATATTGTAGCCGCGCGCGGAGAAGAGCCCGGAAATGCGCGACAGCGCGCCCGCTTCGTTCTCGACCAGGATGGAGAGGATGTGCCTCATAACTCCTCCGCCAGGATCATCTCGGTCAGCCCCTTTCCGCCGGGAACCATCGGGAACACGTTCTCGGTCTGGTCGGTGATGAAGTCGAGAAAGACGAGCCGCTGCTTCTGCTTGAACGCCTCCTTGAGCGCGCCGTCCACGTCGCCCGGCTTCTCGACCTTGATCCCGACGTGCCCGTAGGCCTCCGCCAGCTTCACGAAGTCCGGCAGCGCATCCATGTACGACTCGGCGTAGCGATTGCCGTAGAAGAACTCCTGCCACTGCCGCACCATGCCCATGTAGCGATTGTTCAAGTTCACGATCTTGATCGGCAGGTGATACTGCCTGCAGGTCGACAGCTCCTGCAGGCACATCTGGATCGACGCCTCACCTGTGACGCAGGCCACGGTCGCGCCCGGGTTGACGAGCTGCACGCCCATCGCTGCCGGCAGTCCGAAGCCCATCGTGCCCAGGCCCCCCGAATTGATCCAGCGCCGCGGCTTGTCGAACTTGTAGTACTGCGCCACCCACATTTGGTGCTGGCCGACGTCGGAAGTGATGAAGATGTCGCCCTTGGTGATTTCGTAGAGCTTCTCGACGACATATTGCGGCTTGATCAGCTCGCTCTTGCGGTCGTACTTGAGGCAGTCCCTGCGCTGCCACTCCTTGATCTCGCCCCACCATGCCTTCAGCGCTGCCGGGTCGGGCCGCTGATTCGACGATTCGATGATCTTCAGCATCTCGTCGAGCACGTCCGCCACGTAGCCGACGATCGGGACGTCGACCTTTACGCGCTTGGAGATCGACGAGGGATCGATGTCGATGTGAATGATCTTGCGATCCGCCCGATAGAAATGCGACGGATTACCGATCACTCGGTCGTCGAAGCGCGAACCAATGGCGATCAGCACGTCGCAGTGCTGCATCGCCATGTTGGTCTCATAGGTTCCGTGCATGCCGGGCAGGCCGGTGAATTGCGGATCGGTCCCCGGGAATCCGCCAAGCCCCATGAGCGTGGTCGTGCATGGGAAGCCGAGCAGTCGTACGAGCCGCGTCAGCTGTGGTGCGGCGTTGTTGAGCACGACGCCGCCGCCGGCGTAGATCATCGGCCGCTTCGCCTCCAGCAGGAGCTGCACCGCCTTCTTGATCTGCCCGGAATGTCCCTTGGTCACCGGGTTGTACGAGCGCAACGAGATCGTCTTCGGATAGTTGAACTCCGCCTTCGCCTGCGTGACATCCTTCGGGATGTCGACCAGCACCGGCCCCGGCCGCCCCGTGACGGCGAGATAGAACGCCTTCTTGATCGTCACCGCGAGCTGGTTGACGTCCTTCACGAGGAAGTTGTGTTTCACGCAAGGACGTGTGATTCCGACGGTGTCGCATTCCTGGAACGCGTCCTGGCCGATCGCGTGTGTCGGCACCTGTCCGGTGAGAATGACCATCGGGATCGAGTCCATGTACGCCGTTGCGATCCCTGTCACCGCATTGGTCACGCCAGGGCCCGAAGTCACGAGGCACACGCCGACCTTCTCGCTGGCGCGCGAATAGCCGTCGGCTGCGTGCGCCGCGCCCTGCTCGTGCCGCACGAGCACGTGCTTGACCTGTTCCTGCTTGAACAGTTCGTCGTAGATGTTGAGCACCGCCCCGCCTGGGTAGCCGAAGACGTACTCGACGCCTTCCTCCTGCAGGCAGCGGATTACGATTTCTGCGCCTGTCAATTGCATGATGCGCTCCCGTTGCTCGCGTGCCGGAACGATCCGGCCGCGGCCTCGCGTGCGGACGAACCGCACCTACCGACGATCGCCACCCGGCGCGCAAAGGCGGCCGGGTGCTGCAAACTCGAGGACGCGATTCGGGTGATGCGCGTCCGACTTCAGGCTCGTTTCGGGTAGAAAGCCGGAACCGCCACGTTCTCCGGGATTTTCCGGAAGCGCTTGTGGCGCCGCCGGACGGAACGCGAACGACCGTTTTTGCAGTGTTTCGGTCGGCGTAACCCACGCCGACGCGTCAACGATAATGGGTTGGAAGAGAGCGGTCAAGGGAGCGGCGGAGCAGGCAGAGGAGGTACGGTTCGCTTGTGCTTATAATCCCTCGTCTCGCATTTTCCTCATTCCGGGAACATATCTCTGGCTTCGCCTCAGGAACTGTCGGCTTTTCTGGCAGAAGTCGAGCGCCGTGCGTTCAAACAGGCAGTGTTCGCGGTCCGGGACGAGGACGTTGCCCTCGACGTGGTCCAGGACGCGATGCTCAAGCTCACCGAGAACTATGGCGGCAAACCGGCCTCGGAGCTGCCGATGCTGTTTCAGCGCATCCTCCAGAACACGATCCACGACCATTTCCGGCGCCAGAAGGTACGCTCGACTTGGACCACGCTGTTGTCAGCACTTGGACAGAAAGACGAGAAGGATGAAGATTTCGACCCGCTCGAAACTCTGGCCGTCGACGCCGACTCGAACGACCTGGCCGATCCGGCGCGCCAGCATCAGCAGGCGGAAATCGTGGCTCTGGTCGAGCAGTCGCTGGCGCGACTGCCGGCGCGTCAACGCGAAGCATTTCTCCTCCGTTACTGGGAGGAACTCGATGTGGCAGAAGCTGCCGCGGCTATGGGCTGCTCGGAGGGCAGTGTGAAGACCCACTGCTCGCGGGCGGTTCATGCATTGGCCAAGATGCTCGAGGCCAAAGGGGTCAAGCTATGAACGAACGAGAAATCGCAAAAAAATTAACCGGTTACCTTGATGCAGGGGTCAGCGAGCTGAAGCCGGGCATCGCTTACCGGCTCCAACTCGCTCGAGCGAAGGCCCTTGCCCTGGCGGTGGAGCCGAGTCCAGCCGCGGAGCTGGCGCTGGCCGGCGGCCGCGGTAGTCTCCACGAGCGCCGGCATCTGCTGACCGATGTCAGGATCTGGATCAGCGTCCTGGTCCTGGTCGGTGGAGTGCTGTACTTCCAGTACTGGCAGTCGATGCAGCAGGCGCACGATATCGAGGAAACCGACGCCGCCATTCTTTCCTCGGAACTGCCCATCGAAGCCTATCTGGACAGGGGATTCCAGGCTTGGCTCACGCGCTCCGAACCCTGAGCGCCGTTGCGGCCCTGGCACTGGCGCTAGCCGGTGCCCCGGCCGCGGCGGGTCCGATGGTGCTTCACGCACCAACCTGGGCGGAACTCTCGCCAGCCGACAAACAGACGCTCGCCCCACTCGCCAACGAGTGGGACAGCTTCCCCGCCGAGCGCCGGCAGAAGTGGCTCGGGATTGCCAAGCGCTATCCCAAGATGGCGCCGGCCGAGCAACAGCGGGTGCAGCAGCAGATGCACGCCTGGGTGAATCTGACGCCGGCGGAGCGGCAGGCGGCGCGCGAGCAATACAAGAACTTGAAGCAGCTGCCGCCGGACAAGCGTCAGCACATGACAGAGAAATGGGAGGAGTACCAGCAGCTTCCCCCCGACAAGAAGCGCGAGCTGGCGAGCCGTCCTCAAACGGGTGGTGCTCAGCAGTCACCGCCGAAGCAACCGCCGCCGACGGGTGCTCAGTCCCCGCCTAAGCAACCGCCGCCGACCACCCCTCAGCAATCACCCGGGAAGTAGCTTCGCGGCAGCGAAGCGCTCGGCGCTCGCCACGATTTCCCGCTTGGCATCCTCGGCGCCGACCCAGGTCGAGACGCGCACCCACTTGCCCGGCTCCAGGTCCTTGTAATGCTCGAAGAAGTGCGCGATCTGGCGCGTGACGAGCTCGGGCAGATCGCTTGGTGACTGAACTTTGCGGTACAGACTCGACAGTTTATCGACAGGAACGGCGAGAATCTTGGAGTCGCCGCCGGCTTCGTCCTGCATCTTCAGCATCCCGATCGGACGACAGCGCACGACGACGCCGGTGATCAGCGGCACGGGTGAAAGCACAAGCACGTCGCAAGGATCGCCGTCCTCGGAGAGCGTTCGCGGAATGTAGCCGTAGTTGCACGGGTAGCGCATCGCGGTGGACATGAAGCGATCGACGAAGACGGCGCCTGTTACCTTGTCGACTTCGTACTTGATCGGGTCGCCGTGCATCGGGATCTCGATGATCACGTTGCAATCGTCGGGAACGTCCCTGCCAGAGGGCACGCGATCGAGATTCATGAGTCGATGCTTTGAAATTCAGCCCTATGTTAGCCCAGCGATCATCAAGCCCGGGAAAGGCTTAGCCGCGCCATTTCTGCTCGGCTTCGTCCCACGCGGCCAGTGCCTGCAGATCGGGCACCCAGGCGAGCCCGGTCTTCGAGTCCGACGAGACCGCTTCCGGCGTCACGACGACGTCGAGCAGCGCCGGGCGATTGCCCAGAGCACGATCGATCGCTGCGGGAAGATCTTCTGCGCGCTCGACACGCTCGGCGTGCATGCCGAAGGCGCGCGCCATGGCCGCGTAGTCGGCAAAGGAGAGTCGCGTTCCAACGACTTTGCCGTGCGTGTGCTGCTGGTCGTGGACTTCGATCTGCCATGCGCCGTTATTGGCGACGATGATCACGACCGGCGCGCGATGCCGCACGGCGGTGTCGACCTCCATGGCGTTGAAGCCGAATGCTCCGTCGCCGGTGACGACCACGACGGTCCGATCGGGGCATGCGAGGCTCGCCGCGATCCCGAAAGGCGTTCCGACGCCGATGCAACCGAGCGGACCCGGATCGAGCCAAGTCGACGGGCTCATCGCCACGCGGGCAAAACTCAGGAAATCTCCGCCATCGGCAACCACGATCGCGTTGCTTCCGATCCGATCCTGCATAGCGGCGAGGAGCCGGTTCGGATGCATGCGACCATCGCGATCGGCCGGTGCGTTGCGCATTGCCGCGCGGAGCTTCATCACGCGCTCCTCGTGTTGCGCTCGCAAGCCGCGTGCCCATTCGCGATCGATCGCGGGCGCGCGATGCGCGGCCTCGACGATGCCGTCGAGCGTCGCGGCACAGCCTGCGAAGATTTCAACGTCGCCGCGGCGGTTGTCGCGCAACTCCGAAGCGACATCGGCGATGCGCAGGAAGCGCGCGGCGCCGAAGACGGCCGGCGATCCGTAGGCGAGCTGAAAATCCAGACGACGGCCTACCGTGAGCACTACGTCGGCCTCGCCAATCACGGTTCCTCGCATCGCCGCGACGACGGACGGGTGTCCGTCCGGCACCAACCCGCGGCTTTCGCCCGTGTCGAGGTACGGTGCGCCGAGCCAGTCGAGCAAGCGCACGAGCGACTTGCTGCCGCCGCGCGCCCCGCGTCCGCTGATCACGAGGGGTCGGCTCGCGCTCGCGAGCAGAGCGGCAGCAGCGGCCAGTGCCGCCGGATCCGGTGGAATCGTCGGTCGCGGCTTCGGCCGCAATTGCTCTTCTCGCAGCAGCGCCCGAGGCACGTCGGCCCGCAGCGTGTCGGTCGGAAAATCGAGATACACCGGTCCCGGCTCGCCCCCGTCGCCGAGGGCGCGAGACACCGCCTCGTCGAGTTCCTGCAGCGCGAGCGAGGGTTCGCGCACCGTCCGCGCGTAGCGCGTGATCGAGCGCACCAGGTCGGTATGGACGAGATCCTGCAGCGCGCCGCGATTCTCCTGCGGTCTCGGTGGAACACCCGCGAGGACGAGCAGCGGCGCCCGCGCGACATGAGCGTTGGCGATCCCGGTCATCGCATTCGTGACGCCGGGGCCGGCAGTCACGAGCGCGACGCCGAGCTTGCCGGTCAGCTCGCCATATGCGTGCGCCATGTAAACGGCGGCGCGCTCGTCGCGCACGTCGACAATCCCGATGCTCTCGGCATCGATGCGCATCCAGATCGGCATGATGTGGCCGCCGCACAATCCGAACACGCGATCGACGCCGCGCGCGTTGAGAAAGCGCGCGATGACGGAGGCGACGCAGTCGTCGGAAAGCCTGCTCATCTCAGAACACCGGCGTCTCGCGATACGTGCCCCAGAGGGTTTTGAGCCGCTCGATGATGTCGCCCATCGAGGCGCCGGCGGCGACCAGCTCGATCGTCACTGGCATGATGTTCTGACTCTCGTCGCTGGCTACGGCCATGAGCTTCTCGAGAAGTCGATCGACCTTGCGCTGGTCGCGTTCGCGGCGCACCCGCTCGAGCCGCGCGATCTGACGCTCTGCCGTGGTCGGATCGTACTTGTGCACCTCGATGTCGACCTTCTCGTCGGGCTCCACGAACTTGTTGACGCCGAGCACGACCGTTTCGCCCTTCGCCTTCTTCATCGCCTGGTCGTAGGCGAAATCCGCGATCCGACGCTGGAACCAGCCCTCCTCGATCAGCTTGATCGTCCCGCCGCGGCTGTCGACTTCCTCGATCACGTCGAAGATCGCGCGCTCCATCTGTGTCGTGAGGCTCTCGACGTAGTAGGAGCCGCCGAGCGGATCGACCACGCTCGCTGCGTTCGACTCGTCGGCGATCACCTGCTGCGTGCGCAACGCTACTTTCATCGCCAGCTCGGTGGGAATCGTGAACGCTTCGTCCATGCCGTTGGTATGCAGGCTTTGCGTGCCGCCGAGCACGGCCGAGAGCGCCTGCAGCGCGGTGCGGACGATGTTGGTCACGTACTGCGGCTTGGTGAGCGTCGCCGCCGCAGTCTGGGTGTGGAAGCGAATCCGCATCGACTCTGGATTCTTGGCGCCGAAGCGCTCCTTCATGATCTTGGCGTAGGCGCGGCGCACTGCCCGGAACTTCGCGATCTCCTCGAAGAAATCAGCCTGCGAGACGAAGAAGAAGGCGAGCCGCGGCGCGAACTCGTCGACGTGCATGCCGGTCTTCGTAACCTCCTCGACGTAGGTAATGAGATTGCACAGCGGAAACGCGACTTCGTCGAGCGGCGACGACCCCGCCTCGGAGATGTGGTAGCCCGAGATGTTGATCGGGTTGTAGCGCTTCATGTTCTTGGCACAGTAGATGATGCAGTCCCGCACGATCCGCACCGAAGGACGGATCGGGAACGCGAACTCCTTCTGCGCCATGTACTCCTTGAGAATGTCGGCCTGGATAGTCCCCGAGAGCTTGTTCATGTCCAGCCCGCGCTTCTGCGCCACCGCCACGTACATCGCGAGCAGGATCCACGCCGAAGGGTTGATCGTCATCGACACCGAGATGTTCTCGAGGTCGATCTCTTCAAAGAGAAGCTCCATATCCGCCATCGTGTCGATCGCGACACCTTCGCGGCCGACCTCGCCTTCGCTCATCGGGTGATCGGAGTCGAAGCCCATGAGCGTGGGCATGTCGAAGTCGATCGAGAGTCCGGTCTGCCCTTGCGCGATCAGGTAGTGGAAGCGCTTGTTGGTGTCCTCGGCGGTGCCGAAGCCGGCGATCTGGCGCATGGTCCAGATTCGACCGCGATACATCGTTGGATACGGTCCGCGCGTGAACGGATACTGTCCCGGGAGCCCGATGTCCTCGGGCGGCGTCTCGGCAAGGTCGAGTTGCGTATACACCCGCTTCACAGGGAACCCCGTCATGCTGCGGAATTCCTTCTGCCGCTCGGGCACCTTCTCGAGGAAAGCCGCCAGCTCCTGCTTCTCCCATGTCTCGAGCTGGCGCGCGAAATCGCTGAGCTCTCTACTTTGCTTCGCTTTCATTCGGAGACCTCCATGCCAATCTGCGCGAGCAAGCGCCGCGCCGCGGTTTGCGGGGAAATATGTCCGTTGGCAAGCTCGCCGAGAAGCGCCGCCATGCGCCCTTCGCGATGATGCTCGAACTCGTCGTGCAGGATGACCTCGGCCGCCTTGAGCATGCGCCGCTCGCGGATCGCCTGGCGGCGCTGTTCGAATTCTCCGGACGTCACGAGATATTCGCGATGCGCATCGATCGCGCTCGCGAGCTCGGCAATGCCTTCGTTCGTCGGGGAGCAGGTCTTCAAGACGGGCACCAGGCGACCGACGACCTTGCCCGTGAGCGCGACGCCCAAGCCAAGCATGTTCTTGAGGTCGGACATGGTCCGGTCCGCCTCGGGCTTGTCGGCCTTGCTCACGGCGTGGATGTCGGCGATCTCCAAGATACCGGCCTTGATCGCCTGGATGTCGTCGCCGAGGCCCGGCGCCGAGACGACGACCGTTGTGTGCGCGGCGCGCACGATGTCGACCTCGTCCTGGCCCACGCCGACCGTCTCGATGATGATGACCTCGTAGCCCCCTGCATCCAAAATATCGACTGCCTCGAGCGTTCCGCGCGCGAGCCCGCCCATCGCGCCACGCGAGGCCATGCTGCGCACGAACACGCCGGGATCGCCGGAGACTTCACCCATGCGGATACGGTCGCCGAGGATCGATCCGCCGGAGAACGGGCTCGAAGGGTCCACCGCGATGATGCCGACTTTGCGCGCGCTCTTGCGGAATTGCGCAGCCAGCTTCGCAACGAGCGTGGATTTCCCACTGCCGGGGACGCCGGTAATGCCCACGACGTGGGCGCGTCCGGTGCGCTGGTAGATGAGATCGAGCGCCGCGCGCGCTTCGACAGCACCCGATTCCGCTCGCGATAGCATCCGTGCGATGGCGCGCGGCTCGCCCGCGGAGACGGCGTCGACGAGATCGAGCGATGAGAGGCGGGCATTCATGCTGAGCTGACCTTGTCGCTCATCTGCCGAAACACCTCGCGATCGTCGATCACGCGACGGGCCTTGAAATCGGTGCGCGGGAAAGTGCCCGGGGGCACGATCTCAACGATGGCGCGAAGTCCGAGCAGCTTCGCCAGCCGCTGCGCGCAATCCTCGCGCATCGCCTTGACCGCGTTGGTGCCGCGATCGATCAGCTCGCCCTTCGCCTCGACGCGCACCAGCAGCTCGTCCATGGTGCGCTCGCGGGTGATGATGATTCGATGCTCGCCCCCGTAATCGGAAAGCTGATTGAGCACGGCATCGATCTCGCTCGGATACACGTTCTCGCCGCGAATCGTGATCATGTCGTCGATGCGCCCGAAGATGCCCTGCGGCAGGCGCGGATAGGTGCGTCCGCACGGGGCAGGATCGTTGGTCCACAAGGTCAGATCGCCGGAAAGGAGACGGATCATCGGTTGAGATGTGCGTTCGAGGTGCGTGTAGACGGGCGTTCCGCGCTCGCCGTAGGGCACGCGACGGAGAGTCTTCGGATTGCATACCTCTGTGTAGATGATGTCCTGCCAGCAGAGCATCCCTTCGTCGCTCTCCCATGACCCCGACACGTTCATGAACGGCGTCATCTCCGCCATCGAGCCGCAGTCGATCACCTTCGCGTCATAGGCGTCGCGGATCTTGTCGCGCACCCCGGGAACCGATGCGCCCGGCTCGCCCGAGAAGAACATGACCTTCAGCCCAAAGCTGCGCGGGTCGTAGCCTTCAGCGCGCGCGACCTCAGCCAGGTGCAGCGCGAACGACGGCGTGCCGTAGAAACCCTGCGGCTTTACGCTGTCGAGCCACATCGCCGCGCGCGCGGTCATCCCACCCGCACCCGCGCCGAAGGGAAAGCTCGTGCAGCGCAGGCGCTCAGAACCGCTGAGCGCGCCCCACGAGCCAAGATACAAACTCAGAATCGCACCCAGGAACACGGTGTCCCCGGGACGAAAGCCCATGCTCCACATGATGCGCGCATGGTTGTTCCCGATCGTCTCCCAGTCGTGGCGACCGATGCCGAACGCGGTCGGCCTTCCTGTCGTTCCGGACGTGCCGTGAATGTGGAAGATCTCGGATTCGGGAACGCAAAGGTAGTCACCGAAGATCGGTGCACGCGCCTGCGCCTCGCGCAAATCCTTCTTCGCGATCACCGGAACCTTGTCCTCGAAATCCTCGAGGCTCTTCAGCTGATCGGGATGAAAGCCCGCCTCGCCCCAGATGCGGCGGTAGAACGGTGCCTTTTCGTACGCGTAGCGCGTAACCTCCTTGAGGCGCGCGAGGATCGCCCTCTCGCGCTCGCCTGGCGGCATGGTCTCGCGCTTGGGAAACCAGTAGCGCGACCCCGGCGGAGGAAGGTAATCGGGATTGTATTTCGGAGGAAAGGACCACTCTTCCATATGGAGCCTCCCGCACCGCGCCCATCGCGAGGCGCAGTGCTTACGGCCGAATGCGCATCGTCTATTTGAGTCCGCGCTCCGCGACGAGGCGGCGGATCGTGCTCACGATCGTTTCGGGCGGTGTGTCCTGCAGCAGGATCTCCTTGACCCCCATATTCTTGAGCTCCGCGGCTTCGTCGTCGGGCATGACGCCGCCGCCGACCACGATGATGTCGCTGGCCTTGCGCTCTTCGAGCAGCTTCAGGATCTTCGGGAAGATCGTCATGTGCGCGCCGGAGAGAATGCTGACCCCCAGCACGTCGACGTCTTCCTGCACGGCGGCGTCCACGACTTCTTCCGAAGTGCGATGCAGCCCGGTGTAGATCACGTCCATGCCCGCGTCGCGCAGCGCACGGGCGACGATTTTCACGCCGCGATCATGCCCGTCGAGCCCGACCTTGGCGATGATGACGCGGATAGTGTCAGTCCTGGTCTTCACGGAATCCTCGGGGAGGGGATGAAACGGGCGACATCTTACGAGAAACACTATGCGCCCGACGACAAGCGCATCGCAACAACGACGAGTTTGCTTCGATCATGGCGAGCGAGGCGAGCCGGTTCCTCGATAGGCTGCGCCGTACTCGACGTAAACGTCGCGGCCGCGGGCGAACTCTTCGCGCTCGGCAGCGCGAAGCTCGCGAAAGGGCCGCGCCGGCCGCCCGGCCCAGATCCAGCCGGCCTTGACAACGACCCCTGCCTCGACCCACGCGCCGGCGCCGATGCAGCCGCCAGGCTCGACCACCACGCCGTCTGCCACCCGCGACATGATTCCGACCAGGCAATCGTCGCCGAAGCTCCCGGAACCGATCTGCACGTTGTGGCCGATCGTGACGCCTGCGCCTATGACGAGATCGCCGCGCGCCAGGCTGGTCAGGAGGAACGAGTTGTCCTGCACGTTGCTGCGCTCGCCGACGACGACGCGGCCGTCGCCTGCATCAACAACGCAGCCGAAGTAGATGCCGGCGTCGTCACGCAACTCGATTTCCCCAGCCAGCATCGCCGTCGGCGCGACGTAGGAGGTCGGAGAGCGTGCCGCATCGCGGTGCGACGATCGTGCGCGGCGTGTCGAGCGCATCGTCGGCAGACCGCCGGAGCGCGCTGGCGCGAGCACTTCGCCCTCGCGAATCGAGTGAGCGATGGCATTCGCGTCGGCGCTCGAAATCTCGCGCACGGGCTTCGCTGGCACGCCCTCGTACAGCCACCCGCCTCGAAGCTTCTTTCCCGGAGAGACGATGCTATCGGCGGCGATGACCGCCCCTGCGCCGACGCTCGCCTCGTCGAGGATCGCGGTGCCCTCGCCGACCACGACGCGATCGGCAAGCGTGCATCCATGGACCACTCCATAGCGTCCCACGGTAACGTAGTCGCCCACCGTCGTACCGAACCTGGAATCGACGATATGCGAAGTGGAATGCTCTCCGAAATAGACGTCGTGACCGACGCGAATATGCTCGCCGTCGGCGCGTAGTGTCGCGAAGGCGCGAAGCGTCAGGCGGGCGCCGGCCGCCATGCGCCCGATCACCGCTGCGGTGTCTTCGATTGTCGCCGACGCGCCAAGCTCAGTCTCGAATTGGAGATAGGGAAGTTTCATGCAATGATTCAAGCCGGTTCGATCCGGCGCTCTGCGAGTGTAAACCGGCCCGTGGCTGCCCTTCACGGTATCCGTGGGTGTCCGCGCGTGCCGAAATGGCGAATCCGCCTGCCCGAACCAGCGCATCTAAGGCTTGTTGCTTACGCGAAGCTCGGATTATGAAAACCTTCCTGCGTTTGTTGCGTGCTCCGGCGCCAATCGCGCTCTGGGCGATTGCCGCGCTGTCGTTCTGCGGCGGGACCTTGGCCGCCGAGCTGCAGCAGGAAACCCGGCCAGCGACAGGCTTTCATCGGATCGATGTCAACGGCAAGTTCGAGCTGACGCTGGTCCAGGGTGACACGGAAGGCGTCACGGTCGAAGCGACGGCTGCGGACCTGCCCCGAATCCGCACCCAGGTCCACGGCGGAACGCTGGTCGTGGAAGGCGCCGAGAATCGCTCGGTCTGGGACTGGTTCCCGGGGCGTTCCTCGGGCCGGGCGCCGCGCGTGACGATCCGCCTGCGGGAAGTCGACCGGATAGACGCCGCCGGGGCCGTCACGCTCGATGCCGACAGCCTGAAGGCGAACGAGCTTCGCCTCGACCTCGCGGGAGCGTGCACGATCAAGATACGCGAACTTCAGGCGGCGACTCTTCTGCTCGACGGCTCCGGTGCCATCAAGGTAGCAGTCGGAGGAAAGGTCGGACGGCAGAAGGTCGATCTCTCTGGCGCCGGATCGTATCTCGCCGAGGAGCTGGTGAGCGACGAAGCCGTCGTCGACGTGAGCGGCGCCGGCAAGGCGGTGGTCAATGCCAAGAACTCGCTCGCCGTCGACATCTCCGGCGCCGGCAAGGTCGAGTATCTCGGCGACCCGAAGCTCAAGCAATCGATCAGCGGCATCGGATCGATCTCCCGCCGCAATCGATCCTGACGCCGCTAAGTATCCTGTTCGCCGCCCTCGGGCCCGTAGAAGAACACCCACACCAGGAAATCGTCGGAGAAGTCCTCGAAGCGGTGCACCACGCCCGCCTTCGCGAAGAGCACGTTGTTCGGCGCAAAACGGTGACGGCGCTCGCCGTTGACGAACCACCCATCGCCTCGCGCGACGACATAGAGCTCGTCGCGGCTGTGCGGCTGCTGTGGATCGCCGCCGCGCGGCGCGTAGAGCTTCACCTGTAATGTCCCGTGCTCGAACACGGCGACCGATCGCTTGCCGTCGGGCGTGGGCAGCAGCGCGGCCGCTTCCTCGAGCGTGATGCGGAAGGCTTCCGCCGGGTCGGTCGCGCGCGTCGACTTACGCATCGCGTTTCATTGCAGGCTCGCGCGAGGTTCCGCTTCGAGCAGCTCGGCCTTGAAGAGAAGCGTGAGGCCGGTGGCAGGATCGTGGTCGGGATGCACGCCGGGGAGGACGTGAACGTTTGCAACGCGGCAATCGCGCATCAACGCGCCGAGCATTGCCGCAACGTCGCTCGCGCGCTCGCCGGGAAACAGCGGGCAGCGAAAGCCCTCGGCCTGACGGGAATCGAACGCGCTCGAGAGCGATAGCCGCAGCTCGCCGCCGCCATTCGTGTCCGGGCACCGGTGCGCGCTGATGACCGCGGCCGGCTCTCCAACGGCGGAACGCAGGCGCCGGATGGCGTTGCTCGCGAAGAGTTGTGCGGCGACTTCGCGCTGCGCGGCGCGACCTTCCTGCAAGGCAACGAGCGGGGGCTTCGGCGCGCGAGGCAAGGCCAGCACGGAGGTCTCCCGCGCAGTGAGCTGGCGTGCAAGCTCCCGCGCCAGCGGCAAGCCCCATGCGCCCACGCCCGACTCTGCGAAGAGCGGCGCACGTGGAGCGGTGAGTGCGGTGCCAACGAGAAAGCGCAGATGCACCGCGCCTTCCATGCTCAATGCAATCGGCGCCGGCTCGACCGAGCGCGCTTGAGTTGCTGAACTATCGAGCGCGTGAGTCCAGCTCAGCAGTTCGGGCAGCCGCGGCAGGTCGATTGCGTCGGCGGAAGCGAGCGCGTTGGCCAGCGCGAAGTTGCGATTGCCGGCGAGCGCAGCATGCTCGAGCAGGATCGCCCGCACCCGCTCAGGCTCGGTTATCACGGCCTCGATCAGGGACGGCGCTGATCCGGATGACTTGCCCGCGACGATCACGATCGGCAGCGCGAAGAGCTGCGCGGCCACGCCGGCCGGTCCGTCCGCGACAGCTTCGTCCCAGGCCGCGATCATCCTGCGCTGGAGCGTACGTGCAATCGCCGCCGAAGGCGCGGCCGCGAGGAGGCTGGCCAGCCATTCGCCTCCTCCTGTGCGCATCGCATCGATCATCTTTTCCGTCAACGCCGTGTCCTGCACGTCAGCGCCGGAGACGCTCATCGAGGCGAGACTCGCCGCGGCGCGCTCGATCTCGAGATCAAACGCCGGATTAACGCGATCGGGGAAGCTGCGAGGATCGGCAACGTCGGCGTCGATGACCATCTATCCATTGTCGCATACGGCGGCAGGCCGACCGCATGTCCCGGCGATCAAACCCGATTGATCTCGATCAAGCGCGGCGAGATGTCCCTGGCTTAGAATAAAGGCGTTCACTGGATCTGCCCGCAGGAGATGATCGTGTATACGAACATTCTCGTCGCAACCGACGGCTCGAAGCTCTCCGGCAAGGCGGTCGCTCACGCGATCGAGCTCGCGCGCGCGCTGAGCGCGCGGCTGACCGCGTTCCACGCTTCGCCCGATTACCCGCTACCGGTCTATGCCGACGGGGTGGTTTACGAGACGCTATCGCGCAGCGAGTATGCGGCGGCGTGCCGCAAGGAGGCGAACAAGATCCTCGGCGCGGTTGCCGAGAAGGCGAAGCTCGCCGGCGTGCCGTGCTCGCAGGCGCATGCCATCTCCGCGGCACCCTGGGAAGCCATCCTCGCCGCAGTGAAGAAGAACAAGTGCGACGCGATCGTCATGGCCTCGCACGGCCGGCGCGGCGTGACGGCAATGTTGCTCGGCAGCGAAACGCAAAAAGTGCTGACCCATTCGAAGCTGCCGGTGATCGTGGTGCGTTAGCGCGCCAGTTGATATGCTAGCTCCGTGCGCCTTGCCGCGCGTTCCGGAGCAGCATGCAGATCAAGCGGCAACTGTTTCGTCCCGGCCGCCGCATCGAGCAGATCAGCAGGCTCGCGACGCATCCCTTCTTTGCGCGACGCAAGCGCTCTTCTGCTTCTGCGTCAGCTGAAGGCTCGTCCGCAGCGCCGGGACCGCGCGGCTTCCTGCCGCGAATGGCGGAGAACGCCGGCGCGCTCTTTTCGATCGCGATCTCGCTCACGCTCGTCGCCGCGCTCGCGGCGCTGATGTTCGCGTTCGTGCGCGACATCCGCCGCGACGCGTTCGAACTCGACAGCTTCAGCACGCCGCGCGAAATCGCCGATCGCGGCTACACCTCGACTGCGATCGCCGAGGCGATCCTCGACGAGATCCGCAGCATCCAGGTCGAGGCCTTTACCCTGCAGGCCCGCCGCCAGCTCGAGGTCGCGGCGGCGCTGCCGGACGTGCAGGTCGCCGGCGCGGGCCTGTCGATGAAGGCGATCGTGCGCTACGCGCGGCGGCTGTTCGATCTGCCCGATAACCGCATCACCGGCGACATGTTCCAGGACGGCAAGGCGCTGCGGCTGGCTTTGCGAATCCGCGAAGGAACGCGCACCCAGCTCGTCGTCGTGCGACGCGACGACGGCGACGTCGATCGGCTGCTCAAGGATGCCGGACGCGCGCTGGTGCAGATCGCCGATCCGCAGCTGCTCGCCGTCTACCTTTACGGGCGCGAAGTCGCCGAGCGTCGCTTCACGGCCACGCGCGCGGCGATCGGTTACTCCCTCGCGCACGGCCGCACCGAAGATCGCGGCCGGGCGTATCAGATGCTGGGCACCGTGCAACGGCTCGAAGGCGAGCCGGAGAACGCGCTCGAGTCGTTTCGCCGTTTTGCCGCGATCGATCCTTGGGCGGGCTCGCTTGCCGTGATCCGGCAGCTCGTGCGCATGGGACGCAACGAAGAGGCGCTCGCCCTGGCGCGAGAGCGCGCGAGCCTCGCCGCGAACGTGAACGACTGGATCGTCGTGTCGAGCGCGATGAGCTCGCTCGGGCTCAACTCCGAAGCGCTCGACTATGCGCGGCGCGCTGTCGCGCTCGATCCGAGCGGTGCCGACTCGAACAATACGATGGCCCTCGCACTCTACGCGGTGCACCGCCCCCAGGAGGCGGTCGCAGCAGCCGAGCATGGCTTCAAGCTCAATCCGACGGACCAAGACCTGCCGTCCACGCTCGCCTTCCTCCTCGCCGCGGTCGGCCGCGCACCCGAAGCGATCGAAATCTGCAACGCGTCGCTGGCGGAGTGGCCCGGCGACCTGTACTGCCGCGAGGCACGCGGCGACGCCTACGCGTCGCTCGGTCGCGCCGATGAAGCGATCGCCGAATACCGCTACGCGCAAGCGAACGGCAACCCTTCGGCGTTTCTGGCCACGCACTTCGGCAATCTGCTGCTTGCGGAGGGAAGGCCGAACGATGCTCTCGCTCAATACGAGATGGCGCTCAGCAACGAGCCGCATCTCTTGATGGCGCAAACTGGATGGGCGCGCGCGCAGCTCGCACTTGGACGGCCGAAGGTTGCCGTACAGCGCTTCGCAGCCATTGCGCCGCAGGACCCCGACGACGCGCAGATCTACTCCGAATGGGCGCGCGCGCTCGATTCGCTCGGGCGTAAGGACGAGGCCGAGGCGAAGCGGGAAGAAGCGGACAAGGCGCGCGCTCGAGTCGCAGCGCCGCTGGTGCTCAACTGAGGGCGGCAAGCCAGGCCGGGTTTCGCGCTAGAATGCGGGCTTTGCCTAAAAGGCGAAGCAAATCATGCGCGTATCGCGCTTCTTTCTGGCCACACTGAAAGAAGCTCCGGCCGAAGCCGAGCTTGCGAGCCACAAGCTCATGCTGCGCTCCGGCATGATCAAGCGGCTTGCCGCCGGCATCTACACCTGGATGCCGCTGGGCTTGCGCGTGCTCGCCAAGGTCGAAGCGATCGTGCGCGAGGAGATGAATCGCGCCGGCGCGATCGAGCTCCTGATGCCGGTCGTTCAGCCGGCCGAGTTGTGGCAAGAATCCGGGCGCTGGGACGAGTACGGTCCGGAGCTGCGGCGCATCAAGGATCGCCACGAGCGCGATCTGGTGCTGCAGCCGACCTCCGAAGAAGTCATCACCGACATCGCGCGCAAGGAGCTCAGGAGCTACAAGCAGCTGCCGGTGAACTTCTATCACATCCAAACCAAGTTTCGCGACGAGGTTCGTCCGCGGTTCGGCGTGATGCGCTCGCGTGAGTTCATCATGAAGGACGCGTACTCGTTCGACGCCGACCAGGCCGGCATGGCGAAGTCGTACCAAACGATGTATGACGCGTACACGCGCATCTTCACGCGTATGGGATTGACGTTCCGGCCTGTGGCCGCGGACACGGGTCCGATCGGCGGCAGCGCGTCGCACGAGTTCCAGGCGTTGGCCGATTCGGGCGAGGACGCGATTGCATACTCGATCGAGTCGGATTACGCCGCCAACGTCGAGCTGGCGGAAGCCGTCGCGCCGCACGCGCACCGCGCCGCGCCAGCCGAGCCCATGCAGAAGGTATCGACGCCCGGCTTGGCGACCTGCGAGGAAGTGGCAGAACTATTGAAGCTGCCGCTCGGGAGAACGGTGAAGTGCATCATGCTCCACGCGAATGGCAAGCTGCACATGCTGCTTATCCGCGGCGATCACAACTTGAACGAGGTCAAGGCCGGCAAGATCCCGGAGCTGGCCGGCTTTCGCTGGGCAAACGACGCAGAGATCACCGCAGCGATGTACTGTCCGCCGGGCTATCTCGGGCCGGTCGGGATGCCCGCCGACATGCCGCTCATCGTCGACCGGACCGTTGCTGTGATGAGCGATTTCGTCTGCGGCGCCAACGAATCCGATTTCCACCTGCGCGGCGTGAACTTCGGCCGCGATTGCCGCGAACCCGTTCGTGTGGCCGACATACGCAACGTGGTCAAGGGCGATCCCTCGCCCGATGGAAAGGGCACGCTCGACATCATGCGCGGCATCGAGGTGGGTCATGTCTTTGCGCTCGGCACCAAATACTCGCAGGCCATGGGTGCAACTTTCCTCGACGCGGCGGGTCAAGAGCAGGTCCTGGAGATGGGGTGCTACGGCATCGGCATCACGCGAATCCCGGCGGCGGCGATCGAGCAGAGCAACGACGAGCGCGGCATCATCTGGCCGCTGCCGCTGGCGCCGTTCAGCGTGGCGATCGCGCCGATCGGCTACGACCGTGTCGATGCCGTGCGCAACATCGCCGAGAAGTTGCATGACGAGCTTGATGGCGCGGGCGTGGAGGTGCTGCTCGACGACCGCGGCGAGCGGCCTGGAGTGATGTTCGCCGACCTCGAGCTGATCGGCATCCCTCACCGGGTGACGATCGGCGAGCGCGGATTGAAGGAAGGCAAGCTAGAGTATCAGAGCCGTCGCGACGGTCAGGTGGTTGCCGTTCCGCGCGACCAGATCGGCGCGTTTCTGCGCGAAAGGCTTGGGTCGTGAAGAGAAACAGCAGATTCTTCGCTTCGCTGGCGATGACATTCCGGATACTCGGGGCGACATTCGCGACGGCGCTTTTCATCTGCGCGTTCCCTCACGCGGCGCATGCCGGTGCGCAGATCGAGGAGGAGCTTTCCGCCAGCGTACAGAACTCGCTGCATCGTTCGGTTAGCGACTATCCCGCACCGCGCCTCGTCTTCGATACCGACGTCGAAGGCTGGTCGTGGCTCGCCGACATGTCTTCGCGGCTTGCGCCGAAGATACCGGATTGGCCAACGCGGCGTGATTTTCTCGTCACGGTGCAATACGAAGCCTCGCGCGCCGGCCTGGATCCGCAACTGGTGCTGGGCCTGATCCATCACGAGAGCAACTTCCGCAAATACGCGGTGTCGAGCGCGCAGGCGCGCGGTTACATGCAGGTGATGCCCTTCTGGGTGCGTCTCATCGGCGAGCCCGATCACGATCTGTTCAACCTGCGCACCAACTTGCGCTATGGCTGTACGATCCTGCGCTATTACCTTGACCGCGAGAACGGCGATCTGTACCGCGCGCTGGGCCGCTATAACGGGAGCCTCGGTCGGCCCGAGTATCCGAACGCGGTTATCGGCGCGATGCGCCGCAACTGGTCGTGGACTCCTTCCTCCGTAAGCGGCGCCGACGCCACAGCCGTCGGCGTCAGTAGCCCCGGCGTAAAGTGAAGCAAGCCGCGGCGCGCTATCGCGGCCGCTTTGCGCCCTCGCCAACCGGACCGCTGCACTTCGGCTCGCTCGTGGCGGCGCTCGCGAGCTGCTGCGACGCGCGCGCACACGGCGGGGAATGGCTGGTACGCATCGAGGATCTCGACGAGCCGCGCACCAGTCGCGATGCAGCGCTGACGATCCTCGCGCAGCTCGACGCGTACGGATTCCGCGTGGACGGAGCCATCCTGTGGCAAAGCGAGCGTGGTGCCTTTTATCAGTCGGCGCTTGACGATCTCGTGAAGCGGGGACTTGCGTTCGCCTGCGCGTGCTCGCGCAGCGACCTGGATGGCGCAAGGATCGGCGCCGGCGGCGAGCGCATCTATCCGGGCACCTGCCGCAACGGTGTTGCGCCAGGACGAAGCGCGCGTGCCTGGCGCGCCGCCGTGAGCGACGGGGCTATCGGTTTCCGCGATCGTCTGCAGGGATGGTACGAGCAGCGGTTGGCGAGCGAGGTCGGTGATTTCGTCGTGAAGCGCGCCGATGGTCTTTTTGCTTATCAGCTCGCGGTGGTGGTCGACGACGCCGAGCAGGGCGTCACGCACGTCGTGCGCGGATCGGATCTTCTCGCCTCGACGCCGCGACAGATCTGGCTGCAACAGCAGCTTGGGCTGCCAACGCCGGCGTATCTGCATCATCCCGTGGCGATCGACGCGCGCGGCGAAAAGCTTTCCAAGCAGACGGAGGCCCCACCGCTATGCAACGATCCGCTGCCGACGCTGCTCGACGCTTGGCGCTTTCTTGAGCAACCGCTGCCTTCTTCTCCGCCCGCTTCGGTGGACTTATTCTGGCAATGGACGCGACGCGCCTGGAATCCGCGGGTGCTGCCGCCGGTGACGATGCTGCCCGCGCCGGCATCGGATTTGCGCGCCGCGGTATAATTCTCCTGAGCCGGCCACGTCGCACCCGCGCCCGCTCCGCCGTCAAAACTCCTCCGGTCCGCCGCAAGCACCCATGACCACACTCGTCGCCGTTCGCAAGAATGGAGAGGTCGCCATCGCCGCCGATTCACTCACGACCTTTGGCGACACGCGGCTCACCGCTCAGTATGACCGTGTCTTCGACAAGATCGTCCGCTATAAGGACACCTTCGTCGGCTTGTGCGGCAGCGCTGCGCACCAGCTCGTCTTCGAAAGCCTCCTCGCGCAGCACAAAGACCTCGACTTCGGTAGCAAGCTGGGAATCTTCGAAACCTTCCGCAAACTCCATCCGATCCTCAAGGAACAGCACTTTCTCAACCCCAAGGAAGAGGAAGACGATCCGTACGAGTCCACGCAGATCCAGGCGCTCATCGCCAACGGCAACGGCATCTTTGGCGTCTATTCGATGCGCGAAGTCTTCGAGTACACGCAGTACTGGGCGGTGGGATCGGGACGCGAATTCGCACTCGGCGCGATGCAGGCGCTCTACGGGCGGCTGAAGACCGCTTCGGCCGTCGCCAAGGCCGGCGTAGAGGCAGGCGCCATTTTCGACCGCAACTCCGGCTTGCCGATGACGATGTATACCTTGCCCTTGAAGGATAAGGAATGACTGCGGCGGGCGAGGCGAAGCCGAGCGAGGCCCAAAGGGCGCGCCGCCGCACGATTGATGAGCGGTCGACACTCTGCCGCACGGCTTGGCGGCCATCGCGCAAGGGGGCCGCATGAGTGTTCCGATGACCGACAGCCTGACGCGCTTCGTGTTCGAGCGCGCGGCGCTGCGCGGTGCGGTCGTCGGTCTCGACAGCGCGTATCGCCAATGCGTCGGTCACCATCTCTATCCCCCGCGCCTGAAGAGACTCATCGGCGAAACGATGGCCGCCATGTGTCTGCTCGCCAATTCACTCAAGTTTGAGGGCAGCCTCGTCCTGCAGTTGCAAGCGTCGGGAGCGCTGCGCCTGCTGGTCGTCGAGTGCGATGCGTCGCTGAGCATGCGTGCCACCGCGCAGTGGAACGGCGAGATCGCGGAGAGCGCGACGCTCGGCGAGCTGGCGGGGGACCCGAAGCGCAGCCGCATGGTGCTCACGCTCGATCCGAAGGACGGAGGGCCGCTGCATCAGGGCATCGTCGCGCTGGAAGGCGGCTCGGTCGCCTCGCTCTTCGAGCACTACCTCGGCACCTCCGAGCAGATTGCAAGCCGATTGTGGCTGGAAGCCGACGACGAGCAGGTCCGCGGACTCCTGCTGCAGCGGATGCCCGCGTCGACCGAAGCTGACGCGGCAACCTGGGAGCGCGCCGTGTCCGCAGTCGACAAGGCGCAGCAGCGTTTCGCGCCGACTGATGCGCATGCGCTCCTGCACTTGCTTTTCCTCGACGACGACGTGCGCGCCTTTCGCGCACGCGTGCCTCGCTTCGCTTGCTCGTGCACCCGCGAGCGCGTCGCCGGTGCGCTCAAGATGCTCGGCAGCGCAGAGGTCGAAAGCATCCTCGCCGAGCAGGGTTCGATCGGCGTCAACTGCGAATTCTGCAATCGACGCTACGACTTCGACGCGATCGCGGCACGCGCGCTCTTCGCCGAGCCGCGTGCTGCTGTCGCGCACCAGCTTCCCTCGTGAGCGTTTACATCCCGCGGCCCTTCGCGCTGCGTGCGCCGGAGCAGATCGCGCGGCTGATCGCTGAGTATCCCTTCGCGACGCTCGTGACACCCGGCGCGCCGGAGGCACAGGTGAGCCATGTGCCGTTGCAGTTCGATCCCGGGAGTGGCCCGCGCGGCATGCTCCTCGGTCACATGGCGCGGGCCAATCCGCACTGGGAGCATTTTGCGGACGGACCTTCGGTTGCGATTTTCCACGGGCCGCACGCTTACGTCTCGCCGTCATGGTATGCCGAGCCTGCGGCGGCGGTGCCAACCTGGAATTATTGCGTCGCCCACGTGCACGGCATGGCCGAGCTGATGGACGACGAGCGCGACAAGCGCGCGCTCCTCGACGCGATGGTGCAACGTTATGAAAGCGAGCGCGACAAGCCCTGGCGACTGCAGCTCGAGGGCCGCGCGCTCGAGGCGATGCTCGGCGCGATCGTCGGATTTCGACTCCGTGTGGAACGCATCGACGCCAAGTTCAAGCTCTCGCAGAATCGCGGCGCCGAGGATCGGGAGCGCGTGATCGCGCGGCTGCGCCAGGAAGGCTACGCCGATGCGAACGCCACCGCCGAATGGATGACGGCTTACGCGCGCGACGCATGAGCCTCTAGCAGAGACGGAAATTGGCGAAGTCGAAGATCAACTCCGGCTGCTGATAGCCGCGCCAGGCGAGATAACTCAGCGCGGCGATCAGGACGAGACCGACCAGCCGCCACGACCAGTGGACAGCAGTATCAGGCACGCTGCGGTGGCTGCGTGCCACCGTTCCCGTTGCCGTTGCCAATGACCACACCGAGTTGACGCATCGTCGACATCACCGAGCTGAAATCAGCGGCGGTGCGCACGTTGACGATGGGCTTCGCCAGCAGATTCACCGCGCGCCCGCTCACGACGAGCGGCAGATCTTCAGGCAGCTCGGAGCGCAGCGAGCGGATCTCCTGCCCCGCGATCTTGCCGGAAATGCCGCGATCGAAGAGCAGGATCGCGAGACAAACCTTGTAAGCGCGCGCTGCGCCGCCGATCTCCTGCGCGGGCACGCCGGCCCCGAGCGTCAGGCAGTTGATGCCCTCGGTAAACAGCAGCAGCTCGAGAATAGCCAGCCCGAGCTGATTTGGATCGTTGGGCGGCGTCGCGAGCAGAATCTGCCGGGCATCGCGCGTGGGTCGCACCAGCCGGGTCACGTCGCGCAGCAGCCGCTGCGCAAGATCGCCGAAGCGCAACTCCTGAAAGTTCTGCATGTCGCCGCGCACTACACGCTCGTGCACCGCCTCGTTGAGCGGAATGAGCGTCTTCTCGAGGAAGCGGCGTAACCCCTGCCCGACCAGGAGCTTCGAAAGATGATTCTGCAGCTCACCCACCCTGTGCTCGGCAAGGAGCTTGACGGCAGACTCGATCTCGCCGGGCAGCGGCACGGGATCCTCGACCGCGATGCCGAGCATCGACTGCAGCGCCGACTCCGCCAGGGGCACCACGGCTCCGGCACGCCATCCCTCGGACAGGAGCTGCTTGATGAGCTTGAGCCGCGCGACCTGGTCGGGCGGATATACCCGATCGCCGAAGCCGTCGCGAGACGGATCGGGAAAACCATAGCGGCGCTGCCACATATAGAGCTGCTCGCGCCGCAGGCCGGTGATGCGGACCACCTCACGGATGTGCAGCGTGCTGCGGTTGTCGGGAACAGCCACCGGGCCAATGACCGGGACTGCGGGATCGCGCCGTCGCGTCGGCGCCTTGATCAGGATGCCCATGAGCTTTCCTTCCTGTGTAACACAAGTATAAAGAGTTCCTTTGTCCGTTTCAGCTTGCGCAATTGCGGCAACTCCGGCCGCCGTGCGTCAGGCCTCGAGGCCGCCCGGCGGCGCAGGTTGCCCCGCTGAGCGCTTTGTTCCATCATCTCGCTTTCGTAACAAGGACTTCCGGCGCCCAAGTTGCGCCAGAATCTGGCGCGTTTGCAGGCGACAACAAGAGCCTTGCAATGACCGTGCCGGCGGGAGCGCGAATATTCGATGTTCCGATTCGGCAAGACCACCAAGGACCCGCTTGTCGACGCCAAGACGGCCGGGCGCTGGCTGGCGGAATTCCCGGCGAACGATCCGCTCTCGATGCACTCCGCGCTGCTGGCCGAGCTCGGGCGCCTTACCGAGCGCGAAGCGAAGCGCACGCCAGCGCGTTTGGAAGCGGTGTTCCACGTCGACGCGCATACCGACGCATTGCGCAAGATGCTCACCGCGCAGTATCTCGATCACGGCAACCGCTCGACACGCGTCGAAAGCCAGCTCTGGCAGGCATTGTTCGATCTCGCGCAGGGGCTGCTCCTCTGCTACCAGGCGTTCGCGCGGGAAGTCAGCAATCACGCGCAGAGCAACAAGTGGCAATCGTTACTGACTGAGCTGATCGCCAGACAGATCATCCATCAGGGTCTCGACGCGAAGATCCGGTTCTTCCGCTACGAGCAGTGGATTCCTGCAAAGTGGTCGGATCTGCACGCGCTGTTTCAGATGGCCTGCTCGGCGCAGATCGAGCGCCAGGCGGTCGCAGCGCTGCCGGAAGGGACCATGACGACCATCGAGCAGGAATACCTGCGCGTGCTCGTGCTGCAGCTCATGAACTCCGGCAACCTGACGCCGCGCCATTTGGACTGGGTATCCGAACAACTGTCGGAATGGTGCGCGCCGCTGCGGTTGTCCCTCGAATCGTCGACCGTGACAAGCTTCTACGTCGATTTGGGAGCGCGTGCGGGCTTGCGGCGCCGCGGCCCGCAGCCGCTCGAGGGACGCGTCCTCTTTCTCGATACGCGTCCGTTGCATGCGGTGCTGATGCAGAACGTAGTGATGCTCGACCAGAAGGTGCGCAACAATCCTCTCTCGGATCGCACGCCACGCCGGGCCGAGCAGCTGAGCCTGCTCAGCAAGCTCGCTTCGCAGGTCGATCCCGAGTTCAAGCCGTTCGCGCGGCGCGGCGAGCGCACCAGCGCCGAAGGCAGCGTCGATGCGATCATCGGCTTCACCAAGATCGCGGGCTTTCTGCGCGACGACGAGATGCTGCCGTTCACGGACTCGCACCGCAAGCCGAGCACGTTCGGCGATACCATCGAGATCGCTACTTTCGGCCGCATGCGCAACGACCAGGGGCAGACGCTCGAGATGGCGCGCCGGCGCCTCGCCAACTATGCCGCGCCGGGGGGCTCGTGGGAGATACGGGACATTTCTCAGACCGGCTTCCGGCTGGTCGCTCCGATGAGCGTCATCAATGCCGTTACGCTTGGCACCCTGGCGGCGATCCGTGCGCAGGGGCAGACGCTGTGGACGCTCGGGATCGTGCGCCGCATGAAGCGGCTCACGACCGAGCGCGCGGAAATCGGGTTGCAGGTGATCGCCAACAATCTCGTCGGCGTGGAGCTCATCGAGCAAAGACGCGGCGACGACGATTATTCGGTCGACGGCGAGGCGACCACGGTCAACAGCCGACGCTTCAACGCACTGTTCCTCTCGCTGCAAAAGCGCGAGACCGAGCCGGTGGTTCAGACGCTCGTGGTGCCGCCCGGCGAGTATCAGCCGAGCAAGCGCCTACGCATGAACGTCGGGCAGACGTCGCGGAAGATCGCCTTCGGGCGTCTCCTTGAGCAGCATCCCGACTGGGTCTGGGCGACAGTCGAGTCGGTCGAGCAAGCGCCACGGCAGGTGGCCGCGCCCTGAGGGCGCGATTCCGAATGGGGGAAGACCGCTACCGGGCGATCTGCGCTGCGCACAGCTGGCAAGTGCCGCCGGATTTCAACATCGCGCGCGCGGTGAGCGCGCGCTACGCGGGCCAGACATCGCGCGTTGCCCTGTATTGGGAAGACGAGTCGGGTACCACCGCGCGTCTCACCTATGCACAGTTGCAGGAGCAGGCCAATCGGCTCGCCAATGCGCTCGGTGCGCACGGTGTCGCGCGCGGCGACAAGGTTGCGATCATGCTGCCGCAGCGACCGGAAACTGCGGTGGCGCACGTCGCCTGCTATCAGATGGGCGCGGTGGCCGTGCCGCTGTCGTTTCTCTTCGGGCCCGAAGCGCTCGAATACCGGCTGAAGAATTCGGAAAGCAAGGCCGCGATCGTGGACGCCGCGTCGCTCCCCAACCTCGCCCCGATCCGCGAGCGCCTGCCGCAACTCGACTGCGTGATCGGCGTGGCAGGCGCGCGCGAGGCGTGGACCGTCGACTGGGACTCCCTGCTCGGCAAGGCGGCGAGCGATTTCGATGCGATCGCCACGCGCGCGACGGATCCCGCGTTTCTCGTCTACACGAGCGGAACGACCGGCCCCCCGAAGGGTGCGCTGATGCCACAGCAATGCCTCATCGGCAACCTGCCGGGATTCGTCCATTCACACGATCTCTTCCCGCAGGAGGGAGATCTCTTCTGGTCACCCGCCGATTGGGCGTGGACCGGCGGACTCATGGACGCGCTGCTCCCGTCGCTCTACTTCGGCGTGCCCATCCTGGGCTTTCGCGGCCGCTTCGATCCCGAGCGCGCGCTCTCGCTCATGGCGAAATACAACGTGCGCAACAGCTTTCTCTTCCCGACCGCGCTCAAGATGATCATGAAGGCCGTGCCGCAGCCCCGCACGCGCTTCGACGTCGCGCTACGCAGCGTGATGAGCGCCGGCGAAGCCGTGGGCACGACCGTTTTCGCGTGGGCGCAGGAAGCGCTCGGCGTCACGATCAACGAGATGTTCGGCCAGACCGAGATGAATTACATCGTCGGCAACTCGCACATGCTGTGGCCGGCGAAGGCGGGATCGATGGGACGGCCCTACCCCGGGCACCGCATCGTCGTAATCGACGAGGAGGGGCGCGAGGTTCCGCGCGGCGAGATGGGCGAGGTCGCCGTGAACCGGATCGCTCCGGACGGCTCGCCCGATCCCGTGTTCTTTCTCGAGTACTTCAAGAATCCGGAGGCGACCGCTAAGAAGTTCAGCGGCGACTGGTGTCGCACCGGCGATCTTGCGCAACAGGACGACGGCGGTTACCTCTGGTATCAGGGCCGCTCCGACGACATGTTCAAGGCGGCCGGCTATCGCATCGGGCCGGCGGAGATTGAGAACTGCCTGGTCAAGCATCCCGCCGTTGCCAACGCCGCCGTGGTGCCAAGCCCCGACGAGACGCGCGGCAACGTCGTCAAGGCCTTCGTCGTGCTGGCCTCCGGTCAGAGCGCATCGGCTGCATTGGAGGATGACCTGCAACGCCACGTGCGGCAGTTCCTCGCGCCGTACGAATATCCGAAGGAGATCGAGTTCATCGATGCCCTGCCGATGACCACCACGGGCAAGGTGCAACGGCGCGTGCTGCGAGAGCGCGAACGCGAGCGCAAGGCGGGAAAGGCGAGTTTGTGATGGCGCGTGGAATGTCCTTGACGCTGCTGCCGGATGCGATGGCCATCTCGCGCCTCGACGCCGAAGCCCCGCTTCCCGCGTGGGCGGTCGCCGCCCCGTGGTGGTCGATCACGCGCACAGGCGACGAGCTTTCGGTGGTTTGCGCGGAGATTCATGTGCCGTCGGACGTCACCGCCAGCCGCGGCTGGCGGGCGCTCAAGTTCGACGGCCCGCTGCCGCTCGATCAGACGGGCATCCTCGCGAGCGTCACCGCTCCGCTGGCCGCCGCTCACATCTCTGTGTTCGCACTGGCGACCTTCAGCACAGACTTCGTGCTGATCCCCGCCGCGCAGCAACGAGCCGCGATCGACGCGCTCGAGCGCGCCGGTCACGCGGTGCTCAGCGACTACTGAGGAGCGGCGCACCCGCGGCCGGCGAAGCCTTCGAGGAAGCTCCGGTGCGTAAGCACCCAGAACACGGCGGGCGCCACCGTCGGCAGGATGAGCACCCCGAACTGGTAAGCAAAAGCAATCAGCTCGCGCTGTGGCGCAGTGAAGCCGGTCTGCGAAGCCACACCGGGCCCGGCATCGAACACGATGTGCTTGAGGAATTCGGCGACGAGCCCCCAGGTCACGAAGGGCGCGAGCACGCCGTAGGCGATCACGAGCCTGCGCAGCGGGTGCGGCTGACCCGCGGCGAGAGTGAGCGCCACCAGCATCGGGAAACCGAAACTGTAGAGCAGCGTGTTCAAGTCGACCGAGAGCACACCGCTCGTCGCGTTCTGCGTGGTCGCGAGCGTTGGCTTGAGCGTGGACACGATGACGATGAGTGGTCCCTGCTGCTCGACCGCGCGAACGAGATCGGTGAATGCGAGCTTAGCGACCGCGGTCGTTAGCAGCGCGATCGGCCACGCGAGAAGTGCTCCCGCCAGGTACCACACGAGAAAGGCCGGCGGCAGCCACGCCGCGACGAGAAGGACGAAGCGGCCGAGCGACGCAGGAGGCCTCACGCCGCTGGCGCGATCGCGCGGGTCGGACCCAAGCGCGGCAGCGTGCGCACCCACAGCAGCCACACGATCAGAACGTCGAGCATGATCAGCGCCTGCCAGACGTAACGGTGCGCGAAATCGAAAGCGTTGAAGTTCCATTGACCGAGATAGAACAGACTGATCACGCGAATGATGTTGAGCCCCTGCACCGCTACGATTCCGATCGCGAGACCGAGCAGGCGCCGCTTCCAGGGCGCGGGGAAGGAAAGCATCGCGGCGATCAGCACGATGGTTGCCTCGACGCCGTTGCAGCCGGCCTCGATCGACACCGCAAAGCTGCCATCCGCGCTTTGCAGGATCTTGCCCTCGGCCACGACCTGCGGATCGAAGAGCCTGACGATGTCCGCGCTCAGCGCGGCGAGCGTATTGGTCCAGGGCACGACGAACCAGGTTTGCGCCCAGGGCGTGAGCTCCAGCCCGAACAGAAGCGCCTGCAGAACGAGAAAGCCGGCGAAGAAGCGAACCATGGGCCGCTATTGTAGAGGCACAGCTGGCCGCGCGAACCACCGACGGAACGCACGGCGTGCGCCGATCAAGAAGGCCTTCCGCGCGACAACGGCGGGTTCTGCGCGAAGTAGCGCTTGATCCCGCGGTGAATCGAAGTCGCGAACTGCGTCTGATGCTGGTCGCTGCGCAGCTTCAACTCCTCTTCGGGATTGGAGATGAAAGCCGTCTCGACGAGGATCGATGGAATGTCCGGCGCCTTCAGCACTGCGAAACCCGCCTGCTCGACGCTGCCCTTGTGCAGCGGATTGACCTCCCCGATGCCGTCGAGCACCGAGCGGCCTACACGCAGGCTGTCGTTGATCTGCGCGGTCTGCGACATGTCGAGCAGCGTCTTCCTGACCACGGTTTCGTGGGCTCCGAGGTTCACCCCGCCGATCAGGTCGGACTCGTTCTCGTGCTGCGCGAGCAAGCGCGCCGCGGCGCTCGTCGCGCCGTGCTCGGATAGCGCGAAAACGGACGAACCGCGCGCGGTCGGCGTGTTGAAGGCGTCGGCGTGAATCGAGACGAAGAGATCGGCTTGCACGCGTTGCGCCTTCTGCACCCGAGTGGCGAGCGGCACGAAATAGTCGTCGTCGCGCGTCAGCATCGCGCGCATGCCGGGATCCTCATCGATGAGAGCCTTCAGCTTCCTGGCGATTGAGAGCGTGACGTCCTTCTCGTAGGTCCCGCGCTTGCCGATCGCACCGGGGTCCTCGCCGCCGTGCCCCGGATCGATCGCTACGATGATCGGCCGCTTCGGACCCGAGGGTGGAGAAGGCGGCGTCCGTTCGGCGGACGGAGGAGACGCGGGGGCCGTTGGCGGCTCCAGCGCCCAGGCGTCGGGCTCGCGTCTGCCTTCGAGCAGCGCCATGAGCGGATCGGGCGGCGTGAGGGGATAAAGATCGAGAACGACCCGATAGCCGTAGTCGGCGATCGGCTTCAATCCGAAGAGCTGCGGGTTCACCTCGGACTTGAGATCGAGAACAATGCGCAGCACACCGGGCCGGAACATCGACATGCGTATCGCCGCGATGTAGGGATCGTTCGGGCTCACCAGCCGGGGAAGCTGTGCGAGCGGCGCGTTGACCTCGACATCCTGCAGATCGAGCACGATGCGCGGCGGACTCTTCATGCTCATCACCTGGTGCGCAATCGGCGTCTGGCTTTCGATGATCAGCCGCGTGTATTCCTCCGCAGGCCACAATCGCGCGGAGGCGACGCTCGCTGCGCGCGCGGCGAGCGGAAAGAACATTTGAGTGGCGGGAACGAGCAGCCAGGCGCAAACGCGCCGACGCTCGAGCGAGATGCGGGTCAGGCGGCGCGGGCGCTGAAGGCGTCGAGGCACGCTTTACCTGCGACGGAGTGCGAATTCAGCGTCAGGTAGCGGCCCTGGTCGGCGTAGTCGAGCCGGACTGCGAGATCGATCTCGGGCAACCACGGGCCAATGCGCTCGGGCCATTCGATCACGCAGATGGCATCCGGGCGGAAGTATTCGGCGAAGCCTGTAAATCGCCATTCGTCCGGATCGCTGAAGCGATAGAAATCAAAGTGATAGAAGTATAAGCTCGAAACTAAATAATGCTCAACCAGCGCATACGACGGACTCTTGACCGGGCCTCGCCAACCGAGACCCCGCAGCATGCCGCGCACCAGCGTCGTCTTGCCCGCGCCGAGCTCGCCAGAAAGGGCGACCACCATTCCGCCGCTCAGGCCAACCGCGATGCGCTCGCCAGCCGAGAGTGTGGTCGCAGCGTCGGCAAGAGAGGAACGCGCGCCTTCTATAATCGTTGACGTCATGATCGCATTGGATGCGGCGGCCGAGGCGATGGCAGCCAAACGCATCGATCTCGGGGCGCTGGCGCGCGACATCCGGAGCTGGGGACGCGCGCTGGGCTTCGCGCAAGTCGGCATTGCCGACATCGAGCTCTCCGCGGAGGAAGCGCGCCTTCTCGCCTGGCTCGGCGAGGGACGCCACGGCGAAATGCATTATATGGCACGGCACGGCGCGCGCCGTGCGCGCCCGGCCGAACTGGTGCCGGGGACGATCCGCGTCATCACCACACGGCTCGACTATCTGCCGCCGCGAGCGAAACCGGCCGCGAAGGTGCTCGCCGATGGCGATCGGGCCTACCTCGCGCGCTACGCCCTCGGCCGCGACTATCACAAGGTCTTGCGCAACAAGCTGCGTCGGCTCGCACGACGCATCCAGGACGCCATCGGCCCGTTCAACTATCGCGTCTTCACCGACAGTGCTCCGGTGCTCGAGGTCGCGCTCGCGGCGAAATCGGGTCTCGGCTGGCGCGGTAAGCACACGCTGCTTCTGACGCGCGAAGCGGGATCTTTCTTCTTCCTCGGCGAGATCTACACGGACCTGCCGCTCCCTGTCACGCGCGCCGCGCGCGAGCATTGCGGGAGCTGTCACGCCTGCATCGACGCCTGTCCTACGGGAGCGATCGTCGCGCCGTATCAGCTCGATGCGCGCCGGTGCATCTCGTACCTCACCATCGAGCTTCGCGGAAGCATCCCAGAAGCGCTCCGCCCCTTGATCGGCAATCGCGTCTACGGTTGCGACGATTGCCAGCTGGTGTGCCCTTGGAACAAATACGCGCAGCCAAGTCCAGAGCCGGACTTCGCCGTGCGTCATGGACTGGACGATGCGAGACTGGTCGAGTTGTTCGGCTGGAGCGAGAAGGAATTCGAGGCGCGCACCGAAGGCAGCGCCATTCGTCGAATAAGCTACGAGTGTTGGCTGCGCAACCTTGCTGTCGGGCTTGGCAACGCTCCGTACAGCAAGCTCACGGTAGCGGCCCTGAGGCAACGAGCGGATGACCCGTCGCCGCTCGTGCGCGAGCACGTGGCGTGGGCGCTGGAGGAACAGGAGCGCAGACGCGCCGCGCGGTAGCCGGCTACCGGATGAGCTGGTTCATCGAGACGATCGGCAGCATCACGGCCAAGACCAACACCAGCACGATCGCGCCCATCACAACGATCAGTATCGGCTGCAGCAGCGCGGCGAGCCAGCTCAAGCGCCGCTCGACGTCTGCCTCCTGCTCCCGGGCCGCGCGATCGAGCATGGCGGGAAGCTGGCCGCTCTGTTCACCGTTCGCCACGAGATGAACGAGCAGCGCGGGAAATACGCGCTCGCTCGCGAGCGCCCGTGACAGCGTGACGCCCTCGCGCACGCGCCGGGCGGAGCTGCGCGCGGCACGCCGGAGCGGCAGCGCCCAGATCACTGTACCCGCCGTTTCGAGCGCGTTCATGAGCGGCGCTCCGCTGCCGGTGAGAATGGCGAGCGTGCTCGCGAACCGCGCCGTGTCCAGCCCGCGCAGCACGGGTCCCGCGAGCGGGGCGCGGAGCAACAGGGAATGCCAGCGCTCGCGCCAGGACTCGCGCCGCAGAAGAAGCGCGGCAGAGACCACAAGCACAACCAGCGCGACGATCCAGTACCAAGCCGTGGCCCGGACGAAGTCGCTGCTCGCGATGAGCGCCCGCGTAAGCCAGGGCAGCGTCTGCCGGCTCTGCTGATAGACGGCTACAACCTGAGGTACGACATAGAGGAGCAGGGTCGCGATGACCGCGAGCGCGACGATGGTAACGAGCGCCGGGTAAATCAGGGCCGTGCTGAACTTCTGTCTGAGGGCCAGCCTTGCCTCGAGATAATCGGCAAGCCGCGACAGCACGCCTCCGAGTTGTCCGCTTTCGGCGCCAACAGCAACGAGGCCTCGATACAGCTCGGGAAAGCACTTCGGAAAACGAGACATCGCGGAAGCGAGCGGTTCGCCTGCGGCGACCTGATCTCGCAGCGCGAGGAGCACGCGCGCAGCAGACACCTGATCGGCCTGCTCGGCCACCGCGGCAAGCGCCTGATCGAGAGGCATGCCCGATACAACCAGGGTCGCGAGCTGGCGCGTGGTGAGCGCAACGATAGTTGGCGCCAGCCGCGTAGCATCGATGCGCCCCGCCGCGACGCCCGCGGCCGGCTCCACCGCCGTGGGAAAGAGCCCGTCGGCACGCAGCGTATCGCGGACCGCGCGCGCGGACCCCGCTTCCAGCATGCCACGTCGAGCGCGCCCCGCCGAGTCGACTGCTTCATAACGAAACGCCGGCACGCTTTCTACGATCTCAGCGGCCGAAGCCGCGCAGAGGCGCGCGCAAAAGGAACTGGCTTGGCTTTCCAAGCATGAGATTGACGAGATCGTCGAGCGCGCGCGTCTCGAGGGTCTCGGGCTGGAAGTCGAGAATCACCGGCTCGAAGCGATCGACATTGCGCAGCGTCACCACGATGCGCTCGGCCTCGAAGTCCGGGTCGAAGCGCACCTCGCACCGCAGCCCGGGCGCGATGCGGATGATGTGCGACGCCGTGCCCCCCGGATTGCTCGGACTGGTCTCCGATCGGAACTCGATGTTCGCGCTGTTGAGCGCATGCTCGACTTCCGGAGCGTGACGCGCCCCGACGCGAAACGGCGGCGGCGCCGGACCGGTGAGGTTGTAATACACGACGACGTAGTCGTAGACGTCGCGCTCCTGGAGCCGCTGCTTGCGGAACATAACGTTGCCTCGCTCGAAGGCGAGCCCTTCGTAGCGGGCGAAATCGCCGAGCACGAACTCGCGCTCGACCGGCGGCGTGATGACCTGCAAGAGTTTGCAGGCCTCGTCGAAATACTGGAACACCGCATGCAAGCGCCGGTCGAGGCGATCGACAAGCTCGCGCGAAAGCTTGAGCTGCTGCAGCCGCTTCGTCGCGACGGCGTCGGCCTGAGCGCGAAGCTGCTCGAGCAGGAAAGATCGCGGTGCCTTGGCCACGGGCTACGCTGCCGCGCCGGTGACGCGCAGCAATTCGGCGAGCGAAGTTGTGCCGTCTCCAAGCCAGCGCGCGCCGTCAGCCGCGAGCGAGCGCACGCCCGCGCGCACGCAGGCCTCGCGCAGCGCAGGCTCCCCGCTCTGGTCGTGAATCAAGCGCGACAGAGCCTGATCGACGACGATAAGCTCGTAGATCCCGGTGCGCCCGCGGTATCCGGTGCTTCCGCAGGCATCGCAGCCGATCGGTCGATACAGAGGGCGGGCCTCCGCGACGCCGAACCGCTCGACGACCGCCGCCTCGCCAATAGTCGGCGTTTCCGCCTTGCGGCAATCGGGACAAAGACAACGTACCAGCCGCTGGGCGAGAACACCGAGCAGGCTCGATGCCAGCAGATACGACTCCACCCCCATGTCGGCGAGCCGCGTAACGGCGCTCACTGCATCGTTGGTGTGCAGCGTCGCGAGAACAAGATGGCCGGTGAGGCTTGCCTGCACCGCGATCTGCGCAGTCTCGAGATCGCGAATCTCACCGATCATGATGATGTCTGGATCCTGGCGAAGAATCGAGCGCAGCGCACGCGCGAAGTTCAGATCAATCTTCGGATTGACTTGCGTCTGTCCGACGCCGTCGAGCGCGAACTCGATCGGATCCTCGACCGTCATCACGTTGAGCGTTCCACGGTCGAGCCGGGACATCGCCGCATAAAGAGTGGTCGTCTTCCCCGAGCCGGTCGGTCCGGTGACGAGCACGATGCCGTGCGGCTCGCGGATCAGGCGGTCGATCGCGGCCAGGGTCGCGTCGCTCATGCCGAGCGCGGTGAGGTCGAGTCGCGCCGCGTCCTTGTCGAGCAGTCGCAGCACGACGCGCTCGCCTGGTCCGGTTGGGAGGGTCGACACGCGCACGTCCACGCTCTTGTCGCCCAGCTTCAACGCCATGCGTCCGTCCTGCGGCAGACGCTTCTCGGCGATATCAAGACTCGCCATCACCTTGAGTCTCGAGACGAGCGCCGCGTGCAGGGCGCGTGGCGGTTCGATGACGTCGGCAAGCACGCCGTCGACGCGGAAGCGCACGACCGACCGCGTCTCGTATGGCTCGAAATGAATATCGGAGGCGCGCTCGCGCAACGCCTGCAGCAGCAGCGCGTTGATCATGCGAATTACCGGTGCTTCCGAAGTGCTGCCCAGGAGGTCTTCGGCTTTGGGAATCTCCTGCAGCAGCCGCGCGAGGTCGCTGTCGCGAGAAAGGTCCTCGCTGATCTGAGCGACCGGCGCCGAGGCCTCGTTGTAGACGCGCGCAAGCTCCGCTGCGAAGCGCTCGGCGCCGACGGTCGTTGTCTTCAACGGCCGTTGCAGCACGCGCTTGAGCTCGGCGATGCCCTCCACCGATGCGTCGTTGCGCGCGAGAACCAGCACACCCTCGCCGTCATCGGAGAGCGGCAGCACGCCATGAGCGCGCGCGAAGGCATACGGAATACGCTGCGCCGGCGAGCCGTTCGACGCGGGCGGTGCGGATGCGAGCGGCATTTATGGCTTCGGCTGGGGCGCGGGTTCCGGAGCAGTCGGCTTCGCGGGCTCCGGCGCCGGCGCGCCCCACGGCAGCAGCGATGGCAACGGTGTCGAGGACGGCGGGAGCATCTGCGAACCTGGGGTAAGCTTAGGCGGCAGCCGCGGGTCACCCATGTCCGGAAGGATCGGCGGGATCGTGTTCGGGTCCGTGCGGATCGCCTTCTGCTCGCCGATGACGTAATCGTATCGGTCGGTGGTAAGCGTGGTGCTGATCGCGCCGCGCACGATCGTCGGCCGGAGAAATACCATCAGGTTGGTCTTGCTGCGCGTGCGCTTGTCGTAGCGAAACAGCGCGCCAGCGACCGGAATGTCACCGAGGAAGGGCAGCTTCTGCGTCGAGTCGCCCTGGCTGTCCTGAATCAATCCGCCGAGCACGATGATCTGGCCATCATCGATGAGCACGGTCGACTCCAGCGAGCGCTTGTTGATGATGATCCCCGCCGGGTTCGTCGTGTCGGACACACTCGAGACTTCCTCGTAGACCCCCACTCGCACGGTTCCCCCTTCGGCGATCTGAGGCTTGACCCGCAGCGTCACGCCGACATCCCGGCGCTCGATCGTCTGAAATGGCGTAACGGTCGATGCTGTACCGGTCTGCGCGTACTGGCCGGTGATGAACGGCACGTTCTGCCCTACGATGATCCTCGACTCCTCATTGTCGAGCATCAGCAGATTGGGCGTCGCGAGAATGTTCGACGTGCTGTCGTCCTGCAACGCGCGAACGAGCGCCGCGAGGTTTGTGATCACGCCGAGCCCCGGAATCGTGATCGTGCCGCGGATCAGCCCGAGGTTGAGACCCGGGCCCGCACTGCCGAAATTCACCGCGGTGTCGATGATGTTGGTGCCGGAGCCGCGGGTGCCGAAGTTGGTGCCGCCACCGACGTAGGTGTTGTTCGAGGAAGGCTGCAGGTATTGCCACTGGATACCGAACTCCGCCGCACGGTCGGCACTGACCTCGACGATCAGGGCTTCGATGAACACCTGCGCACGGCGCGTGTCCAGCTTCTCCACGATGGCGCGGATGTTGTTGTACAGCGGCTCCGGTGCCATGACGATCAACGCGTTGTTGGCGGCATCGGCCTGGATCGTTACGCCGCCGGCGCTGAATGACGCGGGAGCGTTCGGGGAGACGACAGGCGCCGGCACCGGCGCGGCGGTCGGGGCTGAGCCGCCGCCGATCGCGCTCAGCGACGCCGAGAGCGAAGCAGGCGTGGCGGTGACGCCTGCGGCCGCCGCCTCGCCCGCGCCGCCGGTCATCAGCCCGCGCAGCGTCTGCGCGACGCGCACGGCTTCTGCGTTCTTGAGATAGATGATGAAGATATTGCCGCCAACACGCCCCGGTGTGTCGAGCTGCTCGATCAGCGCGCGCGTGCGCGCAAGTCGCGTCGGGTTATCGGCGCGCACCAGAATGCTGTTGGAGCGAGGGTCCGCCGCGAGCGAGACGCGCTGCTGGGCGTCGGGCGCTGCGCCGGCCACAGTACCCGTGTCGGCTAGCAGCCGCGTGAGGATACCCACGAGGTCGAGCGCTGAAGCGTAACGCAGGGGGACGATGATCGGCTCGCCGGCCGGGGGAATATCGAGAGATGCAATGATGCGGTCGATGCGCTTCAGGTTATCGGCGTAATCGGTGATCACGAGCGCATTGGCGCTGGGCAGGGCTGCGATCGAGTTGTTGGGAGTGATCAGTGGCCGCAAGACGTTGACGAGCTGCACGGCCGACTCGCTCTTCAGCACCACGACTTCGGTCACCAGGCGATCCCCGCCGGCACCGACCGAGCCCACGCTCACCGGCGTAGCCTGCTGCTTGGCGTCGGCTTCGGGGACGATCTTGACCATGCCGTCGCTTTCAACCGCGGTGAAGCCCTGCAGGCGGAGCGCGGACAGCAGAGTCGGATACACCAGACTCACCGGCACCGGTCGGGCCGAAACGATGTTGATCGTTCCCTTAACCTTCGGATCGAGAACGAAATTGCGGCCGGTCATTTCCGCCACCGCCTTGACCACCGCTTCGATGTCGGCGTTGACGAAGTTGAGCGTGACCGTCTCTTCCGCCGCCCGCGCGGGGGCAGCCGACAGCAGCACGGCCATCAGGAAGGCACCGAGAAGGCGCGGAGTGATCATTGTCACGTCGCCGGTCGTGTATGCGCTGCGTACGCCATATCGCAACAACCGTCTACGGCGCCGCGGGGTGGGGAATGATAGCATGGGGCTTCCGAGAGCCCGCCCGAAGGTCCGGCGCCATCTGCCTGAATCCATTGGCCCGGTCCAGCACATCTAAACCCCAAATGCCTCGAAATTGGGAGAATCCGATGCCTTGCTCTGCCGCCACCCGGTCCGGTCCGGCCCTGGCCCCGCTGTGCGCCATTTGCCTGCTTGCCGCCGCGCTCTTTTGCGCAGCGCCGCCGGTGCATGGGGCCGATACGCCACCCAAGGCGGACAGGGATACGACGGTCAGGATCAAGACCTTCCCGCCGACGATCCAGATCGATGCCTCGACTCAAGCGGACAAGGACGAGGCTGCGAGCACGGATTCCTCGAGCGCCGATACCCCCGATACGACGAAGAAGCGCCGCAGCACGCGTGTCCAAATCGACAGCGACGATGACTTCGATGCATTTAGTGGGCAGGTCCAAAAGATGCCGTGGATCATCGGGCTTATTTTCCTGGTGGTCGGCTCCATTTTCCTGACCCCAGTCGTACTGGTGGTCGGCATCATTTGGTACAAGCTGCGCAAAACCCGCCTGCAGAACGAAGCCATGCTCAAGCTCGCCGAGCACGGCGTCGTTCCTCCCGCACAGGCGGCGGACGCTCTGGCAACCGGTGCGTCAACGGCAAGCGTTGCCCCGCAGGTCTATCAGACGGCGGTTGCGCTGCGCAAACGGGTCGCGTGGTCGGATCTTCGCAAGGGCATCATTCTGTCCACGCTCGGTGCCGCGTTCTGTCTCTACTGGATCCTCGTGGGAGGCGAGGCGAGCTGGGTCGGACTGATACTCTTGTTCCTCGGCGTCGGCTACATCGTGCTTTGGTGGATGGAAGGGCGTCATCTGAACCGGGAGGCTACGAGCCGCTCCGGCAACGGCGGCGCCGGAACAGGTGCGCCCCAGCAGGGTAGCGGAAGCGTCCCGGGATCGAGCGGACCTTGAAAGATCTCCACGGCCATCATTCATGTCGTCCCCAGCGGTCAGCGACGCGCAACTCATCGCGCGCGTCCTGGTCCAGGACGACCGACACGCCTTCGGCGAGCTGGTCCGGCGTCATCAGTCGACCGTGCGTGCGTGCCTGCGCAAGCTCACCACCGGTAACGCGGCGCTCGCGGACGACCTTGCCCAGGAAACGTTTCTGCTCGCCTACAAGAACCTCAAATCGTTTCGTCAGGAGGCGAAATTCTCGACCTGGCTGTATCGGATCGCATACAACGCGTTTCTCGCGGACGCCCGGAAAATGAAAGAGTCGCCGCTGGCCGACGACGCCGATCTCGACGCGCTTTCGGCTGAACACCACGAGACCGAAGAATCGCGACCGGTCGCGCGCGCGGCTAGCCTCAAGATCGATCTCGAGCGCGCGATGGCCACGCTTTCCGACGCGGAACGGGCGGCGATCATCCAGTGCTATCATAACGATCTGTCGCACGAGGAGGCCGCGCTTGTGCTGGGCTGTCCCGTCGGCACGGTCAAGACACACGTGCTGCGGGCGAAGCAGAAGCTCAAAGCAAGGCTGGGCGCGTGGGCTCCTCCAACATGATGACGATGAATAACCAGATGCCGACGGACGACGATTGGCTGGAGCAGGCGCTCCGCGCGAATGCGCGCGAGCACACGGCTTCGTATCTGCCAGACGACGGGTTCACGGCGCGCGTGCTCGGGCAACTGCCGCGTCCCGCGGCGTTGCCAGCTTGGCGGCGTCCCGCGCTCTGGGCGCTGTGGGCGATCGTCGCGATCGCCATTCTCGCCGCGCTGCCGGTGTGGTTCGAGGATGTATTCAGTAACATCGCCGCGCTGTTTCTCGGGCAGCGGCTCAGGCTCACGGATGTCGCGATGCTGCTCACGCTGCTTGGCGGGGTGACCTGGAGCGCGCTCTTCTTCGCCGCCAGGACGGAGTAGGCTGAACTGATTCTGGCGCGGTGCGAATCGACTCGCACCAGCGAAAAAAGAGGCCGCCTCAGGGCGGCCTCTTCGTTTTCCGGCTCGGCTCGCGCTACTGGAACTTGAAGCTGATCGGCACCTCCGCGATCCATTTCTCGGAACTCGCGGGGAACTTGCATTGCGACAGCGAATTGGTCACCGCGCGATCGAAGATGCGCGGCGGATCGGCCTTGACGATCTTCACCTCGGTGACGCTGCCCTTTTCGTCGACGAACAAATGCGCCGTCACCTCGCCCTCGATATTCTTGCGGATGGCCTCCCCGGGCATCTGCGGATAGCACGCATTGGCATTGAGAATGGTCGGATTGCGAACGATCTTCGGTGCAGCAGGTGGCGGCGGCGGCGCGATCACCGGCGGTGCCGGTGGCGGGGTCGGCGCAACGGCCGTGATCACCGGATCCGTAGTAATGGTCTGCGACGGGATGTCCGGCGGCGGCACATAGGGTATGTCGGGCGGCGGGATCTTGGGAATCTCGACCCTTTTCGGCGGGGGAGGAGGAGGCGGCGGCGGCGCCTTGATCTCCTCCACGATGTTCGCGGTCAGAGGCTTCTTGATTATCTGGATGGCTTTCTGCCCCAATCCGGTCATCAGCGCATAGATCACCAGAGCGTGCACGAGCACCACTGCGCCAATGCCGACGAGGTGCCGCGTCGGGTCTCTCTGCTGTCGTGCGAAATCCATGTCCGCTATGACTCCTGTTTCTCGGCCGTCGTTCCGAGAGGGGTCGTCACTCCGAGATGAACTGCTCGCTGCCCACGATGCCGATCTTGGTCAAGCCGAGGCGCTGCGCCGCGGCGAGCACGCTCGCGGCGACCCCATACTTGGAGCTCTTGTCCGGACGCAGATGCACCTCGGGCTGCGGATTCTGCGCAGCGGCGCCCCTCATCCAGTCCTCGAGCTTGTCGTGGTCAGGAACCACCTCCCCGTTCCAGTAAATCGTGCCGTTGGCGTCGATGTCGATCTTCGCGATCTGCGGCAGGATCACCGGAGGCGGCGGGTTGCCGACCGGCATGTTGAGGTTGACGGCGTGCAGCTGGATCGGCAGCGTAATGATGAGCATCACGAGCAGCACCAGCATCACGTCGATGAGCGGCGTCGTGTTGATGTCGATCATCACATCCGGTTCGCGCGAAATATCGGCGCCGACGTTCATTGCCATGACGAAATTCTCCGCGAAGTCTTGGCAGTCATCTCAACCTCCGCCCTTGGGCGGCGGCTCGGTGATGAAGCCAACTTTGGCGATGCCAGCGCGCTGCGCGGCGTAGATGATGCGACCCACGCCCTCGTATTGCGCGTTCGCATCACCACGTATCTGAATCTCCGGCTGCGGCGTCAGCACGGAAATTTTCTTCAGGCGATCGATGAGCTGATTGGTCGACTGCATGCGAAGCTCGTTCCAGTAGATGTGCCCCGCCAAGTCGACCGAGAGCGTTATGTTCTCCGGCTTGGTCTCGCGAATCTCGTTGCGTTCTTTCGGCAGCTGCACCGGGATCGAAGTGGTCACCACCGGAATCGTGATCAGAAAAATGATCAACAGCACCAGCATCACGTCGACGAGCGGCGTGGTGTTGATGGTCGATATGGTTTCCTCCTCGTCGACCGAGGGGCCTACGCCCATTGCCATGGCTTAGCCCCGGGCGTGCGCCGGCGCGGCCGTCTTCGGCGCACTCAAGAGTACCGCGTGCAGATCGGCGCCGAAACCACGGACCGCGTCCATGGCCGTCTTATTCCGGCGGATGAGCCAGTTGTACCCGAGCACCGCCGGAACCGCGACCGCAAGGCCTAGCGCGGTCATGATCAGCGCTTCGCCGACTGGGCCGGCGACCTTGTCGATCGACGCCTGCCCGGCGATGCCGATGGCTGTCAGCGCGTGATAGATCCCCCACACGGTCCCGAACAGTCCCACGAAAGGCGCGGTCGAGCCCACGGTGGCGAGAAACGCGAGGCCATCCTGAGTGCGGCTCTGCACGTTGTCGATGGCACGCTGGATCGACATCGTGACCCAGGTGTTGAGATCGACGTTGCCGAGGAGCCCCGTGTGCGTGCTCGATGCCTCGAGCCCCGACTCGGCGATGAAGCGGAACGGGCTGCCGCCCTTCAAGCCTTCGGCGCCCTGCCGCACCGAAGGTGCGCGCCAGAACGTCTTCTCGGCTTGGCGTGCCTGCGCTCCCATGCGGGCCTGCTCGTAGACCTTGGTGATGATGACGTACCAGCTTCCCATCGACATGATCACGAGGATGCCAAGCGTGATCCGCGCGACGATGTCGCCGCCCTTCCATAGCGCTTCGAGACCGTACGGATTCTCGACGACTTCGGTGGCTTTGGCGGGGGCTGCCGGAGCGGACGGTGCCGCTGCGGGCGCAGGCGTGGCAGCCGGCGCTACTGGCTGTGCTTGTTGCTGCGCGGATGCAACTTGCGGCAGGCCCAATGGGCCCGCAGCCATCAACAGGGCCGCGGCCAACCCGGCCAGACGGATGATCTTCAACATGTTATCTCCAGAGATGGTTGTTTCAGTGAGAGCGCTGGCTCGAGCGCACACCGCGCCTCGTCGAGTGCTTATCGCACGCGGCCGCCCTGCACGCAGCGAGCTACGCAATGCGGGCCGGGTTCTTGTAATACGTCCAGCGCCGCGAGTCGGATCCGCCTTGATGCTTCGGAAATCCTCGCCAACGCCATCTTGCCCAACCGCGCGCAAACGCCAAAACGCAATTGGCCCCGTCTGAAAGACGGGGCCAAGCCTCTCATCAGAAAGTCGCCCGATTCTACACAAACGCTTCGAAAAGTCCACCGGGAAGCACCCTTTTTGCGCCGTTCCTGACGGGCTGCGCGCGGTTTATCGTCCCTTGCGAACCTTCGTTCGCTGATTCCTGCGTTTCGTCGCGCTCGTCTTGAGGCACCAGGCGCCGCTGCCTAGGATGCAGCCCATAACGAGCCCGCACCTGGGTGCGGACAATAGACGAATCCGAAGCGACGAGTTGCAGCATCCAAGGATCGACTTCAATAAACGCAGAGAAGGAGAACGCCATGAACCGCTACAGCTTTACGACTCCCCGCACGGTGGCAGGGGCTGCCGCGCTCGCCGCCACGGTGCTGGTTATCGGCCTGTCGGTGATCGTCCCTGCCAGGATGAGCTCGCTTCCTGCCGAACTGCAGGCCCAGGCAGCGGTGTCCACGCCCGTCGTGCTGGACCGGATCGAGGTTTGGGCCGAGCGCGACCCCGCGCTGGTCTCGGTCCAGGCGAAGGACGCTCCGGTTAGCTCCCGCCAGCAAATCTGACCGCAAGGCTCCGCCCGCTCGGCGGGCGGGGCCCGACCGGCCGCAATCCTGCCGCCTATTTCACCAGCGGGATCGTCGAGGCGATGTCGTAGTTCTGCAGCGCGCGGATTTTCGACTCGAGCTGCAGGTAACGGAACGCTTTGGCAGTCGGAAGGACTACCCTGCCCGGAACCGGCTTGATCAGGCGTTTGCTCAGCGTGCTCCACGCCTTGCTCTCCTGGTCATCGGCCAGAAGCAGCTTCCGACCAAGATCCTTGGCATAGAGATTGGACAGCGGCCGATCGAGGATCACGATGTCTTCCACGACTTGGTTGCGTACACTGTTGGCGGCGTCGAGGTCACGCTGATACGTGTCGTAGACGGGCCAGAATTTCTTTGCTTCTGTCGGAGTCAGCTTCATCACAGACTCAACATAGGCCTTCTTGTCCGCACGGACGGCCTTGCGCAGCGCGTCCATGTCGGTGACGTCGGCGATCTTATCCTCGCCCCATACCGGCGAGGCAGCAATCATCAAGACGGCAGCAAGCGCGGTGGCAAGAGTTTTGATCATGATTTCCCTTGAGGTCGTTGCGAATCGATACGGGTGGTGCGGCTCCCGGTGCCACGCAACCTCCCCTGCCGTCTCTCTCCGGCGGGCCCCTTTTAGCACACTTTGGCACGACGCGGATGCGGGCCTCGCCCTTGATCGGCCGAGGGGTTGCGAGCCAGTGTGGCGTGACTCTACACTCGCGGCCAACGAATCGGAACCACGCCTGCCATGCAGACCTCAGTGTTCGATGCCTACGCGCTTGCCCGAGCGGGCGTCGAGGCGCTGCGCCAAGGCGATCCCCGCAAGGCACGAGAGCTCTTCGAGCTGATCGTCGACGCTGGCCAGGCCGACGCTTCGAGCTGCCTGGGGCTGGCTTATGCCTGCAGTCGCCTCAACGACCGGCCGGGGACGATGGCCGCGGTCGATCGCGCACTGGTGCTCGAGCCGCGTAATCTGCGTGCCCTCATCCTCAAGGGAGATTGTCTGGCGGAGCTGGGCGATGCGCGCGCCGCGTGCTCCTTCTACAACTTCGCCCTCCAGACTGCGCCGCCGGAGCACGAGCTGCCCGCGGAGATGCGCGACGAGCTCTCCCGCGCTCAAGCGATGCGCGACCGCTACGCGGCTCAATTCGAGGACTTCCTGCGCGGCCAGCTGCTGGGCAAGGGTCTTGAATCGGCATCGGCCCGGTTTACGCAGTCGCTCGATCTCCTGCTGGGCAAGAAGAGCATTTATTTTCAGCAACCGCGTACCTATTACTTTCCCGAGCTGCCGCAGATCCAGTTCTACAACCGCCGCGCCTTTCCCTGGCTCGACAAGGTGGAAGCGGCGACGCCGGACATTCGTTCCGAGCTGCTCGCGGTCATGCAGCAAATGTCCGCTTTCAAGCCGTACGTCGAGAGCGATCCGAAGCGACCCCGGAAGGAACAGGACGGAATGACTGACAATCCGGACTGGAGCGCTTTCTACCTCTGGAAGGACGGAGAGGTCGTGCCGGAGAACGCGGCTCGCTGTCCGCACACGATGGCCGCGCTCGCTGACGCTCCTCTGTCCCATGTCCGGAACCGGTCGCCTTCGATCCTGTTTTCGCTGCTCCGCCCGGGCGCGCACATTCCTTCGCATTCCGGACTCGTGAACACGCGGCTCATCTGCCATCTGCCCTTGATCGTCCCGCCGGATTGCGCATTTCGCGTGGGCAACGACATGCGCGTTCCGGTCGAGGGCAAAGCCTGGGTTTTCGATGACACGATCGAGCATGAAGCGTGGAATCGCAGCGACCGGAATCGCGTGATCCTCCTGTTCGACGTCTGGCGCCCCGAGCTCACGGAAGAGGAGCGTGCTCTCGTGGGCGGCATGTTCGAAGCGATCGACGCGTATGAGGGCAGGAAGCCTGCGTGGGGCATATGAGCTACTCAGCGCTAATTAACGGGGATTCAACGATGCGAAATTCGATCACAGCGTTGCTAGCCGCCTGGGCAGCGCTCGGGGCCGCCCCTGTTTGGGCCGATGCGGTCCGCGACGCGCTCATCGAGATGACCAAGTGCGCCGACATCGCGGACTCAGCCGAGCGGCTGAAATGCTTCGACGCCGCGGGTCCGCGCGCAAAGAGCGCGCTTGCAGCCCCGGAGAGGCCCACGGAGGAAACGGTTACCGCCGAGAACTTCGGTTTGCCACGTGCTGAGAAGCCGGCCACGAAAGCGGAGGATTTCGGCAAGCCACCGCCCGAACCGAAGGGAATCACCGAGATCACCTCCACCGTGCTCGAGTTCGCCAAGACGCCTTTCGGCAAGGCGGTTTTCATCCTCGACAACGGGCAGGTATGGAGGCAACTCGATGCTGACAGCAGCAACGTGCTGGAGCCGCGCGCCGGAACGAAAATGAAGGTGACGATCGAAGTGGGCGTCTTCGGAAGCTACAACCTCAGCGTCGAGGGCAGGAACGGAATAGTCAAGGTTACCCGCCTGAAATAGAAACGGCTGAAATAGAAACGGCTGAAATGGAAACCGGCGCCATGGCGCCGGTTTCTATTGAGCTAGAGAAGAAGATCGTTACCGGCCCGCCGCCGAAGAGGTCCGGACGCGGTCGGGTGTCGCCTCGAATTCCTTGATGGTGTTGGTCGCCAGGGTCCTCGAAGCAGACTCCATCCAAAACAGGTTCCCTACGTCGCTCGTGTACTTGGGCGCTCGTCCTATGGTGTCGCGCACCGTGCGGCGATCGACGAAGTGAGCGAGTACAGCACCAGTGACCGAGTCGCGCGCGTCCACCACCAGGGTCGCGTCGGCGGTTTCCCTGTTGAACGTCCGCGTAAGATTGCTCGACTGGACGTCGGGCGCGTTGAGCCACAGGTCGGTAACGGTCGGTGTGACCCGCAGCACGCCCGGCCCGGGCGCCGTCACGACTTCGTATCCCCGCGACCTGAAGACCTCGGAGAAGGTTTGTCCCATTCCGGCGGACATGTCGTCGATGTACTTCTGCTGATCTGCCGGCGTAAGCCACCGGGACACATCTCGCGTGTTGTTGATGTCCTTGAGCCAGTTCTTCCGGAACACGATCTGAGGCTGATCGAGCATCACTTTGCGATACGACGCCAGGTTGGCCTCGGGTTTGACATAGGCTTCATCGAACGTTTGCGTGATCCACTTCACCAGTTCGTTGCCGATCGTGGGTGACGCAGGTTGCGGCTGCGCAAAAGCTGTGGCCGCTCCTATAGTCGCGGCGCAGACAAGGGTAATCATGCGAAGGTTCATGGCGTTCTCCTCTTGCTCATTCCAGTATAGCTTCGTAAACAGGCATCGTACACGTATTATTCGACCCCTGCGCCAGAGAGGTGTTTCGAGCCCTGCTCACGATGGATGTGCAAGGACCCGCGTCGATCGGCGAAAGCCTGCTGAACCAGCTGGCGCTTTCACCCGATGCCTATGTGCAGAACGTCGACTTCGCGCGGCAGATCGCGCTCGTCGTGGTCCTCGATGCCAGGACTTACCGTGGGGCAAGCTTCCTGGACGACCGCGTGCTTGCGCCGGGGATGAAAGGCGCCTGGCTGCCGTTCGGGCGTGTCATGGAGGCTTCGCTGCATGTCGGGAGCAAACGTCCGCGCCACTTCATTTTTCACACCGGCCACGTCGGGTCGACGCTCCTCACCCGGCTGCTCGAAGACGTGGCGGACCTTCTGTCGCTTCGAGAGCCCCTCCCCCTGAGGGCTCTCGCGCAAATGCATGACGCCCTCGGTCAAGCCGACTCGCTACTGAGCCGGAGCGAATTCGACAACGCACTCGGGATTTTCATGCGGCTGTGGAGCCGCGGATACTCGAGTACGCAAGCTGTTATCGTCAAAGCGACGAGCACAGCGGGGCGTATCGCAGTTCCCGTCTTGGACGCCGATGCGTCGTCGCGCGCGATCTACATGAATCTCCGCGCGGAGCCTTATCTCGCCACGCTGCTGGCCGGACAGAATTCGCCGATCGATCTTCGCGGGCACGGCCCCGAGCGCATGCGGCGGCTGCAATCGCGCAGCGCCGAGGCTATGCCGCCGCTCTCCGGTCTGTCGCTGGGCCAGCTTGCGGCGATGAGCTGGCTTTGCGAGACCTGCACTCAGCGCGAAGCGGTCGAACGATTTCCGGACCGGGTGATGGCGCTTGACTTCGAGGGCTTCCTCGCAGGCCTGGGAAGCGCGATGGGGAGAGTTCTCGCCCATTTCGCGCTCCCGAGCGACGACCGGATCGTTTCGGCAATAGAGCACAGCGCGAGCCTGATGCGCTACTCCAAAGCGCCCGAGTACGACTACTCGCCGGCGATTCGCTCCGAAGTATTGCGCGAAGCGCGGCGCGAGCATCGCGAGGAGATCCGCAAAGGCATGGCCTGGCTCGAGGACCGCGCGCGATCGGACGCCCTGCTCGCGAGGATCGTCAACGGCGCCGGCCTTTGAGCGCCGACTTCGTCAAGACTGCGATTCCCTTAAGTAGCGGACCACATTCGCATCAGGTTCTGACGAACCACGTCGAGGCGCACCCGGTTCTCCCACTTCATCGTGAGCCCTTCGAGCGCCGCGATCTCGTTGAGCTCGTAGACTTGCGTGCGCTGGTGCTCGTCGGCGATGAAGCTCTCGATGAAAGTGATCGACACGAGGCGCTGGCCGGAGCGCACCGGGATAACTTCGTGCAACATCGTCGAGGGGTACACGATCGCCTCGCCCGCGGTCCCTTTGAACGGGACTGCTATGGTGCCGAGCTCGATCGATAACTCGCCGCCCTCGTACGTTGCAGGGTCGCTCACGAATACGGTACAAGAGAGATCGGACCGCAGACGCGCATTGCCGACGTGAATGAATGCCGAATCGGCGTGGCCTCCGTATTTCATCCCCGGCTCGTAGCGGCAAAGCAGTGGCGGCGCGACCTGCTTGGGTATTGCGAACTCCATAAACTCGCGCGATCGGGCGAGCGCGGCGTTTACGATCTGGACCGACTCGAGATACTTCGGGTCGCCCTGATCCACCTGCAGATTGTTCTTCGACACGTTGGCTGGATTGGACGCCCGGCCGTCGATAAACCTTATTTCGCGGCTCAGCGCCGTGAGGCGTGAGATCTCGGGGCTGGTAAGCAGGTTCTTGATCTGAAGAAACACGTATCGCTCCGTCATTCCATGCGTGCAGCGCGAATCCTACACTTGGTCCGGCGGGGCGTCCCGGCGTGTTGCCGGGCGCCGCTATAATGCCGCGGCCCGCTCCCGTTTCGGCATCGGCGAAGTCGAGGGCGTACCCTCCGAGGGTGACAGACTGAATCTCACCGAACACGCAATTCGCCTGCGCACCCCGAATCCTGTATCGGTGTCGCAGGCGACCGACTTCGTTCTGGACGCCGGCAGGGTCGTGGACCGGTCGCGCATGTTCGATGCCGATGTGAGCCCCTACTGCTTCGATCTCGAGGATCGCAAGCTCCTCTGCGTCTCGACGCCTGCGATCGCCGGGGCAACATTCTTCTACCAGGCCCAGCGCCAGCAGGCACGATCCGTGATCAAGGTGCCGTTTGCCGCCCTGCCCGAGGCCTCGAAGTCGCCGACCCTGATCTTTTCCATCGGGCGATGCGGATCGACGCTTCTCCACAAGGCATTCGAAGCCGCCGGGGCGGGCGCCGTGTCGGAGCCCGACTACTTCACGCAGGCTGCCCTCGCGGGGCATGATGCTCCGGAGCTGCGCAGCGCCATCGGCGGTGCCACAGAGCTGTTGCGGTATGCCGTGATCAAGCTCAGAGCGGAATGCAACAATGCGGCGCTCTTGATCGCGGGCGCCTTTCGCGAGCCCAAGCTGCTGTTCCTGTTGCGCGATCCGGTCGAGTGGGCAATGTCGGCGCGCAGGGTTTCGCAGAATGCGACGCCGGAAGGCATCGCTGCCCTGCTGCGCGCTTTGCTCGTCGGGCTGGACGATCTGACGCGACACTACGATGTTCGAATCTGCTACTACGAGGAGCTGAGGTTCCTTAACCCCGATTACATCAACGCCCTGCTCGGCTGGACCGGCAGCAACGCCAAAATCCCGCCAGCGGCCGCAGCCCAGCTCGCGCGCCAGGACGCGCAAGCCGGAAGCACCATTTCGCGCCTGTCGGTCAAGGGTACGCCGGACGATCCGTCATTCGGCCAAGCTTTTCACAGGGAGTGGAGCACGCTTCGCCCGGTGGAATTGATCAAGAGACTCGATCTGGCACGCCTATGACACCTGGCGAAACCCGTGCAGAATGCCTGCTCTCGCGCCGCCGGCCTGGATATGCATTCATCGCCCACCGTCACGTCCGCCGGCGTGCCAGCCCCTGTGCAAACTGACGCGTCCATCATCGATCCGGTGCAGCGGGCGTTCGTTGCCTATCAGCGCGGCGCGCTGGCCGAGGCCGAGCAGTTGTGCCAGTCGGCACTCGGCTTGAAAGCGGATTCCTTCGAGGCTCTGTATCTCATGGGCATCATCAGCGGACAGACCGGGAGGACGCATCAGGCGAGCGAATTTTTCGCAAGAGCCGTCGCCGTTAACCCGAATCAGGCCGACGCTTACTACAATCTCGGCGTGGCGCTCGGCGAGCTCGGGCGTCATGCAGAAGCCCTGCAGAGCTACGAGCGCGCCATTGCGCTGCGGCCAGACTACGCGGGAGCTCACTACAACAAAGCTGTCACTCTGGAACAACTCGGCCGTCCGGCCGAAGCACTGGCGAGCTACGAGCGCGTCTTGGCACTCATGCCCCAGCATGTGGAAGCCCATAACAATCGAGGACTCGTCCTCGGTCATCTTCAACGCGATGCGGAAGCGCTGGCGAGCTACGACCGCGCGATCGAGCTAAAACCCGATTACGCGGGTGCATACAACAACCGCGGCGTCACACTGGCGCGATTGCAGCGGTACTCGGAGGCGCTGGCGAGCCATGAGCGCGCCATCGCCCTCAGGCCGGATTACCCAGAGGCCTACAGCAATCGCGGCAACGTGCTGAGCGATCTCGAGCGCCATTCGGAGGCGCTGGCATGTTTCGATCACGCGGTCTGGCTCAAGCCCGATTACGCTGATGCCTACTACCACCGCGGCAACGCGCTGCGCGAGCTGCACCGACACCAGGAGGCCGTTGAGAGCTACGAGCGCGCCATTGCCCTGCAGCCCGACCACGCTTCCGCTCACTGGAACCTGGCGGATTGCCTGCTGCTGCTGGGCGACTTTGCCCGCGGCTGGCAGGAGTATGAATGGCGCTGGAAATTGCCGCGATCGCAGCAAGCGCGGCGAGAGTTCCAACAGCCGCTATGGCTTGGTGAGGAAAGGCTGGAAGGCCGCACGATCCTTCTGCACGGCGAGATGGGACTGGGCGACACGCTGTTGTTTTGCCGCTATGCCAGGAACGTCGGCCGGCTCGGCGGGAGGGTCATCCTCGAAGTGCAGCCGCCGCTGCTGCCTCTGCTTGCCAGGCTGGAAGGGGTCAGCGGGGCGCTGCCGAGAGGCGCTCCACTGCCCGCGATCGACTGTCACTGCCCATTAATGAGCCTGCCGCTCGCCTTCAGAACCGAGCTGCACAATATTCCGGCCGCCATCCCTTATATCCATCCCGACCCCGCGCAGGTCGCCCGGTGGCGGCGCAGACTGGGCGAGACGAGCAAGCCTCGCATCGCGTTCGTGTGGAGCGGAAGCGTTGCGCTCAAGAACGATCGACGCAGCATGGCGCTCGCGGACATGTTGCCGCTGATGAGCTCCGAGGCCGAATGGGTGAGCGTGCAGAAGGAAGTGCTCGAGAGCGATGCCGCTCTGCTGGAGTCGCATCGTGAACTGCGTCAGGTCGGCAGCGAGCTGTACGACTTCGCCGATACTGCGGCCGTCCTCGAGCTGATGGACCTCGTAGTCACCATCGACACCAGCGTGGCAAACCTAGCCGGCGCGATGGGCAAGCCGGTGTGGATACTGCTCCCCTTCGATCCCCACGATTGGCGCTGGCTGCTCGATCGCGAGGACAGTCCCTGGTACCCGACGGCGCGCCTGTTTCGCCAGCCGGCGTCCGGCGATTGGGCGAGCGTGATCTTCCGCATCAAGAAGGAGCTTGCCAGCTGGTTTGCCGGGCGCTGAACGCGAATCGATGTCGAACACCTCGGCGCATTGAAGCAAGCGATTCGAAGAAATGCAGAATCGACCACAGACGGCGGCACCGGAGATCGAGGCGCTCGAAGCAGCGGCTATTCGCGCGGCGCAGGCCGGCCGCGAAGAGGAAGCGATCCGGCACTGGACCCGGATCCTCGAGCTCGACCCCAATCACCTGCGCACCCTCGCTTCCCTGGGCCAGCGTGCTTTCCGCAGAGGCGACATGCTTGGCGCGCGGGCTGCATTCCAGCGCCTTGCGGACATCGATGGATCGGATGCCCAGCGCTGGGTCCATCTTGCCTTGGCCCACCGAGGGCTGAACGACGAGCCAGCCGAGGAGGGGGCCATCCGTCAAGCGCTAAGCATCGACCCTACCGACCTCGTCGCCCTGATTCTGCGGGCCGATCTGGTGGAGCGTCAGGGAAAGAGGCACGAGGCTGCCGTGGCGCACGGTCGCGTCGCTGCCGTGTCGCCTCCGCTCGATCGCCTGCGTCCCGAGCTGAGGCCGGCGCTCGCGCGCTCGCTCGAGTACGGCGAGAAGTACCGCCAGGATTACGGCGCCTTCCTCGATGCCTTCCTGGAGCCGCACTACGCCCAGTTCGCGGGCGAGAATCTCAAGCGCTTTCGCGATTCGGTCGACATCATCATCGGCAAAAAGAAGCGGTTCGACTCGAAGTCGCTCATCTATCACTACCCGAATCTGGCGCCGATCGAGTTCTTCGACCGCGCGGAATTTCCCTGGCTCGACGCGATCGAAGCGGCGACGGATGAAATCCGGGAGGAGTTCCTCGCGATCCTTCGCGCCGACGAGGGCTTCGTTCCCTACATTACCTACCCCCCCGACGTCCCCCACAATCAGTGGGTGGAGCTCAACAATTCCCCGCGCTGGAGCGCCTTCCACCTGTACAAGATGGGGAAGCTGATCGAGGAGAACGCCGCCAAATGCCCAGGCACCATGAGGGCGCTCAGCGGAGCGCCTCAGCCCGACCAGCCCGGGCGCACGCCGAGCGCGATGTTCTCGCTGCTGAAGCCAAAGACCCATATTCCGCCGCACACGGGCGTCACCAACGCGCGGCTGGTCACGCATCTGCCGCTCATCGTTCCCGACGGCTGCGGGTTTCGGGTGGGTAACGAAACGCGCCCATGGGTACCGAGCCACGCCTGGGTCTTCGACGATACGATCGAGCACGAGGCGTGGAACGACAGCGACAAACTGCGCGTCGTACTGATCTTCGATATCTGGCACCCGCAGCTAACGCCTCCTGAGCGCGCCATGATCACGGCTTTGGCCGCGGGGATCGGCGAATTTACCGGCGGTACCGGCGGATTCGAGGCCTAGCGCGACGCGAACGCGGCGGCGAATCCCCGTCGGCGGCACTCCCCCCGGGTCAACCGCAAAAAAAACGGCGAGCCGAAGCTCGCCGTCGAGTCGTGTTGTGCCGTAATCAGAACTTCGCGTTCACGTTGATGAAGAAGTTCCGGCCCAGCGCGTCGTACACGTTCGGGTAGGTATTCCCGTTGAAGAAGGGCAGATTCCCCTGGGAGGTGATCGGCGGATCCCGGTCCAGGACGTTGTTCACGCCACCGCGCAGGGTGAAATTCTTGTTGATATCCCACTGCGCGAAGAGGTCCAGGTATTGCCGCACTCCCAGGTTCACGTCCTTATCATTCGGACTACCGGCCAACAAGGCGTTGGAGGAGCTCGTGTCGATCTTCACCGAGTCGAAATAGCGCCAGCGGAAGCCCGCCAGCCAGCTCCACGGCGTGTTCCAGGTCGTCGTGAACACGTGCCGCCACTTCGGGTTCGGCGTTCCGCAGGTCGTCCCGTACAAGCCCTGGCAGTTGTAATCGCCTCCGCCAGGCAGCGGCTGCGTGGTCAGATCGATCAGGTAGGTACCGGTGAAGGAGAACCCTAGGCCGCCGTAGTTGCCGAAGCCCGAAAGGTCGTAGTTGTAGTTGGCCGTGAAGTCGACGCCGCTGGTCTTCAGGCTCCCGAGGTTCTGGTTGGTGTTGGTGATGGACCCGTTGCCCAGCCAGAGTGCTCCCGTCACGGTATCACGGTGGATCAGGTTGCAGAACTGACCCGAAGCGAGACACTGTTGAAGGATCAGAGGTGCACCGATCCGGCTGATGACGTTGTCGACCTTGATGTTGAAGTAGTCGATCGTGCCGCTGAGCTTCGGCAGGGGCTGCAGGACGACGCCCACCGTGTAGCTGTTCGACTTCTCGGGGGCGAGCGCCGGATTCCCGCCCTGGATGTAGTTGTACTGGCCGGCCGGGTTGGTGAGGAGCCCGCTGCCGTACAGGTTGGCGGGCAGGCCGGTAAGCGCACACTGGGCAACCGTCGCGGTCGGGTTCGCACCGCATGGATCCTGGGCCAGGTTGAAGAGGTTGAGGCCCTGCGGCAGGAACAATTCGACGATGTTCGCGGCGCGCACGGCCCGCTGGTAGGTACCCCGTATCCGGGCCTGGCTGATCGGTGCCCACTCCGCCCCGAGTCCATAAGTGTTGGTGGTGTGGCCGGTGTTGTAATTCGACCACCGGTAGCTTGCGTTGAAGGAGAGGTTCTTCGCGAACGGCTGGTTCTCGGCGATCGGCACCCGTACTTCGGCGAAGGCCTCGTTTACCGTGTACTGGCCGTCACGACCGATGGTCGGACCACCCTGGCCGGCGAGGTCCGGGATCGAGAACGCCGTATCGGTCTGCAGGCTCAGCTTCTCGGTGCGGTGCTCGAAGCCGCCTGCAACGCCGACCCCTGTGTTCGCATAGGGCAGCTTCCAGCCGTAGGCATTACCGAGGTCGGAGTCGACGTGTATCCCGATGACGTTCTGGCTCGTTTCGCCGTTCTGGAAGCCCGGCGTCTGGAGATAGTTCAAGGCCGCCTGCGTCACGCCTCCGCTGTGGAAGATGTCGTAGGGGACGCAGTTGGGATCCTGGACCACTCCGTTGGCGTCAGGAAGCGCGGACCGGCAAGTCGGTACGCCGCCCGGGCCCGAGACGACATCGAGAGACTTCAGCAGCCGTGACCGCGAGAAGTCGTTGAGGTAGGTGTCCGAATAGACCACCTTGCCCGACTGCCAGAACCCGTCGTAGTCCCACTTGCCGTCCAGGAAATCGCCCTTGGCGCCGATCACGATGCGGTAGTCGGTGTGCCGGGGCACGTCCTGGCGTCCGCCGCCCTCGATGTTGCGCCGGCCGATCAGCAGCGAGCCGGGAGTCGTCGCCGTGATTCCGAACGCGCTCTTGAAGCTCGGCGACAGCAGCGGATTGTCGTTGAGCAGCGTGTAGCTGTCGGTTCCGAAGAAGCTTCCGCTCGGCGCGATCTGCAGCGTGGTCTTCGAGTCCATGAAGTCGAACTCGGTGTAGACGCGGACGTTCGGGAAGGCGTCGTAGTGCGCGAAGAAATTCGCGAGGTAACGCTCGTCCGGCACCTGGAAGTAGTTGTACGGCCCGAAGTTGAACTGGTCCTGAGCGCCTATATAAGGCCGCACGTTCCCCGCCGCGTCGGCGATGGTGAAGCTGCTGCCCGTATTGAGGTTTAGGAAGCGCCCGGGGAAGCTCGTCGAAGAACCGGCGCAGGTAAAGCCGTTCGCGTTCGAGCCGATCGAGCAGGAGCTGAAGTCGTACAAGCTTTGCAGAACCGGGTCGCTGTGGCGGTACTCGAAGTAGACGGTTGCGTTGCCCTTGCCGCCGGCGAAGTTGCCGCCCAGCGTCATGTTGAAGTCCTGGGTCACGCCTTTCCAGCCCACGTCGCCTGGGACACGGAACTGTGTGGGGCTGAGCACCGCGCGCGCCGCCACCGCCGTGGACACCCCGGAGCTGTCGTGCTGGTTGTGGTTGTAGCCGTTGGCGTTGTAATTGAATTGGACGCCCTCGAAGTGGTCGTTCATGATGAAGTTGACCACCCCGGCTACGGCGTCCGATCCGTACACTGCCGACGCGCCGCCGGTCAGGATGTCGATGCGCTGGATCAGCGCCGCGGGAATGTTGTTGATGTCGGTCGACGGCGTCCTCGGATCGCCCGCCGGGAGCCGCTTGCCGTCGATCAACACCAGGGTACGGGCCGAGCCAAGACCGCGCAGGTTCAGGGTCGAGGTACCCGTCGCGCCGTTGGCTTCCATCTGTCCGATTTCAGCGAACACCTGAGGCATCTGGTTCAAGATGTCGGACACGTTGGAAAGCCCGGTCATCTTGATGTCTTGCTGGGTGATGATCTGCACCGGGCTTTCGCTTTCGAGGGTCTGCAACGGAATGCGCGAGCCCGTCACCTCGATTCTTTGCACCTTCTCGACAGGTGCCTGCTGCTGCGCAAAGGCAACCGGAGCGGCCAGGCCTACAATCGCGCCAGCCCCCAGAGCCTTCGCTACGGCGAGCGACAGCTGTCTCCTTTTCATCCTGTTCATTTATGACCCCCTAAAGAAGTGAAACGCCAACGGAAAGGTGGTTGCCATCAGGCAAGCAGTTGTGACATTACTACTACGCCGATTTCTGCCGCAACGGAAATGCGGCATTCGTGCAACAGGAAAGGAGAATGTGTTGCAATTTCGCCACCGCTCTCGTTTGGAAATGCGGCGGGTGCCCGGACGGCGACGCGCTCGACCCGGACCTGGGCCGCGAATCAACCTCCAATTGTTTCAGCCCCGCGATTGCGTCGAGACGAAAATGTGCCTATTTTCCTCCCCGTAGGAGGCCTGCATGACTGCATCGAGCTTCGCTGTGAAGACGGCCACGCGTGACGACGTTCCGGAACTTCGAGGCATGATCCATGCCCTGGCCGACTTCGAGAAGCTCTCACATTTGTGCATTGCATCAGAGGCCGATCTCGCGGAAGCCCTATTCGGAGGGCATCCGGCCGCAGAAGCACTGATCGCGCGGGCCGGAAACGAAGCGGCAGGATTCGCGCTGTTTTTCCACAATTTCTCAACTTTCCTCGGCCGCCGCGGGCTGTGGCTCGAGGACCTTTTCGTGCGTCCGGACTTTCGCGGCAAAGGCTGCGCCCAGGCGCTGCTACGCACCCTCGCTGCGATCGCCGTTGAACGTAACTGCGGCCGCTTCGAGTGGGCGGTGCTCGACTGGAACGTGCGGGCAATCGATTTCTATAAGGCGCTTGGCGCAAGCGTCCTGCCCGACTGGCGGATCGTTCGCGTGGTCGGACCGGCATTGGCGGCGCTCGCAAAGAGAACCTAGAATGCGTCATATGAGGGCATGCCTCGGATTCGATGTGAAGATGAGGGCGGCGTTGTTGCTGTCGATGCTGCTGGCCGGATGCGCGTCTCAGCAGCTGGCGAGGCCACCGGAAGGACTCTTCAGCGACCAGCTCTTCGCAGCCTCTACGCAGCGCATCCGTGCCGACGACGTGTTTGCGCTGAGTCCCGAGATGACGCAGTACCTCGCGACGGACATCGCGAGCCAAGTTCGCCTAAGAGGACCGCAACAGGGGCTCTACGACGCGCTCTACAGCAAGCGCCAACTCCAGCTCGATTACGACTCGTCCATGACGCGGAACGCCGCGGAGGCCTTCGCCGCCCGCTCCGGAAACTGCCTTTCGCTGGTGATCATGACGGCCGCCTTCGCCAAGCAGTTGGGTATGCCAGTCCGCTACCAGAGCGCTTATTCGGACGAGAGCTGGGGCCGTGACAACGACACCTATTTCTTCATCGGGCACATCAATCTGAGCCTCGGGAGGCGCTCCCAGGAGCACGTGGCGTTCGGCGAGCGCGATGCTGACCACATGACGATTGATTTCATCCCGCCGTTGGAGATTCGCGCACTGCGCACCTACGAAATCCCGGAGCAGACCGTCGTGGCCATGTACTTCAACAACAAGGCCGCCGAGGCGCTCACTGCGGGACGGCTCGACGACGCTTACGCCTGGGCCCGGGCCGCGATCGTCCAGGACCCCGGTTTCGGCAGCTCGTACAACACGCTCGGAGTCGTCTATCTGCGGCACGGCAACCTGCCTCAAGCCGAGAAGGTGTTGAGCGTCGCGCTCGAGCGCGAGCCGAACAATACGCGGCTGCTTTCGAATCTCGCGGCGGTGTTGAGCGCCGAGGGCCGCGTCTCAGACGCTGCTGTGTTGACACGAAAACTCGAGCAGATCGATCCGAATCCGCCTTTCTCCTTCTTCAACCGCGGCCTGAAGGCGATGCGCGAGCACGACTATGCGGAGGCGAGGGACTGGTTCATCCGCGAGGTGAATCGCCAGCCGTACTACCACGAGTTCCATTTCTGGCTCGCATCCGCCTACGTGCAGCTCGGCGAGCTCGACAAGGCGCGGAGGGAGCTGAGCCTCGCGTTGGAATACAGCACAACCCGCAGCGATCACGACATTTACGCGGCCAAGCTCGACCGGATTAGGTCGCCCCAGCTGCAGTAGGCTTCCCCCGCGCCAGCAATCGCCAGAAGCACTCCCCGGCGCTTATAATTGCTGGTTTTTGCGCGGCGCCGGCGATCCCGGCCCCGCGCCAACTTCGCGCTCGAAATCCGAATGCCCGACGCCGACCTTTTCAGTCTTCCCGATCTTTCCAGCCTGCCTGAGCTCTCCCGGATCGTCCGCGGCACAGACTTCTGGTCGCTGCGCATCGTCGACGAGCAGAGCGATACGTATTGCGTACGCAAGAACGTTGCCCTTCCGCCATTTGCCTGCCGCGATCGCGGCGCCATGGCGACCGTTTACGCGGACGGCGGATTTGGCTACGCAGCAACCGACGACACCTCGCCCGCGGGCCTCGCCGCCGCGCTCGCGCGCGCCGCGGCATGGGCTCGCGTCACCGCGAAGCTCGCGCTCTTCGATGCCCGCAGCCTGCCGCGGCCGGCTCCACGCGGCGAATACTCCTCGCCTGCTCTCGGCGTACCGATGCGGTCGCGGAAGGAATGGTTCGAGCTGCTGATGCAGGAATCGCGCGAAGCCGCGATCGATCCGCGCATCATCGATTGGGAAGCAAGTGTGGAGACCCGCGTCGCGACACATCGTCTCGTCACCAGCACCGGTGGCGACATCGTGCAGCGCTACCGATTTCTGTTTCCGCATCTGTCTGTGACAGCGCACGCCGACGGCGACACGCAGACGCGCACGCTCAACGGCTATCGCGGCGTGTGCCAGCAAGGCGGCGAGGAAATCCTCGAGCGCTTTGGCTTCGTCGGGAGTGGGCGGCGCCTGGCGGAGCAGGCGCTCGAGATCGTCATGGCGCCCAATTGTCCCAGCGGCAGGATGGACGTGCTGCTCGACGCCGATCAGATGATCCTCCAGATTCACGAATCGATCGGGCATCCGCTGGAGCTCGACCGCATCCTCGGCGACGAACGCAATTTCGCGGGGACGAGCTTCGTCACGCATGACATGTTCGGGACCTACCGCTACGGCTCGGAGCTCCTCAACATCACCTTCGATCCGACGCGCGCCGAGGAACTGGCGAGCTATGGCTGGGATGACGACGGAACGAGGGCCGAGAAGGTGCATCTCATTCGCGAGGGCATCCTCGAGCGCCCTCTCGGCGGGGCCATCTCACAGGCACGCGCCGGGTTGCCCGGAACATCGAACAGCCGCGCCGACAACTGGAACCGGCCGCCGATCGACCGCATGGCGAATCTCAACCTCGAGCCGGGCGATGCGACGCTTGCCGAGATGATCTCCGGCATCGAGCGCGGAGTGCTGATGGAAACCAACTCTTCGTGGTCCATCGACGACTCGCGCAACAAGTTTCAGTTCGGATGCGAGCGCGGCAGGCTGATCGAGAACGGCAAGCTCGGCGCGGTGGTGAAGAACCCCGGCTACCGCGGTATCAGCGCTCAGTTCTGGCGCAGCCTCGCCCGCGTCGGCAACGAGGATACGGTGCAGGTGCTCGGCACGCCTTATTGCGGCAAGGGCGAGCCTTCGCAGGTCATCCGCGTGGGCCATGCCTCGCCGGCGTGCGTGTTCACCAACGTAGACGTATTCGGAGGAGAAGCCTGATGGCGCCGCGGGAATCGATGCTGGCGGCAGGGACGATGGAGAGTTACTTCCACGAGCTTGCCGCTGCCCTCGACGGCCTCGTCGCCGCGGGCGAGACCTACCTCGCCTCTTTTTCCGGCGAAGCTTCCGACTTCGTGCGCATGAACCACGGCCGCGTGCGCCAGCCGGGCAGTGTCGTTCAGCGCTTCCTCGATCTCGAGCTGATACGAGGTGCGCGCCACGCCGCGTACCGACTGTCGTTGACAGGACGCCCCGACGCCGACCGCGCCCTCCTCGCCGCGACGATCGCGCGGCTGCGCGACACGCTGCCCGACCTCGCCGAAGATCCGCATCTGCTCTACGCCACCGATGTTCGGTCCTCACGCGACCTGCGTGGTGCTGCCTTGCCACCGGCCGAAGCGGTGATCGACACCGTGCTTCGCGCCGCGGACGGGCTCGACCTCGTCGGAATCTACGCAGCGGGACCCGTTTATCGCGGTTTCGCAAATTCGTTTGGCCAGCGCAACTGGCACGAGGTGACGAGCTTCAGCCTGCAATGGAGTCTCTATCATCGCGCCGACAAGGCAGCGAAGACGACCTACAGCGGATTCGAATGGGTCGATGCGGATTTCGCCGCCAGGATGACGGACGCGCGGGAGCGTCTCGCGCTCCTTGCCCGGCCGGCGCGATCCCTAGAACCGGGAAGCTATCGGGCATACCTTACGCCGACTGCAATGGAGGAGATCGCGGGAATGCTGTGCTGGGGCGGCTTCTCGGGCCGCGCTCTGGCGACGCGTCAGAGCTGTCTCTTTCGTCTCAAGGACAGCTCGGTGGCGCTCGATCCGTCAGTGAGCTTCACCGAGGACACGGCCGGCGGCACTGCGCCGGCATTCCAGGATAACGGATTCTCCCGGCCTGCGGCCGTGCCGCTCATTGAGGGCGGCAAGATGGCCGGATCGCTGGTCAGCCCGCGCACGGCGCGGGAATTCAATCTGAACGCGAACGGTGCCAACGCGTCCGAGTCGCCGGAGTCTCTCGACATGGCGCCGGGCATGATTGCCCCCGCCGACGCGCTTGCCGCGCTCGACACCGGTCTCTACATCGGTAATCTGTGGTATCTCAATTTCTCGGACCGCCCTGCGTGCCGAATCACCGGCATGACGCGCTTCGCCTCGTTCTGGGTCGAGAAGGGCAAGGTCTCCGCCCCGGTCGACGTGATGCGCTTCGACGACAGCGTGTTCCGTTTGCTCGGTGATCGCCTGATCGGCCTCACCTCGGAGCGCGAATTCGTCGCCAGCAGCGATACCTATCGCTGCCGCAGCGTGGCCAGCATGCGACTTCCGGGCGCGCTCGTGAGTGAGATGGCGTTCACGTTGTAGGCAGCAAGGCGCCGCGGGGTCACGCCCCGTGGTGCCAGCCCTTCGGGATTGCCGAGAGCAGTTTCTGCGTGTAAGCCTGCTGCGGGTGGCGATAAATCTCGTCCGAGCCGGCGATCTCGACGATCTCGCCCTGGTTCATCACCATGATCTCGTCCGAGATGTACTTCACCACCGCGAGATCGTGCGAGATGAAGATGTAAGAAAGATGGAATTCGTCCTGCAGGTCCTGCAGCAGGTTGAGCACCTGCGCCTGCACTGAGACATCGAGCGCCGAGACCGACTCGTCGCAGATCAGGATGTCGGGCTTGAGCGTCAGGCAGCGCGCGATGGCGATCCGTTGCCGCTGCCCGCCCGAGAACTCGTGCGGGTACTTGTAGAACGAAACCTCGGGCAGACCCACTTTGCCCAGCATCTCGAAGGCAAGATCAGTGCGTTCCTGGGCGCCGGAGCCGATGCCGTGGATCATCATCGGCTCGGTGAGAATCTGGCCGACAATCATGCGCGGGTTCAAAGACGCGTAGGGATTCTGGAAGATGATCTGGATGCGCCGCTTGTAATCCATGAAGTCGCCCGCGCTCATCGACAGGATGTCTTTTCCTTCGAACAGCGCTTCGCCCGTGGAGGCTTGATGCAGGCGCATCAACGTCAGCCCGACCGTGGTCTTGCCCGAGCCCGACTCGCCGACTAGCCCAATCGTCTTGCCTTTCGGCAGCTTGAACGAGACGTTCTTCACCGCCTCGAATTTGCGGCGGCCGAATAAGCCGTCGCGCGAGTAGAAGTCCTTGCCGAGGTGACGAACGTCCAGAATGATCGGGTCGGACGCGGCGATGCCGCGTTTGCGCTCGTTGAGATTCATCGCGTGCGCGCCGCCATCCATGAAGTCCTCGATTACCGGCAGCCGCACCGGGCGCCGATCCAGCCGCGGCCGGCATTGCAGCAGCGCCTTCGTGTATGCGTCCTGCGGATTCTCGAACACCTGCTTCGCAGGCCCCTGCTCGCGGATCACGCCGTTGCGCATCACCACGACGTAGTCCGCGATCTCGCCCACCACCGCGAGGTCGTGCGTGATGAATAACACCGACATCTGATGGCGCCGCTGCAGCTCGGCGATGAGGTCGAGGATCTGCTTCTGGATCGTCACATCGAGCGCGGTGGTCGGCTCGTCGGCTATCAAGAGCTTCGGCTCACAGGCGATCGCCATCGCGATCATGACGCGCTGCTGTTGTCCGCCGGACATCTGCGACGGATAGGCATTGATCTTGAATTTCGGATCCGGAATGCCAACCTCCTCGAGCAGGGCGATCGCGCGCTTGTGGGCGGCGCCCGGCGACATGCCCATGTGCAGGCGCAGCACCTCGGAAAGCTGGAAGCCGACCGTGAACACCGGATTGAGCGACGTCATCGGCTCCTGGAAGATCATCGAGATGTCGGCGCCGCGCAGCTTTCTCAGATCCGACTGGTCGAGGCCGACCAGATTGTGTCCGTCGTAGACGATCTCGCTGCCCTCGAGAACATGCGAATTCTCCTTCGGGAGCAGCCCGAGGATCGAAAGCGAAGTCACCGACTTGCCGCTGCCGGATTCGCCGACCAGCGCCACCGTCGCGTTCTTGGGAATGTCGAAGCTGATGGCCTTGACCGCCTCGAACATTGTTTCCTTGTCGAGGCGGAAGTTGACCCGGAGGTTGCGAACAGAGAGCAGGGTTTCCATGGTGCTTGTCGTCATTCCGCGCAAAGCGCGAAATCTGCGGTTTCGCGCCTCATTTGAGCTTCGGATCGAGCGCGTCGCGCAGTGCATCGGTGAACAGGCTGAAGGCCGTGACCAGCACAGCCATCGCGGTTCCGGCGGCGACGAGCTGCCACCACTTGCCCAGAATCAGCTCGTTCTGCGCCTCGTTCAGCATCGAGCCCCACGACACCACGTCGACCGGCACGCCGAAACCGAGGAACGACAGGATCACCTCGGACTTGATGAACGCCACGGTGAGGATCGAAAGCTGCACCAGAACGACATGGCTCACGTTGGGGAAGATATGGACGAACATGCGCCGCGCGTTGGACGCGCCGATGGCGTCCGCCGCCTGCACATATTCGCGCCCTTTGTGCTTCAGGTACTCGCCGCGAATGAGACGAAACACGCCGGTCCAGCCGGTCAAGCCGAGGATGAGCACGATCGTCATCGTGCCTTTCTGCTGCAGCACGGCGGCCACGGCGAGGATGAGGAGTAGATAGGGAATCGCGGTAAAAACGCTGTAGAACCAGTTGAAGAAATCGTCGAGCCATCCGCCGTAGTAACCAGCCAGCGCACCGAACAAGGTGCCCAGGAAGACTGCCACCACAGACGCCGCGAGCCCGACGAAGATCGAGGTCTCCGAGCCTTTGATCGTCTTCTTCAGCACGTCGCGTCCCCACTTGTCGCCGCCGAGAGGAAGCGTGCGAGCTTTCGCTTCCGTGGCTTCCGCCTTCGTGCCCTTGCCGCGGATCTCGGCCATGACTTCAGCGAGAGGATCGACGCTCTTGCCCTCCTCGCCCGCAGCCTGCGGAGCAGCTGTTTTTTTCGTTTCGCCGCGGATCGCGGCGAGCGCATCGGCGAGCGGATCCTCGACCGGCAGCTCGGTCGGCTCGTTCGAGGCGGTCTCGCCTGCGGACGGACCTCCTTCACTCGCAACCGGTCCGGCCGTCTCGGTATCGGGGCCCTGAAAGCTCGGCGGCGCGTAGTTGACACCGACCTCCTTCGCCCAGTCCTTGGCGACGAGCCCCGTGCCGGAGAGAATCATCTGCACCAGGAAAAGTGCGACGATCGCGAGCGAGACCATTGCCACACGGTCCCTCCACAGGCGCCTCCAAGCCAGCGTCCACACGCCCGGCGAGACGGTATGCGGAATGTCTCTTGGCATGGCCGTCTCCTATTTGAGTTGAACGCGGGGGTCGACCGCCTTGTACGTGAGGTCGGCCAGCAGGTTGAAGATCATCGTTGCCGCGGCTACGTACACGGTGATGGCCTTGATGACCGGAAAGTCGCTGCGCTCCACCGCGAGGATGACCTCGCGCCCGATCCCCGGGATCGAGAAGAAGCGCTCGAGCAGGAACGCGCCGATCAACAGCCCGGGGACCGTCGCCATGACTTGCGTGATGATCGGGATCGAGGCGTTGCGCAGCACGTGAACCCACATGATCCGGTTTTCCGAAACACCCTTCGCGCGCGCAGTCCGCACGTAATCCTGGTTGACCTCGTCGAGCACGAAAGTGCGATAGAGCCGCAGGTCCGGCGCAATGCTCACCACCAGCAGGATGATGATCGGCAGCGATGCATACACCACGAGGTTGGTCCAGAAGCTGTCGCCCCATCCCTGCACCGGGAACCAGCCGAGCTTGTACGCGAAGACGTACTGGAACACGATGATGTAGACGAGGATCGAGATCGACAGGCCGACGGTGCAGGTGATCATCACCATGCGGTCGGTGAGCGAGGCGCGCACGTACGCAACCGCAAGCGCGAGTCCGATCGAGATCAGGGTCGAGAGGATGAGCCACGGAACGAGCAGCGTGAGCGATGGGCCGAGCCGTGTGGCGAGGATATGCGACACCGGCTCGTTGGTGCTCCAACTCGCGCCGAAGTCGGCGGTCAGCACCTGCTTGATGAAGATCCAAAGCTGCACGTAGTACGGCTGATCGACACCGAGCTGCCGTCTTATGTTGGCGATCTGCTCGGCGCTGGAGATCTTTCCCGCGAGCACGTAGGCGGGATCGCCGCCCACCCAGTTGAACAGGACGAACACCAGGACGATCACCCCGAGCATGGTCGGGATCATCTGCCAGATTCGTCGGATGATGTAGGCGGTCATCGCCTCCTCCTCATTTTCGCCGCCGGCTGTTGTCGAGATCGTAATACATGTACTCGGCGAGCAGTATCGGGTGCTTCTTGTAGCCGACCACCTGCGGCTGGACGAGCATGTTGCGGTAGCGCGTGTCGTGGAGCTTCCACACGCCGTTGACCTCGGCCATGCGCCAGAGCTGCCGGTAGAGCTGATTGCGCTCCGGCGATTCCGGCGGTAGCGCGCGCGTCTTCTCGTAAATGCGGTCCCAGGCGGGGAGCTGGAAGCAGGCGTTGTTGTTCTGGTGGCTGTTCGGGCCGTAGAGGAGCTGCATGAAGTCGTCTCCATCCGGATAGTCCGCTATCCACGACGCCGTGCGGGAAAGAAGCTGGCAGGCGCGCTCCTGCTTCAGCTCTTCGGGGAACTTGTTCTTGTCGACCTGGATGCGGATGCCGATGCGCTCGATCGATTTCTGCCACAACTCGTCGATTTCGCGGTCGCGTGAAGTAGGTGTTGAGGAATAACGCCAGACCAGCGGACGGCCGTCCGGCCACGTCCGCCACCCGTCCTCGCCGCGCTTGAAGCCGAAGTAGTCGAGCAGCTTGTTGGCGAGCAACGGATCGTACGGAATGCTCGTCCGGTACGCTCGATCATGACCGACGACGCCTGGCGGGATCGGATACCGGGCTTCGATCGCCTGTCCCTTGCGGATCACGTGCAGAAATTCCGCATTGTCGAAAGACATGAAGATCGCCCGACGGAGCGCGATCTTCTCCTTGGTGAACCCCCCGAAGTCGGGGTCGGTCATGTTGAAGTAGGTGTAGTCAAGGTCCGGGTCCGTGATGCGGTTCAACCAGACGCCCGCGGCGGCGAGTTGCGGGTTCACCTTGTCACCCGGAATGGCGACCGGCGCGAACTGCTCTCGCAGGTGCAGGACGTCGAGCTCGCCGTTCTGGAATGCGAGCCAGGCTGCCTGCTGCTCCTCGATGACGCTGATCTCGACGCGTCCGATCTGTGGCATCGTCTTGCCCTTCATCACCGCGACGATCGCTTTGTCGAGCGGATCGTCGCCTGGCTCGAAGGTCCACACTAAGCCGCGGAAGTCCGGGTTGGCTTCGAGTACGATCTTGTTCGAACGCACCCACTCCCTGAGCTTGTACGGCCCGGTGCCCACGGGATGCGCGTTGCTGTCCTCCCCGTAGGCTTCGATGACTTCGCGCGCCACCGCGGCGAAGTTTGCAAGCGCCATCACATAGGGGAAGGTGTAATCAGTTTCCTTGAGCTTGATCTGCAGGGTATAGCGATCTAGAGCCTGCAGGCCTTCGACTCGGCGGTCATAGTCGAACTTCCCGGTCTTCTCGGCGGCTTTCTTCAAGGCTTCGAGTCCGACGATTCCGTCGATGAAGCTCTCGTACGGCGCATGAATCGTAGGATCCTTGAAGCGCTTCAGCGAATAGACGTAATCCTCGGCGGTCAGCTCGCGCTTGCGTCCCTTGAATGCTGGGTCGTCGGCGAAGTAGATGCCCTTCTTGATCTTGAAGACGTACGTCCGTGCCTCATCGCTGATGACCGGCAGCGCTTCGGCGGCGCGAGGCACGAGCTTGGCCGGCCGTGCGAGGTAATCGTATGTAAGCAGTGAATCAAAGATTCCCTCGTTGACGACGAACGAGTAGTAATCCTGCACTTTGGCCGGATCGAAGCCGGTCTCGGCGACGTAGAACTCGAGATGCAGCACCTTGTCAGGATCAGCAGCGCGCGCCGGCGAGATCGCGAGCGCCGCAACAAATCCCGTGCAAGCGATGCAGGTCGCTGCGAATGAAGCAGCAGTCGCAGAGCGGATCACAACGCGCCGGAAGAGATCACGGACGGCGCGCCGATGGGTCGATGTCCAGGTACTGATATACCGAATCGGCCATGATCGGGTGGTAGCGGTAGCCTTTGACCCACGGATACACAAGCACGTTGCGGTAGCGCGTCACGCCCAGCCTCCACACGCTGTCGACTTCCATCTGCCTCGACATCATGTCGAAGATATGCGTGCGCTCGGGCGAATCCGGCATGACCTTGATCTGGTCGTACATCTTGTCGAACGCCGCCGACTGGTAGCAGGCGTTGTTGCTCTGGTGCGTGTTCGGCCCATAGAGCAGCTGCATGAAGTTCTCGCCGTCGGGGTAGTCCGAGTGCCAGGCCGCTCCCCACATCGCCAGCTGGCAGGCTTCAGCAGCTTTGAGGTTGTCCGAGAACGGGCCCTTGCGCGACTCGAAGCGGAGCCCGATCGCGTCGAGGTTCTTCTTCCACAGCTCGTCGTACTCGCGGCTGATCGCCTGCGGCTCGGACGTTAGCGTGATCACGAGCCGCGAGCCGTCGGGATTGTTGCGGTAGCCTCCCGCGCCCCTCTTGTAACCGAAGTAGTCGAGCAGCTGGTTGGCCAGAACGGGGTCGTAGCGGATGATGCCACGGTATCTCGGATCGTGCCCCACCACGCCGGGAGGGATCGGGCTTTCTACCTTGATCGCCTGGTTTTTCCTGATCACGCGTATTTCTTCGTCGATGTCGTAGGCCATCAGCATCGCCCGCCGCAGCGCAATCTTCGGCAGGCTCATGCCTCCGACAACCGGGTCCTGCATGTTGAAGGCGTAGTAGGTGATCTCCGTCTCGGTGCTGCGGTCCCACTCGATCCCCTGATCCCCGAGGTTCTTGGCGAGCTTGTTTTCGGGAATGGCGATGGGCGCGAAGGTGCCAAAGCGGGAGATCCAGTCGATCTGCTTGTTCTGAAACGCGAGCCAGCGCGACTGGTCTTCTTCGATTATCGAAATCTCCACGCGACCGATCTGAGGAATCCGCTTGCCTTTCATAGCGGCGACCGCGGCCTTGTCGCGCGGATCGTCCGAGCCCTTGAAATCCCAGATGACCTCGCGATAGTCGGGGTTCGCCTCGAGCACGATCTTCGCCTTGCGCAGCCATTCTTTCAGGATGTATGGCCCGGTTCCGATCGGATGCGCATTGGTGTCGGTGGGATAGGCTTCGATGACTTCGCGTGCGGCGGCCGAGGTCGCCGGCATCGCCATGATGTAGGCGAAGTTGTAATCGGTTTCTTTGAGCTTCACGCGCAGCGTGTAGCGGTCCGGCAGTTCCAGCCCTGCGACCGGCGCGTCGTAGTCGAAGCGGCCGCCCTTCTCCGCTCTCTTGGAGAGCTCGTCGAGTCCCACGATCTTGCCCTCGATCAGGAAGCGCCACGGCGAGCGGTTCGCCGGATCCATCAGGCGCTTGATCGGGTAGGCGTAATCGGCCGCGGTCAGCTCGCGCCGCTTGCCTTTGAACGCGGGATCGGGATGAAAGTAGATGCCCTTGCGCACGCGAAACAGATAGGTCTTGCCGCCATCGGTCACTTCAGGCAGTGATTCCGCGGTCCGCGGCACGAGCTTGACCGGCCGAGCGAGATAGTCGTAGGTCAGCAGCGACTCCATCGTCTGCTGGACGACTTCGTTCGAATACTCATCCGTTGCCTTCACCGGGTCGAATCCGGTTTCGGAGGCCTCGAAGGCCACGCGCAAAACCTTGTTCGGATCGGCCGCGCTCGCGAACTCGGGAGAGGCGAGAGAAATGCAACAGCAAAGTCCCGCTGCTGCGACGGCGGCGAATCTTCGGAGACCCAGCATGAGCACGGACTCGGAACGGAAACGGCGCGTAATGTACCATTTCCCCGATGAAACCGGCCTATTGGGATGACGCGGCACGCGCGCTTGCGCGCAGCGATCGAGTGCTGAGGCGTCTCATCCGCAAATATCCCGGCATTCATCTGAAGCGGCGCAGCGATCCCTTCACGACGCTTGCGCGCGCGATCGTCGGCCAGCAGATATCGGTCGCGGCCGCCGACGCGATCTGGAAGCGCTTCGTCGCTGCCTCCGGAGCTGCGCCGGGGCGCGCGTTCCCGCGGCTGCCCTCGGTCAACGTCGCCGCGCTCGCTTCGTCGGTCTTGCGCCAATGCGGCCTGTCGCAGCGCAAAGCGGAGTACCTTACCGACCTCGCAGCGCACTTTGCCTCGGGTCGGCTCGACCCCAAAGACTGGAAGAAGCTCGACGACGAAGCGCTGATCGCTGCGCTCGTCGACGTCAAGGGCATCGGACGCTGGACGGCCGAGATGTTCCTCATCTTCCACGAGCTTCGTCCCGACGTGCTCCCGATCGACGATCTCGGCTTGCAGCGCGCGATGGCGATGCACTACCGCAACGGAAGGCCGTTCACGCGCCGCGCGATGATCGCGCATGCGGAAGCCTGGCGGCCGTGGCGCTCGGTCGCGACCTGGTACTTGTGGCGAAGCCTCGATCCAATTCCAGTCGAGTACTAGCCGCCAACGGCAAGTCGGCGCCCTACTCCGGACTTACGCCGGAGATCGTCCTCGACGCGCTCGCCAGCGTCGGCCTTCGCGGCGACGGACGCATGCTCGCGCTCAACAGCTACGAGAATCGCGTGTACCGCGCGAGCCTGGAGGACGCCGCACCCTGCGTGGTCAAGTTCTATCGCCCGGGGCGCTGGTCGGACCCGCAGATTCTCGAAGAGCATGCCTTCGTGCACGAGCTGGCCGAGCACGAGATTCCCGTCGTGGCGCCGATGGTCTTTGCGCGGCAGGCGACATTGCCTTCGTTTGCTGGTTATCGCTTCGCTGTTTATCCGCTCTGTGGAGGACGGGCACCGGAGCTGGACCGCGGCGACACCCGGGAGTGGCTCGGCCGCTATCTTGGGCGCATTCACGCCGTGGGCGCAGCGCACGGCTTTGCCGCGCGACCTGCACTCGACATCGGGAGTTTCGGCGAGGAGCCGCGCGACTGGCTGCTCGCGCATGGCTTCATTCCCGAAGATCTCGCCGACGCCTACCGCAGCGTCGTCGATCAGGCGCTGGCTGGTGTGCGAGTCTGCTTCGGGCGTGCCGGCGAAGTGCGCAGGTTGCGCCTGCACGGCGACTGCCACGCCGGCAACATCCTGTGGATCGAGGACGGCGCGCTCGCGGGACCGCACTTCGTCGACTTCGACGACAGCCGCACCGGGGCCGCGGCGCAGGATCTTTGGATGTTGCTGTCGGGCGAGCGCGCCGAGATGTCGCGCCAGCTCCACGACCTTCTCGCTGGCTACGAAGAGTTCGTCGAATTCGACCGGCGCGAGCTTCATCTCGTCGAAGCGCTGCGCACGCTGCGCCTGATCCATTACTCCGCCTGGATCGCGCGGCGCTGGGACGACCCTGCTTTCCCCGCGGCGTTCCCGTGGTTCAACACGCAGCGCTACTGGCAGGATCGCATTCTGGAATTGCGCGAGCAGATCGCGCTGATGGACGAGCCGCCGCTCGAGACTTAGTTATCGCAGCACGCCGTCGATCAGATGCAGCGTGCGGTCGAGCCCGGCCGCAAGATCGGGATCGTGCGTGACGATAACGAGGCTCGTTCCCACGTCGCGATTCAACTCCAGCATCAGCTCGAACACCTGATGTGCGGTGTGCCGATCGAGATTGCCGGTGGGCTCATCCGCGAGCACGCAGGCCGGCGATGTCACCAGCGCGCGGGCGAGCGCGACGCGCTGCCGCTCGCCGCCGGAAAGCTCTCCCGGCCGATGCTCCTTTCGCGGCGCGAGGCCGACGCGCTCGAGCATCGCGGCGGCGCGTTCTTCCGCGACGGCGTGCGACTCGCGCCGGATGTAGAGCGGCATCGCCACGTTCTCCAGCGCACTGAACTCCGGGAGCAAGTGGTGAAACTGGTAGATGAAGCCGAGCGCATGATTGCGCACCTGGCCGCGTGTTTTCTCCGAGAGCCGCGCGAAAGGCTTACCCTGCACGCGCACCTCGCCTCCAGTAGGCGTGTCGAGGCCGCCGAGAAGGTGCAGCAGCGTGCTCTTGCCGGAGCCCGACGCGCCGACTACGGCGACGCGCTCGCCCGGAGCGACCGCGAGATCGACGCCAAGCAGCACCGGCACTTCGAGCGGCCCCGTGCGATAGGTTTTCTTGAGCCCCGCGCATTCCAGCACCGGCGCGCGCTCACTCATAGCGCAAAGCCTCCGCCGGGTTGATTCGCGCCGCGCGCCAGCTCGGATAGAGCGTAGCGAGCAGCGTGAGAACGAAGGCGATCGCCGCCACGAACACGACGTCGCCCTGCTGCACCTGCGACGGCAGCTCGCTGATGTAGTAGACCGTCTTGTCGAGGAACTGCACGCCGAGCAGGCGCTCGACAAACGGCACCACCGTCTCGATGTTGAATGCGAGCGCGAGGCCACCCGCCACGCCGATCAGCGTTCCCAGCGTCCCGACCAGCGCGCCCTGGATGATGAAGATCGAGAGAATCGACGCCGGAGAGGCGCCCTGAGTGCGCAGGATCGCGATATCGGCCTGCTTGTCGGTCACCACCATGACCTGCGCGGAGACGATGTTGAAGGCGGCGACCGCGACGATGAGCGTCAGGATCAGGAACATCATGCGCTTCTCGATCGCTACAGCGCGAAAGAAGTTGGCGTGGTTGAGCGTCCAGTCGCGCACTTCGGCGTCGACGGGAAGCGTCGCCGCAAGCTCACGCGCGACCCGCGGCGCAGCGAAGAGATCGTCAAGCTTCAGGCGCACTCCGCTCACCGCGTCGCCAAGGCGGTAGAGCTTCTGCGCGTCGGCGATGTGGATCAGCGCGAGCCCGCTGTCGAACTCGAACATGCCGACTTCGAACACTCCGACCACGCGGAAGCTCTTCACGCGTGGCAGAGTTCCGGCTGGTGTGACCGTTCCCTGCGGCGTGATGACGACCACACTATCTCCGAGGCGCGCACCGAGCGCGCGCGCGAGCTCGGCGCCGAGCACGATGCCGAACTCTCCTGGCTTGAGATCGGCGAGCGAGCCGACCCGCATATGCGCGGCGAAATCGGCGACCGTGTTCTCGAGCGTGGGATCGACGCCGCGGACGATGGCGCCGCGGTTGACGCTGCCCTCCGAGAGCATCGCCTGCCCAAGCACATAGGGCGCCTCGGCTTTCACGCTCGGATTAGCGCGGACCGCGCGCGCCACGACCTGCCAGTCGACGATCGTGCCGTCGATCCCGCGGATCTCGATGTGCGAGGCGACGGCGAGGATGCGCGTGCGCAGCTCCTGTTGAAATCCGTTCATCACCGAGAGCACGACGATCAACGCGGCCACGCCGAGCGCGATTCCGAGCATCGATACGGCGGCGATGAACGAAACGAAGCCGTTGCGACCGGCGCCGCGGCGCGCGCGCGTATAACGCAGACCTACCAGAATTTCGTACGGAGCCAACGGCCTCTCAGCCGGAAAGATTCGGAAGCCGCGGGCGCGGCAGCGCGAGTGTGCCACAAGCGGCGCCGATTACAATGCGCCATGCAGATCGTGCGCCGTCCAGTCCCCGCTGCCGCATCGGCGCTCATCGCTGCGGGGGTGACGCCGGTGCTTGCGCGCATCTACGCCGCGCGCAGCGTGCTTGCGGTCGCCGAGCTGGACGTTGATCTGGCGCTCCTGCCGTCGTGGCGTTCGTTCAAGGGCATCGAACCCGCCGCGCAACGGCTCGCCGATTCGATCGAGCGCGGCGAGCGCGTGCTGATCATCGCCGATTACGACGCGGACGGCGCAACCGCCTGCGCGGTCGGCATGCGCGGCCTCGTCGCAATGGGCGCGAAGGTCGACTATCTCGTCCCCAACCGCTTCGAGTTCGGCTACGGCCTCACGCCCGAGATCGTCGCGCTGGCCGCTACTCGCTCGCCGCATTTGATCGTCACGGTCGATAACGGCATGGGCAGCGTCGACGGTGTGGCAGCCGCGCACGCGCGCGGCATTGACGTGCTGATCACGGACCATCATCTGCCGGGACCGCTGCTGCCTTCGCCGGCGCTGATCGTGAATCCGAACCAGGAAGGCTGCGGCTTCCCGTGCAAGCACGTCGCCGGCGTCGGCGTCATGTTCTACGTGCTGACTGCGGTGCGGGCGCTCCTGCGCGAGCGCAAACGCTTCGCCGACGGCGCGGGGCCGAATCTCGCTGCGCTGCTCGATCTCGTCGCGCTCGGCACGGTGGCCGACGTCGTCAAGCTCGACCAGACGAATCGCATTCTCGTGGCGCAAGGGTTGCGGCGCATTCGCGCCGGGCGTGCCTGCGCCGGCATTCAGGCACTGTTCGAGGTCGCGCGCTGCGATGCTGCGCAAGCGACGACCTACGATCTCGGATTCATCGTCGCACCGCGGCTCAACGCCGCGGGACGCCTCGCCGACATGTCGGTCGGCATAGCGTGTCTCATCGCGGAGGATAAATCTCTCGCGCTTCGCTGCGCGACGGAGCTCGACCGCTTGAACCAGGAACGGCGGGAAGTCGAAGCGAAGATGCAGGGCGAAGCGCTTGCGAGCATCGCCGACGCGACCATTGCAGACGGCTACACGCTCTGCTTGTATCGAGCCGAATGGCATCCCGGCGTGGTCGGCATCATCGCCTCGCGGCTGAAGGACCGCTTTCACCGCCCGGCGCTCGTGTTTGCGCGATCGGAGAACGGTGAGCTCCGCGGCTCGGGGCGAGGCATTCCGGGCTTTCATCTCCGTGATGCGATCGACCTGGTCGCCAAGCGGACGTCCGGCGCGATCCTTCGCTTTGGCGGACACGCGCATGCCGCAGGGCTCAGCGTCGTGGAAGATGCGCTTCCCCGGGTGGCGGCGGAGTTCGAGCGGGTGGCTCGCGAATGGTTGCCGCCAAGCGCGCTTTCGCGCGCGCTGGAAACCGACGGCGAGCTGGGGCCGGATGAGCTGACGCTCGGGCTCGCGGATCGGTTGCGGGAACAGGTCTGGGGCCAGGGTTTCCCCGCGCCACTCTTCGACGGCGAATTCGTGGTGTCCGATCAGCGCATGGTCGGCGGCGAGCACGTGCGTGCCGTTCTCACGCGGTCGGGGCGTCGCGTCGACGCGATAGCCTTCCGAACAGGCGGGCCCCTCCCCGCGACGCTACGTGCCGTCTACCGGCCCGATCGAAACATTTATCAAGGGCTCTCATCTCTGCAGCTCATTCTCGAGCACTGGCAGCCAGAACTGATCGCGTCCTGATCATGGCGTAGTGGTCGCTCGCTTATGCGTTAGTGATCGCTTGCTCATCCCCAACCCATGGCGTATCGCAGCGCTTCAAGTCGCGTGGTCCCAGCCGCGCGAGCCCATTGTTGCCATGCACCGGATCTGCTCTTGCAACCAATTGATCCACAAGGGATTAGCGAAAAAGCAACACTGTGTCATCAATCTTCCGATTTCATTACCGTGCAACATTGTGCATCGCAATCAAAACCGGTAGAGTCCGCTGCGGTGCAACAGGGCAACAAGACCCTGAAGCCAACGAGGCGGGGCCAGAGAGGGACGGCATGGGACTAAACGGAAATGGTTCGAAGCGCCTGTACGGCAAGGTTTCGATCATTACCGGAGGCGGTCAGGGCATAGGCAGGGCGACCGCGATCAAGTTCGCGCACGAAGCTGCCAAGGTCGCGGTCTGCGACATCAACATGACGGCGGTGGCGGAAACGCTGGCGGAGATTCGCGCCGACGGCGGCGAAGCCCTCGGATTCCAGGTCGACGTCACGGACAAGGAGAGCATCGCCCGGATGGTCGAAGGGGTGATGGCCGCCTGGCGGCGCATCGACACGCTGGTCAATAACGCGGGCATCGTCCAGGATGCCCGTTTCGCAAAGATGACCGACGAGCAGTTCGAGCGGGTCATCGACGTGAACCTCAAAGGCGTCTACAACTGCACCAAGGCGGTGGTCGACATCATGTTGCAGCAGAATTCGGGCTGCATCCTCAACGCATCCTCGATCGTCGGCCTCTATGGAAATTTCGGACAGACGAATTACGCCGCGACCAAGTTCGGCGTGATCGGCATGGTGAAGACCTGGGCCCGCGAGCTTGGCGGCAAGGGGATTCGCGCCAACGCGATCTGTCCGGGCTTCATCGAGACGCCGATCCTCGCCTCGATCCCAGAGAAGGTCCTGAAATCGATCGAGGAAAAAGTGCCGATGGGCCGTCTGGGTCGTCCCGAAGAGATCGCCAACACCTACGCCTGGCTCGCCTCCGACGAAGCGAGCTACATCAACGGCGCCGTGATCGAAGTCTCCGGCGGCGTGACGATATAGTCCAATCGGTCTATTGAGGCCGGTCCACCGTCACGGTACGATGGCGGCCGCATGCGCCGTCACGTTTCTGCTCTTGTTTTGCTTGCTGCCGCGGCACTCTTCGCCGAGCCGGTGCTCGCCCTCGACAAGGTCGACCCGTACATCTGCCCCACGCATACGCAGGACAGCGGCCTCGACTGTTTCCTCGAAGCCGTTCCCCAGACCTACACGATGTGCCGGCAGATCAAGAGTATCGAGATCATCGAGTTCGGGATGACCGGCGCGCAGGAGGGCGTCAACGGCGCGAAGACCGAGTACTGCGTCGACAAGCACCGGCTGTTGATTACGCGCCCCTATCAGGCGGCCTTGCGCGAAAGCGCCAACAGCAAGGATACAGTGCAGGGATTGCGCAAGCTTTACGACACCTGGCTCGACAGTCTCGCCAAGCTGATCCCCACGGCGGGGGAAAGCGACGACGCGTACAAGCAGCGTGTCGTCCTGCCCTATCGCGATTTCAGCGAGCAGACGGCGAAGATCCGCTCTTCCGTCGAGGCGGCGGCAAAGCCGCCGGCGAAAGCCGCCGCTTCCAAGCAGAAGAAAAAAACGAGCAAGTGAGAGCACTCTCGCCGTGACCGCGGCCCATTGCGGCAGGCGAGTACGCCGCGGCCCGGACCCGCAGCGATGACCGCCGATCTTCAGCGAATCTTCGGTCCGGAGGGCCCGCTTGCGCGCGAACTGCCCGCGTACCGTTTCCGGAACGGGCAACTCGAGATGGCGGAAGCGATCGCGCGCGCGATGAAGGAAGGCGGTCAGCTGCTTGCCGAGGCCGGTACCGGCACCGGCAAGACCTTCGCCTACCTCGTGCCGGCGCTCCTCTCCGGCGGCAAGGTGATCATCTCCACCGGAACGAAGACGCTGCAGGATCAGCTCTTCCAGCGCGACCTGCCGCTGGTGCGCGGCGCGCTCAAGCTCCCGCTCAGCATCGCTCTGCTCAAGGGCCGCGCGAACTACGTCTGCCTCCATCATCTCGAGCGGACGAGCGCCGAGGGCACGCTCGCGTCGCGCGCCGACGTCCGATACTTGAAGCGCATCGAGTCCTTTGCGCGCAGCACGACGAGCGGGGACAAGGCGGAGCTCGCCGACGTTCCGGAGACCGCGAGTGTCTGGGCACAGGTGACTTCAACGCGCGACAACTGTCTCGGCGGTGAATGCGCGCACTATGACGACTGCTTCGTGATGAATGCGCGCCGCGAAGCACTCGCCGCCGACGTGGTGGTCGTGAATCACCATCTCTTCTTCGCCGACGTCGTTCTGCGCGATGAAGGCCTGAGCGAATTGCTACCCTCGTGCAACACCGTGATTCTCGACGAGGCCCATCAGCTTCCCGAAACCGCGACGCTCTTCTTTGGCGAGGAGCTGACCGCGGGCCAGTTGATGGAGCTCGCTCGCGACGCCGAGGTCGAGGGCCTCAAAGCGGCCCGCGACTACGCGCCGCTGCCCGCGGCGGCCCAGCGCCTGGCACAGGCGCTGCGCGAGCTTCGACTCGCGGCAGGTGAAGCCGTGGGCAAATGGCCGCAGACCGAAGCGCTGAAGAATCGCGTCTTCGTCGAGGCGCTCGATACGCTTGCCGGCTCGCTCGCCGCGCTGCAGACCGAGCTTGCGCGCCAGGCGGAGCGCAGCGATGAGCTGGCGCAATGCGCACAGCGCGCGGCCGATGCCGGCGCAGGCCTGGCGCGTTGGCGCAGCGACAGCGCAGCCTCCGAAGGCGCGACGCCGTGGATTCGCTGGCTCGAAGTAACGCCGGGGAGTTGGCAGCTACACGCGTCGCCACTCTCGGTCGCCGAGATCTTCTCGCGCCATGTAGCGGGTAGCGCACGGTCCTGGATACTGACTTCGGCCACACTCGCGGTGGGAGGAGACTTTTCGCTCTACCAGCGCGAGCTCGGCTTGAGCGACGCGGCGACCGGCTGCTGGGACAGCCCCTTCGATTACGACAAGCAGGCGCTGCTCTACCTTCCGCAGGGACTGCCGGAGCCAAACAGCTTCGAGCACACGGACGCGGTCGTCGCGGCGGCGCTGCCCGTGCTCAAGGCGAGCCGCGGCCGTGCCTTCCTGCTCTTCACTACGCTGCGCGCTCTCGCACGTGCGCGCGAAGCGCTGGCTGCGGCGCTTGGACGAGAGGGCCTGGACTATCCGTTGCTTGTCCAGGGAGAGGGATCCCGCAGCGAGCTGCTGGCGCGATTCCGCAGATTGGGCAACGCGGTGCTGCTCGGCAGCCAGAGCTTCTGGGAAGGGGTGGACGTGCAGGGCGAAGCGCTGTCGGTGGTCGTGATCGACAAGCTTCCATTCGCACCGCCGGACGACCCGCTCTTCGCGGCGCGCCTCGAGCACATCGCTCGGCGGGGCGGCAACCCTTTCCTTGACTACCAGTTGCCGCAGGCGGCGATCAGCCTCAAGCAGGGCGCCGGTAGGCTGATCCGATCGGAGAGCGATCGCGGTGTACTGATGATCTGCGACCCACGGCTCGCCGACAAGCCTTACGGCCGGCGCATCTGGCAGGCGCTGCCGCCGATGCGACGCACGCGCGAGCTCTCAGAGGTGGTGGCGTTCTTTGACGAGATGTCGCGCGCGCCACGCGCGTAAGAAAAGCAAGCGCCCGGCGGCGCAGTCTATTCGGCTACCGATTTCGGAACCGTGTTGTGCTCGAGAAGCTGCAGCACCTCGTCACTCTGCCAGAACTTCCACCACGGCGTGTCGCGTGGAACCGAAGAGTTCGGGAAGCTGCTCGCGAGCACGCGCTGCGCGTCGTCGCGAAGTTGCGGCAGGCCGAGCTTGTCATAGCTGCGGATCAGCGTCACTAGCGCGGCTTCGTTGGCGGGGGTCTGAGGATAGTTGGTGAGCGATGCTTGCGCACGGTTCACCGCGGCGACGTAAGCTCCGCGACGGTAGTAATAGTCCGCGACGTGGACTTCGTAGGCGGAGAGCGCATTGACTAGATAGCGCATGCGCTGCGCGGAGTCCGGTGCGTATTTGCTGTCGGGAAAGCGCGTTACCAGCTCGCGGAAGGCGTTGAACGATTCGCGCGTCATCTTCGGATCGCGCTCGGACAGATCCTGCTCGACGACATACCCGAGCACGCCCTGGTCCTCGCGGAAGTTGACCACGCCCTTCAGGTAATAGGCGTAGTCGACGTTCGGGTGATTGGGATAGGTGCGGATAAAGCGGTCGCAGGCCGCTACGGCGGTCGCGGTTTCACCGGTGCGGTAATTGGCGTAGGCGCCTTCTAGGATCGCTTGCTGCGCGTAGCGTCCGTAGGGGAAGCGGCCCTCGAGCGTGTCGTAGAGCTTGATCGCCCGGGTATAATTTCCTGTGGCCAGCATCGTGTGCGCCTCCTGGTACAGCTTGTCGGCGCTCCAGTCTGCGGTCTCCTCCTTAACGTCTGGCAAGAGATCGCATGCCGCGATTCCCGATGCGAGCAGCATCGCGATGAAACATCGAATCCAGGGCGACCTCACTCCGAGCATTCCGGCAACTCCGATGACGGGCGCAAATTATACCGCGCCATCCGCGGCGCAATCGCCGCGCGAGCTCGTCGTGCCGACCGAGCTCGCCGGCTTGCGGCTCGATCAGGTGCTCGTGAAGCTTCTGCCTGAGCTTTCTCGCAGCCGCATCAAGGCATGGATCGATGCCGGGGGCGTGAGCGTGGACGGCGCGAAGCTTCCCGGCAAGCACCGGCTTCTCGGCGCCGAGCGCGTGCGGATCGCGCCGCTTCCCGAGGTGCACGACGCGACCCTCCAAGCTCAGGCGTTGCCGCTCTCAATCGTCTACGAGGACGAAGCGATCGTCGTCGTCGACAAGCCCGCCGGCCTCGTGGTGCACCCCGGCGCCGGCAACCGCGAGGGCACGCTCGCGAACGCGCTGTTGCACCACGCGCAGGAGCTTGCAGCCCTGCCGCGCGCCGGCATCGTGCATCGCCTCGACAAGGACACCAGCGGGCTACTGGTCGTCGCGAAGAGCGAAGCCGCGCAGCGCGATCTCATCGGGCAACTCCAGGCGCGAAGCGTCCGCCGCGAGTATCTCGCGCTCGTGCACGGCGTGCTCGCGCACGGCGGCGACATCGATGCGCCGATTGGACGTCATCCGGTCAGGCGCACGGCGATGGCAGTGGTGCCGAAGGGAAAGCCCGCGATCACGCATTACGAAGTGCGCGAGCGCTTCGCCGATTGCACGCTGCTCGATTGCCGGCTCGAGACCGGCCGCACGCATCAGATCCGCGTTCATTTCGCCTCGCTCAAGCATGCTCTCGTCGGCGATCCCGTGTATGGAAAGCGTCATGGCGTCGCTTTTCACCGTCAGGCGCTGCATGCATGGCGGCTGGGTCTTACGCATCCCGTGACGTGGAGGCCGATGCGCTGGGAAGCACCTTTGCCGCCGGATTTCGCGATGCTCCTCGAGTCGTTGCGCCGGCGATGACCCAACGGTGAACGCTTCCCTCGAGGCAAGATTTGCCTCCGCTGGACTCGACTGGATAGTGCCGGACTGGCCGGCCCCACCATCGGTGCGCGCGTTCTCGACGACGCGTAACGGGAGTGGCGCGGGGCCATTCGATCTGTCGCGCCGCGCGCCAGACCGTGCAGCCATGGACGTCGAGTTGCGCCGCTGGCTTCCGGAAGATCCGATCTGGCTTACGCAAGTCCACGGCAACGCGGTCTGCGACGTCGACAGCGCGCACAGCGAGAGCGCGTTGCGCGCCGACGCGGTCGTAGCGCACAACGCGGGCAGGGTCTGCGCCGTACTAACGGCGGATTGCGTGCCAGTGCTGTTAAGCGATCGCGCAGGCTCGGTCGTCGCCGCCGCGCATGCCGGTTGGCGCGGCCTCGCGACCGGCGTGCTCGAAGCCACGCTGGCAGCGATGCGCGTGGAGTCCGGTGAGGTTCTCGCATGGCTGGGGCCGGCGATCGGCCCGCGCGCATTCGAAGTCGGCGCCGATGTTCTCGAAGCGCATTGCGCCAGTGACCCCGATGCCGCGACTTGCTTCACGCCTTTCAGGCCAGGCAAATGGCTCGCTGATCTTTATGCGCTCGCCCGGCGCAGGCTTGCGCGCGAGGGCGTGACGTCGATCCATGGCGGCGGGCATTGCACCTTCACTGAACGCGATCGCTTCTATTCCTATCGCCGCGACCACGGTGCGAGCAGCATGGCGAGCTTCGTCTGGCGTGAAGCCTGACGCGTAATGCTCCGAGACGGGACGCCCGCGCTGCGAGTTTGTGCCGGTTGTGGCTAGCCGCTACACTCGATCGATGGATATGCGTACTGCGGCGAACGACTGGTCCCAGCTTGCCGCGCAATGGCAGGAGGCTGGCCGGGACTGGGCGCAGTGGTGGACTGCGAGCGGCGCCGCAGCCTCGTCGATGTCCACTCTACCGGTGGAAGCCGGCAACGCCGCACTTGCCTTCACGCTTCCCAGCCAGGCGTGGATCGATCCCGCGGCGACCGTACGCCTTGGCGAGCGGTACAACGCCCGCCTCGAAGCTCTGTGGCAGCGCGCGCTTTCCCGCGCCGACGGCCAGACGGCGGTCGCGGACACTGGAGAAGCGCACGACCGGCGCTTCATCGCGAAAGAGTGGCGCGAGTATCCGTACTTCGCCTGGCTCAGGGACGCTTATCTGTTGTACGCCCAGTATTTGAGCGAGCTGGCAGCCCTCGCGGAAGGCGATGCAGACGCGAAGAAGCGCGTGCGCTTTCTTGCGCGACAGTACGCGGAGGCGCTCGCGCCGTCCAACTTTCTCGCCACCAATCCCGAGGCGATCAGGCTAGCGCTCGAGTCCGGCGGCAAAAGCCTCGCGCAGGGACTCGCCAACCTGGTCGCCGACGCGCAGCGCGGACGAATCGCGCTCACCGACGAGTCCGCCTTCGCGGTCGGGCGCAATCTCGCGCTGACGCCCGGAAGCGTTGTGTTGCGCAATGCGCTCATCGAGCTTATCCAGTACGCGCCGACCACCAGCGAGGTGCACCGCAGGCCGCTGCTGATCGTGCCGCCGTGCATCAACAAGTACTACATCCTCGATCTGCGTCCGGAAAATTCCTTCGTGCGCCACGCCGTGGCCCAGGGTCACACGGTGTTCGTGATCTCCTGGCGCAACATCCCGCCCGAGCTCGGTCACCTCGAATGGGACGATTATCTTCGCCGCGGAGTGTTCAGAGCGATCGATGCCGCCGCGCAGATCTCCGGCAGCAAGACCGTGAACACGCTCGGTTTCTGCGTCGGCGGAACGCTGCTCGCTTGCGCGCTCGCCGTGCTCGCCGCGAAGCACAGGCACGACGTGGCAAGCGCGACGTTCCTCACCACTATGCTGGACTTCACCGATCCGGGCGAGATCGGCGTCTACGTCTCCCGCGAGTATCTCGCCGCGCGAGAGCCTGCTTTGATCGCAGGAGCCCGCGTGCACGGCGCGGAGCTCGCCAATGCATTCGCGAGCCTGCGCCCGAACGAGCTGGTGTGGAACTACGTAGTCAGCAACTACCTCAAGGGACGCACGCCGCCGGCGTTCGATCTGCTCTATTGGAACAGCGACTCGGCCAATCTGCCCGGACCAATGTACGCCTACTATCTTCGCAACATGTATCTCGACAACCGTTTGCGCGACCGGGGCGCGCTCCGCATGTGCGGCGTCCCCGTTGACTTGTCGCGCATCGGCGTGCCCGCCTACGTGTACGCCTCGCGCGAGGATCACATTGTGCCGTGGCGCTCCGCGTACCGAACTACCGAGCTTCTCGGAGGGGATGTCTCGTTCGTGCTCGGGTCATCGGGCCACATCGCCGGCGTGGTCAATCCGCCGTATTCCAAGAAGCGCGACTACTGGATCAACGATCTCATCACCGACGACCCCGACGACTGGCTCGCGCGCACCGAGACACGCGCCGGGAGCTGGTGGCCGCACTGGTACGCGTGGATTGCCGAGCACGGCGGTGGCACGCGGCGGGCGCCACAGCGCGAGGGCAGCGCGAAGCACAGCGTCGTTGGACCCGCACCCGGCCGATACGTCGACGAACAGGTCGGCTGAAGCTTGGTGCAGCGCGTTGTGCGCCTGCAGCAATATGCGCTAACATCGCGCTCTACCCTTCCCCCGACGGCTCCGGCAGCTGCAGGACGCGTTCGCTTCGATTCGCAACGGAGAAGTCTCATGACTGACATCGTCATCGCCGGCGCCGTGCGCACGGCGATCGGCAAATTCGGCGGCACGCTCGCCAAGACGCCAGCGCCCGAGCTGGGCGCTACCGTGATCCGCGCCCTGCTGTCACGGGCTAACCTGAAGCCTGATCGGGTTTCCGAAGTAATACTTGGACAAGTGCTGACCGCCGGAAGCGGGCAGAACCCGGCGCGCCAGGCGCTGATCAAGGCCGGAATGCCGGCTGCGATTCCTGCGATGACGATCAACAAGGTCTGCGGCTCGGGATTGAAAGCGGTGATGCTCGCGGCGCAGGCAGTGCACTGCGGCGACGCAGAGATCGTGATCGCCGGCGGACAGGAGAACATGAGCGTCGCGCCGCACGTGCTCCTCGGCTCGCGCGACGGCTTTCGCATGGGCGACGCCAAGCTCGTCGACAGCATGATTGTGGACGGGCTGTGGGACGTTTACAACCAGTACCACATGGGCATCACTGCAGAGAACGTCGCGAAACAGTACGGCATCTCGCGTGGACAGCAGGACGAATTCGCTGCCGTGAGTCAACAAAAGGCTGAAGCGGCGCAGAAGGCCGGCAAGTTCAAGGACGAGATCGTCCCGGTCGAGATTCCGCAGCGCAAGGGCGAGCCGCTCGCTTTCGCCGGCGACGAATTCATCAAGAATGGAACGACCGCGGAGCAGCTCTCCGGGCTCAGAGCCGCGTTTGCCAAGGATGGCACGGTGACCGCGGGCAATGCTTCCGGCATCAACGACGGCGCGGCCGCCGTGCTGGTGATGAGCGCAGGACAGGCCCGCGAGCTGGGACTTAAGCCGCTCGCCACGATCAAGGCCTTTGCCTCGTCCGGCGTCGATCCTTCGATCATGGGCATGGGTCCGGTGCCGGCCTCGAAGCGCTGCCTCGAAAAAGCGGGATGGAAGCCGGCTGATCTCGATCTGATGGAGATCAACGAAGCGTTCGCGGCGCAGGCCTGTGCGGTGAACAAGGAGATGGGCTGGGACACGAGCAAGATCAATGTCAACGGCGGCGCGATCGCGCTCGGGCATCCGATCGGCGCGTCGGGATGTCGCGTGCTGGTGACTTTGCTCCACGAAATGGCGCGGCGCGGCGCGAAGAAGGGTCTCGCGTCGCTCTGCATAGGCGGGGGCATGGGCGTAGCGCTGGCAGTGGAACGATAAGAGCCTGCGTTTCAGGCCTCGACCCATCTGAGGAGAAAGCAATGGCGGACAACAAGAAGCGCGTCGCACTGGTCACGGGCGGAATGGGCGGATTGGGCGAGGCGATCTGCGTCAAACTCGCAGCGCTGAGCTACGACGTGATCACCACGCATTCGCCGGGCAACACCAAGGCGCAGGAGTGGCTCGCATCGATGAAGAAGCAGGGTTTCTCCTTCCACGCTTATCCGTGCGACGTGGTGGACTGGGACTCGTGCATGCACTGTGTCGCTCAGGTGGCCAAGGACGTCGGGCCCGTCGACGTGCTGGTGAACAATGCCGGCATCACGCGCGACACGACGTTCAAAAAGATGGACAAAGCGAACTGGGACGCCGTGATCAGGACCAACCTCGATTCCTGCTTCAACATGACCAAGCAGGTCTGTGACGGTATGGTCGAGCGCGGCTGGGGCCGCATCATCAACATCTCTTCGGTGAACGGCCAGAAGGGCGCGTTCGGCCAGGTCAACTACTCGGCAGCCAAGGCCGGCATGCACGGCTTCACCAAGGCGCTCGCGCTCGAAGTCGCCAAGAAAGGCGTCACGGTCAACACCATCTCGCCGGGGTACATCGGGACCAAGATGGTGATGGCGATCCCGCAGGAGGTGCTCGACAGCAAGATCATTCCGCAGATCCCGATGGGGCGCCTCGGCAAACCTGACGAGGTCGCCGGTCTGGTCGCCTATCTGGCTTCCGACGAAGCCGCCTTCGTTACGGGCGCGAACATCGCGATCAACGGCGGGCAGCACATGTTCTAGGGTTTCTTTGGCGACGCGTGCAAGGGTAGGCCGTCGCCAACGCGCGCGAGCTGTATACGTCGTAGGGACAGAAGGAGGAGCCATGAAGGTCACGACACTGGGCCCGAAAATGATCGCCGGCTTGCGCGCGACGATCGTGCTCACTCTGGCATGGGCGGCTGCTGTGGCCGCGCAGCAGCCGACTCAGGCACAGGCCAACGCGATCCGTCAGGCCTGCCGCAACGATTACATGGCACACTGCTCCAGCGTTCCGACGGGCGGTGCTGCGGCGCTCGATTGCCTCAAGCAGAACGCCGCTAGAACTTCGCCCAAGTGCCAGCAAGCCTTGAGCGCCATCGGTGGCGCGGGGGGTGAGCCGACCGCCGCTCCGGCAGCGTCCCCTGCGAAGCCGGCGTCGCCACTTGCGCCCCGCGCCGAAGCTGCACGCGCGCCCGCCGACGCCTGGCCACATACGATCGTCCGTAGCGACGGCACGGCGACTGTCTATCAGCCGCAGGTTATCTCGTGGGCGGATTTCCGAACCCTCGATACGCGCATGGTGCTCGGCGTGCAACCGGCGGGCGCCAAGGCAGCCACGCTCGGCACGATCGAGGTGGCGTTCGCGACGACAGTCGACCTGCCCGAGCGCGCCGTCGTGTTGACGGACCCGAAGCTCGTCAAGTCGAACTTCCCGACTTTCGACCCGGCGCGCGCAAGCGCCCTCGACGAGAAGATTCGCGCCGCCCTCGCCGAGATGGGCGTCAAGCGCGTCCCGATTGCAATGGTGTCGGCGAGCCTGCGCTCGCAGTTCAACAAGCCCGGTGAAGTTCCGCTCGACAACACCCCGCCGCAAATCTTTACCAGCACGCGGCCGGCAAGCCTAGTGGTTTTCGACGGGGAGCCGGTGCTCGCGCCGGTCGCGGGTACGACGCTCTCGTACGCGGTCAACACCAATTGGGACGTCTTCAACGATAACGCCACCAAGCGCTGGTTCCTGCTCAACAACGGCGGCTGGTTGGCAGCACCCGATGCGATAGGGCCTTGGGAGCCGGCAGGCAGGCTTCCGCCGTCATTCGCCGCTCTGCCCGCGGATGCGAATTTTGCCGAAGTGAAGAAGCAGATTCCCGGTCGCAGAATAACTGCGCGTGATGCACCCACCGTTTTCGTCTCAACGAAACCTGCTGCGATCATCGTCATCAAGGGCGCTCCGCGCTGGACGGCAATCGCGGGCACTTCGCTGCAATACGCGTCGAACACCGACGCCGCGCTGTTCCATGACACGGCCAACGATCGCATCTATTACATGCTTTCGGGACGCTGGTTCTCGGCTGCCACGCTCGCCGGGCCATGGACCTTTGCGACAGCGGTTCTGCCGGCAGACTTCGCACGCATTCCCCCGAGCAGTCCGATCGCTTTCGTTCTGCCTTCGGTTCCTGGAACACCGCAGGCGCAGGAAGCGCTGCTCGAAGCGCAGGTACCGCAGCAGGCGACATTGAATCGCGATGCTGCAAAGCTCACCGTCGTCTACGCTGGCGCACCCCAATTCACACCTATCCCGGGGACGTCGCTCGCTTACGCCACGAACACATCGTTTGTCGTCGTCCAAAGCGCCGAGGGGTTTTACTCTTGCTATCAGGGCGCGTGGTTTGCTGCGCCCGCGCCCAACGGGCCGTGGGTGCTCGCGACGACCGTGCCACAGGTGATTTATACGATTCCCCCGGCGAGTCCTGTCTATCCTTGCACGTACGTCAAGGTCTATGCCTCGACGCCGACCACCGTCACCTACGGCTATACCGCGGGCTACACCATGAGCTACGTCAGCGCGGGCGTGATCGTCTATGGCACCGGTTATTACTATCCGCCGTATATCTACCCTGCCCCGATACCGATCTATTATCCGTATCCATACACCTACTCCGCCGCGACCTATTACAACCCGACTACCGGTGCCTGGGGCTATCGAGGCGCGATCTACGGTCCCTACGGCGGTGTCGCCCGTGGCGGCACTTACTACAACCCCACGACCGGAGCGTGGGCGGAAGGCGGCGCGATCTACGGACCGAACGGCGGCGCAGGCGCATTCTCTGCCTACAACCCGACGACCGGCAGTTATGCGCACGGCAGCGCCGTCTGGGGACCGGACGGCGCATCCGCGAACGCGAGCTGGTACAACGCGAATACCGGACGCTCGGTCACCACGCAGCAGAACGCCAACGCCTACAGTCGCTGGGGCTCGAGCACGATTACGACGCCGACGCAAACGATCCACACGCAGAGCCAGAGCGATTCGCGCGGCTCTGCCGGCTCATTCTCTTCGAGCAGCGGCGCGGAGGGCGCGGGTGCGCGCGGCGCGGGAGGCAACAGCGCGGGGGCCGTAAAGACTGCCAGCGGGCAGGTGTACGCGGGCGCTGACGGCAATGTCTACAAGAAAACCGACAACGGCTGGGAGAAATACAACGACGGATCGTGGACCCCGGTTCAGAAGCCCACAAACTCTACATCGCAAGGAAGCGCGAAGCAGAATTCCGCTCCCCAAAGCCAGCGCACGTCATCGAGCGGAAATCTCTCGGGACAGACCGAGAGCAACGCCGCGAAGCGCAGCAGTCAGAGCAGCGGCAACTTGTCGGGACAAACCGAACGCGGCGCTGGATTCCGCGGACAAGGCGGCTCGTCATCCGAGGGATTCCAGCAGCTCGATCGCGACCGGGAAGCGAGGTTCAGCGGCATGGAGCAGCAGCGCCAGTTCGGCGCGATGCAGCGCGGCGGCTTCGGTGGCGGTGGCCGCAGCTTCGGTGGCGGAGGCTTCAGGCGCTAAGCGCACAATCATCATTTCGCAGGCGCGGCGCCCGCCGGCGTAAGGAGTAGACATGATTCGTTCGTTGCTTCGGCCTTGTCTTGTCGGAATAGCCATTGCCTCGCTCGGCGTTTCGAGTCTTGCCGAGGCGCAATGGATCCTGCTGGGGAAGCGCGTGATTGGTCGTGTCGAGCAAATGTCGCAGACCCAACCCAATGGGCCGAGCTACGACTCGGCGGTCGTCATGCTCGACGCGCCGGCGGACAAGGTGTACGCAGCGGTCGTGCGCGGAGTGTCCAAGGCGCAGGGCATCACGATCACCAAGAATGATCCAGCCCAGCGACTGATCCAGTTCACAAACGGAGACCAGATCGCCGGCATCAAAGTCAGCGCGCTGGGAGACAAGCTGTCGCATCTGCTCGTATCCTCGGCGCACAGCGGTGCGCAGCCCAATGCGGCGGTACTGGTCTCCGACAGCGTTCTGCGCGTCTGCACGGAGATGAAGGTCGTGTGCTCGCGCGCCCAGCAATAAAAAAGCCCCACAGGTTGCCCTGCGGGGCCAGGCTGTATCATTTAGGAGGAGGAAAATGATACAGAAGGAGTCCTCAACAGATTCCTCGATCCAGAGGTGAGGGTTCCGGTCTGGTTTTCAAGCTCCCGGAGTTCGCCGTTCGCCTCGGGAAGGCCCCGATCCTTAGTTGGCCCTTTTGCCCTTGGTCGTCCCCTTCGCCGCATGCGCCGCATTGGCGGTCGCCGCGCGGACGGAGGCGTCGGCAAAATTCACCACTTGCTTGGTCGCCTTCGAGAACTGATCGAAGGCCGCGGTCGTCGCCGCCACGGTCGACTTGAGCGCGGTCACGGCAACGTCCGAGCCTGCCGGCGCGTTCTTAGTCGCCTTCTCGACCCAGGCTGCAACACCCTTGGTGTAGCTGGCCCAGGCTTCTTCAGCGAGCGCCGAAAAGTCGGCTTGCGCTTCCGAAGCGATCTCGTACACGCCGCGCGAGTATCCGAGCGCGTTTTGCACGCCCGCTTCCGCGAGCTTGGCGCGCAGCGCAAGAATTTCCTGCACATCCTTGGCGCCTGCGACTGCGTTGGCGCCGTTCACGCCTTGCTCGAGCGCGACCTTAGCCGCTTGCAGATTGAGCTTGGTCAGCCGCTCCGCCTTTTCAAGCGACAGCGACGCGAGCTTGATCGCGTTGTCGTAGCCGGCCTTGTTGAATTCAGCAAATTGCTCCGTTGCGTTGTACATCGTGCTTCCTTTCCAGTGAGGTTGAAGTTCCAAATAAGCGTCCCGCAGCAGAAGGTTCGACGCCGGAGCTTCCGGCTTTCGGCCCGGGGTTCAAACCTTCGTTCAACCCCTTTTGCTGCACCGCACAATATCGATTTTAGGAGTGGGAACAGCCCCTGTCAATGATTTTTTGTGCGCCGCGTCAGCAAGTGGATTCCCTTGCGAGCTGAAAATTCAAACCGCTAAATAAATCAGCGGGTTATAATGTTCGACCCCGGCTCTGGAGCAGGCATGAACAAGTCGCTGCGAGTAATCAAGAAGTACCCCAATCGTCGCCTCTACGACACGGCGAACAGCGGCTATATCACGCTCGCTGACGTCAAGCAGATGGTCCTCGATCACGTCGACTTTCAGGTGGTCGACGCCAAGTCAGGTGAGGATCTCACTCGAAGCATCCTGCTGCAGATCATCCTGGAGGAAGAGTCCGCCGGCATGCCGATGTTCTCGAGCGAGATGCTGGCGCAGATGATCCGTTTCTACGGCAACGCGCTGCAGGGGATCATGGGCAATTACATGGAACAGAACGTCAAGGCGTTCCTGACCATACAGCAGAAGCTTCAGGATCAAGCGAAGCAGATCTACGGCGACAAGCTGATGCTGACCCCGGACCTGTGGAAGCAGTTTCTCCAGATGCAGGCGCCGGCGATGCAGGGCATGCTCGGCAACTACCTCGAGCAGAGCGCGAAGCTCTTCATGGACATGCAGCAGCGGATGCAGGACCAGACGCGCGGACTGTTCAGCAACTTCCCCTTCCCCAACTTCGGCGGCCCGGGATCGCCGGATGAGGACAAGAAGCGCTGAAGAAAGCGGTTCCTCGCCAGAAGCAGCGCACTCGCTGCATTGCAGTGTCCACGATTTTCGCATCGCGCAACCCCTGAATCATTCATGACGCGGCACCGCACGCCTTCGCATCGCGTCGGTTTCGTTTCGCTCGGCTGCCCCAAAGCGCTGGTCGATTCCGAGCACATCCTCACTCAGCTTCGGGCCGAGGGGTACGCGATCGCCCCGCGCTACGAAGACGCGGATCTGGTGGTCGTGAACACCTGCGGTTTCATTGAGGCCGCAGTGGAGGAATCGCTCGCCGCGATCGGCGAAGCGCTGTCCGAGAATGGCAAAGTCATCGTCACGGGCTGCCTGGGAGCGAAGGATGGCGGCGCCTTCGTGAAGGCAACTCATCCCAAGGTGCTGGCCGTCACCGGCCCGCACGCCGCGCCCGAAGTGATGGCGGCGGTACATGCGGAATTGCCGAAGCCGCACGATCCGTTCGTCGATCTCGTTCCCCCGCAAGGCGTCAAGCTCACGCCGAAGCATTACGCGTATCTCAAGATCAGCGAAGGATGCAATCACCGCTGCACGTTCTGCGTCATTCCGTCGCTGCGGGGCGATCTCGTCAGCCGGCCGCTCGGGGAAGTCATGAGCGAGGCGGAGAACCTGCTGAAGGCCGGAGTGCGCGAGCTGCTCGTCGTGTCGCAGGACACCAGCGCCTACGGCGTGGACGTCAAGTATCGCACCGGCTTCTGGCGCGGCAGGCCGGTCAAGACAAGGATGGCCGAATTGGTGCGCGCACTATCGGACCTCGCGCGCGAGCGCGCGGCATGGGTCCGATTGCACTACGTCTACCCCTATCCGCACGTCGACGAAGTGATCGCGCTGACCACCACCAACGGCGACTCTTTCGGCGTGCTGCCGTATCTCGACGTGCCGTTCCAGCACGCGAGCCCTCGCATCTTGAAGCTGATGAAACGGCCTGCTGCGCCCGAGAAAGTCCTCGATCGCATCGCTGCCTGGCGTACGGCGCGGCCGGAGATGACGATTCGCAGCACTTTTATCGTCGGCTTTCCCGGCGAGACCGAAGCTGAATTCGAGGAGCTCCTCGCCTTTCTCGAGCAAGCGCAGCTGGATCGAGTGGGCTGCTTTGCCTATTCGCCGGTCGATGGCGCCGCTGCCAATGCTCTGCCCGATTCGGTGCCCGATGCGATCAAGGAAAAGCGCCGGGCTCGCTTCATGGCCGCGCAGGCGAAGATCAGCGAGCGCCGCCTGAAGGAGAAGATCGGCAGCACGATGACGGTTTTGGTCGACGCTATCGACGGAACGCAGGCGATAGCGCGCAGCGCCGCGGATGCCCCGGAAATCGACGGCACGGTGCGGATCGCTAACGCAGCGAAGGTCTCCGTAGGCTCGTTCGCCCACGTCACGATCACGCGCGCCACGGAGCACGACCTGCGCGCGAGGCTTGCCGCGCGCTGACGGCGCTGCGCGGCTCCTGCGCGGGTGCTGCAAGCGTTCCTCTTGCTGCGTTAGAATGCTCACCCTTTCGAGGAGGGTGTGGCCTATGCGTAGGTTCCGCTCGAATTGTTGCAAGATCGCAAGGCTTGCCCTTTGCTTCGCGGCTCTTACTGCTCAGTCTGCCCGCGCGTCATTCCTGTCGGGCGAGGCGCTGGACACAGCCGCTGACGTAATCGCCATCGTCGTGTTGATTATCGTCCCGGTGGTGGTGATCGTCGTATTCTGGATGGTGCACGTGCTTCCCGAACGATTCGCGGAAAAGCGACATCACCCTCAGACGGCCGCGATCCAGACGCTCTGTCTCCTGTCTCTCGTCTTCGGCGGACTGCTATGGCCGATCGCCTGGCTGTGGGCGTTCACCAAGCCGGTCGCCTACCGCGTGGCGTACGGTACCGACAAGCGCGAGGAATGGCATGAAGAAATGGGCGAAAAGGCCAGGGCTGGAGAGCTTTTGCCTGATGCGCTCGAGCACCTGCGTCATGAGCTCGATGCGATGGCCGCCCGAGGCGCTCTGCCTCCGAAGCTGAAGCAGCTCCGCGCCGATCTCGAGGCGATCCAGCCCAAGGCTGCGTTGCCGCCCGCCGCAGGAGGCCCAGCCTAATGGATATCCTGCTCCTCGGCATCTATTCGTTCTTCGTCTGGCTGATCTTCATCAAGCTCAAATGGCTGCCGTGGAACATCTATTCGCAAGTCACCGTGGTCATCATTCCGATCGTCGCGCTGGCGGTGATGATCCTCACGCTCAACGTCGTGGCACCTTCGTCGGCCGACGTCCGCGTGTTCCGGTTCACGGTCCCGATCGTGTCGCAGGTCCGCGGGCGCGTGATCGAGGTTCCGATCGAAGAAGGCAATCGCCCGGTGAAGAAGGGCGACGTGCTGTTTCGCATCGATCCGACGCCCTATCAGCTCCAGGTCAATACCCTGCAGGCGCAGCTCGCGAATGCGATCGCGCAGCAGAAGGAGCTCGAGGAATCGCTCAAGGGCGCACAGGGCAAGGTCGTTGAAACCAAAGGTGCCATCGAGCAGGCGCAGGCGAAGAGCGCCGAGGTGAGCGCCAAGCTCGAGCTGGCCCGCAAGCGCGTTCTCCAGTATCGCGAGCTGGTTGCCACCGGTGCCGGCAACAAGTTCGATCTCGAACAGGCCGAGACTACGCTCAATGAGCTCACCGGACAGCTCGCCGCCGCACGCAGCGCCGAAGCGCAGGCACGCGCGGGCGAGACGCAGGCCGTAGCCTCGCGTGAGCAGGTGCAGCAGCGGCTCGGTGCGAAGTCGAATGGCGAGTATGCGCAGACCGCTCAGATCCGCGCCCAGCTCGAAAGCGCGAAGTGGGATCTCGACCAGACGACGACGCGTTCACCTTGCGACTGCTACGTCGTCAACCTGCAGCTCCGGCCGGGCGGATACGTGGCCGCGCTCCCGGTCGCTCCGGTAATGACACTGGTGGAGACGACCGGCAGCGTGGTCGCGTTCTACCGCCAGAACGAGCTGCATCAAGTCGAGCCTGGGAACGAGGCGGAGTTCGCCCTTGAGACCCTTCCGGGGCAGATCATCAAGGCCAAGGTCAATTCGATCATCTGGGCCTCTGGCGCCGGTCAGCTGCAGGCGACGGGAAGCCTCCCAATGACGGGCGTGCTCGCGGCACCTTCGCAACGCTTCGCCGTGAAGTTCGACATTGCCGACAAGGACAAGGATCTCTTTCTCGCTGCCGGTGCCGCCGGCGATGCGGCGATTTACACGGATCACGCGGTGTTCCTGCATATCTTGCGCAAGGTGATCATCCGCGTCGGCTCGTACACGAACTACCTGGTCCTGAAGCTGCATTGACGCGATGCGCTGCCGCAGGAACATACTTCCTCTCGTCGCAGTGCTGACGCTCGGTGCCTGCGCGCTGAAGGACATGCCTCCGCGCGAGGACATCGCGAAGGACGCGATGCCGAACCTCGGAACGCCGCCACAATGGGTCGCCCCGGGTTCGGCTCCGGGCGCAGTCGGCGACAACTGGCTCGCCTCGTTCAACGAGCCGCAACTCGACGCGCTCGTGAAGGAAGTCATCGCGTACAACGCGGATCTCCGCATCGCCGCGGCGCGCGTCGACGCGGCTGCGGCGTACCTGGCCGGCGCGAAGTCGCCCATATGGCCGCAAGTCAACCTTCTCGCGCGCGGCGGCGGCAAGATGAGCGGAGATTCCTCCGGCCTTTCGGGCGTCGGGTTGTTCGCGTCGTGGGAGCTCGATCTCTGGGGACGCGTGCGCGCCGTCGTGCGCTCCACCGAGTTCCAATACCAGTCGGCGCAGCTCGACGCCGAATACGCGCGACAGTCTATCGCGGCGTTGGTCGCGAAGGGCTGGATCCTGGGCATCGAGGCACGCCTGCAGAAGGCGCAGGCCGAGGCGTCGCTCCAGTCCGCGGAGGGGCTCGCTTCGCTGGCGCGCGACCGGTTTCGCGTTGGAAGCGGCGACGAATACGAGCTCGCGCTCGCGCAGGCCAATGTCGAAACATTCCGCGACACAGTGCGCAACCTCGATCTCGCCTACCAGAACGCGCTGCGAGCGCTCGAGGCTCTCATGGGACGCTATCCCGCGGCCGCGGTTGGCGTGGCTGAAGCGCTTCCTAACTGGCCCGGCGACGCCCCCGCAGGGCTACCATCCGAGCTTCTCGAACGGCGGCCGGACGTAGTTGCGGCTGAGCGTCGCGTAGCCGCAGCGTTCTACCGCACCGAGGAAGCCAAAGCGGCCCGCCTGCCTAAGATCACGCTGGTCGCAAGCTTCACGTCGATCAACTCGGAGCTGTTCGTATTGCAGCCGCGGGATAACCCGGTGCTGAGCGGAGGCGCAGGACTACTGCAGCCGCTCTTTCTTGGTGGCCTCCTGCAAGCGCAGGTCGATGTCCGGACGGCGGAGCAGCAGGCGGCGATCGCCGAGTACGGCAAAATCGGCGCGCGCGCTTTCGGCGAAGTGGAGGGCGCACTCGCGGCAGGGCTTACCGCTGCGGAGCGAGAGGAAATACTCGTGCGCGCCGTGCGCGATAACGAGCGTGCGCTCGAGCTTGCGAACATTAAATATCGCGTCGGGTCGACCGACCTGCGCACCGTCCAGCAGCAGCAGCTCGCGCTCTACGCAGCTCGCGTTGCACTGCTGAGCGTGCAGTCCGAGCGGCTCGTTCAGCGGGTCAATCTTTATCTCGCGCTCGGCGGGAGCTTCGAGCCGGCGAAGGCCGCCCCAGCGCAGACGAGCGACGCCTCCCGCGCACTCCGCTAAACCAAACACTTCGCTGGCGGTTTCTTTTGCGCACATTACGCGAGAACAAAGCAACGCCAGGAGCACTTCAATGAATCCAACCAATCCGAGCCTGGAAAATTTTTTGAAGATGTTCTGCGCGTCTGCCGTCACAGCCTTTGTAGTAGGTTGCACCAGTACGCCACAGCCAGCTCCATTGCCCGATGAAAGCCAGCTATTAGGTGCCGGCTTCAAGGTGGTCGACGCCAAGACCAAGCTGCAGCAGGAGTATCTGCAGAACATCCCGCGGGACAGGGTGAGCGAGTGGCAGCGCACCGGCCAGAGCTATTTCATCTACCCGGTCGTGGCCAAGAATCAGCTCTACGTCGGCAGGCAGAAGGAATACGACGCGTACTGCAAGGTCGCGCCAACATGCGGCTCGTCGCTTGGCAAGCAGCACGCGGCCGACATGGCGTCCTATAACAAGCAGGACGCTGCCATGCAGAAATATACCGATCGCGATCTGGCCGATCCTTACTATTTCTGGGACTTCGATGGCCTCGGATGGCGCTGAGGCCGGGCGCGAGGCGGTGTTTATTTAGTGAAGTCTCGTCGTTCCAGATCCGCTGCTGCGCTATCGACAAATTGCAGCCGGTAGAGTAGAAATCGCTGCTCGATGCGCGGGACATGAGGCAAGCGTGCACCGGGTCGCTGGAGGAATTGCCGATGCCACCTCACAAGGCCGCGCGCCCTGGCATGCAGCTCGTTCCTTGGTTTTGTTTCTCGGCTCTCGTGGCTCTCGTCGCCGCGTGCGGCAAGAGCGACAACAAACCGCCAGAGAAGCCGCCCGTCGACGCCACCGTCGTCACGATCGCGCGCAAGGATGTGTCGGTCACCCAGGTCTTCGTCGCGCAGACCCAGAGTTCGCAGGCGGTCAATATTCAGGCCCGCGTGTCCGGATTCCTCGAAAAGCGCGTCTACGTCGAGGGATCGGTCGTCAAAGCGGGCCAGGTCCTGTTCGAGATGGACAAGAAGCCGTTCCAGGCGCAGGTCGATGCGCAGAAAGCGGCTCTACAGCGCAGTCAGGCCTCGCTTGATGTAGCCAAGGCTAACCTCGCCCGCACCAAGCCGCTCGCGCAGCAGAATGCGCTATCTCAAAAGGACTTGGACGACGCGCAGGGCCAATACGATTCGGCAGCAGCTGCGGTCGAGCAGGGCAAGGCGCAGCTGCAGGAAGCGGAGCTCAACCTCTCGTACACGACGATCGTCTCTCCGGTTACGGGTGTTTCGAGCTTTGCCGCCATTGCCGATGGAACCTACCTGAGCCCGCAGAACAGTCAGCTCACGACGGTTTCGGTCCTGAGCCCGATGTGGATCAACTTCAGCGTTTCCGAGAACCAGATGGGACGCGTCCGGGACGAGGTCCAGCGAGGACTGCTGAAGTTGCCCAGTGGCGGGGAGTACACCGTGGAAGTCGAGCTCGTCACCGGGGACCTCTTTCCGTTCACCGGACGCATAACGTTCGCCAACCCGTCCTATAACGCGCAGACCGGAACGTTCCTGATTCGGGCGACCGTCCAGAATCCGTCCGGCGTCTTGCGACCGAATCAATATGTCCGTGTCCGGTTGAATGGCGCAACGCGGCCGAACGCCATCATCGTCCCGCAACGGGCCGTGCAACAGGGCGGCAAAGGGCACTTCGTCTGGGTCGCCAACAAACAGGACGAGGCCGAGCAGCGCCCGGTCACGGTCGGCGACTGGGAGGGAGATGACTGGTTCATCGACGACGGTTTGGACACGGGCGATCGCGTCATCGTCGAGAGCGGGCGGCTCGCTCAAGGAGCGAAGCTCAAGGTTTCGGCTTACGTTCCTGCGACCAAGACGGCCGCGGCACGGTCTTCGAGCACAGAGACGGTCGGAGCACCGAGCGTATCCGATGTCTCCGTCTATTTCGCCAGCGGCTCTGCCACGCTCGATGACGCGGCGAAAACCGTCGTGCGGAAGAAGGCGGCTGAAGTCATGGCCATCGGAACGGCCATCACCATCACCGGCTATGCGGACAAGACCGGCAAGGCAGGAAACAACGTCGATCTCGCGAGGAAGCGGGCGACGGCGGTGCGCGATGCGCTGGTTCAGCTCGGCATGCATTCAGAGCGGATCCGTCTCTCGCCGCCTGCCGACGTGACCGGCAGCGGCAGCGACGACCAGGCGCGGCGAGTCGACATCGTGGTCACCCAGTAGCTCGCTGGAAAGTCGGAACGTGTTCTCCAAATTCTTCATCGAGCGACCCATCTTCGCCGGCGTTGTCGCAATCATCCTCGCGCTCGCCGGGGGCGTTGCGATCACCGCCCTGCCCGTGCAGCAGTATCCCAACATCACGCCGATCCAGGTCACCGTGCAGGCGACCTATCCGGGCGCGGACGCGAAGACGCTCGCGGACTCGGTTGCCTCTCCCATCGAGCAGCAGATCAATGGGGTCGACAACATGCTGTACATGTCGTCGACCAGCTCGTCCACGGGACAGCTCACCCTGACCGTCTATTTCTCGCTCGACACCAATCCGGATATCGCGCAGGTGCAGGTTCAGAACCGGGTCAACCTCGCGATGCCCCAGCTGCCTTCCGCCGTCGTCCAGCAGGGCGTGTCCGTGCAGAAGAAATCCTCCTCGATCATGATGCTGATCGCGGTCTATGGAAAGGGCGACCGCTATAGCGCCAACTACGTTGCGAACTACGCCAATGTCTACGTTCTCGACGCGATCAAGCGCGTGAACGGCGCGGGCCAGGCGCAGATCATGGGGATCGCCGACCAGGCGATGCGCATCTGGCTCAATCCTGACCGCATGGCGTCGCTCGGCATCACCACCTCGGACATCGCCAACGCGATCACCCAGCAGAACCAGCTCTTCGGGGCCGGCCAGATCGGGCAGCAGCCGAATGCGAATCCGGTCGAGCTCACGTTCCCGGTCGTCACTCAGGCCCAATACACGGATCCTCAGCAGTATTTGAACATCATTCTGCGCGGAGCTCAGGAGGGCAGCGCGATCGTGCATCTTGGCGACGTCGCGCGCGCGGACGTGGGCCTCAAGCAGTACATCGTCGATACCAGGCTCAATAGCGAACCGGCAACATACATCGCGGTTTACCTGCAGCCGGGCGCCAATGGCCTGACAGTGTCCGACGACGTGCGAAAGGTCCTCGCGCAGATGAAGTCGCAGTTCCCGGACGGCATCGATTACAAGATTTCGCTCGACACCAACGACTTCGTCCGCCTGTCGATCAAGGAAGTGTTCAAGACGCTCGCCGAGGCCATCGTGCTGGTCATCTTGGTCGTCTATCTCTTCCTGCAGAGCTTCCGCACGACGATCATCTGCACGGCGGCGATCTTTGTCGCGCTAATCACGACTTTCGCCGGCATGCTGGCGCTCGGGTTCTCCATCAATCTGCTCACGCTCTTCGGCCTGATCCTCGCCATAGGCATGGTCGTCGACGACGCGATCGTCGTGGTCGAGAACGTCGAGCGCAACATGCACCAGAATCACCTCCCGCCGAAGGAGGCGACGATCCGGTCGATGGAGGAGATCGCGACCTCACTGGTGGCAGTCGTGCTCGTCATGTCTTCGGTATTCATCCCCGCCGCGTTCCTTCCGGGGACGACGGGGCAGCTCTACAAGCAGTTCGCGATCACGATCGTGGTTTCGGTGTCGCTGTCGGGCTTCATCGCGTTGACGCTCACGCCGTCGATGTGTGCGCTGATGCTCAAACACAATCCCCCGCCGCAGCGCAGTTTCTTCGCCTGGTTCAACCGCCAGGTCGACGCGGTTACCCGCGGCTTCGGACACGCGGTGGTTTTCGTTATCGGACGGATGACCGTGGCGCTCGTGCTTCTCGCGGTGTTTCTCTACGCCATCTGGCACGTATTCCACGTCCTGCCGACGAGCTTCGTCCCGTTGGAGGACCAGGGCTACGCGATGGCCGCGATCATCATGCCGGAAGCCGCGAGTCTCGACCGCACGCAGGCTATCGCCCAGAGGGTCGATGCCATCTTCAAGGACATTCCCGGCGTCGAGAACCGCGCGATGGTCACCGGGTACAGCTTGCTTGACAGCGGCTACAAGACCAACGCCGGCACTTTCTTCATAACGTTTACGGATTTCGAGCAGCGCTACAAGAACCTCGACACCGCCAAGGCGCAGAACGCCCGGGCCATCCTGACTTCGTTCTACGCGAAAGCGCGGGACATCACCGGCGCGGTCGTGATTCCCATCGCGCCGCCGGCGATCCCTGGGATCGGGACTACCGGAGGGTTCGAATTCTGGATTCAGGACACCGGCAGCGGAGATCCCGTGGCATTGGACCAGGTCGTGCAGAACTTTCTCCAGAAGGCGCACGAGCGAACTGATCTCACCGGCCTCGCGACGACGTATCGCGCGAATACGCAACAACTCCGCGCTGTGGTAGACCGCGACAAGACAACGCTGCTCGGCATACCTATCCAGGATGTCTATAGCGCGATCCAGGCGCAATTCGGCTCGCTGACTGTGAGCCAGTACAACCTCTTCAGCCGCGTATGGTGGGTGATCATGCAGTCCGATGCGCCGTTCAGGCGGACCCCCGACGATCTGACGCGGCTGTACACGCGCAACAACCAAAACCAGATGGTGCCCCTGTCGTCCGTAGTTACGACGCAGTGGGTCACCGGACCCGATCTCCTGCCGCACTTCAACGGGTTCACCGCCGCGAAGATCATCGGCAACGCTGCCCCAGGTTACAGCTCAGGAGACGCGATCGTGGCGATGGAGGCGGTCGCGAAAGAGACTCTGCCACCCGGGTACCAGTTCGCATGGTCGGGGCTTTCCTACGAAGAGAAGAAATCCGGTGGCACTTCCGGCATCGCGTTCGTCTTCGGCTTCATCATCGTGTTCCTGGTGCTCTCGGCGCAATACGAGTCCTGGACACTGCCGGGCGCCGTCATGTCCGCCGTGCCGTTCGGCATTCTGGGCGCGCTGCTCACGAACTGGGCGCGCGGACTCGAGAACGATGTCTACTTCCAGATCGGGCTTCTGGTGCTGATAGGGCTCGGAGCGAAGAACGCGGTGCTTCGTGTGACCGCGGCGGTCGAATTCCGCCATCAGGGCAAATCGATCATGGAGGCGACACAGCTCGCCGGCGAGCAGCGGTTGCGCCCAATCATCATGACCTCCCTCGCGTTCGCGTTTGGCGCTCTGCCGCTCGCCATCGCCGTCGGCGCAGGAGCCAACGCGCGTCACTCGATCGGCACCGGGATCATCGGTGGGATGATCGGCGAGACGACGCTTGCCATGCTGTACGTGCCGCTCTTTTTCTACATGTTCGACCGGCTTGCCGAACGCAAAAGCGAGAAAAAGGGGGTTCCGCCTGCCGCAGCTTCGCCGCCCGCATCCGGTGGAGCCGGGCCGGCGCCGGCGGCGCACGCGCCGCACGACGATGCCTGAGATGCGGCGCATTCTCCTTTGCATCGCCGGCGTGCTCGTCGCCTCGTGCGCGATGGGGCCCGATTATTTTCGGCCCGGAGTGAACGCGCCTGCAGCGTTTCGCTTCGAGCCGAAGGAAGTGGCGGAAACCGCGGATACGGAATGGTGGAAAGGGTTCGGCGATCCGGTTCTCGACGCGCTGATCGCCGAGGCCCTCGCCAACAATCTCAATGTCAAAGTCGCCGTCGGCAGCGTCGAGCAGGCGGCCGGGGTTTTCACGCAAACGCGATCGCAGCTCTTTCCACAAGTAGGCTACTCGGCGTCGGGCGAGCGCGAGCGGGTGACCGAAGCAGGCGCCAACGCGGCCGCAGCGCGACTGATTCCCAATCCGTCGACCGCGTACCAGGCGCTTCTCACTGCAAGCTGGGAGATCGATCTCTGGGGGCGGATCCGCCGTTTGAGCGAGGCGGCGCGCGCCAACCTGCTGGCCACGGACGAAGCGCGCCGTGGGGTGATCCTCACGCTCGTCAGCTCGGTGGCGAGCGACTACATCCAGCTGCGCGGCCTCGACGAGCAGCTCGTCATCTCCAAGCGGACGCTTGGCACCTATGGAGAATCGGTCAAGCTGTTCCAGCTCCAGTTTCAATACGGTCAGGTCTCGCAGATGAACGTCGCGCAGACGCAATCTCAATACGAGACCGCCGCCGCACAAATCCCGCAGATCGAGTCGCAGATCGCGCAGCTCGAGAATTCGCTCTCGGTCCTGCTCGGCCGCAACCCCGGGCCGATTCCGCGCGGGAAAGCAGTGTATGACTTGAAGATGCCCGCGGTGCCCGCAGGGTTGCCGTCGCAACTCCTGGAGCGGCGGCCCGATCTCATGCAATCGGAACAGCAGCTGATCGCCGCCAATGCGCAAATCGGAGCCGCGAAGGCGCTGTACTTCCCGACGATCTCGCTGACCGGAGTATTCGGCGGTGCGAGCGAAGACCTCTCGAAGCTCTTCACCGGCCCGGCGCGAGTCTGGAACTACGCCGGACAAGCCATCGGCCCGATCTTCACTTTCGGCGCGGTCAGCGGGCAGGTCGCGCAGGCCGAGGGCGGAGCTCAGGTCGCGCTCTACAACTATCAACTTTCGGTCCAGAACGCATTCGCCGACGTCGACAGCGCACTGATCGCGAGCCAGAAGCTGCAGGAGCAGGTTGCCGCGCAGGAACGTCTCGTCGCGGCGCTCCAGGACTATGATCGGCTCGCCACTCTCCAGTACAACGGCGGCTACACGTCCTATGTGACGGTGCTCCAGGCGGAGCAATCGCTGTTTCCTGCGGAGCTCACGCTGGCGAGCGTCCGTGCGCAGGTATTCAACTCCAGTGTGAACATCTACAAGGCGATGGGCGGGGGATGGGTTGCGCTGGCGGACAAGGCGAGCGTGCCGGAAGCTCCCAATGCATCGTCGATCGAAGAACGCGCGCAGCGCGTCCCGCTCTTCTAGCTCTTCGTCGCTGGCGCCGGTAGCGCGCGCAGCGCCGCACCCAATTGCTCGAGAATGTTGCCGAATGCAGTGTTGAGCCCAGTCACGATTGCGTCGGCCGATCGTGACGGCAGCTCGACGCGTGCCGTGAGCTCGCCGTTCCATACGAACGCGCCGGTGCCGGCCGCCGCATCGCTCAAGAAAAACTTGCACGACATGACTGCCGCGGGCTTCGCCGCTTCGCGCAGGTCTCCGTACAGCTCGGTGACAAACCCTTCGAGCACGAGGTCGCTGTCGAGCGTGCTCGACGGAGGCAGGACGGTGCGGTAGATGCCGGCGGCCGAGAGCCAGGAAGCGGTCGCCTCGCCGATCATCGGCCCGGGCGCCACCAGAAACTCGTAGTAGAAGTCCGATACGTAGCGCAGCTCGGTCTCGCGATAGACCAGCGAGCGGCCACGGAAAGGTCCCGCAACGCCAACCGTGCCGACGCGCAGGGTCTGCGGCTTCGGCGCGGCGGAAGACTTTGGCGGCGGCGATGGCTCGAGCACATAGGTCGACTTCTCGACCGCGGGACGCGAGCAGGCGGCAACGAGTAGCGCGGCCGCGGAGCCGAGCGCTCGGCGACGCGAAAGCGAAGGAGTCTTGTTCATGGTTGTGAGCCCTTCACCGGCGGCGGCGGCGCGCCGAGTATCAGCTGCGAGGGATATTGCTTCGCGTTCTCGGTGATCTCGCGGAGGTTGTCGGTGATCTGGCGCAGGTTTTCCAGCGTGCGCCGCAAATCCGGCTCGCTGCCGCCGGTCAGCCGATCCAGCCGCGACAGCGTGGCCTGCAGATGAGCGAGCGAGCTCTTGAAGTTCGGGTCCTCGAGAAGCTTTCTGAGCTGAACCGCCGCAGCGTCGGCATCGGAGGGAAGTTTTTTCAGCGCCGGATCATCGAGGATGGCGCCGAGCCGCTGATTGCTGACCCTCAGCTCTGCGAGCAGCGCCGACGCGTCGTTGCCGATCCTGTCCATCGGCAGCTGGTCGAGCTTGGTCTCGAGCTTGCCCAGCACGCGTTCGGTGGACTTCGAGATCTTGCCCGCCTCGATCTGCTCGACCTTACTGTTGGTGGTCACCAACAGCTTGTTCAGGTTGACGAGCGTGCCTTCGAGATCGAGCTTGCGCAATCTGTCGACGATCTCGGAGGCGCCCGCGACGAATTGCGTGACCGTGGAGCGCGCGCTGGGAATGTAGAGGTTGTCGGGCGTCCAGTCGATCTCCAGCATCGGATTCTGGCGCGGGTCGACGTAGTCGATCTCGAGATAATTGGTGCCGGTAATGCCCTGAGGAGCGAGGCGGACCCGGAGGCCCTCGTCGACTTCCCCTTTGACGATTCCGGTGCTGAGGCCGCTTGTGGTCCGCCCGCCGATGAGCCGCGGGAGGATCGTCGCTTCGACCATGACATAACGCAGCCGAGCGGACATCGGCTTGTCCTGCTCATAGCGCGTGTAAGTGAAGCCAATGCTCTTCACCTCGCCGACGATCACGCCGCGGTACTTCACCTTGGAGCCGACGTCGAGCCCCTGCACCGATTCGTTGAAATAGGTTTCCATCGCGATCTTGGATTGGAACAGCTTCCCTGCGCCGAGCAGCACCAACAGAAAGATCAGCGCTCCGGTCGCACCGATGACGAACAAGCCGATCTTGAAAAAATTGGCCTTGGCGCTCATGCCGCTTCTGCTTCCGCCTCGCGGCGGAAAAACTGACGGACCAGAGGATTGGCGCTTTCATCGCGAAGCCGCTTGGGATCGCCTTCCGCGATGATTCCCTTCTTGCCCTTGTCGAGCATGACCACGCGGTCGGCCACCGTGTAGATACTCGCAAGCTCGTGCGTCACGATCACGAAGGTGATGTGCAGGCTTTTCGCGAGGCGCAGGATCAGCTGGTCGAGTGTGGCCGACGTAATGGGGTCGAGCCCCGCCGAAGGTTCATCGAGAAAAAGGATCGACGGATCGAGAACCATCGCTCTGGCGATGGCGGCACGCTTCTGCATGCCGCCGGAAAGCTCGGCCGGCATGTGCCCGCAGAAGCTCTCGAGGCCCACGAGCTCGAGCTTGGTGCGTGCAAGAAAATCCATCTCCTGCTCGTCGAGCGCCGTGTATTCCTCGAGCGGCAGGCGCACATTCTCCAGCAGCGTCATCGACCCGAACAGTGCGCCGCTCTGGTACATCACGCCGATCTTGCGCAGGATCGCGTTGCGCGCGTCCCCTTCGGCGGTCACGATGTCGTCTCCGTCGATGAACACGTGTCCGGACATCGGCTGGTAGAGGCCGATCATGTGCTTGAGCAGCGTTGACTTCCCCGAGCCGGAGCCGCCGAGGATCACGAAAACCTCGCCGCGCGCGACCGTGAAGTTGACGTCCTGCATCAGCACGTAGTCGTCGTAGCCGGCGGTCAGGTTCTCGACGCGAATGATGGGATCGTCAGGCATGGATCGACTCAGACATCCATCAGATAGTAGATGAAGGCGTATATGCCGTCGACGGCGACCAGCAGAACGATTCCCGACACGACGGCGCGAGTTGCCGAAATGCCGACCGCGCTCGCGCCGGTTTGCGTTTGCAGCCCGCGCAGGCAACCGACGCCGGCGATGAGAATGGCGAACATCGGTGTCTTGGCCATGCCCGCCCACAGATCCTTCATGTCGACCAGGGTGTCGACTTCGCGCAGATAAGTGAGGATCGGGATGTTGAAGCTGATCATCGTCAACGCTCCGCCGAGTATCCCGAGCATGTCAGCGAAGAGCGTGAGCAGCGGCACCATCAGCACCGCTGCGACGATGCGGGTCACGACGAGGAAGCGCACGGGGTCGAGACCCATCGTGGTGAGCGCGTTCAATTCCTCGTTGACTTTCATGGTTCCGATCTCGGCGGCGAACGCGGCTCCGGAGCGACCAGCGAGCAATATCGCCGTCATCAGCGGACCCAGCTCGCGCAGGATCGCCAGGCCGACCAGGTCGGCGACGAAAAGCTCCGCGCCGTATTGACGCATCGGCACCGCAGACTGAAAAGCGATGATGATGCCGATCAGAAACGAGATCAGCGCGACGATCGGCAGCGCGTTCACTCCGACCTGCTCGCAGGTATACCAGACGTCCTTCCAGCGCACGCGCTGCGGGTGGGTCATCGCATACCACAGCGCCGCGCCCGTCTCACCCACGAACTCGATCTGCGTGGCGATGTCTCGCGCGACGGTGACGGCGGCCTGCCCGATCTCTTCCACTGCGTGCAGCTGCTCCGGCGGATGCGCGGCAGGAGCGCGCAGCGCGGCCGGGTCGAACTGATCGAGCAGCGTCTTGAACTCGGGCTTGAGCCCGCGCACGGCGATTGGCGCCTGCGGCTGGCGCTCCTGGCGCAGCAGATCGACCAGCATCGCCACGCCGCCGCCATCGCAGTAGTCGACCCGGGATGCGTCGACGACGATGCGGCGGTCCGGGGATTGGGCCAGGACGCTGCGCGCTTGCGCCCACACGCCGGCGATCGAATATGCATCGAGGCGACCCGCGAGTTGCAGCACCCGGCTGCCGTCCGCCGCGTCGCTGATAGCAAGTGTGGCCGCGGGAGCCGCTGCGGTCGCGGCGCCGGCGAGTTCGGTCACTGCACCAGTTCGACCTGCGTTCCGAACACGCGTACGCGGTCGCCCACCTGCAGCAGCGGTTCGTAATTCTGGGTTACCTGCCGGGCGCTGCCATCGTCCATGCGCACGACGATTTCCCAGCGCGTGACACGCTGCGTCGGCCGGTTCTGCTGGTATACCGCGCCCCCGGCGGCACCGATGGTCACCTGTCCCTGGTTGTCCCTGCCAATCTGGTAGGCGGTGATGGAGGACGGATTAAGACCGGAGCTTCCATACGCGACCGAGGGCATGGTCCCAAGCGGTGTCAATTGATTCTGGTTCGCCGCCTGGCGAATCGTCGCGACCGTGCCGCACCGCTCGCAATTCGTGGTGCCTGGCGCGGGCTTGCTTCCGCTCGGCGCGAGCACCGAGGCCGGCGGCTGCGCGTCGCTTGGCACCGGCGGCGGCGGAGGCGCGGGCTGCGCGCCGATCTCCCACGCGAACCAGGCTGCGACGCACAGCAGCAAGAAGAGCAGCCCGTGCACTCTCTCGCTCATTCAGGCAGCGTGTTGAGATAGAACATCGAATGCAGCAGCGTACCGGGCTCGCCAAGCGCGCCGAGCCAGCGATCGAAGATGATGTCGATATCGCCGCTCTTGTAGACGGCGACAAGAGCGCGGTTTACTGCGAGGCGAAAGTCGGGATCGTCGCGGCGCACGACGAGCGCATAGGGCTCGTAGGAGAAATCGCTCTCGAGAAGCGCCAGTTTGACAGGCTCGGCGCTGCCGGCGCGCAGCGAGACGAGCACGATGCGATCGCTCGCATAGCCGTCGACCTTGCCGGAGGTCACGAGCGCGAGGCCCGCCGAACCGTCCTTCACCGGCACGAGCTCGGCTTTCGCGTTCAGCACCGCCAGCTCGCGCTTAAGCGCCGACTCGGTCGTCGTGTCGGGAATCACCGCCAGCCGCTTGCCGTTGAAGTCAGCGAGCCTTCCGAGCTTCGAATCGGCGCGGGTGAGCACGCTGCCGCCGTCGACGAAGATCGGCACGCTGAAGTCGACGCGCTCCATGCGCGAGAGCGCGATGGTGGTGGTGCCGCATTCGATGTCCACCTTCCCCGACGCGACTGCATCGAGCCTGTTGGAAGCGTCGAGCGGGGTCCACTCGACCTTGAGCTTCGAGAGGCCGAGCTGCTTCTCGATCGACGTCGCGATCCTCGTGCACAGTTCGACGCTGTACCCGCGCACCGCGCCGCCGCGATCCCTGAACGAGAACGGCGCGGCGCCGCTACGGAAGCCGAGATGGATCGTCGAGTCGGATTTGATCCGGTCGAGCGTGCGAGAAGGCTCGGCCAGCGCGACGATGGCAGCGAGCGTTGCACACACTGCGATGCATATTCGGGCCAGGCCGACGTGAACACGCCGCGGCATCGCTCTCCCCGGATCGAGTGAATCCCGCGGCGAGCGTACGCGCTCGACGCGAATGGTATTGAGTGTATCACGCCGTCGAGCGAGAGAACGCCGCAATACTGTCGCAAGCCAGCTGGGCTATACTTTCGCCGGATCGCCGGCGTGCGTTTTTGACGAGCGCGCTCGCGCCCGACCTCACCTTTCCTCAGGGGTTTCCAGTGAAATATCTGCTCCTTCTCCTCGCCGCCGCCAGCGTGCTCGCGTCTCCGGTCCACGCGCAGAAGGGACCCGATACGCTCGCCAAGATCAAGGCGGCGCAGTCGATCACGGTCGCGTTCTCCGGCGACTCGCTGCCGTTCTCCTACGTCGAGAGCGACAATCAGCCCGCTGGCTATTCGATCGATCTTTGCAAGCGCGTGATCGCAGCGATCGGCCGCGCGGTCGGGATCCCCGAGATCAAGGTGAACTGGGTGGTCGACACCGTGCCCAACCGCATCGCGCTGATCGCGAGCGGCAAGGCGGATATGGAATGCGCGAACACGACGCAGACCCAGTCGAGGTTGAAACAGGTCGATTTCAGCAATTTGATCTTCGTCGACGGTGGCGGTTTCCTCGTACGCTCCGATTCCCCGATCAATTCTTTCTCGGATTTCGCTGGCAAGTCGATCGCGGTGACGTCGGGAACGACGACCGAGAAGCGGCTCGCCGACATGCTCAAGGCCCGGCTCATCGACGCCAAGGTGGTCAAGGTGAAGGACGGCGTGGAGGGCGTGGCCCTGTTGCAGTCGAAGGCGGTCGACGGCTTCGCCAGCGACAAGATCAAGCTCATCGGGCTTGCCGCGCAGGCGAAGGATTCGAACTCCTTTGCGCTGCTGGCGGAGGATCTGTCCTTCGAGCCCTACGCCTTCATGATTCCGCGCAATGACTCCGCATTCCGGCTTGTCGTCAACGGCGCGCTGACCCAGATCTATCTGTCGGGTGAGATCGAGCCGATCTTTGCGAAGTGGCTGGGCAAGCTCGGCCGTCCGAGCGGCCTGCTGGCCGCCATGTATATCCTGAACGCCATTCCGGAGTAAACATCATGACAAAGCTCATGCAACGTTTTGCCCTCACTCCCGCCGTGATCGCTGCGGCAATGGTGCTCGCAGCGGTCGGTCTCGCAGGTTGCGGACCGCAGCCCACCTACCAGGTCGTCCAGACGCCGGCCGCGCGAGTCGGCACGGTGGAATCGGTGCAGGAGATCGTGGAACCGACCCAACCGAGTGGCGCCGGGCTCGTCCTTGGAGCGCTCGCGGGCGGGGGACTTGGTAGCCTGATCGGATCGGGCAGCGGGCGCACTGTCGCGACAGTCGTCGGCGCCGTCGGCGGCGGCTATGTCGGCAACCAGGTCGAGAAGTCCAGGACCAACGTCGTGTACCAGATCGGCGTGAAATACGACGACGGGACCTGGGCCACGATTCGTCAGGCCACGCCCACTGGACTGCGCGTCGGCGATCGCGTGCGCGTCACCGATAATAGCGGGATCGAGCTGCTGCGCTGAGAAGCGCCATGCGCCGCGGGCTCGGCGCCGTGGCGCAATACGGTTGTCACACGCGCCTTCGCTGCTGCGGCGGCGTCGCTTGACACCCTCGCGTCAGCGGTGAGCCTTCTCGTAGATCATCCAGACGACGAAACCGACGACGATCGCCGCCCAAACCACGGCCATGAACGTCGACTCGGTATAGACCTCCCACATGACTGCGTTGATGCTCGACAGGATGATGACCGCGATCCTGAGCAGCGTGTTGCCGTAGCTCGTCGGTCCCGAGATGTCGCTCCGATGCTGCTCGCGCCGGATCGAGTCTGACGCAACCTCGGTCGCACCCCGCCCGAGGAATTTGAACTGCCGGCTGGGTTGCTGTTCGTCGGTCGCGGGATGGTGGGAGTGAGGCTGAGCCATGGCAATGATCGCAACGATTCGCCTGTACCTTACCCCGAAACGCCTCCCAAGACCACCGAACGAGCGGCAGCACGCTCGATCGCGAAGCCCATGGCGCACGTGGCCGTGGGTCGACGGGGTATAATGCGCCCGCGGGGGAATACCGTCACGGAAGCTCAAGAGGAGAGAACCAACATGTTGAAATCACGCGTTACCCAGGCCGCAGGCTGGTTGCTCGCATCGATACTGCTCGTCGGAAGCGGCGCCGCGCTCGCGCAGGCCGAGCAGCAAAAGCTGGTGGACGATGCGGCCGCGTCGTTCTCCAATTTCATGCGCGACCCGGACATGAGCTGGCTGCAGCAGAACATCGGCCGCGCCAAGGCGGTCGTGATTTCTCCAGCGCTGCTGAAAGCCGGATTCATCTTCGGCGGGTCGGGCGGTCGCGCGGTCGTTCTGGCTCACGATGCCAAGTCCGGCAAGTGGGTCGGCCCGGCCTTCTACACCATGGCCACTGCAAGCGTGGGCTTCCAGGCCGGCATTCAGGTGTCCGAAGCGCTGACGCTGGTGATGACCGACAAGGGAATGAATTCGCTGCTCTCGACTTCGGTCAAGCTCGGCGGTGATGCGAGCGTGGCTGCGGGTCCGGTCGGCGCGGGCGCGAAGTCCGACGTTGTAGCAGATTTCATTGCCTTCAGCCGCGCCAAGGGCGTCTACGGCGGGTTGAATCTCGACGGCACGGTGATCGGCATCTCCAACGACTGGAACGAGGTTTATTACAACAAGAAGGGAATCCTCCCGCCGGACATCCTGGTGCGGCTTTCGGCGCACAACAAGGGCGGCGACAAGCTGATCGCGGAAGTGAGCCGCGCAGCGAAGAAGTAACGGCCCGCAACAAGCGCGCGGCCGACGCGGGTCGCGCGCGAGCGCTCGCCAGAGCGCGCGCAACCGCTAAGCAAGGATGAACGCCGCCGAGGCATCGGAAGTGAAGGCGCCCGGCGGCGAGTTGCGTTTTCTCCTCGACGGCGAGGTCGTTCGCATCCGCGACGTCTCGCCGCAAACCACGCTGCTTGAGTTTCTCCGCGAGCGGCTCGGCCGCACCGGAACCAAGGAAGGCTGCGCTGAAGGCGACTGCGGCGCCTGCACCGTGGTCCTCGGTGAGCCGGCCTGCGACGGCGGGCTCGCCTGGCGCCCGATCAACGCCTGCATCCGGCTCCTTCCCACGATCGACGGCAAGGCACTCTTCACCGTCGAGAGCCTCAAACAGCGCGACGGCAGCTTGCACCCCGTACAGCAGGCGCTCGTCGACTGCCACGCCTCGCAGTGCGGGTTCTGCACGCCGGGCTTTGCGATGTCGCTCTTCGGGCTGTACAAGAATTCGCCGCCTTGCGATCGCGCGGTCATCGACGACGCGCTTTCAGGCAACCTCTGCCGTTGCACTGGATATCGCCCGATCATCGCGGCTGCACGGCAGATGTACGATTTGCCAGCGGCGCCGGGATGGCGCGGCCCGGGGATCGACGAGCGCGGCCGCCGAACCGTGAGCGACGAAGAGCGCGCTATCGCCGCAAGACTCGCTACGCTCGAGCGCGATGTCATGCTCGTCTACGAGTGCGACGGCCAGCGCTTCTATGCTCCGCGCAGCGTCGATGAAATTTCCTCGGTTCTCCTCGCGCATCCCGAGGCGCGGCTCGTCGCCGGCGCAACCGACGTTGGCCTCTGGGTGACCAAGCAGCATCGCGATCTCGGAACGATCGTCTACACCGGCAAGGTGCGCGAGCTGCTCGAGACCCGCACGACGCCCACGCATCTGGAAATCGGCGCGGCGGTTTCGCTCACCGAGGCGCTGGCGCTCATTGACACCGAGTATCCTGCGCTCGCTGAAGTCTGGTCGCGCTTCGGCTCGGTACCGATCCGAAACTCGGGAACGCTCGGCGGGAACATCGCCAACGGTTCACCAATCGGCGATTCGATGCCGGTGCTGCTCGCACTCGGCGCGACGCTTGTCCTGCGGTGCGGGCAGAGCAAGCGTGAAGTCGCTCTCGACGGCTTCTATCTCGGCTATCAACGCTCGGCGTTGGAGGCCGGCGAGTTCGTCGAGTCGATTCGCGTACTGCGACGCGATCCCGCAGCGCAAGTGCGCGCTTACAAGATCTCGCGCCGCTTCGACCAGGACATTTCCGCCGTCTTCGCCTGCTTCTACCTGCGCCGCGCAGACGGTTCCTCGGATGCGCCGGTCGGCACGATCCGCATCGGCTGCGGCGGGGTGGCGGCAACTCCGAAGCGGGCGACGCGATGCGAGGAGGCGCTCGCCGGCGAACCGTGGAATGAGGCGACGCTAGCTGGCGGTGAGGCAGCGCTTGAATCGGAGTTCGAACCGATTACTGACATGCGCGCGAGCGACGCGTACCGCCGCGCAGTCCTGCGCAATCTCCTCCGCCGTTTTTTCCTCGAGGTGCGCGGAGAGTCACGCACGCGCGCAATCGAGTACGAGACGCCGTGAACGAGCGCGCAGCCGCTACTACGCCTGCCGAACCGATCGGCGCCGAGCTGCCACAGGACAGCGCGCATCTGCACGTTGCAGGCGCGGCCCACTACATCGACGACATTTCCGAGCCGCGAGGCTGTCTGCATGCGGCGGTCGGCAAGAGCGCGATCGCGCACGGAACGATCGTCGAGCTTGGTCTCGATGCCGTTCGCGCCACGCCCGGCGTCGTCGCGGTGCTCACGGCGGAGGACATTCCCGGCGTGAACGACGTCGGTCCGGTGATGCACGACGAGCCTATCCTCGCCGACTCGCTCGTCCAGTACGTCGGCCAACCGATGTTCGCCGTTGCGGCAACTTCGGTGAACGCCGCGCGCCGCGCGGCGATGCTGGCGAAGGTCGAGTACGAGCGACTCCCGGCGATCCTCGGCATCGACGACGCGCTCGAAGCGCGCTCCTTCGTACTACCGACCGAGCATCTTGCGCGCGGCGAAGCCGCCACCGCCATCGCGTCGGCGCCGCACCGCCTCTCCGGACGCTTCCGCTGTGGCGGCCAGGATCACTTCTATCTGGAAGGGCAGATCTCTCTCGCGATTCCGGATGAGAAGGGTGGCATGCGAGTGCACTGCTCGACGCAGCATCCCGGCGAAGTGCAGATCCAGGTCGCGCATGCGTTGGGCATTGACTTCAACGCGGTCACGGTCGAATGCCGGCGGATGGGCGGCGCCTTCGGTGGCAAGGAGTCGCAGGCGGCGCTCTTTGCCTGCGTCGCTGCGATCCTCGCGCGTCACACCGGCCGTGCGGTCAAGTTTCGCGTCGATCGCGACGATGACATGATGCAGACCGGCAAGCGGCACGCCTTCCGCTACGACTACGAAGTCGGTTTCGACGACGACGGACGCATTCGCGGGATCGATCTAAGGCTCGCTTCGCGCTGCGGCTTCTCGGCAGATCTCTCGGGACCGGTGAACGATCGCGCGATGTTCCACGTCGACAACTGCTACTTTCTCGAGAACATCGCGCTTACCTCCTATCGCTGCAAGACCCACACGGTTTCCGACACGGCTTTTCGAGGCTTCGGCGGCCCGCAGGGTATGTTCGCGATCGAATATATCCTCGAAGCGATCGCACATCGCCTGGGACTCGACCCGCTCGACGTGAGGCGCGCGAACTTCTACGGCGTTTCGCCCCGCGACGAGACACCCTACCGCATGAAGGTCGAGGATAACGTGATGCCCGAAATGGCAGCGCGGCTCGAAGCGACCTCGCGCTACCGCGAGCGCCGCGCCGAGATCGCGCAATGGAACCGTACGAGCCCGGTCCTCAAGCGCGGCATCGCGTTGACGCCGGTCAAGTTCGGCATCTCGTTCACCGCGACGCATTACAACCAGGCCGGTGCGCTGGTCAATCTTTACACCGACGGCACGGTGCTCCTGAATCACGGCGGCACCGAGATGGGCCAGGGCCTCTATACGAAGATTGCGCAGGTGGTCGCGCACGAGCTGGGCGTCTCGATGGATCGCCTGCGCGTCACCGCGGCCGACACGAGCAAGGTGCCCAATGCATCGGCGACCGCGGCGTCATCCGGAAGTGATTTGAACGGCATGGCAGCGCAGGCCGCAGCGCGCACGCTGCGCGAGCGCCTCGTCCAGCTCGCCGCGAAGCACTTCAGCGTCGATGCGACGCGGATACGCTTCGCCGCCAACATGGTGTATGCGGGCGAGCGCTCGTTGCCCCTCGGCGAGCTGGCTGCGCTTGCGCACCGCGCGCGCGTCTCGCTCTCCGCGACGGGTTTCTACGCCACACCGAAGATTCATTACGACCGCAAGACCTTCTCGGGGCGCCCGTTCTATTACTTCGCCTACGGCGCCGCAGTGTCTGAAGTGATCGTCGACACGCTGACCGGAGAGAACCGTGTGGTCGCGGTCGATGTGCTGCACGACGTCGGCTCTTCGCTCAACCCCGCGCTCGACCGCGGGCAGCTCGAAGGAGGTTTCCTACAAGGCGTAGGATGGCTCACGACCGAGGCGCTGTGGTGGAACGAGCGCGGCGAGCTGATGACGCATTCGCCGTCGACCTACAAGATCCCCACCTGCCGCGACTGGCCTGAGCGCTTCAGCTTCGAATGGTTCGGCGCGCCGAATCGCGAGGAGACTGTGCACCGCTCCAAGGCGATCGGCGAGCCGCCGCTGATGCTCGCTTTCTCGGTCTTTCACGCGCTGCGCCACGCGGTCGCGAGCGTGGCCGATTACCGCTTTTCGCCGAAGCTCGACGCGCCAGCGACCGCCGAGGCGATCCTGATGGCGATCGAGGAGGTGAGGGCTCGTCCACACGAGCCAGAGGCTGCGCGCATCGCGACGACGGGACGGCGATGAGCGACTGGATCGGACCGCTGCATTCCCTCCTCGTGTCGGACGGCCGCGCCGTGCTGGTCACACTCGCCTCGGTGCGCGGCTCCACGCCGCGTGACGCGGGCACGAAGATGATCGTAACCCTGCACGCGACGCATGGAACGATCGGCGGCGGACACCTCGAGTTCGACGCGATCCGCATTGCGCGTGAAGCGCTGGGTGGAAGCGGCGTCGGTGCGTGGCTCGCGCGTTTCCCGCTCGCGGCAAGGCTCGGTCAATGCTGCGGTGGCGTGGCCACGCTGCTGTTCCAGTGTGTCGATCGCGATGACGCGCAATGGCTGCATGAGTTGCAGCAGGTCGAAGACGATGTGCCGCGCGCGCTCGCCTCGCCCATCGCCGCGAGTGCAGCGAGCCCGTTCGTCCTGACCGCGGGCACCATCGCCAAGTCGGCGTTGCCGCCGGATGCGATGCGCGCGGCCGAGCAACTGCTGTCTCAATCCGACCCGGGGCAGGCGCTGACCGCCGACGGTCTGTGGTACATCGAACGCGTTGTCAGAAACGACTTCCGCGTGCTCGTCTTCGGCAACGGTCACGTGGGCCGCGCGCTGGTGCAGGTGCTGGGCACGCTCTCCTGTGCGGTGACCTGGGTCGACGAGCGCGAAGACGATTTCCCGGCGAGCGTGCCGCCAAACGTGATCGTCGTCCCGACCGATGCACCCGAGGACGAGGTGCACGACGCCGCGCCGGGCAGCATGTTCCTGGTGATGACGCACAGCCACGCGCTCGACCTGGAGCTTGCCGCGGCCATCCTCACGCGGGGCGACTTCGCGTACTTCGGGCTGATCGGCTCGGCGTCGAAGCGCGCGCAGTTCGAGCACAAGCTCGCCGCGCGCGGCGTGCCGGGAGCAACGCTTGCGCGCATGATCTGTCCGATCGGCATCGGTGCCATTCGCAGCAAAGCCCCGGGTGCGATCGCGGTCGCCGTCGCGGCGGAGCTCCTGCAGTTGCGCGAGCGCAACGCCGCGCAGGCCGAGCGCCGCGCCGCGCGCTGACTCGGCGCCCAATCACGGCATAATCGCGGCATGGAAGCTTCCACCGGCGATAGCGCCCTGCCGCGCCTCGAGCTGAAAGGCATCACCAAGGTCTACCCGTCCGTCGTGGCCAACGACGGCATCGATCTCAGCGTGGAGCCCGGCGAAATTCACGCGGTCCTCGGAGAGAACGGCGCGGGCAAGTCGACGCTGATGAAGATCATCTACGGCGTTACGAGACCGGATGCGGGCACGATTCGCTGGAACGGCAAGGTTGTCGCGATCACCAGTCCGGCGCGCGCCCGCGTGCTCGGCATCGGCATGGTGTTCCAGCATTTCTCGCTGTTCGAGACGCTCACCGTCGCCGAGAACATCGCGCTCGCTCTCGATCCGCACGCGGTGAGCGCGGATCTTCCGGAAAGGATTCGAGACGTGTCGGAGCGCTACGGGCTTCCGCTCGATCCGCGCCGGCACGTGCACGCGATGTCGGTGGGCGAACGGCAGCGCGTCGAGATCGTGCGCTGCCTGCTGCAGGAACCAAAGCTCCTCATCATGGATGAGCCGACCTCGGTGCTCACGCCGCAAGCGGTCGAGAAGCTCTTCGAAACGCTGCGTCGACTCGCGGCCGAGGGCTGCAGCATTCTCTACATCAGCCACAAGCTGGACGAGATCCGCGCGCTCTGCCAGCACGCCACCGTGCTGCGTGCGGGCCGCGTCACCGGAGAGTGCGATCCACGTCAGGAGAGCGCCTCGAGCCTCGCGCGGATGATGATCGGCGCCGAGCTGCCGCATCCGAAGCATCGGGAGGCGACTACGCGCGGCGACGGTGCGCTCGCCGTGCGCGGGCTTTCGCTCTCCGCGGAAGACCCCTTCGGGGTGGACCTCGCCGACATCGAGCTTTCGGTGCGCGGCGGCGAGATCGTCGGCATCGCCGGGGTCTCGGGCAACGGTCAGAAGGAACTGATGGCCGCGCTCTCGGGGGAGCGAATGGTACGGGATCATCATGCGATTAAATTGAATGGCGTGCCGGTGGGCCGCCTTAACGCCGGAGCACGCCGCGCGCTCGGACTTGCCTTCGTGCCAGAAGAGCGGCTGGGACGCGGCGCAGTGCCGGAAATGTCGCTGGCGGAAAACGCGCTTCTGACTGCGCAGCGTCAGGCGCTGGTGCGACGGGGTTTCATCCGCTTCGACGCCGTGCGAGCGTACGCGCAAGCGACGATCGCACGCTTCAACGTGAAGGCGCCGGGTCCCGACGTTGCGGCGCGCAGCCTCTCGGGAGGAAATCTGCAGAAGTACATCGTCGGACGCGAGATCCTGCAGGGACCGCGGGTGATGATCGCCGCGCAGCCGACCTGGGGGGTGGACGTAGGCGCGTCGGCGCAAATCCGCCAGGCGCTCATCGATCTGCGCGACGAAGGCGTGGCGGTGCTCGTCGTCTCCGAGGAGCTCGACGAACTCATGGAGATCTGCGACCGGCTCTGCGTGATCGCACGCGGACGTCTCTCTCCCGCGAAGCCCTTGCGCGAGACCAACGCCGAGAGCGTGGGCTTGATGATGGCGGGATCGTTCATCGGCGCGCAGGGGGTAGAACGCGCGCACGCCTCACCGGCGGGCATCGTCGATGCGAATTAGGCTCGAGGCGCGCGCCGAGCCCTCGCAGCTCATGAGATGGGTGTCGCCTCTGCTCGCCGCGGCCGCAACGCTCGTCGTGGGCTTCGTGCTGTTCACCATCCTCGGCAAGAATCCACTGCAGGCCTTCTACGTCTTCTTCGTGAAGCCGGTGGAGAGCACTTACGGCGTCGCGGAGCTGCTCCTCAAGGCCTCGCCGCTCATGCTCTGCGCGACTGGCCTGGCCGCAGGTTATCGCGCCAACGTCTGGAACATCGGCGCCGAAGGGCAGCTCACGCTTGGTGCGATCTGCGGCGGCGGCATCGCGCTCGCGCTGCAGGACCAGTCGGGAGCGTGGCTGCTGCCGCTCATGATCATCGCCGGCGCAGCGGGCGGCATGGCATGGGCCGCGATTCCGGCGTGGCTCAAGACCCGCTTCAACGCAAGCGAGATCCTAACGAGCCTGATGCTCGTGTACGTCGCGACCCTCGGTCTGTCATATCTCGTGCACGGTCCGTGGCGGGATCCGGAAGGATTCAATTTTCCGCAGTCGAAGATGTTCGGCGACGCGGCGCTGCTACCGAATCTCCTGCCGGAGACGCGACTGAACGTCGGCTTGCTGATCGCGCTTGCGATAGTCGCAGCGGGCTGGGTCTTCATGCGCCGCAGTCTCGCCGGATTCCAGATGCGTGTCGCGGGTCTTGCGCCGGCCGCGGCCAATTACGCAGGCATATCATCGCGGCGCACGGTCTGGTTCGGCATGCTGATCGGCGGCGCGACCGCGGGCATTGCGGGTGTCGGAGAAGCCGCCGGTCCTATCGGGCAACTGCTGCCGTCGATGTCGCCAGGCTACGGCTTCGCTGCGATCATCGTCGCCTTCGTAGGGCGCCTGCATCCGCTCGGTGTTCTGCTCGCGAGCCTGCTCATGTCGCTCCTTTATCTCGGCGGCGAAGCGGCGCAAATCGGGTTGTCGCTTCCTTCGGCAGTGACGGGATTGTTCCAGGGAACGCTCCTCTTCTTCCTGCTCGCCGCCGACGTATTCATCAACTTCAGATTGCGCGTTCAGGCGCGGCCTATGCCGCCGATCGCCGCCGCGCAAGCGCTCGGCGCCGGAGAATGATGGAGCAGCTCGCAGCGCTCGTCGCCTTGACGCTTGCCGCCGGCACGCCGCTCGTCTTCGCCGCGCTCGGCGAGCTGGTGACCGAGAAATCCGGGGTGCTTAACCTCGGCGTCGAGGGGATGATGCTCGTCGGCGCCGTAATCTCGTTTATCGTCGCGGCGACGACCGGGCAACCCTGGCTTGGTGTGGGCGCCGGCATGCTTGCCGGAGCTGCGCTCTCGCTCGTGTTCGCCGTGCTGACGCTCTCGCTGATGGCGAACCAAGTTGCCACCGGACTCGCGCTGTCGCTCTTCGGCGTGGGGCTCTCAGCATTCGTCGGGCTGCAATACGTGAGCGTGGTGATCGAGGGGATCAAGCCGCTCGCCATCGCTGGATGGTCCGACCTTCCTTTCGTGGGTCGCCTCCTCTTTGCACACAACCCGCTCGTCTACCTCTCGCTCGTCCTGTATGCGCTGATCGAATGGTTCCTTTTCCATACGCGCGCGGGGCTCATCCTGCGCGCGGTCGGGGAGTCGCCGGCATCGGCTCACGCGATCGGCTATCCCGTGATCGCGATTCGCTACCTCGCCGTGCTCTTCGGCGGCGCCTGCGCAGGTCTCGGCGGCGCCTATCTTGCGGTCGCCTACACGCCGCTGTGGACCGAAGGGATGACTGCGGGCCGCGGCTGGATAGCGCTCGCGCTCGTGGTCTTTGCAACCTGGAAGCCGCTTCGGGTTCTCGCGGGCGCATATCTTTTCGGCGCTGTCACCCTGGCGCAGTTTCAGGCGCAGGCGCTCGGGGTCGCCGTGCCCTCGCAGCTTCTGTCGATGCTGCCTTATCTCGCGACGATTCTCGTGCTCACCATCATATCGCGCGACGCCGTGATGATCCGCTTGAACGCGCCGGCGTCGCTCGGGCAGCCGTATCACCCGGAGACCTGAGGTAAAATCAGCCGGGTTGAACACGGAGCTGCGGGTCGGTTGACGAGGCAGCACGCACGTAGTTGGGAGGCCAATGAGTTCGAGGAGGAGAGAAATGCTCAACAAGGGATTGCTGCTCGCGCTGGGGACCGCATTCGCTGCGCTGGGGACGGTCGGTTCGTCCGCCGCCGACGAGCCGTTCAAGGTCGGCTTCGTCTACGTGAGCCCGATCGGGGACGCGGGCTGGACCTTCCAGCACGACTCGGGCCGCAAGGAAATGGAGAAAGCCCTCGGCGGCAAGGTCGCCACCAAGTACGTCGAGAACGTGCCCGAAGGCGCTGACGCCGAACGCGTGATTCGCGAGTTGGCGCAAAGCGGGAACAGGATCATCTTCACGACTTCCTTCGGTTACATGAACCCGACGCTCAAAGTCGCCAAGCAGTTTCCTAAGACCGATTTCGAGCACGCCACGGGCTACAAGACCGACACCAACGTCGGCATCTACAACGCGCGCTTCTACGAGGGCCGCTATCTCGCCGGTATCGTCGCCGGCAAGATGACGAAGTCCAATGTTGCCGGTTATGTCGCAGCTTTTCCGATTCCCGAAGTCGTGATGGGGATCAACGCGTTCACGCGCGGCATGCGCAGCGTCAATCCGAAGGCTGAACTGAAGGTCGTTTGGGTCAACTCCTGGTACGACCCGGGACGCGAGCGGGTGGCTGCCGAGACGCTTGTGTCGCAAGGCGCCGACGTGCTGACGCATCACACCGATTCGACCGCAGTGGTGCAGGCGGCCGAAGCGAAGAAGGTGTACTCGATCGGCTATCACTCGGACATGTCGAAGTACGGGCCGAGCACCGAGCTGACCGCGGTCACGCATCAGTGGGGCGCGTTCTACACCAAGACCGTGCAGGAGGCGATGGCGGGAACTTGGAAGCCAACCAGCGTCTGGGGTGGACTCAAGGAAGGCATGATCAAGATGGGCCCGTACAACAAGATCGTGCCCAAGGAAGTGCAGGATCAGGTAAACAAGGTATCGGCCGACATCGCCTCCGGGAAATTTCATCCCTTCACTGGTCCCGTGAAAGACAACGACGGCAAGGAACGGCTCGCCGCCGGACAGGTGATGAGCGACGAAGTCCTCTCGAAGATGGACTATTACGTCGAGGGCGTGCAGGGCAAGCTGCCCGTGTCCAAATAGCTTCCGACGACGGCTAAGTGGTCAGTTCTTCACCGCGCGACCGCGGGTGGTGGCTGGCGTCGGTTCGCGTCGTCGCGGTCGTCGAGTTCATCAAGGGCGCGCTGGTGCTGTTTGCCGGCGCAGGGTTGCTGACGCTGTTGCATCGCGACGTGCGGGACGTCGCCGAGCACCTGGTTCATCATCTCCATCTCGACCCCGCGAGCCAGTTGCCCGAAATCTTTCTCGAACTCGCGGGACGCGTCACGTCGAGCGATCTGTGGCTGCTCGCGCTCGGCGCGCTGGCATACGCGGTCGTGCGCATCGTCGAGGCTTACGGCTTATGGTGCGATCGCGTGTGGGCGCAATGGTTCGGCGCCATCTCGGGGCTGATCTATGTGCCCTTCGAGCTGCACGCGCTCGCCAGGGGAGTGACGCCGCTGAAGCTCACCACGCTGGTCATCAATCTCGCGGTCGTCTGGATCCTGACCGCGGTGCTCATGCGGCGCAGGCCGCGCCGCACCGGACCCCGCTAAGCCAGTCTCTTCATGATCCTCAGCACAAAATCGAAGCGCTTGCCGTACGGAGGATAGAGCAGCCAGGCCAGAGCAAAGCGCGGCTGGATGAACACCGCCTTCTCGTGCGTGAAGGCGAGGAAGCCGTGCTCGCCGTGATAGGCGCCGGTGCCCGAGGAGCCCACTCCACCGAAGGGAAGCGATTCGTTGCTGAAGTGCCACAATGCGTCGTCGAAGGTCACGCCACCGGCAATCGTCTCACGCAATACGCGCTCGCGAAGCGCCGCACCGCCGCCGAAGGCGTATAGCGCCAGCGGACGCGGACGCGCGTTGATCTTGGCGATCGCCTCGTCGAGCGTCGCGTAGCTCTCGATCGGCAGGACCGGCCCGAAGATCTCCTCCTGCATCACCCTCATGTCGTCGTGGACGCCGAGGAGTAGCATCGGCGCGAGCTTGCGTGCCGGCTCCGGCGGCGCCGCATCTTCGCGCCCTAGGCGCAGCACGCGCGCACCTTTCGCGGCGGCGTCCTCGACGAGCGCGGTTAGGCGCGCGTAGTGCGTTTCGTTCACGATGCTCGTGTAATCCTGATTGTCTGTGAGTGCAGGATAGAGTCCGGCGACGCTCGCGCGAATCGATTCGACCAGTGAATCGACGCGATCGGCGGGAGCGAGCACGTAGTCGGGCGCGATGCAGGTCTGGCCGGCGTTCAGGAACTTGCCCATCGCGAGCCGCGGCACGGCGGTTTCGAAATCGGCATCCGGCGCTATCAGCGCAGGCGATTTGCCGCCCAGCTCCAGCGTGACCGGCGTCAGGTTGGCGGCCGCTGCCAGCGCGACCTTGCGCCCCACCGCGGTCGAGCCGGTGAAGAAGAGATGGTCGAACGGCAATCGAGCGAATGCCTGACCGACTTCGGCTCCGCCGTTGACGACTGCGAACTCCTCCGCCGCGAAATGCATCGCGACGATCCGCTCGAGCAGCGCCGCGGTGCGCGGCGTCAGCTCGCTCGGCTTGAGCAGCACGCGATTACCTCCCGCCAGTGCCGCGAGCGCCGGGAGCAGCGCGAGCTGGGCCGGATAGTTCCACGGGCTGATCACTCCGACCACGCCGAGCGGCTGCCGCAGGATGCGGCTCCTCCCCGGCCACAGATAGAGCGGCGTGCGCACCCGCCGCGGCCGCATCCAGCGCTCGAGGTTCCGGCGCGCATGGCGAATGCCCGCGGTGATCATGAAGAGCTCGGTGAGCCGTGTCTCCTGCGCCGAGCGCGCGCCGAAGTCAGCCGCGATCGCGGAAATGATTTCTTTCTCGTGCTCCTCGGTGAGCGCCGCAAGGCGATCGAGACGATCGCGCCGCGTGGCGAGCAAAGGATAGGGCTCCGCGGCGAAGGCCTTGCGCTGAGCCGCGAAGAGATCCTGCAGGCGCGTCAGCGTATCGGTGCCGGCGACCAGCCTGTCCGCAGCGTTCATTGCGCAGCGCGCGCCGCGCCTATCGCTTCGAGGAGCGTCGACGGATCGTGCGCGCCGGAGACCGCGGTGCGGCCGTTGAAGATGAAAAACGGGACGCCAGTGATGCCGGCTTCCTGTGCTTCGCGGCTCTCTGCTTCGACCTCTCCCAGCAGCCGATCGGAGTCAAGCAATTCGCGCGCCCCGCTTTCGGGGAGCCCCGTTGCCATGGCGATCGATACGAGCTCGTCCCGATCACCTACGAATCGGCTCTCGAGAAAATAGGCGCGGAATAGCCGCTCGACCAGCGGATCCGCATCGCCGCTCTGCTGCGCCCAGGCGATCAGGCGATGCGCATCCAGCGTGTTGGGTTGGCGAGCGATGCGATCGAAGTCGAATACGATCCCGACTTCTTCGCCGACCGCGCGGATGCGTGCGTAGATTTCGGCCGCACGCGCCTTGCCGCCGAACTTCGCCTCGAGATACTCGGCACGCGGGATGCCGCCGGACGGCAGATCGGGATTCAACTGAAACGGATGCCAGCGGCGCTCAATGCTCAGTGCCGGCTCCGCCCGGCCGAGCTCGGCGAGAGCCGCTTCGAGCTTGCGCTTGCCGATGTAGCACCACGGACAGACGACATCGGAGACGACATCGATCACGAGGCGCGTCGCCGTCGCGGCGTCCGTCGTGGACGGCAGGGTCGAGGATTCCAAGGTGAGCTCTCGGCTGGAGCGCAGATCGTTGCAGGCGGGCAATTGCATTGTATTACAGTGTGGCCACTGTCATGCCGCAACGCGCTCAACGCTGGGACGTCTTCTGCTCCGTCATCGACAACTTCGGCGACGCAGGCGTGTGCTGGCGCCTTGCGCGCCAACTTGTCGCAGAGCATGCGCTGGAAGTGCGCCTTTTCGTCGACGCGTTGCCGGCGCTTGCGCGCATCGCGCGGCCTCTCGACGTGACGCGCGATGATCAGCTGGTCGATGGCGTGCGCCTGCGACAATGGGTGGGCGCGACAAGCGAGCTCTCCATCGCCGACCCCGGGGATACGGTCATCGAAGCCTTCGGTTGCGGGCTCCCCGAACCGTATCTCGCGGCAATGGCGACGCGCGATCGGCAGCCGGCGTGGATCAATCTCGAATACCTCTCCGCCGAAGCTTGGATCGATGGCTGCCACGGATTGGCCTCGCGCCATCCGCGCCGGCCACTGACGCGTCATTTCTTCTTCCCGGGGTTCACGGCCGCGAGCGGCGGCTTGCTGCGCGAGCGCGGTCTCTTCGCTCGCCGCGACGCATTCCTCGCAGATGCGAAGGCGCACAGCGAGCTTTGGCATAAGCTCGGGATAGCGAACCCAGGCAAAGAGACGACGATCGTGTCGCTCTTCTGCTATCCGCATGCACCGGTAGCGTCGCTGCTCGACGCCTGTGCCAAGTGCGACCAGCCGATCCTGTGCCTCGTTCCCGATGGAGTGGCGGTCTCCGCGATCGACGCGTGGAGCGCGAATGTGGACGTCGAACAAGCAATCACGCGCGGTTCGCTTACGCTGGTTCGCATTCCGTTTCTAAGCCAGGAGGATTACGACCGCTTGCTGTGGCGATGCGACATCAACTTCGTGCGCGGCGAGGATTCGTTCGTCCGCGCCCAATGGGCGGCGCGCCCGTTCGTATGGCAGCCCTATGCACAGGCCGACAATACCCATCGCCTGAAGCTGGAGGCCTTTCTCGAGCGCTACGCCGAGCGGCTGCCTTCGGATGCCGATACCGGGCTTCGCGCATTTGGTTCGGCCTGGAACGGCGAAGCGGAAACGGGAGCCTCCTGGGACGCCCTGATGCGCGCTCGTAGCGAGCTCTCGGCGCACGCGAAATCCTGGGCGGAAGGTCTTGCTGCCCTCCCTGATCTGGCGGGAAATCTGGTCAAGTTCAGCGCTGATCGGGTATAATGATTGGTTACCCAAACATGCTTTGGCATCAGGTGCAACGATGAAAACCGCACAGGAAGTCCGCGCCGGTAACGTGATCATGGTCGGCAAGGACCCGATGGTCGTGCAGAAGGCCGAGTTCAACAAATCCGGCCGCAACGCGTCCGTCGTGAAAATGAAGTTGAAGAATCTGCTCTCGGGCTCCGGCACCGAGACGGTCTATCGCGCCGACGAGAAGTTCGACGTCGTCCAGCTCGAGAAGAAGCCGGTGACCTTCTCCTACTACTCCGACCCGATGTACGTGTTCATGGACAGCGAGTACAACCAGATCGAGGTCGAGCAGGACGCAATCGGCGACGCCGCCCATTATCTCGAGGACGGCATCGAGTGCGAGCTGACCCTCTACGAGGGGAAGCCGATTTCCGTCGAGCTGCCGACTTCGGTGGTGCGCGAGATCGCCTATACCGAGCCGGCCGTGCGCGGGGACACCTCGGGCAAGGTGCTCAAGCCGGCCAAGCTGGCGAGCGGCCTGCAGGTGCAGGTGCCGCTCTTCGTAGCCACCGGCGACAAGATCGAAGTCGACACTCGCACCGGCGAATATCGCCGCCGCGTGTAGAGCATCGGTCGAATGTTGAAACGGGCGCCTACGGGCGCCCATTTTTTTGAGAAGAAACTCCGCTCTTTCCCGAGGCGGCGGCAGGCATCGGCTCGACGCGGTCTCGCGGCGGCTCGGGAATGCCGCCACGCGTCGGTGGGGTGCGTCTAACGAGAGCTGGCCGGGGCCGCCTGCCGCCGCGGAAGGATGCTGAGCACGTTGTGCATCGAATCGTCGCGTTCGAGGTGCGCCTCGTGCGAGCGCTGCTCGCGGCGGATGCGTGCAAACGTCTTCCTGATGTCGGTCTGCACGCTGGGCGTGTAGCGGAACGTCGGATCGAGGATCGACTTCATACGACCTCCCTTCTGCCGTCGTTTGCCGGAATTGGTCGGGAAAAAAGCTGCGTCGTCACGGGTTGAGCTGGGCGCGAATTTCGCCGTCCGGATGCGCGGCGCTGTGCACGTTGACGTAGAGGTTGCCAGCCTTGAAGCTCGCCAGCTGGGTATCGGAGAGCTTCGCTCCGTTGGGGACTGTCCAAGTACCATCGCTCGGCCCCTTGGCGAGCGGCACGATCACGCCGCCGTTCTTGCCTGCCGGGGCTTCGTGGATGTGCGCCGCGGTGCCCTTGATGTCCTTGGTGGCGATGCTGCCGGTGACCGCCTTGTCATCACCGATGCTGATCGTCCCGCTGCCGGAGGTATCGGTCTTGACCGCAGGGACCTCCTGCTCACCGCTGAGGGTGACCTTGACGTCGGTGGCCAACGCAGTCGCGGCGGCGATTGCCAGCGCTATCGAGATAGGGGGCAGCACTCTCCAGATTGCTCGATCCACTGCTTGATCTCCTCCCGGAGGATTCGCGGCAATGGTCGGTCCCCGAGCAGGACTACGTCAATCGGACGTTCGCTATTTCAGATGTAGGTCGCGGTGGCTGCGATGTAGGACATGGTCCGACGTGTAAGGTAATGCGAAGGGAGATGTCGGACCCCACCTTCAGGCTGCTCCGATCTCCTGCGATCGGGTTGATTACATTCACAAGATGTCGGGCTTGTCGTCCGGCGTCAGTCACCGGTTGGGATAATCCCGGCCTGCTCGACCATAAGGACGATGCTGCGCTCGGGCGCACGCGTGCGGTGGACGATCCCGCGAGGCACGGTGAAGCCCTGCCGCGGGAGTAGCTCGACCGTGCGCTCCTCGAGATCGATCAGGAAGCGGCCATCGACGACGTAAAAGAATTCGTCCTCTCGGTCGTGTTTATGCCAGTGGTACTCGCCCTCGAGCACGCCGAGCCGCACCACGGCATCGTTGACCCGGGTAAGCGTCTGGTTGTACCAGCGATCCTTACACGCATCGACCAGGGCTTGCACGTCGACGACCTGCAACGGCTCGTAGAGGATGTTGAGATGCGTGGCGTAGGGATAAGCGCCTTTTTCGGTCATGGTTGCGGCTCCGCGAGGGACGGGTGCGGTAACGATAGCATCTCGCGGAACGGCGTGAGCGCAGCCGCGCCCTCCGGTTTGTTGCTTGCCGCGCGCCGCGTTCCCTCGCTAGACTACGGCGCATTTTTATCCGGGGAGGATACGATGCGACTTCTCAGCGCGCTTGGATTTGTGGTTCTGGCTATTGTGGCGGTCAACGCCAGCTTCGCGCTCGCGCAAACCTCGGGCGCAAGCAAGGCGCAGCTCCAGCGCGGCGAATATCTGGTGAACTACGGCGGGTGTCACGATTGTCACTCGCCGAAAGTCATGACGCCCAACGGGCCGGCGCCCGACAAGACTCGGCTCCTGTCCGGTCACCCTGCCGACGCGCAATTGCCGCCTTTGCCCTCCGGCATCGTTGGTCCGGCTCCAAATCAATGGGCGGCGATCACCAACGGCGATTTCACGGCATGGGTGGGGCCATGGGGAACCAGCTTCGCCGCGAACATCACGCCCGACAACGCGACGGGGATCGGTGGCTGGACCGCGGAGCATTTCATCAAGACGATGCGTACCGGCAAGCATCTCGGGATAGGGAGGCCGCTCCTGCCACCCATGCCCTGGTTCGACATCGCGGTGTTGAACGACGCGGACCTCAAGGCGATCTACGTCTATCTGAGGTCGATGAAACCGATTCAGAACGCGGTACCGGCGCCGATACCGCCAAAGACGCAGTGATTCGCGCCCTCTCGGCCTGAACCGCTCGGGCGGATCGACGTTGGTATGGACCTGCTGCAATCCTATCTGCATCAGTCCGGTTTTCTTCCGAGCGTAGCGCTGGTAGTCGCGGCCTACCTTCTACTGCTGAGCCTGCGATACTCCATGTGGCGTGTCGCGCTGCTTGCGCTTCCCGGCACGATCGCGCACGAGCTCATGCATTTGCTCGTCGGCTACGTGCTCGGAGCGAGGCCACATGGATTTTCGGTGTGGCCAAGAGCGCAGGGCCGCGGCTGGCAGCTCGGGTCGGTGTCGTTTCGTAACATCGGGCTGCTCAACGGCGCCTGGGTCGCGCTCGCACCCCTGCTTCTGCTGCCGCTCGCGTGGGTCGGCCTAATGCAGATCCTGCTGCCGCTGTGGAACCAGAGCCGGTGGGGATGGTGGCTTCTCGGCGGCTATCTCACTGCAACCGCGCTCTTCGCCGCGCTGCCGTCGCTGCAGGACATCAGAATAGGCTGGCGTTCGCTGCTGCTCTATGCGGCTCTTGGCGCGCTGCTGTTGGGGACGTATGCGTACCTGTGACGCATAAAAAATGCTCCCTACAGGGCTTGTTGGTACTCCCTAATGCACGGTCGCGGTCCGCCGCTGTGCACGCGGGCCTAGCACCTCGTTCCCCGATTGACACTTCATCCCACTCGCTACACACTGGCCCGCTCCGCACACCCTCTTCATCTCGCCATAGGGTCGCGCCTGGGAACGCTCGGGGATCGCAATCGCTCCGAATCGGGCGGTGGTGGACAATTGAGTTTGCAGGTCCGCGTCGACAACCCTACCTACAGTCAGCGATAGTTGGCCTTCGCTTCTCAGGCGGAGATTTACAAGCACCTGGGAACGCGAACCATAGGGCGCCCAACCCAACGAGGATCGTCGTTCGCACTTCTAGATAATGCGCGAATGCGGGGCCTGCGAACTTCGGTAGGCGGCCAAACCTACTAAACCATGCCCGAAGCGCATCCTTACAATGTCGACGCCATCGAGCGCTTGGCCGCCGTTTGCGTGCAGCAAGGCAAGCTAGACGAGGCAGCTAGGTTGCTGCGCGAAGTGCTCGACAAGAAACCTGATTCTCCGCTCTCACATTTCGATCTTGCCAATCTCTTGTTTGCGCTCGGTCGGACGGAGGAGGCGAAGGCACACTATGAGGCTGCGATCCTGCTCAAGTCGGATTACGCCGACGCGCACTACAATCTGGGTGTCGTGTTGGAGGCACTCAGTCAACCCGCCATAGCGATGGTGCATTACGAGCGTGCGCTTGCCCTAAAAGACGACAACGCCAGGGCGCATAGTAATCTCGGCAACATCTTGCACGCGTTCGGTCGCTTTACAGAAGCAACGACCCACTATGAACGGGCGCTCCTCATCGAACCAGAGTCCGCCGAGATCCTCAGCAATCTCGGCAGCACGTTGAACGAGCTCGGTCGTCAGCAGGAAGCAAAGGCGCGCCTTGAAGAGGCACTCACCCGAAAGCCCTACTTAGCTGAGGCGCACAGCAATCTCGCCCTTGTGCTGCAAACGATCGGCGATCACGAGCAGGCGATTACTCGCTATAAGACAGCGCTCGAGCTAAAGCCCAATTCGCCTGAGGTCCATAACAATCTCGGTCAATCTCTCCAAGCGTTAGACCGTTGGGAGGAGGCAATCGCGCAGTTTCAACGCGCGTTAGCCTTGAGGGCGGATTACGTCGAGGCGTATGTCAACCTCGGCCGAGCGCAGAAAGCGAGCGGCCGAATTGCCGAGGCGTGCCAGTGCTTCGAGACCGCGATCGCGCTCTCTCCCAAGCGCGGGTCTTTATATCTCCATCTCGCGGAATGCAAGACCTTCGGCCCAGATGATGGTCCGCATTTGCGTGCGATGGAAAAGCTCTTGAGAGAGGATACTTCGCTATCGCTCGACGAGCGCGTTCATCTCCATTTCGCGGTCGGAAGTGCCCTCGCCGACCTCGCGCAGCACGACTTGTCCTTCGAGCATTTCCGTGTCGGCAATGCACTGAGGCGTCAGCAAATCGTTTATGAAGAAGCGAAGGTCATGGCGAGGATCGATCGGATCCCCACCGTGTTCACACCAAAGTTGATGCGCGTCAGAGCGGGGCTTGGGGACCCTTCTATGGTGCCGGTGTTCATTGTCGGCATGCCTCGTTCCGGCTCAACGCTGGTCGAGCAGATCCTCGCCGGTCATCCCAATGTGTTTGGCGCAGGCGAACTCACCTACTTCGAAGAGGTAGTACAAAGCGTGCGCCGCGCCGACGGCGCTCCATTCGACTATCCGGAAGGGGTACCTGAACTACCGGACGCGATTCTGCGCGGAATCGGCTCGCGCTACCACGAACGCCTTCGCCGGCGCGCGCCAGCTGCACTGCGGATCAGCGACAAGATGCCGTCGAACTGGTTCTTCACCGGTCTGATTCATTTGGCGCTGCCGAATGCACGCATCATCCACGTGTGCCGTGACGCGGTCGATACGTGCCTTTCTTGTTTTTTCTTGGCACTGTCCGGCCATGAGTGGAGCTACGAGCTCGGTGAACTTGGCCGTTATTACCGCGCATATGCGACGACAATGGCGCACTGGCGCGCTGTGCTTCCGCCGGAAGCGATGTTAGAAGTCCGCTACGAAGACGTGGTCGTGGATCTGGAGGGGCAAGCGCGTCGCATTCTCGATTATTGCGGCTTAGCCTGGAACGAAGCGTGCCTCAACTTTCACCGCGTGCGACGTCCAGTCAAGACCGCGAGCGCAGCGCAGATCCGCCGTCCCCTCTATCAAAGCTCGGTCGGGCGCTGGCGTGTTCATGCTGAAAGGTTGCTGCCACTGCTCGATGCACTCGGCCCGGACTTGCGGCTCAATAGGACGGTAAACGAGTCTCCGGCGAACTCCAAGCCTGCTCACCAGTGAGCTGAGCCCTTTAATTCTCCCCAGCGATAGCTTCACACTTGCCGATCGTTGGTCTGGCTGATTGGTTGTTACGGTCTCGAATGCGCCACCGGTCGGGTTGAAGCGTCCGCGCAGCTGTAACGTAGCGCCAAAGGCTCCGCGAACGACGTTTAGCCGCTGCGTCCTTTTGGCTTGGAGCTCAACGGGCCGCGTTCGAGAAGGCAACTAGGTCCGCTTTGGTCGGAAACGACTTTACCCGCGAGTCAGCTAGCGCTTGCGCTCCGGCCGCTCTTCATTGCGCACTTTGTAATCCGTCGGTACCCTGAATAGATCAGCCGATGGTTCGCCGCGCTTGATGTTGGTCAGGCGATACACGGTCTCGCCGCTGCGTGGATCGAGGTTGCGGGTCATGACGACGACGTTGAGATCCGGCGAAAACCACTGCTCGGAGACGATGGCGATGGGCTTTTCGTTGCCGATCGCTCCGGCGGGGATCGTGCGCGTCGTGCGCTTGCCATCGGCGCGCACGCCGTCGAAGTCGCGCGTGCCCAGCAGCTCCGTCGACCCCTTGTCCCTGGACACGTAGGGCAGCACCAGCGGATGGCCGCCCATTGTGAGGGGTGGCATCGGTGGCATCGGCGGCATCGGGCGATCTGGTTTACGCGCCTCTTCGTCGCCGGCGATGCGGATGACCTCGACCTGGAGGTCGGTTTCGTCGGCGCCGTTCTTGCCGCCGCGCACGACGACGCGTCCTGGCTGCACGGACACGGCAGACGAGTCTGGCTGCGTTGGTGGCGTGGAGGCAGCCGGAGGCGCGGGCGGCGCAGGTGGAGTTGGAGGCGCGGGCGGTGCGGGCGGTCCATGCTTGTGCGAAACGCGCGGCAGGATCAGCGCGGTTTTGCTCACGGGCCGAAGCACGTAGCTCCGCTGCTCGATCGGGTCGGAGATGTAGACGACCCCGTGATCGCGCTTCGTCTCCTGCCGCGTGCGGCCCGCGGAATCGCGGGCGAGCAGCGTCGTAGATTTATGCACGATGCGGTTGCCGTCCATAAGCACGCGTGTCGACTCGGTCACCGCCTCGGCGGTATACGGGGCGTTCTTGACGACCTCGCGTGGCCCGCCTATCTCGTTGGTGAGAAATTCCATCGACGCCGTGTCGGCCTCGATCTCTGCGATGGCGGCTTCCGCCTGGCGCATGGCTTCTTCCTGCACGACCTGCGCGCGCTCCATGGCACCTTGCGCTGCCTCGCTCGCCTTCTGTGCGGCCTCGTTCGCCTGCTGCGAGATACGCTGTGCGTCGATGCCGCTCGTCGACGGGTTGCCCTGCGCGGCGGAGTGGGAAGCGGCGAAGCCGAGGCTCAGCGCGAGCAATATTCCCGCAGCAGGCGAGGCGGTGCAGCGATAGTGTTCCATGAACGCTCCGGATATTGAAGTTGGGTTCATTGCAGGAATCGCACCGCGAGCACGGTGCCGTCGGCGCGCACCAGCAGCTCGCTTGCAATTGGCTCGGCAGCGCGTGCGGGACTCACTGGCAACCCGAGCTCAGCCAGCATCGTGCGCGACACCGGTGCGGACACGACGAATGCTCCACGTGTCTGCGCGATGTCGGCGACAGGCATGAGCGGGATGAACTGCGTGGCGGCGGGGGCTGGAACCGCCGCGGGGATCTCGGATGGTGCGCCGTCGCGCGTTGTGCGCAGCGTCCAGGCGATGATGCCGATCGCGGCGGCGAGCGCAAGCGGCCAGGCGAGCCACGACTCGCGCGCGAGCCTTCGCATCCCCTGCGCACCGTGCAATTTGCCCTGCCGCGCGGCCTCGATCGCTGCGTCGAGGCGGCGCCCGACGTGCGCCGGCGCGTCGAGCTGGGCGAGCTCCTGCTTGAGCGCCGTGAGGCGCCGGCCGAGGGCATTGTCGTCCATGATCATCGCTGCCCTACAGCGGAAAGGTTTTCAGACTCGCCGCCAAGCATCTCTGTCAGCAGCGCGCGCGCGCGCGACAATCGCGAGCGGATCGTGCCTAGCGCGCAGCCGCATTGCACCGCGGCCTCGGCATAAGAACATTCCTGCAACTCGATCAGGATCAGCGCTTCGCGATACGGCGGCGGCAGGCGCGTAATCGCGCCGCGCAGCCGCTCGAGCTCGCGATCGCGCAGCAGTCGCTCGAGCGGCGCTTCGGTTTCCGCCGCGGCGGGAGGCTCGGCCGCGTCGTCGTCCGGAAGAGCGTCGTAAGACGGCAGCGCGTGCACGCGACGCACGAAGTTGCGCGCGATGCCGCAGAGATACGCGGAAAGGCCACCGCGAGCGGGATCGAAGTCGACGGCGTGAGTGAGAAGGTGCACGAACACGTCCTGAGTGACGTCGGCGGCGGTCGCCGGCGAACCGGACCAAAGGAGCGCGAAGCGATACACCGGCCTGCCATGGCGCTGATAGAGCGGCCGCAGCGCGGCGGGATCGCCACCGCCGAGGCGCCGCAGCAGATCGGCGTCGCTCGCGTCCTCAGCGGCGGGGGCGTTGGGCGGCATCGCGCTTTCGTCCTAGTGACTATTCGGTTCCGGAGGGCAAAAAGTTCCCGCTAGGCGCGACTTGGCACCGCTGGTTACTCACTCTTCACGGTTGTCGGGGCGATCGTCAACGGCTCCGTCCTGCGCGGCGGCGTAGCCTGGCGATCATCCGCTTTCGGGAAGGCTGAATGTCCTACGATGAAGGTTCAAAGAATACGGCCCCGCTCGGAGGCCGTCATTCCTGATTTTGGTGGAGGCGGCGGGAATCGAACCCGCGTCCGGAAACACTACACAGTCGGGACTACATGCTTAGTCTTGTCATTTGCTCTCGCCCCGCTGCCGCCGACGGACAGGCTGCCGCAGGACCAGTCACCTTGCTTTAGCGTGTCGCCCAAGTGACCCGGGCGCACGCGATCGCTCTAAATGTCCTCGCTGTGACTACACCGTTACCGGCTTCATCACCCGAGCTGAGCGCCGCCCGGTGCGAGGTCCGGCGGGGTTAAGCCGCCAGAGCGTAAGTTTCGTCGTTCGCAGTTAAGTTTGCGATTGCAGAGGATTCACAAGGTTCTGCACCTTGGCATGCCCCGCGCTGCTTCGCAGTCCCCGTCGAAACCAGGTCGCCCCCGGTAACCGGTCCTGCGGCGAGCTGACAAGATCTCGCTCGCGCGCTGGAGTGACAATGATACCACCGCGGTGATGAGCTTCTTCGACCGCCGCTGAGACGAATATTGGGTCGCTCGTCCGTTCCGCAAGGCAGATGCGGGACCAGTTCGCCGCCCTGACGCGCGGCAACGGTACGAGTGGCCGACTAATCAGCGATACAGAACGCGGTCCGTACGTTACAATGCGACCTCGTTTCTGCAGGACAACAGTCTAGGCCGATGGCGCTCGTCCCGATCATTCTCTCCGGCGGCGCCGGCACGCGTCTCTGGCCGCTATCGCGCGAGGCGGCCCCCAAGCCGTTCATGTCATTGCCCGGTGACGGCACGCCGGGCGCGAGCCTGCTTGCGCGCACCTTTGCGCGCGCCGCAGCCTTGCCCGAAGTCGCGGCGCTGGCCACGATCACTAATCGCGATTTCTATTTCGACACCAAGGATGCTTATGCGGGCTGCGGCGTCGCAGCGCCGCCGCGCATGAGCTACCTCCTCGAACCTTTCGGCCGCAACACCGCCGCCGCGGTTGCGCTTGCCGCGCTCTACGTAGAAGCGACGTTCGGCAAGAACGAGACCTTGCTCGTACTGCCGGCTGATCATCTGATTCGCGACACGGCGGGCTTTGGCGCCTCGGTCGAGCGCGCCCTCGTGCTCGCTCGCGACGGCTGGCTCGTGACATTCGGCATTCCGCCGACTTCGCCGGACACCGGCTACGGCTACCTCGAGCTGGGCGACGCGCTCACGTCGAGTGATACGTTTCGCGTGCGCCGCTTCGTGGAGAAGCCTCCGCTAGCCGATGCGCAGCGTTATGTCGCTAGCGGCTATCTGTGGAACGCCGGCATGTTCTGCTTCACCGCAGGGCGCGTTCTCGACGCCTTCGCGCGCCACGCCCCCACCGTGCTTGCGGCCGCGGATCGCGTCTGGGGACGGCTGCGCGACAGCCACGACACGGCCTTTCTGGAAATCGATCCGGTGCTTTTCGAGGCGGTGCCGGAGATCTCATTCGATTTCGCGGTCATGGAGAAGACCGCCGACGCGGCGACCGTCCGCGGCGCGTTCGACTGGAGCGACATCGGCTCGTGGCGAGCCATCGCGGAGCTGGCAACGCCCGACTCGAACGGAAACCGCGGACAGGGTCAGCGCGTCGCGGTCGATACGCACGACACCTATGTGTACGCACAGGATCGCGTCGTCGCCACGGTTGGCGTCGAGGGGCTGGTGATCGTCGATACGCCGGACGCGACGCTCGTCGCCTCTCGCAACGAGCTGCAGCGCGTGCGTGAAGTCGTCGCGGAGCTGAAGGCGCGCGGCCATGACGCCTACCGCCTGCACAAGACCGTGGCGCGTCCATGGGGTGCATATACCGTCCTGCAGGAAGGGCCGGGATTCAAGATCAAGCGCATCGAAGTCAAGCCGCACGCCTCGCTGTCACTCCAGATGCACCGACGCCGCAGCGAGCATTGGGTTGTCGTCAGCGGAGAGGCCAGGGTTACCAACGGCGAGAGTAGCTACGCGCTGGCCGCCAACGAGTCGACTTTCATTCCGAGTGGAACACAGCATCGGCTCGCCAACGCTCACAACGAGCCTCTGGTGGTGATCGAGGTTCAATGTGGCGACTATGTCGGCGAGGACGACATCGTGCGCTTCGAGGATCAATACGGGCGCGTGAAGGTCTGATCGGCGGTTCGCCGGCTGCTACTCCGGCGCGGCTGGCACGGCCGGCGCGGCAGCGCGACTGGTAACGTAAATTCCGGCAAGGATCAGCGCGATGCCCGCCAAGTGGTAAAGGCGCAGCTTCTCATCGAGAAAGAACCACGCGAGCACGGTGCCGAACACCGGCATCAGATGCACGAAGAGTCCCGCGACGCTGGCGCCTACCTGCTCGACGCCTCGATTCCAGACGATGTAGGCGAGAAAAGAGGAAAAGAGCCCGATCGCGGCCAGCGCGGCGAGTGCCTGCGCGCTCCATTGCGGCGTACGGATGAACGCCGACTCGCCGAGATAGAACGGCAGCACCGCGAGATCCCCCACGCAGGCGATCACGAAGAGAAACGCGAGCATGTGCAGCCCTGGTGGCCGCCAGCGCAGGCAAATCGTGTACAGCGACCACAGCAGCATCGAGAACATCACCACCACGTCGCCAGGATTGAGCCGGAATGACGCCAAACGCTCGACACTGCCTTGCGACAAGATGGTGAGTACCCCTGCCAGCGAGACGGCGACGCCTGCGAGCTGAAGGTTCGACAGCCGCTGGCGCAGGAACAGCCACGACAGCGCAATGATCATCACCGGGATGAACGAGTTCAGTATCACGCCGTTGGTCGCGGTCGTGTAGTTGAGGGCGATGTAGGCGAGCGCGTTGTGGGAGCCGACCCCGAGCACGCCCAGCAGCGCGAGCACACGAGCGTTGGCGCGGATGAGCGGCCACTGCCGGCGCACGTGCGGGAGCGCGAACGGCAGCATGAACGCGAGCGCAAAGCTCCAGCGGTAGAAGGTCATCGCGAACGGCGGAACGTCGGCGTGCAATCCGCGGCCGATGATCCAGTTGCAAGCCCAGAAGAAGGGAGCCGCCGCCAGCAGGAGGTAGGCCGACGCGGATGGCGGTGTCGCTCTCGTGGGCACGAAGCATTATCGCCGAGGATCCGCGCGCACGAAACCGGGATGACTCGATCGGTTCCGTATAATTGCATTCTGCGCTGAGGTTTCGCGCGCTCGATTTGCTTGAACCCTCCCTTGTCTGAATCTCCAGCATCCGTATCGATCGCGCTGCCGCGGCTCCTCCCCGAGCCGCCCTTGCGCGGCCAACGCGCGAACGCCGCGCCACTCGCTGGGTCGGCCGATGCGCTGGCGCTCGCTCAGCTCGCAGCGGCGGCGGCAGAGCGCGGCGAGCTCACGGCGATAGTGTGCGCCGAAGCGCTCGCCGTGCAGCGCCTCGCCGCCGAGATTCCGTGGTTTGCGCCGGGTCTGCGCGTCTCCGTGCTGCCGGATTGGGAGACGCTCCCCTACGACCAGTTTTCCCCGCATCAGGATCTCGTGTCGGAGCGGCTCGCCACTCTGTATCACGCCTCGCGCGGCGAATGCGATGTGCTCGTCGTCGCGGCAAGCACTGCGCTCTACCGACTCGCGCCCTCGTCTTATCTGGCGGCGTTCACGTTTTTTCTGGCTCAGGGTGAGAAGCTCGATCTCCCGAGATTGCAATCGCAGCTCGCTCTCGGCGGCTATCAGCGCGTGACGCAGGTCGTCTCGCCCGGCGAGTACAGCCTGCGCGGCGGATTGATCGATCTCTTTCCGATGGGCAGCGCACTGCCCTATCGCATCGACCTCCTCGACGACGTGGTGGAATCGATCAAGAGCTTCGACGTCGACACTCAGCGCAGCGTTTATCCGGTGCCGCGCATCCGCTTGCTTCCCGCGCGCGAGTTCCCGCAGGACGAGAACGCGCGAACGCGCTTCCGTGGCCGCTTCCGCGAGGTGTTCGAGGGCGATCCGTCCAAGTCGCCGCTTTACCGCGACGTGAGCAATGGCGTGATGCCGGGTGGCATCGAGTATTACCTCCCCCTTTTCTTCGACGGCACCGCGACGATCGCCGACTATCTTCCGGCCGGCACGACCGTCTGTCTGCACGGAGCGATCGAGACGACGATCGCCGAATTCTGGCGCGACAGCGAGGCGCGCTTTCGGCTGCTGCGCGGTGACTCCGCTCGTCCGCTGCTTCCGCCGCCGGAATTGTTTCTACCGAGCGACGAGTTTCATCGCGTGCTCAAGGCTTTTGCACGCATCGAATTGCCGCTGGCATCGTCTGCAGTTCATGGCGACGCTCCGGGGGACGCCTCCCGCGACGCGGGACTCACGTCCTCACTTCCCCCGATCCAGATCGACCGGCGCGCCGGCGATCCTCTCCATGCGCTGAAGCGCTTTGCCACCTCGACGCGCGAGCGCGTGCTGATCGTCGCCGAGAGTCTCGGGCGGCGCGAGACGATGCAAGAAACCTTCACCGAGTACGGCTTCAAGCCAGCGCTGTGCACTGACTGGAACGGGTTCCTCAACGGCGACGCGAGCCCGGCGCTCACCGTGGGCCCGCTACACGAGGGTTTCGTCTGGTGCGAGGGCGGCATCGCCGTCATCACAGAGGCAGAGCTGTACGCCAACGTCGTGCGGCGTCCCACGAAGCGGGATCAGCGCCGCAGCAACGTCGATGCGATGCTGCGCGATCTGTCCGAAGTGCGCATCGGCGACCCTGTGGTTCACGAGCAGCACGGCATCGGTCGCTATCTCGGGCTCACCACGCTCGATCTCGGCGACGGGCGGAACGAGTTTCTGCATCTCGCCTACGCCAACGATGCCAAGCTCTACGTTCCAGTATCGAGCCTGCACGTGGTGAGCCGGTACAGCGGCGCCTCGCCGGAAGCCGCGCCGCTGCACGAGCTGGGGAGCGGCCAATGGGATCGAGCCAGGCGCAAGGCGGCGCTGCGTGCGCGCGATACGGCGGCAGAGCTTCTCAATCTTTATGCGCAGCGCGCTGCGCGCGAAGGACACGCGTTTCGCTTCGACATCCACGACTACGAAGCTTTCGCGGCAGGCTTCCCCTTCGAGGAGACGCCGGACCAAGCCGGCGCGATCGAGGCGGTTATCAAGGACCTCGTCGCCGGCAAGCCGATGGACCGGCTCGTCTGCGGCGACGTAGGCTTCGGCAAGACGGAGGTCGCGCTGCGCGCCGCGTTCATCGCGATGGCCGACGGCAAGCAGGTTGCGCTGCTCGTCCCCACGACCCTGCTCGCCGAGCAGCACTTCCAGACCTTCTCCAACCGTTTTGCGGAGCTGCCGGTCAAGCTCGCGGAGCTGTCGCGGTTTCGCTCCTCCAAGGAAGCAAAGGCGATCCTCGAGGGGTTGGCGGAGGGACGCGTCGACCTCGTCATCGGCACCCATCGGCTCATTCAGCCCGACGTCAAGTTCAAGCGCCTCGGGCTCGTCATCATCGACGAGGAACATCGTTTCGGCGTGCGGCACAAGGAGCAGCTCAAGAAGCTGCGCGCCGAGGTCGACGTGCTTACGCTCACCGCCACTCCGATTCCACGCACGCTTGCGCTCTCGCTCGAGGGACTGCGCGATTTTTCGGTGATCGCGACCGCGCCCGAGCGCCGCCTCGCGATCAAGACCTTCGTCGCGCCGTACGCGACCGGCGTCGTCCGCGAAGCGGTGCTGCGCGAGCTCAAGCGCGGCGGCCAAGTCTATTATCTGCATAACGACATCGACACCATCGCCACCAAGGCCGAAAGGCTCACGGCACTCGTCCCCGAGGCGCGGCTCGCGATAGCGCACGGCCAGATGCCGGAACGCGAGTTGGAACGGGTGATGCGCGATTTCTATCAACAACGCTGCAACCTGCTCCTGTGCTCGACCATCATTGAGACCGGCATCGACGTGCCGACCGCGAACACCATCATCATCGATCGCGCCGACAAATTCGGGCTGGCGCAGCTCCATCAGCTGCGCGGGCGTGTAGGCCGCTCGCACCATCAGGCCTACGCGTATCTGCTCACGCCGCCCGGGGCTGCCCTCTCAGCACAGGCGAGGAAACGTCTGGAGGCGATCCAGCTGATGGAGGAGCTGGGCTCCGGCTTCTATCTCGCCATGCACGATCTCGAGATCCGCGGCGCCGGCGAGGTGCTCGGCGAGGAACAGTCCGGCGAGATGCAGCAGATCGGCTTCCAGCTCTATGTCGACATGCTCAAGGCTTCGGTCGACGCGCTGAAAGCCGGACGCGAGCCGGACCTGAGCGAGCCGCTTGGCGTGACGACAGAAATCAACCTGCACACCCCGGCGCTGCTTCCGGAAACCTATTGTAGCGACGTGCACGAGCGGCTCGTCCTCTACAAGCGACTCGCAAACTGCGAGAACGAAGCGGATCTCGTCACGATGCAGGAAGAGCTGATCGATCGCTTTGGTCTGCCGCCGGAGCAGACGCAGGCGCTCATCGCCTCGCACCGGCTGCGACTCGCAGCCAAACCCCTCGGCGTGGTGAAGATCGACGCGGGGCCGGAGCGAACCCAGATCCAATTCGCTCCCAAGCCGCCGTTCGACACGGCCAAGCTGATCGCGCTGATCCAGAGGGATGGAACTCATCGTCTTGCGGGGCCGAATCGTGTGCGGATCGAGCGCGCTGCGCCGTCGCTCAACGAGCGCGCCGTCCTGGTGCGGGAGTTTCTGTCGCAGCTTGGCTGATTCGCTGACCCGGCAGATCCCTCTCCGCTCTGAGCATGAAAAGGCTTCGTCGAGCCTGGCGGCGCCCCGTCGGCCCCCGGCGCGATGCGTCGCGGAAGGCATAGCCGCCTGAGCGCGCGGCTGGCATAATTTTCCCCCTCGTAAACCTTCCTTCCGGAGTCTCCCCGTGTCGACCGCAATGACCCTGCGCCGCGGCATTTCCGCTGCCGCGCTGCTCGCCGCCGCTTCGCTCGTCTTCGCGCAATCCAAGCCTCCTGTCGCGCCCGTCAAGGAGATCGTCGATACCTACTTCGGCGCGACGGTCGCTGATCCCTATCGCTACATGGAGGACATGAAGAATCCGGAAGTCTCGGCCTGGATGAAGGCTCAGGCGGACTACACGCGCGCGGCCCTCGACAAGATTCCGCAGCGCGCGGAGCTGCTGAAGGAGGTCGCGAAGTACGGCGATGCCGCGGCGGCGCGCATCAGCTCGCTGCAGGTGGTCGGCGACATGGTGTACTACCTCAAGCGCAACGCGAACGAGAACATTGCCAAGCTCTATGTCCGGCGCGGCTTTGCCGGCAAGGAGCGGCTCCTGGTCGATCCCGACAAGCAGCCCGCGCCCGAGGGAAAGCACAACGCGATCGACTACTACCAGCCCTCGCCCGACAACAAATACCTCGCCTTCGGGATTTCCGTGGGAGGGTCCGAGGAGAGCGTCATCCACGTGCTCGAAGTCGCGACGGCCAAAGAGACGGGCGACGTTATCGATCGCGCGAATTTCGCCACACCATCGTTCCTCCCCGATGGGCGCCTCGTCTACAGCCGGTTGCAGAAGCTCGCGCCCGACGCGCCGTCCACCGACAAGTATCAGAACCAGAAGACTTTCGTGCACGCCCTCGGGACGAATCCCGACAATGATGCTGCCATTCTGGGAGCCGGCGTGTCCCCGGCCGTCACCGTCGCACCCGCCGAGCTCGTCGTCGCGGGCAACCCGATCGGATCGAAATACATGATTGGCGCAGTGGTCAACGGCGTGCAACGCGAAATTCGCCTCTATGTCGCTCCGCGCGACGCGCTCGCCGGCGACAAAACGCCTTGGGTGAAGCTCACGGAGACGGCTGACGACGTCACCGACATCGCGGTCCACGGCGACTGGGCCTACCTGCTCACGCACAAGAACGCTTCGCGGTTCAAGGTGCTGCGCGTGTCGCTCGCGAAGCCCGATATCGGCAGCGCAGAAGTCGCGGTTCCCGAGAGCGAATCGGTGGTCACCGGGCTCGCCGCCGCGAAGGACGCACTGTACGTGCAGCGCATGAACGCCGGCATCAGCGAGCTGCTGCGGCTCGATTACGAGCCCGGCGCGAAGGCCGCGATGATCAAGCTGCCCTTCGATGGCGACATCTCGGCACTCGCCTCCGATCAGCGCGTAGCCGGAGTGGTCGTCGACATGAGCGCATGGACCAAGTTCGGCGGCTATTACGCGTACGAGCCGAAGGCGGGTAAATTCGTCGACACCAAGCTGCAGCCGCAGAGCAAGTACGACAACCCCCAGGGGCTCGTGTCGACCGAAGTGAAGGTAAAGGCGGCCGACGGCACGATGGTCCCTCTCTCGATCGTGCACAGGAAAGGCATCAAACTCGACGGCAGCAATCCGACCGTGCTCTACGGTTATGGCGCATACGGCATCTCGGAAACGCCGTTCTACCGCCCCACCTTCCTGCCCTGGTTCGAGCGCGGCGGTGTGTTCGCTGTCGCGCACGTGCGCGGCGGCGGCGAGAACGGCGAAGCCTGGTACAAGGCCGGCTACAAGCTCACCAAGCCGAACACCTGGAACGACGCCATCGCATGCGCCGAGTGGCTGATCGCCAACAAGTACACCTCTTCCGCAAAGCTTGGAATCTGGGGCGGCAGCGCCGGCGGCATCTTCGTCGGACGCTCGATCACCGATCGGCCAGATCTCTTCGCCGCGGCGATCGATGATGTGCCGGTTTCAGACGCCGTGCGCATGGAATTATCGCCCAACGGCGTGCCCAACATTCCCGAGTTCGGCACGGTGAAGACGGAAGACGGTTTCAAGGGCCTGCTCGCCATGAGCTCCTACCACCACGTCAAGGACGGCACGAAGTACCCGGCGGTCATGCTCGTCACCGGATTCAATGATCCGCGTGTGGATTCATGGGAGGCAGGAAAAATGACGGCCCGGCTGCAGGCGGCGCAGGGCGGGGACCGGCCGATCCTGCTGCGGATCGACTACGACGCCGGTCACGGCTTCGGATCGACCAAGAAGTCGCAGTACGAAGAGCGTGCCGACACCTTCGCTTTCATGTTCTGGCAGTTCGGCGTGAAGGGATTCCAGCCCGGCGCGAATTGACGCGATCGCGCGGCGTCTTGCCGCCAAAGAACGCATCCAGATTGTCGAGCGCGCGAAAGCCCATCGCATCGCGTGTCTCGACGGTCGCGCTGCCCAGATGCGGAAGGATGAACACGTTCGGAAGCTCGAGATAGCCGCGATGGAGCTTCGGCTCATTCTCGAACACGTCCAAGCCGGCGGCGGCGACCCGCCACGTTCGTAGCGCGGCGATCAGCGCATCGTCGTCGACCAGCGTACCCCGCGCCGTGTTGACGACGATGGCGCCTTGCGGCAGGCGATCGATCCGTGCCGTGTTCAGGAAGTGGTGCGTCTCCTTCGTCGCCGGCGCGTGCAGGCTCAAGATGTCGCATTGCGCGAGAAAGTGGTCGAAGTCCGCGACGAAACGCGCTCCCTGCGCAAATTTCGCGGGAAGCTTGCGCTGATCGCAATAAAGAAGCTTCAGACCGAAGCCGCGGGCACGCCGTGCCATCGCTTGTCCGATCCGGCCCATGCCGAAGATTCCCAAGCGTTTGCCGTTGAGCTCGGCTCCGAGCAGCTCGGTCGGCGTCCATCGACCCCAGCGGCCGCTGCGGACAAGCACGTCGCCCTCGTGCGCGCGGCGCGCAGCGCCGAGCAGGCACAACATGGCGATATCCGCCGTAGCCTCAGTGAGCACATCCGGCGTATTGGTAACCGCGATGCCGCGCTTGACCGCCGCAGCCGCGTCGACGTTATCGAATCCGACCGAATAGCAGGCGATGATCCTCAGTGACGGCGGCAGGCGCGCGATCAGGCTTGCATCGATGCGCTCGGTCGGCGCGACGATCAGCGCATCCGCGCCTCTGGCAAGGCTCACGAGCTCATCGGCACCGATGACACGATCATCGAGGTTCAATATCGCATCGTAGTCGCGCGTGAGGCGCGCTTCGACCGCAGGCGGAAGTTTGCGCGTGGCGACGACCCGAGGTTTCTTCTTCATGTCGATCTTCAATGGAGCTTCACCCGCGGCTCGGTGTGACGGCGGAGAAACCGTCCGACTGTGTCGAGCGCGACGCCGAGATAGCCGAGAATCGCCGCCTGGTGCATCTTGTAGAGCGAGGCGTACATCCAGCGCGCGATGAGCCCCTGTATGAGCAGGCTCCCGCCAACCAGCCGGCCCATCAGGGTGCCGACGGCGGAGAGCTCGCCAAGCGAGACGAGCGAGCCCAGATCGCGGAAATGGAACTCCGGCAGCGGCTTGCCGTCGAGGCGCGCGCGCATCGACTTCACGAGCAGCATCGCCTGCTGACGGGCCGCCTGTGCGCGCGGCGGCACCTGTGCGCCGGCGCGACCGGCCTCCGGCCACGGACAAGCGGCGCAATCGCCGAAGGCGAAGATGTCGGGGTCGCGCGTGGTTTGCAGCGCAAGCGTCACCACGAGCTGATCGCCGCGCCCGGTTTCGAGTCCATCGAGATTGCGGAGCCACTCAGGAGCCTTTATGCCCGCCGCCCACACCACGAGATCCGCGCGGTAGAGGGCGCCGCTTGCCGTGCTCACTCCCGTTTCGTCGACCGAGGTGACGCGCTCGCCCGTGCGAACTTGCACGTTGAGCTTGCCCAGGAGATCCGTCGCAGCCTTCGCGATATGCTCGGGGAGCGGCGGCAGAATTCGCTCCGCCGCTTCGACGACGATGAGACGGACGTCCTTGCGCGTATCGAGATGCTCGAGCCCGTAGGTCGCATGCACGTGAGTTGTCTGTCGAATCTCCGCAGCCAATTCGACGCCAGTCGCACCCGCGCCGATGATCACGATGTCGACCCCCGTCGGGTGGCCCGATGCCGCCGCGTCGTCGGCGCGCACGCAGGCCGCGAGCAGATGCCGGTGAAAACGCTCCGCCTCCTCGGGTGTTTCGAGCGAGATCGCGTGCTGCGCCACGCCGGCGACCCCAAAGTCGTTGCTGACACTCCCGACGCAAAAGATCAGCGTGTCGTAACGCAGTACCCGGCGCGGCAGCGTGAGCTCGCCGTCTTCGTCGCGAACGGCGTCCAGCGTCAGCTCGTGGCGCGCGCGATCGAGCGCCGCCACCGTACCCTGCCGAAAACGGAAGTAATGCCAGTACGCGAGCGCGAGATAGTCGATGCCGTGCACATCGGCGTCCAACCGGCCCGCCGCAACTTCGTGCAGCAATGGCTTCCAAAGGTGCCTGCCGTTGCGGTCGACGAGCGTCACCTGGGCGCGCCCGCGCCGGCCCAGCTTGTCGCCGAGACGCGAGGCGAGCGGCAGCCCACCGGCGCCCCCGCCGACGATGACGATGCGATGCGGAGTTCCGGCGCTCATCGAAATGTTCAATCGCCCTTCGCCATGCCTTCGCGCCGCGGATCGGCGCCGGCGATCCAACCTGTTCGAGTGCGCACGATGGCGTGCACGCCGCTCGTGTCCTCGACGATGCGTGTCTCGTGGCCCATGGCCCGAAGCTTGGGTTCCAGCGCGACGGCAGCCGTCCCTTTCTCGAGCTCGGTGGGCCCGTTGCGGCTGCCGACATTTGGCAGGTCGGCCGCGGCCTGAGGATCCAATCCCCAATCGATGACCGCTACCAGCGTCTTTGAGACATCGTTGACGATCTGGCTTCCGTTCACCGAGCCAGCGACCATGAACAGCTCGCCCTTGGCATCGTAGACGATAGTCGGAGACATGGCAGAGCGCGGTCGCTTGCCCGGCTCGACGCGGTTGGCGACAGGCCTGCCGTCGACCACCGGCTCGAACGAGAAATCGGTCAACTCGTTGTTGAGCAGAAAACCGCTCTTCGTCATCAGTCGGCTTCCGAAAGCGCTCTCGATGGTCGTCGTCATCGACAGAGCGTTCCCATATTTGTCGACGATCGAAAGATGCGAGGTCGACGGCAGCTCGAATGCGCCGTCGGCGCCCAAGTCGGCAGTGGCGGCCTTGCGGGCCGATTCAGGGACTCCCGCCTTGGCGTGTCCCATGCTGGCATTGAGCTTGATCATCGCGGAGCGCGATCGAAGATACGCAGGGTCGGTGAGCCCCTGCGGCGGCGGGACGAAGTCGGGATCGGTGAGATATTGATCGCGGTCGGCGTAGGCGAGGCGCCCTGCTTCGCTGAAAACATGGACGCTCATGAGCGAGCTCGCGCCGAGCGCGCCCATGTCGAATGGCTGTAGGATGCCGAGGATCTGCAATACCGTCAGTCCACCTGCAGGCAGAGGCGCGCTGCACACCTTGTACGCGCGGTAGCGTTCGCAGATCGGCTCGCGAACCTTGGCTTTGTACTCGGCGAGATCAGCTTCGGTGATGTCACCCTGACTTGTTGCCGCACGCGCCGTCTCCGCGATGTCGGCGGCGATCGCACCCTTGTAGAACGCGTCCGCGCCTCCCGAAGCAATCCGCTTCAGCGTCGCGGCGAAAGCCGGATTCTTCAGCGTCTGCCCGACCGCCAGCGGCGAGCCGTCCGCGTTGAAGAAGTACGCCCTGGCCCGATCCTGCGTTTTGAGATAGGTGTCCGCTTCGATCAGCGAGTGCAGTCGCGGGCTCACCGCGAAACCTCGCTCGGCCAGCGCGATCGCAGGGTCGAAGAGCTTTGCCCACGGCAACCGTCCGTACTGGCGATGCGCGAGCTCCAGCATGCGCAGCGTGCCCGGCACGCCGACCGATTTGCCGCCGATGACCGCATCGAAGAAATGCAGCGGCTTGCCGTCGGCATCGAGGAACCGATCCGGTTTCGCCGCCGCCGGCGCCGTCTCGCGCCCGTCGTACGCGGTCAGCATGCGGTTGCGACCGTTGTGGAAGAGCATGAACGCGCCGCCGCCAATCCCGGAGGACTGCGGCTCGACCAAGTTGAGAACCATCTGTACCGCGACCGCGGCGTCGATGGCATTGCCGCCTTCGCGGAGCATCGTGTATCCGGCCTCGACCGCGAGCGGATTGGCGGCCACCACCATGTCGTGCTTGCTCACGACCGGCTTCTTCGGCGTCCACCCTGTCGGCTGCTCCGGCCCAGGGCTCTGCGCATACGCAGCGCCAGCGACGAGGCAACCGAGCAACAGGACGAGCCCGCGGAGCTTCGACGAGAGCCGCGACTTGACCGGCATGCTGCCTATTCTACCGTCCCGCCGAGCAGCGCCTTCGGCTTGCACGCGTCGTGATCCGGCGTCATGCTTGCGCTCGATGAGCCGCTCGCTCCTTCCCGAACCCGTCGAACGTTACGTCGCCTTCGAAGTGACGCGCGAAAGCGCGGTGCAGAAGAAGCTTCGCGCCGAAACGGCGCGCCTGCCGCAGGCGGGCATGCAGATCGGACCCGACCAGGGTGCACTGCTCGCCCTGCTCGCGCGCACGCTTGGCGCCAGGCGCGCGATCGAGATCGGCACTTTCACCGGCTACAGCGCGCTCGCGGTCGCCGCTGCACTGCCTGCGGACGGCAAGCTCTTCTGCTGCGACAAGAACAAGGAGTGGACCGCGATCGCGCAGCGTTACTGGAAGGAAGCAGGTCTTGCCGACCGCATCGAATTGCGACTCGGTCCCGCGCTCGAGACGCTGCAGGCGCTCGCGACTCAGTACGGACCCGGTTCGTTCGACTTCGCGTTCATCGACGCGGACAAGACAGCGTACGACGTCTACTACGAATCCTGTCTCTCCTTGTTGCGCCCTGGCGGCATGATCGCGCTCGACAACATGCTTTGGAGCGGCGAGGTCGCCAATCGCTCTGTGCGAGACGCGGACACCAAGGCACTGCGTGCGCTCAACGCGAAGGTCCGCGATGACCCGCGCGTCGATTCGTGCCTGCTGACGGTCGGTGATGGCGTGATGCTGGCGCGAAAGCGATAACATACTGAACCTGTTTCGACCCGAGGAGAAAGGCATGCTGTCCCAATCGATCGCATCTTCGCTTGCGGTGCTGTGCGCGGCCGGTCTCGCTCAGGCCGATACGCTGTCACTGGCCGACATCAAGGCACGCAATGGAACCCAGCTTTCGGAAGAGCAGCTGCAAAAGCTCATACCCGGGGCGAACGTCGTAAACCACGCCCCGAACGGAAGCACGCGCACATGGACGAACAAACCCGACGGCAGTCTTGTCGCCTCCACGGATTCGCGCGGCAGGAGCAGCACCGGCGGCACGCGCCCGCACTCGGCGGAGGGGTCCTGGAGGATCGAGAACGGGGCGTACTGCGTGAAAATGCAATGGCCCCTCGCGGAGGAGAAGTGGTGCCGACACCTGTACCAGGTCGGCGGCAAGTACTACGGCGTCGGCGCGCGAGCCGACGACACCGCTCCCGCGATGGAGCTCGAGTTCGGTAAGTAACCTCTCGCCGCCGCGGATCGGCCCCTTGCGCGTTACGTCATCTTCGCAAGCAGCGGCACGATCATCAGCGCGACGATGTTGATGATCTTGATCAGCGGGTTCACCGCCGGGCCCGCAGTGTCCTTGTAGGGATCGCCCACGGTGTCGCCGGTGACCGCGGCCTTGTGCGCGTCCGAGCCCTTGCCGCCGTAATTCCCGTCCTCGATGTATTTCTTGGCGTTGTCCCAGGCGCCCCCGCCCGTGGTCATCGAGATCGCGACGAAGAGCCCGGTGACGATCGTGCCCATCAGCAGACCGCCGAGCGCCTTCGGACCGAGGATGACGCCGACGACGACGGGAACCAGCACCGGCAGCAGCGAGGGCACGATCATCTCCTTGATCGCAGCCTTCGTCAGCATGTCGACCGCGGCGCCGTACTCGGGCTTTGCCGTGCCTTCCATGATGCCCTTGATGTCCTTGAACTGGCGCCGCACTTCGAGTACCACCGATCCGGCCGCGCGGCCGACCGCTTCCATCGCCATGGCGCCGAAGAGATACGGGATCAGTCCGCCGAGGAACAAGCCGATGATCACCATGCGGTCGGAGAGATCGAAAGACACGCTGATGCCCGACGTGTCGAGCGCGTGCGTATAGTCCGCGAAGAGCACGAGGGCGGCGAGTCCTGCCGATCCGATCGCGTAGCCCTTGGTCACCGCCTTCGTCGTATTGCCCACCGCGTCGAGCGGGTCGGTGATCGCGCGTACCGACTCCGGCAGCTGAGCCATCTCGGCGATGCCCCCCGCGTTGTCGGTGATCGGACCATACGCGTCGAGCGCGACGATGATGCCGGTCATCGACAGCATCGCGGTCGCGGCAATGGCGATGCCGTACAGCCCCGCGAGCCAGTAGGAGAAGAAGATCGATGCGCAAACCGCGATCACCGGCAGCGCGGTTGCTTTCATCGAGACGCCGAGCCCCGCGATGATGTTGGTTGCGTGACCGGTCGTGGAGGCTTGCGCGACATGGCGCACCGGGCTGTACTCGGTTGCGGTGTAGTACTCGGTGATGACGACCATCGCCGCGGTGAGAACGAGCCCGATCGCGCCGGCACCCCAGAGCTTCCACACCGTGAGCTCCGGATGCGTTTCGGTCATCCCGCCCATCATCGAGTACGTAATGAACCAGAAGCCGATCGCGGAAAGAACGCCCGCGACGATCAGGCCGCGATAGAGCGCGTTCATGATCTTGCCGCCGGGGGTTGCCTTGACGAAAAACGTTCCCACGATGGACGCGACGATCGAGAATCCGCCGAGCGCGAGAGGGTAGGTCACCGCCGCGACTGCGTTATCGGCAAGCAGCAGCGCGCCAAGCAGCATGGTGGCGATGATCGTCACCGCGTAGGTCTCGAAGAGGTCCGCCGCCATGCCGGCGCAATCGCCAACGTTGTCGCCGACGTTATCCGCGATCACCGCCGGATTGCGCGGATCGTCTTCCGGAATGCCTGCCTCGACCTTGCCGACGAGATCGGCGCCCACATCCGCGCCCTTGGTGAAGATGCCACCGCCAAGACGCGCGAAGATCGAGATGAGCGAGCCGCCGAAGGCCAATCCGACGAGCGGCTGTATCACGCTGTGCAAGCCTTCCCTGCCCGGGTTCGGGACGTACGATGCCGTTTGCGTGAGAAAGAGGTAGAAACCGGCCACACCGATAAGGCCGAGGCCAACGACGAGCAGTCCCGTGATCGCGCCGCCGCGAAAGGCGATCGCAAGCGCTTCGTTCAAGCCGGTGCGCGCCGCTTCCGCCGTGCGCACGTTGGAACGCACCGACACGTTCATGCCGATGTAGCCTGCCGCACCAGAGAGCAGCGCGCCAATAGCGAATCCGCCCGCGGTCCTCCAGCCGATCGGCGACGCGCCGATGATAAAGAACAGGATCACGCCGACGAAGGCGATGGTCGTGTATTGCCGGTTGAGATAAGCCTTCGCGCCCTGCTGCACGGCGGCGGCGATCTCCTGCATTCTTTCGCTGCCGGCGGGTTTGGCGAGGATCCAGCCGATCGACCAGAACCCGTACACCAATGCGGCGATCGCGCAGACGAGCGCGAAGTAAACGGCGTAAGACATGGCTCCCTCCCCCGGAAAAACGCGCTATTTTGCCAGCGCCGGGTACTCCAAGTCGAGCCGAATCTCGGTTTGCCGGCTCGGGCAGCTGCTATTTCTTGGTCGTGGCCAGCTCCCTCAAGTTGACCTTCACGCCGTTGGCGGTGACCAGGTCGCCCGGCTTCATGTCGGCCGGGCAAGGGCCGGTCCACTTCGCTTCCTGGATCGTCGTCGTTTCGCTCTTTCCGAGGAACGGTGGATCGTATTTCGCCTTGATTTCGGTTCGATACGCGCTGTTGCCCGTGTAGCGGATCGTCGAGTGGCTCGTCTGCTGCGAAGTGCCGATCTTGCACACGGTGTCGATCGTCGCGGTGCTCCCGCTGACGCTCAAGTCGCGCTTCGAGCAAAGCTGCTCCGTCATGCCCAAGCCGAAGCGCATCAGCTCGAGATCGGTCGCTGCATCGATGCAGACCTTGTTTGTCGTCGCTGCCCGCTGGCCCTCAGCCGAGGTGATGGTCATCTCCCAAAGCCCGGGCTTGCGCTTCGGCAGATCCTCGAGCGATGCGCCAAATGCGAGCGAGCTGGCGAGCGCCGAGGCGATGAAGAGAACGATGCGACGCGAAAGCATAGTCATGGCGTGAACTCCGTTGCGAGTTTGCGCGGGACAGCTTGATTCTTCAGCCGTACGTAGCGCGGCAGGCCGTTGCGAAACGGCGGGAACGCTTCGCCGCGCACCAGCGGGGAGAGATATGCGCGCGCCTTGGCGGTAATGCCGTAGCCACCCGCAGCGATGAAGTCGCGCGGAAGCTTCTTCTCCACGTTCGCCACCTTGTCGAGCGGCACTTCCTCGATTTTCCAGCGATAGGGCCTGTCCGACAGACGCATGATCGCGGGCATCACCGCATTCTTCCCCGCGAGCGCCAGCTCGACTGCGGACTTCCCGACCGCGTACGCCTGATCGAGGTCGGTCTTCGAGGCGATGTGCCGCGCCGCGCGTTGAAGATAATCGGCCACCGCCCAATGATACTTGTGCTTGAGCTTCTGCATTACCAGCGAGGCGATGAGCGGGCCCACGCCGCCGAGCTGCGCGTGGCCGAACGCATCCGTCGTACCGGCCTCGGAGAGAAACTTGCCCTCGGCGTTGCGCAGGCCTTCCGAGACGCCGACGCAGCAATAGCCGAAGCGCTTCACCTTCTCGTCGAGGGCGGCGAGAAAGCTCGCTTCGTCGAAGGTAATCTCGGGGAAGAGCAACAGCAGCGGGAGCGGTGTCTCGGCATCTTCCGCGAGCCCCACGGCGGCCGTGATCCATCCGGCATGGCGGCCCATCACCTCGAGGACGAACACCCGAGTGGAGGTCTTCGCCATCGACGCGACGTCGAACGCGGCCTCGCGCATCGAAGTGGCAACGTACTTCGCGACCGAGCCGAAGCCGGGACAGCAATCGGTGACCGCGAGATCGTTGTCCACCGTTTTCGGCACGTGCACCGCGACGAGCGGATATCCGAGGCGCTGCGAGAGCTTCGACACCTTTAGGCAGGTATCGGCCGAGTCGTTGCCGCCATTGTAGAAGAAGTAGCCGATGTCGTGCGCACGGAACACTTCGATCAGCCGCTCGTACTGCGCGCGATCCTTGTCGAGGCTCGCCAGCTTGTAGCGTGCGGAGCCGAACGCTCCTGCAGGCGTGTGCTTGAGCGCGGAAATTGCCGCGGCAGATTCCTTGCTCGTGTCGATCAAATCCTCGGTCAGCGCGCCGATGATCCCATTGCGCCCGGCGTAGACCTTGCCGATGCGATGCTTATGCTTGCGCGCAGTCTCGATCACGGCGCACGCGGTCGCGTTGACCACCGCGGTGACGCCGCCCGATTGCGCGTAGAAGGCGTTGGCTTTGGGCATCCGATTCATTTCCCGAGCGCGGCGAGGCAGGCCGAGCGTGTCGCTTCGACCGATCCCGATCCATCGACCTTGCGCATCTTCGGTGCACGCGGATCCCCGCTCGCCGCCCACTGCGTGTAGTACGCGACCAGCGGCTTGGTCTGCTCGTGATAGACGGCGAGGCGTTTCTTCACCGTCGCCTCGCGATCGTCTTCGCGCTGGATCAGCGGCTCGCCGCTCACATCATCGCGATCCGGAACCTTCGGCGGATTGTATTTCACGTGATATGTCCGCCCCGAGGCGAGATGCACGCGCCGCCCGCTCATGCGCTCGACGATCGCGGCATCGGGAACGTCAATCTCAAGCACGAAGTCAATCGTCACGCCAGCATCTTTCATCGAATCGGCCTGAGGAATGGTGCGCGGAAAGCCGTCGAAGAGATAGCCGTTGGCGCAATCCGCTTCGCGCAGACGGTCCCTCACCAGCCCGATCATGATCTCGTCGGACACGAGCGCGCCGGAGTCCATCACTTTTTTCGCGGCGAGACCCAACGGCGTGCCCGCCTTCACCGCCGCGCGCAACATGTCGCCGGTGGAGATCTGCGGAATCTTGTAAGCCTCGCGGATGAAGCCGGCTTGCGTCCCCTTCCCCGCGCCGGGCGGTCCAAGCAGGATCAGTCGCATGTGATTTTGCGGCGTTTTACGGGATTCTGGTAGCAATGCGACGCGTGGTCAAACCTTGCCCGCGGCGTAGATCAAGCGCACGCGCTCGAGGTCCTCCTGCGTGTCGACCCCGGGCGCCGGTGTCCCCGCGGTGATCTTCACCGCGATGCGATAGCCATGCCATAACGCTCGCAGTTGCTCGAGGGCCTCGAAGCGCTCGATCGGCGCCGGCGTCAGCGACGGATAATGGCGCAGGAAACCGACGCGATACGCGTACAACCCGTAATGGCGGTAGAGCGGGAGCCCGAGCGGAAGCTTCTCGCGTCCCGCGGCGAAAGCGTCGCGCGCCCAGGGAATCGTCGCGCGGCTGAAGTATAGAGCGTAGCCCGCGCGATCGAGCACGACCTTAACGACATTGGGAGTGAACGCCTCCTGCGGGTCGTCGATCAGGCGGCAGGCAGTTGCGATCGACGCGTCGGCGTGCGCGCGCAGCTCTTCGGCGACCTCGCGAATCAGCGCCGGCTCGAGCAGCGGCTCGTCGCCCTGCACGTTGACCACGATGGCGCGGTCCTGGAGCTTGAGTTGCGCCGCCGCCTCGGCGAGACGATCGGTGCCCGTGGAATGATCGGAGCGCGTCAGAACCGCGTCGATGCCGTGTTCGAGTGCGGCGCTGCGAATGCGATCGTCGTCGGTGGCGATCACCACGCGCTCGGCGCCGCTCGAGCGCGCGCGCTCGGCGACGCGCACGACCATCGGCTTGCCGTGGATGTCGGAGAGAGGCTTGCCCGGCAGCCGTGTCGACGCGTAACGCGCCGGGATGAGAACGGTGAAGCTCACTCGTACTCGGAGGGCTCGAGCTTGCGCGCTTCCTCTTCGAGCATCACCGGGATACCGTCGCGGATCGGATAGGCGAGCCGCGCCGACTTCGAGATCAGCTCCTGCCGCTGCCGATCGTAGACGAGCGGGCCCTTGGTCACCGGGCAGACGAGGATCTCAAGCAGCTTGGCGTCCACGGAGTTTCCTTTCGACGCGGTCGACGAGCGCGGGATCGATGCGTGCCCGGATGGGCAGGTACCAGCAGCGCGCATCGGCGAATGCCCTGCATTTTACCGCATCCTTCTCGGTCATCAGGATGGCGTCTGCGCCGGCGAAAGCAATTTCTTCAGGGCGGTAACGATGGTGGTCGGGGAAGATGTGAAAGACCGGACCGATGCCCAGACGGCGGACGAGATCGAAGAAGCGCTGCGGGTTGGCGATGCCGGCGATCGCGTGCGCGCTGCGCCAGCGCGAAGCGTCGGCCACTGCGCTGGTTTCGACAAGGTTATGCCACGCCAGCGGCTCGTGCCACATAGTCGTCTCGCGGCCGTCTTCCCCAGCAGCGTCGGATGCCGACGGCACCAGCCTCACGACCGCATCGACTTCGCTCAAGCGCGAACTCGGCTCCCGCAGCGGTCCTGCGGGAAGCAAATGTCCATTGCCGAGTCGGCGGGCGCCGTCGATTGCGGCGATCTCGAAGTCGCGCGCGAGCGCGTAGTGCTGCAGTCCATCGTCGCTCAAGACCACGTTGCATTCGGGATTCGCTCTGAGGAGCGATTGCGCGGCGGCGACACGATCATGCCCTATCCACACCGGAAAGCCGGCCGCGGCGAGCAGCAGGGGCTCATCTCCGACCTGCGCCGGATCGTCACCGACCGTGACTGCGCGGGGGCCCACATCGTCGCCGCCATAGCCGCGGCTCACCATGCCGGGCCGCCAGCCGCGGTCCGCAAGCGCTTCGGCCAGCGCGCGCGTGAGCGGCGTCTTTCCAGCCCCGCCAACAGTGATGCTGCCGACGACGATCACCGCGACGGGCAACGTAACTCTGGGCGCGAACCGTGTCCGATAGGTGAAGCGCCGAACGGCGACGACGGCGCGGAAGAGCAGTGACAGCGGAAGAAGCGCGGCGGTGAGCGGCGTCAGCCGCGGCGCATACCAGGCGGCGACAAACTGCTCGGCCAGCCTCACTTGACCGGCGTTTGGGTCGCGAAGGTGATGTGAACCATTCCCGCCTGACGCGCCGCTTCCATCACGTGGATGACCGACTGATGAGTCGCGTTCGCATCGGCGTTGATCACGACCACGGGTTCCTTGGCATCGCCAGCGGCGGCTTTCAGCGCGTCGGCGAGCGCGCCCACGGTGGTGAACTGGAAGAGTTTCTTGTCGATGACGTAGCGCCCCTGCGTGTCGACGCCCACGTTGATTTCCTTCGGCCGCTGTTGCATCGGATCAGCGCTCGCTTCGGGAAGCGTGATCTGCAGCTCTGCGACGCGCTGATAGGTGGTCGTCACCATTAGAAAGATCAGGATGACGAGCAGCACGTCGATCAACGGGATGAAGTTGATCTCGGGCTCTTCGCGCGAGCGGCCGGCGCGCAGATTCACGGTCTGGCCTCTACTTGCGCTCGCCGTGCGCCAGCTCGACGAGCTTGATCGCCTGTTGCTCCATCTCGAGCGTCAGGCTGTCGACCTTGGCGCGGAAATGTCGGTAGAAGATCATGCTCGGGATCGCGACGATCAATCCGAACGCGGTGTTGTAGAGCGCGACCGAGATGCCGTGCGCGAGCTGGATCGGGTTCGATCCGGCGGCGGTCTGCGAGCCGAAGATCTCGATCATGCCGACCACCGTGCCGAACAGTCCCAGCAGCGGCGACATCGCCGCGATCGTGCCCAGCGTGGTCAGAAAGCGCTCGAGATCGTGCGCGACGATGTGCCCGACCTCCTCGATGGCCTCCTTCATCACCGGGCGCGGGCTCTTGACGTTGGCGAGCCCCGAAGCGAGCACGCGCCCCAGCGGTCCGCTACGCGCTGTCTTCGTGAGCAGCTCGGGAGAAAGCCCCTTGTCCTTGAACTCGGCGAGAACCTTGTCGACCATCCCCGGCGGCGAGACCACGCTTTCCCGCAGCGACCAAAGACGCTCGAGGATCAGCGCCAGCGCAATTATCGAGGCGAATATAAGCGGCCAGATCGGCCAACCCGCTGCCTGTATGAGCGACCACACGGATCGATACCCCGCGAAAGCAAAGCACGCACTCTAGCTTGGCGGCTCGCGTTCGGCAAGAAGCGCCGAAGCAAACTTCATACGCGGCGCCTGGCGAGATCGTAGTCGGCGAGCGTGGCCGTCACCGCGGCGCCGGCGAGCACGATGATCCAGGTGAGATAAATCCAGAGCAGGAACAGCGGCAGCGTGGCGAGCGCGCCGTAGATCTCCTGGTAGGTTGGGAAATGCCGGATGTAGAAGCGAAATCCAAACTTCGCCACTTCAAATACTATTGCGGCGAGCAACCCGCCGGCGAGCGCGATGCGAAGCGGCACGCGCTGCGCCGGCACGTATCCGTACATGAAGGTGAAGACGGCCGTCTCGACGGCGAGAGCGACGGGTTGCAGAAACAGCGCCAGCGTCTCCGATTCGACTGGAATGAGTGCGACCGACTCGTCGATGAGCCAGGTCATGAAGTAAACCGCCGCGCCGATCGCCGCCGGTCCCGCGGTGAGCCCCAGCAGGATGATGAAGGTGCGCCGCGCGAGCGAACGCGGCGCACGCACGTCGTAGATGGCGTTGATCTCGCTCTCGACCTGCCATACCAGCAAGAAGGCGGTCACGATCACGAACACGATCCCGATGCCCTTCAGGTCCGCCGTCTTGGCCACGAACTCGCTGAGATAGCGATGCACCACGGCGCCGCTCCCCGGCAAAAAGAAGCGAAGCAGAAAGGACTCAAGCGCGTCCTGAGTGCGCTCGAAGAGCGAAAAGCGCGCGATGTAGGCGAAAGCGACCGTGAACAACGGTACCAGCCCCAGCAGCGTCGTGAATGCGAGGCTTGCGGCGGCGCGAAAGAGCCCCACCCCCGACAGATGCTCGAGAACGCGCCGCACGAACGAGACGCACGCGGAGACGAAGGCAATCAGCCGGTCCAGCATGAGCTATGTCGCCCCATCAGAAGATCCGCCGTACGACCAGTCACGCCAGCGCGGCGAGGAATGCGGTGCAGGGCCCGACGTGCTCGTTGAAATAGTCGAAGAACTTGCCTTCGCGCGGCAGCAGGCTCGCCAAGTTTGCCTCCCCTTTGGAATCTCCGAATCGGCCCCAATTCAGAGCTTCCCCGGCCGATTATATAATTGCGACGATGAGCGAGACCGCTTCCGCGACACAGGCCGCCGTGCTCGGCGGTGGCTGCTTCTGGTGCCTTGAGGCGGTGTTCGACCGCCTGCGCGGCGTGCAATCGGTCGAGTCCGGGTACGCGGGCGGACATACGGTGGACCCGAGCTACCGGGAAGTGTGCGACGGCGACACGGGTCATGCCGAGGTTGTGCGCATCAGCTTCGACCCGGCTGTGGTTTCGTTTCGCGATTTGCTCAGGGTCTTCTTCGCCATCCACGATCCGACGACCAAGGACCGCCAGGGCAACGACGTCGGCACGCAATACCGCTCGGTGATTTTCGCCCAGACGCCCGAGCAGCGCGCCGACGCCGACGCGGTGATCGCGGAGATTGGCGCGGCGAAGCTCTGGCCCGATCCGATCGTCACCGAGATCGCGGGTGCCGTGCCGTTCTATCCCGCGGAGGGCTATCACCAGGACTACTTCGAGCGCAACTCTTCGCAGCCCTACTGCCAGTTCGTGGTTGCGCCGAAGGTGGCGAAGTTCCGAAAGGAATTCGTCGATCGCCTCAAGCGCTAGTCGCGCGACGCCCCCGGGCGATGAAACCGCCTCCCGCGAGCGAGGCGCCGACCAGCCAGAACACCGGCCCGATGCCGAGCGAGGATCCGATAGCGCCGAAGAGCAGCGGCACCGCGAATGTCGAGGCATTGATGATCGACATGCGTACCCCGACCGCTTCGCCCATGCGCCCAGCCGGCGCGAGCCCGTGCAGCAGCGACATCACCATCGGCTGCCCGCTGCCGAGCGCGAGCCCAAGCACGAAGGAGAGCGTCATCAGAACGCCCACGCTGGCGACGAACGGGAACAGCGCGTAGGCCACTCCGCCGAGGAAGAGCGCTGCGGTCAGCACCTCGAACTCCGAGAAGCGTCGTGCGATCCAAGGCATGACGAGGCGAACCGCGAAGGTTGCTGCGGCGAACGCCGCCAGAATCACGCCGATGCGCGACGCTGACAATCCGAGTCTCGCGCCGTAGATCGGAATGAAAAACGTGTGCAGGTCCCACGCGACCGCAGTGATGCCGTTGATCGCGTAGACCCTTCGCAGCCGGCGATTGCGGAAAAGCTCGGCAACGCCGCCGGAACTCGCGCGCTCATGCTGAGGATGAGGAGGCGGCAGCGCGAGTTGCCCTCGGGCTAGCACCAGGACAGGAACGAGCGGAAGCAGCGCCAGCATGATGAACGTCTGCCTGAAGTCGGCGTGATCGATCAGCAGACCGGTGCTGAGCGGCCCCGCGAAGCCCGAGATCGAGTAGCCCAGCGCGAGCAAGCTGAAGTTCTTCGCACGCTCGGAAGGCGGCCCGAGCGCGCCGGTCGCGTTCTGCGCCGCGACCTGGAAGAGCATGAACGAAACGCCGATCAGCGTGGTAGTCACGAACAGCACGGGCAGCCCCGGGAAAGCCCAGGGCAGCGCAGTGCCGATCGCGACACCGAACGATCCGATGGCGAGCGGCCGCCGCACCCCGATGCGGTCCGAGAGTCGGCCGGCGGACACGGCGAGCCACATCGGAAGAAACGAATAAAGCCCCATCAGCGTGCCGACCACGAACGGCGACTGCGTCAGCGAGAGGGCGTAGAGCGAAACGGTCACGCGGCTGCCCGTCAGAACGATATGGTTGAGAATACCCAGCGCAATGAGCGCCGGCAGCGTGCGCGGCGCGCGCTGCGGCTCGACGCTCACGGCGCGAGCCGCTCGATGCGCCAGCGCGAGGCTTCGCTGCGATAGCGCAGCCGGTCGTGCAGGCGTGACGCACGGCCCTGCCAGAATTCGATCGCCTGCGGCGCTACACGGTATCCGCCCCAGTGCGGCGGGCGCGGCAGCGTTTCGCCCGCTGCGGCGAAGCGCTCGCGCACTGCGGCCAGCTCGCGCTCGAGCCATGCGCGATCCGCGATCACGCGGCTCTGGGGCGATGCCCACGCGCCGAGGCGCGCCTCGCGCGGACGGGTCGCAAAGTATCGATCCGACTCCTCAGCGGTGACCTTGCTTGCGACGCCTTCGATGCGGACCTGACGCTCCAGCTCGACCCAGTGAAAAAGAAGCGTCGCGGCGGGCTTCGCGGCTAGTTCGGTGCCCTTGCGGCTCTCGTAATTGGTGAAGAAGACAAAGCCGTGCGCGTCGACACCCTTGAGCAGAACGATGCGTGCGTCCGGATTCCCGCTCGCATCTACGGTCGCGAGCGTCATGGCGGTCGGCTCCGCCAGCTCGGCTTTGATCGCTTCGCCGAGCCAGCGCTCGAACTGCCGAATAGGATCGGGATCGACGTCCTTCTCGGTGAGTGCGGCTTTGGCGTACTCGCGGCGCAATTCGGCGATGTTCACGGCGGGGAACAGGGGCGAACACCGTCATTATCGACGATTCTGCCGCCGGCGCGCGAGCATCGCCAATGCGCTGCTGCTGCAGCCATTTCGTTATGCCCCGCGACAGGATCAACGCGAGCGAGTGAACGACAGCGATCTCAGAGCGGGGTGCACATCACGACGCCCTCGAGCGCCCAGCCCTTGCTCTGCATGAGATTGACCACGGGCCAGCTCGTCGTGTAGCGATGATTAGGCGTGCCGCCAAGCCCCTGGTTGTAGAGCCGGAAGACAGGGCGCGTCGAGGGCTGACACTGCTGCATGTTGTCGGGCAGCGCGATGAAGAAGGCGTCAGCCTCGAAGGCCCAGAGGGGATTCTGCTGCAGCGTCGCGCATTCGGAGGAGAAGGCTGTGTAGAAATGCGTGTTCTCGCCGAGACCGGGCGTCCCGTAGAAGCGGCACACCGTGTCGAGATCGGGATCAGGTGCGGAATAGGTCGGGAACGAGCCACCGGTGCGCGTCCAGCCGCGAATCGTCACGCCCGCGTCGAGGATCGCGATCTCGTTCGCGAACGAGGTCATGAAGTAGTGATCGAGCGAAGCGTTGTAATACTCGATCGCTTCGGCGCGCGGCGGCTCGCTGGCGCCGACCTGGAATTCGACGATCTGCGACTGCCCCGCGAAATCGACCCGGGCTGCCCAGACACCGGGAACGGCGCTCGAAGGCAGCGGGAAGGACCATTCCCAGTATGACGCGCTGTAGAAGTCGGAGTCGCTCGGCACGGTCGTCGTGGCGGCGAGTGTCCCCGTAGGCGTATAGACCGAAAAGGTTGTCGAGTTGGGGCGCAACTGATCCGTCAGGAACGCAGTGATGTAGACGGTCTGCCCAGGCTGGTAATACGAGCTGCGATTCTCGATTTCGGGCGCCGGGCAGGCGAGGAAGTCGACCGGTGCGTTGCCGGTCGTGACGAGATCGATCGCCGGCTCGTAGTACGGGCGCTGGTTGGCCCACCAGGAAAACGTGTTGAAGTCGTTGCAGGTTCCGGCGAAAGGATCGACCAGCTGACCGTTGGCGTCGTAGACCTCGAAATGCAGATGCGGGCCGGTGGAATCGCCGGAGCTGCCCATCACGCCGAGGAATTCGCCTACGTCAACCGAATCGCCCACGTTCTTCGTGGTAAGCGAGTACGCCTTCAGGTGGCCGTACCACGCCTCGGAGCCATCGCTGTGGTGCACGTACACGGCATTCCACGGGTTCATGTTCAGGCTGCAGCTGTGATCCGGCTGACCGTCTTCCTTCGCGACAATGACGCCTGGCGCCGCAGCGACGACGATCGTCTCGTCGTTGTTCTGCTTGCGCTGCATGAACGGGTAGGACGTGATGTCGGTGCCTTGGTGGTTGTAGCCGTCGGGGGTGTCGTAGCTCCGCGTCCCGCACGCGTAGTCCAGCACTTGATTCGGGTAGTTGGGATCATGGTCGACGAATGCGATCACGTTGCGCGGGGCCGGTTCGGGGTGACCCGGCACCATCTGCAGCGGCCACTGGAACAGAACTGCAGGTAGGGACTTCGTCGGTGTGCGCTTCGTGACCACCGGCAGACGGCCTGAACGCTGCAACGCGTCGACGTTGCCAGAGATCAACGCCTTGATGCGCGCTCGCTCTTGCGGCGAAATCTCGTCGCTGGGCAGCGGAACGCGGCCACCTCGCACGCTCCCATAGACGCTCCCATAGCTCGCGTTCTGCGCGTGCGCCGTCAGCACGAGGCAAGCGGCGAGCATGGCGTGCGCGCAAAGGCTGCACAGTGAGCGCGCGAAGCGCCGCTTCCGCGACTTTGCATTCGCTGCTGCACACTCCACGCGCGCCTCCCTTTCCTGCCGCTCCACGACGGCTTGGGGATGCGACGCTCGGCGTGGATGGTTGCGACAGGTCGAGCAACGCTTGTGCCACGAGCGTTTTCACGCGATGGCACAGACACTTGCGTGTGGACCGCGGTGAATCACAGGGGGTCGCCGGCTGGTAATTTTTGCCGAGCCATGGAACGGCGACACGGTAAACCCTTCCGCGCGGCGCGAAGCGCGCGCGGCGCCGCTCAGTACACGCGTCGGACGCGATAACCCTGGGCGCTCAACAACGCAAGCAAGCCCTTCCTGCCGTACAAATGCAGCGCACCGACGGCGACGAACACGCCGCCTCGCGCCAGCGGAAGGAAGAGGCGATGCGCCATCAGCACGCTGCGATTCTCGATGAGCGCATGCGTGAGCGCAGCGTAGTGCCGGGCGAGCTCCGCGTCTCGTCCCGCGATCTTGGCGTTGATATCTGCCAGCGCAGCGAGATCGCGCGCGAGCCAGGCACGGATCGCGGGCTCGGCCTGCGCCTCGATCTCCGACAGGTGGTCGAGCGTGTGTTTGACGATCGCCACTTGCGTGGGCATGGGAATGCTATCGAGGGCGGCGACTTGCTCGTCGAGGTCCTCCAGCCCGAGGATGGTCATGCGGCGCTCGCGCGCTGAAAGGTAGAGACGCCGGTCGAGGGTCGGTCCGTCGCTTCTGGCGCGAGCAGCGTCGATCCTGAGCAGCGCGGCCCAGGGCTTCGTCCTCGCGAGCACCTCTTCGGGTGGCGCGCTCGCGCCCAACAGTTCTCGCAGCCTGCCGTAAGCGTCCTCGCCGAGAAGAGGAGCGAGCCGGCGTCCGTCGTCGAACTGCGTCGCCTCCGCGAAGGCCGCTCCCTCGACGTCGGTGAGATAGATTTCCATCGCGAAGCTGCGCGCGGCGGCGAACGCGCCGGCCACCGGCGCGGGCAACGCGGTCACGCGTGGGTCGCTCGAATGAAGCGTCCCGTAAACCCACGAGGGGGCGGCACCGGGCTTCTCCAAGCGCCAAAGCAGGCCGTGCTCGAACGGCTGAGCCGTCCCGGCGCTCGCCCGGAGTACGACCCCGAGCGCGAAAATCAGCGCTGCCCTGGATGCGGTGAGCGAGCCACTCATCACCGCATCGATTCTCTCCGATGCAACACTTCGCGTCCATCAGAGGCAATCGCTTGAGAATTTGCATACCTTGCGCGCAAGAATGCGGTATATTTGTGCGATGGAGCACTAGGATCGGTGACAGGAGATCGATCTCGCCTCCATGCCCATCGCCGTCCCACCCCAGCGATCAACCACCAGGAAGGAGAACTATGGCTACCAGGAAGGGTAAGAAGAGCAAAAAATCCGCCAAGAAGGCGGGGAAGAAGTCGGCTCGGAAGCCGGCCAAGAAAGCAAAGAAGGCCGCACCCAAGAAAGCGAAGAAGGCAGCCAGCAAGCGCAAACCCAACGCAGCGTTCATGAAAGCGATGACTCCATCGTCAACGCTCGCGGCCGTCGTCGGCAGCATGCCTCTGCCGCGCACCGAAGTCACCAAGAAGATTTGGGACTACATCAAGAAGAACAAGCTGCAGGACGCCATCAATAGGCGGATGATCAACGCCGACGAAAAGTTGAGGCAGGTGTTCGGCGGCAGGAGCAAGGTATCGATGTTCGAGATGACCAAGCTGGTTTCAGGTCACCTCAAGTAATCGGCCCCCCGATCCACCAAATCCGCTCGCCGGCGTCGCTTTCGAGCGCACCCGTTTGATTCAGCGGCCGGTCATCGCGAGACGATGGCCGGCCGTTTCGTTTTTTGGAAGCGCGGCCACGGCGGCGCTCTCACAGGAGGAAAACACGATGCAAAAAATTGTTCTGGCCACGCTGCTCTCCGCCTTCCTTCCCGCGAACATCGGGGCGCAGACCGCGTCGCCACCCACGCAACGCATCCGCGGCGACGTGATCGCGCTCGATGGACTCAATTTGCAGGTGAAATCGCGCAGCGGAGAGAGCCTCACTGTCAAGCTGGCCGATTCGTACACCGTCAACGCGGTGGTCAAGATTGGCATCGAGCGCGTCGTGCCTGGCAGCTACGTCGGCATCGCATCGATGCCACGGCCCGACGGCACGCAGCGAGCGATCGAAGTGCTACTGTTCCCCGAGGCGCGGCGTGGCAGCGGCGAAGGCCACTACCCATGGGACCTGCAACCCGGCAGTATGATGACCAACGCGACGGTGGCCGAAGTTGTTGCGGTCGACAAAGACCGCCGGATGACGCTCAAGTACAAGGACGGTGAAAAGACGGTGCTCGTGCCGCCGGAGGCACCGGTCGTCACTTTCGAGCCGGGAGAGCGTGCGATGCTCCAACCCGGCGCTCACATCATCGTGAGTGCGGCCAAGCAGCCTGACGGATCGCTGACTGCAGCCGGCGTTGCCGTCGGGAAGGACGGGCTCGTACCGCCAATGTAGCGCGGGAGAGTCGTCAGCCCGCCGCGCCGTGCGTCTGCAGCGCTCGGATGCGCGCCTCGATTGGCGGATGCGAGGCGAAGAGCGATGCGATGCCGCCGCGGTCCGTGATCCCGAATCCGGAAAGCGATTTGGGCAGCTCGCCGGGTGGCAAACCGCCCAGTCGCGCAAGCGCGCGGATCATCGGCTGCGGCGTGCCCAGGAACTGCGCGCTGCCCGCGTCGGCGCGAAATTCGCGCCGACGCGAGAACCACGCGACGATGATGCTGGCGAGAATACCGAGCACGATCTGGGCGACGATCATGGTGATGAAGTAGCCCGGCCCCGTGCCGCGCTCGGTGCGGAACACGATGCGGTCGACGAAGAATGCGACGACTCGCGACAGAAACACGACGAAAGTGTTGACCACGCCCTGGATCAGCGTGAGCGTGACCATGTCGCCGTTCGCGACGTGCGCCATCTCATGCCCGAGAACGGCCTCGATTTCCTCGCGCGACATCGACGACAGGAGGCCCGTGGATATGGCGACGAGCGCCGAGTTCCGAAACGCGCCGGTCGCAAATGCGTTGGGCTCGCCCTCGTAGACGGCGACCTCTGGCATGCCGACGCCCGCCTTGTCGGCGAGCTTGCGCACGGTCGCGACCAGCCACTGCTCTGACTCGCTGCGCGGGCTTTCGATGACCTGGGCGTGGGTCGTCCATTTCGCCATCGACTTCGAGATGAGGAGCGAGATGATGGCACCCCCGAAGCCTAAAATTGCCGAGAAGACGAGCAGCGCAAGCGGGTCCAGTCCATTCGCCGTCAGGATCTTGTCGACGCCGAGCAGGCTGGCCACGGTCGACAACACGACCAGCACGGCGATGTTGGTGAGCAGGAACAGGAAGATTCGCTTCATGCTTGCCTCTGCGGGTCGCGGTGCTCGCGCGCGGTAGCGCGGCGCGAAAAGGGAATGCCGTCCGACGCTATTCTACTTGGATATCGCCCGGACCCAGGAGTCGCGCAGCGTGACGGTGCGATTGAACACCGGATGCGCGGACGAGTGGTCCTTCGCGTCGGCGACGAAATAGCCGTGGCGTTCGAACTGGAAACGATCTTCGCCCGAAGCTCGTTTAAGCGCCGGTTCGATGTAGGCCTCGATCACGCGTTTGGAGTCGCGATTCAAATCGTCGAGGTAATTGCGCTCGGTCGGCTCGTCGAACGCCGCGTCATCGTCGAGCGTGATGTGCGAGTGGTGAAGACCACCATGCGCCTTCACGGTCAAGGCCTCCACTACGGCCGGCAGGCGCCCCGGCTGCGGGACCTTGAACAGACGATCGTAGAGGCGCACTTCGCACGGGGTGGCATGGCTAACCGACAGCCAGTGGATATTGCCGCGCACCTTGCGCGCATCGGCGCCTGACGTTCCGCTCCGGGTTTGCGGGTCGTAGGTGCAATGCACGACGGTCACGCGGCCGGCAGCGTCGCGCTCGGCACCGGTGCACTTGACGATATAGGCGTAGCGCAGGCGCACCTCCGCGCCGGGCGCCAAGCGGAAGTAGCCCTTGGGCGGATGCTCCTCGAAATCCTCGCGCTCGATCCACAGGTTGCGGCGGAAGGCGAGCGAGCGGTGCCCCAGCTCAGGTTTCTGTGGATGGTTCGGAGCGAAGCACTCCTCCTCCCGGTCCTCGGGATAGTTGTCGATGACCAGTTTCACGGGATCGAGGACAGCGATGCGGCGCTCGGCGCGCTCGTTGAGATCCTCGCGCAGGCATTCCTCCAGCACGCTCATGTCGATCCACGAATCGGACTTGGTCACGCCGATGCGTTCCGCGAACAACCGGATCGACTCTGGCGTGTAGCCGCGCCTGCGCAGCCCGACGAGGGTGGGCATGCGCGGATCATCCCAACCTTCCACATGGCCGCTTTCGACCAGCTCGAGGAGCTTGCGCTTACTCATCATCGTGTAAGTGAGGTTCAGGCGCGCGAACTCGTACTGATGCGGCAGCGGCCGCTGCAACAGCTCCGCCTCCGCGAGCCGCTCGATCACCCAGTCGTAGAGCGGCCGATGGTCCTGGAACTCCAGCGTGCAGAGCGAATGCGTGATTCGCTCCAGCGCGTCCGAGATGCAATGCGTGTAGTCATAAAGCGGATAAACACACCACTTCGTCCCGGTACGGTGATGCGCCGTGTGGCGGATGCGATAGATCGTGGGATCGCGCAGATTGATGTTGGGGCTCGCGAGATCGATCTTGAGCCGAAGCACGTGCGCTCCGTCCGAGAACTCGCCCTCCTTCATGCGCCGGAACAGATCGAGATTCTCTTCCACCGAGCGTTCGCGATATGGGCTCGCCTGCCCGGCTTCGGTCAGCGTGCCGCGCAATTGCCGCAGCTCCTCGGGGGTGGAGCTGTCAACGTAGGCAAGGCCAGCCTTGATGAAATGCCGCGCGAACTCGTAGAGCCGGTCGAAATAATCCGAAGCGTGATAAAGATGCGGTCCCCAGTCGTAGCCTAACCAACGTACCGCATCCTTGATCGAGTCCTCGTACTCGACCTCCTCCTTCACAGGGTTGGTGTCGTCGAAGCGCAGATGACAGGTGCCCCTGTTCTCCGCCGCAAGACCGAAGTTGAGGCAGATCGACTTGGCGTGCCCGATGTGCAAATAGCCGTTCGGCTCCGGCGGGAAGCGAGTGACCACTCGCCCGCTGTACCTGCCGCTACGCTGATGCTCCGCGATGATCTGGCGCAGAAAGTTGGAAGCCGGCGCAGTGTGCGAATTTTGCGGCGGTGCAGCAGTCATCTCTTTTTGTTCATGAACAAATCGAAGCTGAAGAGTATTCTAACCGCCAGCCGACACCCCGTCATGAGCCGCCATGCCAGAGGCATGTGCGAACTCCTCGCGAAACCGCATCCAGCAAGGCTTTGCAGACGACGGTGCCAAACGGCGCCGAGCCTTTTTCCACAATATCTGTGGATAATAGTGTGCATATCTTGTACATTCGATTCCTAAGTAACGCCGCGCGTAGGCTTTTCTTTGCTATGCACAAATTCGCGACGGCTTTTTTACCTTATCGGTCAATAGCTTGCGATACCACTTCGCAGTGCGACAGCACGCCATTTCAGCGCTCAACAACACCGCATTTTGAGCCCGGATTGGCGGTTTCTCCCACTTTTGTGTCCTGGACAAAGCGTCTGCTGCGACTGCAATGTCGAACCTGGGACCGCGCGACCTCTTGATCGACGAAACTCAGGCTCCGCGTTCAGAGGTGCTTCCGGTATCGCTGTTCGTAAGCTCCGCGCGCCTGATCGTCGAGCGTCATTTGGGACTCGTCTGGGTCAGCGGGGAAGTCTCCAACTTCTCACGCGCCGCTTCGGGACACTGCTATTTCGTGCTCAAGGACGATCAGGCACAGGTGCGCTGCGTCATGTATCGCCAGAAGGTGCAGCTGCTCGGACTCGCCCTGCGCGACGGAGAACAAGTTGAGGTACGCGCGACGCCGACAATTTACGAGGCGCGGGGCGAATTCCAGCTGACTGTCGAAACCGTGCGCCGCTCCGGCTTCGGCGCGCTCTACGAGCGCTTCGCGCGCCTAAAGGCGCGGCTCGAAGCAGCCGGCTGGTTCGCAGCGGCGCGCAAGCGCGAGCTGCCTGATTTTCCGCGCGCGATAGGGCTCGTCACTTCGCCGCGCGCCGCGGCGCTTCGAGACGTGCTCGCCACGCTCAAGCGCCGGATGCCGTCGGTACCCCTGATCCTGTACCCGGCCTCGGTGCAGGGCGACGGCGCCGCGAAGGAGATCACGGCAGCGATCGCGGCAGCAAATGCGCACGCGAAGGTCGACGTGCTGATCGTGTGCCGGGGCGGCGGCTCGATCGAGGACCTTTGGGCGTTCAATGAGGAAATGGTCGCGCGGGCCGTGTTGGAGTCCCGCCTGCCGATCGTCAGCGGCGTCGGACACGAGAGCGATTTCACCATCTGTGACTTTGTTGCCGATGCACGCGCGCCCACGCCTACGGCTGCGGCCGCGATGGTCGCCCCCGACCGAACGGAGCTGCTGTCACGATTGCTGACGACGGCCAGGCGCTGGGGCCGCGCGCTGGAGCGCGCGCTCGAGCGCCGCATGCAGCGTCTCGACCTCGCCTCGCGCCGACTCGTCCATCCTGCTGCGCGCCTCGCGCAACAAGGCGAGCGCCTGGAGCGCGCCGCCGTACGCTGGCAGCGTGCTACCGCAGCGCGGGTCGAAAGCCTTGCGCAATGTCTGTCAAGGCTCGAGGCCGGACTCAAGCATTTGAGCCCGCAGAACGTGCTGGACCGCGGTTACGGCATCGTCACAACTGCATCGGGCGCAATCGTGCAGGACGTTGCGCAGATCGCGGTTGGCGCGGAGGTCGAGCTCACTCTCGCGCGCGGCAGCGCCAGCGCGCAGATCACGAAAACGAAGAGCGCCTAGGCTTCCTCGGGATCCGGGTTGTCGATCGAGGTCACGCCACGCTCCTGCTCGGCTGCAGGAGCGTGCGCGGCCAGGCGCGGCGTAGCGGTGGTCACGTCCGCGTTCTGCGCCCGATGGCGGAGCGCATGATCCATGAGCACGAGCGCGAGCATCGCCTCGGCGATCGGCGTAGCGCGAATGCCGACACAGGGATCGTGCCTCCCGTGCGTGTTGATGACGACCGAGCGCCCCGCCTTGTCGATGGTGCGACGATCGAGCCGGATCGAAGAAGTCGGTTTGACCGCGATCGAAACAACGATGTCCTGACCGGTGGAGATGCCGCCCAGAATGCCGCCGGCGTTGTTCGAGAGGAACCCTTCGGGCGACATCTCGTCCGAGTGCTCGCTGCCTTTCTGCCCGGTGCTGGCGAATCCCGCGCCGATCTCGACACCCTTGACCGCGTTGATGCTCATCATCGCCGCGGCAAGATCGGCGTCGAGCTTGCCGTAGACCGGCTCGCCCCATCCAACCGGCACGTTCGATGCGATCGCCGTAATGCGCGCGCCGCAGGAGTCTCCCGACTTGCGCAGCGCGTCGATGAACGCCTCGAGCTCCTGCACGATCTCGTCGTTGGCGACAAAGAACGGATTCGCGTCGACGTAGCGCCAATCCTTAAAGGGAATCAGCTTCGGCCCGAGCTGCGTCATATGGCCGCGGATCGTCACGCCGTAGCGCTCGTGCAGCCATTTCTTCGCGATCGCGGCCGCGGCAACGCGCACTGCCGTTTCGCGCGCCGATTGCCGGCCGCCGCCGCGATAGTCGCGGATGCCGTATTTCTGCCAGTAGGTGTAATCGGCATGTCCCGGCCGGAAGCTGTCGGCGATGTTCGCGTAATCCTTGCTGCGTGCGTCCTCGTTACGGATCAGTAGCGCAATCGGCGTCCCGGTCGTGCGGCCTTCGAAGACGCCGGAAAGGATTTCGACCGTGTCCGATTCCTTGCGCTGCGTCACATGGCGCGAAGTGCCGGGCTTCCTGCGATCGAGATCGCGCTGGATGTCGGCTGCGTCGAGCAGCATGCCGGGAGGGCAGCCGTCGACCACGCAGCCGATTGCCGGACCATGCGATTCGCCGAACGACGTGACGCAGAACAGAGTGCCGAAGGTATTGCCAGACATCGTCTTGAGCGAGTGATCGGAGCCGCCCGAGTGTAGCATGTGGACTCTCGGCTCTTCGCGCACGCATGCCATCGTCCAGCGCTCCGACGATTCCGATCGAGCTCGCGCGGAAATTGCAGCGCGCACGCTTTGTCGCTGCATTGACCGGCGCGGGCGTCTCCGCTGAATCGGGGCTCGCCACCTTCCGCGACGCACAGACCGGATTGTGGGCGCGCTTCGATCCGCGGGAGATCGCAACCCCCTCCGCATTCGCGCGCAATCCGAAGCTCGTCTGGGACTGGTACGCGTGGCGGCGCGAGCGCGTCGGCACAGTGCAGCCCAACGCGGGCCACCGCGCCCTGGCCGAGCTCGAAGCGCGCGTTCCCGAGTTCCTGCTCGTCACGCAGAACGTCGACGGATTGCACCAGCGCGCCGGCAGCCACAGCGTTGTCGAATTGCACGGCAACATTACCCGCGTGAAATGCTCGCGCGAGGGCAGCATCGTCGAGCGCTGGGAAAATAGCGAAGGCGAAGTGCCGCGCTGCGTGAAGTGCGGCGCCTTCTTGCGGCCCGACGTCGTATGGTTCGAAGAACTCCTGCCGGCGGATGCGCTCTCGGCGGCGGAAGATGCGGCGCGGCATTGCGACCTGCTGCTGGTCGCCGGGACGTCAGCCGAAGTCTATCCCGCGGCCGGACTGCCGATGCTCGCGCAGGAGCGCGGTGCCACGGTGGTGGAGATCAATCCGAACGCGACCGCGCTCTCTTCACGTGCTGATTACGTGCTGCGCGGCCCCAGCGGCAAGATACTGCCGGCGCTCCTGGACTCCGTGTCGGATCCGCGGCGCGAGTCCTAGCAATCTAGCTCGTCTTCGAGTCCGGATGCGTTGGTCGTTGCGCGGGGGGCGTCGACTGCATCTGCTTCGACAAGCGCCAGGCCATCCAGGCAAGCACGATCACGCCGAGGAAGAGTACGCTCCACAGGGTGGCACGGCGCAGGTCGATCGCCGGCCGCAGGCGCGCTCTTCCACCGATGGGAGTCGAGGCTTCCGCACGCGCCGTGCCCGCTGCAGCAAGCGGGTCCTTTTCGGTCCCATAGCCTGGAACGAGCGACGTGATCGGCAATGCGCTCGAACCAAAGTTTGGATTGCCGTAGGCCAGAACGAATGGTCCGCGTCCGCGCGCCGGGAATACGATCTGCTGCACGGCCCATCCGACGCGCAGGCGCGGCTGTCCGCGCCCGAAACCGCCCGACTTGGGATCCGCGCGCAACAGCCAGTAGCGCATGCCCGCGGCGAACACCGGTGTCGGGTCCGCGGAAAGCTCGCCGCCTTCCTGCCGCAGTCGGTAGGCGATCAGGGAGGCAAAGGGTCGCCACGGCTGCTCACGCGTGGCGCGCGCGAGTAGCACGGCCGGTACGACCGCGTTGACTTCGGGCAAGTCGATGGCGACGCGATCGATCGGGAACGTCCCGCCGAGATCGAATTCGTATTCGCTTTCGTTGCCGGCCACCGCAGTGCCGGTTGCTTCGCTCCACTGGCGCGCGGCTTCCACGACGCGCTCGCCGAACTCAGCCCGCACGGCATTCAGCGCGACGGGCGATGCGCCCGCGGGCGATGACAAGCGCAAGTACTTCGGTTGCCCTGACGGGAGCTCGACGCGGTCGCGAGTGAGGCGGTGCCCGGCGTATTGCAGGTCGAGCAGCGGAGCCTCGGCTGCCAGCGTGCGCCAGCGCTCCAGGTCGTCGCTCGCTTCGATCCGTATTCGCGTGGTTAGGCCTTGCGTCTGCTCCGGCCAGACCAGCGTCACAGCGCCGATCGGCTCCGCAAGCGACGTCGCGTCCACGAGATACCCGACAAGCTTCTGCTCCGGTCCGGTCGCCGGCACATCCTGAGTCGTCACGCTCACGATGGTCCCGGAGACATTGCGCGTGATGTTGAGCGACATCCCGGAGACGTCGGCGCGATCGCGGTCGGCAAACAACGGAAACAGTGGCAGAGCGAGCGACGGTTTCCTCTCGCGCGCCGGCGCCGGACTGGGCACGTAGGCGTAGGGGACCATCCCGTCGTCGGCGTTGAATACGCGCAAGTCCCCCAAATCCATTCGCGCCGATCCGCGATAAACGGCGGGCGGCAGATCGACGCGGTAGAAGGCGTGATCGCCCTCGAGAGCTAGCGGGATGCCAAAAGCAAAATCGTCAGGCTTTTCCGCCCCCGCGCTGGTGGTCAGCAAAGCAAGTAGCAAGGCAAGGTGTTTCATTGAGCGTCCTCCGGGCGCCGCGGTGGAACCGGCGCGAGGTAACCGATCAAGAGCAGCAGCAGGCCCACCCCGATGAACGAAACGATGCGCTCGACGGTGCCTGAATGTCCGAGGTCCACGCTGAAGAGCTTCACGACCACGAGCGCCAGCAATACGGCGCCGGCGACCCAGGCAGCGCGCCAGCGGCGCCGGTTTGCAAGCAGCATTGCGGCCAGCGCGATTGCGGTCCACAGCAGCGAGAAAGTCGCCTGTACCAGCGTCGATCGCCAGAGCGCATCAAACGTGAAAGGAATGTCGAACCAGAAATGAATCGTGCGCAGTACCGCGGCATTCACCCAGAAGAAGATCAGCGCAGTGAAGCTCGTCGCGATGATCGCTGGCCCGATCGCGCGCGCGAGCGGGTCGTCATCGCGCTTGAGCTGCGCGAGCCAGGTCGCGCCGGCAATCAGCGCCAGCGCCTGCGTGAGGTCGAGCGGGTTCGCGAGCGGCAGATAAGGCAAGGGCAGCGGATCGCCGTCACCCTGCGTGTTCGCGATGAGGGTCCAGAGTATGAGAACCGACAGGAGTGGCACGGCGCCAAACACCATGTATGCGCGGCGATGCGGGCTCATCGGCCACATGACGCTCGGGCTCGTATGGCTCACGGCGAGCACTGCGAGCGCCGGGATCAAGCCCCAGGGCACGACCATCCAGACTCCGTCGACGGCGCCGATCTGGCGTCCCAGCCAGGAGAATTCCTCCGCGACGACGAACACCGCCAGCCACAGCGTTCCCGCGTGCCAGAACGCCATCGGCGCGGCAATCGACCCGGTGCTCGGAGGCCGCTCGAAACGATCGAGCAGCCACACCACCACCGCGAATGCCACCGGCCACGCGAGGTAACCGCCGTGGGCGAGGAGATGGTCGACGCGCATCCAGCGATCCGCTGTCGCGCCGAGCGCAATGAGAAGCAGCGCCGGCAGCAGCGCCAGCGCCGGGATGCGCGCGATCGGCCACTCGAGGCTCTTCTCTGCAATCGCAAACGCGACCGCGGTAAGCGTAAGAAAACCGACCAGAAACGCGAGACGCGTCTCTGGCGAAGCCCATCGCTCGATCTCCTGCCAGCCTCCGAAAAGCCACCAGGCGTTACCCCACGCGAAGAGCAGAATCGCGATGACGGTCTTTTCGCTGTCGCTCACTTCGTCCCGCCGGCGCCAAAGCAGCCACGCGCTATACAGTCCGGCAAGCGCGATGAGCGTCGCGCCCAAGAACTCGCTGTTGAGAATCGCCATCGGCGCGAGCGCCGTCGGAGCGGTCGCGACGTGCCATCCATACCCCACGCCTGCAGCCAGTTGCAGCAGCAGGCCAAAGCCGCGCGCCGGCAGCCGCTGCTGCCGCACGCCGACCCATAGGATCGCCGCTCCTTCGAGTGCCCAGGTCGCCGAAGTCCAGCGCGCGTCGAGCGCGAGCGGGATTGCCAGCGTGGCGAAGATCACACCCAGCGCGAGGAAGGATTCGACCAGCAAGCGGAGCGCTGCCGCGCGCGCGTAGAGAATCCAGGCAAGGGACAGGTAGAGCGCGGCAGCGGCGAGGGCGGAAAGCGCCATGCCGTATTGCATATCGCGGACCAGTGCGCTCTGCAGTGCCGCAGCGACCAGCGGCGTGCCGAAGACGATCGTCCCATCGATGTAGCGCGACAGCTCGACCGAGCGGCGCAGCGCATAAAGAACGGCAACGCCGACGTAGAAAAGGAAGAACAGGACGAGAAACGGCTCCGTCGTCGCGAAGAACTCGGGGCGATACTTGAGATAGCCCCAGATCGAGCCCACCACGAAGGTAAACACGAAGCCGATGAGGTTCAGCACGCGCCAGGCCTTGAACCACGCGATGCCCAGGATGGCCGCGTTCAGCAGCGCGTAGTAACTGAAGAGAAAGACGTGATTGCCTGCGCTCGTCGCGGTGAGAATCGGCGCCAGGAAGCCGCCGACGACGGCGATCACTGCCATCGCGATCGCGTCCTGACGAATAGCGAGCCAGCTCGATAGACCTGCGACGGCTACGAGCACGGCGAAAGTCAGGCCCGGCGGCAGCAGCGCGTACAGCCGGTACGCGGCGAATGCGGTGAGATAGAGGACACCCACGCCTCCGCCCTGCAGCACCATCGCGTAGCCGGGCCGGCGCAGGCGCAAGCGCCAGCCGACAATGAGCAAGGCAATGCCGCCGAGCGCGACGAAGGAGAGGCGTAGCTCGATCGGCACGCGAACATGCTCGACCGTGTACTTCACGAGAAAGCCGAGACCGATGAGCAGGAGCAGCATACCCACCCGCGCCAGCGTATTGACGCCCATGAACCACGCGAGCCACGGCGGCATGGGAGTCCGCGCCGCCGCCACAGGCGCGCGTGAGGGAAGGCTCGGATCGCCGGTTCCGCCGTGACGCACAGCCACGGCTTGCGGCGGCGGCTCGGCGTCAGAAAAACTCGGGATCGGCGCGGCGGGCGGAGTCGTCTCTTCCACTGGCTCCGGGCGAGGCGCCGCTCGGCTTGCCGGCGTCTCAGGCGTCGGTTCGCGCTCCGGTGCAGCACCCGCGGGGGCTTGGGCGAGCTGCGATCGCAGCGCTTCGACCTGTGATTCCAGCTTCGCCACGCGGTCGACGAGACTCGTGCGCTTCTGCCCGGCGATGATGCCCGCGAACAGCCCGATCAGCGCGCCGACGAACGCGCCCCGGAAGTCCCAGAGGCTGGCGCCGACCAATGCCCCGACGATCAGTCCAACTGCCCACATGATTCCTCCCTCGTTCCTCGGGCCGGCTCAGTATCTCGCTCTACCCCGAAGCCCCCAATACGACCAACGGATGAAGCTCGGCTTCGACCTCTAGCGCCAGTCGCCGCGCAGCGCGAGCACCGTTTCTTGCAGGAGCTCCGGCGTCGCGCGCGCAGGTGCCACCGGCGCACCTGCCACCAGCGCGATCTTCGAGAACAAACCGCGGAGCCGCCGCATCGCCTTGCCGCTGGAATTGCGGCTGAAGAAGCTGCCCCACAGCCCGCGCAGCGCCATCGGCACGACCGGCACCGGCTCCTTCTCGAGAATGCGCTGCAGCCCCGGGCGAAAACGGTTGAGCTCGCCGTTGTCGGTGATCTTTCCCTCCGGGAAGATGCATACGATCTCGCCGGCTTTGAGCGCGTCTGCGGCTTCCGTGAAGGCGCGCTCCTTCAGCACTGCGTCTTCCTTTGCAGGCGCGATGGGAATCGCGCGCATGGTGCGGAAGATGAAGTTGAGCAGTGGCACGGCGAAGATGCGGTGGTCCATCACGAAGCGGATCGGACGGCGCACGCAGGCGGCGATCACGATAGCATCGACATAGCTCACGTGATTGCACACGATCACGCAGGCTCCCTCCGCTGGCACGCGCTCGAGCCCCTGCTTGTCCACCCGATAAAAGCTGTGGATGAGCAGCCACGCCAGGAAGCGCATTAGGAACTCGGGGACGAGCGAGTAGATGTAGAGCGCGACGATCGCGTTCATCAATCCGGTGGCGAGGAAAAGCGCGGGGATGCTGAGTCCGGCCTTGAGCAGCCCCAGTGCGATGCCAGCCGAGGCAACCATGAAGAGCGCGTTGAGGATGTTGTTGGCGGCAATGATGCGCGAGCGGTACGCCGGATCGGAGCGCTCCTGGATCAGCGCGTACAGCGGCACGATGTAGAAGCCGCCGAACATCCCAAGCAGCACCAGATCGGCGGCAACACGCCAGTGCGCACCCACCGCGAGGAAGCCCTCGATCCCGGATTGGCCCGTCGGCACGAGCCCCTCGCTGGCGAAATAGAGATCGATCGCGAAGAGCGACAACCCGATCGAGCCGAAAGGCACGAGCCCCAACTCGACCTTGTGTCCGGACAGGCGTTCGCACAGCAGTGACCCGATGCCGATCCCGACCGAGAAGATCGCGAGCAGCAGCGTTGCAACATGCTCGTCGCCGCCCAGCACGTCCTTGGTGAAAGTGGCGAACTGCGTGAGGTAGGTCGCTCCGTAGAACCAGAACCAGGAGATGCCGAGCATGGAGAGCCACACCACGCGATTGCCGTACGCAAACCGCAGGTTGCGCGCGGTCTCGGTGAACGGGTTCCAGTTGATCTTGAGGGCCGGCGCAACCGCGGGCGTGTTCGGGATGCCGCGGCTCACGAGATAACCGGCGATGGCGATGGCGATACACACCGCGCCCGAGAGCAGCGGCCCGGTGGGTTTGATCGCGATCACCAGGCCGCCGACGATTTCACCGAGCAGGATCGCGACGAAAGTACCCATCTCCACGAGCCCGTTGCCGCCAATCAGCTCGTCGGGGCGCAGACTCTGAGGAAGGATGGCGTATTTCACCGGCCCGAAGAGGGTCGAATGCACGCCCATGAGCCCCAGCGCGAGAAAGAGCAGGACGAGGTCGCGCCGGTAGAACCCGATCGCGCCGATCACCATGATCCCGGTCTCGAAGAGCTTAATGAAGCGGATCAGCCGCGACTTCTCGAATTTGTCGGCGATCTGGCCCGCAGTAGCCGAAAACAGCACGAACGGCGCGATGAACACCGCTGCCGCGATGTTCACGAGATCGTTCGAGGACAGCGCGGTGAGCGTCGCCGCCTGGAACGCAACGAAGATGACGAGCGCGTTCTTGTAGACGTTGTCGTTGCCGGCGCCGAGAAACTGGGTCCAGAAGAAGGGCGCGAAGCGGCGCTCGCGCAGCAGACGGAACTGGCTGTGTTCGGGCATTGCCCGTTGCGGATCGGTCGGTTCAGACATGCGCGAGCCTCTCGCCTCAGGATTTCGCCGTCGTGTCAGTAATGCGTCGCCAGGTAGTCACGCACCGCGTCGAGCGCCATGCGCACGGCGTTCGCGTCAGGCCGGAAATATACTTCCTTGCCGATTTTCTCGCGCTCCAGCACGCCGGCTTCTGTGAGGACGCGTAGATGATGCGACACCGCGGTGCGCGAGAGCGTGGACGCCGCGACGATCTGCCCGACGTTGAGACGCTCGCCGCGCTCGAACATGAGCAGGATCCGCTGCCGGTGCGGATCGCCGAGCGCCACGAAGATCCGGGCGATGCGGCGCCACGGCGCAGGGATGGCCCGCGCGTAGGCCCTCTTCATGTCGATATGCCTAGTTGCATAGTTATGTCACGATACCCCTTTCCGCAGTCTTGTCAAGCCGTGCGACTCGGCTACAATCCACGCTCCCCCGAGCAGCGAGCCCTCCCGTGCGCACCTACCTCGACTTCATGCGCCATGTGCGCGAGCACGGCGTGCGCAAGGACGATCGCACCGGCACAGGGACGCTGTCCGTGTTCGGCTACCAGATGCGCTTCGATCTCGCGGCCGGCTTTCCGCTTCTCACCACCAAGAAGATTCATACGCGGTCGATCATCCACGAGCTCTTGTGGTTTCTCGCCGGCGACACCAACGTGCGTTATCTGCGCGAGAACGGCGTGACGATCTGGGACGAATGGGCGGATGAGAATAGCGAGCTCGGCCCGATCTACGGCTACCAGTGGCGCTCCTGGCCAGCGCCCGATGGCCACCACATCGACCAGATGACCAACGTCCTGGCCGAGATCCGCAGGAATCCGGATTCGCGAAGGCTCATCGTCTCAGCGTGGAACGTCGCCGATCTGCCGCGGATGAAGCTCCCGCCCTGCCATCTGCTGTTCCAGTTCTACGTGGCTGAGGGCAGGCTCTCCTGCCAGCTTTATCAGCGCAGCTGCGACATCTTCCTCGGCGTGCCGTTCAACATCGCCTCGTACGCGCTGCTCACGCACTTGGTCGCGCAGCAGAGCGATCTCGAGGTCGGCGACTTCGTGTGGGTCGGCGGCGACTGCCACCTCTACCTGAATCATCTCGATCAGGTCGCCACCCAGCTTGATCGCACGCCGTTTCCGCCCCCACGGCTCGTGATCAAGCGGCGCGCGCCGTCCCTGTTCGAGTACCGATATGAGGATTTCGAGATCGTCGACTATCGGTGCCACCCGTCGATCAAAGCCGCGGTCGCGGTGTAGCCGGAAGAACCAAAAAAAAGCCCGCTGGGAGGAAGTGAGCGGGCAAGGGGGATTCCGATGGTCGGAGCGCTATCCCGGCTCCGAGAGGGTCAGGCGATGCGGGCCTTTCCGTCCCGCGGCCACCTGCGGCCAGTTGATCTGTTCGCTAGACCACGCTGCGCGCGGCGTTAACCCGCTCGCACAACTCCTCGAGTGCCACCTGTTGCGCGGGAGAGAGGCCTTCCGGGCCCGAAACTATCTCTGCGCGGGGGCGTTCGCCGGGCGACTCCGCATCACGGAGCCAGAAGCTCGACAATTCCGGAGAGAACGTGTCCATTCCTTTACCTCGTTCCGCAGCGCTTGTTGTCGCCCGTTGCCCCTTTCGGTTTTCGGGAAAGCAACGGGTATGCCAAACTCGAGCGACTACGCTAAATCAATGACTTGCTAGCAGGCCCACGGCATAGAAGTTGGCGCAGCACGGCACAGACTAACGCGCTTGTTGCTTTTGTGTCGTAACTGCCCGACGCGGACTATGACAATGGCGTTAAGTCATTGAATGACTAGCGATGATTCTGTCGCCGATTCCCGACAGTGGTGACGCAGATGCAACACTCCCCGCAGAGTCTGCCCGTGGAGTGCCGATCGTCACAGGGCTCGAATGATGGACCTGGCGCGCCCTAGGGCTTGCTGCTCTTGAACGTGCCCGGCTCAAGGCGATGGCGCTGCAGCAGCTTGTAGAACTCGGTGCGATTGCGCTTTGCGAGGGTCGCCGCCTGCGTGACGTTGCCGCCTGTGATCTTCAGCAGACGTACCAGATAGTCGCGCTCGAACTGCTTCCGCGCTTCTTCGAACGGCGCCAGCATTCCGGCATCCTCGCGTAACGCTCCCTGCACCAGGGTCGCGGGTATGACGCTGGTCGTGGTGAGCGCCAGCGCTTGCTCGAGCAGGTTGAGCAGCTGCCGGACATTCCCGGGCCACGGTGCGGCGATCAACAGCGCCATCGCGTCCGGCGCGAGCGTTGGAACCGGTTTCTTGTACCGCTCCGCCAGGCGGCGCAGGAAGTGCGTGGCGAGCAGCGGAATGTCCTCCCGCCGCTCGGCGAGCGCCGGCAGCTTGAGCGACACGACGTTGAGCCGATAGAAGAGATCCTCGCGAAATTCACCCGCCGTCCGCTGCGCGTCCAAATCGCGATGGGTGGCCGAGATCACGCGCACATCGACCGGCACCGACTGCGTCGCGCCGACGGGCCGCACTTCGCCTTCCTGCAGCACGCGCAGGAGTTTTACCTGCAGCGCGAGCGGCATGTCGCCGATCTCGTCGAGGAAGATCGTGCCGCCATCGGCGGCAAGGAAGAGACCCTTGTGCGCCTGCACCGCGCCGCTGAAGGCGCCGCGGGCGTGACCGAAGAGCTCCGATTCGAGCAGCGGCTCCGGGATCGCCCCGCAGTTCACGGCGACGAAGGAGCGCGCGCTGCGGCGGCTCGCGCGATGGATCGCGCGCGCGAGCAGCTCCTTGCCCGTCCCCGAGTCGCCGAAGATCAGCACGCTCGCGTCCGAGTCGGCCACGAGCCGCGCTTGCCGCAGCAGGTCCTCCATCCGAGGGCTGCGCGTGATGATGCCCGAGCGCCAGTCGCCGCTCGCTTGCCGCGTAGGCTCGGGCGCCTCGCCGGTGAGGCGCATCGCACTCGCAACCTTCTGCAGCAGCTCCTGACTGTCGAAGGGCTTGGTAAGAAATCCGAACACTCCGCGCTGCGTGGCAGTCACCGCGTCAGGAATCGTTCCATGCGCGGTGAGAATGATCACCGGCAGCGTCGGGTGCTGCCGGTGGATCGCTTCGAAAAGTGCGAGCCCGTCGATGCCGGGCATGCGCAGATCCGTAATCACGGCCGCGGGCCGCGCGATAGCGAGCGCGGCGAGCGCCGTCTCGCCGCTGTCTGCGGTGCGCACGCGATAGCCTGCCGAGGTGAGCCGCAGGCTGATCAGCTTCAGCAGATCCGGGTCGTCGTCGACCAGCAGAATGTCGCCAGTATTCGCCATACTCTAGCGGCCCGTGCCGCCTCCACCACCGCCGCCACCGCCTCCGCCGGCGTTGCGACTGCGCTCCAGCAGCAGGCTTCGTTCTATCGCACGCAAGCCATCGAGCTTTTCCTGGGCTGCGGCGGTCTTCCGCTGTTCCTCGCGCACGCTGCGCGTGCGCTCGGCGATCTGGGCGTAGAGAATCGCCGCGATCTGCTTGAGCGGCGAGGTGGTGGCGCCCTTGCCCGCGACCGAATCGAGCAGCGCCAGCGCTCTTGCATCGTCGGTAGGGCCGGCGGCCGGCATGGTAAGCAGCACCGCCATGCGGATGCGGCTCGCGTCGCTGCGCGTACGCGCGACGGTCTGGCTGACCACTGCAAGCTCCCGCTTGAGATCATCGCCCGTCTCCACGGCGTAGCGCTGCAGATCGGCAAGCAATGCGAGCGCCTGCTGCTCTTCCTCGTTGACGGGGGGCACAATCACCGGACTCTCCGGCGCAGGCGATTGAACGATCACCACGGGCGGCACCGGCACCGGCGTAACCGGAATCCTCTCCGCCTTGGCGGCCTGCACTACGGAGGACGGAGGCGGCGTCACGACGACCGGTTCGGCCGCCTGTGGAGGAGAGGTCGTGCAACCGGCGAGCAAGGCGAGTCCGACCGTCTCGACGGCCCTCCGGCGCTTGCTGATCAACCTTCCTCCTGGATCGTGATCGACGGCGGCGACTGTGCGGTTGTGAGCGCGGCCGCCTCGGAGACCGCGAGCGGCAGCGAGAGGCGCAAGTGCGCCCCGCGTTTGCCGTCGCCCCGATCGAGCACCTCGATCCGTCCTCCATGCGCGAGCGCGTACTCGCGGGCGATCGCCAACCCAAGTCCCGAGCCCTTGATGCGCCCGTCGGGCGCGGGTGCACCCTGATAGAAGGATTCGAAGATGTGCGGCCGGTCCGCGGGATCGATCCCGGGTCCCTGGTCGATCACGTCGAGCACGGCCATGTCGGCGTCGACCGCGAGACGAATGGCGATGAGCCCGGCACGCGGTGAGTACTTGATCGCGTTCGATACGAGGTTGTCGACGATGGCGCGGATCTTCTCGTGGTCGCCGACGAGGATCAGCGGCTTCAGCTTCATCTCGAAGGTGACCACGCGGGCGAGCGCTGCGAGCTTGTGCTCGCGCACGACGCGCCGGACGACGTCGGCGAGCGGAACCGGTCCCAGCGTCTGTGGCTCGATCACCCGCGTCTGATGGTAGTTGAGCAGGTCCTCGATCAGCTTCTGCAGATTGAGCGTGTTCTCGCGCACGATACGCACGATCTCGCGCTGCTCGGCAGAGAGCTCGCCGCCGACGCGATCGCGCAACAGCTCGGCGCCCTCGCGCACCGCGGTGAGCGGAGTCTTCAGCTCGTGCGAGACGTGACGCAGGAAGCGCGTCTGCTGCGTCTCCAGTTCGTGCAGTCGCGTGCGCAGCCATTCCAGGCGCTGGCCGAGGTAGCGCATGTCCGCCGGGCCGTTCACCGCGACGGCGTGGGTGAAATCCGCGGTTCCCATCTGCCGGATCGCAAGGTCGAGTTGCCGGATCGGCCGCGCAATCAGCATCGCGAACACGATCGCCAGCGCGAGCGCGATCATGCCCGCGGCGAGCGCGAGATAGAGCCAGGTCTTGCGTCCCTCGGCGGCGGTCTGCTGCAGGCGCTCGATTTCGCGCTCCGTGAGGCGATTGCTCGCGGTAAGCATCGCCTGCGCACCTTCGGCCAGGTCGGCGTAACCGTCGGCGAGCGTTTTGCTTGCGCCGGAGGGACGTTGCGTGGACTTGAGGAGCATATACAAGCGAGTCTCGGTATCGGTCAGCTTCTCGAGCTGCGCAAGCTGGTCGCGATCGAGCGGCAGCTGCTGCAGCTGTTGCGAGGTCTGTCGGAAATCCTGGCGCAGCCGGCTGTAGTCATCGACAAGCTGCGGGTCGTCGAGAATCAGGTGCTGGCGCACCACTCGCTCGAGCGTGATCGCCTGCTCGTAGAGCTGACGGCTCGCGCGTCCGGCCTGCGCCGCCTGCAGCACCGCCTGCTGGCCCTGCGTGCCCAACCGGTCCAGACTCACGATCAATTCGACCAGCGCGTACAGAAGCGGCAGACTGACCAGCAGGAAACCGAGCAGGATGAACTTGAGGAAAGATCGAGGGTAGTACACGAGGGGTCGCGCGCGACCGCTATAATGAATTTTTCCGACGATGCCCGTGCCAACGAGGGACGCGTGCACGATACACCACCCTCCGCCGCCTCGCCAAGCGCGGGCGGAGCCGAGCGCCGCACGCCGCGCGTGGCGTTGATCGCTGCAGTCGCCAGAAACGGGGTGATCGGCGTCGACAACCACCTGCCGTGGCGGTTGCCTGACGACATGAAGCGCTTCCGCGCGTTGACGATGGGCCACAGCGTGATCATGGGCCGCAAGACCTTCGAGTCGATCGGCACGCCGCTTCCCGGCCGGCAGAACATTGTCGTGACACATCGACCCGATTTCCGCGCTGCAGGCTGCGAGAGCGCGGCGTCGCTGCCCGATGCGATCGCGCGCGCGAGCTTTCCCGATCCGGTCTTCGTGATCGGCGGCGAATCGCTCTATCGCGCCGCGCTGCCGCTGGCCGATTTTATTTATCTCACCGAGATCGACCGTGACTTCGCCGGCGACGCATGCTTCCCGGAATTCGTCCGCCAGGATTGGCGCGAGACTGCGCGCGAGCTCAAGCGCCAGGACGACCCGGGCGGCTTCTTCTACGCGTTTACCGCCTACGAGCGGATCCGCGATTGAAACGCTTGAACTCGGCCCCAACTTCCCGCGACGCTTCAACAACCGTTCGGAGTACGCAATGTCAGAAGAATTCGAGGTCCACGGCCCGCACGATCACGAAGTCGAGCACCGCGCGCAGCACGGCGACGATCCTTTCGCCGGCCGCATCGCAGTGATAACAGCGATCTTCGCCACCATCGGAGCGCTGTTCGGATACATGGCCGGCCACACGCAGAACGAAGCGTTGCTGTTCAAGAACGAGGCGGCGATTCGCAGGACGCAGGCTTCCGATCAATGGAACTTCTACCAGGCGAAATCGAGCAAGCAGAATCTCGCCGAGCTGGGCGCGACGCTCACCTCGGGAGAACAACAGGCACGCTTCAACTCAGAGGTCGCGCGCTACAAGAAGGAGAAGGAAGAGATCATGCCGGAGGCGAAGAAGCTCGAGGAGGACGCCAAGAGCGCCGAGGAGAAAGCCGAGTCATTCATGCACGTCCATCATCGCTGGGCACAGGCGATGACGCTGATCCAGATCGCGATCGCGATGGCAGCCATCACCATCCTCACCCGCAATCGCGGGCTGCAATATGGCGCCTACGGCGTGGGGCTGGCGGCAGTGATCGTCGGGACGCTCGCGTTCGCGCAGGTGTGAGTGCAGCCGTACCGGCGTAGCCGCGCTAAGGATTTTCGGCAGCCTAACGCGTCGGCGGCTTTCGTGGTGTCCCGGCGCATTAACCGGCGCGGAGCGCCGAGTTGAACGCGGCGAGTTAGTGAGTAACGTACTCCGTGACGCACTAACCCAAGTTATGTAGCTCGCGGAGCGCAACCGAAAGCATCGCCGCATCGACCGGCGTCGCCGCGCGCAGCTCCGTCAGCAACTGTGTCGCGCGCTCGATGCTGCGCCGGTTGCGTTCTTCCCAGGCCGCAACGAGCGTGCCGGCCTCGATCCCGTCCTTGGCCGCGGAGAGCGCCTCGCCCGTGATCGTGCGCTGGAGGCTGGACAGGTCGTCGAGCATCGCACCTTTGGCGAGGATTCGCCAATGCGCGTCGGCCGGCAGCGCGGTCATCTTTTCGCGCAGCCACGGAAGACCGAGCCTCGTCGAGAGCTGGAAGTACAGCTCGGCAACCCCCTCGGGCGAGCGCCGTGTCGTGCCCGCCACCTCGATGATGTCGAGCGCGGCGTAGAGCGTGTCGAAGGCGACCACGCGCATCGCGAGCCCCTGCGGCACGCCCTTCGCGACGTAGTCCGCCGCCTTGGCGTCGATGCGCTCACGCTCGCCGCCATCGAGGAGCTCCGACAGCCGTGTGGCCAGCGCGGCAACCTGCGGAGCGAAGTGCGCGATCGTCGCTCCCATTTCCTCGGTCAGACGACGCGAGCGCAGGAACCAGCTCGTGCCACGCTCGATCAGGCGCCGCGTATCGATCAGCATCGCCGACTGCACGGCGTCGTCGACCACGTTGTCGAGCGCTTCGATATCCTTCCAGAGCTCGACGAATCCGAACACCTCGCGGTTAAGCAGATACGCGCGCACCGTCTCGGGTGGCTTGGCCCCGGTTGCCTCGAGGATCCTGTGGATGAACGTCGCGCCGACGCGGTTCACCATGCTGTTGGTGACGTAGGTGGCGATGATCTCGCGCTTGAGCGGATGCCGCGCCATGTACTGCGCATAGCGGGTGCGAAGCGCCTTCGGGAAATAGCGCTCCAGCGCTGTCGCGACCCAGGGATCGTCGGGCAGCGTCGAGGCGAGCAGCTCGTCGTAGAGCCAGATCTTGCTGTAGGCGAGCAGCACCGCGCGCTCGGGGCTGGTGAGTCCCTTGCCCTCTGCGCGGCGCTCCGCGATTTCCTCGTCCGAAGGCAGGAACTCGAGCGCGCGGTTGAGCCGTCCTGTCTTCTCCAGAAAATGGACGAAGCGCTGGTGCGCGTCGAGCATCTGCGGCGCGATGCGCCCGGTGACCGACAGCGACTGCGTCTGGAAAACGTTGTCGCGCAGAACCAGCGCGGCGACGTCGTCGGTCATCTCGGTGAGAAGGGCATTGCGCTGCTTCTCGGTCAATTCTCCCTCGGCGATCGGCAGGCCGAGCAGAATCTTGATGTTCACCTCGTGATCGGAGGTGTCCACGCCCGCCGAATTGTCGATCGCGTCGGTGTTGATGCGTCCGCCGGCGAGCGCGTATTCGACGCGCCCGAGCTGCGTGCACCCGAGGTTGCCGCCTTCGGCGAAGACTTTGCAGCGAAGCTCCCGCCCGTTGACACGCAAGGCGTCGTTCGCGCGATCGCCAACCTGCGCGTGCGTCTCGCTCGACGCCTTGACGTAGGTTCCGATCCCGCCGTTATAGATCAGATCGACCGGCGCCTTGAGGATCGCGTTGACCAGTTCGGTGGGCGTCAGGGATGACGGAGGGATGCCGAGCGCCTTAGCGGCCTCGGGCGAAACCGCGATTGACTTGGCGCTGCGCGGAAACACGCCACCGCCCTTCGAGATCAGCTTCGACTCGTAGTCGGCCCACGAAGAGCGCGGCAGCTTGAACATGCGCTCGCGCTCCCTGAAGCTCGCCTCAGGATCGGGCGATGGATCGAGAAAGACGTGACGGTGATCGAAGGCAGCAATGAGCATGATGTGCCGCGAGAGCAGCATGCCGTTGCCGAACACGTCGCCCGACATGTCGCCGATGCCCGCGACGGTGAAATCTGTCGTCTGTGTGTCGATGCCCATCTCGCGGAAGTGACGCTTCACCGACTCCCAGGCACCGCGCGCCGTGATGCCCATCGCCTTGTGGTCGTATCCGGCCGAGCCGCCGGAGGCGAACGCATCACCGAGCCAGAAGCCGTACTCCTTGCTGATCGCGTTGGCGTAATCGGAGAAGGTCGCGGTGCCCTTGTCGGCCGCCACGACGAGATACGGGTCATCCGGGTCGTGCCGCTTCACGTCTGGCGGCGGCACGATCTTGTCGCCGACGCGGTTGTCGGTGAGATCGAGCAGTCCCCGCAGATAGTTCTGATAGCAAGCAACGCCCTCTTTCAGATATGCCTCGCGATCGACCGGTGAAGGCGCGCGCTTCAATACGAACCCGCCTTTGGAGCCCACCGGCACGATCACGGTGTTCTTCACCATCTGCGCCTTTACCAGTCCGAGGATCTCGGTACGGAAATCCTCCGGTCGATCGGACCAGCGCAGGCCGCCGCGCGCGACCTTGCCGCCCCGCAGGTGCACGCCCTCGAAGCGCGTCGAGTAGACGGAGATCTCGAACATCGGCTTCGGCTCGGGCAGGCCCGGCACCTTCGCCGGATCGAATTTGAACGACACGAAGCTCCTGCGTCGCCCTTCGCGGTCACGGCGCCAGAAGTTCGTTCGCGTCGTGGCGAGGATGAGCGCCAGGTATTGCCGCAGCACGCGGTCCTCGGACAGGTTCTCTACCTTGTCGAGCGCGTGATCGATCTCCTGAATCTTCGCCAGCGCCTGCGACTGCGCGGTTTCGCCAAGCGCCGGATCGAAGCGCAGCTTGAAGAGCTCCACCAGCATGCGCGCGATTTCAGCGTGCGCGGAAAGCGTGGACTCGATGAAGGCCTGCGACAGCGCGAAGCCGATCTGCCGCAGATACTTCGCGTACGCGCGCAGCACGACGATCTCTTCGGCCGGGAGCCGTGCCACGACAACGAGCCGGTTGAAGTTGTCGTTTTCCGCTTCGGCGCGGAATACGCGCGCGAACGCGTCCTCGAACACAGCACGCAGCGCATCGACCTCGATCTCGGTCTCACTGGCGCCAGCCGCGAGTCCCAGGTCGTGCATCCAGACAGCCGGCGGTCCCTCGGGTGCGATACGGTACGGACGCTCGTCGAGGACTTTCAGTCCCATGTTTTCGAGCATCGGGAGACTGTCGGAGAGCGTCACCGGTCCGCCGCGGCGGAAGAGTTTGAAGCGCAGCGTCCCTGGCGCGGCTTCGAGCGGCCGGTACAACGCCATCGCCAGCGGCTCGGCGTCTGTGAGCTTCGCCATCATCTCGATATCGGGCACCGCAGCGCGGGCGTCGAATTCCTCGCGATAGCCGGCGGGAAATGCCGCGCCGAACTGGCGGTAAAGCTCGTTGCCTCGCGCCTCGCCGAGGCTTGCGATCAGCGCATCGCGCAGATCGTCCTGCCAGCGCCGCGCGGCGACGACGAGTCGCGACTCCAGCTCGCGCACGTCGAACTCCGGAATCTGTCCGGGTGTCGTGCGCACCGTGATCATGATGCGCGCGAGCGGCGACTCCGACAGATGCACGTTGAATTCGGAGCTCGTGCCGTTGAAGGCCTGGGTGAGGATCGCCTGCCACTTCTCACGCAGCCCTGTCGTGTAGTTTTCGCGCGGCGCGTAGATCAGGCAGGAAAGGAAACGCTCGAAAGCGTCGCGGCGGACGAAAAGACGAAAGCGCTGGCGATCCTCGAGATGCAGGATGGCGCGCGCGGTGCGCAGCAAGTCGTCTTCGCCGATCTGGAACAGCTCGTCGCGAGGGTAAGTGTCGAGGATGTTGATGAGCGCCTTGCCTGCGTGTCCGCCCGGCGGAAGGCCGGCGCGCTTGATCACGTTGTCGACTTTTTGCCGAAGGAGCGGAATCTGCGCTGGATTGGCGCTGTACGCGGTCGACGTGAACAGGCCGAGGAAGCGGTCCTCGCCGGCGACTTCGCCTTTGGCGTCGAACCGCTTCACCGCGATGTAGTCGAGATAGCCAGGACGATGTACGGTCGAGCGCGAGGTCGCCTTGGTCACGACGAGAAGCTCGGGCCTGCGCGCGTAGGCGCGCACTTCGGGCGGGAGCGCCGAGAAGCTCGCCGCCACCTCCTTGCTCGGACCTTCGCGCAGGATGCCGAGGCTCGAGTCGGGAACCACCCGCAAGACATCCTCGCCTTTGACCGAGGCCAGCTCGTGCTGCCGATAGCCGAGGAAGGTAAAGTGGTTGTCGGCGAGCCAGCGCAGGAATTCCTTGCCCTCGGCAAGCTCATCGGGCGGCAACGGCGGCGCGCGTTTCTCGACCTCGGCCAGCACCGCATGCACGCGATCGCGCATCGCCTTCCAGTCGTCGACCGCCGCGCGCACGTCGTCGAGCACGTTGCCGATGTCGGAGGCGAGCGCCTCGCGCTGCGCGGCGTCGACGACGCGATCGACCTCGACGTGGATGAACGATTCGCGGCGCGCGTTGCGGTCGTCACCGCTCGCGAGTCCTGAGAGCACGCCGTCGGCACCGCGTTCGACGGCAACGATCGGATGGATGAGAAGATGCAGCGTGAGTCCGTGCCGGTTCACGTCCATCGTCACCGAGTCGACGAGAAACGGCATGTCGTCGTTGACGATCTCGATGATCGTGTGCGTGGATTGCCAGCCGTGCTCCTCGAGTGTCGGATTGAACACGCGGATGCGCGCGCGGCCCGGCTCGCGCTTGCGCGCGAAGTTCCAGTGCGATAGCGCCGCGCCGTAAAGATCGGCGGGCTGGCGCTCTTCGAGATCCTCAGGCTCGACGTCCTGGTAGTAGCGAGTGGCAAAATCCTCGACGACCTTGCGCTGCGCCGAAGGGAGCTTGGCGCGCACGAGTTTGAGCATTTCCTCGATGCGCCCGCCGCGCCCGATGTCGCCATTAGCGCTCATCGCATCCTCCTCGATTCTTTTGATCCACCCACGTATCGTTCCGGGCCGACATCATGATGCAAGGGCAAGATGACGGCCTCGCTGCAGTAATGAGGATTATCTGCTTCGCTCGTTGCCGGTACAACTCGCACCAGAACCCTGGTGCCGGTGGATGGATTCGACGTGCGGGGCGTCAGCCTAGAGGGAGCAGCCATGTACCCCCATTGATACCCCTGCCGTCGCGTATTTCGCGGTTTCTCCACGCCCGATGCTGCGTAGCGGTCCGGCATTCGGCCAACGTCCGGTTTACCGCTCATTGGTATCGAGCAGTTGTTGAATGAAGCTGTGCATCATCAAGTGCCCGCACCCGGATACTTGGAGGGCATAGGTGAGCCACCACGTGATCGAATCTCCATCGAGCATGAAATCTCTATCCCTCTCGACCGCCTGCCAAGGGGTGCAGAGGTGCGAGGTTCCGTTCAAGAGTGTGGTGACGATTGCCTCGGGGAGAATGGAACGCGACTGCCGGGGCATTTCCGAGAAGCGAAACCCCATGTCGCTCGCAGCAGAGTCGAACAGTTTGTGGAACATTGGGTCGCCTTCAAGTGTGCGTTCCAATTCCTGGCTGTTGGGTGAGTTTCGGGTCACGTTTTGGGGCATTTGTCCCGGACTGGCTCGCGACAGATCGAGGATCTTGAGTTCAGCGATGATCTCGCTGGTTTCAGTTTCGTCGAATCCGACCAGGGCGCATATCAAGCCCATCGTTGCGTCAAAGTCAGCGTGCAGTTGTTCGAGTGAAACCTGCTGTCTATGAGTTAGACACGAGGAAGTGCGAGCTACAAGCGCGGTGCCGATTATCTCCGGAAAAGATCGAATTGCCTCCGCAGCGAGACCCGTAGCAGAGTCGACTCGATTCAGCACTTCGCAATAACTGACCTGCTCTTCCTTTAATCGAAATACCCTCCGGTCCAACCACCTGACCGAATCCGAGGGTGCGCCTTTTTTATGGTAGAGGTAGGCCGACCTGACCCACTTGACTGGGTGGCGTACAAAATGCAGCAGACGGATGCTGTCGGGCGCGACATCGATCTCGTGTTCAAACCAAAGGTTTATGTAGCAGTCGGGGTTCTGGTAGTGATTTAGTATCGCCGATAGTGGGGCTTTTCTGTCGACCGGGCTGCCATTAACGATTTTGCTTAGCCGCAGCTTCTGCGTGAACCGTGAACCAACCCGATCCATGAACTGGGTGAGCAGAACGCTACCGGTCTTATGGTGACAACCCAAGACCAAGGGGGGCTCATCATTCCAGATCATGGTCGAGTGCGCCGACTGTTGGAAATTCGCTAGCGGGATGAGCTACGGAGCTGGTTGGTGCCGGGGGAGGGACTCGAACCCTCACTCTGTTGCCAGAACTGGATTTTGAGTCCAGCGCGTCTACCAATTCCGCCATCCCGGCTGTACGGCTCGACGTGGGCTCACGCTGAACGTTGCCCGCGCGCGGTGGAGACGGCATTATCGCGGAAAACGGCTACCCTCTTCAAACGAAAACCGCGCCGCCATGCCCGAGCGACGCGCCTACACGCTCTCCGATTTCGATTACGAGCTGCCGCAGGAGCTGATCGCCCAGCGGCCGGCGCGCGAGCGCGCGCAGAGCCGCTTGCTGCACGTCGACGGTTCGAAGCTCATCGACCTGACCTTCACCGATTTCCCCGAGCTGCTTTCGCCCGGCGACGTGCTCGCCATCAACGACGCTCGCGTGATTCCGGCTCGGCTGCACGGCCGGCGCGACACGGGCGGCAAGGTCGAGCTCCTGCTCGAGCGCATCCTCGGGCCGGACGAAGCCTGGATGCAGCTTGCGGCGAGCCATCCGCCGAAGAAACCGGGCGGACGCATTTTCCTCGACGGCGGCGCGACTGCGACGGTGCTGGAGCGAGAAAGCCGCTTCGTTCGTCTGCGCCTCGACGCTCCGCTTCCGTTCGACGAGTATCTCGAGCGCCACGGCGAAGTGCCGCTGCCGCCGTATATTGCGCGATCGCTGGAGCCCGCAGATGCTGAGCGCTATCAGACAGTCTATGCGCGCGAGCGGGGTGCGGTCGCCGCGCCCACCGCTGGATTGCACTTTGATGAACCGATGCTTGCGCGGCTGCGCGCACGGGACATCGTGATCGCTTCGCTCACGCTGCACGTGGGCGCGGGAACCTTCGAGCCGATCGACGAGCAAGACTTTTCGCAGCACCGCATGCACTCCGAGCGCTACGAGATTCCGCCGGCGACAGCCGAAGCGATCGCCGTCGCCCGCGCGACCGGTCGCAACGTCATCGCCGTCGGCACGACCACTCTGCGCGCGCTCGAATCCGCGGCGATGCACGAAGGCGTGCGCCCGGGCGCGGCGGCAACGTCTCTGTTCATCACACCGGGTTTTCGCTTTCGGGTCGTCGACCGATTGCTCACGAACTTCCATCTGCCGCGGTCGACGCTGCTGTTGCTGGTTTCTGCGTTCGGCGGATTCGATACGATACACGCCGCTTACGCGCACGCGATCCGTGAGCGCTATCGCTTCTACAGCTACGGCGACGCGATGCTGCTCGAGCGCGATCCTTCGGTAGAATCGCCGCGATGAAATTCGAAGTTACCGGACGCTGCGGTGAAGCAAGACGCGGCAAGCTCACGCTCGCGCACGGCACGGTCGACACGCCGGTGTTCATGCCGGTGGGTACCTACGGCACGGTCAAGGCGATGGCACCGAACGAGCTTGAAACGCTCGGCGCGCAGATCGTCCTCGGCAACACCTTTCACCTGTGGCTGCGTCCCGGAACCGAAGTGATCGCGGCGCACGGCGGGCTGCATCGCTTCATGGGCTGGCAGCGGCCGATACTCACCGACTCGGGCGGCTATCAGGTCTTTTCCCTCGGACCGCTGCGCAGGGTGCGCGAAGAAGGAGTCGCCTTCGCTTCTCCCATCGACGGTGACAGGCTGTTTCTCACGCCGGAGCTGTCGATCGAGATCCAGCACGCAATGGACGCCGACATCACGATGGTCTTCGATGAATGCACGCCCTACCCCGCGTCACGCGACGAGGCAGCTGATTCGATGCGTCTCTCGCTGCGCTGGGCCGCGCGCTGCAGGCGGGCGCACGGAAAGAATCGCAATGCGCTCTTTGGCATCGTGCAGGGCGGAATGTACGAGGATCTGCGTGACGAGTCGCTCGGCGCGCTATGCGAAATCGGCTTCGACGGCTACGCGATCGGAGGCCTCTCGGTGGGCGAACCCAAGGAGGAGATGCAGCGCATCGAGGCGCACGTCGCGCCGCGCCTCCCCGCCGATCGCCCGCGCTATCTCATGGGCGTGGGCACGCCGGAGGACATCTTGGAAGCCGTCGGAAACGGAATCGATATGTTCGACTGCGTGCTTCCCACGCGCAACGCCCGCAACGGCTGGCTCTTCACGCGCTACGGCGACATCAAGATCCGTAACGCGCGCTATCGCAAGGACCTCGCGCCGCTCGACGAAGGCTGCGACTGTTACGCTTGCCGCAACTTCAGCCGGGCCTACCTGCATCACCTTCAGCGCACGAACGAGATCCTCGGCGCGCGGCTCAACACCATCCACAATCTGCACTTTTACCTGACGCTGCTCGCGGAGCTGCGCGAGGCGATCGCTAGCGGGACACTCGCCGCCTATGTAGAGCGGAGCCGGGCGGACCGCTCGCGCATGGTAGAATAATCGACTTTCTGCACTGATCCGGCCCACACGGCCGGCCCGCCGCAAGGAGGAATCACCCGTGTTCATCAGCGAGGCTTACGCGCAGGCCACCGGCAGTACGCCCGGCGGCGACATCATGACCTTCCTGCCGATGATCGCCATCGTGGTCGTGTTCTACTTCCTGCTGATCCGGCCGCAGCAAAAGCGCGCCAAGGAAACGAAGGCAATGCTCTCGGCGCTGCAGAAGGGCGACGAGGTCGTTACCGCCGGCGGCGTGGTCGGAAGAATCTCCAAACTCGGCGACGCCTACGCCGGGATCGAAATCGCGCCCAACGTGGAAGTGACGGTGCAGCGCAACGCCATCTCGCTGGTCCTGCCGAAGGGCACGATCAAGACGCTCTGAAGTCGCCGTGAATCGCTATCCCGCCTGGAAGTACGCGCTGATCGCGGTCGCGCTGATCGTCGGCATCGTCTATTCGGTGCCGAACATCTTCCCCGAGGTGCCCGCGGTCCAGGTCTCCACGAGCAAGAGCAACGTCAAGATCGACAATTCGACACTGCAGACGGCGGAGGACGCGCTCAAGGCTGCGAATGTTCCTTATCGGGGCGAATCGGTCGACCCGACCGGCGTCAAGGTGCGCTTCGACGACGCCGATACGCAGAAACGCGCCCAGGAAGTGCTGCAGAAGGCACTCGGCGACAACTACATCGTCGCGCTCAACCTCGTCTCGAGCTCGCCGCGCTGGCTCGCCAGCATCGGCGCGTTGCCGATGTACCTCGGGCTCGATCTCCGCGGCGGCGTGCATTTCCTGCTGCAGGTGGACATGAAGGCAGCGCTCGACAAGGCCGCCGACCGCTATACGACCGACATCCGCTCCATGCTGCGCGAGAAGAAAATTCTCTACTCGGGGATCGGTCGCGAGGGGCAGACGGTAGGCATCCGCTTTCGAGACACTTCCGAGCGCGCCAAGGCGAACATCGAGATCAGCAACGCCTTCCCGGATCTGCTGTTGACCTCGGTCGATACCGGCACCGAGTTCAAGCTGGTCGCGAGCCTAAAGTCGGAAGCGCAGAAGCGGATTTCGGATGGCGCCGTACAGCAGAACATCACGATCCTGCGCAATCGCGTGAACGAGCTGGGTGTCGCCGAACCCATCGTGCAGCAGCAGGGCGCGGACCGAGTCGTGGTTCAGCTCCCGGGCGTTCAGGATACCGCTCGCGCCAAGGACATCCTCGGCCGCACGGCAACGCTCGAAATCCGCATGGTCGAAGAGGATCCGACGGCCCTCCAGCAGGCACAGGCTGGTCAGGTGCCGTTCGGAGACGACCTCATGGTCGAGCGCAGCGGGCAGCCGGTACTCGTCAAGCGTCAGGTGGTCCTGACCGGCGACCGCATCAATGACGCGCAGCCCGGCTTCGTGAGCAACACGAACGAAGCGGCCGTGCACGTCAATCTCGACGGCACCGGTGCGCGCATCTTCAAGGAGGTGACGCGCGAGAACGTCGGCAAGCGCATGGCGATCGTGCTGGTCGAGAAGGGCAAGGCCGAAGTGATCACCGCGCCGGTCATCCGCGAAGAGATCGGCGGCGGCAGGGTGCAGATCAGCGGCGGCCGCATGTCGAGTCGCGAAGCGAACGACATCGCGCTCCTGATGCGCGCCGGCGCCCTTGCGGCCCCGATGGAGATCATCGAGGAGCGCACCGTCGGTCCGTCGCTCGGCATCGACAACATCGAACGCGGATTCAATTCGGTCAAGTACGGCCTCATCGTGCTGGCGGTCTTCATCTGCGTCTATTACGTGCTGATGGGCGTGATCTCGACCATCTCGCTGGTCGTGAACCTGCTCCTGCTGGTGGCGATCCTGTCCATGCTGCAGGCGACGCTGACACTGCCCGGCATCGCTGCGGTCGCGCTGACGCTTGGCATGGCGATCGACGCCAACGTTTTGATCAACGAGCGCATCCGCGAGGAGCTGCGCTGGGGCGACACGCCGCACGCCGCGATTCAGGCCGGCTACGAGCGCGCCTGGAACACGATTCTCGACTCCAACGTGACCACGCTCATCGCGGGGCTCGCCCTGCTCGCCTTCGGGAGCGGTCCTGTGCGCGGATTCGCCGTCGTCCACTGCCTGGGCATAGTAACGTCGATGTTCTCCGCCGTTTTCGTCTCGCGGGGGCTGGTCGCGATCGTGTACGGCGGGCGCAAGAAGCTCGAGAAGATCTCGATCGGACAGGTCTGGCGTCCGACGCCTGCGGGGACGGCGTAAACGCCCGGACAAGTGCACTCCCGCGCGCGAACTGACCGCCCACAACGAAAGCGACCATGGAATTCTTCCGCATCAAGAACGACATCCCGTTCATGCGGCACGCCCTGGTGTTCAACGTGATCTCGGCGGTCACGTTCCTGCTGGCGGTGTTCTTCCTGATTTTCCGTGGCCTCAACTTCGGCGTCGATTTCAAGGGCGGAACGATCATCGAGGTCTCGTTTGCCCAGCCCGCCGATCTCACCAAGATCAGGACTTCGCTCGACAAGGACATCGGCGGCGAGATTTCCGTGCAGACCTTCGGCTCCGACAGATCCGTGCTCATCCGGCTCCCGCAGAAGAGCGATTATTCGCAGTCTCCGATCTACGGCTGTATGATCGAGAAGGCCAAGAAGCGTGTCCAGGAAGGCCGGGGAAGCGCCACCGCGTCGACTGCCGACCTGTCGGACTGCATCATCGAAGCACTCAAGGCCGCCGACCCTTCGGCGACGCAGCAGCGCGTCGAGTTCGTCGGGCCGCAGGTCGGCAAGGAGTTGTATGAGAACGGCGCGCTCGCGCTGCTGCTCGTTTCGATCGGCATCGTCGTTTACCTGGCGCTGCGCTTCGAGTGGCGCTTCGCCGTCTCCGCCATCATCGCGAACCTGCACGACGTGGTGATCATCCTCGGCTTCTTCGCCTTCTTCCAGTGGGAGTTCTCGTTGCCGGTGCTCGCCGCCGTGCTCGCCGTGCTCGGTTATTCGGTCAACGAGTCCGTGGTCATCGCAGACCGGATTCGTGAGAATTTCCGCAAGATGCGCAAAGCGACCGTGCCCGAGATCATCAATAGCGCGATCACGAGCACCTTGTCGCGCACGATCATCACCCACGGCTGCACGCTGATGATGGTGCTGTCGATTCTGTTCTTCGGAGGCGAGACGCTGCACTACTTCGCGCAGGCGCTCGCCATCGGCATCTGCTTCGGCATCTATTCATCGGCGCTGGTGATGGCCGCGCTCGTGATGTGGCTGGGCGTGTCGCGCGAGGATCTCGTCAAGCCGGAGAAGAAGGCGGGAGCGACGGGCATCGAGAAGATCCTCCCCTGAGCGGGGTCGGGTCGATCGTCGCGGCCGCAGCGACATGATCACCACCCTGCTCTATTCGCTGTTCGCGCTGGACCAGACGCTGTCGAATCTCGCCGCGCAGCATGCAGGTTTGCTCTTCGCGGCGCTGTTCATCGTCATCTTCGCCGAGACCGGCCTGGTGATCTTTCCGCTGCTGCCCGGCGATTCGCTGCTGTTCCTGACCGGCACCGTCGCCGCGGCGAGCGGAATCAACATCCACCTGCTGGTGCTCACGTTGTTCGCCGCCGCCGTGCTCGGCGATTCGGTCAACTATGCGATCGGCCATTACATCGGGCCCATCGCCTTTCATCGCCCGCACGAAACCTGGCTTGGACGCTGGCTCAAGCCGCAGTATCTCGAGCGCACGCACCGGTTCTACGAGAAATACGGCGGCTTCACCATCGTCATCGGCCGCTTCGTGCCGATCGTGCGCACCTTCGCGCCATTCCTCGCGGGCGTTGGCGCGATGACCTATCACAAGTTTCTAGCGTTCAACCTCCTCGGCGCGGCGGCGTGGGTGGGTTTGCTTACCTATACGGGTTTTCTTTTTGGCAATATTCCCTGGGTCAAGGACAACCTGGTATGGATCGTGGTCGGCATCGTCGTGGTTTCGCTCATGCCCGCGCTGATTACGTACATTCAGGAACGCCCGAAGCGGCGAGCGACACGTCGCAAGCGAATCCAAGGTAAGTAAGGCAGCTCATGGACCGAGACAAGCTCGATGCTCTGCGGCGAAAATATGCAGGCGCTGAAGGCGGCGACATCTTTCATCCACCCTTTGCCGCGGTCGCAGAGCAAGTCTTTTCCAAAGGCGATCAGCGCAAGTGGCCGTTCGCGGGCGCGGCGACCTTTCTCGGCCTGCCGTACCGGCCCGACGTCGCTGCGACGCCCGACTTCGGTGGCCTGGATGTCGCGCTCGTCGGCGTACCAATGGACCTCGGCGTTACGAACCGCGCCGGAGCGCGGCTCGGCCCGCGCGCAGTGCGAGCGATCGAGAGGATCGGCCCGTACGAGCACGCGCTGGGCATCGCACCGTCTTTGAAGCTGAATGCGGCAGACGTCGGCGACGTGCCGATGGCTAGCCGTTTCAGCCTCGAGCAATGCCACGCCGACATCGAGGCGTTCTTCCGGAGGGTTCACGCAGGCGGAGTGATACCGCTGGCAGTCGGCGGCGACCACTCGATCACTCATCCGATTCTCAAGGCGCTGGGCCGGGATCGACCCGTCGGCATGGTGCACATCGACGCGCATTGCGATACCGGCGGCACCTTCGAGGGCTCGAAGTTTCATCACGGCGGCCCATTCCGCCAGGCGGTGCTCGACGGCGTGCTCGACCCGGAGCGGTCGATTCAGATCGGCATTCACGGCGGCGCGGAGTTTCTGTGGGAGTTCTCCTCCGAAAGCGGGATGACGGTCCTGCACATGGAAGAAGTCGCCGAGATGGGTCTGGCCGCGGTCGTCGAGAAAGCTCGCGCGGTGATCGGCGATGGACCGGCCTATGTGAGCTTCGACATCGACGGCATCGATCCCGGCTTCGCGCCCGGCACCGGCACGCCGGAAGTTGGCGGCCTGACGCCGCGCGAGGTCCTGACGATCCTGCGCGGCATCGCCGGCGCCCACATCATCGGCGGCGACGTGATGGAGGTCGCGCCGCAGTACGATGCCACGACCAACACAGCACAGATCGCGGCTCAGGTGCTGTTCACCGAGTTGTGTCTCGTGGCGCTTGACCCGAAGTTCGCGTCGCGCAAGAGCGCGAACGCGAAGTAAGCGCTATATCCGCCGCGCGAGCTCGGCGGCGTCGCCGATGTAAGTCGTCGGCGTGAGCGCAGCGAGACGCGCTTTCGCATCGGCAGGAATGGCGAGTCCTTCGATGAAGCTCCGCAGCGATTCGCGGGTGATGCCCTGCTTGCCGCGAGTGAGCGCTTTCAGCTGCTCGTAGGGATCGGGGAGCCCGTAGCGGCGCATCACGGTCTGGATCGCTTCGGCGAGTACTTCCCAGCTCGCGTCGAGATCGGCAGCGACCCGCTCGGGATCGACTGCGAGCTTGGCGAGCCCCTGCCTGCACGCGAGATAGCCAAGCAGCGAGTGACCGAGGGCTACGCCCACGTTCCGCAGCACGGTCGAGTCGGAGAGATCGCGCTGCCAGCGCGAGATCGGGAGCTTGTCAGCCAGGTGCCGGAGCATCGCATTGGCGAGCCCGAGGTTGCCCTCGGAATTCTCGAAGTCGATCGGATTCACCTTGTGCGGCATGGTGCTCGACCCGACCTCGCCTTCCTTCGCTCTCTGCCGGAAGTAGCCGAGTGAAACGTAGCCCCACAGATCGCGGTCCAGGTCGATCACGATCGTATTGAGCCGCGCCAGCGCGTCGAAGAGCGCGGCCAGCCGATCATGCGGCTCGATCTGCGTCGTGTAGGCCATGAATTCGAGCCCGAGCGAAGAGACGACGCGTCGCGCCAGCGCCTGCCAGTCGACGTCGGGATAGGCGATACGGTGCGCGTTGTAATTGCCGACCGCACCGTTGATCTTGCCCGCGAGCGCGACAGCGGAGAAGCCGTCACGCGCCCACGACAATCGCGCGACGACGTTTGCCATCTCCTTGCCGAGCGTGGTCGGCGTGGCCGGCTGGCCGTGCGTGCGCGCGAGCATCGGCAGCGTCGCGTGCGCGTGCGCGAGCTGCTTGAGATCACCGATCAGCGCGTCAATCGCGGGCAAAAGGACTTCGCGCCGCGAGCCGGTCAGCATCAAGCCATAGGCGAGATTGTTGATGTCCTCCGAAGTGCAGGCGAAGTGGATGAAATTCGACGCGCGCGCAATCTCGGGCGCATTCGCGAAGCGCTCCTGCAGCCAGTATTCGATCGCCTTGACGTCGTGATTAGTGGACTGCTCGATCGCTTTCACCCGCTCGGCCTGAGCGAGGTCGACACTCGCGATCGCGTCGCGGATCAGTGCTTGCGCTGAGCTGGAGAACGGAGGCAGCTCGCCGATCGTGCTCTCTTCGGCAAGCGCCGCGAGCCACATCAGTTCGACGCGGATGCGGCTGCGAATGAGCCCGGCTTCGCTGAAGTAGGCGGCCAGCGGCTCGAGCTTGGAACGGTAGCGCCCGTCGAGCGGGCTTAGCGCAGTGAGCGCGGTGAGCGCGGAATGCTTGGTGGACGCTTCGGCGTTCGGCATGTCTTTGCGCGGACTGTCGCGTTAGCCGGCGCGCCAGCGCCGAGTTCAACGCGGCGGGTGCAAAGTTTAGCACGCCGACACGATGCTATAATTCGCATCGAGTTATCTCTCTCGCGTCCTTCTTCAATCCACGGCAACCCACGGTCGTAATGATGAAGCTGCTCGCTTCGCTCACCAGTCCCTACGCGCGCAAGGTGCGCATCGCCCTGGCAGAGAAAAAGATCGAGTACGAGCTGGTCGAGGCTTCGCCGTTCGCGGCGGATACGACTGTTCCTTCGTTTAATCCCCTCGGGAAAGTGCCCGTTCTGGTGCTCGACGACGGCACGAATCTCTACGACTCGCGCGTCATCGTCGAATATTTAGATACGGTGAGCCCGGTGTCGCGGCTCATGCCGGAGCCGAGCCGTCAGCGCATCGTGGTCAAGCGCTGGGAGGCTCTCGCCGATGGCATCCTCGACGCGGCGGTCGGGATCGTGCTCGAGAACCGACGGCCGGCGAAACAGCAGAGCAAGGACTGGCTCGACCGGCAGCGCGCGAAGATCGATCGCGGCGTGACAGAGCTCGCGAGCGAGCTCGGCGAGAAGGCCTGGTGCAACGGCGAGTCTTACTCGCTCGCCGACATCGCGACTGGCTGCGCGCTGGGCTATCTCGATTTCCGCCACCCCGGGATCGACTGGCGCGGTCAGTATCCCAACCTCGTCAAGCTCGCGGAGAAGCTCGGCAAGCGAGCGTCGTTCGCAGATACGCTCCCACCCGCAGGCGCATAGCGTTGCGGTGCCGAGCCGCCCCGGCGCACCGCACAGCTCAAAGAGCCTGCTTGAGCTGCTCGAGTATCGCCGGATTCTCGAGGGTAGAAACGTCCTGGGTGATGTTCTCGCCCTTGGCGATCGAGCGCAGCAGCCGGCGCATGATCTTTCCCGAGCGCGTCTTCGGCAGGTTGTCGCCAAAGCGGATGTCCTTCGGCTTGGCGATCGGTCCGATCTCCTTGCCGACCCAGTCGCGCAATTGCTTCGCGACCTTCTCCGCTTCGGCGCCCGACGGCCGCGCCTGCTTCAGCACCACGAACGCGCAGATCGCCTCTCCCGTGAGATCGTCGGGACGTCCGACGACGGCAGCCTCCGCGACCATCGGATTCGCAACCAGCGCGGACTCCACCTCCATCGTGCCGAGCCTGTGCCCCGAGACGTTGAGCACATCGTCGATGCGGCCCATGATCGTGAAGTAACCCGTCTGCTTGTCGCGCACCGACCCATCGCCGGCGAGATATAGCTTGCCGCCGAGCTCGTCGGGATAGTACGACGCCTTGTAGCGGTTCTGGTCGCCCCAGATCGTGCGGATCATCGCCGGCCACGGCCGCTTGATGACGAGCAAGCCTCCGTGTCCGTTCGGAACGTCGTGTCCGGTCTCGTCGACGATCGCCGCCATGATGCCCGGAAGCGGCAGCGTGCAGGACCCGGGAACCAGCGGCGTCATGCCGGGAAGCGGCGTGATCAGAATGCCGCCGGTTTCGGTCTGCCACCAGGTGTCGACGATCGGACAGCGCTCGCGCCCGACGTTCGTGTAGTACCACATCCACGCTTCCGGATTGATAGGCTCGCCCACGCTGCCGAGCAAACGCAGGCTCGACAGATCGTAATTCTTCGGCGCGGTCTGCGGTGCCACACCCGACGCCTTTATGAGCGAGCGGATCGCGGTCGGCGCGGTGTAAAAGATGTTGACCTTGTGTTTGGCGATCGTCTGCCAGAAGCGGCCCGAGTCCGGATAGGTCGGAATGCCTTCGAAAACGATCTCGGTCGCGCCCACCGCGAGCGGCCCGTACGCAATGTAGGTGTGACCCGTCACCCAGCCGATATCTGCCGTGCACCAGAAGATGTCGGTCGGCTTGATGTCGAAATTCCAGCGCATCGTGAGCATCGCCCACAGCAGATACCCGCCCGAGCTGTGCTGCACGCCCTTGGGCTTGCCGGTCGAGCCCGAGGTGTAGAGGATGAACAGCGGGTGCTCCGCGCCGACCCATTCCGGTTCGCACTGATCGGATTGCTTCTCGGTGAGCTCGTGCATCCACAGATCTCGCGGCGGCGAGAAAGAAACCTTGCCTCCGCTGCGGCGGTAGACGATCACCTTGCGGATCCCCTCGCAGCCGCCCATACCGAGGGCTTCGTCGACGATCGCCTTCAGCGGCAGCGGCTTGCCGCCTCGCATCTGTTCATCGGCCGTGATCACCGCCACCGCGCCCGCGTCGATGATGCGCTCCTGCAGCGACTTCGCGGAGAAGCCGCCGAACACCACCGAGTGCGTGGCGCCAATGCGCGCGCAGGCCTGCATCGCGGCGACACCTTCGATGGACATCGGCATGTAGACCAGAACGCGGTCGCCCTTCTTGATGCCGAGCGACTTGAGCCCGTTCGCAAGCTTGCACACGCGGTGATACAGCTCTTTGTAGGTGACCTTGGTCACCGCGCCGTCGTCGGCCTCGAAGACGATCGCGGTCTTGTCCGCGTTGCCGTTCTCGAGGTTTCGCTCGAGACAGTTGTAGGAGACATTGAGCTCGCCGTCGTCGAACCACTTGTAGAACGGCGCCTTCGACTCGTCGAGCACGTGCGAGAAGGGCTTGTGCCAGAGCACCTGCTCGCGTGCGAGCCTGGCCCAGAAGCCGGTGAAATCCGCCGCGGCTTCCGCGTTCAGACGCTCGAAATCCGCCTTCTTGATGTTGGCCCGCGCGGCGAATTCGCGCGGCGGCTCGAACATCCGCGTCTCGTGCGAAACCGATTCGATGTTTGCCATGCTGAAGTCTCCTCCGAAGAGTCCCCTGGGGCGCGACCGTCGGCGGTGTCGGCGCCGACCCGCTCGTTGCGCCACTCGTTGAAAGGTTTGACCGCAGTCTACCGATTCCGTGCCGCCGCGTGAATCCCGACGGGCGCGCCGTTGCCGATGGTAGAATACGCGTTCCCGCAGTTGCGTTGACGCCGGCCAAGAACCGACCCCTGCGAAGCGTTGGGGACGTCGGCGCCAATCCATCCGATTCGCCGACCATGACCACGATCAAGCAGCACGATCTGATCCAGAGCGTCGCCGACGCGCTGCAGTTCATTTCCTTTTTCCATCCGCTCGACTACATCGAATCGCTGGGGCAGGCGTATGAAGCCGAGGCCTCGCCCGCAGCCAAGGACGCGATCGCGCAGATCCTGACCAACTCGCGCATGTGCGCGGAGGGCCACCGTCCGATTTGCCAGGACACGGGCATCGTCGTCGCGTTCGTCAAGGTCGGGATGAACGTGCGCTGGGCGGATGCAACGATGTCGGTCACCGAGATGGTGAACGAGGGCGTGCGGCGCGCCTACCTCGATCCCGACAACAAGCTGCGTGCGTCGATCCTCGCCGACCCTGCCGGCAAACGCACCAACACGAAGGACAACACGCCCGCGGTGGTGCATTACGACCTCGTACCCGGCGATACGGTCGAAGTGAACATAGCGGCAAAAGGCGGAGGCTCGGAGAACAAGGCGAAGTTCACCATGCTCAATCCATCGGACTCGATCGTCGATTGGATCGTGAAGACCGTGCCCACCATGGGCGCCGGCTGGTGCCCGCCCGGAATGCTGGGCATCGGCATCGGCGGCAGCGCTGAGAAGGCGATGGTGCTCGCCAAGGAAGCGCTCATGGCGCCGATCGACATGCACGAGCTGAAGGCGCGGGGCGCGACGAACCGCTTGGAGGAGCTGCGGATCGAGATTCACGACAAGGTGAACGCGCTCGGCATCGGGGCGCAGGGCCTGGGCGGGCTCGCGACCGTGCTCGACGTCAAAATCCTCGACTATCCGACGCACGCGGCGAGCCTTCCCGTGGCGGTGATTCCCAATTGTGCGGCCACGCGGCATGCGCACTTCGTGCTCGACGGATCGGGCTCAGCGAAGCTCGAGCCGCCGGAGCTTGCGCGCTGGCCCGAAGTGCAATGGGCGCCCTCCGCAGACGCGCGCCGCGTCGACGTCGACAAGCTCACGCCGGCCGAGGTCGCGTCGTGGAAGCCAGGCGAGCGGCTGCTCCTCAACGGGAAGATCCTTACCGGCCGCGACGCCGCGCACAAGCGCATTGCCGAGATGCTGGCAAAGGGCGAGCGGCTTCCGGTCGATTTCAGGAATCGTGTGATCTACTACGTCGGGCCGGTCGATCCGGTGCGCGACGAAGTCGTCGGGCCGGCGGGTCCGACCACCGCCACGCGCATGGACAAGTTCACCGAGATGATGCTTGGGCAGACCGGCTTGATCGCCATGATCGGCAAGGCCGAGCGCGGAGCGGCCGCGGTCGAAGCGATTCGGAAGCACAAGGCGGCGTATCTGATGGCGGTGGGCGGCGCCGCGTATCTCGTTTCGAAGGCGATCCGTGCGGCGAAGGTCGTCGCCTTCGCCGACCTCGGCATGGAGGCGATCTACGAGTTCGAAGTGAAGGACATGCCGGTCACGGTGGCGGTCGATGCCAGCGGCAGCTCGGTGCACGACACCGGACCGCGCGAGTGGCAGCGCAGAATCGGCAAGATTCCCGTGGCGGTCGCATAGCGGCAATGGCGAGACAGAAGTCTCCGCTCGGCGGCGACACGATCTCGCCGCTCAACGCGCCGCCGGTGCGCTTGGGGCTGCGTACGAAGCTCAATCTGCTCGCGATCGGCCTCATTGTCGCCACCGCCCTCGGGGTCGCGGCGTTCCTCGTGAATCAGCAATTGCGCGACGAGCGCAGCCGGCTGCGTACGCAAGGGCTTGCCGTTGCAGCCATGGTCGCAGAGGTTGCCGACGAAGCGATCAGCGCTTCCGATATGTCGAACCTTTCCTCCGTGCTCGACGGTCTTGCCTCGGATCGCGATATTCTCTACGTGGCGATACTGGATCTGCAGCAGCGTGCGCTTGTCTCGCGTGGTTACGGCGGTGGCACGATTCCCACGACGTCACTCGCCTTGCCGGCCGACGGCGGCGCGACGACCGTGGAGAAGGAATCGGCGGGAGGCAAGTACGTCGAGGTTGCGATGCCGGTGCGCACGCCGCCCAGGCTGGGAGCCGGCGGCGCAACCGGCAGGGCAATCATCGGGTACGTCAGGCTCGGCATGAGCTTCGATCGCAGCCTGGAGCGGCTGCGCAGCAATCTCGTCGGCGCGCTCACGGTGGTTGCTGCCGTGGTCGTGATCGGGATCATTGTGACGCTGCTGCTCACGCGGCGCCTGGTCGCACCGATGCGCGCTCTCATGCGTGCCGCGCGCGCGGTCGGTGCGGGTAAGCTCGATGTTTACGTGCCCGCGAAATCGAGCGATGAGCTGGGATTGCTCACGCACACCTTCAACCATATGACGCAGCGGTTGGCCGAGTCGCAGGCTGAGGTCGCGAGCTACCAGCGTACACTGGAGGACAAGGTCGCGCAGCGCACGCGCGAGCTGGAGATCGCGACAGCACAGGCGTACAAGCTCGCGCAGCACGACATTCTCACCGGGCTGCCCAACCGGGCGCTTCTCAACCATCGCCTGAAGCAGATCGTCGCGCAGGCCCAGCGAGACGGTCTCCAGGTTGCGTGTCTGTTCCTCGACTTCGATCATTTCAAGCGCATCAACGACACGCTCGGACACGATGCCGGCGATCAACTCCTGCAAGCCGTAGGGCAGCGGCTCACCAGCGCCGTACGCGAATCGGACACTGTGGCGCGTCTGGGCGGTGACGAGTTCGTGGTGATCCTGCCCGGGCTCGACCCGGCGCATTCTGCCTTCGAGGTAACGAGCGTGCTGACGCGCGTGCGAGAATCTTTCCTCGCACCTTTCCGCCTCGGCGACCAGACACCGACGCTCACCTGCTCGATCGGCGTATCGGTCTACCCGGTCGATGCCTCCGACCCGACCGGATTGATCAAGCAATCGGACACCGCGATGTATGCGGCCAAGGAGGCGGGCCGCAACTGCTATCGCTTCTACACCGCGGACATGAACGTCCGCGTGCAGGCGCGGCTCCAGCTCGAAACCGATATGCGCCGCGGGTTGATGGACGACGAATTCTTCCTCGTCTACCAGCCGCAGATCGACATGGACACCGGACGCGCCTGCGGCGTCGAGGCGCTGCTGCGCTGGCGCGATCCAGAGCGCGGCGTCATCGGGCCGACCGAGTTCATTCCGATCGCCGAAGAATCAGGAATGATCCAGGCGCTGGGCGGGCGCGTGCTGCGCGATGCCTGCCGGCAAGTCGCTGCCTGGCACCGGCAAAACATGCTGCTTCGTCTATCGGTCAATCTTTCGGTGCAGCAGTTGCAGCACGACAACTGGCTCACCGTGGTCGAAGAGGCGCTGCGCTCGAGTGGCCTTCCGGGGCGCTACCTCGACCTCGAGATCACCGAAAGCGTGATCATCACGCATCCCGAAAAGGCGGCTTCGACCTTGATGAAGCTCAAGCTCATGGGCGTATCGATCACGATCGACGACTTTGGCACCGGCTATTCGAGCCTGTCGTATCTCGCTCGCCTGCCGATCCAGGGCGTGAAAATCGATCAACGCTTCGTGCACGGGCTCGAGCAGAACCGCAGCGACGAGGCGATCACGCAGGCGATCATCGCTCTCTCGCACAGCATGGGACTGCGCTGCATCGCAGAGGGCATCGAGACGGTGGCGCAGTTCGAGTTCCTGAAGCAGCACGGCTGCGAGGAAGCGCAGGGCTATCTCATCTCGCGGCCGCTCGAGGAGCCTGAGCTGCGCTCGTGGTGGATGATGCAGGAAGAGGAAAACCGCATCGTCGATCGGCAGCCGGACATGTGGCGCGCGGGATCCCGCGGCGCCTGACTCAGGAAAGATCAGCGGGCGTATCGACGTCGCGCAGGATGCCGGCATCCTGAGTTGCAATCAAAGACGCCGGATGGCGCGCCAGCACGCTCCTGGCGCCCTCGTCGCCGCGGAGCGCGATCAGCTCGCCGTAAAGCTTCGCTGCGAATCCCACCGGATGTCCACGCTTGGCGAGGTATTCGGGCGCGACCGCGTTTGCCCCCGAGCGCAGCGCGGACACGACGGCTCCAATCGTCTCGCTGCGTATCCATGGCATGTCGGCCAGCGCGATCACCCACCCGGCCGCCAGCGGCGCCGCACGCACGCCCCAGGCGAGGCTCAGGCTCATGCCTTCGGCCGCATCCGGACAGGCGCTGATGCGCGCTCCGTGGGTATGCAGTGCGCTAGCGAGCGAATGATCTTCCGCACGCACTACCGCGACGACCTCCTGCACCGCTGCGAGCAGAGGCTCGAGCGCCGCGATCGCGAGCGGCCTGCCGTCCGGCAAGGCAACCGCGAGCTTGTCCGCACCGAAGCGGGTGGCGCTGCCGGCCGCAAGCAGAACGCCGACGATAGGGCCGCTCCTCACGCGAAGATCATTCAGGTAAGAGCCTGAACTTGCCGTCTCTGACCGTGATCAGCACTCTCGCACGCTCGTCCATGCCGTTGTGGTTGGTCGGGCTCATGTTGAAGACACCCTGGCAGCCGACGACGTCGCGCTCCTGCTCGAGCGCGTCGCGCAACGCGACGCGGAACGCCTCGGTGCCTGGTTTCGCGGTCTTCAGCGCCACGGGCACCGCGCGCTGCAGGAGCAACCCCGAGTCCCAGGTGTTGGCGCCGAAGGTCGCGGGCTTCTGCCCGTATTGCTTCTCGTAGGCGCCGATGTAGACGAGCGCCACCTTCTTTATCGGATCGCTGTCGGCAACATCGTCAATGACGAGCATCGAGCCCGCGGCGAGGATCGTGCCTTCGACCTTTTCCCTGCCAAGGCGGATGAAATCGTCGGTGGCGACCGCATGGGTCTGATAGATGCGCCCCTTGTAGCCGAGATCGTAAAGCGTTGCCTGTGGCAGCACGGCAGGCCCGCCGACGGCGGCGATCAGTACGGCGTCGGGTTTTGCGGCGACGAGCTTCAGCGCCTGCCCGGTGACGCTCTGGTCGGCGCGCGCGTAGCGCTCGCTCGCCACGATGCGAATCGCAGCCTTGTCGGCGAGCGCGCTGAAAACCTTGTACCAGTTCTCGCCGTAGGGATCGTTGAAGCCGATGAAGCCCACCGTCTTCACGCCGCTCTTCGTCATGTGACGGATCAACGCGGCGGCGATGAGATCGTCGTTCTGCGTGGTCTTGAATACCCAGCGCTTCTTCGCATCGATCGGCTCGACGACCGACTGTGTCCCGACGGTCGCGAGCAGCGGCACCTTGCTCTCGGCGACGAGATCGAGGATCGCAAATGCGTTCGGCGTGGTCGACGGACCGATCAATGCGTCGACCATCTCCTCGCCGATCAGCTTCTTCGCGTTCTGCACCGCGCGGGTCGCATCGCCGCCGTCTTCGAGGACGATGTAATCAACCGTGGTGTCACCGATCTTCGCAGGCAGGAGCGCGGCGGTGTTCTTCTGTGGAATGCCGATCGCAGAAGTCGGTCCGGTCGCCGACACGATCACGCCGACCTTGACCTGCGCGGACGCGCTGGCCTGCGCCAATGCGCAGAGAAGCGTTGCGCAAAACAGCCTGACGAGCAAAGTATTCCCCCGAACGAACCCGCGCCAAAGCGGTCAATCCTAAGCCTGGGATCGGGTTGCGACAAGCGGAGGAATTGCCTCGAGATCCCGTGGCTTGCGGCGCGCGCAAGCTCGCAGTAGAGTGAAACGGCGCCGGAGCATGGTTTCTGCCGGCCGCTGCGCGCGTCCAACCTCGACGGCTAGACCGTACAAGGAAGAGAGCAATGAGACGCCGACTCTATTACGTCATGCCCGACCTCGAGTGTGCGCGCAAGATCATGAACGATCTTCTGCTCGCGCGCATCGAGGAGCGCCATATCCACTGCCTCGCTCGGCCAGGGACTTCGATGGAGGGGCTGCACGAAGCGAACGTGCTGCAAAAGACCGATCTCGTGCACGGCGCCCAGACCGGACTTCTGCTCGGCGCCTTGCTCGGTTGCATCGTCGGCGGGGCGGTCGTGTGGTACTTCCCGATCGCTGGTATCTGGCAGACGGTGACTGTGCTCGCGGGCGCGATCGCCGGTGCCTTATTCGGCGTGTGGGTGTCGAGCATGGTCGGTTCCGCGATACCCAACACGCGCCTGCGACCGTTCCAGCCGATGATCGAGGACGGGAATATCCTGGTGATGGTCGACGTGCCGCACCACCGGACCGAGGAGATCGAGTCGCTCCTTAAGGCGTGCCATCCGGAAACTCTGCAGCACACCCAGGAGCCGCACATCCCTGCGTTTCCATAGGCGGCAACGCTCGGCGAGCGGACACCTGCCCGCCGTCTGATTTTACGGACCGAAGAACTCGCGCACGCGGTCGAACCAGTTCTTGGCGCGCGGATCGTGCGTGCCAGGGTTCTCCGCGTTGATCGCCTCGAACTCGCGCAGGATTTCCTTCTGCCGCAGCGTGAGCTTGACCGGCGTCTCGACCACGACGTGGCAGAAGAGATCGCCGTGGACGCTGCTGCGCACTCCCTTGATGCCCTTGTTGCGCAGCCGGAACACCTGGCCGGTTTGTGTCTCCGGCGGAACCTTGATCTTGGCGTGACCGTCGAGCGTCGGAATGTCGATCTCGCCGCCGAGCGCCGCCGTCGCGAAGGAGATCGGCATCTCGCAATGCAGATCGTTGTGGTCGCGCTGGAAGACCGGATGCTGCTTGAGGCTCACGACGACGTAGAGATCGCCCGCGGGGCCGCCATTGAGTCCGGCCTCTCCCTCGCCCGACAGGCGAATGCGATCGTCCTCGTCCACGCCGGCGGGGATCTTCACCGACAGTGTTTTGTGGCGCTTCACGCGGCCCGCGCCATCGCAGGTCGCACAGGGCTCCGGAATAATCTTGCCGGTGCCGTGGCACTGGGGGCAGGTCTGCTGCAGCGAGAAGAATCCCTGCGATATGCGCACCTGGCCCTGGCCGTGGCAGGTCGGACAGGTCCGCGTCTGCGTACCCGGCCGCGCGCCCGAACCGTGGCAGGTTTCGCAGCCCTCCATGGCCGGAATGCGGATCTTCGCTTCGGTGCCGCGCGCCGCCTCTTCCAGCGACAACTCGAGGTTGTAGCGCAGGTCGGCGCCACGATACATCCCATTGCCGCGCGCGCGTCCGCCGGCGCCCTGCCCGAAGATCTCGCCGAAAATGTCGCCAAATGCGTCGGCGAAACCGCCGAAGCCTTCCGGTCCACCGAAGCCACGAGCACCCGCGGCGCCGAAGCCTATCGAGGGATCCACGCCGGCGTGGCCGAACTGATCGTACGCCGCGCGCTTCTTGGCATCGGTCAGGATCTCGTACGCCTCTTTGGCTTCCTTGAATTTCTCCTCGGCGTTCTTGTCGTTCGGATTGCGATCGGGGTGATACTTCATCGCGAGCTTCCGGTACGCCTTCTTGACGTCCTCTTCGGAAGCATCGCGATTGATGCCCAGCGTGGTGTAGTAGTCGCGTTTCGCCATTCGTCTTGTCGGCCGCAATGCGCGTTGACGCAAACGGCCGAGTTAAGGGGCGCGTCTCGGCGCGCCCTCTTCAACTCGGCCAGATATTCCGTCGGCGGAAGTCACTGCATCAACGCATCTTCACTCCGTCGCACCGCCCGGCGACGGAATTCCGGAACTATCACTTCTTTGAATCTTTAACTTCCGTGAACTCCGCGTCGACGACCTTCTCCTCGCCGCCCTTGTCACCCTTGTCCGCGCCCTGCGCCTGCCCTTCGGCCTGCGCCTTCGCGTACATCGCTTCGCCGAGCTTCTGCGAGGCGCTCATCAGCGCCTGCGCCTTGGCTTCGAGCGCGTCTTTGCCGGCATCCTTCTGCTTCAAGAGCTCATCGGCATCCTTCAACGCCGCTTCGATCTTGCCTTTCTCGTCGGACCCGACCTTGTCGCCGTATTCGCCGAGCGACTTCCTCACGCTATGCACCAGCGCGTCGAGATGGTTGCGCGCCTGCACGACCTCGAGGAGCTTCTTGTCCTCCTCGGCGTGTTCTTCGGCGTCCTTCACCATCTGCTGAATCTCGGCTTCGGACAAGCCGGAGTTCGCCTTGATCGTGATCTTGTTTTCCTTGCCCGTCGCTTTGTCCTTGGCGTTGACGTGAAGGATGCCGTTGGCGTCGATGTCGAACGTGACTTCGATCTGCGGCATGCCGCGCGGCGCCGGTGGAATCCCTTCCAGGTTGAACTGGCCGAGGCTCTTGTTGCCCGCGGCCTTTTCGCGCTCGCCTTGCAGGACGTGGATCGTCACCGCGGATTGATTGTCGTCCGCGGTCGAGAACACCTGCTGCGCCTTGGTCGGGATGGTCGTGTTCTTCTGGATCAGTTTGGTCATCACGCCGCCCAGCGTTTCGATGCCGAGCGAGAGCGGGGTCACGTCGAGCAGCAGCACGTCCTTGACGTCGCCCTTCAAGACGCCGCCCTGGATCGCCGCGCCGACCGCGACCGCTTCGTCCGGATTCACGTCCTTGCGCGGCTCCTTGCCGAAGAAGTCCTTGACCGTCTCCTGCACCTTGGGCATGCGCGTCATGCCGCCGACCAGGATCACATCGCTGATATCGGACAAGTTCACATTGGCGTCCTTGATCGCGATGCGGCAGGGCTCGACCGTCTTCTCGATCAGCTCCTCGACGAGCGACTCGAACTTGGCGCGCGTGATTTTCATCGACAGGTGCTTCGGACCGGATTGGTCGGCAGTGATGTACGGCAGATTGATGTCGGTCGACTGCGAGCTCGATAGCTCGATCTTCGCCTTTTCGGCCGCTTCCTTGAGGCGCTGCAGCGCGAGCACGTCGTTCTTGAGATCGACGCCCTGATCCTTCTTGAACTCAGTGACGATGTAATCGATGACGCGCTGATCGAAGTCCTCGCCGCCCAGGAAAGTGTCGCCGTTGGTCGAGAGCACCTCGAACTGATGCTCGCCCTCGACCGCCGCGATTTCGATGATCGAGATATCGAAGGTGCCGCCGCCGAGGTCGTAGACCGCGATCTTGCGGTCGCCTTCCTTCTTGTCGAGCCCGAACGCCAACGCGGCCGCGGTCGGCTCGTTGATGATGCGCTTGACGTCGAGCCCTGCAATCCGGCCGGCGTCCTTGGTCGCCTGACGCTGCGAGTCGTTGAAGTACGCCGGGACCGTGATCACCGCTTCGGTCACTTCCTCGCCGAGATAGTCCTCGGCCGTCTTCTTCATCTTGCGCAGGACCTCGGCCGAGATCTGCTGCGGCGCAACCTTCTTGCCGCGGATCTCGACCCAGGCGTCGCCGTTGTCGGCCTTGACGATCTTGTAGGGCATGAGCCCGATGTCCTTCTGGACTTCCTTTTCCTCGAAGCGCCGGCCGATCAGCCGCTTGACCGCGAAGACGGTGTTCTTCGCGTTGGTCACTGCCTGCCGCTTCGCGGGTGCGCCGACGAGGATCTCGCCGTCTTCCAGATACGCGACGATCGAAGGGGTCGTGCGCGCACCTTCTGAATTCTCGATCACCTTCGGCTGGCCGCCTTCCATGATGGCAACGCAACTGTTGGTCGTGCCGAGGTCGATACCGATGATCTTGCCCATGGGTCTTCCTTCCGTATGCTCCGTAAATTTTCGTCTATGCCGTAGGTGGGGTTTTTGCGATCCGATTCAAGCGCATAAGCAGCGACCGTCACTTGGCGGCCGGCGCGTCCGGGGCCGACTCCGGCCTCTTCGCCACCGCCACCATCGCCGGGCGCAAAACGCGGTCGTTTAGCAGATAGCCCTTCTGAAAGACCTGCACTACGGTCCCGGCGGGCTGGTCGGACTCGATCATGGTCACGGCCTGGTGCTTGTGCGGGTCGTACTTCTCGCCCATGGGATCGATCTCGGCGACCTGCGCCTTCTCGAAGGCGGCGTTGAGGTTCTTCAGCGTCAGCTCGACGCCATCCCTGAGGGCGTCGATCGTGTCATGCGGGGTAGCGAGCGCCAGTTCCAGCGCGTCGCGAACGGTCAGAAGCTCCTTTGAAAAGCGCTCGATCGCGTACTTGTGCGCCTTGAGCACGTCGTTGTGGGCCTGTTTGCGCACGTTTTCGGTTTCGGCCCTGGCGCGCAGCCAAGCGTCCTTCAGCTCGGCGGCTTCGGTCTCTGCTTTCTTCAGCAGTTCGCCGAGGTCCTGGGCAGGCTCGATAGTCGTCTCGGCCGCCGGGGCGCCGAACATCGTGTCCTCTGGCGCCTCTTCCGCCGAAATGGGCGCCAGGCGGTCAGGATCCTCCGAAACTTGGGCATTCCTATCGGGATTCTTCCTCATCGTGACTCCTCGCCACCAAGATATTCACCATGGGGGCGAAGGGGCCGCTTCAAAAGGGGGCTGGCCGGCTTTTTCAGCCGGGGAAACAGACGGGCGGGCCGCTCAGTGTTGGGCCCCGAGCCCCTTGGCGCGGGCGAGCGTCCGCTCGCGCTCCGCTGCATCCGGCGGGGCGTTGAGCCACCCGCCCAGGTTGCGCAGGGCGAGGCCGGCGAGCGCGGCAATCCATGCCGGGCGCTCGTTGAGGCAGGGAATCGCGTGAAATTCGACTCCGCCGGCCTCGAGGAAGGTCTTCCTCCCTTCGAAGGCGATCTCCTCCAGCGTTTCCAGGCAGTCGCTCACGAAGCCGGGGCAAGCCACATCGACCCGACGAATGCCCTCCTTCGCCAGCTCCACGAGCGTCGACTCCGTATATGGCTTGAGCCACTCGGCGCGTCCGAAGCGCGACTGGAAGCTCACCGTGTATTGCTCGCGCGTGAGCCCCAGCTCGTCAGCGAGCAGGCGCGCGGTCTTGTGACAGTGGCAATGGTAGGGATCCCCGAGATCCAGCGTGCGCTTCGGCACTCCATGGAAGGAGAGCAGGAGCTTGTTCGGGCGCCCGTTCTTCACCCAGTAATCCTGGATGCCGTTCGCGAGCGCCGCGATGTAGCCAGGATGATCGTGGTAGGCGTCGACCACGCGTATTGCGGGCACGCGCCGAAGGCGTTGCGCCGCGGCGAACAGCGCGTCCACTGCTGACCCGGTCGTGCTGGCCGCGTATTGCGGGTAGAGCGGCAGCGCGAGGACGCGGTCACAACTGGCTTCGTGCAGGCGGTAGAGCGCATCGACGATCGAAGGCGATCCGTAGCGCATTCCCAGCTCGACCGATACGTGATCGGAAGGCAGGCCGAGCCTTTTCACGCGCTGCCCGAGATAGCCCAACAGTAGCGCCCTCTGGCGCTGACTGTGAACGAGCAGCGGCGACCCGTCCTTGGTCCAGATGCTGGCATAGCGCTGCGCCGATCGCGCCGGGCGCACGCGCAGAATGAACCCGTGCAGCAGCGGCCGCCACGCCACGCGCGGGATCTCCACCACGCGCGGATCGGCGAGAAATTCGGCGAGATAGCGGCGGACCGCCGCGGTCGTCGGCGCGTCCGGTGTGCCGAGGTTGATGAGGAGCACGCCGAGCCGCGGCGCGCGATCATGGGAAAACTTGGGCTCGGATCGGTATCGAGGCCGCAAACTCAGGTCTCGGAGAGTTGCTGCGTCAGCGCATTCGACAGCAGCTTGGCGGTGACGTCGACGATCGGAATGACGCGCTCGTAGGCCATCCGCGTCGGACCGATGACGCCCAGCGTGCCGATTACCCGGCCGTCGATTTCGTACGGCGCGGCGATGATGCTGCATTCGTCGAGTGGCGCGAGCCCGGACTCGCCGCCGATGAAAAGATGCACGCCGTGCGCCCGCTGGCTCACGTCGAGCAGATGCAGCAGCGACGTTTTCTGCTCGAAGATTCCGAAAAGTTGGCGCAGCCGGTCCATGTCGGAGGCGAGATCGACGTCGTGCAGGAGATTGCGCTCGCCGCTAACGACGAGGTCCTCGCTCTTCTCCGCAAGCGCAGCGTCGCTCGCCTCCACGGCCGCGGTCATCAGTCCCACGATGTCTTCGCGCAGCTGCCGGAGCTCCTCGGCGAGCAAAGCACGGATGTTATGAAAGGGCTGGCCAGCGTAATGCTGGTTCAGGAAATTCGACGCTTCGAGAAGCTGCGCCTGCCCGTACCCGCGGTCTGTGTGCAGAATGCGGTTCTGGACGTCTCCTTCCGCGGTAACGATGATCAGCAGCACGCGCCGCTCGGAAAGCCGCAGAAATTCGATGTGACGGAACGACGCGTCGCGCCGGCGCGGCGTGGCGACGACGCCAGCGTAGTGCGTGAGCTGCGAGAGCATTTGCGCCGCCGCGTTCACCAGAAGCTGCGGCCGATCGGCCTGCAGATGCTCCTGCAGCTCGCTGACCTCGGCCTCTTCCAGCGGCTTGATGATGAGAAGACTGTCGACGAAGAGCCGGTAGCCCTTGGGCGTTGGGACGCGGCCGGCGGAGGTATGGGGGCTCGCGATAAAGCCCATGTCCTCGAGGTCCGCCATGACGTTGCGGATCGTGGCTGGTGAAAGCTCCAGGCCCGATTGCCGCGACAGCACGCGCGAGCCGACGGGCTGGCCCTCGGCAATATAGCGCTCGATGAGCGTCTTCAGCAGATGTTGTGCGCGCGGATCCAGCATGCCTGTATTGTACCGCCGCGACCCTCGCGCCTTGGTCGACCCGGGGCCTTGTGGTCTAATCGCTGCCATGGGGCAACGGGGAAAGCCTTTCGCGACCATTGCGGTGGTTGGCCGCCAGGCGAGTCCCGGCATCACGGAGCCGCTGGAGCGTCTCGCGCGATTCCTCTTTGCGCGCGGACATCGCGTGCTGATCGACGCGGAAACTGCGGCGTTCGCGCAACTGCCCGGTTGTTCAACTGCACCGACCGAGGAGCTGGGGAGAGAAGCCACGCTCGGGATCGTGGTCGGCGGCGACGGGACGATGCTCTCCGCCGCGCGCAGATTCGCGCCCTTCGGCATGCCACTCATCGGCATCAATCAGGGCCGGCTCGGCTTTCTCACCGACGTCACGCTCGCCGGAATGGAAGCTACCCTCTCGGCGATGCTCGACGGCGCTTACGTCGAAGAGACCCGCACTCTGCTCGAAGCGGAACTCAGCCGCGCGTCCGGGGGCGGAGAGCGGTCGCTCGCGCTGAACGACGTCGTGGTCAACCGCGGCGCGCTCGGCGGAATGATCGATTGCGCCGTGTCGATCGACGGCCGCTTCGTGTACGCGTTGCGCGCCGACGGCCTCATCGTCGCGACGCCCACCGGCTCGACGGCCTATGCGCTCTCGGCGCAGGGTCCGATCGTCGATCCCATGGTCGAGGCGATTCTGCTCGTGCCCGTGTCGCCCCACGCGTTCACCTACCGTCCGGTCGCTCTGCGCGACTCGGTCGCGATCGAAATCCAGCTCCTGCGCGGCAAGGACGCCAACCTGCACTGCGATGGACAGGCGGATTTTCCGATGTCGGAAGGCGATCGCGTTGTGGTGCGCCGCGCCGAACAGCGCGTGCGCCTGCTGCATCCCAAGGATCACGATCACTTCGCGATGCTGCGCCAGAAGCTGCACTGGAGCGAGACGCCCGAACGGCTGCGGCCGGGCGCGGACGCCGCTTCCTGATCGGAAGCGCGTCGGGTCCATGCTGCGCGCGCTGTCGATCCGCAACTTCGCCGTCGTGGAGGAGCTGGAAGTCGAATTCGGCAGCGGCTTCACGGTGCTTACCGGAGAGACCGGTGCTGGCAAGTCGATTCTGCTGGACGCGCTGTCGCTGCTTCTCGGCGATCGGTTCGAGACGCGGCAACTGCGGCCTGGCGCGGAGCGCGCCGAGATCATCGCCGAATTCGATCTCTCCGATGCGCCCGCGGCGCGCGCCTATCTCGTCGAGCAGGATCTCGCGGAGAATGAATCGCTGCTGTTGCGCAGGACGCTCGATGCGCAGGGGCGAAGCCGCGCCTGGGTCAATGGTCGCCCCGCGACGCTGGCGCAGCTCGCAGGCGCCGGCGAGAACCTGGTCGACCTGCACGGGCAGCACGCGCACGAGGCTTTCGGCCGCGCCGAGACGCAGCGTGCCCTCCTCGACGCATTCGGCGGCTTCAGCGTGCTGGCGCGCGAGGTCGCGAGCGCGTGGCGTGCGTGGCGCGAGGCGGTAGAGCGCCGCGAGCGCGGCGAGCGCGACGCGGCGTCACTATCAGCGGAGCGCAAAGAGCTTGAAGCGAAGCATGCGGAGCTTTCCGCGCTGGGCGCAAGTGCAACGGAATGGGAGGAGTTGACCGCGGCGCAATCGCGGCTCGCTCATGCCACGGGCCTGCTCGAAGCTGCCAGCGCGGGCGATGCGGAGCTCACTGAGGGGGATGCTGCGCTGCGCGCGCGCCTCGCGGCGCTTGTCCAGCGTCTTCGTCAGGCTGCTACGCACGATCGCGCGCTCGATGAAGTGGTCGAATTGGCGGACCAGGCGCGCATCCATGCCGACGAGGCCGCGCGCGTCTTGCGCGCGTATCGCGAACGCCTCGAGCTCGACCCGCAAGAGCTTTCGCGCATCGAGGAGCGCATCGGTGCCATTCACGCTGTTGCGCGCAAGTACCGCGTCGCGCCGACTGCGCTGCCCGAGTTGAGCGCCGAGACGCAAGCGAGTCTCGCAGCGCTTGCCACCCAAGGCGATCCCGCGGCGCTTGCCCGCGCGGAAAAGCGTGCGCTCGACGCCTACCGCGAGCTTGCGCGCCAGCTGACCGCGAAGCGCAAGCTCGCCGCCGCCGAGCTTTCTCACAGAACGACGAAAACGATGAGCGAATTGGCGATGGATGGAGGCCGCTTCGAGGTCGCGCTCGCTCCGTTGGCGGAACCCACGAGTCACGGGCTGGAGACGGTCGAGTTCATGGTCGCTACGCATCCGAAGCAGCCGCCCGGCCTGATCGCACGCGTCGCCTCGGGCGGCGAGCTGTCGCGGCTCGCGCTCGCTCTGCAGGTGGTGCTCTCCGAAGTCGGCGACGTACCTACGCTCATCTTCGACGAGGTCGACGTCGGGATCGGCGGCGCCGTCGCCGCGACGGTCGGCCGCTCGCTGCGCGCGGTCGGGACGCGAAGACAAGTCCTTTGCGTCACGCACCTGCCGCAAGTAGCGGCCTGCGCCGATCGCCATTATCGCGTCATCAAAACGAGCAGCCGGAAAGGAGTCGCAACGGAGCTCTCGCCTCTGGACGGAGGGGAGCGCGTCGAGGAGTTGGCACGCATGCTCGGCGGACACGAGATCACGGCGAAGACGCGCGCGCACGCTAAGGAGCTGCTCGCGCAGCAGCGACCGCGCTGAACCTCAAAGGGAAAACGGCGCGCTCAGCGCCGTGACGCCGCGGCCTCTAGGCTTTCGCTCGCGACTTCGAGGACTTGCTCGAGATCTTGGGCAGCGTGCCCTTGACGCGCTTCGTGGTCGCGCGGGGTGTCGCCTTCGATACGGGCAGCGTCTGTCCGGTCTCGAGCCAGTACTTCACCCGGTTGGCGTCGCCGACACGCGTTAGCCGTCCGTAGGAATCGAGGAGCACGATCACGATCGGCCGGCTCGCGATGTTGACGAGCATGACCAGGCACTTGCCCGCTTCGCGGATGAATCCCGTCTTGCTGACCGTGATGTCCCACTGTCCGGCGCGCACAAGCGAGTTGGTGTTGTTGAAGCCGAGAAGCCTGCCGGTCGGCTGCACCTCGACATAGTGGCTCGCCGTGGTGGTGTAGGTGCGGATGAGATCGTATTCCGCCGAGGCTTGCACCATGCGCGCGAGATCGCTCGCGGTCGAAACGTTGGTGCTCGACAACCCGGTCGGATCGTCGAAGTGCGTGTGGGTCATGCCCAGCGCGAGCGCTTTGCGGTTCATCGCCTCGACGCAGGCTTCCTTCCCGCCGGGATAGTGCCGTGCAAGGCTCGAGGCGGCGCGATTCTCGGAAGCCATCAGAGCGAGCCGCAGCATTTCGGTGCGCGGCAATTCGTTGCCGAGGCTAAGGCGTGAGTGGGTCCCCTTGATGAAGTCGATGTCGCCGATTCCGATCGAAATCGGTTCGTCGAGCGGCTGCCCGGCGTCGAGCACGACCATCGCAGTCATGAGCTTCGTCACGGAAGCGATCGGCGTCACCGCGTCCGCCCCCTTGGCGTAGATCGGCTGATCCGCCTTGGCGTCCAGCACCAGCGCGCTGGCTGATTTCAGCTTGAGCTTGCTGACGTCGTGCGTCGGTAGTGATGGCGCAGCGTCAGCGGAGGTCGAGCCCGTCTCTGCCCATGCAGAAATTGCTAGGCTCAATAGTCCAAGAAAAACAGCGACTCCCCGAAGCTTCATCAGCCACCGCCTTAAAAGTCAGCGCGCTTTATAGCATGAGAGCAAGGCATATGCCAAATTCAGCTTAACGGAACAAGGGTTTGGCCGATGACATGCTCGAGCCCGCGTCGCCCGATCATTCCCGTCCCGTCTGCAGCTCGACCGTGAGATTGGCTCAATTGCCGATCGCTTCCGCCGCGGATTCGGTAGCCGCCTTGGCGCGCTCCTCCTGCTGCAACGCCCACATCCGCGCGTAGGCCCCATTGCGCGCGAGCAGCTCGGCGTGCGTCCCGCGCTCGACGATGCGGCCGTGTTCCAGCACGAGGATCTGGTCCGCCCCCACGATCGTCGAGAGCCGGTGCGCGATGGTGAGCGTGGTGCGATCGGCCGAGATCTGCTCGAGCTCCGCCTGGATCAGCTTCTCGGCCTTCGAATCGAGCGCGGAGGTCGCCTCGTCGAAAATCAGGATGCGCGGGTTCTTGAGGATTGCGCGCGCGATCGCAACACGCTGCTTCTCGCCGCCGGAGAGTTTCAGGCCGCGCTCGCCGACGCTCGTCTGGTACCCCTCGGGAAGCCCCGCGACGAAGTCGTGGATTTGCGCGAGCTTTGCCGCCGCGACGATCTCCTCGCGCGTCGCGCCGGGGCGGCCGTAGGCGATGTTGTATTCGATCGTATCGTTGAACAGCACCGTGTCCTGCGGCACGATGCCGATCCCCCCGCGTACGCTCGCCTGCTGTACGGCGCGCAAGTCCTGGCCATCGATCGTTATGCGTCCGCCGGTCACGTCGTAGAAACGGTACAGGAGCCGGGCCAAAGTCGACTTTCCGGACCCGCTCGGGCCGACCACGGCGACGGTGCGCCCCGCCGGGATTCGGAACGACACGCCGAATAGGATCTGCCTGTTGGGCTCGTAGGCGAAATCGACATCAACGAAGCGCACCTCGCCGGCCGCGATCCGAAGCGGCGGCGCTGCAGGCGCATCCTTCACTTCGGCATGCTCTTCGATGAGGCGGAACATGCGTTCCATGTCGGCAAGCGCCTGCTTGATCTCACGGTAGATGACTCCGAGGAAATTGAGCGGAACATAAAGCTGAATCATGAACGCGTTGACCAGCACCAGGTCGCCGATCGTCATCGTGTGCTCGACCACGCCGAGCGTGGCGCGCCACACGATCAGCGTGACCGCAATCGCGATGATGGCGCTCTGTCCGATGTTCAACAGCGACAGCGAAGTCTGGCTCTTGACCGCGGCGGTCTCCCAGCGCTGCATGCTCTCGTCGTAGCGCTGCGCCTCGTACTCCTCGTTGTTGAAGTACTTCACCGTCTCGTAGTTGAGCAGGCTGTCGATCGCGCGCGTGTTCGCCCGCGAGTCCAATTCGTTCATCGTGCGCCGGAAGCCCGTGCGCCATTCGGTGATCGCAATCGTGTAGAGGATATAGAGCGCGAGCGCGCCGGCGGTGATGCCGATGAACCAGGCGTCGTAGCGAGCGATGAGGATCGCCGAGACGAGCCCGATCTCGATCAGCGTGGGCAGGATCGAGAACAGCGTGAAGCTGATCAGCGTGGAGATGCCGCGAGTGCCGCGCTCGACATCGCGGGTGAGACCGCCGGTCTGGCGCGCGAGATGGAAGCGCAGGCTGAGCGAGTGCAGATGGCGGAACACCTTGAGCGCGACGGTGCGCACCGCACGCTGGGTCACCTTCGCAAAAAGGTATTCGCGCAGCTCCGTGAAAGCCGTGGTCGACAGGCGCGCTGCGCCGTACGCGACCAGCAGCGCGAGCGGGAGGACGAGCAGCTGCGGTCCCGTAACGGTCAGGCGGTCGACGATCTCCTTCAGCACCAGCGGCACGCCGACGTTGGCGAGCTTCGCGGCGATCAGGCAGGCGAGTGCGAAGAGCATGCGCCCCTTGTACGCGAGCAGGTAAGGCAGGAGCGTACGTACCGTCTGCCAGTCGCCACGCAGGGCGGGATTGGGCGGAGCTGGAAGTGGAGCTGATGATGCGCGGCGCATCGATTCAGTTTAGCAGAGGCGTCAAACGTCTCCGGTCTTGCGTCGGGGGAACCACTCCTCGCCACCGTAGCCGAGAAAGCCCATGCCCAGGCGCACGATGCCGTAGCAGATCCAGATGGCGGCTTTGTAGAAGCGAGAGCGTTCCTTCCAGTCCGCAGCTGCGACCGGCCGGGCGCCGTTGGCGATCAGGATCTTCAGTGCGTCCTTGAGCTCGCTGGCGAAGGCGCGATCGCGCACGATCACGTTCGCCTCGCGGGCGCCGAGCAGGCTGAACGGATCGATGTTCGAAGAGCCCACGGTGGCCCAGCGGTCGTCCATCACGGCGACCTTCGCGTGCAGCATGCTCTTGTAGTATTCCTGGATCACTACGCCGGCCTGCAGGAGCTGCCCGTACAGCGCGCGGCTCGCGAAGTGCAGCAGCATGTATTCGACCTTCGCCTGCAGAAGCAAGGTGACCGAAACACCGCGCTGCACGGCCTCGGTGAGCTCGCGGCGGAAGCGGATTCCGGGAAAGAAATACGAGCAGGCGATGATGATCTCGCGCTTCGAGCCGCGCACCGCGGCGAGATACGCGTGCTCGATGTCCCGTCGGTGGCGCAGATTGTCGCGGATCACGAACTTCGCGGTCTGCTTGCCGACGCGCTCGCCGGGAGCGAGATCCGGGAACAGCGCGAGCTGGCTGTTGCCGAGCTGGACGAGCTGCACCAGCGCCCACACGCGCTGCATCGTCTGCGCGATGCCGGGTAGCAGAGGCCCTTCCACGCTCACTGCGAAATCGACGCGCGGGGCACGCGCGCCGGGCGTGTTGTTGTCATCGATGATGTTGATACCGCCGCAGAAGGCGACCCGCCCGTCGACGTGGCAGAGCTTGCGATGCAGTCGGCGCAGCCGGTTCGAGCGGAACTGCCAGGGCGCGACTTCCGGCCGGTACTTGAGAAGCTCCACGCCGCCATCGGTAAGGAACCGCTCCAGCGATGACGTGAGGTAATACTTCGCGCCCCAACCATCGACCATCATGCGAACCTTGACTCCGCGCTGGGCGGCGCGTGTGAGCGCACCCCCGATGCGCCGTCCCGCGGGATCATCTGCGAACAGATAGGCCTCGAGCCAAATCTCGCGCTGTGCGGAGTCGATCGCCTTCTCGAGCGCAGGGAAGTACTCGGTGCCATTCCTGAGCAACACGATGCGGTTGCCCGAAACGAATCGATTGATGGGCTCAATCGTCAGCGCCACGGGGACTTCGCTCCAGCTCGAAGGTTGCGGCCAGCGCGGCGTGATCCGAGAGCTTGGCCAGGGGATAGGCGTAATGGACCGCAGTTCCGACGATGCGGAGGCCACGGGCGTAGATGCGGTCGAGCCGGAATACCGGCAGCACTGCCGGGAAAGTCCGTGCCGGACGCCCGCGCGCGATCTCGAACACTTCGACCACGCCCAGCTCCTCCTGCAACGTGCGATCGGCCTTGCGCCGCCAGTCGTTGAAGTCTCCGGCGATGATGAGCGGCTCGTGCATCGGAACCTCGTCGAGGATGCGCTCGCACAAGGCGTGCACCTGCCAGCGCCGTCCGCGCTCGAACAGGCCCAGGTGGACATTGAGGCAATGCAGCGTGGGAAAGCCTCGCTTCGGGTGCATGACGCAGTGGAGCAGGCCGCGGCTCTCGAAGGGATGCGCCGAGATGTCGAGGTTGTCCTGCGCTACGATGGGAAAGCGCGACAGCACCGCGTTGCCGTGATGACCCTGCCGGTAGACCGCCGTGCGTCCGTAGGCCACTTCGTGCCAGATCGTGTCGGCGATGTATTCATGCTGTGGCTTGCCGGGCCAGTCGCGATGTCGACGTGCGCGGCGCCCATGCGCCCCCTGGACCTCCTGCAGGAAAAGAATGTCACACGCCAGCCCGTGCAGCCTTTCCTTCAGATCATGGATCACCACCCGGCGGGTGAGATGCGAGAAGCCTTTGTGGATGTTGTAGGTCGCGACGGTGAAGCGCATTGATGAAAGGCGAACGCGGAATGGCGGCGCGGCAGTAATGTTAGCGATATTTCGGGGCGCCCAGTGTCGGGCACCCGACATGGGGACTCGGTTGCTACGGCCCCGGCAATGCCTGTAAGGTGTCGATGCCCATTGCGACCAAAGGGCCAGACGGATGTGCCTCGTCCGTCACCACATCCCCTGCCAACCTTCTGAAGGAGACAGTATGAAGAGTTCCACTACTCTGCAAGCCGCGATCGCCGGCGTGCTCGCCCTCGGCTTTGCAGCCGTGGCGACAGCCGGTCCCGTCGCTCCCGATCCGAGCAAGGACAAGTGCTACGGCATCTCCAAGGCCGGTCAAGCTGACTGCGCGACATCGAAGCACGCGTGCGCAGGCCAAAGCAAGGCCGACAACGATCCGATGGACTGGAAGTACGTCGCCAGAGGCTCGTGCGAGAACATGGGCGGCAAGCTCGGCCCGCCGAAGTCCTAGAGTCGCAACCGTATCGCGGTGGCGGCTTGGCCCGATAGCTGCCACCGCTTTCCTTTCACGATGTTCGCCGCGAATCGTCTGCCTGCCATCGCCGGCATCGGCCTGCGCTCTCCCCATGTCGCGCAGGTCCGGCGCGACCGGCCTGCCATCGGATGGCTCGAAGTCCACAGCGAGAACTACTTCGTCGATGGCGGACCAGCGCTCGCCGCGCTTGAAGCGATCCGCACCGATTATCCGGTTTCACTCCATGGGGTCGGACTCGCGTTCGGTTCCCCCGATCCGCTCGACGCGAGTCACCTGAAGCGGCTGAAGATGCTTGTTGCGCGCATCGAGCCAGCGCTCGTCTCCGAGCATCTTTGCTGGGGAAAGATCGACGGCCGGCATCTCAACGATCTGTTGCCGCTACCTTTCACCGAGGAAGCGCTCGCGCTCTGCTGCGATCGCGTGAGCGCGGTGCAGAATGCGCTGCAGCGGCCGCTGCTGGTCGAGAACGTCTCCGCGTATCTTCGTTTCGAGCACGACGCGATGGCGGAATGGGAGTTTGTCGCCGCTGTGGTGCGGCGCACCGGCTGCAAGCTTCTGCTCGACGTCAACAACATTTACGTGAACGCCGTCAATCACGGCTTCGATCCGCAGGCCTATCTCGCAGCGATGCCCGGCGATGCGATCGCGGAGATCCACCTGGCCGGCTTCGACGCGAGTGGCCCGTGCCTCATCGACACCCACGGCGCGCGCGTGGCGCCACCCGTCTGGGCGCTCTATCGCGCCGCGATCGAGCGCTTCGGACCGAAGCCGACCCTGGTCGAATGGGACACCGATTTGCCCGCGCTTCACGTGCTGCTCGACGAAGCCTCGATTGCGCAAGCCGTGCTGGAGGAATCCGATGCCGTCGCTGCGTGAAATGCAGCGCGGCTTCGCCGCCGCGACTATGTTCGGCGATACCGCCGCCCTCGCCATGCTTGGCATTGTTGGTGGCAACCTCGATGCAGCGGCGAGGATCAGTATCTATCGCAACAACGTGCTGGGCAATTACCACAAGGTTCTCGGGGCGACCTATCCGGTCGTGCGCAAGCTCGTGGGCGCGCAGTTCTTCAACGCCGCAGTCGATGCCTTCGTGCGCGCGTATCCGTCGCAGCACGGCGACGTCAACCGCTACGGCGAGGAGCTGCCGCGCTTCCTCACCAGCTATACACCGGCGCGCGAGCTCCCCTACTTGCCCGACGTTGCGCGCCTGGAGTGGGCCGTCGATCAGGCGGCGATCGCAGCGGATGCCGGTCCGCTCGATCTCGACGCGCTCGCTGCGGTGCCGGCAGAAGCGTTCGAGCGTCTGCGCTTCGTGCTGCATCCCTCGGCACAATTCATCGTCTCACCGTATCCGATCCTTCGCATCTGGCAAGTCAACCAGGACCATTTCTCCGGTGACGACGCGGTTGATCTCGGGGCCGGCGGCGACACGCTGCTTGTCGTACGCGGCGCGAGCGGCGTGACGATCGAGCGGCTCCGGCCGGGCGAGCACGCGCTCCTCGCCGCACTTGGGGGGCGCGCCGGACTCGGCCAGGCTGCTGCGCGCGCGGCCGAGAAGGAACCGGGCTTCGATCTCACCCGCGCGTTGCAAAGTCACGTCGCGGCGCAAACGCTGGTCGCTTTTCGCGCGCCGGCGAACACTGGAACACAATCATGAACGGCACCACAACACCCTCGCCCGTCGGACGTCTTGCGGCGCTCTACTGCCTTGCGGCCCGGCTTCTCGCCAAGCTGGAGCCGCTGCTGCTGCTCGGCTTCCGTCTCTACATCGCGCGCGTCTTCTTCCTATCCGGCCTCACCAAGATTCGCGACTGGAGCTCGACCGTCGCGCTCTTCACCGATGAATATCACGTTCCGCTGCTGTCGCCGCCGATCGCGGCAGCGCTGGGCGCGGCGACCGAATTGTCGATGCCGGTGCTCCTCGTGCTGGGATTGGGATCGCGTTTCGCGGCAGGCGTGCTCTTCGTCTTCAACATCGTCGCGGTTGTCTCCTACCACGAGACGCTGACGCAGACCGGAGGCATCGGCGACCACATCCTGTGGGGAACGATGCTCGCGGTCCTGACGATCTGCGGCCCCGGGAAGATCGCGCTCGATACGCTGCTCGAGAAGCGGTTCGCGCCGCGAAGCTGATCGCGCTACGCTATCCGTCAACCACGGTAACGCTGCATGGCACGGCGCAGGAAGCGCATCTGCGCCTCGATGCGCTGGCAGGCCAGGCATCCGAGAATGTGCAAGCGCAGGCGCAGCCAGTCGCCCGCGGAAAGCGAGCGTTCCTGCGCTTGCGAGAGGAGACGGCTCGCCTCCCTGCAGTGGATGAGTCTTCCGAGTCGCTTCAGCCCGACCATGACCGTGATGATAGCTGCTTGCTAGGTGCGACCGAAACGCCAGTTCAATCGGCCAGCTCCTGGCTGCGCGTAAAGCGAAGATGCGTGATGTCGGTTGGAAAGAACATGCCCCAGCTCCACTCGACGAAGATGCGAAGCTTGCGCCCGAGCGTGGGCATCTGCGACAGGTAGTAGGCGCGCCACAGGAGCCACGCGGGCAGGCCTGAGAGGCGCAGGCCGAGGATCTCGGCCACGCCTTTCATGTGGCCGATCGCCGCCATCGATCCGCGCGAGCGGTAGTCGAAGGGGCGCGTCGGCCGGCCGGCAATGGCAGCAAGAAGATTTTGTGCGAGGCAGCGCGCCTCGCGCACCGCGAACTGCGCCGTCGGAGGAGCGAGCTTGCCGTCGCGCGCATTGACGACGAGCGCGCAGTCGCCGATCGCCCATAGCCCAGGCGCTCCCTGCACTGCAAGATCGGCGCCGACGATGATGCGTCCGCGCTCGGTCGGCACGCTCAAGGCTTCGACGAGCCCGTTGGGCCGCGTGCCGATCGTGCAGATGACCGTCGCGGTTCCCAGCAGCTCGCCGCCTGCGAGCGTCACCGTCGCGTCGGTCACCGCCTCGGCGCGAGCGCCGAGACGCACCGCGACGCCGCGCTTGCCGAGCGAGCGAAGCGCAGCGGCTCCGAGCTCCCGCGGCAACTCCGGCAGGAGTCCCGGCTGATCCTGCAGAATCGTAACCTTCAACTCCTCAGCGGCCACGCGCGGGTAGTAGCGGCGGATGCTCTTGAGGCAGTCGACCAGCTCGCCGGCGACTTCCACGCCCGAGAAGCCGCCGCCGATGACGACGAAATGCCCGAGCCGGCGGCGCAATGCGGCATCGCTCTCCAGCTCGATGCGCGCGATCCGGCGCAGCACGACGTTGCGGATGTGCATGGCGTCGCCGACTGTCTTGAGCGGCAGCGCGTGCTCGGCAAGGCCGGGAATGAGATCGAGGCGCGCCCGATTGCCGAAGGCGAGTACGAGATGCTCGTATCCGACTTCGACCTCGCCCGCGAGCGTCGAGCAGACCAGTGTCTTCCGCGTCTTATCGATGCTTGAGACTCGGCCCATGATGAAGCGCCCGTGCCTCAACATCTGCCGGATCGGCGCCACGACCTGCTCGGGGAAGATCGAAGCACCGACAGCTTCGGGCAGCATAGGATTGAAAGTCGTGTAGCTCTCCTCGCTGAGCAGGATCAACTCGTGATCGGAAGGAAGTCTCCCGTCGAGCGCTTGCGCGAGCGTGGTGCCGGCGAAACCTCCGCCGACGACCACGATGGCCTTTGTTTTCATCTCCGTTAGTCGCAGCGCGCAGCGTCGGCTTACGGTTCCACAGCCGGATTGCTTCGCGGTGTAAGTTTTCCCTCGGCCGAAGTGACCAATGACGTCCTCACTTCGAGTGAAAGATCATGCTGCAGGGAAAAACAGCAGTCGTAACCGGATCGACTAGCGGCATCGGCCTGGGCATCGCCCGTGCGCTCGCCGCGCAGGGCGCGAACGTCGTTCTGAACGGTTTCGGCGATCCTGGCGAGATCGAGCAGCTGCGCGCGGAGATCGCGTCCGCGCATGGAGTGAAGGCGCGCTATGACGGCGCCGATCTCTCGCAGCAAAGCCAGATCGAAGCGATGATCGCGAAAGCTCTCAAGGAGTTCGGCGCGATCGACGTGCTCGTGAACAACGCCGGCATCCAGCATGTCGCGCCGATCGAGGAATTTCCAGTCGACAAGTGGAACGCGATCCTGGCGATCAATCTCTCGGCCTCGTTCCATGCCATCCGCCTCGCGCTGCCCGCGATGAAGGCGAGGAAATGGGGGCGCATCATCAACATCGCCTCGGCTCACGCGCTCGTTGCGAGCCCGTACAAATCGGCGTACGTTGCCGCCAAGCACGGCATCGCCGGCCTTACCAAGACGGTGGCGCTCGAAGTGGCCGAGCACGGCATCACCATGAACGCTATCTGCCCCGGCTACGTGTGGACGCCGCTGGTGCAGAAGCAGATCCCGGACACCGCCAAAGCGCGCGGCTTGACGGAGGAGCAGGTGATCAACGACGTGCTGCTGCACGCGCAACCGACCAAGAAGTTCGTGCAGATCGAGGAAGTCGCCGCTTTCGCGGCATTCCTCGCGAGCGACGCCGCGGCGTCGATCACCGGCGCCGTGCTGCCGATCGAAGGCGGCTGGACGGCGCAGTAGCGAACGCGGCCGGCCGAAAATCGGCCGCCAAGGGACTAACCATGGCCACATCACGCAAGAGAGCAGCTACGAAAAGCAACAGCGCACTAAACCGCGCACACGGAAGGAAGTCCGACCTGCCCGGCCAGGTCGTGCTGGTGCTGCAGGGCGGCGGCGCGCTGGGCGCGTACCAGGTCGGCGTCTACGAGGCCCTGCACGAAGCCGGCATCGAGCCCGACTGGGTGATCGGCACCTCGATAGGCGCCATCAATGGCGCGCTCATCGCGGGCAACCCACCCAAGCGGCGCCTCGCGCGCCTGCACGAATTCTGGTCCAGCGTCGAGCAGCACGCGGGGCACGGATTCTCGGAGCTGATCCCCGGATTCGGCAATGTGTGGGCGAACCTGATGACCCTGGCCCAAGGCGTGCCGACTTTTTTCTCGCCTAACCTTGTGGCGTGGTTCGGGCAGCACGCTCCCCTGGGCGTCGAGGCCGCCGCGTACTACACGACCGAGCCGTTGCGCGAGACGCTGCTCGAGCTTGTGGACTTCACGTGCATCAACGGCGGTCGCACGCGGCTCACCGTCGGCGCGGTCAACGTCAACAACGGCGAGATGCGCTATTTCGACAGCCGCGACGAGCCGATCTGCCTCGAGCACGTGATGGCCTCCGGCGCTCTGCCGCCGGCGTTTCCCGCGGTGCGCGTCGACGGTGAGCCTTACTGGGACGGCGGCATCTATTCGAACACGCCGATCGAGGCGGTGCTCGACGACAAGCCGCGCAGGGACTCCGTCATCTTTGCCGTGCAGGTGTGGAACCCCGACGGCTCCGAGCCGGAAACGCTGTGGGAGGTGGCAGGACGGCAGAAGGACATCCAGTACGCGAGCCGCGCCAAGAACCACATCGCGCGGCAGAAGCAGATCCACCACCTGCGCCACATCGTCCGCGAGCTGGCGAAGCACGTGCCCGAGAAGGTGCGCGAGTCGGCGGAGGTGAAGGAGCTCGCGTCCTGGGGCTGCGGCACGACCATGCACGTCGCGTGCCTCAACGCCCCGCGTCTCGAGGGCGAGGACCAGTTGAAGGACATCGACTTCACCCCGGCCGGCATCCGCGCCCGGTGGCAGGCGGGCTACGCGACAACGCGGCGCGTGCTGTCGCATGCGCCGTGGAGACACTCGGTCGATCCGACGCAGGGCGTCGTGATCCACGATTTGGCGTCGACACCCGGACACGAGTTGGGTGCCGGCGTGGACGGCTTCCGAGGCAAGACGAAGTAGCGGCTATCGCTGCTTTCACTTGCGTGTCGCTCAAGCCCCGGGCACCCTTCGGGGTGGGCCGTTGCCAGCGGGAGGAAGCATGAGCGAAAAGTATGACGCGATCGTTATCGGCACCGGACAGGCCGGACCGGCGCTCGCCGTGCGTCTCGGCAAGGCAGGCCGCAAGACGGCGATCATCGAGCGCAAGCTCATTGGCGGCACCTGCGTCAACAACGGCTGCATTCCCACCAAGACGCTCATCGCGAGCGCGCGCGCCGCTTACATTGCGCGCCGCGGAGCGGATTTCGGCGTGATGATCGACAGCCCGATCCGCGTCGACATGCCGCGCGTGAAAGCGCGCAAGGATGCGGTCGTGGGGCAATCGAACAACGGGGTGACGAAGTGGCTCGAGGGCACGGCCAATGTCACGCTGATCAGAGGCCACGCGCGCTTCGAAGGGCCGCGCAGCGTGCGCGTCAACGACACGATTCTCGAAGCCGGCGAGATCTTCATCAACGTCGGCGGACGAGCGAACGTTCCCGACATGCCGGGGCTGCGTGATGTGCCGTTTCTCACCAACAGCAGCATGATGGACGTCGATTTCCTGCCCGAGCATCTGCTCATCGTCGGCGGCAGCTACATCGGGCTCGAGTTCGCGCAGATGTACCGCCGCTTCGGCAGCCGCGTCACCGTCGTCGAAATGGCGCCGCGGATCATCGGCCGGGAGGACGAAGAAGTCTCGGCCGCCATCAAGGCCGTCCTCGAAGCCGAGGGCATCGCGTTTCGGCTCAAGGCGGAGTGCGTGAGCGTTTGCAAGCGCGGCGATGGTGTCGCGATGCAGATGTCCTGCGAGGAGGAGCCGCGCGAGATCGTGGGCTCGCATCTGCTGCTTGCCATCGGCCGCGTGCCGAATACCGACGATCTTGGTCTCGACAAGGCTGGCGTGAAGACCAATGCGAAAGGGTTCATCGAGGTCGACGATCAATGTCGCACCAACGTTCCAGGCATCTGGGCGCTGGGCGACGCCAACGGCCGCGGAGCGTTCACGCATACGTCCTACAATGACTACGAGATCGTAGCGGCGAATCTGCTCGACAACGACCCGAGGCGTATCAGCGACCGCATCACGACCTACGCGCTGTTCGTCGATCCGCCGCTCGGACGCTGCGGCATGACCGAACGCGAAGTGAGGGCGACTGGAAAGAAAGCGCTCGTCGGCAAGATGATGATGACGCGCGTCGGACGCGCGCGAGAGCGCAGCGAGACGCAGGGATTCATGCAGGTGCTGGTCGACGCTGACACGAAGCGCATTCTCGGCGCGGCGTTGCTGGGCACCGAGGGCGATGAAGCGGTCCATTGCATCCTCGACCTGATGTCGGCAGGCGCGCCATACACGACGCTGCAACGCACGGTGCACATTCATCCGACCGTATCCGAGCTGATCCCCACCCTGCTCGGCGATCTCAAGCCGGTCGCCTGAGGTTCACTCGACTCCGGGTTTCGGCGCGTACTGGCCGAGCGCCTTCTCGGCAATGAGCGCGAGAGCGATGGCCGTGCACATCGAAAGAAACGCGATCCAGGCATAGGGCCACAACAGCGGCATGCCGACGAGGATCAAGCCGTCGTTGCCGCCGGGGATGAGGAGGCTTCCCCACCCCATCAGAACGCCGCCGGCGAAGCACTTGGCGAGCTGCGGCAGCGAAATGCGCCTGCTGCGGAAGCGGCCGGCTGTCCAGCCGCCGATGAGCGCTCCGACGAAGAGCGCGACGAGCAGCAATACGCGCCCGAAGACATTGCTCGCCATGCCACGCGCCAGTTCTGCGAGCACGTCGGTATAGGCCCAGGCGCCGGCAAGGAGCAGTGAGAAAAAGAACGTGATCCCGATGACGGTGGTCGCAGCGTGGGGTGACCAGACGCGCTGCGCGAGGCGTTCGCGCCAGCGCGGCGCAGGCTCACCCGGTCGCTTCGCGAGCAGGAGTTGACCGATACGCCCGAGGAGCAGTAAGACGAACAGGAGCGCGATCCAGGCCGAAGCTTCGAGCACGGGCGAGGCGTGCGGCAGCAGGGGTGGCGCCGCGAAGCTGAAGACGGCACCGACGCTGAGGCAACCGACGTAGAAGCCGACCGGCGTCATCACGTACGCCCATTCGCCGGACCCAAGCCGTGCGATCGCTCCGAAGACGCACGCCCGATTCACGTAGGCGCCGAGCCCAAGTAGTGCGCCACCGAGCACGGTGACCCAGCCAACGGCGTAGCCGCCGGGCATCGTTCCAAGCCAATGCAGCGATTGTGCGATGAGCAACCCGCCTAGCACCCACAACGACGCTTCGACGATGCTGGCGAGGCGCCGGAAGCTTCGCTTGGTGACCGCCTCGTCGACCGCGGCGACGGTGCAGGTCGCCCCGCGCTGAATCGCGAAGCCCATGACGCCTACGGCAAGAGCCGCGAACAAATACGCCGCGCTGGTGAGCATGAGGTTCATGGTTCTAGCCGTCTTCGACCGAATCCGGCGCGTTAATCGGCGCGCCTCGGCCGCACCGCGTTCAATGCGGTGAGTTATTGCGTCGCGGCTCGCGCGACGCAATTAACTACATCTTTGGCATCATCGTATCCGGTTTCTTGTCGTTGACGATGTCGGCGATCGTCAGCACCACCGTCACGTTGCCCTCGTTCTTCCACCAGTGCGTGAGACCGTTCGATTCCTTGGCGATCTCACCCGTCTTGTGCAGTATCGGCACAGTGCACTGGCTGCTGTATTCGTAAATCTGTCCCTGATTGACCATGATCAGCGCGGGACGGTCCGCGTGGCTGTGCAGCGGCACGATACCGCCGGGTGTGATCTCCATATGCCGGAAGCGGAGACGCCGATCCGGCAGATTGACTTTTTCCGTCGACAGGTCGATCGAGATGAGCTCCATCTCGGTTACGCCTACCGGAGCGGTCGCGGCGCCAGGAAGCGGATTCGTGCCGGCCTTTCCGGCCGGGCACTCGCCGGCTTGCGCCGCGGCGATCCCGCCAAGCGACAGCAGGCCCGCGAGCAAGGCGGAACAGATGCCCTTGCGATTGCGATGTAACGTGTTCATCGAAGTTCTCCTCAAAGTTGGGTTGAATTGGGTTCGTTTGCAACTTGCCCGAGCAAGTAGTCGGATGCTCTCGAGATCCCTTACGTCAAGCTAGGTGTTTACTTCGCCGCGACGCTCGACGTGATCGACGCGATCACACCCGATGCTTTCTTGAAGGCTTCGGCGTCCGCGCCCTCGACATGGTGACGGCGCGCGATGTACGCGAAATCCGTGTAGGCGGCCCATACCTGCCCTTGCTCGTCCTCGAGCACGAGCAGGCGCACCGGCCAGTCGAGTCCTGCGAGCGGGTTGGCGCTGATGAACAGCGTTCCGAGCGGAGGGTTGCCGAAGACGAGGAGCGTCGAGGGGCGCAGCTTGATGCCCGCGTCCGCTGCGAGCTTTTGCTGATCGACCTCGATGAAGAACTTGATGCCCTTCGCCGCAACGTCCTGCTTGAGCCGGGCAATGGTTTCGCTCATCGAGTACGCGCTTTTGACTGTGACGATGCCGCTCTCGGGAACGCCGTCGGCGCGCGCGGGTCCCGCGAGCGACAGAGCGAACGCGAGCGAAGCCAGCGCAACGGAACATCGCCTGCCGAAACGACCTATCATGGTGCGACTCCCTTGGTTCGTGTTAAAGACGCTCGATTGGTCGCGGGATCCGGAGCCACCTTACAACGCTGCGGCGAATGCCGAAATCCGCTAAGCTTTGCTTCGGTCGCACGGAGAGAATGATTCGGCCCATCCACCGGCGGTCCCTGCCATGACCTCAGTCCGTCACGCCAAGCTACGCCTGCCATGGATTGCGCGGCTGAACGCGCTGCAGCGCGTTGCCATCGTGCTCGCGCTCGCGGTCGCCGCTTCGCTGCTGCTGGCTCCCTGGGTATCGGCGCGCATCCTGGTGCTCGCGAGCTGGGACGTCGGCGCCTTGTGCTTTCTCGGGATCGGCTGGGTGATCGTTGCCCGCACCGACGAGACTCTCACACGCGTGCGCGCTCAGCTCTACGACCCCAGCGGGTTCTTGATCTTCCTGCTCGTCGTATTCGCTGCAAGCGCAAGCGTGGTCGCGATCGGTTTTCTCGTCGGCGACATCAAGGAGCTGCCGTTCTGGCCGCGAACCTTGCGTATCTTGTTATCGGTGACCGCGCTGCTGTTGTCGTGGCTCCTGATCCACACGCTGTTCGCATTTCATTACGCGCGCTTGTACTACTCGCAGCCCGAAGGAGACGACACCCACCACCGCGGCCTGAAATTCCCGGACGACGATGAACCCGACTATTTGGACTTCCTCTATTACTCGTTCGTGGTCGGCATGACCTCGCAGGTGTCGGACGTCGCGGTATTGTCGCGGTCGATGCGGCGGCTCACGCTGATCCACGGCATTTTGTCGTTCGTCTACAACATCGCCGTGCTGGCGATGAGCATCAACATCATCGGCGGCGTGCTCTAGCGCCGCCCGAGACCTCAGGAGCGTTCCTGGGTCGGCGCCACCACGTCGGCCGCGTCGTCGATGTCGCGCAGCGCGGTGTTCAAGAGCGAGAGCGCCATCGAGGTGCGCCCCGCGGCGAGATGGTCTCTCGCGTCGACGATGAGCTGCCGGAGGCGCTGCTCGTAAGCCTCGGCCTTTTCCAGCTCGGCCACGAGGCTCGCGATCTCCGCCTTTGGACCTCGTGCTGCGCGGCGAGTAGTCATGCGTCTCTCCGATGCTTCTGCGGCACGTCGCCGCTCGCGACAAGTCTACGCCTTGTCCCTGCTCGTCGCCGTCCTGCACAATGCCGATCATGCAGCGGATATCCGGAGCGGGATGATGGCCATGGGCGCGCCGAGTTGCGTAATCGTCCATCACCGCAGTCACGGCATGGCTGCCGATGCGTCGCTGTTGGCGGCCGCGATCATGGCCGCGAGCCCGGCCTCCAGCGTGCGGGCGATGACACTGGCGGACCGCTTGGTCGACGACTATACGACGCCGATCGAGATTCCGCCCGAGCTGAGCTCGACCCTGCCGGTCGATTACCTGTTCCTGCTCGAGCACGCGCACGCCAACCCGCCTTTGCTCGAAGGCGGCTTCGCGCGACACGTCGTCTACATTCCCAACGTCGAATGGATGAGCCCGCTCGACGAGAAGATCATCGCTTCGGGAACCATCCATACCGTGCTGCTGAAGACACGCTTCTCCGGCGTCGTGTTCTCAAGACTCGCGGGAGCCGATAGCGTGAAGAACGGCGTGATATTCACCGGCTGGACTTCACCTGACGTCGGCGCTAGCACGGACGGCGAGCGGCGCTGGGAGAAGTGCCTGCATGTCACCGGCAAGTCACTGCAGAAGAACGGCAAGGCGGTCGTCGCAGTATGGATGCGAAATGACGACCTGGCCGAGATGACGCTCGTGTCGGCGCTCGACGCGCCGATCGATCTTTCGATGCCGTTGCGCGCTTCGAGCAACCTGCGCATCTTCTTCCGGCCGACTGAGCCCGTGCTGCGATCGCTGCAACGCGAGGCCGGCATCCACGTCTGTCCGAGCGTCGCCGAAGGGTTCGGCCATACGCTGAACGAAGCGCGCTCCGCGGCCTCTGTGCTTGTCACGACAGCGGGGCCCCCGATGGACGAGATGGTCGAAGATGGATCGAGCGGCATCCTCGTTCCGGTGCGCGCCGAGAATGTCGTGCCGTTCCACCGCTCCACGGGCTATCGCGTGACCGAAGTCGATCTCGAGCAATCGATCCGCCGCGCGCTGGCCATGAGCGTCGACGAGCGCCGACAGATGGGACTGCGTGCGCGGGGGCGCTACGAAGTGGAGCGCGAGCAGTTCCACGCCAATATCCGGCGCTTTCTCGGCGCGTGACCAGCAGTACGTGACCGCTACCGCAAATGTCGACAGGCGCGCCTTGGCGCGCAATGTTGCTGACGCGCGCAGATCGTGATGCGATTTGCGTTTATGCCCTGCTCGTATCGACTACGGGAACAGGGGAAATGGGGTGGCTGATGGGATTCGAACCCACGACAACCGGAATCACAATCCGGGACTCTACCAGCTGAGCTACAGCCACCATTGCTGCGATCGCCCGTCGCGGCGCGAATTCGTGGTGCGCCCGACAGGACTCGAACCTGTTACCCCCGGCTTAGAAGGCCGGTGCTCTATCCCAATGAGCTACGGGCGCCCAATGCCTTGCGAAGCCGTTTCGTAACTGGTCGGGGTGAGAGGATTCGAACCTCCGACATCTTGCTCCCAAAGCAAGTGCGCTACCGGGCTGCGCCACACCCCGAAGGGTCGTTATTATCGCGCCGGGGCTCGATCCGGGTCAACGCGCGCTCGGTCAGAGCGCGATCTTGCCGGTCAGGATGTCCCGGAACATCGCCCAGTCACCCGCGAGACTGTAGAAAGGATGACTGAAAGTCGCGGGACGATTCCGCTCGAAAAAGAAGTGCCCGATCCAGGCAAAGCCATAGCCGAAGACCGGAACGGCGGCAAGCCACCAGAAGTTCGCCGTAAGAATGGCGAGCGCAACGCAAGCCACCACGAGCAGTGTCCCGGCAAAGTGCATCCGGCGGGAGATCGGATGACGATGCTCCGAGAGATAGAACGGATAAAACTCGGCAAAAGAGTGAAAACGCGCGCTCATCGGTTGCGTCGCTGCTCGGGACTCAGCTCTCGTCGCGCTCCGCCTTGAGTTGCGGGAACAGGATCACGTCGCGGATGGACGGGCTATTGGTCAGGAGCATCACGACCCGGTCGATGCCGATGCCTTCGCCCGCCGCGGGCGGCATCCCGTACTCCAGCGCGCGAATGTAGTCGGCATCGTAGTGCATCGCCTCCGCGTCGCCGGCATCCTTGGCGCGCGCCTGCGCCATGAAGCGCGCAGCTTGGTCTTCGGGATCGTTGAGCTCCGAGAAGCCGTTGGCGAACTCACGGCCGGTGATCAAGAGCTCGAACCGATCGGTGACCGCCGGATTCGTGTCGTTCGCGCGTGCGAGCGGCGAGACATCGGTCGGATGAGCGACGATGAACGTCGGCTGAGTCAGCTTATCCTCGGTGGTCGACTCGAAGAGCTTGAGCTGCAGCACGCCGAGGCCGTCGGTCGGGAGTACCTCGACCTGCAGCGCCGCGAGGGCCTTCCGGAGGTAGTCGGGTCTCGACAGCTCGGCAAGCGAATGCTGAGGGTTGTACTTCGTGATCGCGTCGGCCATTGTCAAGCGGTCGAACGGACCCGAGAGATCGATTTTCTGCTCCTGATATTCGATCGTCGTCGTGCCACACACTCTTCTCGCGACTTCGCGCATCAGCTCCTCTGTCAGATCCATCAGGTAGCGGTAATCGCGATACGCCTCGTAGAACTCGAGCATCGTGAACTCGGGATTGTGCTTGGTCGAGATCCCCTCGTTGCGGAAATTGCGGTTGATCTCGAAGACCTTCTCGAATCCTCCCACGACGAGCCGCTTCAGATAAAGCTCTGGAGCTATCCGCAGATACAGATCCGTGTCGAGCGCATTGTGATGAGTGATGAAGGGCCGCGCCGTCGCGCCGCCCGGAATCGGCTGCATCATCGGCGTCTCGACTTCCAGATAACCGCGGGCTACGAAGAACTCGCGCATCGCCTGGACGATCTGCGAGCGCATCATGAAGACGCGCCGCGACTCCGGGCTCACGATCAGATCGACGTAGCGCTGCCTGTACTTCTGCTCCTGGTCGGTGAGCCCGTGAAATTTCTCAGGCAACGGCCGCACTGCCTTGGCAAGCAACCGCAGCTCCGCGACGCGCACGGAGAGCTCCCCCGTACGTGTCTTGAACAGCGCTCCCCGCGCGCCGACGATGTCGCCCAGGTCCCAATGCTTGAACGCTTCGTAGACTTCCTCGCCGAGCGCGTCGCGCGTCACATAGAGCTGGATGCGTCCGCTCATGTCCTGCAGCGTCGCGAAGCTCGCCTTGCCCATCACGCGCTTGAGCATCACGCGCCCGGCGACGGTGACGATCGCGTGCGCAGCCTCGAGCTGTTCAGCCGGCTGAGAGCTGTACTGCTCGTGCAGCAAAGCCGCGAGAGCGTCGCGGACGAAGTCGTTGGGGTAAGCCTGACCGCCTCCGCGCAGCGCAGCGAGCTTGGCGCGCCGCTCGGCGATGACCTGGTTCTCGCTTGGTTGCGGGCGCGCTCCCTCTTGCGTGTCGTCCGCCATCTAGACTCCCTGCTTCAGGCTCGCGGTGATGAAGTCGTCCAGGGCGCCGTCGAGCACCGCCTGCGTGTTGCCGATCTCGACGTTCGTGCGCAGATCCTTGATCCGCGACTGGTCGAGCACGTAGGAGCGGATCTGGTGACCCCAGCCGATGTCGGTCTTCGCTTCCTCGAGCTTCTGCTGCTCGGCCTGACGCTTGCGCAACTCCAGTTCGTAGAGCCGCGATTTCAGCATTGCCATCGCCTCGGCGCGGTTGCGGTGCTGCGAGCGGTCGTTCTGACATTGCACGACGATGCCCGTCGGGAGGTGCGTGATGCGCACTGCCGAGTCGGTCTTGTTGATGTGCTGCCCGCCGGCACCCGAGGCGCGGAAGGTGTCGATGCGAAGATCCGCTGGATTGATCGCAACCTCGATCGTCTCGTCGACTTCCGGGTACACGAAGACGCTGGCGAAGGAAGTGTGGCGTCGCGCATTGGAATCGAACGGGCTCTTGCGAACGAGCCGGTGGACCCCGGTCTCGGTACGCAGGTGCCCATAGGCGTAATCGCCGTCGACCTTGACGCTCGCGCTCTTGATCCCGGCGACCTCGCCGTCGGACTCCTCGAGAATCTCGGTGCGGTAGCCCTTGCGCTCGCAGTAGCGCAGGTACATGCGCAGGAGCATCGCCGCCCAGTCCTGCGCTTCGGTTCCGCCGCTGCCGGCCTGGATGTCGATGAAGCAGGAATTCGGATCCATCGGATTGTGGAACATCCGACGAAATTCAAGGTCGCCGACCGCGCGCTCGAGCTCGGCCACGTCCGCGGCAACGCCGCTAAGCGTCGCGTCGTCGGCCTCCGCGCGCGCGAGCTCGAAGAGCTCCATGCTGTCCTTCAGGCGTTGCCCCAGGCTCGTCAGAGTTCCGACGAGCTGATCGAGCTGCTTCTTTTCCTTGCCCAGCTCCTGCGCCCGTTTCGGGTCGCTCCAGACGCCGGGATCCTCGAGTTGCTTGGCGACCGCGTTCAGCCGCTCCGACTTTGCGTCGAAGTCAAAGATACCTCCGCAGATCGGCAGCGCGGTGCTGCAATCCGGAAAGCGACCCGGCGAGCTGATTGAGCTGTTCGGCTTCCATGGAATCCTGGCGGCAAGCTTAGGGCCACGACGACTTCCGCATTAAACCCCACTCGCCGTGTTAACCGGCGCCTAGCGCCGTGTTCAACGCGGCGCCTAGATTATACTCTGTCCCGGCAGCTCGAGGCCTTCGCTTGGAACGAAACTTGCTGATGAACGCTTCGCTCGCGATTTGTGCACGACACAACATCATGGGAGAAGGGCGATGAGCATTGCATGGAGGGCGCTTGCAGGGATCGTTGCTGCAGTGGCGGCGCTTTGTGCCGCTGCTGAGACCGGGGTGACGGCCAACTCCATCCTTATCGGTCAGTCGGCAGCATTTTCCGGCGCAGCGTCCGAGTTGGGGACCGAGATGCGCGCCGGAGCCATGGCATATTTCCAGGCGGTCAACGCGGCCGGAGGCGTGCACGGGCGAAAGATCGAGCTGCGCTCGCTCGACGACGGCTATGAGAGCGACCGCGCCGCGGCCAATACGAAGAAGCTGATCGACGACGGTGTGTTCCTGCTCTTTGGCTATGTCGGTACTCCAACCTCGAACGCTTCCAAGCCGATCTTTACCGCCGCGCGTGTGCCCTTCGTTGGTCCGTTCACCGGCGCCGAGTCGCTGCGCAATCCACTTAACCGCTACATCTTCAACATTCGCGCGAGCTATTACGACGAGACCGACAAGCTCGTCGGGCAGCTGGTCGGACAGACGTTGGACCGGATCGCGGTGTTCTACCAGAACGACGACTATGGCAAGGCCGGGCTCGCCGGGGTCGAACGCGCGATGCAGAAGCGCAATCTGAAGATCATCGCCACGGGAACAGTCGAGCGCAACACGACCGACGTCGCTGCCGCGGTGGCGTCGATCGGCAAGGCCGACCCGCAGGGCGTAATCATGATCTCCGCCTACAAGTCCTGCGCGGCGTTCATCAAGGCGATGCGCGCCAAGGACTACAACCCGCAGTTCCTCAACGTCTCCTTCGTCGGGAGCAAGGCGCTCGCGCACGAGAGCGGCCCCGCGGGTCGTGGCGTCGGAGTGTCGCAGGTCGTCCCGTTTCCCTGGAATCTGTCGGCGCGCGTGGTCAAGGAATATCAGCAGCTCCTGGAAGCGTCGACCGGCAAGCAGAACTTCTCCTTCACCAGCCTGGAAGGCTTCATTGCGGCGAAAGTGCTGGTCGAAGGGCTGCGGCGCGCCGGACCGGACCTGACGCGCGAGAAGTTCATCAACGCGATGGAGCAGATCCGCGATTTCGACGTGGGCGGCTACACCGTGAGCTTTTCGCCGACCGATCACAATGGCTCGAAGTTCGTCGAGCTGACCGTGATCGGCAAGGACGAGAGCTTCCTGCGCTAGCCGGCAAGGAGCTCCGTCTCACCCCTGCTAAAATCGCAGGGATCGTGTTGCTGAACTCCCCGCCCGGCTTCGAGCCGGGTTTCGTGCTGCCCGCGGAGATTGCCGGAAACGCGCTCGCTTTCGTCTGGCACGAAGACAAGATCCTCGTGCGCGACGAAGAGGTTCCGGTTTTGCCCCGCGTGTCCGACGCCATGCAGCTCGGCGTGGATGGAGCGCGCCATTATCTCGGCCAACTGGACGGGTTGGACTGTGTCGCCGTGCGCGTCGCGCCGGACACGCCCGAGCCGGCAGGATGGCAGTGGCGCGGCTTGCGTTCGCTTTTTCTGCGCGTGCCGGACGCGGTCCTCGCTGTCGCCGGACGCGCGTTCCAGGTCGTCGAGTGGGATCGCAGCCACCAGTACTGCGGCCGCTGCGGAGCGCGCACGCGCGACCGGACCAGCGAGCGCGCCAAGGAATGCCCCGTCTGCGGGTTTGTGGTTTTCCCTCGCGTGTCGCCGGCGATGATGGTGCTTGTCACGCGCGGACGTGAATTGCTGCTCGCGCGCGCCAACCGTTTCCCGCAGGCGATGTACAGCGCGCTCGCGGGCTTCGTCGAACCCGGAGAGTCGATCGAAGACTGTATCCACCGCGAGGTGCGCGAGGAAGTGGGCATCGAAGTCGATCGCCTCAGATATTTCGCGAGCCAGTCGTGGGCGTTTCCGCATTCGCTGATGATCGCCTACAACGCCGAGTACGCCGGCGGCGAGATGCGGCCCTGCGACGAGGAGATCGCCGACGCGCGCTGGTTTGCGCTCGACGCACTGCCCCAGCTCCCGTCGCCGGTCAGCATCTCGCGGCACCTGATCGATGCGACGGTAGCGAGGCTGAGGGAGCAGTAGCGAATGCCCGCGCTCGATCGGCGCTCCTGCTAGAATCCGGCATTCGAAGGTCCTTACCTTCCGCGCGCTTCACCAATCCACGATGTCGTCGCGTCTCATGCAGTTTGCATCCGCCTTGTTTGCGTTGCTCGGCGCGCTGATCGTGCCCGCGCTCGCCACTGCGCAGGCACCGCCGCCGCCCCCCACGTCGGTTACTACGACGCCACCGGCGCGCACACCCGGACTGTCGCCGGAGCTGGCCGAAGCCTCGCAAAAGATCCGCGATGGCGAGTACGTCACGGCGCTGGCGAAGATCGACGCGGTGCTCGCGACGGACGCGAAGAACCCGCAGGCGCGCTTTCTGAAGGGCGTGGTCCAGACCGATCGCGCCGAGACGGACGCCGCGATCGCCACCTTCCAGGGACTGGTCGAGGACTATCCTGAGCTGCCCGAACCCTACAACAACCTCGCGGTCATCTTCGCGCAGCAGGGCCAGTACGAGAAGGCGCGCCGCGCGCTCGAGTTGGCGCTCGCATCGCGGCCGGATTACGCGATCGCGCACGAGAATCTCGGCGACGTCTACACGCGGCTAGCGAGCGTCGAATACGATCGCGCGCTTGCCATCGACAAAACCAACAAGAGCGCGCAGACCAAGCTCGCGCTTGTGCGCGAGCTTTTCGCGGTGCCGCCGTCGAGCACGGCGCCCAAGCCTCCGGTGCCGCAGCCCGCGCCGAAGGGTAAGAAGTAGCCTGGCGTTAACCAACCCAAAGGAGCAACATGGCCGCTCGTTTCACGTTCATTTTCGCTACGCTTGTTTTCGCCGCCGCGGTCGGCGCGCAGGCGCGGGCCGCCAACCCGCAGGTCGAACTGGACACCAGCGCCGGCAAGATCACGATCGAGCTTTACCCCGACGCGGCGCCTAAGACCGTCGAGAACTTTCTCGCCTACGTGAAGGCGAAGCAGTACGACGGTACGCAGTTCCACCGTGTGATCAAGGGCTTCATGATCCAGGCGGGCGGCTACGACGGCGATTTCAGGGAGAAGCCGACGCGTCCTCCCGTCCCGAATGAAGCCGAGCAGGCGATGAAGGCCGGGCTGACCAACGTCCCCGGCACGGTGGCGATGGCGCGAACCTCCGAACCTAATTCCGCCAAGGCGCAGTTCTTCATCAACGTCGCCGACAACAAGTTTCTCAATTTTCGCGAGCCCACGATGCAAGGCTATGGCTACACCGTGTTCGGCAAGGTCGTACAGGGCATGGACGTCGTGAACAAGATCGCGGCGGCGCCCACCGGTCCGGGCGGTCCCTTCCCGAAAGATGTGCCCGCCGAGCGCGTGCTCATCAAGACGGCGACTGTCGTCGGCGCATCATGACCGCCGCAAACACCACTGTCGTTCTGCATACGAATTACGGCGCGATGACACTCGAGCTCGACGCCGCCCGCGCGCCGAAGACGGTGGCCAACTTCCTCGATTACGTGCGCTCCGGGCACTTCAACAACACGCTCTTCCACCGGGTCATCGACGGCTTCATGATCCAGGGCGGCGGCTTCACACCCGAGTTCCGGCAGAAGCCGACCAAAGCGCCAATTGAGAACGAAGCAGGCAACGGGCTGAAGAACACACGCTATAGCGTGGCGATGGCGCGCACCGGCGACCCGCACTCGGCGACCGCGCAATTTTTCATCAACGTCGCCGACAACGCATTCCTCGATCATAAGTCGCGCGACGCGAAGGGCTGGGGTTACTGCGTATTCGGGCGCGTGGTTGCGGGCACGGAGATCGTCGACCGGATCAAGGGCGTCGCAACCGGCGACCGCGGCATGCATCAGAACGTGCCGAAGGACGATGTGCTGATCGAACGCGTGGAGGTCACGGCGTAACGCGGGAGGGCGCGATGGCCGCGGCGCCGACGCTCTTCATCTCCGATATGCACCTCGCGCGCGAGCGCTCGGCGCTCGTCGACGCGTTACATGCGCTCATGCGCGGCCCAGCGGCCGGAGCTGCGGCGCTCTACGCGCTCGGTGATCTCTTCGAGGTATGGGTTGGCGACGATCAGCTGAAGGACCGCATCGCTTCCGGCGTGGCCGCTGCGTTCGCCGCTCTGTCGCAAGCGGGCACCAAGGTCTACCTTCAGCGCGGCAATCGCGATTTCCTGCTCGGCGAACGCTTCGCTCGGGCGAGCGGCGCGACGTTGCTCGCGGACGAGGTGGTGCACGATCTCTACGGAACGCCCACGCTCATCATGCACGGCGATCAGTTGTGCACCGATGATGTCGGCTATCAGCGGCTTCGCGCCTTGTGGCAGGATCCCGCGCGGCGACGGCGGGCCGTCGCAACCCCCTACTTCGCGCGGCGCGGCGCGGCACGACTAATGCGCGCCGCGAGCCGCTTCGCGACGGCGGGCAAGTCCGAGGCGATCATGGACGTCAATGCCGATGCGGTCGTCGCGGCCCTGCGCAGACATCGAGTGACTCGGCTCATCCATGGCCACACGCATCGTCCGGCGCGACACGAGCTCGTCGTCGACGGGCGCAAATGCGAGCGCTACGTGCTCGCCGACTGGTACCAGCGCGCGAGTTACCTTCGCGTCGATCAGCGCGGCTGTGAAGCGGTGACACTCAGCTAACCAGCGCCTGGCCGAAGTCGGCGAGCAGGTCGTCTCGGTCCTCGATTCCGACCGAGATGCGGATCAGTGAATCGGCGATGCCCATGCTGGCGCGCCGCTCCGGGCCCATCTCCCAGTAGATCGTCTGCGCCACGGGAATCGCGAGCGTTCGGTTGTCGCCGAGGTTCGAAGAGAGCGCGACGTTGCGCAGGCGATTGAGAAAATCGAAGCAGTCGACACCGTCCGAAAGCTCGAACGACAACAGCGCCCCGAACGCGCCGAACAGATCGCGCGCCAGCGCGTGCTGCGGATGCGAGCGCAATCCCGGGTAGTAAACGGCGCGCACGCGCGGATGCGCTGCGAGCAACTCGGAGAGCGCCAGCGCATTGGCACAGGCGCGGTCGAGCCGAAGCGCGAGCGTCTCCGCTCCGACCGCAAGATGATGCGCTTGCTCCGCGGCGAGGGTGCCTCCCCAGTCGCGCAGCCCCTTCTTGCGAATCTGGGTGAGAGCCCAGAGGGCTGGCTTCGGTCCCTTGTACGTGTCGTGGATGTTTGGATACGAGGTCCAGTCGAAAAGACCGGTTTCGGTGACGCTGCCGCCGAGCGCGTTGCCGTGACCGCCGATGTACTTGGTCAGCGCATTGACGACGAGGCTCGCCTTGACCGTCTTCGGGCGGAAGAGGTACGGCGAGGTCATCGTGTTGTCGACAATGTAGACGAGCCCGCGCGCAGCGCAAAGCTCACCGATCCGCGCAAGGTCAGCGACCTGCGTGCGCGGATTGGCGATCGTCTCGACGAAGACCATGCGCGTCGCTGGGCTGATCGCCGCCACGACCGCGGCAACATCGGTGGCATCGACAAAGCTCACGTCGGCGCCGAGCGCGGAGAGAGTCTCGAAAAGGCTGTTGGTGTTTCCGAAAAGAAAGGAGCTGGAAACGACATGGTCTCCCGCGCGCAGGAGCGCGAGCATGATCGCTCCGATCGCCGCCATTCCCGTGCTGAAAGTCACTGTCGCCACGCCGTCTTCCATGCACGTGATCTTCTCTTCCAGTGCGGTAGCGGTCGGATTGCCCTGGCGGCCGTACGAATAGCCTTGCCCTTTACCCTGGAACACGGCCGCCAGCTCGCGGGCGTCCCGATAACCGTACGCGACGGAGAGATGCAACGGCTTGTGTAGCGAGCCATGCTCGATCGGCGCGCTGCGATCCGAGTGCAGGATCGCGGTGGTGAACCCGCGCTTGGCAGGAAGTTCGCTCATGATGCTTTTCGCCTTCCAGAAACAGAAAACCCGTCTGGCCTCCGCCAAACGGGTTTTGTGTGCCCCGCCTGGTATCCCCAGGCTGGAGCGGACCTCGCTTTAGCGGTATTTGTTACGCGCCCGCAAGCTGAAGCTCAAATCGGCGCGAAGACAATTATACGCGATCCGCCGCGTCGGTCAAAATCCCCAGAAGTCACTCTGCGGCGACCCGTGGCTCGAACTCGAGGTCGGGCTCCGCTTCGCCCCTCGCCTCGTCGCGTTCCCGAGCAAGATGCGACAGATAGTCGGCGGTCACGTCGCCGGTGACATAGTAGCCGTCGAAGCATGAAGCCTCGAAGTCCTTGAGCTTCGGGTTCGCGCCGCGCACCGCACGCTTGAGCGCTTCGAGGTCCTGGTAGATCAAAAGATCCGCGCCGATCTCGTGCGCGATATCCGCTTCGCTGCGTCCGGTCGCGATCAGCTCGCGCTGGTTTGGCATGTCGATGCCGTACACGTTCGGGAAGCGCACCGGCGGGCTCGCTGAAGCGAAGTAGACCTTGCGCGCACCGGCTTCGCGCGCCATCGACACGATCTCGCGGCTGGTCGTGCCGCGCACGATCGAGTCGTCGACCAGCAGCACGACCTTGTCCTTGAACTCGATGCCCATGGGATTCAACTTCTGCCGCACGCTCTTCCTGCGTATCGCTTGTCCGGGCATGATGAAGGTGCGGCCGATGTAACGGTTCTTGACGAAGCCCTCGCGATACTTCAGCCCGAGACTGTTGGCAAGCTCGAGCGCAGAAGGACGGCTCGAATCGGGAATGGGGATCACCACGTCGATGTCGTTCGCCGAGGGAATGTTGGCGATCTTGCGCGCGAGCTCCCCTCCCATACGCAGCCTGGATTCGTAGACCGAGGCGCCGTCCATGACCGAGTCCGGACGCGCGAGATAGACGAACTCGAAGATGCAGGGGCAGAGCCGCGGCTCTTCGGCGCATTGCCGCGCATGGAAGCGTCCGGCCTGGTCGACGTAGATCGCCTCGCCGGGAGCAACGTCGCGCAGCACCGAAAACCCAAGCGCCTCGAGCGCGACCGACTCGCTCGCCACGAGATACTCCGACCCGCCCATCGCCTCGTTCACGCCGATGATGAGCGGACGGATCCCGAACGGATCGCGAAATGCCACCATGCCATAGCCCGCGATCATGGCCACGATCGCATATGCGCCGCGAGCGCGCCTGTGCACGCCGGCCACGGCGGTGAAGATCGCATTGGCGTCGAGTCGCGCGTGGTGCGCGGCGCGCTCCAGCTCGAGCGCGAAGACGTTGAGCAGCACTTCCGAATCCGAGTTGGTGTTGACGTGGCGGAAGTCGAGCTGGAAGAGCTCGCGCTTCAAGGCTTCGCTGTTGGTGAGATTGCCGTTGTGAGCGAGCGAGATGCCGAAGGGGGAATTGACGTAGAAAGGCTGCGATTCGAGATCGGACCAGGCCGAGCCCGCGGTCGGATAGCGGCAATGCCCGATGCCCGCGCTGCCGGAAAGCTCGCGCATGTTGCGCGTCCGGAAGACGTCCCGCACGTAGCCCGAGCCCTTGTACATGTGGAACACGGGACCTTCGCTCGTGACGATGCCGGCCGCGTCCTGCCCGCGGTGCTGCAGCAGGAGCAGCCCATCGTAGAGCAGTTGATTCACGGGCGTATGGGCAACCGCCGCGATGATGCCGCACATGGTCTGTCGAATGTCCTTAGAGGACTATATATCGGTTCGGGTGATCGTCTTTCCAACCGGCTTCGCGGGCCGGTGTTCCTTGCCGCTGTAGTCGAGCCGCTCCGCCCAGGGCTTCGGCAGCCACGGCCGAAGGCTCAACGCCGCCACCGTGAACGGCCCGCTCAACCACGCATTTTGCCACCAATCCTTGGCCGGAAGCGCGGTGAGCCCCGCCAGCAGCACGAGAAACACGACGATCAGAAGGCCGCGCGCCAATCCGACGACAGCGCCCAGGAAGCGATCCAGAAAACCGAGCCCGATCGCCTGCAACAGCCTCGAGACGACGAATCCGATCAGCGCGCCGAGAATCAGCACGACGAGCAGGATCAGCACGAACGCCACCACGTAGCGCGTGGTCGGAGTCTCGCCGAAATTCGGCAACATCGCGCCGAACCCACTGGAGAAGTCCAGCGCCGCGAGCAAACCCAGCACCCACGCCGCGAGCGAAGCCGCAACGCGCACGAACCCGCGCATGAACGCGGCAATCGTCGACACCCCGACGATGCCGATCGCGATCAAATCGAACGCGGTCATCGCCCGCGCGCAACGATCGCGTCGTAGCCGGCAGCCTTGAGGTTTGCGCGCGCCTCGTCGGCCGCTTCGCGCGAAGGATACGGTCCGACGCGAACACGCTGCAATTCGCGCTTCCCGTTCGACACCGACTCCACATAGGCGGGGAAGCCCGCGCCCTTGAGCTTGCGCACCTGTGCTTGCGCGCCGTAACGATCGGTGAACGCGGCGACCTGCACGACGTAGCCGCTCGCGGCTGGCGCGCCTTCGCTCTGCTTCGCGCTCGCCGCATCGCTCTGCTTCGCGCTTGCTTTGGGCTCGGGAGGCGTTTCCTTTTTCAGCTCGGCGCCACTTGGCGCAGTTGCGGGCGGCGTTGTTGCCGGCGGCGCGGCGGGAGACCCAGGCAGCGCGTCGGGCGGCGCAGCCGATTGTGCTTCGCTGCGCTTTTCCTCGTTCGATGGTGCAGCGGGCACGCCGGGTAGCGATGCGGAAGAAGCCGCGCCTTGCGCGCTCGGGCCAGGACTCTTCGCACTCTCCTCGGGACCGCTTTTCACCGCGCCTTTGCCGGGCGAGAGTGGATTGACGAACTTGCCGCTGTCGACGGGTGGAATCTGGATCGAGACCTCGTCGCCTAGCGGCTTGGGCTCGTTCTCGAGCAGCAGCGGCAGCAACACGGCTGCGCCCAGTGCGAGCACGATCGCGCCGATCAGGCGGCGGCGAGCACGGCGCTTCAATTCATCGACTGCGAGATCGGGAGCTTGCGGGCGACTGACCATCTAAGACCGAAGCTGCACGGCAAGCGCCGCTGCGACGGTAAGAAATGAACCGAAGACGATTATTCTATCAGCTTCGGTCGCCATTCCGCGCGCGGCCGCGTAGGCCGCATCCGGTGTTTCGAAGCGCTCGATCGCGTTCGGTGAGACGCCCGCTTTCTCGAGGCGTTGCCGCAGCTGCTCCGCCGTCGCGCCGCGCGGGGGCGGCAGCGTGGCGACGAGCCAGCGCTCCACGCGGGCCCGCACCGCTGCGATCACGCCGTCGATGTCCTTGTCGGCCATGATGGCGAAAACCGCGATCGTCTGCGGATGAAAGCGCATGGCGCCGAGATTCTCGGCCAGCACACTGACTGCTTCCGGGTTGTGCGCGACGTCGAGCACGATGACCGGGCGCCCCGGCAGCACCTGCAGGCGCCCCGCCAGCTCGATGCCGACCAGCGCGTCGCGTATCGCGCCCATGTTCACCGGCAGCCGATCGCGCAGCGTCTCGATCGCCGTGAGCGCGGCGGCGGCATTAGCGATCTGGTGACGACCGCGAAGCGCCGGGTGCGGCAACGAATACTTCGCGTCGCTAGGGCCGCTGTAACGCCATTGCTTGTCTTCGATCCGCGCGTCGAAATCGATGCCGCGCCTGAGCAGCGGCGCGCCGATCGCGCGTGCATGCTCGACAAGCGAGGCCGGTGGATTCGGGTCTTCGCAAACGGCCGTGCGGCCCGGACGAAAGATGCCGGCCTTCTCGCGGCCGATGTCTTCGCGCGTGGCGCCGAGATAATCGACGTGATCGAGGGCGATCGTGGTCACCAGGGCAACGTCGGCATCGACGATATTGACCGCGTCGAGCCGACCGCCGAGACCGACTTCGAGCACCAACGCATCGAGTCGTGCGCGCACAAACAGCCACAGCGCGGCGAGCGTGCCGAACTCGAAGTAGGTAAGCGGCACGTCACCCCGCACCGCTTCGATCGTCTGGAATGCGTCGACCAGCTCGTCATCGCTGGCCTCGCGTCCCGCGATGCGCACCCGCTCGTTGTAGCGCAGGAGATGCGGTGAAGTGTAAAGCCCGGCGCGATATCCCGCGGCAGCGAGCATCCGCTCGATGAAGGCCGAGGTCGAGCCCTTGCCATTGGTGCCCGCGACGGTGAACACCGGGCAAGCCGGGACGATCGAAAGCCTGTCGTAGACGGTGCGCGCGCGCTCGAGCCCAAGCGCGATCGACTTCGGATGCAGCGTCTCGAGATAGCGAAGCCAGTCGGCGAGCGTCTTGGGCAGGCTCAAGCGTCGGCACTCCGTGTGTCCGGCAGGGAGCGGGCGGAAAGGATGCGGCGGTCAGCCGATCGGTAAGGGCTGACGTTGCAGCAGCGTGAGGATCTTCGGAAGCTCGTTTCTCAATTGACGTCGGTCGACGATCATGTCGATCGCGCCTTTGTCGAGCAGAAACTCGGCGCGTTGAAAGCCTTCCGGCAGCTTCTCACGCACCGTCTGCTCGATCACGCGCGGGCCGGCGAATCCGATCAGCGCACCGGGCTCCGCGATGATGATGTCGCCGATCATCGCGAAGCTCGCCGAAACGCCGCCCATCGTCGGGTCGGTTAGGATCGAGACGAACGGCAGCGAAGCCTTCGTCAGCTCCTGCAGCACCGCTGCGGTCTTCGCCATCTGGAATAGCGAGTGCACGCCCTCCTGCATGCGCGCCCCGCCGCTCGCGGTGATGCACACGAACGGAACGCGGTTCTCGTAGGCGACGCGAACTCCACGCACGAATCGCTCGCCGACGACCGAGCCCATCGAGCCGCCCATGAAGTCGAACTCGAACACGGCGATCACCAGCGCCACCGACTTGATGCTGCCCTGCATCACGATGAACGCATCGGTCTCGCCGGTGTCCTCGAGCGCCGCGGCTAGCCGCTCGGGATACTTCTTCGTGTCCTTGAATTTCAGGCTGTCGACGGGAACCACTTCGGAGCCGATTTCGTAGCGTCCTTCGGGATCGAGGAGCTGCTCGATGCGCTCGCGCGCGCCGACGCGGCCGTGATGCCCGCACTTCGGGCAGACGTTGAGGTTCTTGTCGAGATCGGTGCGATAAAGGACCGCTTCGCACGCCGGGCACTTGACCCACAGACCCTCGGGCACCGCCTTCTTGCTCGCTCCCGGCGTCGCTTTGATTCGAGGCGGCAGAAGCTTCTGAAGCCAGCTCATCTCTCCCCTTGAGGCCTCGTGTGGTGCGGATTCCTAGGCGGCCCGCTTGACGACGCTGTCCACGGCGCCGCGTATTGTAGCGAGCCACGCCGCCGCGCGGCTGGGCGCATCGTCAGCCGGCCCGGACTCGATTTCCTGGATGATCCGGCTTCCGATCACGACCGCGTCGGCGTGCACGGCGATCGCTCGCGCGCCTGCGGCGTCGCGGATGCCGAAGCCTACTCCGATCGGCAGCGCGACGCGCTGGCGGATTTCGGCAAGCCTGCCGATCACTTCGGCGGTGTCGAGATGGCCGGCTCCCGTCACGCCTTTGAGGGAAACGTAGTAGACATAACCCCGCGCGAGGCGAGCGATCGCATCCATGCGCAATGGCGGTGTCGTCGGAGAGATCAGGAAGATCGGAGCAAGCCCGCGCGCCGCGAGCATTGCCGCGAACTCCGCCGACTCCTCGGGCGGATAGTCGACCACGATCACTCCGTCCACCCCGGCCTCGCGCGCGCGATCGGCGAAGGTTGCGGTGCCCATCGCTTCGATCGGGTTCGCGTAGCCCATGAGCACGATCGGCGTCGAGCGATCATTGCGCCGGAACGATGCCACCATTGCCAGCACGTCCTTCATGCCCACGTGCTGCGCGAGCGCGCGCTCGGAGGCGCGCTGGATCACCGGGCCGTCAGCCATCGGATCGGAAAAGGGCACGCCCAACTCGATCACATCCGCACCGGCACCGACCAGTGCGTCAATGACCGGCACGGTCGTTCGCGGCGAAGGATCGCCGGCGGTCACGTAGGTAATCAATGCCGTGCGACCTACTTCGCGAAGTCGCGCGAAAGTGACGTCGATTCGGTTCATCGGCTGCACCGAGCAGTGCGTTGCGGCGGCTCGGCGCCGTGGCGCAACTCGGTCGTCGAGCGGGTCCCGGTTTGCGGCGGTGACTCAACACACGAGTCGCCGCGCACAAACCACCCGCTTAGCGACGACTGCGCCACATCGCGCCTTCGCTCGTCGCACGGCACTGCCCTCTGAGCCACCCTTACCCTCGCCGCGATGGATCGCATTGCGGGCGGCAGTAGAAGTGGAGTCCCGAGCGCTCGGCGACGGTTGCCATGTCCTTGTCGCCGCGTCCGGAGAGATTCACGAGCAGAAGCTGGTCGCGAGAAAGCGCCGGCGCGATCTGCGCCGCGTAGGCCAGAGCGTGGCAGGATTCGAGCGCGGGGATGATGCCCTCGAGCAGGCAGCAATCGTGAAACGCCGCGAGCGCTTCCTCGTCGGTAACCGCGACGTACTGTGCTCGCCCGCTGTCCTTCAGCCAGGCATGTTCCGGCCCGACCCCGGGGTAGTCGAGCCCGGCCGACACGGAGTGGGTCTCCATGATCTGGCCGTCGGCGTTCTGCAAAAGATACGTGCGATTGCCATGCAGCACGCCAGGAGTGCCTGCGCAAAGCGACGCCGCATGGCGACCCGTCTCGAGCCCGTCGCCCGCAGCTTCGACGCCAACGAGCTTCACTTCGGGACGGTCGAGATAGGGATAGAAGATGCCCATCGCGTTCGAGCCGCCACCGACGCAGGCGATGATCATGTCCGGCTGACGACTGGCAAGCTCGGGCATCTGTGCAAGGCATTCGCGTCCGATCACACTCTGGAAATCGCGCACCATCATCGGGTAGGGATGCGGGCCCGCCACCGAGCCGATGATGTAGAAGGTCGTGTCGACGTTCGTCACCCAGTCGCGCATCGCTTCGTTCAACGCATCCTTGAGCGTCTTCGAACCGGACTCGACGGGGACCACTTCGGCGCCGAGTAGCTTCATGCGAAACACGTTCTGCGCCTGGCGCTTCACGTCTTCCGATCCCATGTAGACGACGCACTTCATGCCAAAGCGAGCCGCCACCGTCGCGGCAGCTACGCCGTGCTGCCCCGCGCCGGTCTCGGCGATCACGCGCGGCTTGCCCAAGCGCCGCGCGAGCAGCGCCTGCCCGATGCAGTTGTTGATCTTGTGCGCGCCGGTGTGATTCAGATCCTCGCGCTTCAAGTAGATCTGCGCGCCGCCAAGCTTCTCCGACCAGCGGCGCGCATGGTAAATCGGGCTGGGGCGCCCGACGTAATGCTTGAGCTCGCGCTCGAACTCGGCCACGAAGTCCGGATCGTTGCGATATCGCGCGTACTGGTCGCGCAGCTCGTCGAGCGCGTGGATCAGCGTTTCCGCGACGAACACTCCACCGTACGGGCCGAAATGGCCGCGCGCGTCGGGCAAATCACCCATCTGCACTGTGCACCTCGCGAACGAATGCGACGATCTTGGCTTGACTCTTGATGCCTTTGCGCGGCCGGCCATCCTCACCGGTCAACTCGACGCCGCTCGACACGTCCACGCCCCACGGATGCAGTTGACGGATCGCGGCGGCAACGTTGTCCGGCGTGAGCCCGCCGGAGAGGATCAGGCGTCGCGACGACGCGTCGGTCAGTTGCGGCGGCAGCACGTTCCAGTCGAAGGTCTTCCCGGTGCCGCCGGGCGCCCCGCCGGGCTGATGGGCATCGAACAGCAGCGCGCGCGCACCGGAAAATCGGCTCGCGTATTCTAGCAAATCGGTTTCCGGCTTCACCGGCACCGCCTTGATGTAAGGCCGGCCGAAGCTTGCGCAAAGCTCCGGCGCTTCGTTGCCGTGAAACTGCAGGAGATCGAGCGGAACTTGCGCGAGCGTCGAGCGCACCGTCTCGGGCTGCGGATCGACGAAAAGCCCTACGACCGTCACGAACGCGGGGAGCGCAGCGACGATCGCACACGCCTGCTCGAAATTCACGCAACGCGGCGTGGCGGACCAGAAGTTGAGCCCGATCGCGTCGGCGCCCGCGCGCGCCGCCGCGACTCCATCCTCGACGCGGGTGATGCCGCAGATCTTGACGCGCGTGCGCGTCGCGCCGCCTTCGTTCAGCATCGCGGCACCCGCACGGGCTGAATCGTCGGCGGAAGGTTCCAGCGCGCCGGATAGTCGATGCCGGTCAGATAAAGCCCCGTTGCGGGAAATGTCGGCGCCCCGCGCGTGCGGTCGCGCCCCTCGAGCAGCTCTGGCACCCATGACGCCTGCTGCCGCCCGCTCCCGACGTAGACGAGTGCGCCGACGATATTGCGCACCATGTGCTGCAGGAAGGCGTCGGCGTGGAGATCGAATCGGATCATATCGTTCTCGCGTGCGATTTCGATGCGGTCGAGCGTCTTGAGAGGCGACTTCGCCTGGCATTCGGCGGCCCTGAACGCGGAAAAATCGTGCTTGCCGATGAGCGATTCCGCCGCGCGGCGCATCGGGTCGACAGCGAGGGGACGATGGTACCAGCCGACGCGCTGAGCCAGCAGCGCGGGCCGCACCGCGCGGTCGATGAGCAAGTAGGTGTAATGCCGGCCGGTAGCCGAGAAGCGGGCATGAAAGGCGTCCGGAACCGCGAGCGACCAGCGCACCGCAATCGCCTCGGGAAGCAGTGCATTGACTCCGCGCACCCACGCCGACTCGGGACGCGCGACCTCGCAGTCGAAATGCGCGACCTGCATCGTCGCGTGCACGCCGGCATCGGTGCGGCCGGCGGCGATCGCAGCGACCTTTGTTCCGGCCACTCCGGTGAGCGCACGCTCGAGCGCGTCCTGCACTCCGCTGCCGTCGGCCTGCGACTGCCAGCCGTGGAACGGAGCGCCGTCGTATTCGAATCCGAGCGCGATACGCATGAAAAAAAACGGCGGCTGCTCGAGCCGCCGTTGCCTAGAGTTGGTCGGGTTATGCGAGCTTGGCGAGGAGGCCTTGCGCTTCCGCTTTCTGCTGGTCGTCGCCTTCGTGCAGCACTTCCTGCAGGATTTCGCGGGCCCCCTCGACGTCGCCCATTTCCTGATAGGCCTTCGCGAGGTCGAGCTTGGTGGCGGCATCATGCCACTGCCCGTCGAGCACCGACGGCGTGGGATCCTCGAAGGTCGAGCGCTGCGGATCGAACGCTAGGTCCAGTTTGTCGAGCTCGATCGCGGCCGCTGGACGCGCGAGCTGCGGCGCAGGAGCCCCCGCGCCCACGGCGGCCAATGCGGGCTCGGGCGCAGCCGGTCTCGGCGCGGGCTTCGGTGGCACCACCGGTGTAACCGGCGCTGACATCGGCGGACCGGGCTTCGAAGGCTCGTCGAGATTGAAGTCGAGATCGAATTTCGGAACCGACTCCGGCTCGAAGGAAACATCTTCGCGCGGTGCGGCGCGCTTGCCGTCCGAGCTCTTGGCGAGCGCTGCTGCCCCTGTGGCAGCCACGCCCGCTATGGCCGCGCCTGCGCCCACAGCGGCGGTGCGCGTCGACTTCGCCACCTGCTCGGCAGCACCCGCGAGGATCGCGGCGGGCGTCTTCGCCTCGACGGCAACACCAGAGGTCGGCGAGAGCGAGATCTCGTCGTCGAGCGTAAAGTCTACGGAGCGGCCGACGTGCGGCTCGGGAGCAGCTGGGGCTGCAGGCGCTTCCGCGGCCGCGCGCACCGGAACGGTCGGCTCTTCTCCGGCTGCTTCCGGTGCGGCAGGCTTCGGCTCCGCCGCGGCAGCGGCGAAGGCGGCGGCACTACCCGCTTCGGTGAACATCGGATTGTTCGGGTCGAGCTGGCGGCCGAGCGCCATCGCCTTTTGCCAAACCTCGCCCTGTCCGCCCGAAACCGAGTACAGCTCGCTGGCGACGGTCTCGAAGGCCGAAGGTTTGTTGTGCTGCGCGTGAATCTCAAGCAGCTTGAGGTAGATCTCCTGGCGCTGCGGATCCTTCTTCAGCGCTTCCTTGAGGATTTCCTCGGCCTGCGCGTCGCGCCCGTAGGCAAGATAAACCTCGGCCTCGGCGATCGGGTCGACCTCGTCGGTGTCGATGTTACCCAGACCCTCGCGGCTGAAATCGCTGGCGAGCGAATTGTCTCCAGTGTTGACCACGCCGCCGCCGGTGGAACCGAAGACGGTGTTGGTCTTGATGTCGGTGCCGGAGATGATGCTGTCTTCGAACTTTGTGGTCTTGCGCCGGCGCGTCACGAAGATCGCGGCGAGGCCTCCGAGCAGAACCAGCGGCGCGGCGATGAGCATCCAGCCCGGGGTGTTGGCGAAGAGATCGTCAAGGAACGACGGCGGCGCGGGCGGCGGCGCCTTGGCCTTCGTCGCCTTCCCCTGCTGAGGCGCCGCGGTCTTGGCCTCGGCTACCTTCGTGTCCGGCGCCTTGGTGTCGGTCGCGGAGGCGACTGGAGCGGCTTCGGGGGTCTTTGTCTCCGCCGCCTTCGTTTCCGTCGCTGTTCCTTCCGTCGCCTTCGCGTCAGACGCGGAAGGCGCCGGCGTACTGGAAGCGGGTGCTTGTGCAGCGGCTGCGGAAGCTGTCGTTTGCGCTGCCGGCTCTGCCGCAGCCGGTGCCTGCGCTACCGGTGCCGGCGTGCTCGGAGCTTGCGCTGCGGCAGACGGCGTCGTTGCGGCTTCGGTCTTGGCTGGCTCGCCGGCCTTTGCGCCCTTCGTCGTCTCGGCCTGCTTCTGCATCCCGGCGAGTGTCGAGCTTTTAAGCTCCATCGCCTTCTGCATGTTCTTCAGCGTGGATTCGAGGTCTGCAATGCGCGAATTCGCTTCGCGCAATGCGCGGTCTTTTGCTGCAGCGTCCTCGGTTTGCGCTACGGCCGCGGATCCACCTTTGCCGGCTTCGCGCGAAACCTTGAGCTGATCCTTTCCGGCTTGCGCCGGTGCGCCCTTCTCCTCGGCGGTCGTTATCCTGCCGCCGGCTGCTTGCTGCGTGGGCGCCGCCTCGGTTGTCGGCGCGGCAGCCGCGACGCGATCACGATAAGCGCGCCAGTCCGCGGCTTGCACGCGAACGACCTGCTTCGCCTCGCTCTGACCGACGAGGCCCGGTTGATCGGCAGGCGGGATGGTCAATATCTGCCCCGCGCGCAGACGATTCATGTTCTTGCTGTCGAATGCAGCCTCGTTGCTGCGGAAGAGCGCAACCAACATCTGCTCGAGCGTGACGTCGGCAGGCTTGTATTCCTTGGCGATCTTGGAAAGCGTATCGCCGCGCTTTACCGTATAGCTATTCTCGCCCGCGCCCGCGCGCGGTCCCGCAGCGGCTTCCGTGCCGGTGCGGCGCGCCGGAGCGCGCTCGGCCGCGCGCACGGGAGGCACAGGCTCGACGGCCTGCTGCGTATCGCCCGCGCCCGGTGGATCGAGCAGGAAGGTGTAATTGCGCACGACGCGGCCGGTGGCCCAGTTCACCTCGACGATCAGATCGATGAACGGCTCGTTGAGCGCCTGCGAGGTGGCGACCCTTAGGAAGTAAGTATTGTTCGGTCCTTGCTCGACCGTCACTCGCGCACGCGCAACACCCGGCGGGTATTGCACGTTGTTGTCGCGATAGACCGATGGCTCGGCGACCTTCGCCTGCAGCGTATCGATTTCGTCTTTCTGCGCGGCGGTTAATTCGACGCGCGCCGAGAGCGGCTGGCCGAGACCGGAGTCCACCGTGAGCCTGCCGAGCCCCAACGCAAGCGCCGATGCAGGCAGTGCCGCGACGCCTGCCATCAAGCTGCAAGTGATCAAGGGTTTTACTCGCATGCCGCCCTCAGAAGGCTGATGACCCAAGCTAAATTAACATCATGGAGTTAGCGGCGCAAGCTAAACCTCGGTATTAGCTTACTTTTTTGGCACAAACTTGCCCTTCGTTGCCCTTCGCAGCAGGATCAAGGCAGTCATGGCCGAGCCCCAATGGTGGGATGCAGCGTCAAGCCTTTCACAAGATGTTGTGGATCGCTTATCGCTGTGGATCGCAAACCAGGGGCTGTTGTAAGCGTGTCGCCCTGAGTCGCGGCGCCGGCCCGCTTTAGCTCCGAGGCATAAAACCAGGCGAAAAAACACTGCCGTGCAGCGTTGAGCGCGGTCATGCAAGAAAACGGAAGAGCTATGCCGACGCGATGGTGCGGCGGCGGTCAACGTCCGAGCAGGATGCGAAGCATGCGCCGCAGCGGCTCGGCGGCGCCCCAGAGCAACTGATCGCCGACCGTGAAGGCAGCAAGCATCCCGGGACCCATGGCGAGTTTGCGCAGTCTTCCGATCGGCACCTCCATCGTTCCAGTGACGGCCGCAGGCGTGAGCCGCTTGATGCTTTCCTCGCGCGTGTTGGGTATGACGCGCACCCATTCGTTGCCGGCGGCGAGCATCGCCTCGATCTCCGCGAGCGGCAGATCGCGTCGGAGCTTGATCGTGAGCGCCTGGCTGTGGCAGCGCATCGCCCCGATGCGCACGCAAATCGACTCGACGGGAATTTCGGCGCTACGACTTCGGCCCATGATCTTGTTGGCCTCAGCGCCGCCTTTCCATTCCTCGAGGCTCATGCCGTTCCCGAGATCGCGGTCGATCCATGGAATAAGACTGCCGGCGAGCGGCACGCCCGTATGCTCGGTGGGCAGGCGCTCATCGCGCAGGATGCCTGCCATCTCGCGATCGATGTCGAGGATGCCGGAATCGGGATCGTCGAGAAGAGCCTTCGCCGCGAGATGCGCCTGGCCCATCTGCTGGACGAGCTCGCGCATCGTCTGCGCGCCCGCACCGGACGCAGCCTGATAGGTCATACAGGTCACCCACTCGATCATGTCGCGCTGGAACAACCCTGAGAGTGCCATCATCATCAGGCTGACGGTGCAGTTGCCGCCGATGTAGTTGCGCATCCCTTTCGCGAGCGCCGCGTCGATCACCGGCCGATTGACCGGATCGAGGATGATCACCGCATCGTCCTGCATGCGCAGCGTCTTTGCGGCGTCGATCCAGTAGCCTTTCCATCCGGCCTCGCGCAGCTTGGGGTAGACCGCTGCGGTGTAGTCGCTTCCCTGACAGGTGATCACGACCTCGTGCGCGGAGAGCGCGGCGATGTCGCTCGCATCTTTGAGCGGACCCGTGGGCTTGCCGATCGCAGGGCCCGCGCCGCCGACCTTCGATGTGGTGAAGAACTCGGGCTCGATCAGCGCGAAATCCTTCTCCTCGAGCATGCGTTGCAGCAGCACCGACCCGACCATGCCCCGCCAGCCTACGATCCCTACGCGCATCATTGCTCTCCGCTTCGCTCTTCGATCTCAAGCGCGCCGTCCGGATGCAGGCGCGCCATCATGTACGCGTCCACGTAGCGACCGTCGCGAAAGGCGTACGCGCGAGATGTGCCCTCGATTGCGAATCCGAACTTGCGATAGAGCTCGATCGCCGCGACGTTGTCCGTGTACACACCGAGCTCGAGACGCGTGTAGTTGAGCCATCGATCGGCCAGCTCGATCACCGACTGCATGAGCGCCGTGCCGACGCCGCGGCGCTGCCGATCGTCGCGCACCGCCATGCCGATCGTTCCCACGTGGCGCCGCCGCGGCGACTTCGACGCCGCGTGCAGGCCGGCATTGCCGACTACTTCACCCGCGATCGTCGCGACGAGGAGGTAATCGTTCGGAGAGAACTCGCCGATGCGCTTGCGCCACGCTTCGACCGAGGGAAACGGCAACTGCAACGTGCCGGCGATCGCGCGCGGGCCGAGGAAGGTTGCATGGATCGCTTCCGCGTCGCCGGGCTCGGCGCGGCGCACGACGATGGGATGCCCGGAGGTCATAGCGCGGCGAGCACCGCTTCACCCATCGCGCGCGTGCCGATCGCGCGCTCGCCGGTGCGCGCAATGTCCGCAGTGCGCATTCCTCGCGCGAGCACTCGCCGCACCGCCGCCTCGATCCGCTCGGCAACGTCGGCGCGCGAGAACGTATAGCGGAACATCATCGCGACCGAAAGAATGGTCGCCAGCGGATTGGCGAGGTCACGCCCCGCGATGTCCGGCGCAGAGCCGTGAATCGGCTCGTAGAGTCCCTTGCCGCTCGCGTCGAGCGATGCGGAAGGCAGCATTCCGATCGAGCCGGCGAGCATCGAGGCTTCGTCGGAGAGGATGTCGCCGAACATATTGCCCGTGACAATGACGTCGAACTGCTTCGGGTCGCGGACGAGCTGCATTGCCGCATTATCGACGTACATGTGGGTGAGCGAAACATCCGGATATTCGGCGGCGGTCGCCGTCACGACGTCGCGCCACAGGATCGAGGTGTCGAGCACGTTCGCTTTGTCGACCGAGCACAGCCGGCGTGCGCGCTTGCGCGCGATCTCGAAAGCAAGGCACGCAATGCGCCGCACTTCGGCCTCGCTGTAGAGCATCGTGTCGAAGCCTTCGCTCTCTCCAGCCGTGTTCTTGCGGCGGCCGCGCGGCGCGCCGAAGTAGATGTCTCCCGTCAACTCGCGCACGATCATGAGATCGAGCCCGGCGACGACCTCCGGCTTGAGCGATGACACCGCGGCGAGCTCGGGATGGAGAAGCGCGGGACGCAAGTTGGCGAAGAGGCCGAGCGCCTTGCGAATGGCTAGGATGCCCTGCTCGGGACGCTGCGCGCGCGGCAGCGCATCGTAGCGCGGTCCGCCGACCGCGCCGAGCACGATGGCATCGGCAGATCGCGCGATCTCCAGCGTGCGCGCGGGCAAGGGCTCGCCTGCGGCATCGTAGCCCGCGCCGCCGATCGGCGCGCTGTCCATCTCGATAGGGAGTCCTTCGCCGCGAAGCCGCTCGAGGAGGTTCTGCGCCTGGCCGACGATCTCCGGGCCAATGCCGTCGCCGGGCAGGAGCGCGATTTTCATGGAAGCGGGCACGATGTCTTCTCTGGGCCGCGTTCAGCGGTCGTGAATTTTTCGCCGGATCCCGTGCAGGATCAGGCGAGCCAGGGTTTCTCGGCGAGGTGCTTCGCCTCGAAGGCGCGAATCTCGTCCGCGTGCGCGAGGGTGAGCGCGATCTCGTCGAGACCGTTCAGAAGGCAGTGCTTGCGGAAAGGCTCGATGGCGAAGCGAAAGACCTGCGCGCCGTCGAGCGTGGATACCATTTGCGCTTCCAGATCGATGGTGAGCCGGAAGCCCGGAAATGCTCCGGTTGCGTGGAACAGCCGATCGACTTCCTGCTCCGACAGGACAGCGGGCAGCAAGCCGTTCAGCAAGCAGTTGTTGAAGAAGATGTCGGCGAACGAGGGCGCGATGAGCGCGCGGAAACCGTAGTCGAGAAGCGCCCACGGCGCGTGCTCGCGCGAACTGCCGCAGCCGAAGTTGCGGCGCGCGATCAGGATCTGCGCGCCCTGATAGCGAGCCTGGTTCAGCACGAACTCGGGATTGAGCGGGCGCTTCGCGGCATCACTGCCAGGCTCTCCCCGATCGAGATAGCGCCACGCGTCGAACAGGTTCGGGCCGAAACCCGATCGCTTGATCGACTTCAGGAACTGCTTCGGGATGATGGCGTCGGTGTCGACGTTAGCGCGGTCGAGCGGCGCCACCAGGCCGGTAAGGACGCGAAAGGGCTGCATCAGTGACCTGTTCTGTTAGTAGCCCTTGCTCTTCTGCGCCGCCTTTTCGATCGCGTCGCCGGTCGCCTTCACGTCTTTGCCCACGCCTTCCACCGTATTGCAGGCAGCCGTCAGCATTGCCACAAGGATCACCAGCAGCATGGCAACGAGTTTCATCATCGACTGCTCCTTATCAGCCAAGCTGACGCACGTCGACGAAGTGTCCAGCGATCGCGGCGGCAGCGGCCATCGCGGGACTGACCAAGTGCGTGCGTCCGCCGGGACCCTGCCGACCCTCGAAGTTGCGATTCGAGGTCGAAGCGCAGCGCTCGCCCGGCCCCAATCGATCCTCGTTCATGCCGAGGCACATCGAGCACCCCGGCTCGCGCCACTCGAAGCCGGCGGCGGTGAAGACGCGATCGAGTCCCTCGCGCTCGGCCTGCTGCTTCACCTGCCCGGAGCCGGGCACGACCAGCACCTGCTTCACGTTGTCCGCCTTGCGCCGTCCGCGCACGATCGTCGCCGCGGCGCGCAGATCCTCGATGCGCGAATTCGTGCACGAACCGATGAACACTTTGTCGACCGCGATGTCCTGCATCGCCGTGTTCGGTTCGAGCCCCATGTAGATGAGCGCGCGCTCGATGCCCTCGCGCACGATGGGATCCTTTTCCTTGTCGGGATCGGGCACTCTGCCTTCGATCGTGGTCACCATCTCGGGCGACGTGCCCCAAGTTACCTGTGGGGCAATCGTCGGCGCGGCGATCGTCACTGTGCGATCGAAGCGTGCGTCCGGATCGGACCTCAACCTGCCCCAACTCGCGACCGCTCGATTCCACAGCTCGCCCGTCGGGGCGAACAGCCTGCCCTCGAGGTAAGCGATCGTGGTCTTGTCGACGCCGATCAGGCCGGCGCGAGCTCCCGCCTCGATCGACATGTTGCACACCGTCATTCGCCCTTCCATCGACAGTGTGCGAATCGTCGCGCCGCCGAACTCGATCGCGTAGCCGGTGCCGCCCGCGGTGCCGATCTTGCCGATGATGGCGAGCGCGATGTCCTTGGCCGTGCAGCCGAACGGCAGAGCCCCCTCGACGCTGACCAGCATGGTCTTCGATTTGCGCGTGAGCAGGCACTGCGTGGCGAGCACGTGCTCCACCTCCGATGTGCCGATGCCGAAGGCGAGGCAGCCAAAGGCGCCGTGCGTGCTCGTGTGGGAATCGCCGCAAACGACGGTCATGCCGGGCAAGGTCGCGCCGCTCTCAGGGCCGATGACGTGAACGATTCCTTGGCGCAGGTCGCGAAACGGGAAGTAGGCCTTGGCGCCGTGCTCGCGGATGTTCCGATCGAGCGCGTCGACCTGGACGCGAGAAGTCGGATCGGCGATGCCCTGTTCCCAGTGTTGGGTAGGCGTGTTATGGTCGGCCGTCGCGATGATCGAGCCGCTGCGCCACGGCTTGCGGCCGGCGAGCTTGAGCCCTTCGAACGCCTGGGGGCTGGTGACTTCGTGCACCAGATGGCGGTCGATGTAGAGCAGCGTGGTGCCGTCGCCCTCCGTGCGAACGACGTGGCTGTCCCAAAGCTTGTCGTAGAGCGTCAGGGCAGTCATCGTCGGCTGAGGAAAGGGCGGTCGAACAGTTCAAATTACATTCAAATCTATTGCGGTGCAATAGGTGGCGTGGAGCTTGCTTGCTCCCACGGGCAAGGTGATCCGACGCGATGTTCGACAACCTATCTTTGGAGAGGAAAATCCTGCTGGCGTTCGTCGCCGGTGGCCTGCTGCTGCTCGCCGCGGGATGGTTCGCGGTGGACAGCGGGCGCGCTTATCTCGGGGCCGAGGCCGAGGCAGACCGCTTGCGCGACGCTGAGCGCGCAGTACTCGCGGTCGAGCTCTCGCTGCGCCGTGCCGAATCCGGCCAGCGCGGCTACCTGCTAACGGGCAGACAGGAATACCTGCGTCCCTACGAGCGGGCGATCGAAGACCTCGGAGCGCAAATGGAGGAAACGCGCGAGCTGCTCGCTGATAAGCCCGACGCGATAGCGTTGTACTGGAATGTCGACAAGCTTGTGCGGCTGAAGCTCGCTGAGATCCAGCATACGATCGAAGTTCGCCGCAGCGAGGGTTTCGAGGAAGCACTCAAGATCGTCAACTCCGACATTGGCGCCGTCGAGATGCGCGATATCAGGGTCAACATCGAAGCAATCCAGCGCCAACTCCAGGCACGCAAGGCCGCCGAGCTCACGCGCTCGGCGCAGCGATCGTCCAACACCCTGCTCGGGATGGTCTTTGGCGGCATCGTCGTCGCCTTGCTGTCCGTGGCGGCCTATCTTGTGATCGCATGGGAGCTGCGCGAGCGCCGACAGCTCGCCGTGCGCGTGGAAGCACAAGCCAACCAGGACGCGCTGACGCACCTCCCGAATCGTCGTTTCTTCGTGCAGTGGCTCGGCTTCAATCTCGCGCAGGCCAAGCGCGACGGTGCGGACCTCGCCCTGATGTTCATCGATCTCGACGGCTTCAAGGCCGTCAACGATCGCTACGGGCACGACGCGGGCGACGCACTGCTGGTGCAGATCGCGCGCCGCTTTCGCGCCACACTTCGGGAGTCGGACCTGCTCGCGCGCGTCGGCGGTGACGAGTTCGCGCTGATCGCCCCGAACGCGAAGGACGGCCGAGAGATGGGGCAGCTCGCGCAGCGGCTCCTCAATGCGCTCTCCGACGCCAGTGCACCGAAGCTCGCCGGGGAGCCGGTGAGCGCAAGCATCGGCATCGCGTTCTATCCTGACGACGCGGAAGATCTCCAGGGGCTGGTCGCGGCCGCCGATGCGGCGATGTATGCCGCCAAGCGGGCCGGTAAGAACCGCTTTGCGTTCTACGCCACCTCGGACGCCGCGGCAGTCTGAAGCCGCGAGTTGACGTAAGCAATCGCCGCGTCGAACGCGCCCGGCTCGTACGGATCGAATCGCATCGCCTCGAAAGAGCGCAGCCACGTGAACTGCCGCTTCGCAAGCTGACGCGTCGCCGCGATCCCTTGTGCGCGCAGGCTCTGCTCATCGATATCGCCATCGATATATGACCAGGCCTGGCGGTAGCCGACACTGCGCATCGACGGCAGATCGGGCGCCAGCTCGTAGCGTCGGCGCAAGCCGCGAAGCTCGTCGACCAACCCACGCGCGAGCATGGCATCGAAGCGTGCCGCGATTGCGCGGTGAAGGCGGGCGCGATCCGAAGGAACGAGAGCAACCCTGATTGTCCGTCCGAGCTTCTCTCCAGTCCCGCGCCGACCCTGCAGCTGTGACAACGGAACGCCCGCAAGGCGCCATACCTCAAGCGCGCGCTGGATGCGTTGTGCGTCGGTGGGCTCGATTCGCGCCGCAACGGCGGGATCGACTTGCGCGAGCTCTGCGTACAGCACGGGCCAGCCTTCGCGTGCGGCGCGCGCGTCGAGCTCGGCGCGCACGCGTGGATCCGCAGATGGCAGTGCCGAGAGTCCCTCCGTCAGCGCCTTGAAGTAAAGCATCGTTCCGCCGCAAAGGATGGCAACGCGGCCGCGCTCGCGCGCCCGCGCCACTGCGGCGAGCGCGTCCGATGCGAACCGAGCCGCAGAGTACGCCTCGGTGGGATCGATGACGTCGATCAGGTGATGCGGCACGCGTTCGCGCGTCGCGGCGTCGGGCTTCGCAGTGCCGACATCCATGCCGCGGTAGACCTGCGCAGAATCGACGCCGACGATCTCGCCGTCGAGGCGCTCGGCGAGCGAGAGCGCAAGGGCGCTCTTGCCGCTGGCCGTGGGACCCATCAGCAGAATGGTGGGAACCGCGCTCATCAACGGCCGCGCATGAACAGGCGGTCGAGCTCGGGCAGTGCGAGTTGATACCAGGTCGGCCGGCCATGGTTGCACTGTCCCGCGCGCTCGGTCGCTTCCATCTCGCGCAGCAGCGCGTTCATCTCGTGGATGGTGAGGCTGCGGTGCGCGCGCACCGCAGCGTGACAGGCCATCGTCGAGAGGAGCTCGTCGCGCGCCGCGGTCGCCACCCGGCTGCCTCCGTACTCGCGCAGGTCAGCGAGCACCGCGCGCGCGAGCACTACAGCATCCGCGTCGACGAGCGGCGCGGGCACCGCGCGCACGGCGAGCGTGGATGGACCGAGTGGCGAGATCGAGAAGCCCAGGCCCGTGAGCGCCTCGGCGTTTTCCTCGGCGGCGGCGATGTCGAGCGGGTCTGCGGAGAAACTGGCTGGGACGAGCAGAGGCTGCATCGGCGCGTGGCGATCGAGCGCGGTCTTGAGCCTTTCGTACAGAATGCGCTCGTGCGCGGCGTGCATGTCGACCAGCACCAAGCCGTCGCGGTTCTGCGCGAGTACGTAGACGCCGTGCAGCTGCGCGAGCGCGAAGCCGAGCGGATGCTCGTCGTCGTTCGGAAGATCGGGTCGATCCTGTCGAGGCGCGCTGCGTGCGCCGAAGAGACGCTCGTAGAATGCCGCCGGCTCGCGCGCCGCCAGAGACAACGGCTCCTGCGACGACGGACGCGGCGAGTCGACGACCAGCGGCGGCGTCAATGCTGCGGCCACGCCGAGGCGCTCCGCCGCGGACACGGCGGGCTGATCGGCAGCGGTTGTCGCGAGCGCCTTTTCCACCGCGCGGCGCACGAACTGATGCAGCGCTCCGCTGTCGCGAAACTTCACTTCGATCTTGGTCGGGTGCACGTTGACGTCGACGAGCCTCGGCTCGATCGTAAGCCATAGTGCGTACGCGGGCTGACGATCATGGTGCAGCACATCGCGGTAGGCTTCGCGCAGCGCGTGCGTCAGCACGCGATCGCGAACGAAGCGGCCGTTGACGAAGACGTATTGCGCCTCGCGCCCGGTCGCGGAGTACGCGGGGCGCACTGCCCAACCGAGCAGAACGACGCCGGGGCCGGTCTCGTCGATAACCGCGGCCTGCGCAGCAAAACCCTCGCCGAGCAGCGAATCGATGCGTGCGCGCCGACCTCCTCCGCTCAGGCGATAGCGGACGCTACCGTTGTGGCTCAGCGTGAACGCGACGTCCGAATGCGACAGCGCGATGCGCCGAAACGCTTCCTCGCTGTGTGCGTACTCGGTCGCGTCGGTGCGCAGGAACTTGCGCCGCGCCGGAGTGTTAAAGTAAAGCTCCTGCACCGTGACCGTCGTGCCGGAAGCGAGCGCCGCCGGCTGCGGCACGCCGACTTCGCCGCCATCGACTTCGATACGCCAAGCGTGCGACGCATCGCGGGAACGCGACGTGAGCGAAAGGCGCGACACGGAGGCGATGGAGGCCAGCGCTTCGCCGCGAAAGCCCAGCGTCGCGATCGCCTCCAGATCGCTTGCGACCGCGATCTTGGAGGTCGCGTGCCGCGCCACCGCAAGGGCGAGATCCTCGCGGGCGATGCCCTCGCCGTTGTCGGCCACGCGAATGAGCTTCACGCCGCCGCTCGCGAGATCGACGTCGATCGCCCGCGCTCCCGCATCGATGCCGTTCTCCAGCAACTCCTTGAGCGCCGCCGCCGGGCGCTCGACGACTTCGCCGGCAGCGATCTGGTTGATCAGGTGATCGGGCAGCGCCTGTATCGAGGCCATCAGCACGCGAATCCCTTGGCCCATTGCGCGTAAACGCCGTCGGCCACTTCGGAGAGCGCCGCGAGCCGAGCATCGAGATCCGTGAGGATGTCCCCCCGGCTCTGCGTCGCCCCTATCGTCTGGGCTGGAAGCTCAGCCGAGCCGCTGCGACACCAGGTCTCGACCATATCACGCGTCATCTCGATGTGGCCCTGAAAGGCGATGTGCTTGCCAAGCGCGTAGGCCTGCTCCGCGTTGTACGCGTTGGTTAGCAGCCGTGTCGAACCCGGCGGCAAGCTGAACGCATCGTAATGCCACTGGAAGGTCATGAATGAATCGCGCCCGGCGAACCACTCGCGCGCGCCGTTATCGTCCGTCGTACGCACTTCGCCCCAGCCGATCTCGGCTGCGGCGGCTCGCGTCACAGCGGCGCCCAGCGCTCGCGCGAAGAGTTGGCCGCCGAGGCAATGTCCCAGCACCGGCACATCGGCCTGCACAGCGGAGCGCAAGAGATCGAGCACCGGCGCGTTCCATGGCAGGGGATCGTTCGCGCTCATCGGGCCGCCCATTAGCGCAATCCCCGCAAATGCCATGGGATCGGCTGGAACTTTTTCGCCCGCGTCGAGCGCGATCAGGCGCCGCGGCACCGCGCGGGCATCGAGCCATTCGCCGAGGCGGCCGGGTCCCTCGGTGGGCGAGAAGCGGAGAATGGCAACAGGTTGCACGCGGCGCGGTGAAGCTACGCGCCGCGATCGATGCAGGCGTAGGCCGAATGGTTGTGGATCGACTCGAAGTTCTCGGCTTCGACGCGAAAGCCCTCGAAGCGCGCGTCGCCGGTTAGCCTCGCGGCGATGCCGCGTACCAGGTCCTCGACGAAGCGAGGGTGATCGTAGGCGCGCTCGGTGACATACTTCTCGTCAGCGCGCTTGAGAATTCCGTACAGTTCGCAGGATGCTTCGTCCTCCGCCACCGCGATCAGCTCCTCGAGCGTGATCGATCCCGGATCGCGAGGCCGCACCGCGAGCGTCAGATGCGAGCGCTGATTGTGCGCGCCGTAGTCGGCGAGCGCCTTCGAGCTGGGGCACAGACTCATGACCGGCACGATCGCCGTGACGGTCACCCGGCGAGCGCCGTCGATCGCTTCCGCCCGGAGTTTTACTTCGTAATCCATCAAGCTCTCGACACCGGACACCGGCGCCGCCTTCCTGCGGAACCACGGAAACTCGATCGCGATGCTCGCGCTCTTTGCGTCGAGGCGGGTAAGCAGCGTAGCGAGCAGTGCGGGCAAGCGCGCCAGCGACAAAGGCTCGCCGAGCTCGTCGATCACCGCCACCAGGCGCGACATGTGCGTGCCTTTCTGCTCGGCAGGAAGCGCCACCGACAGGCTGCAGGTGGCGATCGTCGGTTGCGCCGGCGCTCTACCGTCGGCGAACCGAATCGGATAGCGCAGGCTCCGAATGCCTACGCGATCGATCGCGAGCGAGCGCGCGTCCGGATGCGAATGGACGTCGGGGATGACGGGAGTCTCGGGACGATTCATGCGGCCGTTACGTTGCCGTCAACCTATCACGCAGCGGGCTTGGCGATCGGCGTGACCGATGCTCCCGAGCTCTCCGCGCGCCGGGCTCCGAAACGCGTGAGGATCGAGCTGGCGATGCCTCTGGCGTCGAGCCCGCAGTGCGCCTGCTGCGCGGCCGGGTCGCCGTGGTCGACGAACGCGTCGGGCAGTCCAATGTGCAACAGAGGCACGAGGACGCCGTGTTCAGCGAGCGCCTCGGCAACCGCGCTGCCGGCGCCACCTGCGACGACGTTCTCCTCGACCGTTACGAGTGCTTCGTGGTTCTTGGCGAGCCAGGTGATCAGCTCGACGTCGATCGGTTTCACGAAGCGCATGTTGGCCACGGTCGCATCGATCTCTTCGGCCGCGGCGAGGGCGGGAGTGAGCATGCTGCCGAAAGCAAGAATGGCGATGCGATGCGCGCGGCGTCTGGATTCGCGGCGCAGTTCGCCTTTGCCGACGGGAAGCGCCCGCATCTCGCGCTGCACCGAAACGCCCGGCCCGGTGCCGCGCGGATAGCGCACAGCGCTCGGCGTGTCGAGCGTGAAGGCGGTGTAGAGCATCTGCCGGCATTCGTCTTCGTCGGCAGGAGTCATCACGGTGGTGTTGGGAAGGCAGCGCAGGTAAGTGAGATCGAAGCTCCCGTGATGCGTGGGCCCGTCGGCGCCGACGAGCCCGCCGCGGTCGATCGCGAAGACGACCGGGAGATTCTGCAGGACGACATCGTGGATCAACTGATCGTAGGCGCGCTGCAGGAAGGTCGAATAGATGGCGACCACCGGCTTCATTCCTTCGCAGGCGAGGCCCGCGGCGAAGGTGAGCGAGTGTTGCTCGGCGATGCCGACGTCGAAATAGCGCTCGGGAAACTCTTGCGAGAAGCGCACCAGGCCCGAGCCCTCGCGCATCGCAGGCGTGATGCCGATCAGGCGCGGGTCGCGCCTCGCCATGTCGCACAGCCAGTCGCCGAAGACCTGCGTATAAGACGGCTTGGCCGCGGGCTTGGCGACAATGCCCGCTGCGGGATCGAACTTGGGCACGCCGTGATAAAGGATCGGGTCTTCCTCGGCGCGCGCATAACCGTATCCCTTGCGCGTCATCACGTGCAGGAGTTGCGGACCGGAGAGCTCCTTCACGTTCGAGAGCGTCTTCACCAGCGTGTCGAGATCGTGGCCGTCGATCGGGCCGATGTAGTTGAAGCCGAACTCCTCGAACAGCGTCCCGGGCAGCACCATGCCTTTCATGTGCTCTTCCCAACGCTTGGCAAGCTCCTTCACCGGCGGCAGCTTGGAGAGCACTTCCCTTCCGCCGCGGCGAACGGCGTTGTAGAGACGCCCGGAAAGGAGCCGCGCGAGATAATTGTTGAACGCGCCGACCGACTCCGAGATCGACATGTCGTTGTCGTTGAGGATCACGGTGAGATCGGCGTTGGCAGCGCCGGCGTTGTTCAGCGCCTCGAAGGCCATGCCCGCGCTCATCGCCCCGTCGCCGATCACGGCAACGACCGCTCGCCTCTCGGCTTTGCGCTTCGCGGCGATGGCCATGCCCAGCGCGGCCGAGATCGAGGTCGACGAGTGCGCGGTGCCGAAGGTGTCGTACTCGCTCTCCACGCGCCGCGGGAAGCCCGCAATGCCGCCCCATTGCCTGAGCTTCGCCATGCCTTCGCGCCGGCCGGTGAGAATCTTGTGCGCGTAGGTCTGATGGCCGACATCCCAGACGATGCGGTCGCGCGGCGTATCGAAGACGTAATGCAGCGCGATCGTCAGCTCGACGGTACCGAGGTTCGACGAGAGGTGTCCGCCGGTGCTGCTGACCGAAGTCAGAATGAACTCGCGCAGCTCCCGCGCAAGTTGCGTCAGCTCACCGGGCGAAAGCCGGCGCAGGTCGGAAGGGTCGTTGATGCGTTCGAGGAGTTGGCTCATCGGCTTGAGGCGAAGGTCGGCTGGCGCGGCGCTGGTTCGCGCGTGCCGCTCCCTGCGATCAATGCTTTCGCTGCGCAGCCCAATCGGCGATCTCTAGCAGACGCCGGGCCGGCGAGCCAAAAGGGGAAAGCGCCGCACGTGCTTCGACGCGCAGCGACTCGATGCGCTCCCTAGCGGCGGCCAGGCCCGACAGCGTTACGTACGTAGGCTTACGCTGCACCGCATCCTTGCCCGCGGTCTTGCCCAGGCTCTGCGCGGTGCCTTCGACATCGAGGACGTCGTCGACAACTTGGAAACCGAGTCCGATGGCCGATGAGTAACGGTCGAGTGCCTCGTTCTCGTCGGCAGTCATGGGCCGGCCACACGCCGCGCCGAGGCGAACCGCCGCCCGGATAAGCGCACCTGTTTTGAGTGCGTGCATCGCTTCGAGTTCAGATAACGCGAGCGTTTGTCCCGTGCTGGCGAGATCGATCGCCTGTCCTCCGGCCATGCCGGCGGCGCCGGCGGCCCGCGCAAGAAGGCTCAGCTGTGCCGCGTCACGCGCGCCCGCGGCGAGTGCCTCGAACGCGAGGCTTTGCAGAGCGTCGCCGGCGAGGAGCGCGGTTGCTTCCCCGAAGGCGACATGGCAGGTCGGCCTGCCCCGGCGAAGCACATCGTCGTCCATGCAGGGCAGATCGTCGTGCACGAGTGAGTAGGCATGGATCAGTTCGACCGAAGCCGCTGCGGCATCGACTCTGTCCGGCTCCGCCGCGGTGGCCTCGCCCGCCGCGTAAGCGAGAAGCGCGCGCATTCGCTTGCCGCCGCCCAGCACCGCGTAGCGCATCGCACGATAAAGCTCCGCCGCCGACTCCTCGCGCGGCGACAGAACGCGCTCCAGCACGCCCTCGACGCGCCGCGCACGCTCGCTCGACCAGACCGCGAACGCGACGTCAGGATCCATCGTTTCCGCCTTGCGTTGAGGCTTCGGCGGCCTCCACTGCGAACGCCTTGAGCACACCACGCTCGAGCACCTGGACCTGTTGCTGCGCGTCCTTGAGAGCGGCCTGGCAATACTGCAGCAGTTCGGCGCCGCGCCGGTGGGCGGCAAGCGTCTCGGCCAGAGGTAGCTGTCCGCCCTCCATCGTGGCGAGGATGCCTTCTAGCTCGGCTAGAGCCGCTTCGAAGGTCTGCGGGGAATGGGGGGTCTCGGCCATCGAGAAAAATGTGCTTCGGCCGCACCTGGAGCGGGCGAATGCAGGAGGGAACGTGTGAAAGTACCTTATCTCGCCAACTCCGGTCAACGCGTCGAGAGGAACTCCGCCGTGGACCGGGAGGCCATTTCCCAATATAATTCCACCCTCAATTTGACGACGCAGCCTTGATACGAGCTTTTCGTGCGGGCTGACTTAGCAAAGCGGTTGAGGGGCGTACGGTTTTGGCCCCTCATATTGTTTGTTGGGTTGGCGGTTTACGAAAGGAAAGGCTGATGTCCAATCTCGCTACTGCGGATCGGCTCCGACAGGCCACGTCGCAGTTGCCCGCTTCCTGGTATTGCGATCCTGCCATGCTCGAGGCCGAGCGCCGGCTGCTGTTTGAGCCGGGTCTCGGCTACGTCGGTCACGAGCTGATGGTGCCGAACGTTGGCGATTACTGCGCGCTCTCCTGGCGTGACAACGCGCAAGCTCTGGTGCGCAGCGGGGGCGGCGTCGAGCTGCTATCGAACATCTGCCGCCATCGCCAGGCGGTGATGCTGAAGGGCCGCGGCAACGCGCAGAACATCGTCTGCCCGCTGCATCGCTGGACCTACGATCTCAACGGCCTTTTGCTCGGCGCTCCGTACTTCGAGGAGCAGCCCTGCGTGAAGCTCGCGTCGACGCCGCTCAAGCGCTGGCACGGGCTGCTCTTCGACGGAGCGCGCGACCCTAAAGCGGACCTCGACGGTCTAGCCGTCGCCTCTGACTTCGACTTCTCGAACCACGTGCTCGACCGCATCGAGATCCACGAATGCGGCTACAACTGGAAGAGCTTTGTCGAGGTCTACCTCGAGGACTATCACGTCGGACCGTTCCATCCGGGGCTCGGGCAGTTCGTGACCTGCGACAACCTGCGCTGGCAATTCGCCGACCGCTATTCGGTTCAGACGGTGGGCATCAACAACGCGTTGGCCAAGCCCGGGACCAAGACCTACGAGCGCTGGCACAAGGCGGTGCTCGATTATTATCGCGGCGAGCCGCCGAAGCATGGCGCGATCTGGGTGACGATCTACCCGAATATCATGCTCGAGTGGTATGCGCACGTGCTGATCGTGAGCACGCTTATTCCTCGTGCCGTCGACCGCACCACCAATGTCGTCGAGTTCTATTATCCCGAGGAGATCGCGCTGTTCGAGCGCGAGTTTGTCGAGGCCGAGCAGGCCGCCTACATGGAAACCGCAGCCGAGGACGACGAGATCGCAGAGCGAATGGACGAGGGACGGCGCGCGCTCTACAACGCCGGCCGCAGCGAAGTCGGCCCCTACCAGTCGCCGATGGAAGACGGCATGCAGCATTTTCACGAGTTCCTGCGGCGAGAGCTGGCTTAGGACTTCGAGCGCCGCAAATACGTCCCCCTGCCCGCAGCACACGGGGGATCCGCGAGAAGCCCATCCAGCCGACGCGCTACCTGTTCCCGATGAACCGCAGGTGCAGAGGCTGGGCTGGATTTACGGCGATTGCGTTACATGTCTACTTGCGTGCGAATTGATTCGCACCTACGCACGCGATGATTTACGACACACTGATCTCGACCGGCGATCTCGCACGCCAGCTCGACGATCCCCGCCTCGTGATCGTCGACTGCCGGCACAATCTCGCCGACGTCGACGCGGGCGAGCGCGCTTATCTCGAAGCACACATCCCGGGCGCGTGTTTCATGCACATGGACCGCGATCTCTCCGGCGTCAAGAACGGACGCAACGGGCGCCATCCGCTGCCCAAGGCGCAAGTGATCGCGTCGAAGCTCGGGGCTGCAGGCATCGATGCCTCGAAGCAGGTGATCGCCTACGATCAGAATGCAGGCATGTGGGCGTCGCGCCTCTGGTGGCTGCTGCGCTGGCTCGGACACGATGCCGTCGCAGTGCTCGACGGAGGATTCGATAAGTGGCTCGCGGAGCGTCGGCCGACGAGCAAGCTCGAACCCGATCCGCGCGCGACCAGGTTTGTGCCGAAGCCGGCACAGCGGGTCGCCTCGGCCGATGAGATTTTGCGTCATCTCGACGACGAAGCCTTGTTGGTTCTCGATGCACGCGCTCCGGAGCGCTATCGCGGCGACGTCGAGCCGATGGATCCAATCGCCGGTCACATCCCGGGAGCGCGCAACCGGCCGTACACGGAGAATCTAGCAGCGACTGGAGTCTTCAAGCCGGCTGCGCTGCTGCGCTCCGAATTCGAAGCGCTGCTCGAGGGGAGATCGCCCTCCACCGTCGTGCATCAATGCGGCTCGGGCGTGACCTCATGCCACAACGTTCTCGCCATGGCAGTGGGTGGTCTCGCGGGATCGAGGCTCTATCCGGGGTCGTGGAGCGAGTGGGTAGCCGATCCCGCGCGGCCGGTGGCGCGCAGCAGGGCTACCGGCTCGTCCTGAATCTGCTTCGCGCCGCGAAGCAGCGTTTCATCGCACCTGGCACGTGATTCGTCGCCTCGTTCTTGAGCCCGTAACAGGGCATCCGTAATCTGCCGTATCGAACGCGGGTGAATCCATCGGCAACGGTGGCTGCATCCAAGGTGGTACAAGCGCCGGGAAAGCAAGCCGGCGACGACGCCGGGCAGATGACGGCACGACGACAGTAATGAGGCGATCATGAAAAGAGCATTCAGAACGTGGCTACCTGGCACCTTCGGCGCGCTCGTCGGCATAGCGATCGTGGCCGCTTTCGGCAGCGGTGTGGCTCCAGTGCAGTCCGGCACCATCCTGCAGGCCGGCGCGAGCCTCGGCCGAGCCGTCGCTGAATTCACTGCAATCGGCTTTGCGCTGGGCTTCGCTGCCTTCGGCCTGCGCCGCTTCGTTGCGCACGTCATTGAAGCGCGCCGCCGCGCAGTGAGCGCGGCCGCCACCACCAGGCAAACCATGATGCCGGTCAACGTCGTAACGATCCCGCGTCTCGTCGACGCCACGGCATCGGAATTCGACGATGGAGCGCGCCCGGCGTTTGCGCCCGTGACCTCCCTCACCGAAGCGCAGGTCGAACGCGAACGCGCACGCCGGCTCGGCTACTCCGGCATGAGCGGCCAATCGGCCAGGCTGCGATAACTCGGGCCGCTCGCCATCGTCTCGGAGGCCATCAGCGCGAACGAGCTGACTCTCCAGATGATGGGTACGGAGAGACTGCGTCGAATTCCGACTTCCACGCGTCGCGCCAAGGTCAGGTGCGGCGCATAGGGACGTTCATCGACCGGAAACCTGCGCGCGCTCAGCTCGCCTGCAAGGCGTTTCTGCAGCGCGACGAGCTCGAGTTGCGGCGCCGAAGCTCCCAGCCATGCGATACCGGCCTTGCGAAAGCAGCCGATCTCGTCGAGCGTCAGGGCGAAGCGCGAGCCACCGACGCGCGCCGCGAGCGCGCAAAGCGCAGCCATCCGGCTCGTTGGCTGTTCTCCGAGGAACGCGAGCGTGAGATGGACGTTCTCCGGTGCGGTCGGCCGCCCGCGCGCCTCGCGCGCGACGTCTGCGGCCAGCGCGGCAAGCGAAGTGCGTATCGAAGGTTCGGGCCACACTGCGAAAAAGACGCGGAGCGCTGCTACGGCCATTGCGTCAATATAAAACAACGGCGCGACTCCCGGAGGAGAGCCGCGCCGTCATCGACGACAGGAGATTCGATCAGGCGTTGGCGACCGATAGCTCGGCCTTGGGCTTTTCGAAGAATTGCTCGTCCTCGGTCGAGCCCTTCAGCGCGGTGGTCGACGATTGCCCCGCCTGGACAGTCTGCGTCACCGCGTCGAAGTAGCTGGTGCCGACTTCGCGCTGGTGCTTGATGGCCGTGAATCCCTTCGCCACCGCGGCAAATTCGGCCTCCTGCAATTCCACGAACGCCGTCATCTGGTTGCGTGCGTAGCCATGCGCGAGATTGAACATGCTGTAGTTCAGACTGTGGAAGCCGGCGAGCGTGATGAACTGGAACTTGTAGCCCATCGCCGCCAGCTCTTTCTGAAACTTCGCGACCGTGGCGTCGTCGAGATTCTTCTTCCAGTTGAACGACGGCGAGCAATTGTAGGCGAGCATCTTGCCGGGATAGACCGCATGGATCGCCTCGGCAAAAGCCTTCGCAAAGGCGAGATCGGGTTTGCCGGTTTCGCACCACAGGAGATCCGCATACGGCGCGTAGGCTAGACCGCGCGCGACCGCCTGCTCGAGCCCGTTGCGCGTCTTGAAGAAGCCCCCGACTGTGCGCTCCCCAGTGCAAAAGGGCTTGTCGTTGTCATCGATGTCGGAGGTAACGAGATCAGCGGCTTCGGCATCGGTGCGCGCAAGGATGAGCGTCGGTACTCCCATGCAATCGGCGGCGAGTCTCGCCGCGACGAGCTTCTCTACCGCTTCGCGCGTGGGGACCAGCACCTTCCCGCCCATGTGTCCGCACTTCTTGACCGCGGCGAGCTGGTCCTCGAAGTGCACGCCCGCCGCGCCGGCGTCGATCATTGCCTTCATCAGCTCGAACGCGTTGAGCACGCCGCCGAATCCCGCTTCAGCGTCGGCGACGATTGGGGCGAAGTAGTCGGTGTGCCCCTTCGCCTCCATGTGCTGAATCTGGTCAGCGCGCACGAAAGCGTTGTTGATACGACGAACGACGGCGGGAACGGAATTGACTGGGTAGAGGGATTGATCCGGATACATCTCGCCGGCGATGTTGGCGTCCGCTGCGACTTGCCAGCCCGAGAGGTAGATAGCCTTCAGTCCGGCCTTGACCTGCTGCAGCGCCTGGTTGCCGCTCATCGCGCCGAGCGAATTGACGAAAGACTCCTCGGCGAGAAGCTTCCAGAGCTTCTCTGCGCCGCGCCGCGCAAGGGTGTGCTCGATGTGCACGGAGCCACGCAGCCGTACGACGTCTTCCGCGCTGTAACCCCGCTTGATGCCTTTCCAGCGCGGGTTCTCCGCCCAGTCCTTGCTCAGCCGTGCCGCTTCCAGATCGTAGTTCATCGCTCGCTCCTGTTCGCGTCCCTCGGTGCTTGCAACAACAAAGCGTCGGTGCCCCGGTCATCAGCGTTCAAGTCACCTTGCGATCAACTTAGCAAAGATGCAGGGTGCGCACAATAGGAATTGCGGCATTGCAGTATCAGATTTACTCCTACAAATCAAACAGTTAGAAATCGTTTCCGCAGGATGGAATAAAAGCACCGTCGATCAGGCAAAGTGTTGTTGCGACGCACGACCGACGCTAGGGGGCGACGCATCGCGCATTTCTCTCCAATGCTTTGATTCGGTGCGGTAAAGCGAGAACTACCCATTGCTTACTCCTCGGGACAGAGTGCTCGGCTCTCCGGAATCGTGTTCCATTCCGCAGCGGGGGCGCCGTCGCGCAAATACAACGGAGGTCCGAGCAGACGGTATGCGCGAACCTTTCTAACGCGAGGTCGTGGACCCCGAGGCCCGTCGCCTCTGGCTTTGCTGTGGTTACCGGTCCCGCAGCGCCAGCATCGCCGCGAACAGCTTCGGGTCATCCCACGGTGCATCCACTGGATACTCGCGCAAATAACGGCTGCCTGGGTCGCGAAGCCACTCTTGTGGGAAATGCGCAAAGGTGCGGCCTTCGTCGCGCGGGTCGAGGTCTGTGCGCGCCGAGAAAGGCTTGCGGTGGAATCCGGCATGAAACGCCGCGGCGAGATCGATGCCTACGAGTGCCGCGGCATGTGTGCCTGGCGTCACTCGGCGGTTGATATCCAAGAGAAAACAGTCGCCGGTCTGCTCGTCCGTGACGAATTGGATCTCGAACAGACCGCTCATCCCGAAACCCTCGACGAGTCTTTTGGAAGCTTCACGCATGCTAGGGACCTGCACATAGCGCGTTACAGTTGCGGGACCCGTGGGTTCCGGATTCGCCATGAGCTGTTCGCGCGAAGCGCTGGCCAGGAGCGCACCGCGCATCGCAGCGACCGCATGGTGGCGGACGCGCCCTGCGATGCGGGCCTGGATGAGGATGTGCAGGCCGTTACCCTCCAAGTTTAGATCGGTCTTGCCGGAGAGCCGCGTGTACGCCTCGATGAAACCGGTCCGTGTGTTGGCCATCGCGACGCGGGCGCCAGTGCTGGAAAAGGTTCGCTTCAAGACAACGTCGAAGTTGTGCGCAGCCGCGAATGCTTCCGCTTCCAACGGGTCAGTGACCGCGATGAAGGGCGGCACGCGAATGCCAAGCTTCTGACCCGCAGCGGCGAGCAGGGCCTTGTCAATGCTCGTCCGGTAGTGCTCCGGGTCGCCGATCGATTCGCGGATGAGACGCGCCAGCTTGAGATGCACGGTGGGGTGCATGCCCGGCGGCGGCGTCAACACAAGCGTCTGCAGCAGCCGCTGCGCCATGTCGTCGCAGGAGATGACGAGCTGAGGAGTAAAGGAGTCGACTGCCGCGGTGAATGCATTCAGCCACTGCAGCGTGGTCGCGGCATCCGGAAGATGCCGCACTGCGCTCACGAAACGGCTCGCCTCCGCGAGCGTGTTCTTCGGCGTCAGCATCGACACCGAGAAACCCGCTTTCACCAATCGCTCGGGAATGCGCGCGGTGCCGATCCAGCGCGGCACGGTAGAAATCAGCAGCGCGGATGTAGCCATCGCGGGGCGAAGTCGAAGCGGCGAAGAAACAACGGGACGCTAGTGGCCGGGCGCCGCGCATCGTATCACAGGCGGACGGCGTGCAGGCCGACGGAGGTCGAAGGCGGCATGACGAAGCCCATCGTCAGGAGAGCATGTCGGCCCAGATCTCGCGCGCCCAGGCCCGCGCGTCTGCGCCTTCCTCCGTACTCGGCGCGGCGGACACCTCCGTGCGTCCGTCGACGGGCAGCATGGTCTTCGCTGCCGTGTCGTAGCGGTGGATCGAGGCGACGTGAGCCGCTTGCCGATCGTCGACGAAGCTGTAACAGATGTTTTCGAGCAATGGCGAAGCATTTACTTCCTTGCCGGCGAGCAGAGCGACCACGGCCGCCGCGCAAATCCTCGCCTGCCGGTTCGCCGTGTGTCCCGCCTTCGCCATCAGCGGCGCAGTCTGGATCGCATCGCCGAGCACATGAATCGCCGCTACGATCGACTCATAGGTCAGGAAGTCCACCTGGCAGAAGCGCGCGTTGGCGTTCGCCATGCCGAGCTGCCGTGCGATGGCACCGGCGCATTGCGGCGGAATCACGTTGAGCACGTCCGCCCTCACACTCTCGAAGTCGAGCTTCGCCGTCATGGTGCTCACGTCGACGTCCTCGAGCTCGCTCTCGGCGCGGTAGTCCACCATGCGTTTATAGCGCTCGCTCCACGCCCTAGTGAAGATCGCCTTCGTCGATTGCACTTCCGGATTTGCGTCCAGCACGATGACTTTCGACCGAGGCTTGTGCTGCTGGAAATAGAACGCGACTTGGCAGGCGCGCTCGTACGGCGCGGGCGCGCAGCGATAAGGCATCTTCGGAATGTGCAGCACGAACACGCCGCCGTCGCGCATCGTTTCGAGCTGGCGACGAAGCGCCGCTGTCTGCTCCGGGGCTTGCCATGCGTGCAGGATCTTGCTCCTCGCTTCCGGGCTCGCGAGCGAGGGCACTGCGTCCCACATGAAGTCGATGCCTGGCGAGAGGATCAGCCGGTCGTAGACGAGGCTTGCTCCATCGGCGAGCCGCAGCTTGCGCGCAACCGGATCGATCGCCACCGCTTCGCCACGCACTCGGCGAACGCCCCAGCGATCGAGGCCGTCGTAACCGAGCGTGATGTCGGCGAGCGCCAGGCTACCGCCGATGACGAGGTTCGACATCGGACAGGAGACGAACACGGTTTCGCGCTCGACGAGCACGACATCGATCGCACTGCCGCTCAGCTCGCGGACGTACTTCGCCGCAGTGGCCCCCCCGTAACCGCCGCCCACCACAACGACTCTCGCGCCCGCGACTGCCGATGCTGCGCGAACGCCAAGCGCCGCGCCGGCAAGCCACGCCGCGCCCGCCGCGAGAAAATCACGCCGCGTTGACTGCATCGCAAAAGAGAACGGGGGCGCTTCGGCCCCCGTTCGCATGCATGCCGCGTCCGTCGCTCAGGCGACCGCCTCCGGCTCCTCGGGCTGCTTCGCTTCCTCGATGAACATGAGCTTGACCTGGTCGTCGTCGCCAATGTCTATCGTCACTTTGCCGCCGTTGGCGAGCCTGCCGAAGAGAAGCTCGTCGGCGAGCGCCTTGCGGATCGTGTCCTGGATCAGCCGCGCCATCGGCCGCGCGCCCATCTGCGGGTCGAAGCCCTTGCGCGCCAGAAACTCCTTCAGTGCCGGCGTAAACGAAGGCTCCACCTTCTTCTCGTGCAGCTGGGCCTCCAGCTCGAGCAGGAACTTGTCGACCACGCGCAGGATGACCTCGTGATCGAGCGCGGCGAAAGAGATGGTCGCGTCGAGCCGGTTGCGGAACTCCGGCGTAAACATGCGCTTGATCGATTCCATCTCGTCGCCGGCCTGCTTGTTGTCGGTGAACCCGATTGAAGTCTTCGCCAGCGTCTCCGCACCCGCGTTCGTGGTCATGACCAGGACCACATTGCGGAAGTCGGCCTTGCGTCCGTTGTTGTCGGTGAGTGTGCCGTGATCCATCACCTGCAGCAGGATGCTGAAGATGTCGGGGTGCGCCTTCTCGATCTCGTCTAAGAGCAGCACGCTGTATGGGTGCTTGGTAATCGCCTCCGTCAGCTGCCCGCCCTGGTCGAAGCCGATATAGCCAGGTGGCGCGCCGATCAGACGCGACACCGCGTGGCGCTCCATGTATTCCGACATGTCGAAGCGGATCAGTTCCACGCCCAAGCAATAGGCAAGCTGACGCGCCACCTCGGTCTTGCCGACGCCGGTCGGTCCGCTGAAGAGAAAATTGCCGATCGGCTTGCGGGGATTGCCGAGCCCCGAACGCGTCATCCTGATCGCGGACACGAGCGCGTCGATCGCCTGGTTCTGGCCGAAGACGACGTTCTTCAGGTCGCGGTCGAGGGTCTTCAGGGCATTGCGGTCGTCAGCCGTGACGCTCTTCGCCGGAACGCGAGCTATCTTGGCCACGATCTCTTCGATCTCAGCCTTGCTGATCACCTTCTTCTGCTTCGACTTCGGCAGGATCCGCTGCGCCGCGCCGGCCTCGTCGATCACATCGATCGCCTTGTCGGGCAGGTGCCGGTCGTTGATGAAGCGCGCCGAGAGCTCCGCCGCGGTGGTCAGCGCCGATGGCGCGTATTTCACGCCGTGGTGCTGCTCGAAGCGCGTCTTGAGCCCCTTCAGGATCTCGATCGTCTCGGCGATCGTTGGCTCGGTCACGTCGATCTTCTGGAAGCGACGCGAGAGCGCGTGATCCTTCTCGAAGATTACGCGGTACTCGTTGTAGGTCGTCGCGCCGATGCATTTGAGCGCACCGGAGTTGAGCGCGGGCTTGAGCAGGTTCGACGCGTCGAGCGTCCCTCCCGAGGCGGCGCCGGCGCCGATGATGGTGTGAATCTCGTCGATAAAGAGGATGGTGCGCGGATTCTCGGTGAGCTGCTTCAGCACGGCCTTCAGCCTCTGCTCGAAGTCGCCGCGGTACTTGGTGCCCGCGAGCAGCGCGCCCATGTCAAGCGAGTAAACGGTGAAGCTCTTCAGCATCTCGGGCACTTCGCCGTCGTTGACGCGGCGCGCCAGCCCTTCGGCGATGGCGGTCTTGCCGACCCCGGCTTCGCCGACCAGCAGCGGATTGTTCTTGCGCCGCCGGCACAGCACCTGGATCACGCGCTCCAGTTCGTGCTCTCGCCCGATCAGCGGATCGATCTTCCCGTTCTTGGCGAGCTGGTTGAGGTTGATCGTGTAGGCGTCGAGCGCGCCAGCCGACTGCTGCTCGCCTTCGCCCTCCTCCTTCGCCGATTCCGGCTTCTCCTGCTTCTGCTGCGCGTTCTTGGTGATGCCGTGCGCGATGTAGTTGACCACATCGAGCCGCGTCACCCCGCGCTGGTTCAGGAAGTAAACGGCGTGCGATTCCTTTTCGCCGAAGATCGCCACCAGCACATTGGCGCCGGTCACCTCTTTCTTGCCCGAGGACTGCACGTGCAGGATGGCGCGCTGGATCACGCGCTGGAAGCCCTGCGTCGGTTGCGTGTCAGCATCCGAATGCGGTGAGAGCCGCGGAGTGTGCTCGTTGATGAAATCAGTGAGCACGCCGCGCAGCTCCTCCAGATCGACCCCGCAGGCCTTGAGGACTTCGGCCGCCGAAGGGTTGTCGAGCATGGCCAGCAGCAGATGCTCGACGGTGATGAACTCGTGTTGCTTCTGCCGGGCTTCGACAAAAGCCATGTGGAGGGAGACTTCCAGTTCCTGCGCGATCATGTCTGTCCTAACGGCGGCCGGAGCGCTTCGCTACGATACCGCATTAACGCCTAAGTCTCCTCCATCGTGCACTGCAGCGGGTGCTGATGCTTGCGCGCGATGTTCACCACCTGATCGACTTTGGCGGCGGCAACTTCCCGCGTGTACGTCCCGCATACCCCCATGCCTTCGCGATGCACCTGCAACATCACCTGGGTCGCTTTTTCACGGCTCATCGCGAACACAGTCTGCAACACCACGACGACAAAGTCCATCGGGGTGTAGTCATCATTGAGCAGGATCACCTTGTACAGTGGCGGAGGCTTGAGGCGGGTTTTCTCGACCTCGAGGACGCTCCCATCCTGTTGCTGGATCGCCATGAACGTACCGGAAAGCCGACGTCCGATGCTCTAATGTTTGATGATTGCAACAGATTTTTCAAGTGCAGGGTCAATTTTCGCTTTCAAGCTTGACTTCACTGTCGCAAAGCGCGTACAAAATTCCTCGTTTGGCCCAGGAGGTCTGCTGTCCCGGTCTGTCGCCGTCGCTCGTGCTCAAGCGCTTGCCGTAGATAGTAACTGCTCTCCAGACAAACAATTCCCTCATTACCTGCAAGGAAGAGAGCCTTATGGCAACAGGCACGGTCAAGTGGTTCAACGACGCGAAGGGCTACGGGTTCATCACGCCGGACGACGGCGGCGAAGACCTGTTCGCGCATTTTTCGGCCATTCAGATGAACGGCTTCAAAACGCTGAAGGAAGGTCAGAAGGTGAGCTTCGAAGTCACCCAGGGACCCAAGGGGAAGCAAGCCGCCAACATCCAGGCCGCCTGATTCGGGCGCTGCCGAAAGAAAAACCCGCCGCGAGGCGGGTTTTCTTTGAACTCCTGGCCGAACGTGCTGCGCCGCTACATCCGCTCGATCATGGCTTTGCCGAATCCTGACGTTGAAACCTGCTTGGATCCCGGCATGAGCCGCGCGAAGTCGTAGGTCACAACCTTGTCCGCGATGGCCTTCTCCAGGCTCTTGACGATGAGCTGCGCGGCTTCCTTCCATCCCATGTGCGTGAGCATCATCTCGGCCGACAGGATCTCGGAGCCCGGATTGACGTAATCCTTGCCCGCGTACTTGGGCGCGGTGCCGTGGGTCGCCTCGAACATGGCAACCGAGTCGGACATGTTGGCGCCAGGCGCGATGCCGATGCCTCCGACTTCCGCTGCGAGCGCGTCGGAAATGTAGTCTCCGTTGAGGTTCAGTGTCGCGATGACGTCGTACTCATCGGGGCGCAGCAGGATCTGCTGCAGGAACGCGTCGGCGATGACATCCTTTACTACGATGTCACGGCTCGTCCTCGGGTTCCTGAACTTGGACCAGGGTCCGCCATCAACCGGCTGCGCGCCGAACTCCTTCTGCGCCAACGCGTAGCCCCAGTCGCGGAAGGCGCCTTCCGTGAACTTCATGATGTTGCCCTTGTGCACCAGCGTCACCGACTTGCGGTCGTTCGCAATGGCATACTGAATCGCCTTGCGCACGAGCCGCTCGGTGCCTTCGCTCGACACGGGTTTGACTCCGATTCCGGACGTCGCCGGGAAGCGGATCTTCTTGACGCCCATCTCTTTGACCAGGAACTCCGTGAGCTTCTTCGCTTGAGCGGAGCCGGCCGCCCATTCGATACCCGCGTAGATATCCTCCGAGTTCTCTCGAAAGATGACCATGTCGACCTTCTCCGGCGCCTTGACCGGGCTCGGCACACCGGCGAACCAACGCACAGGTCGCAGGCACACGTAGAGGTCGAGCTCCTGCCGCAGCGCGACGTTGAGGCTCCGGATGCCGCCCCCCACCGGCGTCGTGAGCGGCCCCTTGATCGATACCACGTACTCCTTGAGGATCGCCATCGTCTCGTCCGGCAGCCAGACGTCCGAGCCGTAAACCCTGGTCGATTTTTCGCCGGCGTAGATTTCCATCCAGTGGATCTTGCGCCGGCCGCCGTAGGCTTTGGCCACTGCCGCATCAACGACCTTGACCATGACCGGCGTGATGTCAACGCCCGTGCCGTCGCCTTCGATATAGGGAATGATCGGCTGGTCCGGGACGCTGAGGCTGAAATCCTTGTTGACAGTGATCTTCTGGCCACCGCTGGGGACGGTGACGTGCTGATAGGCGGGCATCGGGGAACTCCTCGGAGGCAACTGCGATCGCAGAGCAGGCGTGGATTATCCCGGATTCCGGTGGATCGCGCGACTGCGTAGAATTGATCTTGATCATGATCCGCCGCCTGTTTGCGCGCCTCATTCCCGGCAGACCCAGCGGCGAGGCGCGTATCTACGGGCCCGAGAAACATCCGGTTCGGCGCGGCCAGCTCTCGCGCGGTGCGCTCGACGTTGCGCGCAAGCTGCAGCAGGCCGGGTTCAGGGCCTTCATCGTAGGCGGCGCCGTGCGCGATCTCATGCTGGGAATCGCGCCCAAGGACTTCGACATCGCCACAGACGCCACGCCCGAGCAGGTGAAGCCGCTCTTTCGCCGCGCGTTCATCATCGGCCGGCGTTTCCGCCTCGTGCACGTGCTACTAGGGCCGGAGACCGTGGAGGTTTCCACATTCCGCGGTCGGCAGACCGGAGACGATGCGGCCGACGAGCACGGTCGCCTCCTCACCGACAACGTGTTCGGCACCCAGGCCGAAGACGCGATCCGACGCGATTTCACCATGAACGCGCTCTACTTCGATCCGGCGAGCGAGAGCGTCTGGGACTTCGTCGGAGGAGTGGCCGACGTCAAGGCGCGGCGCCTGCGGCTGATCGGCGACCCGGTCACGCGCTTCCGCGAGGATCCGGTGCGCATGTTGCGCGCGGCACGGCTCGCGGCCAAGCTAGGGCTCGCCATCGAGGCGAAGACCGCGGCGCCGATCCCGAAGCTCGCACCGCTGATCGAGAACGTGCCGCCGGCGCGCCTTTTCGACGAGATGGAGAAGCTGCTCCTGTCGGGCCACGCGGTGGAGTCGCTCAAGAGCCTGCGCCGGCACGGTCTGCACCACGGCATGCTGCCGCTGCTCGACGTGATCCTCGAGCAGCCGCTCGGCCAGCGCTTCATCGAGCGCTCTCTCGCCAACACCGATAAGCGCGTGCTCGAGGGTAAGCCGGTCTCACCCGGATTCCTCTTCGCCACGCTTCTCTGGCACGAAGTGCTGGCGAGCTGGAATGCCGCCAAAGGGGCAGGCGATCGCGCGATACCGGCGCTTTTCGCGGCCATGGACCGCGTGCTCGGTCAGCAGGCGCAGCGCCTCGCCATTCCGCGGCGCTTCGAGGCGGTAATCAAGGAGACCTGGGCCCTGCAGCCGCGCTTCGAGCAGCGTTCCGGTCAACGTCCGTTCCGTTTGCTCGAGCATCCGCGGTTTCGCGCCGGCTACGATTTTCTGCGCCTGCGCGCCGAGAGCGGCGAGATCGCGGCCGAGCTCGCCGACTGGTGGGAACGCTTTCAGCACGCGAGCGCTGAAGAGCGCGCTGTGATGCTGCGTCCGGACGAGGAGCGCGGACGGCGGCGCCGCTCTCGCCGTCGCGGCCGCAGGAAGCCCGCTGCGGTCGCGCTCGGCGGTCCTGATCCGGCGTCGACGCCGGAGCGTTAGTGACGGTAACTGCGTACGTCGGACTGGGCAGCAATCTCGAGCATCCGCGGCGGCAGCTCGCGCGAGCCCTTGCGGAACTCGAGCATTTGCCACGCTCGCGCCTTGTGACGGCGTCGCATAACTACCTGAGCGCGCCGCTCGGTTGCCGCGAGCCGCAGGCCGACTACGTCAACGCCGTGGCCGCGCTGCGCACTGCGCTCTCACCACGCGCGCTTCTCGCGCGCCTCGGCGCGATCGAGCGCCATCACGGACGCCAGCGCCGCGGCCAGCGCAACGCTCCGCGCACGCTCGATCTCGATCTGCTTCTCTTCGGGCGGCGGCGTCTTGCTCGTCCCGCGCTCACGATCCCGCATCCGCGGATGCACGAGCGCGCGTTCGTGCTCGTCCCGCTCACCGAGATCGCGCCTGCGGTCATCATCCCGGGCCGCGGCGCGGCGCGGCGCTGGCTGCACCGCGTCCGCGGCCAGCGCATCGTACGAACACGCACGCATGCCTGGCGCTGATACACTCGCGCCGCGATGGAGCTCGAGCGCTGCCACTACATTGTCGTCGACGGGCCGATCGGAGCGGGCAAGACCAGCCTAGCCCGGAAGCTCGCGCACCATCTCGATGCGAATGCGCTGCTCGAAGCGCCCGAGGAGAACCCCTTTCTTGCTCGTTTCTACGAGGACATGCCGCGCTTCGCGCTGCCCACGCAGCTCAATTTCCTTTTCCAGCGCGTCGATCAGGTGCGAGGACTCTCGCAGCTCGATCTGTTCGGACGCAGAACTGTCGCTGATTTCTTGCTCGACAAGGACCCTCTGTTCGCGCGCCTCAACCTGAGCGACGACGAATTCGCGCTCTACGAGAAGGTCTACTCGCATCTGAAGCCGCAGACCGCGACCCCCGACTTGGTGATCTATCTTCAGGCACCGGTGGCGACGCTCATCGAGCGCGTCCACCGGCGAGGGCTCGACTACGAGCGCTCGATTAGCGAGCATTACCTCGCGCGGGTGGCCGACGGCTACAGCCGCTATTTCTATCAGTACGACGACGCACCGCTCCTGATCGTCAACAGCGAGAGGCTCAACTTCGTCTCCGACCCCGATCACTTCCAGCTTCTGGTCTCGCGCGTCAACGGGATGCGCGGGCGGCGCGAATTCTTCAATCTGGGGGCGCAATGACCACGACCAGCGCCCGACGGACGGTGCCAGCGCTCGCCGCGATGGCTCGCGCGCGCGAGAAGATCGCGATGCTTACCTGCTACGACGCGAGCTTCGCTGCGATGCTCGATCGCGCGGGCGTGGATTCTCTTCTCGTCGGCGACTCGCTCGGGATGGTGATCGGCGGTCACGGCTCTACACTGCCGGTAGCGATCGAGGACATGATCTATCACACGCGCTGTGTCGCGGCCGGCGCGCGCAGCGCGCTCCTCATCGCCGACATGTCCTTCGGCAGCTATCAGGCGAGCCGCGAGCAGGCCTACGCGAACGCCGCGCGCCTGATGGCGGCCGGCGCGCAGATGGTGAAGCTCGAGGGCGGCGCCTGGCTCGCGCCGACAGTCGAGTTCCTCGTCGCGCGCGGCATACCGGTTTGCGGCCATCTCGGACTGCAGCCGCAATCGGTGCACCGCTATGGCGGCTACAAGGCACAGGGCAAGACCGACGCATCGGCGCAAGCGCTGCGCGAAGGCACGCACGCACTCGTCACGGCCGGCATCGAGCTTCTCGTCTTCGAGATGGTGCCCGCTCAACTCGCCGCCGAGATCACCTCGTCGATCGCAGTGCCGACGATCGGCATCGGCGCCGGCCCGGCGTGCAGCGGCCAGGTCCTGGTCTTATACGATATGCTCGGCATCTACCCGGGGAAGCCTGCGCGCTTCGTGCGCAATTTCATGGCCGGCAGCGACAGCATCGAAGCCGCGGTCGTCTCCTATGTGAAGGCGGTGAAAGACGGAAGCTTCCCCGCCCCGGAGCATTGCGTCTGACGATCATTCGCGTGGTCGACCCCGAAACATGCACATCGTCACCACCGCCGCCGAATTGCACGAATGGCTCGATGTCGCAGGCAAGGTCGCCTTCGTCCCGACCATGGGCAACCTGCACGCCGGCCATCTGCAGCTCATGCGCATCGCACGCGAGCACGGCGATACCGTGGTCGCCAGCATTTTTGTCAATCGCCTGCAGTTCGGCCCCAACGAAGACTTCGACCGCTATCCGCGCACCTTCGAAGCCGATTGCGAAGGACTGAAGCGCGAAGGCGTGGACGTGCTCTTCGCGCCGCAGGAGCAGGAGATGTACCCCACGCCGCAGGTCTACACCGTCGTTCCGCCGCCGCTCGGCGAGGAGCTGGAGGGACAGTTCCGGCCGGGGTTCTTCCACGGCGTGTGCACGGTGGTGCTGAAGCTCTTCCACCTCGTGCGCCCAGACATTGCGGTGTTCGGCAAAAAGGACCGGCAGCAGCTCAAGCTCGTGCGCGGCATGGTGCAGCAGTTCAATCTGCCTATCAAAATCGTCCCCGCTGAAACGGTGCGCGCCGAGGACGGGCTCGCGCTTGCTTCGCGCAACAGTTACCTGACGCCCAGCGAGCGCGTCGAGGCGCCGCGCCTCTACCGCATGCTGCGCTGGGTGGCCGACGAGATCGACAAGGGGCGTCACGATTACGCCAACCTCGAGGCTCAGGCGCGCGCGGAGCTGGCGAAGAACGGCTGGAGGGTCGACTACATCGCGATCCGTCACGGGCTGGCGTTGCGCATTCCACATCCCGAGGGCTATGACCATCCGAATCTGCTGATCGTGCTCGGGGCCGCAACGCTCGGCACGACGCGATTGATCGACAATGTGGACGTGCGCACAGGTGCCCTCGATGACTAGCATGCGACGCGTGCTTCTCGCCTGCGTCGCCGGCGCGAGCCTCGCCGCCATGCCGAGCGTTGCGCAGCTCGGCGTCTATCCGGCGAAGCCGATCCGCCTGGTCGTTCCCTTCCCGCCCGGCGCGGGAACCGACGCCGTTGCGCGCTATATCGCGCAGAAGCTCGGCGAAGCAATGCCGGCGACCATCGTGGTCGACAATCGCTCCGGCGCAGGGGGCGCTATCGGGGCGGCGGAGGTTGCGCGCGCGGAGCCCGACGGCTATACCCTGCTCTTCGTCGCCTCGCCGTTCACGACCGTCGCCGCCGCGTCCAAGAACGCCGGCTACGATCCGGTGAAGCAGTTTGTCGCGGTGGCGCCGATCGCGGCAGGTCCGCTCGTTTTCCTAGTCAACGCGGATTTTCCGGCGCAGAGCATGCGCGAGTTTCTCGCGCTGGCGAGAGAGAAGCCTGGCAAGCTCAACTACGGCTCGGCCGGAACGGGCAGCGTCAACCATCTCGCGCTCGAGTTGCTGAAAGTGCGTGCCGGGGTGGAAATCGTGCACGTGCCGTACAAAGGCATCGCGCCGGCAACGGTCGACCTTCTCTCGGGACAGATTCAGGCGATCACCGCGTCGATTCCGGCGGCGCTGCCCTTCATCGCTCAGCACAAGCTCCGTGCTCTCGCGTTGACCGGGTCACAGCGCTCGCCGCTCCTGCCCGGCGTTCCGTCGTGGAAGGAGGCCGGCGTCGAAAGCGCCGAAGTCATTAACTACTGGGGCATCGTCGCGCCGACAGGCACTCCGCAAACCGTGATCGAGCGGCTCAACGCCGCGCTGCGCTCCGTGCTCGCGCAAGCGGATTCTAAAGAACGCCTCGAGCGGGAAGGTTCGGAAGTCATCTCCGATCGACCGGAGCGGCTCGCCACCCTGATCGAAACCGATCTGGCGCGGTGGAAGAAGCTGATCGTTGAGGCGAAGCTCACTCTCGATTGATTTTCTGCGGCAGCAGGACCAGCACGTTGCCCGCCGCGCAGAGCGCTACTCCCGCGAGTGCCGCGAGCGTCCACTCGTAGTGCTCGAAGGCTGTCGAGAGCAGGAGCGCCACGACCGGAACCGCGACTCCGACATAGCCGGCGCGTGCCGCCCCGATCTTCCCAAGCAGCGTGAGGTAGGCGCCGAACGCGATCACTGATCCGAACGCCGCGAGGTAGAGGAGCGACAGCACGTAAGCCGGGCGCGGATCGAAGCCCCAGCTCGTTCCCTCGATCACGGCGACGATGGCGATTACGAGCGCGCCGTAGCCCATGCTCCACGCCACGTTCGGGAACAGCGGCACGCCATGCCGCTGGTTGCGCACTGCGAGCAGATTCCCGCCGCAGGCGAACACTGTTGCGCCGAGACCGAAGCCGATGCCCAGCAGCGTATCGCCATGGCTCTTACCTAGCTCACGCCAGAAAAGCAGTGTCACGCCGGCGACGCCGAGCGCGGCGCCGATGGCGGTGCGCAGGCTTATCGACGTCCGAAAGAACACGCGCACGCCGGCGAGGTTCAGGAACACGATCAGCGAAAACAACACCGCGACCAGGCCCGACGCGACGTATTGCTCCGCGAGATAGACGCCGAGATAGTTCAGCCCGAACAGCAGCGTGCCCTGCGCGGCGAACCAAGCGTGCTGCCGCCATGGAAAGGAGAGCGACTTGCCCGTGGCGAGACACCACAGCGCGAGCATCCCCGCGGCCAGCGCGAAGCGGTAGACGACGGAAGCTTCCGGCGCGACGACACCAAGCTGGAAGGTGATCGCGAGCCAGGTCGAGCCCCAGATCAGGGAGGCTAGTGCGAAGAGCGAAGTGGGTGCGATGGCTGTGGCGAGGCTCGCACGAAAGGCCGCCATGATACCGGCGATTTTTGACCGGTGGTTTTTGGCTGCCGCGCGGCATGGAAGTTGCTCTTAGCCTGCAGATGCCGGCGACGAGCCGGGACTTTGAAGGAATCGAGAACAAGTGACGCGCTACGCCCCATTTCGCTTCCTCGTCCTGTGGACGATGGTGCTGATCGTCGCTGCGGCGGTGGCCTCCTCGTCGGCGCGCGCGATCACGCTCGGCGAAGCGACCGTGCTCTCCGCTCTTGGCGAGCCGCTGCGCATCGTCATTCCGGTGACGGCGGCGCACGGCGAGACAATCGCGGCTGATTGTTTCAGCCCGGCTGCACCGGGCGACGCTCCAGGTGCCGGTGTGACGGCGAAGGTCAGTCTTGAACGCGCTGCGGCGGGTCTGAGGCTGACCCTGACCACCTCGCAGGCGGTCAGCGAGCCGGCGCTCCGCCTCAGCTTGACTGCCGGGTGCCAGGAACAGACCCGGCGCGACTACGTCCTGCTGCTCGACCCACCCGCGGCAGGCGAAAGATTTGTTGCTGCAGCGGCCGAGGCAAACGCGCCCGTGGCGCGCGAACCCGGACAGGAACGGCTTGCTGCAGCCACCTCCACGTCGGCCGCTGCGCGACGCGATTTGCCGGAACGCTCAGGGACCGGCTCACGCCCCGCGCAGCGGCCGGTCGGGGCGGGATACGCGCCGGCCGTGCTGCGTCACGCAAGCCTCTATTCGACAGAGTCCAACGGCAGCCTGCAGCACGTCACTGCCACGACCGAGAGCGTGCGCGTGACACCCACGCCGCGCGCCCAGTCGATTCCGATCGATCGTTCGAAGGACCTGTGGTGGACGATCGCGGTCGCCATCGGCGGGCTCGGCATCATCGTGCTCGGCGCCATACTCGTCCGGCAGGGACGCCCCGCGCCGAGGAATAGCCTGGCGTGGTCGAGCGCGTCGATGCGGAGCCGAACCCATACGCGCGCCCGCTCGATCACCAATCTCGCTGCGGCACCGGTCACGCTCGCCCATTCGGGCATGCCGACTGACTCGCTGCTCACTCGGGCCGCGCCGACGACGCGCTCCTGGGTCGCTCCCGCGAGCGCCGCGACGCTGCCGAATCTCGTTACGACCTCGAAGATTTCGGCGGCTACGACGCGCGCCAAGCAGCCGGTCAGTGGCGCGTCCGACGGTGCGCTCGATACGCTCTTGAACGAAATCGATGGCGATCTGAACGTCGAGCATGCCGTGCGGCAGGTCCATGCGGTTGCGCTCAGTCATGTCGAGCGCGACATCGGCAGCGATGCGATCCTCAAGGCAATCGAGGCGGCTGAGCGCGATCTGATGCTTGCTCCACTCCCTCCGGTGGATAACGCGCTGGGCCACGCGCTCGACAACGAGCTCCTCGGCGCGAAGCCCGCGCTACCAAAAAAGGCCGCCGCCTAACTCGGTTAGTGCGTCACCCGAAACGTGACGCACTAACTCGCCGCATTGAACACGGCGCGGACGCGCCGGTTAATGCGGCCGAACATCAACCGACAAGAAACGGCTCGATCACCGCGGCAACCGCCGCAGGCTGATCGTGATGCAGCATGTGTCCGGCGTCCGGAATTGTGACGAGACTGCAGTTGCGTATCGCGCGCAGCCGCTCGCGCAATCCATTCTCGCCCTCGCCGAGCCACGTCAGAACGAAAGAATCACTCGCGCCGACCCAGAGCACGGGCGCCGTGACGCGCGCCCAGACGGCGCGGACTTCCTCCATGCGATACACGATCGGGAAAGGCAGCTTGTGGCGCGGGTCCGAGACCAGCCTCGCGCTGCCGTCCGGAAGCGACTCCGCCCAGTGCCCGGCGAGAAACTCCGCCTTGTCGCGCGAGAGCCTCGGATTGTTCTTCTGCAAGCGATCGGCCACCGCGGCGAGGCTCGCGTAGGGCGCGAAGGCGGGGGGATCGCGCAAGGCGTCGAGCCATTTGGCGTATTTCAGCGGCGCGCCCGCCGCATCCTCCGCAGGAATGCCGAAGCCGTCGAGCGAAACCACCTTCGCGACGCGCTCGGGACGGATGCCCGCATACAGGGTGACGACGTTGCCGCCGAGGCTGTGCCCGATAAGGCGCGCCGGCTCGTTCGGCGCGAAGACGTCGAGGATGGCTTCGAGGTCCGCGATGTAATCGGCGAACCAGTAGCCGTCCGCGCACCACGCGCTCCTGCCGAAGCCGCGCCAGTCGGGCGCGACCACGTGCCAATCGCGCTCGAACGCGTCGACGAGAAACTGGAACGAAGCGCCGACGTCCATCCACCCGTGCAGCATGAAGAGCTTCGGCGCGTCCGCCTCGCCCCAGGTGCGCACGTGATAGGCGAGATCGCGGATGAGGACGATCTGGGAGCCGGACGGCTTCAGCGTTTGCGGCACAACGCCAAGCCGTCCTGCCAGCCGGTGTGGTATTGGCTGTCGTTCGCGTAGCGCGCCGCGTCTCTGCGCTCTGTACCGGATGAGCTCGAGCAACCGTCGGCGTACCCCTGCCGGTATTCGAGCGGGAACCCCTGAAGGTTGACGTTCGCGGCGTCGGGCGCCGGCGTGAACGGCGTGGACGGCCCTGAGGAGGGCACGCTGGCACAACCAGCCATCAGCACGAGCAAGGACAGTAAAAACCACGCGAAGCGAATCACGATCGAATGAGGAGGCATGCGCGGAAGTAAGGAGAGCGGGAGGTCCCCAGGCGTTAGAATTGTAACCTATGCGCGCGAGTGCCTCACCGGCGGTTGGCGTTCCCTCCTTCGTTCATCTGCGCGTGCACAGCGAGTACTCGATCGTCGACGGGATGCTGCGGATCGACGACGCGATGGCCGCCGCCGCTCGCGACCGCATGCCGGCGCTGGCACTGACCGATCTTGCCAACGTCTTCGGGCTGGTGAAGTTCTACACCGCGGCGCGCAAGGCAGGAGTGAAGCCGATCGTCGGCTGTGATCTGTGGATCACGCACGAGGCAGAGCGCGATCAACCGCATCGATTGCTGTTGCTGTGCCAGTCGCGCGAAGGCTATCTCAAGCTCTGCGACTGGATGACGCGCGCTTACCGCGTGAATCAGCACCGCGGCCGTGCCGAATTGCGGCGCGATTGGCTCGCCGAAGGCACGGCAGGCTTGATCGCGCTCTCGGGCTTTCGAGACGGCGACGTCGGGCAGGCGCTCGAGCAGGGCAACGTGGAGGGTGCAAGCGCAGCCGCGAGCGCGTGGGCGAAGCTCTTTCCGGATCGCTACTACCTCGAGGTGCAACGCGCCGGCCGCGCCGGCGACGACGTGCTGACCAACGCGATGGTTCGGCTCGCGGCGGAGCTCGCGCTGCCTGTCGTCGCCACGCACCCGGTGCAGTTTCTCGTGCGCGATGAATTTCGCGCGCACGAGGCGCGGGTGTGCATCGCCGAAGGCTACGTGCTCTCCGATCAGCGGCGGCCGAAGCGCTTTACTTCAGAGCAGTACTTCAGGACTCAGGCCGAGATGCAGGATCGCTTCGCGGATCTGCCCGCGGCACTCGCGAACAGCGTGGCGATCGCTCAGCGCTGCAATCTCGCCATTCCCCTTGGGAAAAACTATCTGCCGGATTTCCCCGTTCCTCCCGGCGTCACGATCGAGGAGCACCTGCGCCAGGAAGCGATAGCCGGCCTCAAGCGCCGTCTCGCGCAACTCTATCCCGATGCCGGCGAGCGCGAGGCGAGGCGTCCCGAGTACGTCGCGCGGCTCGATTTCGAGGCGAAGACCATCATTCAGATGGGCTACGCCGGATACTTTCTGATCGTCGCCGATTTCATCAACTGGGCGAAGAAGAACGGCGTGCCCGTAGGCCCCGGCCGCGGCTCAGGCGCGGGCTCGCTCATCGCCTACTCGCTCGGCATCACCGATCTCGATCCCATCCGCTACACGCTCCTTTTCGAGCGCTTCCTCAATCCCGAGCGCGTGTCGATGCCCGACTTCGACATCGACTTCTGCCAGGACGGCCGCGACCGCGTGATCGAGTACGTCAAGGAAAAGTACGGCGCCGAATCGGTGTCGCAGATCGCCACCTTCGGCACGCTCCAGGCGCGCGCGGTCGTCCGCGACGTTGGTCGCGTGCTCGACCTGCCTTACAGTTTCTGCGACGGCATCGCCAAGCTCATTCCCTTCCAGCCCGGCCGCACCGTGACGCTCAAGCGGCGCGCGCGCGACGAGGAGCCGCAGCCGAACGTCGTCTACGCGCGCGAAGTCGAGCCGCTCTTGAACGAGCGCGAAGCCGCGGAAGACGAGGTGCGCGAATTGCTCGCGCTGGCCGAGCAGCTCGAAGGGCTGCCGCGCAATGTCGGGATGCACGCAGGCGGCGTGCTGATCGCGCCGGGGAAGCTCACCGATTTTTGCCCGCTGTACACCCAGGCCGGCTCTGACGCGCCGGTGTCGCAGTTCGACAAGGATGACGTCGAGCTCGTGGGGCTGGTCAAGTTCGATTTCCTCGGCCTCACCACTCTCACCATCCTCGACTGGACGCTGCGTTACATTCGTCGTCTCGATCCCGCGTCGACGCTCACCCTCGACAACCTTCCGCTCGACGATCCGGGAGCGTACGACGTATTCAAAAGTGGAAAGACGGTCGGGGTGTTCCAGTTCGAATCGCGCGGCATGCGCGAGCTGCTGCTCCAGGCGCCGCCGAAGCGCTTCGACGACGTCGTAGCGCTAGTGGCGCTGTTCCGTCCCGGGCCGATGGAGCTGATCCCCGATTACATCAGGCGCAAGCAGGGAACCGAGCGGGTCGAGTTTTTCGACAAGCGCCTGGAGCCGATCCTTGCGCCTACGTACGGCGTGATGGTGTATCAGGAGCAGGTGATGCAGATCGCGCAGGCGATCGGCGGCTACGCGCTCGGCGCGGCCGACCTGCTGCGCCGCGCGATGGGCAAGAAGCTTCCCGAGGAGATGGCGAAGCACCGTTTCGTGTTCATCGACGGAGCCGAGCGAAACGGCCTGTCGAAAGTACGCGCCACGCAGCTTTTCGACCTGATGGAGAAATTCGCCGGTTACGGCTTCAACAAATCGCACGCTGCGGCGTACGCGATGGTCGCCTACCAGACCGCGTACTTCAAGGCGCATCATCCGGCGGCCTTCATCGCCGCCAACCTGTCGCTCGTCATGGACGACACCGACAAGGTGCGTCATTTCTACGACGAGGGTGTTGCGCTGGGGCTCGAGATCGTGCCGCCTGACGTCAACGCGTCCAACTATCGTTTCGAGCCGATCGACGCGAAGCGCATCCGCTACGGGCTCGGCGGCATCAAGGGCACCGGACGCGCCGCGATCGAGGCGATCGTAGCCGCTCGTGAAGCGGGCGGGCCGTTCACGGATCTATTCGACTTCTGCCGGCGCGTCGACAAGCGGCTCGTGAATCGCCGCGCCGTGGAAGCGCTGGTGCGCGCCGGAGCATTCGACGCCGTCGACCTGCGGCGCTCGAGCCTCCTTGCGTCGGCAGGCATCGCGCTCGATTACGCGGAGAAGACGGCGAGCGCGGCGTCGCAAGCATCGCTGTTCGGGGCCGAATCGGGCGACGTCGCCGCCGCGCGTCCGACTCTGATCGAGGCGCGGCCGTGGAGCGACGACGAGCGTCTCGCGCACGAGAAGGCGAGCCTCGGGTTTTATCTGTCCGGTCACCCCTACGCCGCCTGCGCCGCGGAGATGGCTGCGCTCATCTCGGTTCCCCTGGGCTCGATCAGGCCCGCGACGGTGCCGATGCGCATTGCCGGCGTCGTCGCATCGCTGCGCATGCAGACCTCGCGCCGCGGCAAGATGGCCTTCGTCACGCTCGACGACGGCAAGGATCGCGCGGAAGTTCTCGTCTTCAATGAGACCTTCGATGCGCACCGGCATCTGCTACGCGAGGACGCGCTGCTCGTGGCCGAAGTCAAGGTGATGCAGCGGCTCGCCGAAGATGGGCAGACGCAGGGGCTGCGCATCGTTGCCGAGACGCTTTACGATCTTCCCGCGGCGCGGCGCAAGTTCGCGCGCGCGCTGCGGCTTACCTGCAACGGCTCGAGCTCAGGAGCGAAGCTGCTGGAGCTGATCGAGCCTTTCAAGAGCGGGTCCTGCGCGGTTACGATCCGTTTTCAAAATGACGCCGCGAACGGCGAGATCGAGCTGGGAGAAGCCTGGCGCGTCAACCTCGACGACCGGCTGCTCGGCAACCTGCGCGAATCGCTGAGCGCGGAGAACGTGCAGGTTGTGTATTAGACCCTCAACAACAATCGAAGAGGAGGAACCATGAAGCCGGAAATCACTTATCTCGTATGTGTCACGCTGCTCACCGCGCTGATGTGGGTACCCTACGTTCTCGACCGCATGGCGGTGCGCGGCCTCCCCGACACGGTCGGCTATCCCGACAGTCCGAAGCCGCAATCGGCCTGGGCGAGACGCATGATCGCGGCGCACGACAATGCGGTCGAGAATCTCGTCATCTTTGCCGCGCTGGTGCTCGCCGCCAATGCCGTCGGCGTGAGCAACAGCGCGACCGTCATCGCCTGCGCGGTGTACTTCTGGGCGCGTGCCGCGCATTTCCTCGCCTATACCTTCGCCTTGCCATGGGTGCGCACGCTAGCCTTCGTGGTCGGATTCGTGGCGCAGATCGTGCTCGCGTGGCAGATTCTCGCGCACTGAAGACCGCAGAAGCGCACGGACGCCTCTGGGGCGCGAAGGCGCGGGACTGGGCGGAGCTGCAGGAGCCTTTTTTCCTTCGCGTCTACGAAGCGGTCTTCGATCGCGCCGGACTCGGCGCCGCGATGCATTATCTGGATGTGGGCTGCGGCGCCGGGCTCGCCGCACAGCTCGCGTCGCGCCGCGGCGCGGCCATTTCCGGTATCGACGCCGCCGCAGACATGGTCGCGATCGCTCGCGAGCGCGTTCCGGACGGCGACTTCCGTCAAAGTGACATCGAGGAGCTGCCTTTTGCGGATAGCAGCTTTGATGTCGTTGCGGGTTTCAACTCGTTTCAATTCGCAGGCAGCCCCGAAGCCGCTCTTCGAGAAGCCGGTCGCGTCGTCAAGCCTTCGGGCGTCGTCGTCATCGTGACTTGGGCGAGGCCGGAAGGCATGGCCGCCGCTCTCATCGTCTACGCGCTCAAGCCATTGCTGCCTCCGGTGCCGCGTGGGGCACCGGGACCGTTTGCGCTCTCCGATGAGTCCCTGCTCCGCTCGATCGCCGAGCGCAGTGGGCTGACACCCTTCGACGCTTTCGAGATCGACGCGCCGTGGAGTTATCCCAATCACGCGACCGCGCTCCGCGCGCTCGCCTCTCCGGGCGGAGCGGTGAAAGCGGCGAACCTTGCCGGTTCCGACGCAGTGGATCGTGCGCACGCGGAAGCCATTGCGCCGTTTCGGGCGAGCGACGGCAGCTATCGGATCGAGGCCAGGTTTCGTTGTCTCTTCGCAAGCCCGGCGGCGAGCAGTTGATGAAAACGCTCGCGCGGCCATTCAACGTCGCTGCTGGCACGGCCCGATCGATAATCGCATTGTCGGTGGCTGCGCTCTTGACCGCCGCGAACGTCGAGGCGGCGGAACAAAGCCTCACGCTCGCCGGCATGAACGTCTTCGTGTGGTCGGACGACGCGGCGCGCCCGCAGGCCGTGATCGTGTTCTCCCATGGCTTCCACGGCTGCGCCACGCAGTCGCGATTCCTGATGGAGGCTTTCGCGAGCGCAGGCTACGTGGTGTTAGCGCCGAACCACCGCGACGCCGTGTGCCGCGGCGGCAATGCGCATTGGAGCGACAGGCCGACGGCAGCATTCCAGCATCCCGAAAGCTGGACCGCCGAGAGTTTTCGCGATCGCGCTGACGACGTGCGCCATCTCATCGCCGCGATTGCAAGCGACGAGCGCTTTCGTTCTCGCATCGATCTTTCGCAGCTCGGACTCGCCGGCCATTCGCTTGGCGGCTATACCGTGCTGGGGCTTGCCGGCGCGTGGCCGGAATGGAAGCTGCCAGGCGTCAAAGCCGTGCTCGCGCTCTCGCCCTACAGCCAGCCCTTCATCGTGCACAAGACGCTGAGTGGGCTCTCGGCGCCGGTGATGTATCAAGGCGGCACGTGGGATCTCGGCGTGACGCCAGCGATACAGAAGACGAGCGGCGGTTACGAGCAATCCCCCGAGCCCAAATACTTCGTCGAGTTCGGGCGCGCGGGACACTTCATCTGGACCGATCTCAACAAGGGTTTTCACAGCGAGATCGCGTCCTACAGCATCGCCTTCATGAATCACTACGTGCGCGGCGAGCCTGCGGCGCCCGAGCTGACGCGCGCTGAACCGGACGTAACCGCGCTGCGCTTCGCATCCGAGCTCGGAAGGAGCGAGTCGGGCAGCGTCGGGAAGCACGGCATGGTACGCTAGCGCCGTCGGAGGAAGCCATGGATACGGTGACGACGCGCGCGATCGGCAATGAAGATCTCGGAGATATCGAGCAGCGGCTGCGCCAGGTCCGTGACCATCTGCGACAGACGAAGCAGCGGCTGGACGAGGAGATCCGCCACTACCCGACGCCGATCCCGCGCTGCGATGCGCAGTTCAATCATCTTTTCGAGCAGCGTGCGCGCCTGCACCTGGTGCTGGAGCGCATCGATGCATCCAAGAGCCGCGCGGAATCGATCCAACTGCTCGACGAATTCGTCCGCTCTCCTGCGTACCTCGACGAACCGGCGGAAGCCGCGCTGCGCGCGCGGCTCGTCAGCGAGCTTCCCCGCGTTGGACGCTGAGGCGCGCGCTCGCGCGCCTCCGTTCTGAATGCAGCGCTTCCTGAGGCGCTACGCCGTGTTCTTCCGGCTGCCGGACGTCGTGCGGCTGCTGGCGGTCGTGCTGGTGGCGCGCATGCCGATCGGCATGATGTCGCTGGCGTTGCTGATGCATCTGCGCGCGCTGTCCGGCTCGTTCGCCTTTGCCGGTGGCGTGGTCGGGGCCTACATGGTGGCCATGGCCTGCGCCGCGCCCGTCATCGGGCGTATCGTCGACCGGCGCGGACCACGCGGAGTCCTGATCGTCCTCGGGATCGCGCAGCCGGTTCTGCTCGGCCTGATCCTCTTCGCCGGACCGCTGCAACTGCCGCTCTCCGCAATCGCGCCGGTCGCTGCGCTGACCGGTGCGTTTGCGCCGCCGATCAGTACTGTCACGCGCACGCTGTGGCGGCATCGCTTCGACGATGACGAGGATCGCCGCACGGCGTTCGCGATCGACACAGTGATGATCGAGTTCAATTTCACGATAGGGCCGGCGCTGATCGCGCTGATTCTGCTGTTCGGTACGCCGCAAGCGGCTCTCGCAGCTACCTGGATCTTCGCGACCTGCGCGGTGCCGCTCTTCCTGCTCTCGCCGGCGCCGCGCTACTTTCGAGTGACGCGCGACGTCGAGCGGCATCTGCTCGGGCCGCTCACCGAGCCAAGGCTGCTGCTCGTCTATGCGACCACGGCCGCGCTCACCTTCATGTTCGGCATGATCGAGGTCGGCTATCCGGGCTTCGCGACCGGTCTCGGAGCGCCCGCGCTTGGTGGAGCGCTGCTTGCGTTCTGCTCGATAGGCAGCGCGGTCGGCGGCTTCGCATACGGGGGCATGCACTTCTCGGCGCCGGTCGAAAGGCAGCTATCTCGTTTTCTGCTGGCGATGGTGCCTCCGCTCGCTCTGCAAGCATGGGTTTCGTCGGCGTGGCTGTTCGTGCTGCTCGCGTTCTGTTGCGGGCTCCTGATCGCACCCTCGCTCACGGCGCTCACACTGCTCGTCACGCGGCGCGCGCCGGAGCGCTACGCAACGGAAGCATTCACCTGGCTTTCCACCTGCGTGGTGATCGGGATCGGTGCAGGAATGGCCGCCGCCGGCCAGCTCGTCGAAACCGCGGGAGCATGGGCGGCGTTTGCCGCGGCGGCAGCGGCTTGCTTGATCGCAACGCTGCTGTCGCTGTCGCTGCGAGGCAGAACCCGGCGGTGAGACGCCGCGACGAATCGCGTAGTCTCTCAAGCAAGGCAGATGAGTGGCGGCCGCGGCGCGGTTGAACGCGCTGATCGGATTCGGAGCACACGCTACAATGAGCGCTCTCTGAAATTGTTCTTGACGCAGAAGAATGCCGATCCCAGACACGATGAACTACGTCGCCGCGCGCGAGCCCGGTCCGCCTGAAGTCTTGACGCTCGCGCAGACGAGCGTGCCGACGCCGGGTGCAGAAGAAGTATTGATTGAGGTGGCCTACGCAGGAGTGAATCGCCCCGACCTGTTGCAGCGCGCAGGCGCGTATCCACCGCCGCCCGATGCATCGCCGATCATCGGGCTGGAAGTCGCAGGTAGGATTGCCGCTGTCGGAAAAGACGTACAGGACTCGCGTGTCGGCGACGTCGTGTGCGCGCTCACGCCAGGAGGCGGCTACGCGGAATACTGCACGACGCCCGCCTCGTTCTGCCTTCCGTTTCCGCGCGGCTTGTCGGCGCTCGAAGCCGCCGGCCTCCCGGAGAATTACTTCACGGTATGGAACAACGTCTTCGACCGTGCGCATCTCGTGGCCGGCGAGACGATCCTCATCCACGGCGGCTCGGGCGGCATCGGGCTCACCGCGATTCAGCTCTCGAAAGCCGTCCGTGCCAAAGTCATCGCGACTGTGGGAAGCGCCGAGAAGGCAGCCTTCTGTCGCGGCATCGGCGCCGACCACGTCGTCAATTATCGCGAGCAGGATTTCGTAACCGAGGTCGCGGCGATCACCGGGAAGCGCGGCGTCGACGTCGTGCTCGACATCGTCGGCGGCGACTACTTCGAAAAGAATCTGCGCTGTCTGGCGTTGGAGGGCCGGTTGCTTCTCATCGCTTTCCTGCAGTCGAGCCGTGTCAACGTCGACGTCCGACATGTCATGCTGCACCGGCTCACCATCACCGGCTCGACGCTGCGCGCAAGCACGACGAAACGCAAGGCGGAGATCGCGATCTCATTGCGCGAAAGAGTCTGGCCGCTGTTCGAGGCCGGCAGGCTCAAGCAGGTCGTCCACCGCGTGTTCCCGCTGGCCGAAGCGGCCGCCGCGCACGCGCTCATGGAATCCGGCGCGCATATCGGCAAGATCATGCTGCAGGTGCGCGCTCAGTAGGTGGCCCGGCCGCCGGAAAGATCAAACACCGCGCCGGTGGAAAACGAGCACTCCTCGGTGCACAGCCACGCCACGAGCGCGGCGATCTCGTCCACGGTGCCGAAGCGTCCCAGTGGAATCTTGGAGAGCATGAAGTCGATGTGCTGCTGGGTCATCTGATCGAAGATCGCGGTCTTCACCGCTGCCGGCGTGACGCAGTTCACGCGAATCCCGCTCTTCGCAAGTTCCTTGCCGAGCGATTTGGTGAGCCCGATTACCGCGGCCTTGGAAGCGCTGTACGCGGGAGCATTGGGGTTGCCTTCCTTGCCGGCGACCGAGGCGATGTTGACGATGCGCCCATAGTCGAAGCGCAGCATGGTGGGCACGATCGCACGGTTGCAGTAGAAGACGCCGTTGACATTGACCTCCATCACCTGCCGCCAAGCGTCGACCGGATATTCCCAAGTCGCGGTGTTCGGTCCGGTGATCCCGGCCGAGCATACGAGCGCGTCGATGCGCTCGAGAGCCGCAACGACGGCCTTGGCGGTGATGTCGACCGCATCCGCATTGGTCACGTCGACCATGCGCGTGTCGATGCGCGGGCCGAGCAGCGCCTTCGCCTTTTCGAGCGCGTCGTTGTCGCGGTCCCAGAGGCTCACTCGGCCGCCACTCGCGACGAGCCGCTGCGCGATCGCGAGCCCGATGCCCATCGCTCCGCCGCTAATGACCGCGGTGCGTCCGTGAAAATCGAGTTCATTCATGTATCGGGTCTCCCTGCCTGAGCGAGCGTAGAGCTCCACGTCGACCGAAGCTCTAGCGCATTATTCAAAGCAGCTCGCCAGCTGCATCGATCGTAGCATGGGATCCGCGGCAGCGAGACTCGTCGCGGATTGGTATAAATTACAGCTATGCCCTTCTTCCCGCGCTGCGCAACGTTCTGCCTCGTCCTCGAGCTCGCGGTTTTTGGTGCTGAGGCGAGCGCGATGTTCATCGTCAATCAGCCGTGGGTGGTTCCCGCATCCAAGGGGCGATCGACGGAAGCGTATATGGACCTCACGAGCAGCGAGGAGGCCACGCTCGTGGCGGCGAGGAGCGATGCCGCTCGGGAAGTGAGGGTTGGCGGCGGGACGCACTCCACACAGAGCTTACCCAAGCTCGCGCTCCCCGCAGGCAGGATGATCCGCCTCGCGCCGCACGGTTACCGCCTCGTGCTCGACAAGCTCTCGCGAACGATCAAGCGCGGCGAGCGGGTGCATTTGACACTCGTGATTGAGGCGGCGAACGGCACGCGGCAGGAAATCCCGGTCGACGCAGAGGCTCGATTCGACTCGCCGCTCGACGCCGAGCGGCGGGCGCATCAACACTAAACGGGGCTTGCGCCCGCTAGGATGCGGCGCGCTCGAAGGCGCGAATCGCCTCGGCGATGTCCTGGCTCAGCCGAGCGATGCCGCGGCTGTGCGCGGCGGCGAGCGCCTCGAAACCGTCTCCGTCGACATTCTCGCGCACGCTGGTGCGCCCGGTCTCCGTCTTGCCGTCCTTCAGCCGCCGGACCGACCAGACGGCATCGAGCGAGGCGTACTTGCCGGGCGCGGACTCGAAGTTGCGCACCTCGATCTGAACGCGATAGCCGGCCTCCGCACCGAGCGAGCTCTGAGATAGCGTGACACGCGGCGTGCCCAGCAATGCCGCGAGGTCGTCGGCCATGACGCGCGCAAGATTGTCCTGCACGGGCGAAGCCCAGCGGCTGAACTCGTCGACCGTCACCTGGTTGGCGCTGCTGGTGACGACGATCTGCGGGCGATCGATCACCGAGGGCACCGCGACTGAACCGACCACGACCGAAATTTTCGAGGGCGTCGACGCGGCAGGCGCGACCGCGCTCAGGGTGTAGAACTTCGCGGGAGGAGACGAGCAACCCTCGGCGAACAACGCGAGTGTGAACGCGAGCGCGAATGTGGCGAGGGAACGCATCATCTTACTCCGCTGGTCTGTTCCGTCTTGCCCCGGATCACCGAGCTGGGTTGGCGTTCCAGCTCATCCATCAGCATGCGCAGGCTCCGCGCCGCGCGCGTGAATTCCTGCAGCGTTTGCCGCAGCTCTTCCTGCGCCGCGGCGTTCGATTCGAAGTACGATGTGTTGGCATTGTTCATCGCCTGCTCTACCGCGGTCAATGTGTGATGCAGGTCCTCGACCGCCGTTTTCAACCCGGGCACAAGCTTGTCGTCAGCGTTGGTGATGAGCTTCCTGGCGCTGGTCAGCGTCTGGTCGAGGTTCTCGAGATCCTTCTTGATGTTATTGCCGATCTCCTCCAGCGGTATCTTGTCGATCTTGGCGACGATGCTCGCGAGCTTGTCCTGAAGGTCGGCGAGCGCGCTCGGCACCACCGGCATCTCCGGCGTCTCCTGGCTCAGATCGATCTTCACCTTGGGCGCGCCCGGGTGATAGTCGAGGGAGATGTAGAGCTGCCCGGTGATCAGGCTGCCACTCTTCAGCTGTGCGCGCATACCGCGGTCTTCCACGAGATGTTTTACCAGCGCGCGCCGCTTCTGTGCGTCGCGTAGCACTACCGCGGCGTCCCGCGCCTCGGCCTCCGTGCTCGCATGCGCCATCACGCGCTCGGGATAGAGCACGACGATCACTTCGGTGCGAACGTCGCTCGTCTTCGGGTTGAAAGCCAGGCCGACGCTGGTGACCTCGCCGGCGGCCAATCCCAAGAAAGTCACCGGCGCACCGACCGAAAGGCCGCGCAGTGATTCGTTGAAGTGGAGCACGTAGTGCTTGGCGAGCGGGTCCGGCGCCTTCATCGCGATCGCGCGATCGCTGTAGAGCGTGAACGCAGTGTCCTGCTCCGCAGCCGCGCCCTCGGCCATGAACGATGGTGAGTCGAAAGCGATACCTCCAACGAGCAGCGCGAGCAGCGATTCGGTGCGCACGCTCACGCCGTCTGCAGTCAAGGAGACATCGACGCCGCTTGCATCCCAGAAGCGCGTCGACGAAACGACGAAGCGGTCGTACGGGGCCTTGACGAAAATCTTGATCTGCACCGACTTGCCGTCTGGCTGCAGCTCGTATCCCGTGACCTGGCCGACCGGTAACTTCCGATAGTACACGGGCGATCCGATCGACAGCGATCCGAGCTCGGTCGTATTCAGGATGAACTCCTTGCCGGGCACCCCGGAAACCACGGGTGCCACGTCGAGTCCGATGAAGATTCTCGCGCTCTGCTCGGACTTGCCGGGCTCGAAGCCGATGTAGTTGCCGGAAAGCAAGGTGGAAAGGCCAGAGACTCCGCTCAATGAAATCTGAGGACGGACGATCCAGAACTTGGCGTCCTGCACCATGAGGTCGGCGGCGTGCTTCTCGATCTGGGCGGTGACTTCCACCTTCTGATAGTCGTTGGTGAGCCGGACGGCCTTCACCTGCCCGATGTTGACGTCCTTGTACTTGATGAAGGTCTTGCCCGCCTCGATGCCTTCGGCGGCGGTAAAGACGATGATGACGCCCGGGCCCTTGCTCAGAATTTGTTGCACGGCGATCCCGATCGCCACCACCGCGGCGAGTATCGGGATGATCCAGATGACCGAGATGCGCGAGCGCTTGGGCGGTACCGCCGTCGCTTGCGGGAGCTGATCGCCACTGTGTGGTTCAGCCATCGAAAGCCTGCCTTTCGCGTGGCGTATCCCAGAGGAGCCGTGGATCGAAAGTCTGCGCCGCGAGCATCGTTAGCACGACGACCGCCATGAAGAAGATCACGCCGGGCCCGGGCTCCACCGACATCAGGGGCTGCAATTGAACCAGCGCGACGACGAACGCGTCGACGAAGACGTCGAGCATTGACCACCGGCCAATGAATTCCACCATGCGATACATGCGCGTGCTGTCATGTCCATTCTTTACGGAGCCGCGTTGCACTTGGATCAGCAGGTAGGCGAGCACGAGGAGCTTGCCGAGTGGGATCATCACGCTGGCGACGAGCACGATCAGCGCAAGCGGCCACGAGCCAGACGCGTAGAGGAAGATCACGCCACCCATGATCGTGTCCGACTCGGTCGATCCGAGCGCGGTGGTGGTGAGCACCGGAAGCGCATTCGCTGGTATGTAAAAGATCGCCGCGGCGATGACCAGCGCCCAGGTGTATTGGATCGAGTGATGCCGGCGCCAAGCGAGCGCGGTGCCGCAGCGCGGGCAATGTCCCGGGTTGGCGGCGTCAGCAGGACGCGACAGGAGTTGACAGGTCCTGCAGGAGAGGAGTCCCGCTTCGGCAGCGCTTAGAGCGACAGCGTTCATTACGCCGCCTCCTCAGTCTCGCTAATCGCCAGCGGCGGTGTGCCGTCCGCCCATTCGACCCGCTTCCACACCTCGCGCGGGTTAAACGTCACTTGGACAGCGGCGAGCAGAAATATGAACGCGCCTGCCGCATACATGCCGATGCCGGGAATCACGGTCGCGAGCTGTGCGATCTTGAACAGCGCTACAAGGATGCCGAGCATCATCACTTCGGTCATCGACCATGGCTCGAAGAAGTGCGCTGTGCGCAGCATCTCGCCGACCCAGCGCGGCGCCGGCGGTCGACGCACCGAGAGCAAAACGGTGAGCAGGAAGAGAAGATGACCTGCAGGCGCGATCACCGCGCAAAACGCGACAGCGACCGCGGTGATCTGGCTCCCCTGCTCCCACATCTCGAGCGCCCCGCCGAAGATGGTCGTGCTCGCCTCGCGGCCGACGGCCGAGAGTCCCATCAGCGGCATCGTGTTGGCAACGATGAAAGCGATGGTCGCGGCGATCGTGAAGACGAGCGGTAGGTGGAGCGGATCGGCGTGTCGTTGCGCGAGTGTTTCGCCGCAGCGCGCGCAGCGTGCTTTCCCACCTGGCGGAAGCGGCGGGATGTCTTGCAGCAGATCACAATCGCGGCAGGCGATCGTTTCCATCTTAGGGTTAATCTCCCCGTTAAAGCTTTGCGTCGACACCCGCTGCGCATCATGAGGCAGGCCGCAGGGCGGAGTCGCTTTTACCCCTGAGTCGGCGACGCAGTCAAGCGCTGCTCGTTATTCCGCCGCCTTTGGCACGGCAGCGGCCGGCGGGGCCGCCGCCGGCGCAGTCGCAGATGGCACGACCTCGACACGCAGCGGCTTGGCAAGGTCGAGACGAACGTCACGCTGTGGGAAGGCTATCTCGATGCCGACCTCGGCGAATCGCTTCTCGATCATGAAACGCAGATCGCTCAGAACCTGAAGAGAGTTGACGTTGGGCGCCAAATCCACCCAGAGGTAAAGCGAGAAGACGAGCGCGTTGTCGCCGAAGTCGGAAAAAATCACGTACGGCTCCGGATCGCCGAGCACCAGTCCATGTCGCTTGGCGCAGTCGCGCAGGATGTCCGCGACCTCGCGCACCGGCGACCCGTAGGCGACGCCGACCTTGAGCACGCGCCGCACCTTGCGGTCGCTGTGAGTCCAGTTGGTAACCTTGTTCTCGACCAGCGCTGAATTGGGGACGATCGTCTCCACGCCGTCGAAGCCCCGCACGGTCGACGAACGGAGGTTCACTTCGGTCACCGTGCCCGTGATGTTGTCCACGTCGACGATGTCGCCGACCTGCACCTGACGCTCCATGAGGACCAGCATCCCGCTGATGAAGTTCTTGATGATGGTCTGCGTGCCGAAGCCGACACCGATCGCGAGCGCACCGCCGAGGAAGGCGAACACGGTGAACGGAATGTGGGCGAGGTTGAGCGTGAGCAGCGCGAGAATCACGCCGGACAATGCGAGCACCCAGCGTTTCGTCGTACGCACGCGCGGCGCGTCGAAGCCTCGCTTGACCACACGCTTCTCGACACGGCGGGCGATCGCCGCGATCGCAAGGTAGCTCAGCAAAAACAATCCGATCGCGCCCACGCTCTTGCCGACGGTCACGCCGCGCTGGATCGTGACCGGCTGGCCGTCGATGACTGACGTATCCTCGACGTCGAACAGCTCGAAGTTCCAAACGCGCTGCAGCGTAGCGCGCACGACGAGCCAGGTATCGATCAACCTGGTGCCAAGGTCGCGCTGCGCTGCTGTCTTGTCCACGTCCCCAAGCCAGCGGTCGACGTGCGCAACCACCCCGCCGACCGTTTCCTGCAAGCGCTCGACCGAAAGCAGCGCTTCGCGGCGCGCGGCCAGCGCGTCCTGGTCGTAGCGCAATACGGCGGGCGTGATGTCGGGAGCGGAGAGCCGCGTCTCGACCTCGGAAAGCCGGGCTCGCGCTTGCCGCACTAGACTCTCGATATAATCCTTGTAGCGCTGTGCGCGCTGCTTGGCCTCGCGCAACTTGACCAGCGCGACCAACCTCTCCTCCGCGTCTCCGGCGGATGCTGTGTAACGCTCGCCCCACAGTGCGGATGTCGCCTCCCCGACGAGCTGCCGCCCGCGCAGCGCATCGATGCGATCGCGATCCGACGCCACTCGGGCTTCCGCGGCAAGGAGACGCGCTTCGGCGAGTGCCAGCTCGTTCTCGCTTGCCTTTTTATTTGCGCGCAGACGCTCGCCCGCCTGCTTGGCGAGGTCGCGCTCGCGCAAGCGCGCGTCGCGCTGAGTCTCGATGGCGATCAGGTCGCGGCGGACCTCGCCGAGCTGGTCGTCGATGCGTTGCCGCGCCTTGGCAAGATCGGCCTCGGTGAAGGTAGCTCCCGAAGTCGCGATGCTCACCTGCCGCCCGAGCAGAGCCAGCTCGGCGCGTCGCGACGCCAGATCGTCGTTGCGGAATCGCGTATGCAAGTCTACCGCTGCCACGGCGGCGGCCGCGGCTCGTCCTTTCATTCGCGCGAGGCTCCGGCGCCAGGCTTCGCGTGCCTTGTCTTCCGGTGCAGCGGCGGAAGCGAATGCCTCGTCGGCGCGCCGCAGCGCCTGTTCCGACTGCTTCAGCTCTTCCTGGGCGCGCTGTCCATCGACTTTGAGCTGCCCGAGCTCCCCTTCGAGCACGGCGATGCGGTCACGGGTAGCCGCTTCCTGATCGCGCAGATCATCCACCATCAGGATCGAATACGGCGGCGCCGAATCGAACCCGTGCCAGTCGCGCTCGCGCGCTTCGGCGTCCTTGCGTTCCGTGCGCGCACGCTCGATCTCGTTCAACGCGCGGAGCTGAATGTCGTACGCGGTGACGAGGCGAAATTCCGCATCGCGGAAATCGGAGGCTTCGCGCGGATCGATGCCCGGAGGCGGCTCCGTCGCGTGCTCGCTCTCGGCGCGCGCCTCGTCGAGGAGCTTCACAATGCGAGCTCGCCTCTGCTCGTTGCTCTCGGCGGCATCCGCCTTGGCAGGCGCCTCGGCCTTGGGCGGTGTTACGCCAGGGATGAGCGCTGCCTGCGCGAGGGCAGCGCTCGCGCAGAAGAGCGATAGTGCAGCCGCCAAAGCCAACAACACCCTCATCCCGCTCCCCCTCGGTCCGTCCGCGGCTGCGTTTCAAGGCGCAGCGCCGCAACGGACGCCGGGAAAGTATACCCGCAGGATCGTTCCGGGACTTCTTAAGTAGCGCGGCAGCGCGGTACACTAAACCGTTTTCGCCCCTTCGTCGTTCGAACTGCAAAGCCCTCCTGCTGTCAACTCCGTGTGGTAAGCCCGATGCTGGAACCTCGCCTGAGCGGAAGCGACGCGGCCAATCGCGCACCGGATCGCGACACGGTAGCTGCATTCCGCAACTCGATCGTCGACAAGCTCACCTACGTCGTCGGCAAGGACGCGAGCTACGCGCGCGAGCACGACTGGTTCATGGCCACCGCCTTCGCGGTGCGCGACCGCATCATCGATCGCTGGCGGGATGCCACCCGCAGGACCTATCGCGACGGCCGCAAGCGCGTCTACTACTTCTCGCTCGAGTTCCTGATCGGGCGCATGCTCTTCGACGCCCTGTGCAATCTGGGACTCACGGCGATCGCGCGCGAGGCGCTTAACGACCTCGGCGTGGATCTAGACCGGCTGCGCCGGCTCGAGCCCGACGCGGCGCTCGGGAACGGCGGACTCGGACGACTGGCGGCGTGCTTTATGGAGAGCATGGCGACGCTGGGCATCGCGGCGCACGGTTACGGCATCCGCTACGATCACGGCAGCTTCCGCCAGGTCATGCAGGATGGCTGGCAGCACGAGTGGCCGGAGGATTGGCTGACTTTCGGCAATCCGTGGGAGTTCGAGCGGCCCGAAGTCACGTACACGGTCGGTTTCGGCGGCAAAGTCGAGGAGACTGGAGGCTTCGACGGCGCGAAGCGTTCAGTCTGGCGCGCCGAGGAAATGGTCACTGCAGTCGCCTTCGACACGCCGATCGTCGGCTGGCATGCCACGCACGTCAACGCGCTGCGGCTGTGGTCGGCGCGCGCCGCCGATCCGCTCGACCTCGACGAGTTCAACCGCGGCGAGCACGTCGGAGCGCTCTCCGACCGCGTGCGGTTGGAAGCGATCTCGCGTGTCCTCTACCCGAGCGCGGACACGCCGGCCGGTCAGGAGCTGAGGCTGCGCCAGGAATTCTTCTTCGCCTCGGCCTCGCTGCAGGACCTGCTGCGCCGGCACAAGCAGCAGCACGGCGAGCTTTCCTCGCTCGCGGACCACGCGGCGATCCAGCTGAACGATACGCATCCTGCGATCGCGATTCCGGAGCTGATGCGACTGCTGACCGACGAGCACGGAATGCCCTGGGATCTGGCATGGAACATCGCGACCTCGATGTTCAACTACACCAATCACACGCTGCTGCCGGAAGCACTGGAGAGCTGGAGCGTGGAATTGCTCGAGCGGCTGCTGCCGCGGCACATGCAGATCATCTATCACATCAATGCCCAGCATCTTGAAGCGCAGGCCAAGCGCGGCAACGGCAAGCTCGCGCCCGTTTCGCTGGTCGAGGAGAACGGTGACCGACGGGTGCGCATGGGGCATCTCGCCTTCATCGGGTCGCGGCGCGTGAACGGCGTCTCGGCGCTGCACACCGAACTGATGAAGAGCACCGTGTTCCGCGACCTGCACGCGCTCTATCCCGATCGCATCGTCAACAAGACCAACGGCATCACCTTCCGGCGCTGGTTGTTCCAGACCAATCCGAAGCTCACGGGACTGCTCATTGACACGGTCGGGCCGCGCGTGCTCGACGACATCGACGCGATCGAGGCGCTCGCCTCGCGTGCCGAGGACTCCGAAGTAGTCGACCGTTTCGCCGCGATGCGCCGAATGAACCGCCTCGCGCTCGCGCGGCTCATCGCCGAGCGAACCGGCGTCAGCGTGGATCCCGACGCGCTCTTCGACGTGCAAATCAAGCGCATCCACGAATACAAGCGGCAGCTGCTCAATCTGCTGGAGACGGTTGCGCTGTATCACGCGATGCGCGCGCAGCCGAACCGGGACTGGGTGCCGCGAGTGAAGATCTTCGCCGGCAAGGCGGCGGCGGCATACCTGCGCGCGAAGCTGATCGTGAAACTAACCAACGACGTCGCGCGCGTGGTCAACGCCGATCCGGCGGTGAGCAGGCTGCTCAAGGTCGTCTTCATTCCGAACTACAACGTGAGCCTTGCCGAAGCGGTGATTCCGGCCGCGGATCTCTCGGAGCAGATCTCGACCGCGGGGATGGAAGCCTCGGGCACAGGCAACATGAAGCTCGCCTTGAACGGCGCGATAACGATCGGCACGCTCGACGGCGCCAACATCGAGATTCGCGAGCGCGTCGGCGTCGAGAATCTGTTCATTTTCGGATTGACCGCAGATGAGGTCGCGAAGCGGCGTGCCAAGGGACTCGCAGCGGCCGATGTCATCGCGGCATCGCCCGCGCTTTCGACTGCGATCAAGGCCATCGAATCGGGCGAGTTCTCGCCGGACGATCGCGGCCGGTACGCCAGCCTCGTCGCGGACCTGCGCGAGCGCGACTATTTCATGGTCTGCGCGGACTTCGAAGCTTACGCCGCGGCCCAGCGAGCGGCCGACGCTTTGTGGCGCGATCGCGCGGCATGGTGGCGGAGCGCGATCCTCAACACCGCGCGGGTCGGATGGTTCTCCTCCGATCGCGCGATTCGCGAGTACGCAGCAGAGATCTGGCGCGTTTAGTCAGGCTACCCGGCGAGTCGGCGTCTGGGGCGCGAACAGCCGCTCCATCTCGCGGCGTATCCGATACGCAGCAAGCGTCTCGTCGATCGCCACATCAGCCCATGTGAGCGATTGTCCCTGCGCGACGGCGCGCACGAGCTTGACGCCGTGCGCAAGCCCGAGGGGCAACCCGCCGAGCGCGAGCGATTTCTGCGCCGGGAAGATCTTGCCCCACACCGTGTAGCCGCCCTCGCCGTCGAGCGTTTCGCCGGGATGGAGATCGCGCTTCGCCGTCGCGACGACGTCGGCGTTGAATCCAATCGCGCTGCCGGTCGGCTCGCCGCGTAATCCCACTGACGCGACGGAGATCCCGACTTCCAATCCTATCAGGTGCCAGCGCTTGTACATGCACGCGTAACGTCCGGAGGGATCAGTGCGAACCATGTACTCCTGGAAGCAGTTGCGGATGTACTGGGTGTCCCCTTCGAACACGACGAAAACGCCGAAGCGGATGTCGTAACCGATCGGCGTCCCGTCGCGCGCGAGCGACGAGATCACCTCGACCTGTCCTTTCTGATGCAGCACTCCGCCTTCCGCGCGTGGACGGCACACTGAAGGAATCTCATCGATCGACGCCGGAGGATAGGAAAGCCCGTCCGGTGGAGCGGCGAGCCCTGTAGCGTTGCACACCGCGGTGCATTCGATCGCCGGTTTCGAGCCGTCGAGAAACGAGTTGAACATCTTCGAATTGAGCCCGCCGATCTTCGCCTGCTCGGGCGTAAGCCCGTAGTGTCCCCAGACCGTCTCTGGTGTCGACTGCGCGAAATGCGGCATCCATTTGTGACCTCGGCCTGCCGACACGACTTCAAATCCCGCGGCGCGCGCCCAATCGACGAGATCGCAGATCAATGCCGGCTGATCGCCGTAGGCGAGGCTGTAGACGACGCCGGCTTCGGCCGCCTTGCGCGCGAGGAGAGCACCGCAGAAAGCATCCGCTTCGACCGTGACGTTGACGACGTGCTTGCCGTTGCGAAATGCTTCGAGGCAATGTTCGACCGCGGCGATCGGATTGCCCGTGCACTCGACCACGATGTCGATCTTCGGATGGCGGACGAGCGCTTGCCAGTCTTCTTTGACGTGCGTCGTCCCTTTCGCCAGCGCATCGTCGAGCGAAGACGCTGCGAACCGCTCCGCCTTCCAGCCGACCCGCTCGAGGTTGGCGCGCGCAGTCGCCGGCACGAGATCGGCGATGCCCGCGAGATGCACCCCGGTCGTTTTGGGGATCTGCGCGAGATACATCGCGCCAAACTTGCCGGCGCCGATCAATCCGACACGTAGCGGATTCCTTTCGGCAGCGCGCTGCTGCAGCTTGGCGTAGAGGGTCATCCGATTTTCCCCCTCCGAGGGCGGGATCAGGGTGAAAAAAGGTTTCGTTCCAATGACAATCTTACGCCGCGTTGACAGGCGCGGGCCGCCGCGCGACTATCCGGCCGCGTCGTCGACCTCGGGCCCCGCATGCATCCCTGGCAAGCTTTGGCAGTCGGCACCGTGATCCTTCTCAGCGCATGCTCAACGATGACCGCGCGCACTGCGGCCGAATACGATCGCGGCAGCTCGGCGGAAGCGAAGTTTCAGACCGATGCCGCAGGTTGCGCGAAGGAGGCCGAAGCGCACCAGAAGGAGTTCGGCTACGGCGAGTTCGATCTCCTGCGCGGACCCTACAACCGGCTCTACGACGCCTGCATGCGCTCGCACGGCTATCAGCTCAAGCCGAAGCCGTAACGATGAGAGCGGACGAGATAATGGCGATTGACATCTTTTGCCTTTATTCGCTCCAGGCGCGAATGCGCCGGGAGAAATCGGGTGCGGTGTCCGCAGCCTTCGCCCGAGCGTTGACATGGGCCCGGCGCTGCAGTTCATCGAACGACAGGCCCATGTCCTCCAGTCTTCCTTGTTCGTACATATACTCCGGCACGTAGCCACTCGCGAGAATCTTCCAGCTCAACGGAGGATGCCCAGGGTTTACGCGAGCGTTCATCCAGATGTTGGTCGTGCAGTTGGTAGTGAGCGTGTTGTAGAACTCCGGCTGCGTCCTTAGAGCGTCCATCTGCTCCATGTACTGCATGAAGAGCCTCCGCGCGGCCTCGAGCGAGCCCCTGACACGGTAGACATAAACGTCCTCCGGGGGATCTCGGCGATAGTTGGTGCGCAGGCGAATCACGTCTCGCTCGTCTGCCGCGACGTAGACGAGCTCGTACTGCCGGAAGAAACCTCTGAGCGTGGAATACGCTTTCCCCTTCGACTTGCGCACTTCGATGGAAATCGCCAGGTAGTGATCGCCGGTGAACCCGAAGCTCAGGAACACATGGGCAATGGCCGGGCCCATCCAGTAGGAGGTCACGATGTCGACCGATCGCAGTTCCCGCAAGTCGAAGGTCTTGTCGTAGTAAGCGACCGTATAGTCGCTCTCGCTCCTGTAGTCGAAGTTGCGAATGTTGTGGACGGTGACAAGATCACCGGCGAAGGTGGCGTAGGGCAGAACCGCCACGTCCGGCTGCCAATCGCGTTCGTTGGTCGGCTCGATGCTCGTCCAGAAAGCGATAACCGCGGCGCATAGCACGGCGAAGGCGCCCATTGCGCGCCAGCGCCAGCGGCGTATGAAGACCGCAATCAGGATCGCCACGGACGCCAGGCAGAGCGCAACGACCAGCGCGGCTCGGACTATTTCGTTGCCCGGCCCCGCCAGTGCAAGCAGCAGCGCGCCCCAGATGCCCATCACCAGTACGAGCAAGGCCAGCGCGGCGAGCCCGATGCCCAGGCCGACTCGAGCGAGCAATCCCTGGACAGGCGTCTCGTTCATGATGTGCCCAGGCCACCGGAGGAACCGCGCTTATCGCTGGAACACGATCGCGGAGCTGGTGACGGTTTCACGCAACAGGAGCCATGACATTAGCTAGTATGCTAGCCGAGGCCTTGATTTTCGTCAGACAACTCACCGCTCCGAGGTTCTCATCGCGGTCGTTCTTCGTCAACTATCGCGCGGACGTGCGCATTTGCCAACGGTGCGCAGCGATGGCATCGGCGAGCATCTCGATTGATAACGCTAGTATGTCGCGAATTTTTGGGTGTAAGGTTCCGCGTCTGGTCTTCGCCGCCAGAAGCAGCCGGTGGTCATCTTCCGGAGTCCCGAACCATGCGCGTGAATTCGTTTGCGGCTGCATCGGCCTTCGCAATGCTGGTCATGTATCTGCCAGTGATGGCGGCGGACGCGCCTCCGCCGATATTAACGACTTCTCCTCGGATCGGGCTGGCGCTCTCCGGCGGCGGCGCGCGCGGCATCGCGCATGTCGGCGTGCTCAAGGTCCTCGAGGAGATGCGCGTGCCGATCAGCTGCGTGACCGGCACCAGCATGGGGGCGATCGTCGGCGCGACTTTCGCAGCGGGCCGGACCCCCGAGGAGATGGAGAAGCTCGTCCTCGGTGCCGACTGGGACGAGGTATTCCGGGACAAGCCTCCGCGCGACGAAATCGCCGTCCGCCGAAAGGTCGACGACTACAAGACGCTCTTCGCGCCGGAATTCGGCGTCAAGGACGGCGGGCTCGCGCTGCCGAAAGGCGTGCTGGCGGGCGTTTCGATCGAGTCGTTCTTCCGCAACCTGTCGACGCCGGCGCTCGGCATCAACGATTTTCGCAAGCTCCCAATCCCTTTCCTCGCGGTCGCTACCGACATCGAGACGGGTCAGGAGGTCGTCCTCGACCACGGCAGCCTGGCGCAGGTGATGCGCGCGAGCATGTCGGTCCCCGGCGCGATGGCGCCGGTTGAGATCGACGGCAGGCTGCTGGTGGATGGCTTTATCACGAACAACCTTCCGATCGACCATGCGCGCGAGTTGTGCGCCGACGTCATCATCGCGGTCAACATCGGGACGCCGCCGTTGAAGCGCAGCGAGCTCACCTCCGCCCTGTCCGTTGTTTCGCAACTCAGCAACTTCCTCGGCAAGGACAACGTCGACAAGCAGCTGAAGGGTCTTACGGACAAGGACGTGCTCATCACGCCGGACCTAGGCGACATCTCCCCGGGCAAATTCGATCGCTCCGCGGACGCGATCAGGATCGGAGAGGAGGCGACGCGCGCGATGGCCGACAAGCTCCGGCGCTACAGCCTGCCGCCGGAGCAGTACGCGGCGCTTCGCGCGACGCAGGTGTCGCAGGCGAAGGCGCTGGGGACCGTCGCCGAAATTCGCATCGAGGGACTCGAGAAGACCAATCCCGCGGTCGTGCGCGAACTCGTCCAGAGCAAGCCCGGCGAGCCGCTCTCCGAGGAGAAGGTGGGCCACGACCTGCAGCGCGTCTACGGGACGCGCGACTACGAGAGCATCAGCTACCGCATCATGGGCGGTGGCGAGACCGGCCCGCGCGCGATGATCATCGAGCCCAAGGAAAAGTCCTGGGGTCCCGACTATCTGCGCTTCGGCCTGGGTCTCGAGAGCGACTTCCAGGGCGACAACCAGTTCAACGCGCTGGTCCAGTACCGGAAGACCTGGCTCAACCGCCTGGGTGGAGAATGGCTGACCGAGGCACAGGTTGGACAGGACACTCATGTGTACTCCGAGTTCTATCAGCCGGTGAACGAGGTGGGAAAATTTTTCGTCGCGCCCAACGCGTTCATCGGCCGAACGACACGCGGTGTGTTCGTTGGGGACGACAAGGTCGCCGATTACCTCTTCAACAAGGGTCAGGCCGGCCTGGATCTGGGCGCGGTGCTCGGGACCTGGGGACAGCTCCGCTTCGGTCCAGTCTGGGCGAAGGTCTATGCGCACGTCGACACCGGCTCGCCCGTGCTGCCTTCCGTGCGGGAGACGACGGCGGGGCTGCGCGCGGGGCTCTTCATCGACCAAACCGATCGCGCCTTCTACCCCAGCGAGGGCTACGGATTCGTGGGTACGGCTTACTCCGCGATGAGCTCGTTCGGATCGACGCAGAACTACAACCGCCTCGAGGGAACCGCCCGCGCGATTCACAGCTGGGGAGATAATACGATCAACGTCGCGCTTGCCGGCGGAACGGCTCTCGGATCGAACATGCCCGCGTATGAGTCATTCACGCTGGGCGGCCCGCTGCGTTTGTCGGGTTACCGCGTGAACCAGTTCTCCGGGCGCGAGTACGCGTTCGGGCGGCTGATGTACTACGACCGGATCTTCGTGCTGCCGGACATCCTGGGCTCCGGCGCATACCTCGGCGCATCGGCGGAAGTCGGCCGCATCAAGGATCGTTTCGACAATTCGCCTTCGCCGGGGACGCTCTGGTCGACTTCGGTGTTCCTCGGCGCGGATAGCTTCCTCGGGCCGGCTTACTTCGGTTTTGGTTACGGCGGCTCCGGACACTGGAGCCTTTATCTGCTGCTCGGCGCGCCTTAAAGGGAGGGAGATTCGATATGCGTAGAAGGACTTTTCTTGCTTCCAGTTTGGGACTGATGACCGGCGTCGTCGGCGAAGGGCTTACCACGATGCTTTGCACCCGAGAAGCTCGCGCGCAGGCGACCGCTGCTGTTGCGAGTCCTTCCATGCCACCGCAAGGAAAATGGATCCGCCTTGCGCCCTTGCCTCAGGTTCAGGGCACCAGCGAGCTGCTTGGGGTGGCGGTGAACGGGAAGATCTACGCCGTGCAGGGCCAGCTGCCCGGGTTCAAGCCGGCAGGGCTCGTGTACGAATACGATCCGGCGGGCGACGCGTGGACGCCCAAGAAGCCGATGCCGCATCCTGTCCACCACGCCGCGCTCACCGCGCTCGATGGAAAGATTTACGTCTTCGGCGGATTCGAACCTCCTGCGGCGGGGCCGCCCGGCTGGAATCCGGTCAGCAACGCATGGGAATACGATCCGAAGACCGACGGTTGGCGCGCGCTCGCCGCGATGCCAACCGCGCGCGGCGCGGGTGCCGTCGCCGTCGTGGGAGGAAAGTTCTACGTGATCGGAGGTGCGGGGCCCATACCCGGCGCGAGCGATCCGACGCTTCGCCCGAGACAGCCGCAGCGATCGCTGAGCACGGTGGAGGAATACGATCCTGCCACGAACACCTGGCGCCCCCGCGCTCCGATGCCCACGGCGTGCAATCACATGGGCTGCGAGGCTGTGGACGGAAAGATTTACATCATCGGCGGAAGGCTGAGCGGCGCCTTCATCATCGGCTTCCCGGGCAACATCAACCTCGTCCAGGCCTTCGATCCCGCGTCGGATGGCTGGACCATCAAGGCACCGATGCCGACGGCGCGCAGCGGACTCAATACGGCCAGCCTCAACGGGATCATCTACGCGGCGGGCGGCGAAGTGCAGGACGAAAAATCGCTTTCCGCCTTCCGCGCCTTCGAAGCCTATCACCCGGTGAGCGACACCTGGTGGGCGCTGCCCTCGATGCTGCTGCCGCGTCACGAATGCATCATGGCCGCGGTGGGCAATCGGATTCACGTGGCGGGCGGATCGGTTCAATCCGCCATCGTGCCGCTGCCACAAGGCGTGACCTTCGAGACCACAGCGCACGAAGCTTTCGAAGTCGCGTCCTGACCGGATCGCTGCGATGACAAGACTCACCTTGCAACTCGCGCTGCGAGTGATCGAGGGCGCATTTGCCAAAGCGACCGAGCTTCAGTGCGTGCCGTTGACCGTCGTGGTGCTCGACGCGGGAGGGCATGAGGTTGCCGTGCAGCGGCAGGATCGCTCCGGCATCCTGCGCGTCGACATCGCGCGCGCGAAAGCCTGGAGCGCTCTGGGCATGGGCTACGCAAGCCGCGAGATCGCCGAGCGCGCGCAGAAGGCGCCCGCGTTCTTCGGCGCGCTGGCTGCGGTGAGCCAGGGTCGGCTCGCGCCGGCTGCGGGAGGAGTCCTGCTCTACGACGACGAGCGCAACGTGATCGGCGCCGTCGGCATTAGCGGCGACACATCGGATCGCGACGAGGAGTGCGCGCTGGCCGGCGTGAAGGCGGCCGGCTTGCAGGCGTAATCCTCACCGCAGGCGCAGCAGTCTGGCCGCGGTCCTCCCGGCAATAAGGCTGCGCTCTTCTTCGCTGAGCGCGTCGAGGCGCTCGATGTCGCCCAGAGGATCGGACAAGCCCATGTCGAAGCAGTAGTCGCTGCCGAGCAGCACGCGATCGGCGCCGACCATTCGAATGAGATTCAGATTGATTGTGTCGTTGTGGCCGATCGTGTCGTAGGTGAAGCGCCGCAAATACGCGCTTGGCAAAGCCTTCATGTGCGCGAGCTCGGGACGAACTTTGGTCCCGCGATCCAGCCGGCCGATGAGCCACGGGAAGGTTCCTCCGGCGTGCGGCAGATTGATCTCCAGCTTCGGAAATGCGTCGAGCACGCCGCCGAAGATGAGCGATGCGGCGGCGACGCCGGTGTCGTAGGGATTGCCCAGCAGGTTGCGCAGGTAGTACTGCGTCGTCCGCTCGCGGCCGATGGTGTCGATGGGGTGCAGGAAGATCGTCCATCCGAGCTCTTCCGCTTTCGCGTAGATATCCCAGAAGCGCCGATCGTCCAGGTTCGTGCCGTTGACGTGCGTCGCGAGATACATGCCGCGCATCCCCGCGAGCGCGGCGGCGCGCTCGAGCTCCTTCAGCGCCAGCTCCGGCGCCTGCATCGGCAGCATGGCGAGGCCGACGAAGCGGTCGGGACGCTTCAGGTGTGCCGCGCTGGCCGCATCGTTGTAGGCCTGCGACAGCGCGAGCCCGAATCCGGGCGATGCCCAGTAGACCATCGGCGCCGTGAGAGATAAAGCATGAACATCGACGCGCTGCCGATCCATTGCTGCCAGCCGCAGATCGAGATCGATGAACTCGTCGTCGAAGGCGTTGACGATGCGCTCGGTCTGGATCTTGTAACCCTTGGCGGTTCGCTCGATCTTCGCGCCCTCCCTTGCTCCGTCGCGCTCGACCAGCTCGAGCCACTCGGCGGGATACCAGTGCGCATGCATATCGACGACGCGAGGCGCCGGTCGAGGATCAGGATCGCGACGATCGGTCATGAGCTATCATAACCGGCAGCGGGTCGCGAAAGGGATGATCATGGTAAAACTCGCTTCGACTCGGCCACGGCTCCAACGACTGCATAGTGCGATGTACTTGGTCGCTGCCCTCGTCGGCATGGCGGCGCTGCCCGTTTTCGCGCTGGCGCAATCGAGCGAGCCCTATCCCAATCATCCCGTCAGGCTCCTGATACCGTACGCGCCGGGCGGAGCCACGGACATCATCGCCCGCAATCTCTCGCCCAAGCTACAGGAGCTGCTGGGCCAGCCCTTCGTCGTCGACAATCGACCAGGCGCATCGGGAAACATTGCGCTCGACGCGGCGGCCAAGGCGCAAGCCGACGGATACACACTGCTCGTCGGCAATGTCTCCACCAACGCGATCAACGAAACCACCTTCGCCGGCGTGCTGCAGATCAAGCCTTCACGCGATCTTATTGGTATCACGAAGCTGGTCGAGATTCCGCATGTGCTCGTTGCCGCCGTCTCTTTCCCGCCGAATACCGTGGCCGAGGCGATCGCGTGGGCGAAGCGCAGTCCCAGCAAGCTCAACTACGCATCGGCCGGGATCGGAACCTATCCGCACCTTGACATGTTGCGATTCGCAAAAGCGGCGGGCATCGAGCTGACGCACATTCCCTACAAGGGCGGTGCCGCTCAGATGCTGCCTGCGCTGCTCTCGGGTGAAGTCCAGCTCTCCTTCATCAACCTGTCTTCCACCATCGAGTCGATCAAGGCAGGCAAGCTCAAGGCGCTGGCGACGACGATGCCGACGCGTCTTTCCGAGCTGCCCAACGTTCCGACCATGGCGGAGCAGGGATTCCCCGGCATCGGGACCAACGCCTGGCAGGCGCTGTTCGCGCCGGCGGCCACACCGAAGCCGATCGTGGACAAGCTCTACGCCGCCGTGGCGTCCGTGCTTTCGCGACCCGAGATGAAGGAACTCCTCGCGAAACAGCTGATGACGGTGTCCCTGTCGCAATCGCCGCAAGCGTTCACCGAAGAGGTCCGCGCCGAGACGCAGACCTGGGCGGAAGTCGTCCGCGACAACAAAGTCAAGATCGACTGAGCGCGTTGGCCAAGCCGCGCTATCGCGGTTCACAGCCGCGTTACGATCTCGTCATCGAGAAGGACCTCGAGATTCCGCTGCGCGACGGCGCGCGGCTCAAGGCCGATGTTTTTCGTCCCAAAGCGAAGGGGCGCTTTCCCGTCATCATCAACCTGGGTGCGTATCAGAAAGACAAGCTCTGGGTCCCGCCCGCGGATCTGGAGGAAGCGACGAATCCCTACATGAACTGGGAGACGGTGAATCCGCTGTGGTGGGTGCCGCGCGGCTACGTCGCCGTTCGGGTGGACGGCAGAGGCAGCGGCAAGTCACCAGGACGCACCGATCCTTGGTCTCCGAGCGAGGCTTGCGATTTCTACGACGCGATCGAATGGGCCGGTCGGCAAGGCTGGAGCAGTGGTCGCGTGGGGACCAGCGGCGTCTCGTACTTCGCGATGACGCAATGGCTGGTCGCGGGGCTGATGCCGCCGTCGCTCAAGGCGATGATCCCCTGGGAAGGCGCTGCCGATATGTATCGCGACTTCGGCTACCACGGCGGCATCTTCTCCTTCGGCTTCGTCGTCAACTGGTACAACAATCACATGGCGCATCACCTGCTCGGCAAGCCGCAGGCGAGCGCGCCCGACGCGTTTTCGACGCCATGGGTGTGGGAGTACATGCGCTACAACCTCGACAGCGCGTGGTACCACGGCCGTCGTGCACAATGGGACAACATCGAGATTCCGTTCTTGAGCGCGGGCAACTGGAGCGGGATGGGACTGCACTTGCGGGGCAACACCGAGGGCTATCTGTGTGCGGCATCGAAGCACAAGCGGCTGCGCATCCATGCGGGAACGCACTATCACCCGTTCTATTCGGCCGAGGGACGCCTCGATCAGCTGCGCTTCTTCGATCATTGGCTCAAAGGCATCGACAGCGGAATCACGCACGAGCCTCCGGTAAAGCTTCTCATCCGCAAGGGCGGACATGGCAATGGCGAGTGGCGCTTCGAGCACGAGTGGCCGCTCGAACGGACGCGATGGACCAAGTTCCATCTGCGGCCCGCAGCGCGCGACAGAGAAATGGGGACGCTCGAGACCGAAGCGCCGCGACGGACGACTTCGATCTCGTACCCTGCAAGCGGAACGACCAGGGCCGGTATGGCCAGCGCCTCGTGGACGTCGACCGCGCTGGCCGGCAGCGTCGCCGCTTCGGGCGTCTCCTTCGAAACCGCGCCGCTCGCCGAGGACACCGAAGTGACCGGGCCGGTAGTGCTGGTCTTATGGGTATCGAGCAGCAGCGAGGACATGGACGTTTTCGCGACCTTGCGCAACATCGCGCCGGACGGCAGCGACGTGTTCGAGATGGGCCAGCAGGGTCAGCCGATTCCGGTCGCGAAGGGCTGGTTGCGTGCCTCGCATCGCAAGCTCGATCAGGCGCAGTCGCTGCCATGGCGTCCGTTTCATGCGCATACCGAACGCGACTGGCTTAAGCCGGGCGAACCGGTGCGTTTGGACGTCGAGATCTGGCCAACGTCGATGGTGTTCAAACGCGGCCATCGCATACGCCTCGACATCGCCCCTCGCGACGGGATCGGCAGCGCGCCCTACACGCACTATCACGCCGATTACAACGCCGGCGCGGAGAATACGATCTACACGGGCGGAAGCCGCGGCTCTTACCTGCTGCTTCCAATCATCCCGCGGCGTTGACAGCGCAGTGCCGTCTCGCTAGCGTACCGGTTCGAGTCAGGAGGACGCGATGGAAATCAAACGCATCGACCACTATTCGATTCGCACGACCGACGTCGAAGCTTCGCGGAAGTTCTACACCGAGGTGATCGGCCTCACGGTGGGACCCAGACCGGAGTTTAAGTTTCCCGGCTTGTGGCTTTACAACGGCAAGCCGCCGGCGGATCTGGAGCACTCGAACGGCAACTACGGCATCGTCCACGTCATGGGCATCGATCCGAACGATTCCCGAGGCCTCATCGATACAGTCGGACACGTCGACCCCGAAACCCTGAACGCCGGCACCGGCTCACTCGATCACATCGCACTCTCGGTCACCGGACGCAAGAGCATGGTCGAGCGCTGCAAACGTGCCAAGCTCAAATATTTCGAGCGCAGCGTCCCCACGCTGGGGCTGCATCAGATGTTCCTGAAGGATCCCAACGGCGTCATGATCGAGCTCAACTTCCCCGCCTCGGAAGCGCCGAAGGAGAAAGACGCGGCGACGACCGAAGCAATTCGCTGACTTATCCTTGGCCGCGCTGCCCAAAGCCGGCTCCGCGCCCGTCATCACGAGCGAACAGGCGCTTGCGAGCGTTCGCGCGCTGGCGCCAAAGCTTAGGGAACGCGCGTCGCTCGCCGAGAACACGCGCCGGATTCCCGACGAGACGCTGCGCGAGCTGCACGCATCCGGCTTGATGCGCGTGCTGCAGCCTCGGCGCGTCGGAGGATCGGAGCTGCCATGGGTCTCGCTGATCGACATCGGCTCGGGTCTCGCCGCTGCATGCGCATCGACCTCGTGGAACTGGGTCAACTACGCCGTGCATCACTGGATGCTCGCGTTCTGGCCGGTCGAGACACAGGACGAGATCTGGAACGCGGATCCGGACATGCTGATTGCTTCGTCGGTCGTCTTTCCGGCCGGGAAGGCGACGCGCGTATCGGGTGGTTATCGATTGAGCGGGCGCTGGCCGTTCTCGAGCGGAGTCGATCAGAGTCTGTGGAACATGCTCGGTGGCATCGTTCAGGACGGCGAGGCACCCGGCGAATACCGCATTTTCCTGCTTCCTCGCAGCGATTACCGCGTCATCGACAACTGGCACGTGATGGGCCTCCGCGGCACCGGCAGCAACGATGTCGAGGCGAAGGACGTATTCGTGCCCGAGGCGCGGACGCTCCCGGTTGATGCGACGCGCGGCGGCGCCCACCATCCGGGCGCGAAGGTGAACCCCAGCCCGATCTTTCGCATTCCGATCTTCGCAACCTTTCCCTACATGCTCACCGGCGTTGCCCTTGGCGTCGCCCAGGGCGCGTACGACGATTTCCTCGCGGGGATGCGCAACCGCGTGGCGCGGTACTCGGGCAAGCAGCTCGCCGACATGACCGCGATCCAGGTGAAGCTCGCTGAAGCGGCATCGTGCATCGACATCGCGCGTACGATCATGCGCGCGCACTGCGAGGAAGCACAGAGCTTCGCCGAGCGCAACGAGGTCCCCGACCTGTCGACCAAGGTGAAGTGGCGTCGGGATGGTGCGTTCACGGCGGGCCTATGCGAGCGTGCCGTTGACGTGCTGTTCAAATGCGGCGGCGGTGGCGCGCTCTTCGACGATCAACCGCTGCAGCGCGCCTTCCGCGACGTACATGCCGCCACTGCGCACATCTCGATGATCTGGGAGCCGCAGGCGACGACCTACGGGCGAGTCGCGCTCGGTCTGCCGAGCGACAACCCGACGCTGTAGCTACATCCCCAGATACAGTTTGCGCACCAGCTCGTTGTCGGCGAGCTCGTCGCGCGAGCGACCTTCGTAGGCCATCCGGCCGTGCACGATCACGTAGCCGCGGTCTGCGATGCGGATCGCCTGCTGGAAGTTCTGCTCGGCCATCAGCACCGTGAGCTGGCGACGCTCCTTGAGCTCGCGAATCTTGTCGATCGTGTGAATGACGAGCAGCGGCGACAGTCCGACCGAAGGCTCATCGATTAGCAGTATCCTGGGCTCGGTCATCAATGCCCGCGCGAGCGTGAGCATCTGCTGCTCTCCTCCGCTGAGGCTCCCGGCGAGCTGCTTGCGCCGCGCTGCGAGGACCGGAAAGGTTGCGTAGCAAAAGTCGAGGTTCCCGTCGAGCGCATGGCGAGCTGCCGCCCGGTACGCGCCGAGAAGCAGGTTCTCCTCGACACTCAGCCGCGGGAACAGCCGCCGTCCCTCGGGAACGAGCGAGATGCCCAGCTCGACAATGTCCTCGGGCGCGCGCCCGATGAGCTCGTGCTCCACGCCTTCGATGACCGCGGTGATCCGGCCTGAGCTCGGCACGACGATCCCCATGATGCACTTCATGAGCGTGCTCTTGCCGTTGCCGTTGGTGCCGAGCAGTGCGACCGTCTCGGCGTCGTTGACCGAAAGCGAGATGCGGTCGAGCACCTGCACCGAGCCGTAGCCCGCACTCACCTCACGGACGTCGATGCTATTCGCCAAGGTAGGCCGTCACGACTTCTCTATTGTTGACGATCGACTGCGGAGCGCCGTCGGCGATCTTGCGGCCAGCGACTAGCACCGCGATGCGGTCGGAGAATTTCATCACCGCTCGCATCACATGTTCGATCATGATGACCGCAACGCCGCGCTCCTTGAGACCGAGAAGCAGAGCGAGCATGTCGTCGACCTCGGAAGCGGACAGCCCGGCCATTGCTTCGTCGGAAATGAGCAGGGAGGGCTTCGCCGCGACCGCTCGCGCGAGCTCGAGCTTGCGCATGTCCACCTGCGTGAGTCCGCGCGACATCGCGTGCGCCTTGTCGGCAAGGCCTACCTGCCGTAGAACGTCCATGGCCTCTTCCGCAATACGGTCCGAGGCGAGCTTCTCATGCTGCCGCGCCGCGTATAGCAGTGGAATGCGCAAGTTGTCGAGCACCGACATGCTCGCGAACGGCTTGGGGATCTGGAAGCTGCGCGCGAGACCGAGCCGGACGCGGCGATGCGGCGGCTGTCCACCGAGATCGTGTTCCGCAAAGCGGATGCTGCCCTCTTCGTTGCGCAGTGTTCCCGAGATGCAATTCACCAGCGTGCTCTTGCCCGAGCCGTTCGGGCCGATCAAGCCCAGGCGCTCGCCGCGAGCAACGATGAGATCGACCCGCTCCAGCGCGGTGAAGCCGCCGAAGCGCTTGCTCAGACCCGAGACTCTCAGCAGCGGCTCGGTCATCTCGGATGAGGGCGGCTGCGACGCCACGCTTCCACCCAGCCCATGATTCCGTTCGGAGCAAGCGTCACGAACGCGACCAGCAGGACGCCTACGATGAACAGATTCCACTCCGACGAGATGGTGACCTGCACCACCTGCTGCACGGTGCCGAGCAACACGGCGCCGATCAGCGGTCCGAGCCAGCTCATCATGCCTCCGATCAGCGGCATGGCGATACTGTTCACCGCATACGAGAGATTGAACGCCGCGGTCGGCTCGACATACGAGAGGTACAACGGAAGCGTCGTCCCCGCCATTCCCATGAGCGCGCCGCTTACGGTCGCGGAGAAGAGCTTCAGACGCAGCGTTGGCACGCCCGCGCATTCCGCCGCGACCTCGTCGTCGCGTATTGCCGCCAGGCCTCGCCCGATGACCGAGCGCTCGATCGCGCGCGCGACGACGATGGCGAACGCCGCCATCAGCACCATCGTCGCGTAAAGAAGGTGCCCGTAGCGCGAGAAACCAAGCGGAGCCTCGCGCGGCTGGATGATGTACGCGCCGCGGGCCCCGCCGACGTAATCCCAGTTCACGACGAAAGTGAACAGCACGACCGCAAGTGCGAGCGTGGAAATGGCGAAGAAGACGCCGCGCATGCGCAACGTGAGATAGCCGACACCGAGCCCGAGCAGGCCGGCGACGATTGTTCCGGCCACGATCAATACGGGAAGCGGCAAGTGCAGCGACTTGTTGAGAAAGACCGTGGTGTACGCACCCACCGCGAAGAAAGCCGCCGAGCCGAAATTGACGTAACCGGTGTAGCCGCCGAGGATGTTCCACGCCGTGGCGAGCACGATGAACTGCAGCACCGTGTAAACCGCGGAGAAGAAGTAATCGTTCGCGATGACTCGGGTCAGGGCGATGAGGACAAGCGCGATCGCGAACGCGATGACCGCAAAGGTCCGGTTTCTCATCGGCCGAGCAGTCCAGTGGGCCTGAAGGCAAGTGCGCCGAGCAGAATGCCGAACGACACGGCCGGTGCCCACGAGGGCCCGAAGAAAGTAGACGTGAACGATTCAGCGAGCCCGAGGATGAACGCGCCGAGCAGAGTGCCCCAGATCGAGCCCAGGCCGCCGAGCACGCACACTGCGAATACGAGCCCGATGTACTCGCGGCCGATCGAAGGCTGAACCGGCTGGATGACGATCAGGAAGGCGCCGGCGATGCCCGCCGTCGCGATAGACAGCGCGAAGGCGAATTCCTTGACCCGGAACGGATTGATCGCCATCAGCCGCAACGCGAGCTGATCCTGCGCGACTGCGAGCACCGCGCGGCCGAAGAATGTGCGAGAGAGAAACAGTTGCACGCCGATGACCATCGCCAGCGACACGGCGAACGGCACCACCAGCCGCAGAGGAAAGTCAACCGGCCCCAGGCGAAGCGTCGTGGACGAGTACGAGGTTTCGACCAACCGGTAATCGACGCCGAAGATGAGAACCAGCGTCACCTCGGTGATGAACAAAATGCCGAAGAAGAAGGCGAGCCCGCGCAGCGACTCCTGGCCGCGCTTCTCGAAGCAGACGTAGTAGACACGGTAGACGAGCATTCCGAGTGCGAAGAACAGCGGCGACAGCACCACCGACACCAGGATGGGGTCGAAGCCCAGCCGCGCGTTGACGATGTACGCGATGTACGAGCCCAGGATGATGAACGCGGGATGCGCGATGTTGACGACGTCGAGCATCCCGAACGAGATCGAGATGCCGACGCTCACCGCCGCGTAGAAGCCGCCGAGCAGCAGGCCGGCGACGATGGCGTTGAGCACCAACGCCGTCGGGAATTCCATGATAAGTCGCGCCCTTGAAATTCCCGGCGGCTATACGCTCACGCTATTTCTTGTTGTCCTGGTACGGGGTCTGCACCGTCCCCGTCGCGTAGGCGGCCGGGGCGAGCACGGTAACCTTGCCCGGCTTCATCCACTGCTCGAGGTCGTTGCCGGCCACGCCGTGGTATTGCACGGTCAGCATGCGCGGCGCGGACCACTCGCCATTCTTGGCGAAGCGGACCTTGCCGACGTAGGTGTCGAACTCGTACTTGTGCATGTACTCGGCGAGCTGCGCCTGGTCAAGGCTGCCGGTCGCCTTGATGGCCTGCTCGAGCACCTGCATCATCGCGTAGGCGTACGGCGGCAGATAGAACCCGAGCGGATCGACGCCTTCCTTGATGGCACGGCCCTGGTACTTGGTCAGGAATTGATCCAGGAAGGGATACTTGGCAGCGACTTCCGGCGAGTAGGACTCGTAGTTGACGACGCCGTTCAGCAGTGGCCCGAGCTGAGTTCTGAGCGACGCGAACTGCGGACCGACCAGTCCGCCGCCGAACATTCGTGTCTTGAGCCCGACCTCGTTCACCGCCCGCACCATGCCCGCGGAGTCCGGGGGATAGGAGGCGAGAAAGACGATATCGGGGTTCGTCGCCTGGATCGCGCGAACGATCGGTGAGAAATCGACCGTGTTAGGCGGGTATGTCTTGTCGTACACGACCTTAAGCCCGAGCTTCTTTACATGCGTGCGCGCGCCTTCGAGCGCGAGGGCCGGATACTCGGCATCCGCTCCGACCAGCGCGACGGTCTGCGGCTTGGGATTGAGCCCCATCGCGATATCGAAGTAGCCCTGCGACCAGCCCACCGCCGGCTCGGGTCCTGCCGGCATGATCTGGAAGTACCGGTCGTAGTTGAATTTCGAGTTGACGTTCAGGCCGAACAGCGACATGAAGCACATATTGCGTTGCATCATGATCGGCATCGCCGGAGCGATCACGTTCGTGCCGTATCCCGAGACGACGAGGTCCACCTTGTCGACGTCGAGCAGCTTGTTGTAAATGCTGGGCACGGTCGACGGATTGGTCTGATCGTCGTAAAAGACGAGCTCCACCTTGCGTCCAAGGATGCCTCCCTTGGCGTTCACGTCCTCGGCCCAGATCTGCATCGCGATCAGCGCCGCCTTGCCGTTGCCCGCCAGTGGCCCGGTTAGGCTCATGCCGAAGCCGATCTTCAGGGGCTGTTGCGCCTGTGCGGATACTGCGAAGGCGATGACCAGCGCGACGAGGCCGCTCGAGAGCCAGCTCTTCAGTGTGCTCATTGCTGTCCTCCTCCTATGAAGCGACGATGCTTACACAGCGCTTTCGGCGCTGTCAATTAAGCTTTGCCCACGGCGCTCGATGCTGGCACTTGGGCACGATACCAATCCAATATCTGTCCGCCGGTCCAGTGCAGCACGCCCGGCTTGGCGAGCACGTACTCGTAGAGCTGTTCGAGGTACCGGATTCGATGCGGCACGCCCGAGATGTAGGGATGCACGCTGATTGCCATGATCCTCGCCGAGCGCTCGCTCTCCTCGTACAGGCGATCGAGCTGATCGCGGCCCCGGCGCAGCATCTCCTCGGCCGCATGGTGCTGCACCACCATCATGGCGATATCGTTCAGCTCCACGGTATACGGCACCGAGACGATCGGACCATGCGACGTCGAGATGCTGACCGGCTGGTCGTCGAGCACCCAGTCGGCGACGTATTCGATGCCGGACTCGGCGAGATAGTCGATCGTGTCGTTCGTCTCGGCGAGACCGGGGCTCTCCCAGCCGCGCGGAGACCTCCCCGTGAACGCGTGAATCGCCTCGATGGTGTCACGCATGGCGGCTCGCTGGTCTTCGACCTTGTGCATCGGTTGCTGCACCCAGCCGTGGCCCATGAACTCCCAGCCCGCGTCCTTCGCTGCTTTCGCGACGCGCGGGTAGTTGCGACAGACGATGCCGTTGATCGCGAGCGTGGGCGTCACTCGGAATCTTTGCATGCAGTCGAAGAGCCGCCAGAACCCGACGCGCATGCCGTACTCGTGCCACGCCCAGTTCGGCAGGTCCGGAAGCAGGGGTTGTCCCATCGGCGGCGAGAGCACGGTGCGAGGCATCGGCCGCTCGATGCCCCAGTCTTCGACGTTGACGATGGTCCACACGACCATGCGCGCGCCGCCCGGAAGCGCGAGCGGCGGCCGATCGACGATCGCGGAATAGGGAACGCGCTCGCGTGGCGTGCGGCTCATCGCGGGTCCAGCTCGATGTCGTGCAGAATCGGATCACTCTCGCGCGCGACTTCATTCTCGATCAGTGCGCCGCAGCCCGGACAGAAGAACTGCCGGAATACGGGCCGCTCGTCTATATAACGCCGGTAGTCACCGATGTGCGGGTTGGCCGAAGTGATGTCCGCGTCGCGGCGCACGCAGCTGTCCTTGTAGTTGGCGCGCGCCGGCCCGAGGTCAGCGGAACAACGCGCGCAGGCTGCGTGCACCCCATCGCTCTCGCGCCGCAGCTCGAGGCCATCGGTCAACTCCGATATTACGGCGCCGGCGAGGAGGACGACGCTGCCGTCCCTCTTCCGGTTGGCATCGCGCCGGCTTGATCGAAGCCGCCGCGTCGCCTCCATGTCCACCACCCCTTCGTTATTGATCACCACGCCGTAGATCTCGCGCGCGGCGGTGATCGACACGCAGCGATCGTCGATGACGTCCGCGCGCACTCTCTCCGGATCGCGCTCGAGCGGATCGCCGAAACCGCCTGCCGCCGACCAGATGACCGCATAGACGTCGCTCGGCTCCTGCGAAAACGCTTCCTGCCGCAGCCCGAGCGTCACCTCCGCGCCCTTCACTTCGGCGATGTCGGCTGGAATCTCTTTCGCGGCGAATCGCTGCAGCACGTCCGTATCGCGCTTGAATTTGTACACGTTGGGCGCTCCGGAGTAGCCGCCCATCATCCCCGGCGAAGTCGGAATGGCGTTGCCCGACGAAAGCGTGTCCTGCGTGATCACCTCGGTGCGATGCGGAATGAAGCAGGATTCCGCCGAAAGCCCGCCGCGGTAGCGGCCTGCGCCGCCGGAGTCGACGACCTCCTTTCGGTAGAGAAACAGCAGGGGAAAGGTCTGCTCGGTGTGCTCGACGTTCGGCAGCTTGCAGATCGGGGTGCGCGACTGGCCGCCGGTCGAAATGCCGTCGCCCGTGGCGAACGCGCCGATCGCGCCGCCGATCGGGTCGACGAGGATGTAGCCGTACCGCTCGCCCCACTGGTCGATGCCGCGAAAGATCGTCGCCGGCCACTGGCTCGTGCCGCCGATGCACATGATGTCCTGGCGCAGCTCCGGGTCGCAGTGAATCATCTTCGATAGCACGTTGTACGCCGGATAGACCGAGATCTCCATCGCCTGGATCGGCGCGGTGGAAACCGAAGCGGGAAAGTTGGCACAGTTGAACGTTCCGGGCGTCGGGTCGAACTCGACGTGACGCAGCGCGCCTGCGATGCAGAAGTACTGGTCCCAGCAGAGAAGCTCGTTCAGCGCCACCATGATGGCGCCGCGCCAGCCCGAGTAGGTGGCGTTCATCGCGCCGTCCTGCGGCGCCGTGCCCTCGTTCTCGAACACGAGCTTCGAGCCTTTCTTGCGGAGCGTGAGCATGACTTTATAAGTGCTCCGGTCGCCGGGCCGGCAACACTCCACGTACGAACGCTCGCGCCAGACGCCGTCTGGGAGCCGCCTGAGCTTCTTCAGGAAAGCCGATTCGGCGTTGTCGATGATCTTCTTCATCACGCCCTTGACGGTTTCCGGTCCGTAATGCCGGATCAGCGCGTGGACGCGGTCGCGCGCGGTGATGTTGCCCGCGAGCTGGGCGCGAAAGTCGAGCGCGACCGCCTCGGGCTTGCGCGAAGAGCGCAGATACAGCTCCTCGATGTCGCGGCGGATCGCGTTGTCCTCGACGATCTTCACCGGCGGAATGCAGATCCCCTCCTCGAAGGCGTTCTCCGCCGAGCCGCAGAACGACGACGGCGTGATGCCGCCCAGATCGTATTGATGCAGGCAATTCGTGACCCAGCAGAAGAGCTCGTCCTTCCAGAACACCGGGCAGATCAGCATCACGTCCTGCTGATGCGCCGCGCCGACCCAGGGATCGTTGGCGAGGAACATGTCCCCGTCGCGGATGCCGGGGTTGTCGCTGCGGTATTCGAGGATCCATTTCACCTGCGTGTCGGTCACTCCGGACATGTACTGCATGTACGGTCCGAAGTACACGAACTCGCCGTCTTCGGTGAGGATCGACGGATTCAAGTCGAGCGCGTACATCGCAACCGGCGAACCGGAGAGCCGCTGGATGGTCGCACCATGCTCCTCGTTGACATGCCACAAGGCGTGTCGGATCACCTCGTAGGTGATCGGATCGATGCGCTTCGCCTGCTTTCTATGCAGCTTGAGCTTCGGCGAGATGGCGAGCTTCTTCGGCGGCACGTATCCGGTTTTTCTCCCGTCGAAAGCAGTGCTCCGCATCGTGCTCACTTTGGGCATGGCGGCCTCAGGTGCGAAACGCGATCTCGAAATTCCCGAACGCGTCAACCTTGAGCGTCCGGCGTGGATGCACTACGACCGTAGTATCCGTGGTCTCGACGACGGCAGGACCGGCGATGCGGTTGCCCGCTAGCAGCAATGCGCCGTCGTAGATCGGCGTCGGCACCGCGCGCTCCAGATCGCTCCAATAGACGCTGCGCTTGCCCAGCATCGCCTTGCCGTCGATGCGCGCACGCGATCTTGCCGCTTTCGCGAGTCGCGGCCGCGGCGTGACGGCCGAAGCCCGCAGGCGCAGCGTCACGATCTCCGCCTTCGCCTCCACATACGACGAGCCGCGCCCGTAGAGCTGTTCGTAGCGCGCTGAGAAGCGGCGCTGCAACGGCTCGGTGAATGCACCCTTGAGGCGCTTTTCCGGAAGAGACACCTCGACCTCGTTGATCTGACCGCGGTGACGCATGTCGAGCGAAAAATGAAAGCGGCGTCGCCGTCTTGCGATGCCGTCGCGCTCCATTTGCTCGTTCGCTTTCTTCTCCAGCGCGTCGAGCGCGCGGTTGACGCGCACCCGGTCGAAGGGGCTCGCCTGGATGTCGACCTGCTCGTAGACGTGCAGTATGTCTGCCGAAGCCGCGCCGAAGGCGCACCACGACGATGCGATCTCCTTCTGCGGAACGATCACCTTCTGCACTCCGAGCTCGTAGGCGAACACGCCCGCGTGCGTGGGACCGGCGCCACCGAACGCGAAGAGCACGAAGTCGCGCGGATCGAATCCCTTCTCGACGGTCGTCTTGCGAATGATGTCCGACATCTTGAACTCGGCGATGCGGGCGATGCCTCCGGCGGCTTGCATCAGCGGAAGCTTGAGCGCATGCGCAACCTCCTCCACCGCGGCAACGGCCTTCTTCCGGTCGAGCTTGATCCGTCCGCCCAGAAAATTGTCCGGGTTGATCGTGCCCAGCACGACGTCGGCGTCGGTCACCGTGGCGACGACACCGCCCTTGCCGTAGCACGCGGGTCCCGGATCGGCACCCGCCGACTCGGGTCCGACCTTGAGCGTCTTCGCGGCGTGATCGACGTGTGCGAGCGAGCCGCCGCCCGAACCGATCGCCTGGATGTCGACCTTGGGCAGGAAGTATTCGTACTGCGCTACGTTGGACACGAAGGAATAAGCGGGCTCGCCGCCGAAGATGATGCCGACGTCGAACGAGGTCCCTCCCATGTCGGTCGTGATGATGTTCGGGCAGCCCATCAGGCGGCCAAGATACTGCGTGCCGGCCACGCCCGACACCGGACCGGAATCGAGCGTGAGCAGGGGAGACTCCATCGCCTTGCCGACCGAGATCGAGCCACCCGCGCACTGCGTGATCTGCAACGGCTGCGCGTAGCCGGATCGCTTGAGCTGGCGATCGAGATTGCCGAGGTACTTCGCCATTACCGGACCTATATACGCGTTGAGCGCAGTCGCGGTGACGCGCTCGTATTCTCCCCACTTCGGTGCGAGCTCGACCGAGCAGGACACGAACACGCGCGGCGCGAGATCGCGGATCATCTCCTTCACGCGCAACTCGTGCCTCGGATACCGGAATGACCATAGAAAACACACGCCGATCGCCTCGACGTCTTGATCGACGAGACGGCGGATCGCCTGCTCGGCTTCGGACTCGCTAAGCGGCACGACGACCTCGCCGAAGCAGTCAACGCGCTCGGATACGCCTTCGATCAGCCGCTTCGGGACGATCGGCTCGGGCTTCTTGCTTTCCGGGAAGTGCACAACCTTGCGGATGTCGCGCGCCGTGACGCCGCGCGAGCCGCGCATGATGTGGATGGCGTCCTCGTGGCCGCGCGTGGTGATGAGGCCGACTTTCGCGCCCTTCCTTTGCAGCAGCGCGTTGGTGCCCACCGTGGTCCCGTGCGTGAGAACCGCGACGCTCTTGCAGAATTGCTCGAAGGGCAGGCCGAGCCGCTCGGCGGCGAGGCCCATCGCGGCGAGCATTCCGTTTGCGAAGTTATCCGGAGTGGAGGGACACTTCGTCGCCGTGATGCGACCCTTGGCGTCGAGTACGACGCAATCAGTGAATGTGCCGCCGATGTCCACGCCTACGAGCAAGCCGGTCATCTGATCAACGTCTGATCTTGAGCAGGCGCGCCGCGTTGCCGCCCTCGATCATCGCGCGCTCGTCTCGTTTGAGACGCGGAACGCTGGCGATGAATCCGAGCGGATCATCCACGCCCATGTCGTAAGGATAATCCGTGCCCAGAAGGACATGGTCGGCGCCGTATTGATCGACCATCTGCCGCAGCATCGCCGGGTCGAAGGCGATCGTGTCGAAGTACATCTTCCTGAGATAACTCGACGGCGCTTTGCGGATGACTGCCCGGCAATCGGGCCGTGCTCGGTGCGCATGGTCCATGCGCGCCCAGTAATGCGCGAGGTAGCCTCCGGCGTGGGGAAGCACGACCTTGAGCTTCGGGTTGCGGTCCAGCACGCCGTCGAAGATGAGATGGCTCGCGGCAATGGTCGTCTCCATCGGATTGCCGATGACGTTGTTGAAGTAGTGATCGCTGAGCCTCCCGCCTTCGGTGAAGCCGACCGGGTGCATGAACACGACGATGTCCAGCTCCTGCGCCTTGGCGAAGAATTTCTCGAGTCCCAGCCGCGAGTCGGTGAGGTCCATGCCTTTCACGCTGGGATTGATCTCGACGCCGCGCAGGCCGAGCTCCTTCACGCAGCGCGTGAGCTCGGCCACGGCGAAATCGACTTGCTGCAGAGGCACCGTTCCCAGCGCAACGAAGCGGTCCGGCCAAGTGGCGACGATCTCTGCGAGCCGGTCGTTCACGCCGCGGGCAAGCTCAGCGCCCAGCTCCGGATCGGTCCAGTAGTAAGTCTGATTCGGTGCCGGCGACACGGCCTGGATATCGATACCCATGCGATCCATGTCCTTCAGCCGGATCTCGATCGTCGAAAGCTTGGGGCCGCGATCACGCATCTGCTTGACGTTGACCTCTCGCGTCAGCGCATTGGCGAACTGAATCAGAGGATCGTACTGCGCGGGGTTCAGGTGCTCGACCTTGGCAGCGATGACCGGATTGAAGTAGTGGCAATGAATGTCGACGCGCAAGCTCTTGCCCTTCGCGTCGCGAACTGTCCTGATCGATGGCCCTTGCGAGAGCTTCGCGGAGCGGCGGCCCGCAGGGCGATCACGCCGCGGAGCGCCGATAGCCGGTGCTGCACATGAAAACATCATGACTCGTTCCTCTTCGCCGGAAGCTACGATATGCCCAGGTGCTGTCTGACCAGCGCCTCGTCGGCGCGCGCGTCGGAGGCCGCCCCGGCGAAAACGACGCGTCCCGTGTTGAGCAGCACGACGTCGTCGGCGAGCGCGAAGGCGAGATTGACGTTCTGCTCGACGAGCAGGATCGACTGGCCCTCCGCCTTCAGCCGCGCGATGGTGCGGCCAAGCTCGGCGACGATGACCGGCGCCAATCCCTCCGAGGGCTCGTCCATCAGCAGGACGCGAGGATTGCCCATCAGCGCCCGGCCGATCGCGAGCATCTGCTGCTCGCCACCGGACAGCGATCCGGCCATCTGCCGATGCCGTGTCGCCAGCGCCGGGAAGAGCTCGAAGACGCGGTCGACGGTCCACGCCTGCGTCCCGCCGTTCCGCCCCTGTCGAGCGACGAGCAGATGCTCCCGCACCGTGAGAGTCGGAAAGACGCGCCGTCCCTGCGGCACGAAACCTATGCCTTTGCGCGCAATCAGCTCCGGAGCCAGGCGCGCGATCGACTCGCCCGACAGCCGTATGTCGCCCGTGCGCGGAGGCAGGAAGCCGACGATGACGTTCATGCAGGTCGTCTTTCCGGCACCGTTGCGTCCGAGCAGCGCCAGGACGCGGCCCGGATGCAGAGTGAAGGAGACAGCGTGCAGAACGTGGCTGTCGCCGTAGAGAGCGTCGACATCCGAGAGCGCAAGGGCTTCCGGCGCCGACGTGGACGACCCAGTTGCCAACTCAGTTGCCAAGATACACCTCGCGCGTTCTCGGATCGGCCACCACTTCTCCGCGCGTGCCTTCAACGATGACTTTGCCATAATGGAGGACCGTGACGCGCTCGGCGAGATCGAGCGCAGTGTCCATGTCATGCTCGATCATCACCACCGTGACCTCCCGCGGAATCCCGCTGATCAATGCCTTGACTGCGGACCGTTCCTCGCGCGAGAGTCCCGCCAGCGGCTCGTCGAGCAATAGAATCTTCGGCTTCTGCGCCAAGGCCATCGCGATTTCTACGCGGCGCTTTTCGCCGTAGGAGACTTCGCGGATCGGCCGCTCCGCGCGCTGCTCGAGCCCGACGAGGCCAAGCACGCGTCGCGCCTCTGAGTGCAGACCCGCCTGAGCGCTGAGCGGACTCAACGACTTCCACCGCGCCTTGGACAATCCGAGCAGCGAGAGCACCACGTTGTGCTCGAGCGAATCTTTGGGAAACAGCGTGATGATCTGGTAGGTGCGGGCCAGGCCGCGATGCGCGCGCTGGTGCGTCTTCAGGCGCGAAACATCATTGCCGAACAGATGGATTGCGCCGGCATCGGGCTTGAGATCGCCGGTGATGAGATTGAACAGCGTCGTCTTGCCCGCGCCGTTGGGTCCGATGATCAAACGACGCTCTCCCGCCATCACTTCGAGCGAGACGTCATCCGTAGCAGGCAGCCCGCCGAAGGCCTTGCGCAAACCGCTCAACCGGAGCGCGGAGCTCACTTCGCCACCCAGCGCGTCCACAACCGGCGCACTCCGGGCACGATACCCTCCGGCATGAAGATGACGATCAGCACGAAGACGAAGCCCAGCAGCATGTTCCAGCGTTCGAGATAAGCGGATACATAGTTCTTCAGGATCAGGACAATCGCCGCGCCGACGATCGGACCGGCGAGCGTTCCCGCGCCGCCGGCGATCACGCTGAGCAGCGCCTCTGCGGATGAGGTAAGTGAGAGCGTGGTTGGATGAACGTACTTGTGATAATAGATGTAGAGTAGCCCCGCCACGGCGCCCCAGAAACCGGAATAGACGAAGGTCATCCAGCGCACGAGCCAGACGTTGTGGCCGAGGGCCGCCATGCGCCGCGGCTCGTCGCGAGTGCCGCGCAGCGCCGCGCCGAAGGGCGAGCCGACGAACTTCGCCATCAGCGACAGCGCGACGATGGCCACGGCGAGCGCGAAGTAGTAGAAGGATGCCGGCGTGTCGAGGCTGATGCCGAAGGGCGCCGGTCGCGTCAGCCCTGAAAGCCCGTTGTCGCCGTTGGTCACCGAGGCCCAGCGATACGCCGTGCCCCAGAGCACCTGCGTCAAGGCGAGCGTGATCATCAGAAAGCCCAATCCGCTCGCGTGCAGCGCGATCCAGCCGAACGCGGCGGCGATCAGTGTCGTCAGCAGTAGGGCAGCCGGAGCAGTGAGGACGTGGCCTAATCCCAGACGCAGATAGAGCCACGCGGAGGTATAAGCCGCGAGCCCGATCCAGGCAGCGTGACCCAGCGACACCAGTCCGCCGTATCCGACGAGCAGGTTCAAGCTCGCCGCAAAGATCGTCGCGATGAAAATCTGGCTCGCGAGATTGATGTAAAAGTCTCCGCCGAAGAGCGGAAAAGCAGCCAGCAGCACACAGAGAAAAACCAAAGCGATCCACTTCACGAACTCTGCCTTCCGAACAATCCGCGCGGGCGATAGGCGATGACCGCGATCATCGGCAGGAAAAGGATGACGTACGCGAGATCAGGGAGCAGGACCGAGCCAAAAGTATAGATGAACGCTATGACGAAGCTGCCGACGAAGGCTCCGAGCAAACTGCCGACGCCGCCGAGGATGACGACGATCAGCGCGAGCGGCAGCATGTCCGCGTCGAGCCCCGGATAGGCCGACATGATCGGCCCGGCGATCACGCCGCCCGCTCCTGCGAGCGCAGCACCGAGGCAGAACACGAATGAGAACAGCTTCGACACCGGAATCCCGACCGCGCGCGCCATCGGCATGTCGTCCACACCGGCCCGAATCATCGCGCCAAGCCGGGTTCGATCCATGAGCAGATGCAGAGCGATTGCAGTGATGATCGCGATCGCCAGCACGACGAGCCGGTACGCCGGAAACGCGATGCTGCCGATGACGAGCGGCCGCCGCAGCGATTCCGGCGCCGCCAGTGGAATCGGATCGCCTCCCCAGACGATCAGGCAGAAATCGGCGACGATGAAGGAAACGCCGAGCGTGACCAGGACCTGTCCCAGCGCGTTCCCGGCGAGCCGTCTCAGGATGAACCGCTCCAGCAATCCACCGAAGACAGCCACTGCGAGGCCGCCGATCAATGCAGCGACCCACAGGTTGGGAATGATCCTGAGCACCGTTACGCCCAGATACGCGCCCAGCATGAACAACGAACCGTGCGTCAGGTTCGCGATGCGCATCAACCCGAAGATCAGCGAGAACCCCGCCGCGAGGAGAAAAAGCAGACCGCCCAGCGCCAGGCTATTCAGGGTCTGGATGATCCAGAACTGCATGCGCAGACCGGCGTGGCGCCCTCAATTCTCCAGATTCTTCGCCGGCGGCCAGTCGCGCGAGTAGACCGGGTTCTTGAGGAACTCCTTCGGATCGTAGGTCCAGAACTGGCTCACGTTCGGGTACGTATAGATCACGGTGTTGACCAGACGCCCCTCCTTGCGCTCGACCTTGCGGATGTACACATTCCCGACGATGTTGCCGTACTCGTCGAACGCAACAGGGCCTCGCGCCGTTTCCACCTTGATCCCGCGCAGCGCTTTCATGAACGCCGGCTTGTCCTCGATTTTGCCGTTGACCGCCTGCAGCGCCGCCTCGAGCACGCCGCCTTCGACATAGGTCGCGGCAGCGTAAAAGCCTGGATCATACTTCCAGTCGTTGCGAAAGGTCGCCACGAATTTCCTGTTGATCGGGTTGTCGATCTCGGCCGAGTACCAGCAGGCGGTGATGATGCCCAGCGCCTCGTCGCCCATGTTGCGCAACACCGCTTCGTCGAAAGCGGTCATGCCGCCGACGACGTTGATCTTGCCCTTGAGGCCGTATTCGTTGAACTGCTTGTACCAGCGGAAGCCGTTCGATCCGGCGAAGCCGAGAAAGATGCCGTCGATGTTGGTCTTTTGCTGGGCGAGATAGGTCGCGTAGTCGGGCACCGCGAGCGGCGGAAACATTTTCTGCACGATCTTGCCGCCGCCGTCCTCGAACACGCGCTGGAAGCCCGCGCACATCTCGTGGCCATAGGCGATGTCGTCGGAGATCGTCGCCATGCGCTTGTACTTGAGAGTCTTGAGGCAATAATCCGCCAGCGGCTGCGCGCTCTGAGACGAAGTCGAAGTCCCGCGCACGAACCATGGGTTGGGAGTGCGCTGGGTGAGATCTTCCGCGGCGGCGACCGAAAGCGTCGGAAGTTGTTGCTGGATGATGTAGTCGTTGGAAGCGAGCGCCTCCGCGGTCGCGAGCGGACCGATCATCACCTGGATCTTGTCGCGCTCGACCAGCTCCTGCAGCTTGGTGCGCGCCTGCGCGGGGACACCAGCACTGTCGCCGACAAAGAGTTCGACCTTGCGGCCGGCCAGCGCGTTGTTGCGCTCCTTCAGGAACTGCACGAGCGCCCGCTCCATATCGATCCCGCCCGAAGCGAGCGGCCCGGTCTTCACCGTCATCAGGCCAACGCGGATGGGCTCGTTCTGCGCTTGCGCAAATGGCGGAAGTCCAAGCGCGGAAATGCCGACGCCGCTGCCTACAGCCTTGACGAATCGTCTGCGCGTAAAAACCATGAAATCCTCCTCGTGCGATGCTAATGGGCCGGGTTCTTCGGAGCGTCGGGTTGCTTGAGCGGCTGCGAGCGATCGAAAGCCTCGATCTTCATGCATTCGGCGAATATGCGCGCGACGGTCGGCACGGTGGTGGTCGGCACGTTGAAATAGCCCGCTGCGAATACTTGACCTGAAAGGCAGATGTCGGCCATCGTGGGCGCATCGCCGTGGCAGAAGCGTCCGGTCTCGGGCTCCTTCGCGAGATGCGCTTCGAGCGTCTCCAGCGCCTGCAAGGTCCAGTGCTGCAGCCAGCGGTTGCGCGCAGGCTCGTCGAGATGCATTTCGCGCTCGAGATAACTCCGGATGCGCGGCACGATCAGCGGATGCGCGTCGCAGGCGACGATCAGCGCGAGGCCGCGCACCCGCGCCCGGCCGCGAGCGTCCTTCGGCAGCAGCGGCGGCTGCGGATGCGTCTCTTCGAGATATTCGAGGATTGCCATCGACTGCACGAGCGGCTCGCCGCCGTCGACGATCAGCGAGGGGACGACGCACTGCGGATTGATCGCCTTGTAGTCGGCACCGTGCTGCGCGCCCTGCAAGAGATTGATCGAAGCCTCCTGCGCCTCGATGCCCTTGAGCCTCAAAGCGACGCGCACCCGGTAGGTCGCGAGCGAGCGCCAGAATCCATAGAGCTTCATCGTGGCCACATCGGTCCTTTCTTCATGCGCGGCGAGGAGGAATCTGCGGAACGATCACGTAGGAATCCTGCCCCGATGCGAAGTGCAGCGTGGTCCTGCCGCCGAAGGTCGCTGCGGGACGGTCTCTCGGATCGTCGTGCAGGAAAGGCCCGCAGCCGCGCAATTCGTTCTTGAAGTTCGACAACCTCGCCCCAGTCGATTTGCCCCACTCGTAGTCGCGCCCGCGCACGCTGAACCCGAGACGGTAACCGGCGGGAACCACGATCGACGTGGGCCAGAGCTCGATGTCGAGGGGAACGGGCTCGCCGGGCTCGAGCGGCTGCTCTTCGTCATGCGTGTGATAGGGCCGGTACTCGGTCGAGAGCTTGCGGTCGAGCTTGCGGTGCGAGGCGCGCAGCCATCCCTGGGCGATCGGCGTGTGCGGATCGATCGCGCCCATGAAGACGACCTCGCGCAGGTCGGGCGTGAACACGCGAAACACGATGAAGAAGTCGGCGTCGGTCGTCGAAGAGGACACCCACAGGCGCGCCGCGAGCGGCCCGGTGATCTCTGTTTCCTGCTCGAGCGGCGCGCTCACGAACGTGATGCCGTCGCCCAGCGCGTCGAAGCTCAGGCTTTCGGCGCGGCCAGCCGGCTCGCGCGCGAGGCGACAGCCGCTCGGATCGAGGTAGTAGCGCGTCCACTGCGTGCGCGCGATCGGCCATTCGTCTTCGTGCCGCTCGACGAAGCGATCGATGTGGCGCACCTGGAGCTGCACGCGCGGCTGCTTTGTCCAACCGTTGTCGTCGTCCTTGAGGAAGCAATCGAAGAATCGCTTTTGCAATTTGACGCCGTAGTCCGTGTAGAAGTGCGTCCAGTGCTCGAGCCCATGCGCCTCCAGCCACTTCTGCTTCGACGCGGCGCGCACGAAGCCTTCGAAATTTCCGCGCGGGTGCAGCCCCTGCCCGCCCCAGTTCGCGGTGGAGAGGAACGGGACGGTGATCTTCTCCCACTGCGGCGATCGTGCCTTGTGATACTCGTCGTCCAGCGGATGCGCGCGGATCTCCTCGCCGAAATCGCAGCGATTGCGATAGAGCTCGGCGTCGGTCAGCGTCTCGTCGCCGCACACTAGCGCTCCCGTGATGCGGCTCATCGGTCCGCGCTCGCCGCGACCGTACTGCACGGTGGTGACCTGCATGTCGTACCAGTTCGCCCAGAACGTGCAAAGAATGCCGCCGTGATGCGTCATGTCGCGGTACCAGTCCGCAGCGCCCTCCCAGATGCACATCGCGGCAAGATGCGGCGGCTGCAGCGAGGCCACGTGCCACTGGTTGATGCCGTAATACGAGATGCCGTTGAGGCCCACCTTGCCGTTCGACCACCGCTGGACGCCGGCCCATTCGATGCAATCGTGAAAATCTCGTGTCTCGCGCGGCGAGAAATGATCGATGAAACCGGGTGAGCGACCCGCGCCGCGCGAATCGATCCGCACGCAGACGTAGCCGTCGGGAACCCATTTCTCCGGATCGACGACTTCCCAGTTCTGATACTTGTTGGTCGACCCGTACGCCACGTCCGGATGCTCGGCGATCATGCGCTGCCACGCGCTCGGGTAACCCTCCTGGAACGCGAGCCCCTTGGCATACGGCCCGTAGCTCAACAGCACGGGATAGCGTCCGGATGCGCTCGGCGAGAACACATCGGCGCGCAGTTTCACTCCGTCGTCCATCGGAACCGGCACATCCCAGTCGATGCGCATGCCGTCACTGACGGACGACCCCACGATCCTCCTCCGAAACCGCACTCCTTGAGCGAACGCGGCCGCTTACTGCGATTCATTCTGGTTATCGCGCACATTTGACGCTTCGGGCGCGGGCGTGTCAACGTAAGCGCGAGCCATAGCACAAACGATGGAGGAGCCATTGAAAATCGCTATCGCAGGAACGGGCCGCATGGGCGCCGCGATGGCCGGACGGCTGGTCGATCGCGGTCATCAAGTAACGGTCTGGAACCGCACGCCGCAGAAAACGCAGGCGCTCGCCGCGGCGGGTGCAAAAGTGGCTGCGACCGCGCTGGAGGCTGCGAGCGATGCTGAGTTCATCGTCACGATGCTCACCGACGCCGCAGCCATCGATGCGACGTATCGGGGCGAGCGCGGATTGCTCGCCGGTGAAGTGCGCGGCAAGCTCTTCGTCGACATGAGCACGGTTCGCCCGGAAGTCGAGAAGGCGCTCGCAGCGAGCGTAAGAGCGAAAGGAGCGGCGCTGATCGAATGCCCGGTCGGCGGGACGGTCGGTCCCGCGAAGGAAGGCAAGCTCTTCGGTTTCGTCGGAGGCGAATCGGCCGACGTGGAACGCGCGCGGCCGCTGCTTGTCGAGCTGTGCCGGCGCGTCGAGCACGTCGGCCCGATCGGCGCGGGCGCGAGCGTCAAGCTCGCGATCAATCTGCCGCTGCTCGTCTACTACCAGGCGCTCGGAGAAGCCTTGTCCCTGTGCCGCGGCGTCGGCGTCGAGCCGGCGCGTCTGATCGATATCTTTTCGGACACATCGGGCGGGCCGAACATGCTCAAGGTTCGCGGTCCGACGATCGCGGCAGCATTGCAGGGCAAGGAGACTGCGCCGGTCACCTTCGACATCGATCTCATCCGCAAGGATTTGCGCACGATGCTCGAGGAAGCCGCCGGGCTCCGCGTCAGCCTGCCGCTGACGGCGCAGGCGCTCGAGCGCTACGACGAGGCGGCGCGCGACGGCTTCGGCGCGAGCGACGCCACGATGCTCCCTGCGTACTGGTTACGGCGCGTGCGCGCTTGAGCTGTCGGCAGCTTCATTCCTCCGCCTTGATGCCTGCTTCCTTGATCAGCCGCGCGTACTTCACCGTTTCCGACTTGATGTACGCGCGCAGTTGCTCGGGCGTTCCGCTCACCGCGTCCACGCCCAGGGCGGCAAATTTCTCCTTCACCTCGGGTTGCTGCATCACCTTGACGAGGTCGTCGTGAAACTTGTCCGCGATCGGCTTGGGCGTCCCCGCGGGCAGGAGCACGCCCCACCAGTTGACCGCGACGAGCCCGGGCACGCCGGATTCCAGACAGGTCGGGATGTCGGGCGCGAAAGGGCTGCGTTCCGCGCCGGTGATAGCGAGCGCGCGCAGCCTGCCGGCGCGGATGTACTGCATCACCGGCAGCGCGTCGGAGAACACCATGTCGACGTGTCCGGCGAGCAGATCGTTGATCGACAGGATGCCGCCCTTGTACGGGACGTGCACGATGTCCACGTGCGTGAGGCTCTTGAGCAGCTCGCCGCTCATGTGCGCGATGCTCCCGGACCCGCCCGAGCCGAAGTTGAGCTTGCCCGGATTCGCACGCGCGTAAGCGATCAGCTCGCCCAGCGTCTTCGCGGGAGAGCTCGGGTTGACGACCAGAATGTTGGGACCGGTCGCGATCAGCGACACCGGAACGAAGTCGCGCTCGACGTCGTACGGAACTTTGGTCAGAAGCGGATTGATCACCGCGGGCCCGAGATTGGCGATGAGGAAGCTCGAGCCGTCGGGCGGTTGGTGGCTCGCGTACTCCATGCCGATCGATCCCGCGGCGCCGGGCTTGTTCTCAACGATGACCGGCTGACCCCAGAGCTCGCCGAGCTTCTGCCCGAGAATGCGTCCCATGAGGTCGGAGCTTCCGGCGGGGGGATAGGTGACGACCAGCTTCACCGGCTTCGACGGATACGTCTGGGCGGCAGCCGCGCCGCTCAGCAGTGCGGCGACGATGACCAGACTCAGGCACAGCGATCTCCCGATCCGCATGCTTCCCTCCTTCTCGTCCGTTGACTGCACGGTGAGCGCCTTGGCGACATGGTACCCGAAGGCACGCGCAGAATGGTTTTGTGGGACACTGCCCCGATGAGGAACGCCCTCGACGCTTCGCGTCGCGATCAGGCCTTGTCGTTCAACATGCGCCTCGTCGCGCATCACGATCTTTCCGGCTTCGGCGGCATCGGCGAGGGCATGGCGATGCAGCTCGCACGCGACGGCCGCCGCATCCTGTGGCTCGCGCACGAATCGGCGCCGAAGAATTTCACTGCCGTCGACGTCAGCGATCCGCGCTCGCCTCGTGTCGTCGTCCAGACCGAGCTGCCGCATGCCAGAGTGCGCTCGAATTCTCTCGATGTCGTCGGCGACCTGATGGCGGTCGCTTATCAGACGCAGAAGACAGGGCTCACGCCCGCAGGTTTCGAGCTCTTCGACATCGCTGTGCCCGAGGAGCCGAAGCTCATCGCTCACTTCGACGCGTCGGGACCGCATTCGCGCGGCGTGCACGCGCTGTGGTTCGTCGACGGCGAGTTCGTGCACATGGCGAGCGGCGCCGCGGATTTTCAGCCGCGCCATCCCAACGACGATCAGTTCTATCGCATCATCGACGTGCGCAAGCCGACAAAGCCAGTCGAGCTCGGACGCTGGTGGCTGCCCGGCACGCGAGAAGGCGACAACGAGCCCGCGCCGCGACGGCTCGACCCGAAATTCGACGCGGGATTCCGCGCGCACAATACCAACGTCTTTCCGCAGCGGCCGGATCGCGCGTACGTCGGCTACATCGACGGCGGCGCGGTGATCCTCGACATCGCCGACAAGGCGCATCCGAAGCTGGTGAGCCGCTGGCAGTATTCGCCCCCGTTCAACGGCTTCACGCACACGGTGCTGCCGCTGTTCGATCGCGAGCTGCTCGTGGTCAGCGACGAATGCATCAAGGACGACGGCTTCGACTGGCCCAAGCTGGTCTGGATCGTCGACGTTCGCGCCGAAACGAATCCGGTCCCGATCAGCACGTTGCCGGCGCCTCCGCTCGGCGCGTTCGCGCACCGCGGCGGCCGTTTCGGCGCGCACAACCTGCACGAGAACCTGCCCGTGCCAACCTCGTGGCGCTCCGATGAGATCGTCATCGGCACCTTCTTCAACGCGGGCGTTCGCGCGTACGACATAAGCAATCCGTACCAGCCACAGGAGATCGCGTACTTCGTCCCGCCTGCGCCACCGCTGTCGCGCGCGGGCGCGATCCAGTTGAACGACGTCTACGTCGACGACCGTCGCCTCGTCTACACCGTGGATCGCCTCATTGGCGGGCTCTACATTCTCGAGATGACGCTGTGACCCCGCAAGCAAACCCCCGCGGCTCGCCGGGTGCAGATCCTCTGGCAACCCGGCTGCCCGTCACCGTGATCACGGGTTTCCTGGGAAGCGGCAAGACGACGCTGCTGCGTCGCCTGCTGCGCCATCCTGGAATGAATCGCGCCGCGGTGATCATCAACGAATTCGGCGAAGCGGGTATCGATCACGAGCTGGTCGAAGCCTCGTCGGAGCAGATGACATTGCTCGGCAGCGGTTGTCTGTGTTGCACCTTGCGCACCGATTTGCAGGAGACGCTGCGCGACCTTTTCGTCAAGCGGCGCTCAGGCGAGGTGATCGACTTCGATCGCGTCTTCGTCGAGACGAGCGGTCTCGCCGACCCCGTTCCGGTGTTGCACACGCTGCGAGGCGACGGGCTGCTCGGCGCGCAATATCGAGTCGAGGGCGTGGTGACGCTGGTCGACGCGGTGAACGGCGAGGGTCAGCTCGACGCGATGCTCGAGGCGGCCAAGCAGGCTGCGGTCGCCGATCGCCTCGTGATCACCAAGACCGACATCGCGGATAGTGAGGGCGTCACGCGTTTGCGACGGCGTCTCGAAGCGCTCAATCCTTTCGCGCTCTGTACGACCGCGGTCGATGGCGAGCTCGATCCCTCGCTGCTCGCAAACATCGCCCCAAGTACTCTCGGCGCGAAGTGGGACGACTTGGACCGTTGGCTCGATCCCGTTACGAGCGGGAAGTTCGCGCAGCGATTGGGCGATGCCGCACGCTACTCGTCCGGTCGTGGCGTCCACGACGCGGCGATCCGCTCCTTCTGCCTTTGGTTCTACGAGCCCTTCACCTGGGAAGTATTGAACGCAGCACTCCAGGCACTCGCTCAGCTGCGCGGCCCTGATCTGCTGCGCGTCAAAGGCATCGTTCACGTGGTCGGAGAGCGTGGCCCTGTCGTTCTCCAGGGAGCGCAGCATCTCTTCCATCCACCGGTGACGCTCGAGGGCGGGCACGAGATCGATCCGCGCTCGCGCATCGTGTTCATCGTGCGCGACATCGCACGCGAGTCGATCGAGGCGCTGTTCGCCGCGGTGGGCGCGCTCGCGGCGACGCGAGCGCAATGAGCTTAAGGATGTAGCGTCATGCGCAAGAGCGAGCGGGTCGGCGTAGTCGGGCTGGGCATCATGGGTTCCGCGATGGCGGCCAATCTCGTCAAAGCCAAGTTTGCGGTGCTGGGCTACGACCTGCTGCCGCAGCGCCGCGCAGAGCTGAAGCGAGCGGGAGGCGAGGTAGCGCGGAGCACGCAGGATCTTGGCGGCCGCGCGACCATCGTGATCACTTCGCTGCCGAGCGCGCACGCTCTACGCGACGTCGCCTCGGGGCTCGCGGCTGAGGGGCGTCGCGGGCAGATCGTCGTCGAGACGAGCACTCTTTCCATCTCCGACAAGGAGCGCGCACGGGCGCTCCTTGCGCGGCGAGGCATCTCGCTGCTCGATTGCCCGTTGAGCGGAACGGGCGCGCAGGCGAGAACGAAGGACCTCGTCGTTTACGCGAGCGGAACGCGCAGCGCGTACCGGCGCTGCATTCACGTGCTCGAAGGCTTCGCGCGGGCGCATTACTTTATCGGCCCGTTCGGCGCGGGATCCAAGATGAAGTTCGTCGCCAATCTGCTGGTGGCGATTCACAACGTCTCGACCGCCGAAGCTCTTGTGCTCGGCAGAAAGGCCGGACTCGATGCGAACACGATGGTGAAGGTGTTGGCCGATGGCGCCGGCTCGTCGCGCATGCTTCAGGTGCGCGGTCCAATGATGGTGAAACGCAATTACTCTCCCGCGGCGATGAAGGTCGGCATCTGGCAAAAGGACATGCAGATCATCGGCGAGTTCGCGCGCGAGCTTGGCTCGCCGACGCCGCTGTTCGACGCGACAGCGTCGATCTACGACGCGGCGATCGCCGCCGGCTTCGCTGAGCAGGATACGGCTGCGGTCTGTGCCGTGCTGGAGCGAGTGAAGCGCCACCGCCGGATTTGATACTTCGTCGGATCGACCGCTCTCAAGCGAGCCTGCCTACGCGAGCTTCGAGCAGCGTCCAGGCCTTCGCACCGTAAATTTCTCTCCATCGCGCGTAGAACGCGGCGAGCGACTTGCGGAATCCGCTCGTGTCGGCTTCGTTGACGATCATGCCCTTGCCGCGGAGCACGCCGAGCGCCTCCGCATTGAGCTTCTCGATGTCCTTGCGCTGCGCTAGCGCCGCGGCGTCGGCGTGCTTCTCGATGATCGCCCGGATCTCGGCGGGCAGCGCCTGCCAGGCCTGCACGTTGGCGGTGAGCGTAAAACCCGACCACCAGTGGTTGGTGAGGCTCAAATAGGTCTGGACTTCGTAGAGCTTCAACAATAAAACGATCCCGAGCGGATCGGTTTGACCGTCGACGACCCGTTCCTTGCATACGCGGTAAAGCTCGCTCAGGGTAAACGTCATCGGCTTGGCACCGAGCGATTCGAAGAAATCGACGGTCATCTTCTGCACCGGGGTGCGGATCCTCATGCCGACGAGGTCGTCGACGGTGCGGATCGGCTTGGTGCTGGTCGTCAGATGGTGGAAGCCGTTGTCGAAGCTGCGGCGAAAGGCGTAGATGCCCTTGGCCATCATTTCAGCGCGAACATGATCGCCGAGCTCGCCGTCGAGCGCGGTGAACACATCGGCGGAGCTCTTGAACGTGAACGGCAAACCCGGCATTTCGGTCACCGGCACGAGCGGCCCGAAGACGTTGCCGCCCATGTACATCTCCATCTCGTTCTTCTGCAACGCGGCCAGCATGGCGTTGTCCGACCCGAGCTGCCCGGCCGGGTAGACATCGATCTGCATGCGTCCGCCTGTTTCGGCCCGGACGTTGTCGGCCATCTCCTTCAGCCGGATGTAATTCGGACTGTCCACCGGCTGACTCAGACCAAGCCGGTAGCGAATCTCCGCTGCTCTCGCTCCGTTGCTCGCAATCATTGCTGTCGCGGCGCAGCCGATCAGGAAGCGACGGCGAGAAAGAGTCTTCGTACCGGCGAATGGTTTGCGCATGCTGTTCCCCTTTTCATTTCGCGTGGCTGCGGCCACATGAGCTTTCATCTCGCCAACTCAACCACGGCGGCGTGCACACCCTGCACGACCTTCCCCATTCGGATGAAGTCGAGTTCGAGCCAGGTGTCCAGATTGGTGTGATAGTTCGCATTGCGGAAAAAAGCCGTGTCAGTAACCATTACGGCGTCGTAACCGTTGTCCCAATAGTTCATGTGGTCGGAAAAGTCGATGCCTACCACGGAGCGGGGTGCGTTCAGAGATCGAACAGGCAAGTCAGTGGCCGAGGCCATTGCCGCCTTGATCCTCCGGACCAGCAGTACGCCACCGAGATTTCCGACCACCCCAATGAAATTTCCTGTCGACGGATACAGAAGACCGACAAGGCGATTGGGATAGTCCTGACTGCCTCGGGCGTCGGAGAAGTAGCCGATCATCTCGAGAGAGATCATGCATCGAAGCGGAACGCCCTCGTCTTTCAGGCTCTTGGCATGAACCGCACTGCCCATGGACGGGGTCCCGAAGTACGGCGGCTCCTCGAGCGTGTACGCAACGAGGTCGACGCGGCGGGTCAGTGTTGTCTGACCGAGCAGACGCGCCAGCTCAAGCAATCCGGCAACCCCGCTGGCGTTGTCATCCGCACCAGGGTTCGGCCCAAAGGTATCGTAGTGCGCACCAACGACGATACGATCGCCTTGTTCGGGTCCGAAGGATGCGATTACGTTCCGATACGTTCGACCATGTGCAAGGAGCGTCTGCTCCGAAACACGGCCGCCCGCCGTCGCGAGCTCATCGTGTAGGTACGCCGCCACCTTATCAAGGTTCTCCACGTGCAGATGATCGCGCGGACTGAACGTCGTCGAGATCAACCGAACGTCGTGCTTGAGCCTGCGGACATCGAGGCCGACATTGTTTTCCGCGGACGAGTACGAGATCACAGGTTGGACAATGTACAGCGGCAAACACGCCACGGCGATGATCCCGCCGAGCAGCGTCAGAATCTCCCTCCTGACTAAGCCGCGTCGCAAGATGCTCACGGTCCGTTGCAGCTCAAGTATCCCCCGATCAAAGCCCGGCGCGATTCCTGCCTTTGACCTCTCGATTGACGACGTTGACAGGCCACTCTCCAGACAGCACTCGGCGAACTTCGTTCGGCGCGCCGGCCTGCAATCCGACAAGCGCCTGCTCGCTGTACCACGCGACGTGTGGGGTGATGATGACGTTGTCGCGCCCGCGAAGGGGATGAGGGTCCGGCAGTGGCTCAGGGTCCGTCGTGTCGAGCGCGCAGCCGGCGATCGACTTCGCATCGAGCGCGCGCACCAGCGCGTCGGTATCCACGACCGGCCCGCGCGAGCAGTTGATGAGAAATGCCGTTGGTTTCATCCGCGACAGCGTATCGTCGTTGATCATCTTCCTCGTCTCTCGCGTGAGCGGTGGATGAAGCGAGACGAAGTCGGAGTGGCCGAGCAGCTCGTGCAGCTCTACCTTCTTCGCCGGTGTGCTGAATTGTCCACCCGCGACAAACGGATCAGCGAAGAGGACGCGCATGTCGAACGCTTGCGCGCGCGCCGCGATCCGACGCGCGATATTGCCGAAGCCGACGAGCCCCAACGTCCGGCCCGAGACACGGAACATCGGTTTCCCTGGCGGGACCTCCCAGCGCGATGCGCGCACGAGCCGATCGTAGAGCGCGACCTTGCGCGCACAGGCCAGCACGAGCGCCATCGTGTGCTCCGCGACTTCGTCAATGCAGTAGCTCGGATTGTTGGTGACGATGATGCCCGCTTTCGTCGCCGCTTCGAGATCGATGGTGTCCACGCCGATGCCGTAGCGGGCGATGATCCGGCATTTGGGCATGAGCGCCATGACCTCCCCCGTGATAGGCCCCGCGTAGGTGTTCAGCAGTGCGTCGCAATCCTGTGCCTCGCCAATGAACTCGTCCGGCTTCTTCGTTTTGAGCGGCACGAGATCGGCGAGGCCTTCCAGCAGCTTCCTCTCAACGTCCAGGGATTCCCAGACGTAGTCGGTCAGAACCACTTTCGCCTTGTCCGCCATGATGGATCGCTCTCTTCCACACGCGAGCATAGAAAACGGAGGTCTCAGCCCGCGTAGACCTCCGGGTTCCAGCAATTCGGCGGCCGCCGACCCTCCAGCACCGCCGCGATGTTGTCGACGACCACGTGCGCCATCGCCTCGCGCAATTCCGCCACCGCGCTGCCCAGATGCGGCGTCAGCACGACGTTGGGCATGGCGAGCAGCGCCTGCTCGACTTGCGGCTCGCGCTCGAAGACATCGAGCGCGGCGCCGGCGATGCGTCGCTGGGCAAGCGCAGCTACGAGGGCTTTCTCGTCGACGATCGGACCACGCGCGGTATTGATCAGAGATGCGCTCGATTTCATCAGCCCGATCTCACGCGTGCCGATCAGATGGATTGTTTCCGGCTTCAGCGGTGCGTGCACAGACACGAAGTCCGATTCCCCCAGCAATCGATCGAGCGAGACATAGACGAGACCAAGCTCGCGCTCGTCTCCCTCTGGAATCCGACGGGGACCCCAGTAAAGCGTGCGCATCGAGAAGCCCCGCGCGCGCTTCGCCACGGCGCGGCCGATGCGGCCGCCGCCGCCGATGAGCCCGATCGTTTTTCCCCAGACGCCGGCGCCTTCGAGGTGCATCGACTGTGCGCCTGGGAAGACACCGGAGCGCAACAGCTTGTCACCCTCCACGATCCGGCGAGCGACCGCGAGCAGCAGCGCGAAATGCAGATCTGCGGTTGCCTCGGTCACGATCGGCGGAATCACGGTCACGGGGATATGCCGCGAGGTCGCCGCCGTGACGTCGATGTCGGAGGGAGTGATCTTCATCGACGCGATCATGCGCAGCGACGGACTCGCCGCGATCGTCTCGGCATCGACGCGGTCGGGCAGCAGGCAGAACAGAATGTCGCGATCGCGCATGGCGGCGGTCAGCTCGGCCTTGCTCATGATGTGCGTTGCATCGCGATTCCACTCGACGTCACCGAGCGCATGCATGCGCTCGATCGCCGATGGCGCTACCGGTTGCGTGATGAAGATGCGCGCGCGCATCAGGCAACTCTCACGTGCCGTCTATTCAGAGATTCCTCGGCATCCAGCGGACGACTCCGGCCACTCCGTCCACCGCAATTTCAACTCCATCCGGAATGCGTTGCGTCGCGTCCAAAACACCGAGCACCGCCGGGATGCCGCGCTCGCGCGCGAGCGATGCGAGATGCGAGGTGCTGCCTCCCAGCTCCGCCACGACGCCGGCCACGCGCGGCAGGATCTGGCTCAAGGACGGCCCGGCGACCCTGGTCACCAGCACATCGCCCGGCGCCACGCGCGAAAGCTCGCACTCGCAATTGACGACACAGGCGCGGCCCGCGCCGCGGCCTACGCCCGCGGGATGTCCGTTGAGCCGTGGGTGCTGAAGCCAGATCGCGTCGGAAGTCGGTGCACACTCATCGGCAGCTTCGAGAAGAAGCGGGCGTACCTGCAACAGTTTGAATCCCGCGTCGTCACGCGTCCATTCGATCTCGACCGGCATGCCCATGACTTCTTCGGCTTTGCGCAGAAGCGTCCCCAGTTCGACCGCCTGCGTCTCGGTGAGACAGGGTTCGCCGGTGGAAGCGAGCGTGGCGGCCTGAGCACCGTGCGCGCAACCGACGCGATGGGCGACTCGACCGGCCGTCGTGTGGCGCAGCACGCCGTTGCGCGAAAGCACGAAGCGGTCGGGGACGACCTCGCCCTGCGCGAGCGCCGAGCCAAGCCCTGACGTCGCGGTGATCACGATCCCTCCATCCGCGGACGCGCTCAGGCCGCCACCCGAGACGCGCGCGGCGATCAAAGGCTGAATGAGCACCGCCATCGCGGTGTCGGCCGGATTCGCATCGTGCGTGGCCATGTAGCGCAGTACTCGAGTCGCCCACAGCGCAGCCCAGCAGGACTGCACCGCCGTGACGAACTCGTCTTCGGTTTCGAGGCCGAGATAGCTCTCGAACTGGCCTGCGAAGCTCGTGCCAAAGCGATCCTCGACCAGCGCCGAGGAGCGCACGACGATCGGTGCCGCGCTTTTCGCGATCAGCGCTCCGCGCGCAGCGAGCAGCGGATCGAGCACGTGGGCGACGATCGGCCCGTCGAGGAGCCCGAGCTTCATCGCGAGCGCTGCGCAGCGAGCCTCGCGCGCATCGGGCGAGGTCACGCGGCGAGCCTGATCTTCGAGCCCGGCGGCGACGACCTGCAGACGATACGCTTCAGCGTCGACGCAGAACCCGTCGGGAATCGGCAATCCCGCGCGCCCGAGCCGCGCGAGATTCGCGGCTTTCGGCCCGAAGCGCTGCGCATCCGCTGCGTCTGCGGCGGTAATCGGAACGACGAGCTCTACGCTAAGCCTTGCCATAGCTCGAATAACCAGGCATCGGGTCGACCACCGTTATCTGCTCGACCGGAAAGTTGGAGATGATCTCGATCCTGTCCTTGTGAACGATGAGCATCTCCTCGATGCGCACGCCCCACTCGTGCGTCTTGCCGTGTTGCGTCTCCAGCGCGAACACCATCCCTTCCTTGATCTCGACCGGATGATCGAGCGACCAGATGCGCGAGATCACGGGCGGATCGTACTGCGCAAGACCGAGACCGTGGCCCCAGAGGTTGGCGGCCGCCTGGTCTTCTTCCTTGTAGCCCCATGCCTCTTTCGCCGACGGCCATTTGAGCGCAATCTCGCGCGTGGTCGTCCCAACCTTCACGGCCTTGATCGAATCGTAGAGCCACTTGAGCGCGATCGCGTAGTACTCCTTCTGCTCCTTGGTAGGCTCCTTGCCGACGCAGTAGGTGCGGTAGTAGCAGGACTTGTAGCCGTTCCAGGTGAGCGCGGCGAGATCCATGAACACGATGTCGCCCGGCTTGATGATGCGGTCGGAGAAATTACGCCAGTTCGGCCAGGTGTTGAGTCCCGAGGAGACGATCACATCCTCGACGTCCTCCATGCCGGGAATCGAGTACAGAAACTCCATGATGTGCGCGGTGACCTTGTTCTCGGTCAGGCCGGGCTTGAGGAACTTCATGCATTCCCAGTGCGCGGCGTCGCCGATCGCGCCGACCATGCGCATGCATTCCTGCTCGTCGACGTTCTTGATCGCCCGGGCTTCCATCATCGGCGTCATGCCGTCGGCCCACTTGATCTTCGCGTCCTTGAACACCTGAATGATGTTGATGTCGACGAAGTCTACGCCGAGCGTCTTGCCGTCGACGCCGCTCTTCTTCATCTCCTGCTGGATCGCCTTGGTGAACTTGTTGACCTGCTGCAGCGACGCGGGACCCGCCGCACCTTTGATCCAGGCGTACGACCAGCGGATGTTCTCCTTGGGAATCCACGGCGAGTGCCGGGCGATGTGCGCGCCCAGATCACCCTGCTCGAAGAGCACCGGCGGATCGTCGGCGCAGAGAAGCGCGTAGCGCAGTCCCGGCTTCAGCCGGTTCCAGCCCGGCGTAAGCGTCCCCGTGAGATAACGCACGTTCTCGTCGTACATGCACAGCATCGCGCCGAGCTTGTGCGCCTTCATTCGCTCGCGCGCGCGATCGAGCCGATACTTGCGCAGCCGGTCCCAGTTGACGCGCTGCTGCCAATCCAGACCTACCATGCCGAAATTCGCCATTGCTTCCTCCAAATAGGGATCGGGCCGACCTGTTCACCGACAATCAGTCAACGACGTGCCCCCGCGGCTCTAATCGATCGTTGCACCGGAATCCTTCGCCACTTTTCCCCACCGCGCGTTTTCGCTGGCAACGAAGGATGCAAACTCTGCGGGTGTCTTGCTCACGATCACGTTCACGCCGCCTGATGCGAAGCGCTGTCGCACCTCCGATGCATCCATCGTCGCGAGCAATGCCGCGTGCAGCTTGTCCACGACCGCCTGCGGCGTTCCGGCGGGCACAAACACTCCTTGCCAAGAGCTGCTGATCATCTCCGGATAGCCCGCCTCGGCCATGGTCGGAACCTGCGGCAGCGCTTCGATCCGTTTCGTGGTCGAAATGCCCAGCGGCTTGAGCTTGCCCGCCTGAATGAAGCTCATCGCCGAAGACAGGGTCACGAACATCACCTGGGTCTCACCGCTGAGCATTCCGGTCACTGCCGGCCCCGCGCCGCCTTTGTAGGGTATGTGCACCAGCTTGATGTCGGCAAGCTTCATGAAATGCTCCATCTCGAGCCTGTTCAACGTGCTCGATCCGGGCGAGGCGAAGTTGAGCTCGCCCGGCTTCGCCTTCGCCAGCGTCACCAGCTCGGCCACGCTGTTGACCGGAACGCCCGGATTGGCGATCAGGATGCTCGGCACATCCGCGACCTCGGTCACGGCGATGAAGTCCTTCAGCGGATTCACGGAGAGATTCGGAAAGACGGTCGGATTGATCGCGATCGTGCCGATGTTGCCGAGATAGATCGTGTAGCCGTCGGCGGGAGCCCTTGCGGCCGCTTCCATGCCGATGTTGCCCGATGCGCCTTGCTTGTTCTCGATCACGATCGACTGGCCGAGCAATTCGCTCAAGCGAGGAGAAATGATTCGCGCGACGAAGTCAGACGCGCCGCCGGGAGCGAAAGGGACGATCATCCTGACCGGCCGGCTGGGATAGCCGGTCTGAGCGAGCGCGGCAACCGAATGCACGCAAAGCGTCAGCGCGACCAACGCCACACGCGTCAGTTTCATCTGCTCCTCCTTTTGCCCTACCGTGCCGCTCGCAGCGCTTGCCGCTGCTTTTCCTCGTTCGCTTCGATCGGTAGCGGGATGGCTTTCTTGAGTCGCGCCGACAAATCGAAGGCCTTGGTCAGCATCAGCCGGTCGTGCGCCTCGGCTGCGGTCGCGTGCTGCGTGGGCAGGCCCAGTGAGAGGCGGTTGAGCCATGCTTCGGTTTCATCACGCATCGGACCGCGCAGCTCGCCCAGCGCGACGTCGCCCGGCGGATAGCTGCCGAGGAAATCGACGCGCCGGCTCGCGTCGGGCAAGTAGCCTTCGCCCTGCGCTGCGGTCGTCGCCAGCACGACGTCGCGATGTGTGTCGTCGATCGTGAGCACGCCCTCGGTGCCGACGATGCCCACGTCGAGGCTGTACACGGCGGCGGGCCACACGACCGGAAGCGCCCAGGAGATCGATGCGTGATAGAGGCTACCGTCCTCGAACGTGATCACTCCGGCGGTGGCGTCGATGCCGTGACAGAGCGGTCCCAGCGCCTTGTCGATCGAGCGCGCATAGATTTCGACGGGCCGCTTCGCCTCCATCAGCCACATGACGATGTCGAGCGCATGCGTTCCGGAGATCACCATCGGCGAAATTGAATCCGGATCGTTGGTGCGCTGGTAGTTGTCGATCGCGACCAGTCGGTTCATGAACGCGCGCGAGGTCACCAGCGTCACATCTCCCAACTGGCCGGTGCGCACCTTCTCCTTCGCCGTAAGCCAGCGGCGGCGGAAACGCTGCGTGTAACCGACGAGCACATCGACGCCTGACTTCTGAATCGCCCTCAGCACGCGCTCCGACTCGGCGAACTCGGTGGCGAGCGGCTTCTCGATGAGGAGAGCGAGCCCGCGCTCGACGGCCGCGAGCACGGGCCCCACGTGCAGGTGCTCGTCGGTGGCGATGACCGCCGCGGTCACCTCCGGCCGCGCGAGCAGCTCGCGATAATCCGCGGTGACGAAATCAGCGCCGATCCTTTCCGCAACGAGCTTCGCGCGCTCCCGCTTGATCTCGGCCAGTCCGATGAAATCGACCTGGGGATGCCGCGCGGCGACCTCGCCGCGGAACAGGCCGACCCGGCCGGCGCCGACGATGGCGAGTCCGATGCGCTTCGCGTTCTTCCTTGCCATCGATTGCCTCAAGCGACGGCGCGACCCTTGGCCCTTCCGCGCGACGCCGGCTCGCGCCGGGCTTCGGCGAGCGGCAGCGACACCGGCAGATTGGTCTCCGCCGATCGATCGGCGGCGATGTAAAGCTCCATCACCATGCGTGCGTGCTCGGGCGTGACGAGGACGGGGCGGTCCAGGGCGGCCGCTTCCAGGAAGTGAATCGTTTCCGCCGCCATCGGGCCGGCATAGGTGTGCTCCACTGCTTCGCCCGGCATGGTCGACATGGGCAGCACCATCCCTTTTTGCACCGTATTCAGCACGACATCACGATGGCTGTCGTCGACCATCACCGCCCCGTCGGTGCCGACGAACTCGATCCAGGTGGTCGAAAAATTCGGATAGCCGGGAGGCAGCGTCCAGCCCGCGCCGATCACGAACGATATGCCGTTGTCCATGGTGACCGTGATCCACTGCGTGTCCGGAACGGGCAGGCCGCTCGCTTCGCGCATGACGCCGTAGTTGATCTGCGAGTAGACGCGCACCGGCTTCGCCGGCTCGAGGCACCACAGCACGAAATCGAGATCATGCGTGGCTTCCATCGCTGCGGGCGAGAGCTTGATGCGGCCGCTGATCTTCTTGCCGAGGTTGCGTGTGATGTGCCGGCTCACCAGGGCGCTCACGGGACGGCCGATCGACCCGTCGCGAATCGATTTCCGTACATAGGCGAACTTGGGATTGAAGCGCTGCGAGTAACCGATCGTGAACTTAAGCTTGCGCTCGCGCGCAGTGGCAATCAGCTCGTCGGCTTCCGAGAGCTCCAGGGCGATCGGCTTCTCCAGGAACACGTGCCTGCCGGCCGCGAGGCAGGCGCGCGCCATAGGGTAATGCGTGGTTTCCGGAGTGGCGGAGATGAAGACCGCCTCGATTTCGTTTATCCCGAGCATCTGGCGATAGTCGCTTGTCGCGCTCTTTGCACGCGTCGCCTTCGCCACTTCGGAGAGCCGTTCGGGACGAATCTCGGCCAGATGCAAACTCTTGACCAGCGGATTAGCCGCACAGGTCTGCGCGCGTATGCCGCCGCACCACCCGGTGCCGATGATGCCGACGCCGATTTGCCTCATGGACCTCTCCTCCCCAACACCGCGGAGCTATTAGACCACCGCGCATCGCCGGAATACCAATCGCGATTTGCTATGCTAAGCATGCTTTGCCGGCATGTGTCGGCCGCCAATGGCTGATCAGCCCCTCTTGCTTCCCAGAGAGGCACGCCGATGTGGCTTGACGGCACATGCCCATTTGTTATCGTTCAGCCAAGTCCCGTCGCCGGCGTCCCTAGCCAATGGAGCTTCGCAGCATTCAATATTTCGTGCAGGTCGCCGATGAAGGCAGCATCACTCGCACCGCCGACAAGATCGGGATCGCGCAACCGGCGTTGACGCGTCACATCAAGCAACTCGAGGCCGAGCTCGGCACGCAACTGCTGATGCGCCTTCCTCGCGGCGTGCGGCTTACCACGTCGGGCCGCGATTTCCTCGACCATGCGCGCGCAATCATGCTTGAGGTCGCGCGCGCCAGCGAGCACGTTCGCAGCAAGGCGCAGGCGCCGCGAGGCCGCGTCGTGATGGGCACTTCGCCGACGCTCGCACCGCTGCTCCTGCCGCGCTGTATCGCGCGGGCGCGACAGCAATGCCCGACCGTGACGCTCAAAGTCGTCGAAGGCTTCAGCCCGCAGCTGCTCGATGCGTTACTCACCGGGCGGCTCGACCTCGCGGTGATGACCAATCCGCCGCGCACTTCGGCGCTGAAACTTACTCCGCTGTGCTCCGAGCCTCTGGTGGTGATCTCGCCTCCTGGTGCGCGCGGAACGCGCCAGGCGTTTTCCCTCGCCGAGCTTTCGGGCACCGCGTTCATACTGACCGTTGGGTTGCGCACGCTGGTCGAGCAGCAGCTCGTGGCTTTCGGCGTCGGCATCAAGGTCGAGGCCGAAGTCGATTCGGTCGAGGCGATTCGCCGGCTCCTCGTCTCGGGCGTGGGCATGACTATCATGCCCGTGTCGGCATTCCACGACGAGCTGCGCGCGGGAAAGCTCGTCGCGTATCCGATCGAAGATGCCAACCTGCATCGCATCCTTATCCTTGCTCGCCCCGTCGCCGAAGCGCGTTCGGCGGCGATCGACGAAGTCGAGCACATCGTCCGCGCCGAGATGGCGGACCTCCTCCAACAGGGCATTTTTCGCATGCCCGCGGGCGATGCGAGCGCCTCCGTGCCTCGCGCAGCGGTCGTGCCGATCAGAGCTTCGGAGCGCCGCAGCCGGCGGCCGTCCGCACAGCGAAATTCGACTCGCAGCAGGTAACTCATCGAGGAATGATCGAAGGGAGAAGCGATGACGTCAAACTGGTTTTCCGTTGTCAACGCGATCGGCGCCCTGCTTACGATAGCGTTTTCGAATCCGGCCTGGGCACAGCCAGCGCAACAGGAGCCGCTGCGCCTCGGTTTTCTCTCCGTCCGCACAGGGGCGCTCGCCGCGGGCGGCCGGCAGATGGAGGAAGGCATCCAGCTTTTCCTCAAGGAGCGCAACAACACGATTGCCGGGCGCAGGGTCGAGCTCTTCATCGCAGACACCGGCGGCAATCCCGCGGGCGCCAAGACGAAGACGCAAGAGCTGATCGAGCACAACAAGGTCCACGTGATCATCGGGCCTCTCGCGACCTTCGAGGCGCTTGCGATCGACGACTACATCCGTGAAGCGAAGGTTCCGCTTATCACGCCGACGTCCGCGGCGCAGAACGATCTCGCGCAAAAGAAGATGAACGATTACGTGCTGCATGCGGTGGGAACCGCCGCGCAGCCGATGCACGTGCTCGGCGACTACGCGGCTAGGAAGCTCGGCTACAAGCGCGTAGCGACGATCGCCGATGATTTCACGTACGGTCACGAAGGCGAGGCCGGATTCCAGCACGCCTACGAGGATGCGGGCGGCAAGGTCGTGCAGAAGCTGTGGTCCCCGCTCAATGCGGTCGAGTACGGTACCTACGTCGGCCAGATCAAGCCCAACGTCGACGCCGTCTACGCAGGCTTTGCGGGCATCAACGGCCTGCGGTTCCTGAAGCAGCTCAACGAATACGGCCTGAAGGCGAAGATCGGCGTGCTCGGCAACCCGACCTGCGTCGATGAGGGCGTCCTCAAGAACATGGGTGACGAGGCCCTCGGCGTCTACAGCGCGAGCTGGTACGCCTCGACCATCGACTCTCTCGACAACAAGCGCTTCGTGCAGTCGGTGCTCGACGAATACAAGGTGGTGCCCGGGTTCTATACCGCCGGCACCTACACCGCCGCGTTGTTCCTGGAGGATGCGCTCAAGGCGATCAACGGGAAGTTCGAGGACAAGGCGGCGTTCGTGCGGGCGCTGCACAACGTCCGCCTTACTCGCGGGCCGATCGGCCCGATCCGCGTCGACGAATACGGTAAGCCGATCCTAAACATCTACGTGCGCAAGGTGGAGCGCAAGGATGGCGCGCTCGTCAACACGGTCGTCGAGACGGTTCCCGACGTCGGCCAGTTCTGGAAATACGATCCGAAGGAGTTCATGTCGGCGCCGCCTTACTCGCGCGACTATCCGGTGTCGAAGAACCTCGAATAGTTTCGGCGCTCCATGGCCACGATTCGCGTCGACGGCGCCGCCGTCGAGTACCGGCAGGACGGCCACGGTCGCGATCTGTTGCTGCTGCATTCGCTTATCACCGAGATGAGCGTGTTCGATGGCATGGTGCCGGCGCTCGCGCGCGCTCATCGAATCACGCGGATCAACCTGCCGGGCTTCGGCGCGTCGAGTCCGATGGAGCTGAATGAGGTCGCCGAGCACGCGGACCACGTGTCACGCGCGATCGATGCGCTCTCGCTGCCTTCGACCGTAGATGTCTTCGGCAACGGATTCGGCGCCTTCGTGGCACTCGAGCTCGCGATCCTTCACGGCGCACGCATTCGCCGCTTGCTGGTCGCGGATACTGTGGCCGCCTTCCCCGAGGCGGCGAAGGCGCCCTTTCGCGGCATGGCCGAAAGAGTTCGCACGAACGGAGTGAGCGCGATTCTCGACACGGCGATCGGGCGCATGTTTCCGGCCGCGTTCCAGGCTGCTCACCCCGAGATCGTGGCAGAACGCAAGGCCGCGCTGGCGCCGACCGATGCCGAATGCTTCGCGCGCGCCTGCCTCGCCCTGGCCGCGCTCGATCTTCGTCCCCGCCTTTCAGGCATCAGCAATCCCACACTGGTCATGTGCGGCGCGCTCGATCAGACCACGCCGCCGGCGCTCGCGCGCGAGGTAGCGGCCGCCATTCCCGACGCGGTCTATCGCGAGATCGACGGCTCCGGTCACTGTCCGATGCTCGAGCAACCGGAGGCGCTGGTGGAGATGATCGAGTCGTTCACCTCGGACGCGACCGATGGCTGAGACTTTCAGGCTTCGGGTGAACGGCCACGACTGCGAGGTGCGCGCCGAGCCGAACACGCCGCTCCTCTACATCCTGCGCAACGATCTCAAGCTCAAGGGAACGCGCTTCGGCTGCGGCGAGGGCCAGTGCGGCGCGTGCAACGTGCTCCTCGATGGCAACGCGGTGCAGTCATGCGATACGCCGCTCTGGTCGGCCGCCGGTCATGAGATCACGACCATCGAAGGGATCGGCGGCGAGTCGCAGCTGCATCCCGTCCAGCAGGCCTTCATCAACGAGCAGGCGATCCAGTGCGGGTACTGCATCGACGGCATCATCATCTCGGCCGTCGCGCTGCTCAAGCGCGACAAGGACCCGAGCGATGCGCAAATCGCCGCAGCGCTGGAGCGCAATCTTTGCCGCTGCGGCACGCACGTCCGCATCTTTCGCGCGATTCGCTCAGCAGCGCGCGCAATGCGGGTGCAAGAAAAGACATGACCTCGGTGGCGCTGCCGCAAAGCCTCAAGACCACTCCGCGGCTCGATCGCTGGGTTCGGTTCAACGCCGATCGAACGGTAACGGTGTTCAGCGGCAAGGTCGAGCTGGGCCAGGGCATCGAGACGGCGATCGCGCAAATCGCCGCCGACGAGCTCGGTGTGTCGCTCGAGCGGCTGTCGCTCGTGGCCGGCGACACAACCCAGTCGCCCGATGAGTGGTACACGGCGGGCAGCCAGTCGATCGAGGTCGGCGGCATGGCGATGCGTCTCGCGTGCGCAGAAGTTCGAAGCGTGTTTCTGGAGGCCGCGGCGCGCGAACTGGAAGTCAACGTGACCGAGCTCGCGATTCGCGACGGAACGATCGCGGTGACGGGAACCGATCTCAGAACGAGCTATTGGGATCTCGCGCCGAAGGTAGATCTTTCTCGTGATGCCACCGGTGCTGCAGCACCGAAAGCATCGTCGCAGCTTGAGCTCGTGGGCAAGCACGCGCCGAGGCGCGATCTTCGTGCCAAGATCACTGGTGCAGCGTACGTACACGACCTCGAGCTTCCGGGGATGGTGTTTGGCCGCGTGCTGCGGCCGCCTTCGTACTCCGCGAAGCTTGTCGCGTTCGATGCCGACGCAATCCGCGCGCTGCGGGGAGTCATCGCAGTGGTGGTGAGCGGGAACTTCATCGGCATCTGCGCCGAGCGCGAGGAGCAGGCGGTGATCGCGCTCGAAGCCGCGCGCCGCGCTGCGTCGTGGGAGGAAGAGCCGCTGCTGCCGCCGACGACTGAAGTCCGTGACTTCCTCCCGCAGATGGCGAGCGTGCGCTCAGTCGTGCATCAGCGTGGTGAGCATCCGACGACCGGCGCGCTGCGCCGCGTGGAAGCCACTTACTCGAAGCCTCACATCGCGCACGCCTCGATCGGGCCGTCGTGCGCGCTGGCGCACTGCGAGAGTGGAAAGTTCACGATCTGGTCGCACGCGCAAGGCAGCCACCAGCTGCAGCGTCAGATCGCTCAGGTGCTTGGCGTCGATTCGGACGACGTCGATGTGGTTCACAGGGACGGCGCCGGCTGTTACGGGCACAACGGCGCCGACGACGTCGCGCTCGACGCCGCGCTGCTGGCGCGGGCTTGCGGCCGTCCGGTGCTCGTCCAGTGGACGCGCGAGGACGAGCTTGCTTGGTCGCCGTACGGGTCGGCGATGATGATTCGCGTCGCCGCGGCGCTCGACGCGAACGATCGAATCGCCGACTGGCGCCACGAGATCTGGAGCCACACTCACATCAAGCGGCCCGGATGGGCAGACGGCGTGAATCTTCTCGCCGCCTGGCACATCGATCCCCCGTTTCCGGTGCCGCCCGCGAAGGACGTACCGCAGCCGACCGGCGGCGCGGACCGGAATGCGATTCCGCTCTACGACTTCCCGGTGCAGGAGATCACCTATCACTTCATCGCCGAGATGCCGATTCGCGTGTCCGCACTACGCTCGCTCGGCGCATTCGCCAACGTCTTTGCCATCGAATCGTTTATGGACGAGCTGGCCGCGGCCGCCGACATCGACCCGATCGAGTTCCGCCTGCGCCACCTGAAAGATCTGCGTGCACGGGAGGTGATCGAGGCGGCAGCGAAGGCCGCTCGGTGGACGTCCGGCGAAAAAGGCAACGGCGCACGCGGACGCGGCATTGGCTTCGCGCGCTACAAAAATCGCAGTGCTTACTGCGCGGTCATCGCCGAGGTGGATGCCGGCGAGAAGCTGCGCGTGCAGCGAGTCTTCGCAGCGGTCGACGCAGGACAGGTGATCAATCCCGACGGACTCGCAAACCAGATCGAAGGTGGCATCGTCCAGGCGATCAGCTGGACGCTGAAGGAGCGGGTCCTGTGGGATCGCGAGCGTGTGCTCGCGCGCTCGTGGGAAAGCTATCCGATCCTGCGCTTCGACGAAACGCCCGAGATCGAGGTGACGATCCTGAATCGCCCGGAGGAACCCGCGCTCGGCGCCGGCGAATGCGCAGCGGGACCGACCGCGGCCGCGGTGGCCAACGCGCTCTTCAGCGCGCTGGACGTTCGCGCTCGAGATCTACCATTGACCCCGGATAGGGTCGCGCGAGCGATGGACTGATGCTTGGTGCCATCAGTAGCAGTCGACGTACGTGGCAACCGCAACAAAAACTGACGTGGTGCTCAATGTCCGCTTTTGGCGGTGAGTTCAACCGATCGACGCAACACCTCCTAGTATCTTGCCCGATGAGGAGGGTTGCGTATGGTGACTGCGAGGATGAGATTCACGCCGCAGCAGAAGGTTGAGCTCTGGGAGCGCTGGCGAAGTGGTCAGTGCATCGCTGACATAGCGCGTGCGCTGGAGCGCCGGAACAAGAGTGGGGTGTACCGGGTTCTGGCGCAAAGTGGTGGCATTACTCCCGCCGCTCGCCAGCGGGCAGCGTTGGCGTTGCGGCTTGAAGAGCGCGAGGAGATCTCGCGCGGGGTGGCCGCGGGTCAAGCGCTACGTAGCA